>Ga0207711_10000017_pt1 | contig 441730 bp, 436 predicted proteins | sample KBSS34metaG_FD_184401 | JGI IMG/M metagenome (GOLD analysis project Ga0207711, IMG submission 184401) | Switchgrass rhizosphere microbial communities from Kellogg Biological Station, Michigan, USA - KBS S3-4 metaG (SPAdes) (version 2) | ecosystem: Host-associated > Plants > Roots >...
ACGAGGCAGCTTGCCGCCGGGCGGATGTCGCCGAACGCTGCGCCCAACGCCGGGCCAATGGCGTCCCAATAGGATGCGTCGGTGATATAATAGGTGGCGCGCACCACATCCGCCAAAACAAATCCGCCCTCGCCAAGCGCCTTTTCGATGACGACAAGCGCGTTTTTCACTTGCTCCACCACGTCATCCGGCATGACGCGGGTGTCGGGATTATAGCCAGTCGTGCCGGCCACGAAGCACCAGTTGCCCTGAACGACGGCGCGACTGTAGCCGACCTGCTTTTCGAACGGGGAACCAGAGGAGATCAGGGTACGGGTCATTTGCTGTCCTTGTAGTGCATGGTGATGCGGGCGGCGGCGGCGCGTGCCGCCGCGCGTGCCTGGTCGGTCGTTCCGCCGGGCGCCAGCGCGAGCGCAACGCCCATGCGGCGATAGGGACGCGTTACCGGCTTGCCGAAAATGCGAACATCGACATCGATCTCGGCGGGCGCGGAGCCGAGCGCGTCGGCCAGTCCCTCCATCGCAAAGGCAGCGGCATCGCGATCCGCGAGGATCACCGCCGAGGCTGCGGCGCCGTATTGCGCGATACGCGGGATCGGGAGGCCCAGGATGGCACGGGCGTGAAGATCAAACTCGGTAAGGTTTTGCGAGATCAGCGTTACCATCCCGGTGTCGTGCGGACGAGGCGACAGCTCGGAAAAGATCACCTCGTCACCCTTCACGAAAAATTCGACACCGAACAGACCGTAGCCGCCCAGCTCGTCGACTACCGCCTTCGCCATGTCCTGCGCGGATTTCCGGGCGGCGGCCGACATCGCGGCCGGCTGCCAGCTTTCCTGATAATCGCCCCGTTCCTGTCGGTGGCCGATCGGATCGCAGAATAGGACGCCCTGCCGCGTCCGCAGGGTCAGCAGCGTGATTTCATAGTCGAAATCGATGAACCCCTCGACGATCACCCGCACGCGATCGCCCCGCATGCCGGCGACTGCATAGTTCCACGACGGCTCTACATCGGCCGCCACGCGCAGGGTGCTCTGCCCCTTGCCTGATGAAGACATTACCGGCTTCACGACGCAGGGAAAGCCGATCGCGTCGATCCCGGCGCGGAGTTCGTCGAGGCTTTCGGCATAGCGATAGTGCGAGGTGCGCAGACCGAGCATGTCCGCTGCCAGATCACGTATTCGATCCCGGTTCATCGTCATGATCGTGGCGCGGGCCGATGGCACGATCGAGACGCCCCGGTCCTCGAATTCCTTCAATACCTCGGTGCGGATCGCCTCCACTTCCGGCACGACATGATCAGGCCGGTGCTTCTCGATCGCCGCGCCGAGCGCTTCGCCATCCAGCATGGAAAACACCTCCGCTTCGTCAGCGACCTGCATTGCAGGCGCTCCAGCATAGCTGTCACAGGCGATGACATGGCAGCCAAGCCGCTTTGCGGAGATCGTGAACTCCCGACCCAACTCGCCGGATCCCAGAAGAAGGATGCACGCCGTCGGCGTCATGCGAACAGCGCCTCATAGTTGCCCGACTTGAAGCCGACGATACGACGATCGCCAAGATCAAGCACCGGTCGCTTGATCATCGACGGCTGCGCCAGCATCAGGGCAATTGCCTTGTCCGGGCCTATGTTCTGACGATCGCTTTCGGTCAGCTTTCGAAAGGTCGTCCCCGCGCGATTGAGAAGAGTTTCCCAGCCTAGTTCTTCGACCCAGGCGGCCAGTCGTGCCCGATCGATGCCGGCCGTCTTGTAGTCGTGAAAGCCGTAGTCGACGCTGTTACTTTCAAGCCACTTTCGCGCCTTGGCGATCGTATCGCAATTCTTGATTCCATACATTGTGATTGTCACGACGAACCTCCAGCGGGCGAACCGTTAATCGCGGCACCGCGCTACGCCAAGCCCCAACAGGAATTAACCATGTGCTCGATTATTACGCAAAGGTTGCACTCAATTTTCGCATCGCACCATAAATTGCCCAATATTTCGGCAACAGCTCGTTGCAAAAATATCACAATCACTGTGTTTCCGTTGATAAGGCACAATAACCTTTTGTAAGTTTCGATGCTGTGGTGCAAAAACATTAACGCTTCAAGAGGAAGGCGGCTCGCCCAGCTATGGGAAGAAGACGCCCCCTGTTGGCGCAGGGGAGAGATCCGAAACGACAAAAGGGAAAATAATATATGCGTTCGACCATTTTTGGCCTCTCAGCCCTTGCCATTGCAGCTGCGACTGCAGCGCCTGCTTTCGCTGAAGATGCGCCAGCAAGCGACATCACCGTCACCGGCGGTGCAACGGTGGTCACCGACTACCGTTTCCGCGGCATTTCGCAGACAGACAAGCATTTCGCGGGGCAGGGCACGTTCACCGTCAGCCACTCTTCTGGTTTCTACGCCAGCGTCTGGGGCTCCTCCATCGATGATTATGTCGCCGCGGGATCAGATCAGGAAATCGATCTTATCCTTGGCTACGCCAAAACGTTCGACGCGATCACCGTCGATGGCGGCGTTCTATACTATTACTACCCCAATTCTAACGGCGCGAACTCCGACTTCTTCGAGCCATATCTCAGCGTAAAGGGCGCCTTTGGCCCGGTCACTGCCAAGGTCGGCGCTGCCTATGCGCCGAAGCAGCACGCCATTGCCGCTTTCAACGAGCGTGACGACAACCTCTATCTCTATGGTGAAGTTGGTGGCGGACTCGCTGACACCGGCATCTCGCTTCTTGGCCACCTCGGCTACTCAAAGGGCAGAAGTTTCCTGACCGGCGGCCTCAAGGACTATTTGGACTGGAACATTGGCGCTTCCTACACCTGGAACCACATCACGTTCGGCATCCAATATGTCGACACCGATCTTAAGAAAAGCGACGCTGGTGGTTTCTTCACCAATGACGATCATTTTCTTGCCAAGGCCGGCGTCGTCGGCTCGATCGGCGTTGCCTTCTGATTTTAGAAGTCAGTAATACAGTATTGAAGAGGGCTGCGGAGCAATCCGCAGCCCTTTTTGATGCCGTCGCGTCAATTGGCAGGAATTTATTAACCCTGTTGCCCGATGATTGCGCGAGCCGGAAAACCGGCCGGGTCGAACGGAACAGAAATGACACAGAAATATCTTCGCTGGATGCCCGCCCTGGCCGTTGCCATGATCAGCCCGGCGTACGCAATTGATGTACCGGGGACGGGTCTTTCGCTTTCAGGCGACGCCACGGTCGTTTCGGACTATCGGTTCCGCGGCGTTTCGCAGACCGGGAAAGATCCAGCGCTGCAACTGGGCCTGACCCTCACGCACAGCAGCGGCTTTTACGTTGGCGTGTGGGGATCGAGCATCGACCTCTATGAGGACGAACCGGGTTTTGACGGCGGCAAGGATATCGAGATTGATTATCTGGCCGGCTGGGGCGCAGAGATTGCGCCCGGTGTCACGGTCGATACCAACGTCACCTATTATGTCTATCCCGGCGTGACCGGACCGACCAACTATGTGGAAGGCATCGCCACGGTGGATTTCACGCTTGGCCCGGTCGGCGCAAAGGTCGGCGGCGGCTATTATCCCGACCAGAAAGCGACGGCGGGTGACGGCACCTATCTGTTCAGCGAGCTTGCGGGTGAGATTCCTGGCGCCTTCACCGTAACGGGACATCTTGGTCGGCAATTCTTCGGAGCCGCCTCCGGGCCGGACGCCGACTATTGGGAATGGTCGCTGGCGGCGAGCCGGGAGTTTGGCCCCGTTTCGGCCAGCCTGTCCTATGTCGACACCAATTTGCCCAAGGGATCGCAGGCGGGCGCGTCCGTCGTCGCATCGCTCGGCATCAGTTTTTAAGCCCTTCCCGCCGTTTTTGCTCTATCGCCCGAAAGGGATGATGGCGCGGATCGACGTATGAAGCGAATTGGACTGCTGGGTGGCTCTTTCAATCCGGCGCACAGCGGGCACCGTCGGATCGCGCTTGGCGCCATCGACGCGCTTGCGCTCGATGAGGTGTGGTTGCTGGTATCGCCCGGCAATCCGCTCAAGGGCGAGACGTCCGACATGGCGCCTTTCGCGTCCCGTCTTGCCTCTGCCCGAAAGATCGCGCGGCGATCGCGGATTCGCGCCAGCGCGATCGAATCGCGGATTGGGACGCGTTACACCGACGACACGGTGACCAAAATCGTCCGTCGCTACCCCAAAAATCGTTTCGTCTGGCTCATGGGAGCGGACAATTTGCGCCAATTTCCAAAATGGCGGCACTGGCGACATATCGCGCGTACGGTTCCGATTGCCGTGATCGCCCGTCCGGGGTATGATGGCGTTGCCCGTACCGGATTGGGATGGGCCTGGCTGCGGCATTTCGTCCGGCCCGCAGGCCAGGCACGAAACTGGACGATGTGGAGACCACCGGCACTCGTGCTGCTGCGCTTTCGACCAGACCCAGCATCTGCCACGCTCTTGCGGCGCGCGAACCCCGGTTGGCATTTTTCTTTCAACCCAGCTGGCGTACGCGACAGGGTGTCGCGCCGCTCGCTCGACTGAGGAGGCTTTTTGCCCGCTTCCAGTAACGCGCAAAGCAGCGACGAAACCGATCCTTCGGCCAGGCTGCACGAACTTGTGCTCAAATCGCTCGATGACGATCAGGCCATCGAAACCGTATCCATCCCGCTCGCCGGAAAATCGACGATCGCCGACTATATGGTCGTAGCCAGCGGCCGATCGACCCGTCAGGTGGCATCAATGGCGATGAAACTCTCGGACCGCATCAAGCAGGAAACGGGGCGGACGCCCCGGATCGAAGGCTTGCCCGCGGCGGATTGGGTGCTGATCGACGCCGGCGACATCATCGTCCACCTCTTCCGTCCCGAGGTCCGCAGCTTTTACAATCTCGAACGGATGTGGGCATTTGGCGAGGCCCCGGTCGTCGCCGTTAACGCCTGACACGAACGCTTGCTGCTTCACATCGTCGCGCGGGGCCGGATCGGTCACAGCCCCGAGGCGGAGCTTGTTGAGCGCTATATGAAGCGTATTGCCTGGCCGACGCGTATTACCGAACTTCCGGATCAGGGCGGACGCATGCCCGCGCGCGAACCCGCGACGAAGCTCGTCACGCTCGACGAACGCGGGCGCCAGCTTGGATCGAAAGCCTTTGCCGAGTTGCTCGGCCGCTGGCGTGATGACGGCACGCGGGAAGCGCGCTTCCTGATCGGTGGCGCCGACGGTCATGACGAGGACGTCCGGCGCGATTCGGATTTGCTCTTCGCCTTCGGGGCCGCCACGTGGCCCCACATGCTCGCCCGCGCAATGCTCGCGGAGCAATTGTGGCGCGCGACGAGCATTCTCGCCAACCATCCCTATCACCGCGAGGGATGATGCGACGGGTCGCCATTATCCTGCTGGCGCTTACGTTGGGCAGCTCCGTCTTCGCGCAAACGATCAGCGAAGAGAAAGCGGCCCTTAGCGAAGCGCAGCGCGAAGCCGGCAATGCACTGATCCGCTCGCGTCGATACGAGGCTGCGGCGGCACGCGCGACCAGCGCCGCGGAGAAAGCCCGCGCGGCAGCGGCGGTCGTCGCGGCGCGCATTCAGCAAAGCGAGGCGGAGATACAAGGCGCGTCCGCCCGCATCGCGATTATCGAACGGCTTCGTGCCGACCAGCGCCGCGCACTGGCAGCAAAGCAACAGCCCGTCATCCGCCTCACCGCAGCGCTGCAAACGATGGCGCGGCGTCCCCCTGCCCTTGCCCTTGTTCAGCCCGGATCGCTGACCGACCTCGTCCATACCCGCTTGCTTCTTGGCGCGACATTGCCCCTGATCCGTCAAAGAACGAGCGCGCTGCGCGCGGATGTCGATCGTGGGACCCGGCTGCGGACCGAAGCCGATGCCGCCGTCCTGGCGCTGCGGCGGCAGCAAGAGATGTTCGCTGCCCGCAAGACCATTCTGGCAAGGCTTGAGCTCGCCCAGCGCCAACGCTCGCGCGAGCTTGGCGATTCCGCGTTCCTTGAACAGGAGCGGGCGCAGGCCATGGGCGAAAAGGCGCGCGATATCGTTGGCCTGATGGCTCAGATGGATGCGCAGGCCACTGTGTCGGCGCGCCTTGCAAGCCTGCCCGGCCCCGCGCTTCGTCCCTCGCGGCCAGGCGATAGCACCCTGCCCCTGGCCGACAAGACGGATGCAGCCGGCTCCGGTCGTCCCGCTTACCGCCTGCCGGTCCTGGGCCGGCTCGTCACCGGCATGGGCGAGGTTTCGGACACGGGCATACGATCGCGCGGGCTGACCTTCGCTACGCGCGGCGGCGCGCAGGTGATCGCCCCGGCTGGCGGACGGATACGCTTTGCGCAGCCGTTCAAGGGCTACGGCCAGATCGTCATCATCGATCATGGTGGAAGCTGGACTTCCCTCATAACCGGGCTCGATACCGTCTCGGTCGTCGTGGGGGATACGGTCGTCCAGGGCAGTCCGATCGGCCGCGCGGCCCAATCCAACGCGCGCGTTATGGTTGAGTTAAGACGAAATGGGCAACCTGTCGATATCGCGCCGCTTGCGGTGCGCAGTTGAAACCCTCTATTCTGCACGCAAATCGAAGGAAGATTCTCTCAAATGGCTAAGTTCCTTTTGCGTTCAGTCGGGCTTGTCGGCGCGGTTGCCCTGATCCCCGCCATCGGTGCGGCGATGGCGGCGGTGGATGTCGACACCTATAAGGAACTCGACCAGTTCATGAGCGTGTTCGAGCGGGTTCGGGCAGACTATGTTGACAAAGTTGACGACCAGACCCTGATCCGCGGCGCGATCGATGGCATGCTGGCCAGCCTGGACCCGCACAGCTCCTATCTCGATGCGCGCGATTTCCAGAATCTGAAGACGCAAACCGAAGGCAGCTACGGTGGGCTGGGCCTTACGGTTTCGATGGAAGACGGCGCCGTCAAGGTCATCACGCCAACCGAAGATTCTCCGGCGGACCGGGCCGGCATCAAGTCTGGCGATTACATCACGCATCTGGATGACGCGCTGATCTATGGTGGCACGCTCGACGAAGCAGTCGACAAGATGCGCGGCGATCCCAATACCAGGATCAAGCTCACCATCGTCCGTCCCGGCCGCGACAAACCGTTCGACGTCACCCTGACGCGGCAGATCATCAAGCTCAAGCCCGTGAAGTGGGAGATCAGGGATCGCGTCGGGATCATCAACATCAACAGCTTCAGCAAGACAACGGGTGAAGGCGTCCGTGCGGCGCTGACGGCGATCGACAAGTCGCTGGGCGGCCAGCCGCTTGGCTATGTCATCGATGTGCGCTCGAACCCAGGTGGCCTGCTCGACCAGGCGATCGAAGTATCGGACGCGTTTCTCGACCGCGGCGAAATCGTTTCGCAGCGTGGGCGGGAGGCGAGCGATATAGAGCGCTATTATGCCCACAGCGGTGATATGGCGCACGGGCTGCCGATCGTTGTTCTGGTCGATTCCGGCTCCGCTTCCGCGGCCGAAATCGTGGCAGGAGCACTTCAGGATCAGCGCCGCGCGATCGTGATGGGGGAGACCAGCTTCGGCAAGGGATCGGTACAGACCTTGCTGCAACTCAGCGATGACAGTGCGCTTCGGCTGACGACCGCGCGCTATTACACCCCGTCGGGCCGTTCGGTGCAGGAAGGGGGAATCAAACCGGACCTGCCTGTCCCGCAACTTACCGATCCTGATCGGAAGGATCGCCCGCGCTTGCGCGAAGCCGATCTGCGCCGCCACCTCATCAACGAGGCGAAGATCGATGACAGCGTGCTGGAGGATGATTCCAAATCCGATCCACGTTTCGCCGCTACGGCGGAATCACTCGAGAAGGCCGGCGTGAAGGACTATCAGCTCGACTATGCGGTGAAGACCATCGCACGGCTTGGCAAGTTCCCGGCACCCGCGAGCGCTTCAGCAGCCAAAATCCGCACGCCAAAGGGATGACCCGCTTCGATAAGGCGCGCGCGATCGCGCTGATCCTTCCGTTTGCCCTGATGGCTGGCGCGCTCGGATCGCAATATCTGGGCGGACTATACCCTTGCGAGATGTGCCATTGGCAGCGTTGGCCGCATTACGCGGCGATCGTGCTTGCCGCGGCGGCGTTTCTCCCCACGCCCTTCCGGCGGACGCTCGTGCTCCTGGCCGCTTTCGCGATCGGTATCAGCGGCGCGATCGGGGCATTTCATGCGGGCGTGGAATATCATTGGTGGCAAGGCCCGACCCAGTGCAGCATCCTTGCGAGCGGCGGCACGGACACGCTTTCGCAGATCTGGAATGCGCCGTTGATCCGCTGCGATCAGGCACAATGGACATTGTTCGGAATTTCTCTTGCGGGCTTCAATGCGCTCTTTTCCTTGGCGGGTGCTGCCCTTATCTTTTCCCTATGCCTGATCCCGCACCGCCGCTGACTACCGACGCACGCGCCGCGATGCTACGGGTCGATCAGGCGGGCGAGTTTGGCGCCACGCGTATCTATGCCGGTCAGCGCGCCGTAATGGGCGATCGCATCCCGGCGGCGCGTATCATCGCGCGCATGGCGGGACAAGAAGAGCGCCATCGTGAACGTTTCGACACCATGCTCGCAGAGCGGCGGGTGCGCCCGACCTTGCTGACGCCCGTGTGGGATATCGCGGGCTTTGCTCTAGGCGCGGCAACGGCGTTTATCGGCCCTGAAGCAGCGATGGCATGCACCGCCGCGATAGAGACCGAGATCGACAAGCATTATGGCGAGCAGCTGGAGGCGCTCGGATCGCAAGACCCGGAACTGAGCGACGTGATCACTGAATTCCGCGCGGAGGAAGTGGAACATCGGGACGCCGCGATCGCTGCTGGTGCCGAACAGGCGCCTGCCTATCCCTTTTTATCAGCTGCGATACGGTTCGGGTGCCGCACCGCCATTGCATTGTCGCGACGGATTTGATGGCTAGCCCTCTTCACCGGCCGCGTTATGATGCGTCTGCACCCTAGAAGGATCACGGCATGAAAATCGTGCTGCTTGCGGCCGCTGTCATAATTTCCGGAATAGCGTCATTGCCTGCCACCCCCGCCAGCGCGCAGGGTGCTGGCCGCGTTCTCGATATTTTCGGCGATGAAAAATGCCCGCAAAGCAATGGCGAGGAAATCGTTGTCTGCCGCCGCCTGCCGATGACGGAAAAATATCGAATCCCGAAGGATTTAAGGGAAGCCGCCAAGGAAGGTGGACCGGAGAACTGGACGTCGAAATATGGCAGCCTCGAGTATGTCGGCAGCAGCGGCACTGACAGCTGCTCGCCCGAAGGCGGCGGCGGATGGACTGGCTGCTGGTCCAAGATGATGCGTGCCGCGCGCGCCGACCGCAAGAACCAGAAAAAGCAGGAACCTGTGCTGCCCTGACAGCATTGTTCATCCTGCGCTCATTCCGCGAGGCGCGAATAACCCCATGCGCTTGATTTCGTCACTGCTATTTGTGGCCGTCCTGGCAACCGGCACCGCTTCCCTTGCCGCGGACGACGATGCTCCGCCCGAACCACGCGACAAGATCGCCACGCTGATCGTTTACGGCAACGACCCCTGCCCACGCAGCACGGACGATGAAATCGTCGTCTGCGGGCGAGAGCCGGAAAGCGAACGTTATCGCATCCCTAAACGCCTGCGCAAAACCAAGGAAAGCGCGCAAGGCCGGTCATGGACAGACCGTGTCCGCACCCTTGAAACGGTCAGTCGCGCCGGCTTGCCCAACAGCTGCTCCCCGAGCGGCAGCAACGGCCAGACGGGCTGCTTCGAAAAGCTGCTCCAGCAGGCGCGCGATGAACGGCGTCAGGCTGCGTCGCAAGGTTCCGACATTCCCTGAACATGATCACGGCGCATCTCGCAGCCGGAGACGATTTTGAGGCATGGCGCGATGCTGCCCGCCCACTTGCTCTCGCGAACGTCGCGCCTGATGAAATCACATGGACTGTACGCAGTGGCGAAGAAAGCACTCTTCCTTTCGACCAGGCTCCGCCTGCTCCGGCTAACGGCGCCCAGCTCTCCGTTCCGCGCGCTTTCGTCGATCTCGCCCGCATCGCCATTCGCCATCCGGACACTGATCGCTTCAGGCTGCTCTATGCGCTGCTATTGAAGGTATCGCACGACCGCGCGGCGATTGCTGACCGGAGCGATCCGCTCGTCGCAAGGATCGAGGCCATGGCGGACGAGGTGAACATGAAAAGGAAGCGTGCCAGCAGCAATAGCGCAACCGCCTGGAAAGTCCTGCATGACGAAGCAATGGAATGCACCCGTTGCCATCTTTACAAACAGGCCACCCAGACAGTGTTTGGCGAAGGTCCGGTTGATGCGGGCCTTATGCTGGTAGGCGAACAGCCAGGAGATCAGGAAGATCTTCAGGGCCGTCCTTTTGTCGGGCCGGCGGGTCAGTTGCTGGACCGCGCGCTGGAAAAAGCGGGCATCGATCGCACGAAGACCTACATCACCAACGCGGTAAAGCATTTCAAGTTCGAAGCGCGCGGAAAGCGCCGCATCCACGCCAAACCCGACGCAGAAGAAATCTCAGCGTGTCGCTGGTGGATCGACCAGGAACGGGCATTGGTCCAGCCCCAGGTCGTTGTGGCACTCGGTGCCAGTGCAGCTCACGCGCTGCTCGGCAAGGTCGTCACGATAAGCCGGACCCGCGATACGCCCATCCCGCTCGAAGATGGCAGCATGTGTCACGTCACCGTTCATCCAAGCTATCTGCTCCGTATCCCCGACGAAGCGCATGCCAGGGACGAATATATTCGGTTCGTAAAGGATCTTGCGCGAGCAAAGAACGCGGCGGGCATTTAGGCGCAGTTCCAATAGGCCATCAAAGCGACTATATCAGGTTTGGCATCTAATATTCGAACCACAATCCGTGGTGGCAATTCGGGGCGTCGCATCCTAGATAGCCGCCATCCGACTCACGCCAGCTAAGGACAGCGCCGCATGCGCATCGCATTGGCATCAGATCACGCCGCCGTAGCGCTGAAGGCGCTGCTGGTTGAACATGTCCAGTCGCTCGGACATGAAGCGGTTGATCTTGGTCCTTTTTCCGCGGACTCGGTCGATTATCCTGATTTCGGCTACAAACTCGGCCAGGCCATTGCCGATGGCACCGCTGACAAGGGCATCGCGCTGTGCGGATCGGGCATAGGCATTTCGATCGCCGTGAATCGCAACCCGGCGTGTCGCTGCGCGCTCGTTTCGGAGCCGCTGTCCGCCAGGCTCTCCCGCGAGCATAATGACGCGAACGTCATCGCGATGGGTGCCCGGCTGACCGGACAGGACATGGCGAAGGAATGCGTGACCGTATTTCTCGCGACCGCATTTGGCGGGGATCGCCATGCCCGCCGCGTCGACAAACTTTCTCATCCCCAGCTTTCGAAGGAGCCCGCATGAGCACCAATCCCGCAACGCTCGCCGACGTCCAGCCCGACGGCTTCTTCACACGCGGCCTCGCCGATGCCGATCCCGCGATCTACGCTAGCATTCGCGACGAGCTTGGCCGTCAGCAGGACAAAATCGAGCTGATCGCGTCCGAGAATATCGTCAGCCGCGCCGTGCTCGAAGCACAGGGTTCGATCCTCACCAACAAATATGCCGAAGGCTATCCCGGCAAGCGATATTATGGTGGCTGCGAATATGTTGATGTGATCGAGACGCTCGCAATCGAGCGCGCCAAGCAGTTGTTCGGGGCCGCCTTCGTCAATGTCCAGCCCAATTCGGGCAGCCAGATGAATCAGGCAGTTTTTCTTGCCCTGCTTGAGCCGGGCGACAGCTTCATGGGCTTGGACCTCAACGCCGGCGGCCATCTTACCCACGGCTCGCCGGTCAACATGTCGGGCAAGTGGTTCAAGCCGATCCCCTACGGCGTCCGACGCGACGATCAGCTTCTTGATATGGATGACGTCGCTCGGATTGCACGTGAAAGCCGGCCCAAGCTGATCATCGCTGGTGGCACCGCCTATTCACGGATCTGGGATTTTCAGCGTTTTCGCGAGATCGCTGACGAGGTCGGAGCTTATCTGATGGTCGACATGGCACACTTCGCTGGTCTCGTTGCCGGCGGCGTACATCCCAGTCCTGTGCCGCATGCACATGTCGTCACTACAACAACGCATAAATCGCTGCGGGGACCTCGCGGCGGTATGATACTGACCAATGACGAAGCCTTGGCCAAGAAGATCAACATGGCGGTGTTTCCTGGCCTTCAGGGTGGACCGCTTATGCATGTAATAGCGGCCAAAGCGGTTGCCTTTCAGGAGGCATTACGTCCAGAGTTCAAGCTTTACGCAAAAAACGTTGTGGAAAACGCGCGTGCATTGGCTGATGCGCTGAAGGGCGAAGGGCTCGACATCGTCTCTGGCGGCACTGACAATCACTTGATGCTGGTAGATCTGCGTCCCAAGCAGGCCAGAGGTAAGGATGCCGAAAAGGCACTCGATCGTGCCTCAATTACCTGTAACAAGAATGGCATTCCATTTGATCCGGAAAAGCCCTTTGTCACCTCGGGCATTCGCCTTGGTACACCAGCGGGCACTACGCGCGGCTTCGGCCCCGTCGAGTTTCGCGAGATCGGAACGCTGATCGCGCGAGTGGTTGACGGACTGCGCAAGAATGGAGAAGCGGGTGACGCTCAGATCGAACAGGCTGTGACTGGCCAGGTAGCGGCGCTGTGCGCTCGCTTCCCGATCTATCCGGGGCAATAATCGTTGCGCTGTCCGTTCTGCGCGCACGAAGACAGCCAGGTAAAGGATAGCCGGCCTACCGAAGACGGCACAGCCATTCGTAGGCGGCGCCAGTGTGAGGGATGCGGCGCGCGCTTCACGACGTTCGAGCGTATTCAGCTGCGCGACCTTTACGTGCTCAAGAAGACGGGCGCGCGTCAGGCGTTTGATCGCAGCAAGCTGGAACGATCAATCGCCATTGCCTGCCGCAAGCGTCCCGTCGATGCCGATCGCATCGATCGCCTGATCTCGGCCATCCAGCGACAAATCGAAACATCGGGGGAAAGCGAGATTCCCGCCGAAGACGTTGGCGAGATGGTGATGAATGGACTGAAGGCACTCGACAGCGTCGCCTATATCCGCTTCGCAAGCGTCTACAAGGACTTCACCGAAGCCAAGGATTTCGAGGATTTCGCAGGCGCGGTGAAGGAAGCCGGGGCGGAGTAGCCGGATCTTTCCGTTCGTCCCGAGCGCAGTCGAGGGACACTGTCGAGCGAAGCGAGACCTTAAAGATATGAGTTTCTGGACCTATATCCTCCGATGCGCCGACGGTACTTACTATACTGGCCACACGGACAACATTGACCGCAGATACGCCCAACATCAGTCGGGCGCGCTAACGGGTTATACTCACGACCGTCGTCCGGTCGAACTTGCCTGGTCTGAAAACTTCCAGACCCGCGCGGAAGCCCTTGATGCCGAGCAACGAATAAAGAACTGGTCTCGGGCTGAGAAAGAAGCCCTGATCGCCGGAGATTTCGCGAAGCTCAACCTTGCCTCGATTCCGCCTTCGGAGCGCAAAGCAAGAACCTCGGCTTCGCTCGGCAGAACCCCTCGACTTCGCTCGGGACAAGCGGGGTCAAGCAAGTCCACCCTTTATCCCGCCATCATCCTCGTCCGCCCGCAGCTGGGGGAAAACATCGGCAAGGCCGCGCGGGCCATGCTCAATTTCGGATTGGTGGACCTGCGCCTGGTCGCGCCGCGCGACGGGTGGCCAAATCCCGACGCTGGCCCCGCAGCTTCCGGCGCGGACATGGTATTGGAGCACGCACGGGTATTCGACAGCGTTGCGGATGCCACGGCGGATTGTACCCATGTCTACGCAACCACCGTGCGCAAGCGCGGCGTCACCAAGCCAGTAGTTGATCCGGAACAGGCGGCCCGCGAAATCCATGTCGCGTCCGGGCGATCGGCGATTCTGTTCGGGCCCGAGCGGTCCGGTCTGGAAACGGATGACGTCGCGATCGCGCGCACGATCATCACGGTGCCGATCAACCCGGAATTCGGCAGTCTCAATCTCGCCCAGGCGGTGATCCTGATCGCATATGAATGGTCGAAAGGCCTGAAGCTCGCCCAGCCCCCGGCGACGGCGCTTGATCCCCCCGCCCCGCAGGAAGAACTCGACGGCCTCGTCAATCATCTCGATGCCATGCTTGAGGACGCGGGCTATTTCTTTCCGCCCGACCGCGCCCATGTCACGAAGCGCACGCTGCGTTCCCTTCTCACCAAGCCGGGCTGGGATTCGCAGGAAATCCGCACCTTGCGCGGCGTGCTTTCCAAGCTTGAGCGCCCGCGGCGGCGCTAGCGCGCGTCGAACCGTTCGAACTCGTGGGCGATCGAGCTTTCGACCAGCAACTCATATAATTGAGCCGCCAGCTTTTCCGGAAAGCCCTGCTCGACGGCTACCGCTTGCGCGTGGGCGATCACCTCGGCCTTGCGGTCTTCGTCACGCACGCTTCCTCGGTCCGGCTTTATACGTGCGGCGGCTTCGATGTAGCGCATACGAGCGGCCAGCAGGGTAACGATCCGTTCATCGAGCGCATCGATCGCTATCCGGACATCCTTCATGCTGGTGCAGTCCTGAGCGGCTATAATCGATTCGGTTGTCATGCAGTTGCCCTATAACAGGCCGGAAGACTTGACTATCGGGCACGTGATCGTCATAGGCCCCGCTTCGCAATTGGCCCCGTACCCCGGTGAAGCGGTGGCCCGGCCGGACCTCTGGTCCGCAACCGAGCGGAATACCGGGATAAAGTCGTCTTTCGGGACGACCCACGTTGTAGCAATTGTTGAAGGATATCGCATGTCGAAGCGTACAAGCGCGAAGTATAAACTCGATCGCCGCATGGGCGAGAACATCTGGGGGCGCCCGAAGTCTCCGGTCAACCGCCGCGAATATGGCCCCGGCCAGCACGGCCAGCGCCGCAAGGGCAAGGTTTCCGATTATGGTATTCAGCTGCGCGCCAAGCAGAAGCTGAAGGGCTATTACGGCGACGTCACCGAAAAGCAGTTCAAGAAGGCTTACACCCAGGCTGCCAGCATGAAGGGCGATACCTCGCAGAACCTTATCGGCCTGCTGGAGCGCCGCCTCGACGCCGTCGTCTATCGCGCCAAGTTCACGCCGACGATCTTCTCCGCGCGCCAGCTCGTCAGCCACGGCCACATCCGCGTCAATGGCGTGAAGTGCAACATCGCTTCGCGTCTCGTGAAGCCCGGCGATGAAATCAGCCTGGGCTCGAAGGCGCAGGAAATGGCGCTGGTGATGGAAGCGCAGAGCCTCGCCGAACGCGAAATCCCTGAATATATCGCCCCGGATGGTGCCTCCAAGGTTACGTACAACCGCGTTCCGACACTCGACGAGGTGCCCTATCCGGTGAAGATGGAACCAAATCTCGTCGTCGAATTCTATTCGCGCTGATCTTTTCGGATATCGGCAAACGGAAAGGGCGGTCCTGCAGGGCCGCCTTTTTTATTTCCCCCCTTCGTCTTCGGATTCTTCGCTACGCCGGGCTTGAATGCAGACAGTCCTTCACAAACCTGCGTAACTCTGCCGCGACTTCTCCGTCTTCAACAGTATCGCCAAAGCCGCCGTGCGGCATGGCTTCCCAGACGTGCAACTCCGCATCGACGCCCGCCTTGCGCAAGGCGCGGTGCATCCGCACCGTGTTGGACAAAAAGAGATCGCGCGTGCCGGACTGGAGGAATGTACGCGGAAAGCCTTTGGAAAAATCACCAAAGAGGGGCGAGATATACGGATCATCCAGCGCCACCTCGCCTGCATACAGGCGATTTACCGGCATCAGCAAACCGAGCCTGTCCAGACCAAGAATGGTTCGAAAGCTGTCTCCGGATTCGGTGAGGTCGACCTCGGGCGTAAGCAGCGCTGCGCCCGCCGGAAGCGGCAAGCCTTCATCCCGGGCGCGCAGTATCATCGCCGCGGCGAGATTACCCCCGGCTGAAGAACCGCCGACGATGATATGATCGGCGCCATGCTGTGCAACGAGCGCGCGATAAACCGTCAGGCAATCATCAAGCGCAGCGGGATAGAGGTGATCGGGCGGCATCCGGTAATCCGGTGCGATGACCGTCATCCCTGTCTTGTACGCGGTATTGCCGGCGAATATCCCGGCTGCTTCACCGCCGAGATAAATCAACGCTCCGCCATGGATGTCCATGAAGACGTCGCCAGCCGCGGGATCACCACCAGCCGGAACCGCGCGATAAATCGGCACGTCCGCGATAATATCGGCGGTAACCGCCACCCCGGGCTGCGGCAGCGTACTTGCGATAAGCGGTGTCATCTGCTCGTTAATGGCGGTGACATGATCACGCCACCCGGCAAGATCGCCCGGATCGGGATATGTGGATGGTAGCGGTATGGCCGGCATGTTCAGCACGGCCTGCGCCTCGGCGCTTATCGATAACGGCGCGGGAAAGATATTTCTTGCGGGGCCTATCTCTAGACGCTCGTTCGACTGGCTCATCGCGCGCTCCCGCAATCACTCATCGGACAAAAAGGAGGCGGCCGAAGCCGCCCCCTTCCCGATTATTTGTACGGATCGACCGGTTGTGGAACCTGGATGACTTCCAGATCCTTGAGCATCGAAAGAACGTCCGAGATCGAATAGATGTGGACGATCTTGTCGCCTTCGAACTTCAGCCACGAAAACCACAGCACGTCCAGCTGGTTGCCGGTCGGCTGAACGCCCATGTACGGGCCGCCTGTGTGCTTGCCGTGGTGATGCGCCAGGACGCAGATTTCATCGTCGCCGCTGCCCCACGCCTTGAGCGTGCGATAGATCGAGGGCGGAAAGGTATTCCACAGGCCCTGCGGCGATGTCTTCCACTGGAAATAGGTGCCGAGATCCGGACGGTTCGGATTACCATAGGTCATCTTCGAGGTATCGAAGAACTTGTCCATTCCGTCCCAATCACCGACATTCAGCGTGTCATGCAGATCCATCCACTGATTGACCATGAATGCCTGACGGTCGGTGAGCCCCTTGTTGATTTCAGCACGCTTTTCCTTGGAAAGCTTGAAATCGGCCTCAGTGAATGGCGGTATACGGCTCATCAAAAAGTCTCCTTGCTAAACTAGCGTAACGTAACTGGCTGACCTGCCGGATAATCCCATACCAGCCTGAACACGCGCCCTTTTGGATTGCGCCTTCCTGACAGCACCTATCCGGGGGCAGGCTGCCTGACGCTGCTACAACAGGAAGATTGGCGATACAAACAGGAGAGACACATGGACCTTCAGGAAATTTCCGATCGGATGGAAATACAGAATTTGATGGTTGATTATTGCTATGCAATCGACCGCAAGGACTGGAATGCGCTCGATAAGGTTTTCCTTCCCGATGCCGTGATCGATTACAGCGAAATGGCGCCTTTTCGCGGCAATCGCGCCGAAGCGAAGGTCTGGCTGGACGGCAGCATGGCCGGCATCGCCGCGAGCCAGCATATCATCACGACCAGCCAGATCACCATCGAGGGGGATCGCGCCCGTGGCCGCACGGTCTGCACCAATCCCATGGTGATGCACGACGGCACGCTCGTCGTCGTCGGCCTGTGGTACAAGGATGAGTTCGTCCGAACGCCGGAAGGGTGGCGGATCAGTTCCCGTTACGAGGAAAATTGCTGGCGGCAGAACGTGCCGATAGGAATGCTGGCTGACCCACAGTTCGCCGGCGCGCGGACCTAGAATTGTTTCCGCGTCGTCAGGCGCTCTCCTGACGACTTGAGCCGTATTTCCCAAAGAGCCACGGCAAGCCCCGAGTGGACGATCGGCGCGTGCTGAGCGGGATCATCTTTGTGAACCGCAACGGGCTGCGCTGGCGGGATGCGCCAAAGGACTATGGGCCTCATAAGACGCTCTACAACCGTTGGAAGCGATGGGGTGCGATGGGTGTGATGGAAGGGCTGGCCACCGGCGCGGATCGCAAGACGGTGATGATCGACGCGACCTACTTGAAAGCGCACCGCACGGCATCGAGCCTGGCGGTAAAAAAGGGGATCTCGGGCGGCTGATCGGCCGCACCAAGGGCGGCATGAACACCAAGCTTCATGCTGTCACCGATGCAAACGGCCGCCCCTTGAGCTTCTTCATGACCGCAGGTCAGATCAGTGACTATATCGGCGCGGCGGCCATGTTGGACGAGTTGCCAAAGGCGCAATGGCTGCTCGCCGATCGCGGCTATGACGCCGATTGGTTCAGGGATGCTCTGGAAGCGAAGGGCATCAAATCCTGCATTCCTGGCCGTATATCGCGCAACGAGCCGATCAAATATGATAAGCGCCGCTACAGGCGCCGTAACCGCATCGAGATCATGTTTGGCCGTCTGAAGGACTGGCGCCGCGTCGTCACGCGCTACGATCGGTGCCCCACAGCCTTCTTCGCCGCCATCGCGCTCGCTGCTACCGTCATCTTCTGGCTCTGATCAGTGAGTCCTAACCCTAGCACTCAAAGGTGAGCCGCCCAAAGCGCAGGCCTACTCTTCAAGCGCTCGTAAAATAATGGAAAAGTGGTGGACGCACTTGGGCTCGAACCAAGGACCCGCTGATTAAGAGTTTTGGAATCACGACCTTGTGCTAGCTTGCGACAGTTTATGCTAGCTTATTCTCTTGTTGTAAATCAGTGCTTTATCTCGTTGCGTGATTGTGGTTGCTTGTCGTAGCCGTTCCTCCATTGCTAGTATTGTGCTAGCACGGCGTTGGAGGAACGGCATGGCGAAGCTCACAAAGACATTTATCGACAAGGTGGAAGCGCCCGCAGAAGGGTATGCCATTCACTGGGACGACAAGCTGTCCGGGTATGGGCTTCGCGTCACAGCTAACGGCGTTCGCAGCTTCGTCGCGCAGGGCCGCGTGAACGGTAAGGCGATCATCACCACAATCGGGCGCTACGGTCTGTTCACCGAGGATGCGGCGCGCAAGAAGGCGCAGAAGGTCTTGCAGGACATGCGCGAGGGGATCGACCCGCGTGCGGTGAACAAGGCTGAAGCCGCTATGAAGGTCAGCCTCTCCGACACGCTTGAGGCGTATGTCGGTAGGCCAGGCAAGCTGAAGGACAGCACGGCGCGCGAGTATCGTCGCCATGTCGAAAAGACCTTTGCCAAATGGGCTTCGCTACCCATCGCCAGCATCACCCGTGACATGGTGCAAGACCGCCATGCGGCGCTGGTGAAGGGCGGTCTGGAAGGGAAGAAAGCTGCACCCGCCAGCGCCAACGCTGCGTTCGTCACCCTCCGTATTCTGATCCGTTTCGCGATGGACGAATATCGGCAGGCGGACGGGACACCGCTGATCCGCGACAACCCGGTTGATGCGCTCAAGCACCATTGGGCGAAGTTGGGCACGCGAACGGAGCGTTATGTCGAGCGCCGCAAAATCGGCGAAGTGTGGAACAAGCTGCACGCCATGCGCGGCGAGGTGCAGGGTTATGAAGCACTTGCCTCGGTGGACTTGACAATCTTTGCGTTGCTGACCGGAGCGCGCCGGGACGAGATGGCGACCTTACTGTGGGCTAACGTCAATATTGACGACGATGACGCAAGCAATTGCTGGTGGCGGATTACGGACCGGAAACGCGGCGAAGATTTGCAGATGCCGTTGTCATCCCAAGCCGTGGCACTGCTCAAGTCGCGCCCACGCCTCAAGCGCGAGGATGGGACGGAGAGTCCGTTCGTTTTCCCAAGCTGGGGACGGACAGGTAGGATAATGGACGCACGCGCTCCAATGGAGGCGATTAGCGCGATTGTGGGAAAGCGTTTGAGTCTCCATGATTGCAGGAGGTCGTTCACGAACTATGCGATGCGCGAATGCCGTATCGGCAAGTTCGAGACTGACTTGATGACCGGCCATGCTCCGAGCAGCGACGACATTACAGCTCGTGCTTATCTCGACCTGGCCAACCTCGAATGGCTGCATAAGGAGGTTCAGCAGGTCGGTGACTGGATCGACCAGCAAGGACGACTTGCACGGGCGAAGGCCAATGGTGAAAATGTGGTTCAGTTGAGAGCGTAAACGGGGGAAGTATGGCTGAACGACAGGCGGGACCGGGAGTTGAGAAAGCGTCGTCAGATGACGCCGATTGGTTTGAGGCCAATCCGACGCGCAACCTGCGTCTGCGTGACCGTATTGCGGGCGAGTATGAGGCTTACGAGATCAATATCCCGCCTCCGGGCACCACACCGCGCACGCTCGTCGTGCAGGTGCAACCGGGTGTAAGGATGCGCCAGCCTGTCGCGATCTTCCCGTATATCAAGAATGACGAAGTGACTGACGCTCAGTTATTCGCGTTCTTCCAAGATGTTGCGCCGTTTCAGGCGAAGGAGATGGCGAGCAAGCTGCGAAAGGTGAGGCTGGCCGGGAAGCCAAAGCGCGGCGGTAAGTGACAGGGGTCGCGCAGCCTCGCGCACAGCCCCGATCGCGTAGCGTCGCGGGTGTAAGGACGGCCAAGCGGCGATCGCGCCCCACGGGGCCTTGCAACGAAGGTCCCTTTTCAGCCGAGGCCGAATCGGTTATCAAGTCAGCGAGCCAGTCCCTCTGAGGACTACCGTGCATGTCGCTGGCTGCGATGTGCGCATAGCGAAAGCGGCGATCATGGTGCCAAAACGCCCTGATCCGCCGCTATTTTTGTATCCGCGGACAGGCACAATATGGAGTACCAAGATGCTCGCGGAAAATATGATGCAAGCGCGGCTCATTTCCGAGAATGACGTCAATGACGTATTGAGGTCAATTCATGCTGAAAGCATGGCTTTCATCAATAACAGAAAAAAGAAATCAAATCCGGAAGGGTTGCTGTCCATCGAAGAGTTTTCGCACATCCTGCGTAGGCAATTCAGATGGCATTTGACTGGATGCGTTCATAAAATTATGTAGCAAATCGCCAAAGTATTCGTGCTTTGTTTTTGCTATAGCTACCTTACCGGCTCACTTTATCTGAGATGGGGTGGGTCGCCCATCATGCACCCGGCGTTTGCGCCGAAACTCCCGCAATAAGGCCAGGGCAGTGGCCGGGAGTTAACGCCGTGGCCGATCTGTCCTTCGACCAGCTCTGCGAACTGTTCGCCTACACCACCAAGCGCCGCCCGCTTGATAGCCGCGAGGTTGCCGAACTGCTCGGCGTCCACCCGAACACGATGGAGCAGTATCGCTTCCGTGGGGAGGGGCCGCGGTATTTCAGCCCGCCCGGCACGCGCCGCGTTTGGTATGCCGAACTCGATGTTCTGCGCTGGCTCGCGTCCGGTGCTCGTCACAGCACGAGCGAAGCCGCCTAATCCCCATCACGAATAGAGGCAGGGCTCGACCCCTGCCTCTGGAGTATCGACGTGAACAGCAACATTTTGACCGAAAGCGGCCGTAGGTCGCAAACGTCAACACGTTTCGACCTATTCGGGAAATTCGCGCCGCGTAAAAATTTACCGGATGCAGACGGCGATTGGCAGAAATCCTTGCCTACCCACACCGGCAGGGAGGCGCGTCATGCATGACTCCATTATGGACACCATGCGCGCCGCGCCCATCTGGCTTCTTTGGAAGGCGGTGATTGAATCGGGTAAGTCCAAGCCTCGCAAGGTGCCTTACTATCTCAATGGCGCTGCACGGAACGGCACGCTGGATAGCCCGGAGGACAGGGCGCAGCTTGGCACCTATGAACAAGCCGCCGCCGCATACGGCAATGCAGGCGGCGCATATGCCGGTCTTGCTATCGCCCTCGGTCCTGACGGGCGCGGTGGGCATTGGCAGGGCATCGACCTTGACGATATGGTCGTCAAAGGCGTTACCGACATCGCGGATATATGGACACGCGGACCATGCGCAGGGCTTGGTTATGTCGAGGTCAGCCCCAGCGGGAACGGTATCCACCTCGTCGGGTATGGTCGTCCGTTCCAATCGCTCGGCTCGAACAGCAGCGGCATCGAAGCCTATGCGGGAGGGCGGTTCTTCACCTTCACCGGACGGCCCATCATCGCTGATAGCCCCTGCCGCGCGTATGACCTTGCCGAATATGTGGAGCAGGCACTTGCGCCGCGCCATAGTGCTGGGCGCGCGGCTTCGTCAGCGACCAGCAGCGGGGAGGCGATGTCAGTCGATCCCAAGACAGTGACGGAACTTCGCTCCGCACTCCTGCACATGCGTTCCGACGACCGCGATCTTTGGGTCGCGGTAGGGCAGGCTTTGAAAGAGCTTGGCGACACCGGGCGTGGTCTTTGGATGGAATGGTCTGCCACGTCAGACAAGTTCGATCCCAAAGATGCGGCCAAGCGGTGGATCGGGTTCGATGGAACCAGAACTGGCTACCAGGCTGTGTTCAAGAAGGCACAGGATGCCGGATGGGTGAACCCCGCCAGCAATGCCGCGCAGCCCGATCCCGTCACCATCGACCTTTCAGCCCGACCCACAGTCACGTTGGAGTTTGCCATGTCCAGCGATACCACCACCATCACGCTTGAATATCTGCTCGATCCATTCCTACCCGCCAAGTGTGTCGTCGGTGGCTTTGGCAGGGGATCAACCGCCAAATCTTCGCTCTATGCCTCCGCCGCTGCCCATATCAGTCCCTACGCATCAACTCTGTGGGTGAGCGTCGAGGAACCTTCCGATTGGATTAAGGCGCGCCATATTAAGTGCGGGGGACAGGAGCAGACGTTGGCCGTGGTGAAGGCGGTCGCCAGCAAGAAGGATGCCCAAGAGCGCGTCATCGCTTCCAGCTTCAATGTCTATGAGCATCTTGAACCCGCAATCGTCAATGCGAGCGCCGGATTCGCGGAAGCAGGCAAGCTGCCGCTCAGGCTGGTCGTGCTGGACACGGCGGTGGGCTTGACCGGGTGGGGCAAAGGCGAAAGCCCGAACGACGATGCGGCAGTGAAGAAGTTGCTCGGCTTTCTCCAAGCTCTCGCTGAGCGCTATAACCTTACCATCGTCGCAATCGGACATGCGAACAAGGGCAAGCACGAGCACTTTGCCGATACGGTGATGGGCGCGTCGGCATGGACCAATTCGCCGCGGCTGTCATTCGTCCATGCGGCCGATGTGCGCGAGGATTATGCGTATGTGATGCGGGTGGCGAAAGCGAACTTTGACACGTTCGGCGTGCCTTACAAGACCCAGCCCGTCCACACCCTCTATGAACGCGCCAACGGCCCGGACACCGTTCTGGTTCGCGCTGTGCCGGGGGACATCGTTTGGGGCGAAGCCGCCTCAATGGAAATGTTCATGGAAACGACCAAGAAGCCGCGCGAGGATGACGAAGGCGGCGGCGGGCGCGGGCAAGCACTCGATGCGGGCGCCCTTCAGGTGCTGGTCGAAATGGTGCTGGAGCTTCAACCGGGCGAATGCATCACCCGCGAGGATGTAGAACGCGAATACGGCGGACCGGTTAACCGCAGGCGCTGGGCCAAGATTGACGAGCATCTGAACCTGCATCCCATCCTGACGGTCGAACGCGGCGACAAGAACCGCGTGCTGTATAGACGCAGGCAAGTTGTGCAGTAGCCACCCCCTGACCCGTAACCCTGCGCAACAGGCACAACTGCACAACAGAATTTGATAAAACGGGTGTTGTTACAGTTGTGCCTGTTGTGCAGCCAATTTGCCTAGGGGTGTAACAGGTTGTTCCATGTGAACGAACTATTGCCGATAGAAGGTAGCAGAGTTGGTGGGCTCGCAACTGCCGATGCATTTGTTGTGGCCGCCACATGCTGGCCGGTATACGCCGGGCGCTGGGGCACGAAACAGCGACCGCCGCCCCTGTGCGTACCCCCGCAGAGCGTCAGCGCTGTAATCGCCCCAATTTGCGGCTGCGCCATGAGCCAACTTCTGGATGCAGCGCCGAATGCTCAAATCAACATAAACGAAACAGGAAATTATGCCCGGAAGCGATTGATAGATATGACTAATACAGAAATTAACACATTAACGCCGGATCGCTGATCTCCGCAATTCTGCTTATTTGGAAACAGCACTGAGCAATTCGGCTGGTTCCGTGCCAAGCGCCGTCGCGATCCTGACCAGTACCAGAACGGACGGATTGCGCTTTCCGCGTTCTATGCCGCCTACATAGGTAAGGTCGATTTCCGCCGCGAACGCCAGTTGCTCTTGCGTCATATCGGCGCGCTGGCGGAATCGCCGCACATTCTTCCCAACGATGGCGCGCCAGTCGTCCATCCGACGATGGATGGCAACCGGGCATATATTCTCTAGGGAATATAGTCCCTATTAACGGGATTCCGCTAGAGGTTGCCAAGTTCAGGCAACATGAGGAATCTGCTATGAAGGCGAAGATGTTGGGTCTGCTGGCTCTGGTGATGCCGGTAGCGGTGATGGCTCAATCGGCGGGCATTACCGCTGACGAGAGGGTGCAGGCTGAGGCGAGCATTCAAAACGCTGGCCGATACCTGGCTCAGACCATGCGCGATCCTGCGTCCGCGACATTCAGAAACATATTCCTCTACAAGCGCGTCAGCGCCAAACCGGGGCATCAGGTGACGGTTTGTGGGGAGGTGAACGCTCGGAACGGTTACGGTGGGTTGACCGGCTTTCAGCAATTCATGGTCAGCGGTGACCAGGTGTATGTCGGCAGCGCGGTCGGCCTCGACGTGGCTTACCTCTGTCGGAACAACAATCCAGCTGTCGACACGCGCGATTATTCCCCTGAGATTCGCGCGGCGTTCAACGCTGCGCTGGCAGGCGCTGCTGGGCAGTAGGCGCTAGCACCAACCCTGCGGACGACCCGATTGCGGGCAATGACATGAATTTGTAATCCGTTGGCATGACCAAGCGGAGGTCAACCAGAGGAACTGGGCGGGGCGCATATTCAATGCGCCCATTCCTCGTGAGCGAGCGGGGCGACATTGAGCTCGTCGCGTAAAGTCCGCCAGTCGGGCATATGGCGGTCCAGGAAGGCAACAAAGGCGTCGCCATGGTTGCGTTCGATCAAATGCGTAATCTCGTGCAACACTAGGTAGCTGATGCACTCTGGGGGCTTCTTAATCAGCTCTAGGTTGAGCCAAATCCGATTGGCTGCTGGATTGCACGCGCCCCATTTCGTTTTCATCTTCTTGATGCCGATGGCGGGCGGCTCCATACTAAGGCGCGCAGCCCATTCGACCGTCAAGGTTTGAGAGCGCTCCCGCAGCAGCTCTCTTTGCCAACGTTGAACGACGCGCTCGCGAAAACCCCGGTCGCTTCCTGCGGGCACCTTCAATTCAAGGCGGCGATCACTGGTGAGCCGAACTTGCGAAGGGCCGGGCTGTTCGATCAAACGCAGCCGGTAACGTTGGCCCAGATGAAAATGTGTTTCGCCCGAAACATAGTCGCGTTCACTCTGACGAGCTTGGCCCAGAAACTTGGCGCGCTGGCGATTGATCCACCCCATGCGGGAAACGACCGCGATCCGCACGGCGTCGTCGCTCACGGTTGGAGGCGCTGCAACGCGCACACGGCCATCCGGGGGGTAGACGCCAAGGTGAAGGTTTTTGATCGCCTTACGGACCAGCTCCACCCGCAGCCCACCGATGTCGAGCGCCTCAGTACTCATGATTTTCGCGGATGATGGCGAGGATAGCTTCGACCTTTGCAGGGTCATCTTCCAAGTTGCGGCGAATAGCGTTGCGGACCATTTTCTCTCGAATGGGATTGCTGCGCCAATCCGCCTTTCGCGCGGCCTTCACGTCGGTGTCGATTTGGATTGCCAATTCCGAGTCACCGTCCAGATTATCAAACAATGCACGCTGACCGGGCGATGACACCTCGGACGGATACTTTGTGCTAGAAGATGGGCTTTTCGCCTCCTTGGTCAGCGCGGCGATCTTGTCGAGATATTCCGCATAGTCGATAGCCTCAGCGCGCCGCTGTTCGATCAGCGCATCGAGCAATTCGGACATACGCTCATAATATTTCGGATTAACCGGGCTCTCGTCGATGATGAGCTTGCGGACGTTGTTTTCGATGGTTTCCGCCACCGCTTCTTTGTTCTTCTTGATGCCGTCAGGGAGGCTGCTCACCGCGTCCGGTCCACGCGCGACGATCAGTTCGATCAGCGACATATCGTCGAAATTAGTCAGCACCTCGCTGTCATCGGCTTTGATGTAGGTATCGATCAGATGCCGCATTGCGGGTTCGTACATCTTGAGGTCGATGGCATCGCCGCTCGTTAACTTGATCTCGTCGCGCAGCTTCTGGAAATGCTCGACTTCGGCCTTGAGCGTGGCCGCGCCCACCGCGTCATATCCGGCTTCGTCCAAATCCCCGGCGATGTCGGCATAGGCGCGCAGCAGCGTAGCCGACAGCTTGTAGAGCGTGAGCCGCTTCGGCTCGTTATCCTTGAGTTGATCCTTGTCCTTCGTATCAGCGCCACAGAAATAGTGGATATGGGCGGCGGTGTCCTTCGGCGGGGCAACCGGCTCGCACAGTGCCCGCAGAGCTTCTAGCGTCTCGGCCAGTCGTTGCTGCGCCTTGAGGATGCGGTCCGATAGCAGCCCCTCAACATCGGCCTTATCGAAATTCTCGAATGCTTCGGAGGTGTAATCGGTAATCGCGCCCTCAAGGCTGCGGAACAAGTCCTTGTAGTCGATCACATAGCCGTATTCCTTGTCTTCGCCGTCCAGCCGATTGACCCGGCAAATGGCTTGGAACAGGCCGTGATCCTGCATCTTCTTGTCGATGTAGAGATAGGTGGCAGATGGCGCATCGAAGCCAGTCAGGAGCTTGTCCACGACAACCAGCAGCTTCATCTGCGCCGGTGCTTCAATGAATAGCCGCTTCGCCTCTTTCTCGAATGCTTCCGGATCCTTGCCCGCTAGCATACGGTTGTAGATATCATACTGCCGAAGCCGTTCGGTCAGGTTTTCGCCTTCCCCCTTTATATCATTCGGCGACGGGCGATAGGAGGTAACGATGGCGCACTTGCCGTGCAACTCGGTCTTCTCGAACAGCTCGTAGAATTTGCAGGCTTCGTAGATGCTACCCGAAACAAGCATCGCGTTGCCGTGGCCGGACATGAGGCGCGGCTTGGTCGCCATGTCCATAATGATGTCACGGACAATTTGCTCTAGCCGCGATTGGCTCGACAGCACTTTTTTGAGCGTGCCCCAACGCTGCTTAAGCTGAGCTTTGGCAAGATCGGTCAGCCCTTTCGTCTTGGCCTCGAACCACTGATCGATTTTCGCCTGCGAGGTGATGTTCTGATCGATGTCCCGCGCCTCATAGCGCAGGTCCAGCACCACGCCGTCCTCGACCGCTTCGTCGAATTTGTAGGTGTGGATATAGGTGCCGAACGTCTCAAGGCTGGTGGCCTTGTCCGCCTTCAATAGCGGCGTGCCGGTAAAGCCGATGAACATCGCGGCAGGCAAAATCGCCTTCATCGCCTTGTGCAGATCGCCGCTTTGCGTGCGATGGCATTCATCGACGAAGACGAAGAAATCACCCTTTGCGGCGAAATTGGCGGGCAGCGCCGCCTTCACTTCTTCCAGATAATGAACGACGTCGTCCTCATCCTTGCCACCGAATTTGTGGATCAGCGAGCCGACCAGCCAAGGCGTGGTGTCGTTGAGTACGCCGATCAAGTCGGCGCCAGACTTGGTGCGGTAGATTTGCTCGCCGACGCCAAGAAAAACTTTCTCGATTTGTTCGTCCAACTCGGTGCGGTCGGTGATAATGAGGACGCGGGCGTCCTTCACATTTTCGCGTATCCACTTCGCCAGCCACACCATCGTCAGGCTCTTGCCCGAACCTTGGGTGTGCCAGATTATGCCACCTTCACGCTTGCGGACGCGATCCTGCGCCGCTCTCACGCCGAAATACTGATTGGGGCGGCAGAGCTTCTTGGTTCCCGCGTCGAAGACGACGAAGTCGTGCAGGATTTCCAGCAGGCGCGGCTTGGCGCACATGTGGATGAGGTCGCGGTCAAGCCGCAGCGGCGGCAAGCCGCTCGCTTCCTCCGCCTCCTTCCATTCGAGATAATAGCTTTCCGGCGTCTGGATTGTGCCGTAGCGCAGCCCTTCGGTATCGTTGCCGGCCATGACGAGCTGCATGGTTGCGAAGAAGGGCTGGATGAAAATGCCCTTCTGGTTGTCGAGGTTCTGCCGGATGCCTTCGGATACGGACACCGTGGAGCGTTTCAGTTCCAGCACGCCCAGCGCGATGCCGTTGACGTAGAGCACGATGTCCGGCCGCTTGGTCGCGCTGCTGCTGTCGGGCCCGCGCACCGTCACCTCTTCGGCGATGGCGAAGTGGTTGGCGTCGGGGTTGGCCCAGTCGATCAGCTTCACCGTCTGGAAGGGCTGGCCCGGCCCCGCCTGCACCTTCACGCCATAGCGCAGCAGGTTGTAGACGGCGCGGTTGACCTCATAGGGGATGGTCGCCTGATCGCCCGCCATGCGACGCAATTCGGCGATGGCGAGCTTGATGAGCGCATCGTCATGGCGGCCGCTGAGCCATTGGGTGAGATAGCCCGGCTCGATATTCCGGTTGCCCTCCCGGTCTTTCCAGTCGCCCATATAAGTGTAGCCCAGCCGGTCACGAAACAGCGCAACAATGCGGTTTTGCGTGGCGCGTTCGATCTGGCCGACTTTGCTCATATCAACTTGTCCATAGGTCTGTTGCCGCCACGATATTGGCGATCTTGATCGAGGCTCTGGTACGGTCACGGGCAACCGCGACAATCACGTCCCGGTTATCGGCATAGGGCTTGGGCAGGTCGCTGACCTCGGCCAATTCAACATCCATCCATTCGCCATCGTCGGATAGGCTTTTGATGTTGGTAATGGCGATCATCTGCCCGCTTACAATCCATAGGCCAAAGCACCACTGATCGCTCATCATCCGCGACGTATACCAAGCGGGCAGGATTTCAGCGGCGCGGTTCCAGTGGCTTTCCATCGCAATCTTGCGATTGACCTTGCGCCATTCCATGCCCGCGAAGACGGCAGAACCGATGCCCGCAACCGCGCCGATCACGCCGCCGATGGCGCCAATCCATGCCATCGCGTCGCTCATACCAATCTGATCCGTCCGGTGAGCAGTTGCTGCATCATACCTTGGCGAAGCTCCGCTATTTTACTTCTACGGCGTTCAAGTTCCGATAGTTCGTTGCTGAACGCCGTCATGGCATTGGCGATGGCCATCTGCTCGTCGATACTTGGAAAAGGCATAGGCATCTTGTTAAGGTCGTTCAGGTTGACCACGAGTTGCGCCGAACCCGCACTAGGCGTCAAAAATACACCGCGCCCGACTGGACTATTCAAATAGCAAGCAAGGAAATCACTCGCCAGACTTGAATTTGGTCGAAGCAGACCCACCGCTCTGGAAATGTTTCCGCCTATAAGCCATTCTGGAACAACCGCGCACTCTCCAGGATACCCAACTAACGAAATTACCACGTCATTATTGTTCAAGACTGTGCGTGAAAACTCTTGGCTCTTTTCGAACGACACGAAAGGTGGAATTTCCACTATTCGGCCGTCACGAATGTCTCCACCCCGCAGCATGTAAATGCCGGAATCTTGAAATTGTCCTGCTTTTACGATGCCATATGTAGCCCTTTGCGACAGCCCAGCCAAAAGTGGCCGAACATCCCACTCCCCCGAAAAACCGGGGAGGCGGCTCTTGCCGGTGAGGAGTTGCTGCATCGCGCCCTGCTTGATGTCCCGCTTTTTAGCGATCAGCGCGTCAAGCGATGCAATCAGGTCGTCTATGTCGCTCAGGGCTTGGGCGATACGCTTCTGTTCGGGTTCAGGTGGAAGCGGGAAAGTGCATTCCGATAGTGAGCCGCCGTTGGTCAGCGCCCGCGTGGTGTATGTTGCCCGTGACTCGATCTGCTTGCGAACGTCGCGTGCCCGCAACGCATATGCGGCATATTCCGGCAGAAGCTCTTTGTTCTTGGGCCGCCCTCGCAACACGAAACCGCTGAACACGGCGCGCTGAATCGGCTCCAGAAGAACGGCCGAATAGCCGATTTCCGAAACTGTTTCCGACGTGCGCGTGAAAAAGGCATCTCCCTGAGAGACGGAATATGCGTCAGCCTCATCATTGGTGACCGTTACTTTCCCCCGGACATCGGCGGCGGATAGCCGCTGGTTGCCATAGACATCCATGTAGTTGATGATCGGAGTGCCCTGACCAAAGAAGCGTTTGGCCTTGTTCAATCCGTTCTTGAAAGCATAGTGCGTCCCGATTCTGGTCCACTTCCAGCCTTCGGGCAGCTCTTCACCTTCAACCTGTGGCGAAGCATCCCCGGTCATTGGAACTTGAATCCCATGGCCGCCAGATGGTCGGCAACCTTTGCCTGTAAATCGGTCACTGTCTTGTTCACTGTCGGCAGCGGCTCCTGGTACCGCTCCACCAGCGTCTTGATCCGGCCGGTCAGCACCTGTGCGATGCGGTCCCGCTCGCCATTGATCGCGGCCTTGATGGAGGCGATCCATTTGTCCTCCACCGCCAGCGCTTTGACCTCTTCGTCGGTCAGCTTGGGATATTGGGCAACGGTCTTGGCATCAAGCTTTGCCCTGGCATCCTTCACCGCCGCGCTCTTGCCGCCTTGCTCATCCATCAGTCGCAGCATGTCGTCGATGGCAAACATCTCGAGAAATTCGGGGATGTTTTCCAACAGATCGGCCTTGATCGCCTCATCCGCGCCGCCCTGCTTTGCCAGCTTGTCGTATCGCTTGAAAAAGCCTTGATCCAGCTCGCCCGCCAGATCCTGGCGCCGCGATTTCAGCAGCGCGGCGGTGATCTTACCCTTGCCGTTGCGGCATTCTGCAAGCAGGCCATCCTCCCCGCTATGCTCTTCATCGAGCGCGGCGATGCGTTGTTCAACATCCTCTAGCGCCGCCTCCAGCGCATCGAGCGCTTCTTTCTCGGCTTTGAAGAAGCGCGCCACAATTAGCGCGGGTGGGATGACCTCGGCAACAAAGGCGCGTGTGGCACGCCCGGCCTTGAGCAGCAGGTCCGGCGTTTCCGGCCAGACCATCTTGTCACCATCTTTCACCTTGACGATTTCGCGCATCACCTTGGCAGCGGCCCAGCCATCAGACGTGATCTGATAGGCATCGTCCTGCATCGTTTCGGACCAGTAGGTCATGATATGCTGATAGGCGTCATAGCCATCGAGCAGTGGCGCGGCGTTGAAGCGCGCCAGCAGGTCTTCGGACAGCGAGTGGATCAAATCCTTAGGATGCTGGCCGGGGCCAAAGCCGCGCATGGTGGGTGTGTTGGCATCGCGCCAATCGGCGAACACGGTATCGAGCTTGGCCGTGAGCGCCACGAAATCGGGGTGCTGCATGATCGCCGCGCGCACCTCCTCCGGCGCGGGGATGGCGTTGAGATAGCCGGGTCGCTCATGTGGGGCGAACAGCGCGGCGCGAAGGCCGCGCATCGCCTCCCAGAAGCGGGACAGCGCATCGATGTCAGCGGCGGGAATGCCGCCCTTCAGATGCGCCTCGATGTCCTGCAAGTCTTCCGGCTCGGCACTGTCGATATAGCGCGGCAGGTTGAGGTTGCCGCCGTTCTGTGCCGACATAATTTCAGCGGTAGGCACCATGCGCGAATAGCCGGGCAGTTCGCTGCGCCTTTCGAACACATCGACAATCTTGTGAACGTCCTGATGTCGAAGCCGGTTTTTGGGGCCATCCTTGGTGAAGCCCTTGGATGCGTCGATCATGAAAATGCCGGTGCGGCTGGCAGCGTTTTCCTTGTCTAGCACGATCAGGCAGGCGGGGATGCCGGTGCCATAAAAGAGGTTGGCGGGCAGGCCGATGATGCCCTTGATATAGCCGCGCCCGATGATCTCTTTGCGGATTTCCCCTTCGGCATTGCCCCGGAAAAGCACGCCGTGCGGCATGACGACCACGGCCTTTCCGGTCGATTTCATGCTGGCGATCACATGCAGCAGATAGGCATAATCGCCATTCTTCGCGGGCGGGCGGCCATAGACGAAGCGCCCATATTCCTGCTCAAGCCCGGTGGACCATGCCTTGTCCGAAAAGGGTGGGTTCGCGATAACATAGTCGAAGGTTTTGAGGCCGTTGCCTGCCTTGAAATGCGGCTGAGTAATCGTGTTTCCGCGCCACAGCTCTGCATCGGCATTATGGTGGATGACCATGTTCATGCGCGCCAGCGCATAGGTCGCCACGTCCTTTTCCTGCCCATAGATCGACAAACCGTCGGGCGCGGCATCGGCCGCCTTCAGCAGCAGCGAGCCAGAGCCGCAGGTGGGGTCATAGATGGTCTGGTCGCGCTTGGTCTGCCCGTTGATGCCCACCGCCATCGCCATGATCCGGCTGACTTCGGCCGGGGTGTAGAATTGACCCTTGGACTTGCCGCTTTCGGTGGCGAAGTGGCGCATGAGATATTCATATGCGTCGCCCAGAATGTCGTCGCCCTCGGCTCGGTTCTTCCGGAAATCCAGCTCTGGACGGCTAAAAATCTCCAGCAAGTTGGACAGGCGATCCACCATGTCCTTGCCGTCGCCCAGCTTGGCTGGGTCGTTGAACGACGCGTTATTGATGACGCCGCCCAAGCCATTCTGCTCGGCGATACGATCAACGATCTTGTCGATCTTTTCGCCGATTTCCTTATCGCCCTTGAGCGCCAGCAAGTCAGAAAACTTGCAGCCTTCCGGAACATCGATCTGCGCTTCGGGGTCGCTTTCGGCCCGGTCAGACACATATTTCAGGAACAGCAGGGTGAGAATGTAGTCCTTGTATTGCGAAGCATCCATGCCGCCGCGCAGCGCATCGCAACTCTTCCACAAGGAGCTGTAAATCTGAGATTTCTTAACCGCCACGTCCGCTCCGCCCGAGGATGTAATGAGAGAATCAGCGCCGTTCTGACGCTGACCGATTGAGCTTTGCCCTAGGCCCGGAGGAGCTGGAAAGACACCTTGTATCGGAAGAAACTGACGCTCGGCACCATTGCCAGCGCTCGGCGGATTCGATGATCGTCATCCAGCGCGATGACGGCGCCTTCTACGGTTTGCCCATCTTCTGCCAGTTCATCCTGCACATAGCCCATGTAGCGGAGAATTTGGCCGACTACGGCATCGCTGGCGCGTCCCTTCTTCAACTCCACAACGAGCAGGCGCTTTCGATCTTTGCTGATCGCCAGAATGTCCAGCGCGCCCGTATCCGTCGGATATTGCTGACCGACAATCTCGCCCTCATCGGTGAAAATGTCGAAGTCGCGACCCAGCTCGGTTTGAGTCCAGTTGGCGACGAGGAAATCCTCCAGATGCTTTTCCATGCCGAACGCTACAGGGTCTTCGATCAACCCCTCGCTTGTCATGATCGGCGCAGCGGAAGGCGCGGGCAGCCCGCCGATCAAAGCCTCAATCTCCTCAGCGTGGCCAGAGATGTTTGAGACAGTGCCGATCGAGCCAGTGGAATTTTTGAGCGCATCGCTCATCGCAGCCCGGTCTATATAGATGTCGTGCCAGCGGACGTTGCGGCGGTGGGGCAGGATCTCGCCTTCCGCGTACCAATAGTCGCCCTCAATCTCCCCCACGCGATAGCGGCCAGCGCCATCGGGGGAGAGGATGACATCGCCTGGTCGCAGGCCCTTCGATACAGTCCAGATCGCACCGCACGCCAAACCAGCAGCAACCTTGCTCTTGTCGGGGTGGATTTGCAGGTAGACCGGCACATAGGCCGCGTTGAAGGGCCGCCAGGTCTCGGGCAGCTTGTCGGACAGGTCTTCGTGGATATCGAAATGCGTTCCGGTGAAGCCGCCTTCAAAGCAGTCCTGTGCGTGAACGCTCTTTCGCCCAAGCATGACGCGGTAGTAATTCTTCAATGCCGCTCCCCCGTTGACAGGTGCGACCCTAGCCACATCGTCGCCAAACGTGTCAAAGTCTTCTTCCCGACATGTCGGCTTTTGCTGACGCCCATGCCACCTTTGGGAGATCATCGACGCCGAAGCCCGCGTTCGCATAAGCGGAGCGGCCGGCGGTGTAGGCGAGTCTCATCCCGCCTGACGCTGCCAGCACCCTGCGCCTTCGGGTGCGGGGCGCTGTTATGAGTGCGCTGGCGCGTGCTAGCGAGCCGGCCGCGCTGCTAGTATTGTGCTAGCATGGATTTCGCGGGCAGCTTTGGAGTGTCCCCCGGGGCGGGATAAGTTACTGTATTTTCTTGGTAAATTTGGTGGACGCACTTGGGCTCGAACCAAGGACCCGCTGATTAAGAGTCAGCTGCTCTACCAACTGAGCTATGCGTCCGTATCACCCCGGAAGGATGGTCGCGGACAGGTGTAGGGCCGGTCGCGCGATGTGGGTGGGCGGTTAGCAGGCGGTCGCGCCGGTGTAAACCCGTCAAAAGGCCGAATTGGCATTGCTGCGGTTTGATCGGGCAATTGCCATCAGGATGCCGATGCACAGCATCACCGTCATCATCGCCGATCCGCCAAACGATACGAGAGGAAGCGGGATGCCGACCACCGGAGCAAGGCCCATCACCATCATCAGGTTAATCGCGAAGTAGAAGAAGATCGTCATGGCAAGCCCCGCCGCGGTCAGCCGGCTGAATCGCGTCTTGGCATTGAGCGCGACACGCATGCCCCAGTTTATGAGAAGGAAGAAGGCGACGATCAGAAAAAGACCTCCGATAAGCCCCCATTCCTCCGCCATCGTCGCAAATACGAAATCTGTGTGCCCTTCGGGAAGATAGTCCAGATGGCTTTGCGTACCCTGAAGAAATCCCTTGCCCGTCAGCCCGCCGGACCCGATCGCGATCTTAGACTGGATGATATGATAGCCCGTCCTGAGCGGATCCTTTTCCGGATCCAGGAAGATTTCAATGCGATCACGCTGGTAGTCGTGGAGGAATGACAACGCGATCGGCAGAGAGGCAGCGACCGCAGCCGCTCCCCCCACGAACAGGCGCAGCGGCAATCCGGCCAGGAACACGACGACCATGCCGCCAATCGCGATCATCGTCGCGGTGCCGAGATCGGGTTGCACGAGAACAAGCGCGAAAGGGATGCCAATCAGACCGGCTGCCGGCCAGATTGCGTTCCAGCGACGTATTTCCCCCGCAGGCAGCAGATCATAAAAGCGCGCCAGCGTGATGACGATCGCCGGTTTCATCAATTCCGAAGGCTGGAGGTTGATGAAGCCCAGGTTGAGCCAGCGCCGACTGCCGCCACCCACAACACCCAGGAGTTCCACTGCGATCAACAGCACAAGCAATATGCCGTATATCGGGAAGGCCGCCTGTTTCAGCGATTCTTCCCTGAGCCGCGAAAGACCGATCGCCACGCACAGGAAGAAGCCGAAGCGGATCGCCTGCGAGAGGGCCCATGGACGCACATGCCCGCCTGCGGCTGAATATAGTACGACCAGGCCGAAACACCCGATCGAGATCACGAGCAGCAACATCTTCCACGGCAGCTGGGCGACCGGGGCGGGAATGAAGGACCAGGGGTTCATTCCGGGTCGTCCGGCGATTGCATGGCATTGCCCGATGCGATCGGGGCGGTGCTGTTGCTGCCACTCCCTGCCGCTGAGGCCGCTGCCTTTTTCAGTTTTTCGGCTTGCCAGCTTGCCGCTTCGGCACGCATCCGGGTCGGGATATCACCGCCCCAGGTCGGCTCCACTTCAGCGAGTGACGCCAGAGCTCGATCCCGATCGAGCATGTAGGTCATGATATCGCGGCCGATCATCGGAGTATCGAGGTTGCGAATGGTGTGGCCGTTATGTTCAAGCACGATCCCGGCGGCGTAGCGCGGATTTTCGGTAGGGCCGAAGCAGACGAACAGGGCATGATCGCGCAGCTTGAAGGGCAAAGAGGCATTTTTCAGCACGCCCGAACTGCGTTCGGCCATGGAAATCCGTCGTACCTGCGCCGTCCCCGTCTTGGCGGCGATGGATGCGCCGGGAACCTGCAGCCGTGCCGCGCCGCCCGTGCCGCCCTCATTGACGACGCCGAACATGGCGTCCCGCACGATCTTCAGGTGTTCGGGATCGATCGGCAGATCGCCGCCTTGCGGCGGGTAGCGCCGATTGACGATCAGTCTGGGAGAAAGTGAACGTCCCGATGCGATCCGCGATGCCATGACCGCAAGCTGCATCGGGTTTGCCAGCACATAGCCCTGCCCGATGGATGCATTGAGGGAGTCGGCGACCGTCCACTGCTCCTTGTATTTCTTGAGCTTCCAGGCGCTGTCCGGAACGGTGCCAAAGCGCTGGCTGGTAAAGGGCAGGGCAAACTTCTCGCCCAGCCCAAGCATTCGCGCGACGGGCGCGACCTGATCATAACCGATCCGGCGAACCATCTCGTAGAAGTAGATATCGCAGCTCAGCATGATCGCGCGCTTCAGATCGACCGAACCATGACCGCGGCGCTTGTGACAGTGGAAGACGCCGCTGCCCACCCGCAGAGCACCGGAACAATAGACATGATCGTTCGGATCGACACCGGCCTTGAGCAGCGCCAGCCCATTCATCGGCTTTACTGTCGATCCTGGTGGATACAGCCCCTGCAACGCCTTGTTCATTAGCGGAACATGGTCGTTTTTGGAGAGCATTTCCCATTCGGAATGGCTGATCCCGTCCGAAAAGCTGTTTGGGTCGTAAGCCGGCATCGAAACGAAGGCGAGGATGTCCCCGTTGTGCGTGTCGATCACGATGACGGAGCCTGAGTTGGTGCCCAGCCTGCGCGCGGCGTATTCCTGCAGGCCAATGTCGATGCTAAGCTTTAGCGTGTGGCCGACGGTTTCGGGGCGCGTGGTCAGTTCGCGCACCAGCTTGCCGCGCGCGGTGACTTCGGATCGCTTGGCGCCGGGCTGACCGCGCATCCAGTCTTCCATCGTGCGTTCCAGCCCGTCCTTGCCGACCTTGAAGCCGGGCGTGACCAGCAAGGGATCGTGGGTTTTCTCATAGTCCACGGCGGATGCGGCACCCACATATCCAACGAGGTGAGCGACAGCGGCTCCGGTTGGATAATATCGTGCGGTCCCGCTGGCTGGCGTGACGCCGGGCAGGTCGGGCGTACGCAGGCTGATCGCGGCGAACTTATCGTAATCAAGATTGCTGGCAGCCTGAACGGGCTGATAGTCCGCAGCCTTGGCGAGATCTTCCCGGATACGATCCATTTCGTCCGGCGGAAGCGACAACAGCTGCTGCAATTCCTTCAGGACGCGCTCACGGTCGTGGAGCTGATTGGGAATCAGGTCGACCCGAAAATCAGTGCGATTTATAGCGATCGGCTTGCCATTCCGATCGATGATCCATCCTCGCCGTGGGGGAATTATCGTCAGCTGGACGCGATTGCTTTCGGCAAGGGTCTGGTAGCGTTCGTTTTCCGCGATTGCGAGCCATCCCATCCGGCCAGCCAACAACGTTGCTATGCCGGCTTGGGCCCAGCCCAGCACAAGCGCACGCCGGGTGAAACTGAACGCCTGCGAATGTTGCGTTACCAGCTTACTTTCGAACATCAGCCGGCGAACTCGTTTGCGCGGCACATCACGATGGCAATCTCCACCGGTCAAGCCGGACGCACAGGCGCACCATGACCGGAAAACAGAGGATCGACAGGATCGTCTGCGGTCCCATTACCGCAAGTGATACATTGGCGGGGTCGAGGCCGGAAAACCAATATCCACCTGCAATGCATAATAGAATTGCCGCAGCAGCAATCAACCAGTCGATCCAGTAATCGCGCCAGATAAGTTGAGAATCGATCAGATCGAGAACCAGCAGGAGCAGGGTCCACAGGCTCATTGCGCTGCCAAAAGGCTGTCCCGAAAAAATGTCGTCGAATAGGCCCAAAGGTAACCCGATCCACGCCGGCCAGATTTCTGGCCGAAGCAGGCGCCAGCTCAGCAGCATGAGAAGGCCAATGGGCGGCATTGCCGGCCAGGAAATGACCGCGGGCAAAAGCGCCGCGAGCGATCCTGCCATCGTTGTGAGCACAGGCACGGTCCGGGCACGGATCAGCAGGATCCGGATATCCTCTTCACGGCGAATACGTTGTGCCATTATCGGGTCGTTCCGGGCAGGGGCGGTACATCCGGCTGATAAAGCTCCTGTACGGTCGCAAAATCGAGGGAGTCCGGGCTGGCCAGCGGCCATGCCACTGCACTGTCGCCGTCGACCTGGGTTATGACCGCAACCGGAACGCTTGGCGGATAGATTCCGCCCGTGCCCGACGTAAGCACGACGTCGCCACGCTTGAAGGGCGAAGCCCCCGGCATCAGGGAGCGTATCGAAAGCGTGCCATCGCCGCGTCCACGTATCAGCGCCGGCGTGCCATCCCGGGCCAGCCTGACCGGAACGGTGCTTTCCCCATCGGTGAGTAGTAAAACGCGCGATGCGGTGGCACCGGCTTCGAGAATCCTGCCGACAAGCCCGTCCGCTGCGATAACAGGCTGACCGGGCTGCACACCCTGACGGGTTCCGGCGGACAGGGTGGCAAATCTGCGGGCCGACGTGAAATCGGAGCCTATTAAGCGGGCGACCGCGACCGTTGCCCGCGCTTCTTCGGTCAGCTTCAAGGTGCGCCTGAGCTTGGCATTTTCCAGTCGCAGTGCCTGAGTTTCAATGAGTTTTCGGCGCGCTACCGCCAGCTCCTCGCGCAACGCCTGGTTCTGCCTGGCCGCAAAGAAATATGCCTGGACCTGTTCTTCGAGCGAGCCTGCGCCGCGCACTACCTGGCGTCCTGCCTTGCTTACGGGTGCACCCGCATCGATGGCGGCGCCGCGCAGTCTTCCAAAGCCGGTCGGATCGACCCTGCTCAGGAAAATCAGCATCAAGGCGCCGACGATGCCCACAATGGCGATGACATAGCCGATGAAGAGGCTGAACTGGACGCGGCGGGAAAAACCCGGACGCCGGTTGCGTGGCGGCGCCATCCGCTAAGCGCCGGCTCAGGCGGTTTGCAAAACGCCGCGGAAGATCGGATCCTCCAAAGCTCGGCCGGTGCCAAGCGCGACGCAGGTCAGCGGATCGTCCGCCACGGTGACGGGCAGGCCGGTCGCTTCCCGCAGCACTTCGTCCAGGCCGGACAGCAGTGCACCACCACCTGTCAGAACAATGCCCTGGTCGACGATATCGGCCGCAAGCTCCGGCGCCGTGTTCTCCAGCGCAATACGAACGCCCTCGACGATCGCACTCACGGGCTCATTCAGTGCTTCGGCGATCTGCGCCTGGGTGATGGAAATTTCCTTCGGCACGCCATTCACAAGATCGCGGCCCTTGATGAAGATGGTCTGTCCCTTGCCGTCGGCCGGCATCTTGGCGACACCCACTTCCTGCTTGATGCGCTCGGCCGTCGCTTCGCCGATCAGCAGATTGTGGTTGCGGCGAACATAGCTGGAAATCGCTTCGTCCATCTTGTCCCCGCCAACCCGGACCGAGGTGGTGTAGGCGAGGCCACGCAGTGAAAGTACAGCGACTTCGGTCGTGCCGCCACCGATGTCGACAACCATCGAACCGATTGGTTCAGTGACTGGCATATCGGCGCCGATCGCGGCCGCCATTGGCTCTTCGATCAGCCAGACCTGACTTGCGCCGGCGTTGGAGGCGGCATCACGGATCGCGCGGCGCTCAACCGAGGTCGATCCGGAGGGCACGCAGATGACGATTTCAGGCCAGCGGGGAAAGCGGGTCTTGCCGTGAACCTTGTGAATGAAGTGCTTGATCATCTGCTCGGCGACGTCGATGTCCGCGATCACGCCGTCGCGCAGTGGCCGGATGGCCTCGATCTGGTGCGGCGTCTTGCCCATCATCAGCTTGGCGTCGTCGCCGACGGCCTTGACGCGCTTGACCCCGTTGATCGTCTCGATCGCGACGACCGACGGTTCGTTGAGGACAATCCCGCGCCCCCGAAGATAGACAACAGTATTCGCAGTACCCAGATCGATCGCCATGTCATGCGACATGAACTTGAAAAAGCGCGTAAAGAACATCTGCCTACCTTAGCCTTGTACCGCTGGACTGCCCCAACCGCGCACGCTGACCGGCGCAATTGATTCGAGAAAGCGCACATGCCGGGTCGCGGGAAGCCGGGGCTTGGGCTACACCATGCCCCATGTCAATACGCCGCCTGCCAGAGCACCTCGTGAATCGTATCGCCGCTGGCGAAGTGGTCGAAAGACCCGCCAGCGCCCTGAAGGAACTTGTCGAAAACGCAATTGACGCCGGCGCGCGGCGAATCGCGATACGATTGGTGGACGGCGGCCTCGGGGGAATCGAGGTTATCGACGATGGATGCGGCATGATGCCGGCCGAAATTGCGCTCGCGCTGGAGCGGCACGCCACGTCGAAACTGCCCGACGATGCGATCGACGCCGTTGTAACGCTCGGCTTTCGCGGAGAGGCGCTTCCATCGATTGCCAGTGTTTCCCGGCTCACCATTGAAAGCAGGGTGCGCGACGCCGTTGGATGGATGCGGACGGTCGATAATGGCCTGCTTGTGGCAGAGGGGCCAGCCGCGTTGCCGCCGGGAACTCGTGTGAGGATGGAAGCCTTGTTCGAACGCGTCCCGGCACGCCGGAAGTTTCTGCGCTCCGCACGGTCCGAATATGCCGCATGCATCGATATCGTGAGGCGGCTGGCGATGGCGCGGCCTGACGTGGGTTTCGCGCTGGATCATGACGGGCGCCGCTCGCTCGCGGTCCCGCCCGGCGAAACCCGTGCCGACCGGGTCGCGGCGCTGACCGATCGCGCGCTTGCCGAAAACAGTATCGCCATCGATTATCTGAGAGGAGATGCGCGCCTGGGTGGCGTCGCCGGGCTGCCGACATTCAACCGGGGTGTCGCTGACCACCAATATCTCTTCGTCAATGGCCGCCCGGTCAAGGACAGGTTGCTGATCGGCGCGGTGCGTGGCGCTTATCAGGACATGCTCGCGCGCGACAGACACCCGGTCGTCGCGCTGTTCGTGGACCTGCCGGGCAGCGAAGTCGACGTCAACGTTCATCCCGCCAAGACTGAGGTACGCTTTCGCGATGCCGGGGCGATCCGCGGTTTGATCGTCGGCGGGCTGCGTGCCGCGCTTGACCAGGCTGGTCACCGTTCGGTGCAAAGGCCGTCGGCAGCGGCGCTTGGCAACTGGACGAGCGAACCGGCTTATCCTGTCATTCCCGCGAAAGCGGGTATCCAGCTTCCACCACCGCAACTGGATTCCCGCTTTCGCGGGAATGACAGCGGAAGTTTGCGGGAAGAGCGGCTTAATTTCCAGTCGATGCCGGCCGCGCGCGCTGAACCCGGCATCGAGCGTCCGCCCGAGCAGCAGCGCTTCCCGCTTGGCGTTGCGCGAGGACAAGTGGCCGCAACCTATATCGTCGCAGAGTCCGAGGACGGCCTAGTTCTGGTCGATCAGCATGCCGCGCACGAGCGGCTGGTGCTGGAGCGGATGCGGCTTGCCGTCGCCAACGGCGGCGTGGCGCGGCAGGCGCTCCTGCTGCCGGAGGTCGTCGAGATGGATGAAGTAGCGTGCGACCGGCTCGAGGCACGGCTGCCTGAACTGGTGGAGCTAGGGCTGGAGCTGGAGCGTTTCGGCCCCAGGGCGATGCTGGTCCGGGCCACCCCCGCGATGCTGGGACATGGCGACGTAAAAGGCCTTGTCACTGACCTCGCGGATGAGCTTGGGGCGTATGACGACGCCGTCTCGCTCAAGGAAAAGCTCGACCATGTCGCCGCGACCATGGCTTGCCACGGCTCGGTGCGGGCGGGGCGGATCCTGTCGGTCGCCGAAATGAATGCGCTGCTCCGCGAAATGGAGGTCACGCCGCATTCGGGCCAGTGCAATCACGGGAGGCCGACCTGGGTGATGCTCGGTCATGGCGATATCGAAAAACTGTTCGGCCGGAAATAATCCGCATGCAATCTTCGAGCACTACGGACCGCGTGGCAGTCTTCTTTCGCCTGTTGTTCTGGTCTGCGCTGGTCTTCGCGGTGACAATGGCGCTGATGCCGAAGCCGCCAGCCATGCTGGGCGAGGTCAAGGACAAATATCAGCACATCCTGGCTTTCTCCTGCCTCACGCTGTGCGCCAGTCTTGCCTATCGGCGCGCGCCACTGATGCGCATCGCCGAGCGGCTGTCATTTCTCGGCGCGATCATCGAAGTCTTGCAATCGATACCGGCACTTCATCGCGATTGTGATATCATGGACTGGATCGCGGACACGGCCGCCATTCTCACAGTGCTGGCTTTGGTGGCAATCGTCCGAAAGCAGCGCGCAGACGTCAGGACAGGATCGTGATCGACGCCAGCAGTTCGTCATATTGTTTGGCGGCGTCTCGCGCCGGACCAGCGCCACGGGCTGCAAGGAACGCGTGGCGGATGATTTCCGCCTGCTGCTCGATACCGTAGGCCGCGAGCGGCTTGCCCGGCACGAGCCTGTAGCCATAGTGGCAGAAGGGATGGCGCATCAGCGGCAGCCACCAGCGGCCGCGCTGCTGCGCCTGCCAGACGTGAGTCATCTCATGAATGAAGTGCGCCTGCGATCCCAGCTCCGCGCATCCGAAACAGTCGCGATAGTGGGGGGCATCGCGGTGAAACCAAAGGTGCCCATCCGGCGCCATGGTGATGCTGCGCGGTTGCAGCGGCCACCATGGGCGGCGGTTCACGGTGACCCGATCATAATTGATTGCATCCCCGAACATGCCGGCGGCCAGCGTGCGTTCAAGTTCGGTGAGCGGGCGGGTCGCGATCATTGTAAGCTATTTGGTGCGGGGATCGGGTGGAGTCGATAGCGGCGGTAATGCGCGTGAGCCTTCTGGTGGCATCCAGAGAGCCGTGACCGCGTGGATTATGGACAGCTTGAAGGGCGCGGGACGGGAAAAACCTTAGAAGTGCAAATGGCTAAAGGCGATCTACGCGCAGCCATGCCGGATCGCCCAGCCAAAGTTGCCGAAGCGATTGCCGGGCGGCTTCTGCTTCAAGCACATGGCCTTGAGCTTTCTCGCTTTCTGCAATTCCATAGACAGCCCATCCGTTGCGGGGCGTTTGCGCAAGAGCGGTTCGAAAGGCCTGGCTTGCTTCTTGCGGCTTGCCGGCACGCAGCAGCGCTGCCCCTAATGATTGGCTCACCGGATAATACCAGTAAGGCGGTTCCTGATACGGAATTTTGCCTTCAAAGACGACCGCTGCGCGATAATGACGGGCGGCTTCGTTATATTTTCCCTGTGCAAACGCGAACCGGCCGCGCGCTACTGCTTCCGCCAGCGAGAGAAGGTCAGGTGCGGGAACCCCCTGCGCGATCATGTCGGCGAATGCGTCCGACTTGCGCAGCTGTGCCATGGCGGAAAGCTCGCTATCGAAGCCGGAGCGGTTGCGCAGCTGTGCGTACGCGACCGCCCGGGCATAGTGGCGCATGGCGACCGCGTAGGGTAGCCGGGCATCAGCAGGCGGAATGGCCAATATTGCCTTTGGCGAGGCAAACTGGGCCATCGCGAGGAAAGGCGCCGCATCGATAGCCTGTATCCATGCAATTTTCGCGGACGTGGCGGGATCTAGCACGGTTGAAAGCTTTTGCGCCTCGCGAACGGCAGTGCGCATGTCTCCTGCCATCTGCGCAGACATGACGATGAAATGAATATTGTGAGGATAATAGCCGTAGCGCACCAGCCCGCGATCGCCCGAATTCTTGATGAACGCCTCATCCGTTCGCGCCGCGGCGACGTTCACGCGCATGGAATCCCGGTGGCGACCGAGCAGGTAATAGATGTGCGCGGGCATGTGGACGAGATGCCCGGCGCTTGGCGCCGAGGGATAGCTGAGCCGATCGGCTGCGGCCTCTGCGCGACGGGGATCCGCGCTGTTTTCCATGAGATGAATGTAAAGATGTGCCGCTTGGACATGGCCAGGGTTGCGGGCAAGCACGCGCTCCACCAGCCGGACGGCTTCGCCGGACTTGCCGACCGGCGTAGTCTTGTCGGCTGTCCAATAGTTCCAGGGTGTTGTGTCCATGATAGCCTCGGCGGCGAGGATGGCAATGTCGTCCTCCTCGGGAAACCGGCTGGCGACATCTATCATCGCGTCGGCATATGCGGCGTCGAGGCCGGCGCGATCCGCGTTCGCATCCCTGGAATAGCGTTGCGCCATCGCGTCGATCAGTGCTTGTTCGGCAGCCGTGGTACGGCGTAGCACCTGTGCCCGGGCGATGGCGGTTAGGGCGGCCTCCCGGTCACGCGGGTCCATAGCCACATTGATATTGGGACCAAGGGCAAGAGCCTCTCCCCACCAGCAAAGCGCGCATTCGGGATCAAGGCGTTGGGCTTCGCGAAAGGAACGCACCGCGCCGGCATGATTAAAGCCATAGGTGAGCATCAGGCCTTGGCTGAAATAGGCACGCGCCCTGGGGTCCGAAGTGCTGACCGGGAGGGCGACCTTAGTCAGGTCAGGATACAGGTGCATGGGCGTGGAAACGCTGCTGGAGGGCTTCACCGCTAATGCGGCCAGCAACAGCCGTTCCCTGAGCGCTGATCCACGGTTGCCGCCACCGCAGAGCGAGGATGCCGCGCGTACGGGATCGAGCGCGGCAAGTGCAGCGGAGGAAAACCGTGGCTCCCCGACGAAGCTCGCCGACATGAAACCGACGAAAAGGAGAACGCTCGCCCGAATTTTTCGCATCGCAGCCCCCAATGCTCGTCAGAAAACCTGTTCGCCCCGGGCTGGTCGCGCTCGGACGAAGGGTTTGCAGGATAACATTGGAAGGGAAACGGCGAAAGCTGCATTTTGCTGGAAGCGGAGGTGCCCCAGCGAGTTTCGCGTTTCCTCTCGACTACGAAGGCAAAATCTAACGCGAACCTGCTCTCGGGTTTTTGACCGAAAGTGGAGCTTCATTCAGATCTGCCAGGGCGGCTCAACTGGTCGATAGCGGCAACTCTTCGATGAGAATTCGTTAAGTGTACACTTCACAGTGCGTCATTCTGCTTTATGCAGGAAGCCCTCTTCTCACATCTTAGAATTTGTCCCGTGGAGACTTCTGATGGCTGAGGATCAACGGCTCGCCGCTCCCCGCGCCGAACTCGAGCTTGCGGTGGAATCGCTCGGCGAAGGCGCAGATGCTGCGCTCGCCCCCATCGGAGTTCACGCGTGAGCCGCGATGCCCGATACGACATCCTTTTCGAACCGGTGAAAATCGGCCCGGTGACGGCAAAGAATCGTTTTTATCAGGTGCCTCATTGCAACGGCATGGGCTGGACCCAGCCACAGGCTTTGGCCGCGCTGAGAGGGGTGAAGGCGGAGGGCGGATGGGCTGTCGTCGCGACGGAGGAAGTCGAAATCCATCCAACGGGTGATTGCGAGCCGTTTCATGAAGGCAGGCTTTGGTCGGATGCTGACATTCCTGCCTTGGCCCTGATGGTTGATGCCGTGCACAAGCACGATGCCCTGGCCGCGATCGAGATCATGCATCATGGCGCGTCCTGCGCGAATTGGGGCACGCGCGAGGTGCCGATTGCTCCATCTCACCGCCCGATTGTCTACTACGCGCCCGTTCAGGCCCGCGCGATGGACAAACAGGATATCCGGGATCTGCGGCGCTGGCATCGGGATGCAGCACTGCGATCAAAGCGCGCCGGTTTCGATATCGTCTACGTGTATGCGACGCATGATCTTTCCATCGCGATGCATTTCCTCGAAAAACGCAAGAACGACCGCATCGACGAATATGGCGGCAGCCTGGAAAATCGCGTCCGCCTTCTTCGCGAACTGATCGATGACACCAAGGACGCGGTGGGGGATAGCTGTGCGGTTGCGCTCCGCTTCGGCGTCGATGAATTGATGGGGCCAACAGGTATTACGTGTGATGCCGAAGGCCATGACGTCGTCGCGATGCTGGCAGAACTCCCGGATTTGTGGGACGTCAATATTTCGACCTGGCCCAACGACAGCCAGACTTCCCGCTTTGCCAAGGAGGGGTATCAGGAAGAATATGCGCGTTTTGTCAAATCGCTGACCACGAAGCCTGTCGTCGGAGTTGGGCGCTTTACGTCCCCGGACACGATGGTCAGCCAGATCAGGCGCGGGATAATGGATTTCATCGGCGCGGCAAGACCGTCGATTGCGGATCCGTTTCTGCCGAAAAAAATCGAGGAAGGCCGCCTCGACGACATTCGCGAATGCATCGGCTGCAACATGTGCGTGTCGAGCGATTATACCTCCACTAACCTCCGTTGCACCCAAAACCCGACGATGGGAGAAGAATGGCGCCGCGGCTGGCATCCCGAGCGGATCGCCGCGAAAAAATCGGACGGCTCGGTGCTCATCGTCGGTGCAGGGCCTGCGGGTCTCGAAGCGGCATTGTCCGCCGCCCGCCGGGGCTACGCGGTCCATCTTGCTGAGGCGACGAGGGAGCTGGGCGGAAGGGTAACGCGCGAATCCGCGCTTCCCGGTCTCAGCGAATGGGCACGTGTGCGGGACTGGCGGATAGGCCAGCTCGAACGGATGCCTAACGTTTCGATTTATCGCGACAGCCAGATTGAGGCAGAGCATGTACTCGATTTCGCTGCACGCCACGTATTGATTGCCACCGGCGCAAAATGGCGGCGGGACGGTGTCGGCCGAGCCAGCGGCATGGCAATCGAGGGATTTGATGACGAACAGGTTTTCACGCCGGACGATATCATGGCGGGCCGGCTTCCCCAGGCTGGCCCGGTGATTATCTGGGATGATGATCATTATTACATGGGCGGCGTGCTGGCCGAGCGCTGCAGGGCCGCTGGCCTCGAAGTCGCGCTGGTAACACCCGCTGCCAACGTCTCTGCCTGGACGACTAACACCATGGAGGCGACCGCGATCGCAAGGCGCCTCGCCCGGCTTCGCATCGATGTGCTGACATATTACAGCATTGTCGGCTTCAGGAATGGCAACGCCATTCTTATGAACGGGCTGACCGATGATGCTCATGAACGCCAAGCCGCGGCGATCGTGACAGTGACCGCAAGATTGCCAATCGACCATCTTTACACGGATTTGGTAGCCATCGAGGATCGGTGGTTATCGTCCGGGATCAGCGGCGTAACCCGCATTGGGGACTGCTACGGGCCAGGCACAATTCAGGCCGCTGTATATGCGGGACACAAGGTTGCGCGTGCGCTGGATGAAAATCCCGAAGGTGAGATACCGCGCGAATTGCCAGCGCTGGAAATGCTTTGAAGCAGCTTGGCGCCATGATCTTTCCGCGCGGCAAGGCCAATCTTGCTCATGCCTATGGCGGTTATTCCGATCTTGACGGCAACGGCGAGATGACCGGCGTCGCCGCTACCGCAACGCGGACAATTCGGAGCGCAGAAGGATAGGCATGAATCGCGCATTTCTAGCCGCAATAGTGGCAAGTGCCCTGCCATGGTCTGCTGAGAGTGCAGAACCGACACCTATCGTCCTCGACGATTTTTATCGGCTCGCCGAGGTAAGCGGACCGGTCTTTTCTCCGGACGGCCACCAGATCGCCTATAGTGTGTCGACAAGCGACAAAAAGCAGGATGCGCAGTTCAGCGACATCTGGATCGTTCCCTGGAAAGGCGGCGCGCCTCGCCAGCTGACGACGACGGTGGATGCAAGCGAATGGCAGCCGGGCTTTGGCGGGGACGGCAAGTGGATTGCTTTTCTGAGTGACGCCAATGAGAAAACCGCGAAGAATGCCGGCGCCGCGACAAAGCACAAAGATCAGGATGAAAATACGCAGCTGTGGCGCATGCCCGCTGCCGGTGGTGCCAGACAGCGCATCACCAATCTTCCCGGCGGAATAAGCGATTACTGCCTTTCACCCGACGGCAAACGGGTTGTCGTGGTCGCGGAGGTCGGGCGAACCGTCGGCAACGATGACGATACTCCGCCGCCGATCGAAACCGAGCGTCTCTATTTCAAGGAGGATGGTCGCGGCTATATCGACGACCGAACCCAGCAATTGTTTGTGGTGGATATCGCAACCGGCAAGGCGCGGCAGATCACCCACGGCGCGCGCGATCACTGGCATCCACGATGGTCCCCCGATGGTCGCATGATTGCCTATACCGGCAAGGATATTGGCGATAGCGACCGGACGCTCAATCACGAGATTTACCTCATCGATGCCGCAGGCGGGGCGCCGCGCAAAATCAGTTCGGCATCGGGCAGCGACGATAATCCCGATTGGGAAGCCGGTCCGTCCTGGTCAGCTGACTCCCGCGAGTTGGTATGGCTCGAGGGCGGGGACGACAAATGGATTTACTACGCGCAACCGCAACTGGCGGTAGCCGATATCGCCACCGGAGCGATTTCGCGCCCGGCCAAGCTCGACCGCGGGTTTTACAAGCCGCGCTGGGCGCCGGACGGTACGATTGTCGCGCTTATGGAGGATGACCTGAACACCTGGCTGGCGCGCATCGATCCGGTTACGGGAAAGATAGGCTATCTGACCAAGGGCGCCGTATTCGGCTATGACTTCGCGATATCTCGCGGCGGCAATATCACGGTGCTCAACACCAACAACGATGTTCCGCCCGAGCTATATTCGGTCGAGGACGGACGTCAGCTGACTCACCATAATGGGTGGCTCGGCGCACGCGCACTCGGCGAAGTGCGTGATGTAGCCTTCAAAAATGGCGATACGGAAATCCATGGATTTCTTACCCTCCCGCCCGATTACACACCCGCAAAACGCTATCCGCTGATTGCCGTGCTTCATGGCGGGCCAGTCTATCAGCACAGCCATGAATTCGACCTGCCGGCGCGTCTCTATGCCGCGGCGGGCTATGCGGTGCTGAAGGTCAATCCGCGTGGCTCATCCGGCCGCGGCTTCGATTTCTCACGCGCGATCTATGCTGACTGGGGCAATGTCGATGCGAAGGACATCAGCGCGGGGATCAGCCACGCGATCAGCGCAGGTGTCGCCGATCCGGATCGGATTGGCGTCGGCGGATGGAGCTATGGCGGCATTCTTACCGACTATATGATCGCGAGCGACAAGCGGATCGCAGCGGCTATATCCGGCGCCGGCGCCGCCAATCCTCTGGCGCTGTTCGGCGTCGATATGTACGCCCGCGAATATCTTCTGGAGCTGGGGGCGCCGTGGGATAATTTTGATGTCTGGCGCAAACTTGCCTATCCATTTCTGAAGCCCCAAAGCATCAAGGCGCCCACATTGTTTGAATGCGCAGGCGCGGATGACAATGTTCCTTGCGCGGGCGCCCAGCAGATGTACCTCACGCTGAAAACACTGGGCGTGCCGACCAAAATGATTATCTATCCCGACGAAAATCACGGACTCGTCGTGCCCAGCTATCTCGTCCACCGGATGCGCAGCAATATCGAGTGGTATGATCGTTGGCTGAAAGCCCCGCAACCGGTCGGGCCAAATACAGCGCACCCACCACCGTCACCCCGGCCTTGAGCCGGGCCAGCAGCCTTTTCGTTCAACGGGCGAGGTTCCTATTTGACAATGTAAAAGCGGGATCCCGGCTGCCCTAATGCGCCATGCCTTCCATCGGCATCGCATCTCCCGCCGCGACCGCCTTTGCTTCTGCGTCAACCTTGGCGCCGCTCTGGAAGGTGAAGTGGAGCGTCAGCGCGTCGCCCGGCTTCACGGCGGGATCGATGCCGAACAGCATCGCGTGGTTGCCGCCCGGTTTGAAGACGACCTCGCCGTCGGCTGATACGTCCACGCCGGTCAGCGGCGCCATGCTCATCATGCCGTTTTCCATCTTGCTTTCGTGCAGCTCGATCGTGGCGATCCTGGCGCTCGTCACGGCGACGAGGCGGTCGGGCGCCGGGCCGCCGTGGATCGTGAAATAGGCGGCGCCCGGGCGACCTTCGACGGCGGGGAGGCGGATCATCGCGTCACTGACGGCGATGTTCGCCGGGACCGCATCTTCTTCTTTATGTTGATTGCATCCGGCCAATATGGTGAGGGCGGCAAAAGCGAGGGTCAGGCGGTTCACGGCGGTCTCCAGCGATTTACCGGCGGTTTAGGTTCAGCTGTGACTTGCAGCAACTGAAACCACGCCTATATCGCCCCAGTGTGTTGCAGCCCGACGCAAGCCTGCCTCGCTTTTGGGGGTTTGGCGCGGGTCCGCCTGATGTGATGGGGATAAGGAAGGTTCGAATATGGGTAAAGTAATCGGTATCGATCTTGGGACGACGAACAGCTGTGTTGCGGTGATGGAAGGCGGCAAGCCAAAGGTCGTTGAAAATGCGGAAGGTGCGCGCACTACGCCGTCGATCGTCGCATTCGCCAAGGACGGCGAGCGCCTGATCGGTCAGCCGGCCAAGCGCCAAGCGGTCACCAATCCCGACAATACGATCTATGCGGTAAAGCGCCTTATCGGCCGCCGCTTCGACGATCCCATGACCAAGAAGGACATGGAGCTCGTACCATACTCGATCACCAAGGGTCCGAACGGGGATGCCTGGGTGAAGGCAGGCGGCGAAGATTATTCGCCGTCGCAGATTTCGGCGTTCACGCTGCAGAAGATGAAGGAAACGGCCGAGGCCTATCTCGGCGAGAAGGTCGATCAGGCGGTTATCACCGTTCCGGCATATTTCAACGACGCCCAGCGCCAGGCGACCAAGGATGCCGGCAAGATCGCTGGCCTCGACGTGCTCCGCATCATCAACGAGCCGACGGCAGCGGCGCTCGCTTATGGTCTGGACAAGACCGATGGCAAGACGATCGCGGTCTATGACCTTGGTGGCGGCACCTTCGATATTTCCGTGCTGGAAATCGGCGACGGCGTGTTCGAGGTGAAGTCCACCAATGGCGACACTTTCCTCGGCGGTGAAGATTTCGACGCCAAGGTCGTGGAATATCTCGCCGATGAGTTCAAGAAGGCCGAAGGCATCGACCTGCGTGGTGACCGTCTTGCTTTGCAGCGCCTGAAGGAGGCGGCTGAAAAGGCCAAGATCGAACTGTCGTCCGCACAGACGACCGAGGTCAACCTGCCGTTCATCACCGCTGACGCGAACGGGCCGAAGCATCTGGTGAAGAACATCACCCGCGCCGATCTGGAACGTCTGGTCGATGATCTGATCAAGCGCACGCTCGAACCGCTCAAGAAGGCACTGGCTGACGCGGGCCTCAAGGCCGATGCGATCGATGAGGTCGTGATGGTCGGCGGCATGACCCGCATGCCCAAGGTGCGCGAGGCGGTGAAGGGCTTCTTCGGCAAGGAACCGCACACCGGCGTGAACCCGGACGAAGTCGTCGCCATCGGCGCCGCCATTCAGGCCGGCGTGTTGCAGGGCGACGTCAAGGACGTGCTGCTGCTCGATGTGACCCCGCTGTCGCTGGGCATCGAGACGCTGGGTGGTGTGTTCACCCGCATGATCGATCGCAACACGACGATCCCGACCAAGAAGTCGCAGACCTATTCGACGGCCGATGACAACCAGAACGCCGTTACGATCCGCGTCTTCCAGGGCGAGCGCGAAATGGCGGCGGACAACAAGCTGCTCGGTCAGTTCGACCTGATCGGCATTCCGCCGGCGCCGCGCGGCGTGCCGCAGATCGAGGTGACGTTCGACATCGACGCCAACGGCCTCGTCAACGTCTCCGCCAAGGACAAGGGCACTGGCAAGGAACAGCAGATCAAGATCCAGGCTTCGGGCGGTCTGTCCGAAGGTGATATCGATCAGATGGTCAAGGACGCCGAGAAGTTCGCCGAGGAAGACAAGAAGCGCCGTGCGGCGGCTGAGGCGAAGAACAACGCCGAAAGCCTGATCCACACCACTGAGCGTCAGCTCCAGGAGCATGGCGACAAGGTGGATGCGAGCCTCAAGTCAGAGATCGAAAGCGCGATCGCCGACGCGAAGACGGCGGTCGAGGGCAATGATCCCGACGCGATGAATGAAAAGGCGCAGACCCTGGCGCAGGTCGCGATGAAGCTTGGCCAGGCGATCTACGAGAAGGAGCAGGCAGCAGCGGCGTCCCCGGGTGCCGAACAGCCGCAGGCGGGCGCTGACGATGTCGTCGACGCCGAATTCTCCGAAGTGGACGACAACAAGGCGTAAATGATGCCTTCTACCCCGTCACCCCGGCGAAGGCTGGGGTCCATGTCTCTCGCGACACAATCTGACAGGGAGATGGATGCCGGCCTGCGCTGGCATGACGGGGTTGGAATTAGCAGCCGGGGGGCGGCATGAGTACTGATACCGATTTCTACGAACTGCTCGGAGTCGAGCGGACGGCCGACGACAAGACGATCAAGTCGTCCTATCGCCGGATCGCGATGCAGTGCCATCCGGACAAGAATCCCGGCTGCAAGGATAGCGAAGCCCGCTTCAAGGCGATCAGCGAGGCCTATGACTGTCTGAAAGACCCGCAAAAGCGCGCCGCCTATGACCGGTTCGGCAAGGCTGCGTTCCAGAATGGCGGCTTCGGCCAGAACGGTGGCGGAGGGCAAGGGTTCGAAGGCTTTTCCGACATCTTCGAGAATATCTTCGGCGAATTCATGGGCGGCGGTCGCGGCCAGCAAGGACGCTCGCGTGTCCAGCGCGGTGCCGATCTGCGCTACGATCTCGAAATTTCCCTGGAGGAAGCCTTTGCCGGCAAGGAAGCGACGGTCGCCTTCGACGTGGCGGCCCAGTGCGACGTTTGCGACGGAACAGGCGCCAAGACCGGCACCAGTGCAAAGACTTGCAGCACCTGCGCCGGCCACGGAAAGGTGCGCGCGCAGCAGGGTTTCTTCGTCGTCGAGCGGACCTGTCCCACCTGCGCGGGGCGCGGCGAGATCATCAGCAATCCCTGCAATGTGTGCCATGGCCAGGGGCGGGTTGACCGCGAGCGATCGCTGAATGTACGCGTGCCCCCCGGCGTCGATGACGGTACGCGCATCCGTGTGACCAATGAAGGCGAGGCGGGCGCGCTGGGCGGCCCGCCGGGAGACCTTTACATCTTCGTGCATGTGAAGCGGCATTCGCTGTTTCAGCGCGAAGGCACCACGCTCTTTGCGCGTGCGACGATCAGTTTCACCACCGCAGCACTGGGCGGCGCCATCCAGGTGCCGGGCATCGATGGCAGCCCGCTGGACCTCAAGATTCAGGCGGGCCTGCAATCCGGCACGCAATTAAGGCATCGCGGCGCGGGTATGCCGGTGCTTAACGGACGCGGTTTCGGTGATCTCGTTGTTCAGATTGATATCGAAACGCCGTCAAAGCTGAGCGCGCGCCAGCGCGAGTTGTTGGAAGAACTGCAATCTATCGAAGGCAGTACCGGCGCAAATGGCGGAGAGGGCTTCTTCGCCAAGCTCAAGGATATCTGGAGCAGCTAAAGGCTGTCAGCAAACTCGCGCCCCCGCCCCGGCCACTTGGGCGCGGGGCGGAGCGCCGCTTTCGTCAGAAGGTCAGGATGACCCCGACAACCAGCAGCTGGGCGGCGATCGCAACCACGAAATTGGTCGCCTGTTCGAACGCTTGCATTGCTTTTACTCCATCTGGGCAAAGCCCACACAACAACTCGTTGTGCAATGCACCATATGGGGATGAGCGCAGCTAATCGCAATTCAGAAACAGTTAGACGCAGTTGCATAAACCGCAACCGCGATTTCACTGATAGGAAAAACGCTATTCCGGCAGGAAATCGGGGACGGAGAGATAGCGCTCGCCGGTATCGTAATTAAAGCCCAGGACTCGGCTGCCCTGCGGCAACTGAGGTAGTTTTTGTGCAATTGCAGCAAGCGTCGCACCGGAAGAAATTCCCACCAGCGTACCTTCTTCGCGCGCGGCGCGTCGGGCAAATTCCTTGGCATCGGCCGGATCGACCTGAATTACGCCATCCAGCAGCTGGGTATGCAGATTGGCGGGTACGAAGCCGGCGCCAATGCCCTGGATGGGATGCGGCCCGGGTGCCCCGCCCGAGATGACCGGCGACAGGGTCGGTTCGACCGCGAAGATCTTCAGCGCGGGCCAGCGTCCTTTCAGGACTTCCGCTACGCCCGTGATGTGGCCGCCTGTGCCGACACCAGTGATCAGCGCGTCTATCGGCGTTTCCTTGAAATCAGCGAAGATCTCCTCGGCGGTGGTTCTGACATGAGCGTCGATATTGGCCGCGTTCTCGAACTGCTGAGGCATCCAGCTATTGTCGGTCTGCGAAATCAGGTCGAGCGCGCGTTCGATGGCGCCCTTCATACCCTTCTCGCGCGGGGTGAGGTCGAACGATGCGCCATAGGCAAGCATCAGGCGCCGGCGTTCCAGCGACATCGATTCCGGCATGACCAGGATAAGCTTGTACCCCTTGACCGCCGCGACCATGGCGAGGCCGATGCCGGTATTGCCGCTGGTCGGCTCGATAATCGTGCCGCCCGGCTTCAGTTTTCCCGACGTCTCAGCGTCCTCGATCATGGCAAGGGCAATGCGATCCTTGATCGATCCGCCGGGATTGGAGCGCTCGGACTTGATCCAGACTTCGGCGTCCGGCCCGAATAGTCGCTGTACCCGGATATGTGGGGTGTTGCCGATTGTGGCGAGAACGTTGGAAGCCTTCATGTCTTCGTCTCCTGTATCAAGATCTCAAGATTGGCCGGCGGATCGAAGGTAGCAGCGTTCCGCAATTCCGGGAACCAGCGGCTCCACAGCAGCGTCACGCCAATCGCTCCTACTCCGCCCAATATGACAGCTGCAACCGGGCCGATCGCGGCGGCCAATATCCCGGATTCCGCCTCGCCAAGTTCGTTGGAGCCGGATATGAACAGGGTGGAGACCGCGCCGACCCGGCCGCGCATCGCATCCGGTGTATAGATCTGGATGAGCGACTGGCGGACAAAGACCGAGACCATGTCTCCGATGCCCAGAAAAAACAGGCAGAGCAGCGACAAGGGCATCCAGCGCGACATGCCAAAAATGATCGTGGCGACCCCGAACACGCCGACGCCCGCCAGCATTTTCGGGCCGACATGTTTCTTGAGCGGCCGGAAACTGAGGTAGAGCGCCGTGAGCGCCGCTCCTGCTGCCGGCGCTGCGCGCAAATGGCCCAGGCCTTCCGGCCCGACACGCAGGATGTCCCGCGCATAGATCGGCAACATAGCGGTTGCCCCGCCCAGCAGGACTGCGAACAGATCGAGCGAGATCGCGCCGAGAACGAGCCGGTTGCGGCGCACATAGCGCAGGCCCTCGATCACCTGTTCCCAGGGCTTCACGCCGGTCTTCTGGATGTTGCGCGTGATCGGGCCGATCAGCAGCATGGCCGTGAGCGAAACCGCGAACAGCCCGGTTGCCACCTCGTAAGGAAGCGGATGCCCGGCGGCGTACAGGTAACCGCCCATCGCCGGTCCCGCGATCGCGCCGCTCTGCCACGCAATCGAGTTCGTTGCGATCATCCGGGGCAGCAGGGCGGACGGCACAAGATTGGGCGCAAGCGCCTGCAGGGCCGGGCCGGCAAAGGCGCGCGCCACGCCAAGCAGCGCGGCAATCATGAAGAGCGCGGGCAGGGTCGTCATCTGGTAATGGGCGAGCAACGCGAGTGTGCCGGCGCAAATCAGCTCAAGCGATATGGCGCTGCGGGCGATCCAGCGGCGATCGACATGATCCGCGACCCAGCCGACGACCAGCGTGAGCAACAGCAGCGGGAGGAACTGGGCGATGCCGACAAGGCCGAGCTGGAACGCGGCCTCCTTGGTCGTCATGGTGCGGCGGGCGATGTCGTAGACCTGCCACCCGATGACCACGACCATGGCGTTCTGAGCGAGGGTGGAGGCAAGCCTTGCCGTCAGATAATATCGGAAATTGGCGATTGCGAAGAGGCTGGCGTTCTCAGACATCGCCCGCCGCTATGAACCGCTCCGCCGCGATGTCGCAAGCCCGGCTTTTTCTTTCCTGCCTAAAGATTGAGTATTGGCGCTGGCCGTACCCGGCCAGGCCCTGCACCAATCAAGCGACTGGCACAGCGGGCCCCACCACCGCCCTCTTCTGCCGTGACGAGTAGCGGATGAGGGCGGCACAGCTGTTAGGATCAGGCCGCAGCCAGCTCCGGCTTGTTGTAGTTCGTCTCAAAGCTCTGCAGATAGGCGTCGTAGCCCGGAGGGGTCGGGCGCTTGGCGGGATCATACCATGGCATCATGATCTTGAACGCCATCGGCAGGAAGCCCTTGCCCATTATCTTGCGAGCATATTTGTCGCGCGCGAGCGATTGCTCGACCTCTTCCGGCGTCATCTTCGCGCGGTCCTGCTCCAGCAGCCACTTCGAAACGCGATTGGAAAAGCCGCCAATGTGGATGATGGCGTAGAAATAGCCATATAAGCGGTAGAAATAACGCGATACCGGATCGAGCCCGGCCAGCTCATGATAGACGTCCGAACAAACCGTACGGTGCTCGAATTCCTCGGCCAGATGCCAGCGCCACATGTTAGTCGGCTCCGGATCGGCGTCGTCAAGGAACTCGTTATAGGCCGTGAAATACAGCTCGCACGCCGTCGCGCTCAGCGATTCGAAGCCTTCACAATAAGCGAGATGGAAGCGCAGCGACTTGGTCGCAAGAAAGCGCTCGTAATCGGCGGCATATTCCGCTTCGAAGGTCTTCAGGCCCTCATAGCCGATCGCATGCATGCGCTTGTTGAAGCCGATATGTTGCTTCAGATGCTGCATTTCCTGCTTGTTGAAGATATCGAGATCCTTGAGCAGCGCGGTCTTCGATGGATCGATCTTGGCGCGCGCCTGGTTCATCACCTTGAGGAGATATGGCTCGACATAAGCGGGGATCAGCGAGGCCGCGTTGCAACGTTGCGCGAATTCGGGATTCTTCGTCCAATGCGCGCGGATTTCAGAAAAGTCGAACTTCGGAAAACGTACCTTCATCTTCAATCCCATCCATCAAAGGCGTGGCTTCGCGGGTTTGGCGCACACTGATCCCACTTTATCGATTATGCACAACTTAGCATCAAAGCGCATGGCTTTCAAACCGCAGCGACAAAACGCCCCGCGTGTCAGCTTGACGGTCCGTTGCGTCGGTTTTGTGCGCGAAGGCGGCTGCAGGGGTCGTGCGGCACAGCGGATTGCCGCGCCGCTTTTGCTGCCTGCGCAAAGCCCGAAGGCTTCTGCCGGATGCGGACCGCGACGAATTCAGCCGGGTGGCGCGGCGGGATGCCGATTGGGCTGACCAGATCACCGTTTTCGATGTTGTCCTGCGTCATCCTCGGGCGGGCAAAGGTAACGAAGGTAACGCTATTTCGCGGTGTTATTCGGGCGAGGGGCCGGGCGGGGCGGGCGACGGGCGGGGAGCGGCATATTTTGGGGAGACGGCGCGGAGAGCGGCGATCAGCAACCGATCGTTATACTTCCGCCGCTCGCCGACCTGGTGGCCGCGGTAGAAGACGGGCACCGCGACGCCATCGAGCGCGCGCTCGATGCCGAGATCAAGGGCCTGCTCCCGTCCGCGTGTCACTGCTATGTCCCAGGCCTGCACGAAGTCGCCCTCGGGATCGGCGCGCTTGCGCAGGCCATAGGCGGACTTGGCGCTCATGCCGACGGACCGCGCCGCCGCGCTTACGATGCCGAGCGTGGCAAGGGCATCGATGAACGCGCGCTGGCGCTCGGGTGTCCAGCCGTCGTGGCGGGCGGAGGTGGAGGGGACGGGGGTGAAGGCGAGGGCGTCGGGCTCGTCTTCGGCTTGATGGGAAGCGGGAGATTCGGTCATTGGTGAGGGTATGACCAAAGCGGAGCGTGTAGGAAATGGATTTTTCGGAGGAGTCCATTTAGCCCCCCGGCGACCTGTCATGAGGCCCTCACCCCACCCTCTCCCGCATGCGGGAGAGGGCTATGAGGCCTCCAAACTCACAAAACTATCCAGCACCTGTTTCCGCCCCGCCTGTTCGAAATCGATCGCGAGCTTGTTGCCTTCGATTTCCGCGATCGTGCCGTAGCCGAATTTCTGGTGGAAGACGCGCTGGCCCAGGGACAGGTCCGCGCGGGGCCTGGCGGCGAAGCTGGCGGCGCTGGTGCGGGCTTCGACGATGCGGGGGGAGCGGGCGGCGGACTGGTAGGCGGGGATGCCGCCGAGCGACGCGGCGCGCTGCCAGCCGGGGCCGCGCCCCGTGCCGCGCGTCACGTCCGCGAAGGGATCGGCATGTTCGCTCCATTGCGCGCGCCACAGCGTCTCTCCCCCGCTCATCGTGCTTTCGCTTTCGATGTCGGCGGCGGGCAGTTCGCGGATGAAGCGGGAGGGGATGGACGAGGTCCACTGGCCATAGATGCGGCGGTTGGCGGCGTGAAAGATCCAGCAACGGCGCCGCGCACGCGTGATCGCGACATAGGCGAGGCGGCGTTCCTCCTCCAGGCTGGCATTGCCGCCTTCATCGAGCGCGCGTTGCGAGGGGAAGACGCCATCTTCCCAGCCGGCGAGGAAGACATTGCCGAACTCGAGTCCCTTGGCGGCGTGGATCGTCATGATCGTCACCTTCGCCTCGTCGGCATTCGCGTCATTGTCCATGACGAGGCTGACATGTTCGAGGAAGGCGCCCAGCGTCTCATATTCCTCCATCGCGCGGGCGAGCTCGGTCAGGTTTTCGAGGCGGCCGGCGGATTCGGCGCTGCGCTCGTTCTGCAGCATCGCGGTGTAGCCGCTCTCGTCGAGGACGATGCGGGCGAGCTCGGCATGGGGGAGGCCTGCCGCCTGTTCGCGCCAGCGGGTGATGTCCTTGACCAGCGTGCCCAGCGCGCGGCGGGCCTGGGGCGAGAGGGTGGCGGTGTCGATTTTGCTGTCGCTCGCCTTCTTGTCATCCCGGCGGACGCCGGGACCCATGAACGCAAGCGTTTGCGCATCTGGATCCAGGCTTTCGCCGGGATGACGGGTGGGATCGGGATGACGATCAGGGGTGCGCATGAAGGGAACGACGTCGCTTAGCCACGCCGCCGCTGTCGTCAGCGGTACGCCTTCGGTGCGCGCGAGCTGGTGGATCTTGGCGATCGCCTTGTCGCCCAGGCCGCGCTTGGGGGTGTTGACGATGCGTTCGAAGGCGAGGTCATCGGCCGGCTGGGCGATGACGCGGAGGTAGGCGAGGGCGTCGCGGATCTCGGCGCGCTCGTAGAAGCGGAAGCCGCCGACGATGCGATAGGGCAGGCCGATCGCGATGAAGCGATCCTCGAACTCGCGGGTCTGGAACTGGGCGCGGACGAGGATGGCGCAATCGTCGATCCGCTCGCCCGTCCGCTGCAGGCTCTCGATCTCTTCGCCGATGCGGCGCGCCTCCTCCGGCCCATCCCACACGCCGACGACGCGAATCTTCTCGCCCGCATCCCGGTCGGTCCACAGCGTTTTGCCGATGCGGCCGCCATTGTTGGCGATGACGCCCGAGGCACCGGCAAGGATATGGGGGGTGGAGCGGTAATTCTGCTCCAGCTTGATGACGACAGCGCCGGGAAAATCCTTCTCGAAGCGCAGGATATTGGCGACTTCCGCGCCGCGCCATGAATAGATCGACTGGTCGTCGTCGCCCACGCAGCAGATGTTCTTGCGCTCCTGCGCGAGCAGGCGGAGCCAGAGATACTGGCCGGCATTGGTGTCCTGATATTCGTCGACCAGGATATAGCGGAAGCGGTTCTGATAATCGGCCAGCACGTCGCGATGCATCTTGAGGATGACGAGCATGTGGAGCAGCAGATCGCCGAAATCGCAGGCGTTCACCGCGCGCAGGCGGGCCTGATAGGCGGCGTACAGCTCCTGTCCCCGCCCGTTGGCGAAGACCTCGCTCTCGCCTGCGTCAATATCCCGTGGGGTCCAGCCGCGGTTCTTCCAGCGATCGATCAGCCCAGCGAGCTGACGGGCGGGCCAGCGCTTCTCGTCGAGATCGGCGGCGGCAATGAGCTGCTTGAGCAGGCGGAGCTGGTCGTCGGTGTCGAGGATGGTGAAATTGGATTGCAGGCCGACGAGTTCCGCGTGGCGCCGGAGCATCCTGGCGGCGACCGAGTGGAAGGTGCCGAGCCATGGCATCCCCTCGACCATGCCGCCCAGCTGGCGGCCGACGCGCTCCTTCATTTCGCGCGCGGCCTTGTTGGTGAAGGTGACGGCAAGGATCTCCGACGGCCAGGCGCGGCGGGTGGAGACGAGATGCGCGAGGCGGGCGGTGAGCGCGGCGGTCTTGCCGGTTCCCGCGCCCGCGAGGACGAGCACCGGTCCTTCCGTCGTCAGCACGGCTTCGCGCTGCGGCGGGTTGAGGCCGTGCATATAGGCGGGCTCGGCGCCAGGGTGAATTGGGGCGGGGGCAGGGGCTTGAGTCACCCGTGAACAGGTAGGGAACACAGCGCGCGGGGGCAAGGCCCGCAATATTCGACCGGGCAGTGCCCCTGGGTGCCCGGTCGCAGGAAATCCAGTCGGTAGATTTACGGGTACCCAGCCGATCCGATGTTCGGCAAAGGGAGCCATGAACTTGTCCGGGAGGTGTTTGTGACTCGAATATTATCGGCGGAGACCATCGCAATCGTGAAATCGACCGCACCGGCGCTGCAGGCGCACGGTCTGGCAATCACGACCCGCATGTACGAGCGCCTGTTTGTCGATAAGGGCATCAAGGCGATGTTCGATCAGGCCGCGCAGAAAAGCGGCGAACAGCCCAAGCGGCTGGCCGCCGCCATTCTTGGCTATGCCCAGAATATCGACAAGCTCGGTGCGCTGGACGGCGCGGTCGCGCGGATGGTGGCGCGGCATGTCGAGACCGGGGTCCGGGCGGAGCATTATCCCCATGTCGCCAATGCGCTGCTGCCCGCGATCCGCGACGTGCTTGGCGAAGCGGCGACCGACGAAGTGCTCGCGGCCTGGGGCGAAGCCTATTGGTTCCTGGCCGACATCCTGATCGCCAAGGAATTAGAGGAATATGCCAAAAACGGCACCCAGATCGCGGTCGAGTAAGGATCCCCCCCGCGGACCGACGAGACCGGCAATGACATCATGGTGTCATTGCTTGCGGAGCAGGGTGATCTTCGCCTTGCCGTGGACCCGTTCGGCCTCGATTGTCAGGCCATCGACCTCGACCGGCTCCGGCTTGCCGGTTTCCAGGCTGACCCAGGCCCCCGGCGGAAGCGTCAGCTTCGCCAGCGCGCGCTGGCCGAGGCCGCTCGCATAGGGCGGGTCGAGCAGCACCAGATCGAACGGACCGCCCGAAAAATGCTCGGCGGCGGCGGCGCGGACGGTCGCCTCGGCGCCAACGGCCGCGATGTTCGCCTTGAGCGCGTCGAGCGCGGCGCGGTCGCTCTCGACGAAGGTGCAGTGCGCGGCGCCGCGCGACAGCGCTTCGAGGCCGAGTGCGCCGGTGCCCGCGAACAGATCGGCTACGCGCAGGCCTTCGAAGCTGCCGATGCGGCTGGCGAGCATCGAGAACAAAGCCTCGCGGGTGCGGCCGCTGGTCGGGCGGGTGGCTTGGCCGGGCGGCGCCTTGAGGGGGCGGCCACGCCATTTGCCGGCGATTATGCGCATTAGATCCTCCCCGGCACGGGGAGAGGGACCATGCATCGCATGGCGGAGGGGGCTGGAGGCTTGGCGCATCGTTTGTGGCGCCCCCCCTCCACCACTCGCTTCGCGAGCGGCCCCCCTCCCCACGCTTCGCGTAGGGAGGAATTCACCGAAGCGTCTTTCTAAACGCCACGATATCGTGCTGGCGGACCTCGTCGACCGCGCCGGCCGGCAGGTCGCCGAGCACGAATGGACCGTAGGCGGTGCGGATCAGGCGGGAGACCTGGAGGCCGAGATGCTCGAGCACGCGGCGGATCTCGCGGTTCTTGCCCTCGGCGATCTTCATTTCGATCCAGACGTTCGCGCCGGTGCGGCGTTCGATATTGGCGTCGATCGATCCATAGCGCACGCCCTCGATCTCGATCCCGTCGATCAGATCTTCCAGCTGCGCTTGCGTGACATTGCCGTAGGCGCGGGCGCGATAGACACGGGCGAGGCCGGTCGATGGCAATTCCAGCTGCCGTTTGAACTCGCCATCGGTGGTGAGCAGCAGCAGCCCTTCGGTGTTGAGATCGAGGCGGCCGACCGGCATCACGCGGGGCATGCCTTCCGGCATCCTGTCGTAGATGGTGGCGCGGCCCTTGGGATCGCGCTCGGTGGTCAGCACGCCGGCAGCCTTGTGGTAGCAATAGAGCTTGGTCGGCTCGGCCGCCTTCACCGGCTGCCCGTCCACGGTGATGCCCTGCAGCGACGCGACGATCGTGGCGGGCGTATCCAGCGCGATGCCGTCCCGTGCGACGCGACCTTCGGCGATCATCCGCTCGATTTCGCGACGCGATGCGACGCCTGCCCGGGCGAGCAGCTTGGCGATGCGCTGCGGCTCCTTGTCCGATTTGGACGGGCGATATTTTTCCGGTTCGCGCCGCGGTGCATCGTTTTTGGGGGCAGCGGGCACCTTCGGAGCGAAACGGATCGGGCGGGGGGGAGCGGCGCGCGCGGGTCTTTCGGCGCGGGCCGGGCGTTCGGCTTTGGCGGCATTGGTGGTGGGCTTCGGGCCTTTATACCACCGACGCGGCTCAGCTGCCTTTGCTTCGCTTTTTTCGGCACGGGGCGGGCGCTGGCGTTCGGCCTTGCGGGCATCGGCGCGCGATGAGAAAATCTCGTCCGCGCCAGCCCGCTTGTTGGCGTGGGCCGGCCGTTGCCCGGCGGATCGAGGTACGGCAGGGCGCGGCGCGGCGTTGCGCGGGGCGTCATCGTCCGGGCGTGGCGGTCGTCCTGCTCTTGCACGGGCGATGCGCGCCTCGCTGCCCTTGCGGGGTTTGGCCCGCTCCGGCACCGCCGCCTTGGCCCATCCGGCGCGCGATTTCGGCTTGCGGGGGCCGGTGGGTGGTTTGCCGGGGCCTTTGGGAGGCGATGCCATAGTTGCTACCGTCTTTCGATCTAATCGCGTCTCTTGGTGCCAATATCGGATTGGCGCAAGGGTTGCGATCGGATCAATACCGTGCCCCTTTGCCGCCAAAATTAACGACTCCCTGTCATCGTCACTCCGGCCTTGAGTGTTTAGATGTATGGACCGGGGTGACGGTTACTCACCCCTCCCGATCGATATCCAGGCCCCTCAAGCCATGCTCGGGGGTATGCGCAGGCGCGTGGGCGGGTTCGATCTCGGCGGGCTCCAGCCGTTCCAGGGCGCCTTCCCATTTCGCGATTGCGATGCTGGCGACGGCATTGCCGACGACGTTGGTGGCCGAACGGCCCATATCGAGGAAGTGATCGACCGCGAGGATCAGCACCAGCCCCGCCTCGGGAATATGAAAGAAGCTGAGTGTCGCGGAGATGACGACGAGGCTGGCACGCGGCACGCCGGCCATTCCTTTTGATGTGACCATCAGCAGCAGGAGCATGGTGATTTCCTGCCCCAGCGACAGTTCGATGCCATAGGCCTGCGCGATGAACACCGTCGCGAAAGTGCAGTACATCATCGATCCGTCGAGATTGAACGAATAGCCCAGCGGCAGCACGAAACTGGCGATGCGGCGCGGCACGCCGAAGCGATCCAGCGCCTCCAGCGTGCGTGGGAAGGCGGCTTCGGACGACGCGGTGGAAAAGGCGAGCAGGATCGGCTCGCGGATATAACGCGCAAGCAGCCTCGCGCGCGGCCCGACGATCAGCCACGCCACCGCGAACATCAGCAGCCAGAGCGAACCCATCGCCGCATAGAAACCGCCGAGGAACTTGCCGAAGGTGTAGAGGATATCGATCCCCTGTTCGGCGACGGCGGTCGTGACGGCGGCGAATACCGCGAAGGGCGCGGCGCGCATCACATAATCGGTGATCTGCAGCATCACCTGCGCCAGCGCCTCGACCCCGCGAATGATCGGGCCGGCCTTCTCGCCGATCGCCGTGATCGCGACGCCGAAAAAGACGGAGAAGACGACGATCTGGAGGATCTCGTTGGTCGCCATCGCCTCGACCACCGATTTGGGGACGAGATGGGTGACGAACTGCTTGAGCGTGAAATCGGCCTGCGCCACCGCCTCCGGCGCGGCCTTGGCCTTTTCCAGTGCGTCCGCGGCAAAAGCACCGACGCCGGGCTGGAGCAGGTTGACGAAGACGAGGCCGAGCGTGAGCGAGATCAGGCTTGCGGCGAGGAACCAGCCGATCGAGCGGACGCCGATGCGGCCCAGCGCCGCGCTGTCCCCCATGTGCGCAATGCCCGCCACCAGCGTGGAAAAAACCAGCGGTGCGATGATCATCTTGATCAGGCGCAGGAACAGATCGGTGATGATCGAGAGATAACCGGAGATCGTGGTGATTTCGGCCGGATCGCTGATCGTGCTGTTCAGCGCGAAGCCTGCGACGATGCCGCCGGCCATGGCGATCAGGATGAACAGGGTAAGCCGCTTCGCCACACAAAACTCCTCGCCGGGGGCCGGCGTTGTCCACGCGAATGGGACAGGGGTCAAGCATTGGCCAAATCCGGCGTGTCCCGGAACAAATCGCACGACCAGCGCTTTCGGCTAGCAGCAGGAGTAGCGAGAGGATGTTGTTCGAAAAGCGCGGTCGGACGACCAACCGGATATTGATCGTGGAGGATGAGCCGCTTGTTGCTTTCAGCAATGAACACGTCCTGCTCGACCACGACTATGAGATCGTAGCGACCGTGGACAACGTCCAGGAAGCGACGGCGATCATCGAGAATCAAAGCCTTGATCTGGTAGTTACCGATGTGCGGCTTTCGAACGGCGGCAGCGGGATCGACGTGGCGCGGGCTGCGCACCTTAAAGCGGTGCCGGTGCTTTTCGCAGCCGGCAATTGCCCGCTGGAAGCACAGAAGCTGGCGATCGCCTGTCTGGCGAAGCCCTATAGTGACCGCGATCTCGTCGATGCGATCGATGCGATCGATGCGCGGCGTTCGGGCAGGCAGCCGAGGCGCATGCCCGCGGGGCTGACCTACTACGCCCTCTAGGGTAGCGGCTGAGGGGGCTCGATGCCCCGGATTGCGACACGGTTGAAGGGAGTCCCCTGGCCCGCAGACGCGGGCACCCGCCCCTACGCCCCTCCCTGCAAGCAGGAGGGGATTACGAAGCGGCATTTGAATCCACCACGCTAGCTAGGGTCAGGACCTATTAATCGCATGGACGTGACAGAGGCTCAAAGGCGCCGTGGCAAGGCGGGAGCGCAGGCAGATAGCGGCGCTATCTGCCAAACGACCAACGCCGCCACGGCGCCTTTGAGCCCTGCCCTCCGGGTGGCGATATGCCGGCCCGTGGCAGCGTCGCGTCGGCTCGACGGGGGACAGACCCCGCCTTCGCCACCGCTCCTTGCCACAAACCCGCATATCGCCATCACGCTCCATGTGATTAATAGGTTCTGACCCTAAAGATTTTCCTTGCCAACCGCGCGCGGGGACCACATCTGATTGTTGTAATTCTGCAACAGTTGGCGAGCCGACACATTTTGGCGAAACAGGGGCATGGCTGATCTTTATTCGAAACTGGGCGTGGCGCGCGGCGCGGACGATGCCGCGATCAAAAAAGCGTATCGCAAGCTCGCAAAGGAATTGCATCCGGACCGCAACCGCGACAATCCGAAAGCCAGCGAGCGATTTTCCGATATCACCGCCGCCTATGATCTGCTGAGCGACAAGGACAAGCGCGCCCAATATGATCGGGGCGAGATCGACGAGCAGGGCAATCCCAAGATGCCGTTCGGATTTGGCGGCGGCGGTCATGGCGGCGGCGGTTCGCGGCGCGGCGGTAGTGCGCAGTTCGAGTTCGCGGAAGGCGCCGACTTTGGTGACATTTTCGGCGGGATATTCGGCGGTGGGCGGCCGCGCGGCGGCAATGGGCCTGCCGGTGGCTTTGGCGGGTTCGCCGGCCGGGCCCCGAAAGGGGCCGACGTCAGCTATCGGCTGCAGGTGAATTTTGAAGACGCCGCGGCGCTGAAGCCGCAACGGATCACGCTTTCCAGCGGCAAGACCATCGATCTGAAATTATCGCCCGGCGTTGAGCACGGCACCCAGATGCGGCTGGGCGGTCAGGGCGATGAAGGACCGGGCGGCAAGGGCGATGCGATCATCACGATCGAGATTCGCCCGCACCGCTTCTTCCGCCGCGACGGCGACGACGTCCGCGTGGACCTGCCGATCGGACTGGATGAAGCGGTGAAGGGTGGCCCGGTCAAGGTGCCGACTGTGGAAGGGGCGGTGATGCTCACCGTTCCCGCAGGCTCCAGCTCCGGCAAGACACTCCGGCTGAAAGGGCGGGGTTTCCACAAGAAGGACGGCGCCCGCGGCGACCAGCTCGTAACCCTGATGATCGATATCCCGGCGGATGATGACGCGCTGAAGGCGTTTGTCGACAATTGGGACGGGGCCGGACGCAACCCAAGGGCTGGACTGGGCGTCTAGCGCTACGTGCAGGATGTTTCACCCCAATCTCCCGAAGAGCGCGCCAAGATCGAGGAACGGGGCGGTATCGTCCGCCATCTCGACAAGATCGGACCTGGAACACGCACCTATGAAGTTGCAAAGCGCGTCCTCATCGGCGTCTATTCCGACGGCTTCATTCATGCAGGAAACCTCGCTTACCTCGCGTTGGTGACGCTTTTCCCGTTTTTCATCATCCTTGCGGCGGTCGCGCAGTTCTTCGGCCATGGCCCGGACACCGTCGTGGCGGTACGTACCTTCCTGCGCACCTTGCCGCCCACGGTCGCCGATTTGCTGGCCAAGCCGATCTCGGACGTGCTGGCGGCGCGCACGGGTTCGCTGCTGTGGCTGGGCGCTATCGTCGGCCTGTGGTCCGTCGGCAGCTTCATCGAAACGATCCGTGACATTCTGCGCCGTGCCTATGGAACAGCGTTTTCGCGCAGCTTCTGGCATTACCGTTTGGGATCGATGTTCCTGATCGTCGCGTCAGTCATCCTCGCGCTGACGGCGTTCAGCGCCCAGATCGTGCTGACCGCGATCGAGCAGTTCGTTTATCGAATGATCCCGTTTGCCGAGGACTTTGCGGGCTGGATCGGGTTGTCGCGGCTCGTCCCGCTCGCGATGCTGGTGCTGGCGCTCTATGTCATCTTCTACTCGCTCACGCCGTCGAAATACCGCTTTACCGCCTGCCCAAAATGGCCCGGCGCGGTGTTCACGGCGTGCTGGTGGATGGCGGTGACGCTTGCCTTGCCGCTGGTGCTGGGGCTGCTCGGCAGCTACGACCTTACCTATGGTGGTCTTGCTGGGGTGGTCATCGCCCTGATTTTCTTCTGGTTTGTTGGTTTGGGACTGGTTTTTGGCGCTCATCTGAACGCAGCACTGGCGGAATCGCCCGTTCCGACGGTAAAGGACGCCAGCACCACGGGTTGAGGGAGAGACAATGGCCGGCTTGATGAAGGGAAAGCGCGGGCTCATCATGGGTCTGGCGAACGATCGTTCGCTTGCCTGGGGTATCGCGAAGGCGCTTCATGCCGAGGGCGCGGAAATGGCGTTCAGCTATCAGGGAGAGTCGCTCGAACGGCGCGTCCGTCCGTTGGCGGCCGAGGTCGGTTCGGATTTTCTGATCGACTGCGACGTGTCCGATATGGCGGCCCTGGACAAAACATTCGACACGCTGGCGGAAAAATGGCCAACGATCGATTTCGTCGTCCACGCGATCGGTTTTTCGGACAAGAACGAATTGCGCGGCCTGTATGTCGATACCAGCCTCGAAAACTTCCTCATGACGATGAACATTTCCGCCTACAGCTTCGTCGCGGTGACGCGAAAGGCGCGGGCGCTGATGCCGAACGGCGGCTCGATCCTGACGCTGAGCTATTATGGCGCGGAAAAGGTCGTGCCGCACTACAACGTGATGGGTGTCGCCAAGGCGGCGCTCGAGACGTCGGTAAAGTATCTGGCGATGGATCTCGGCCCCGAGAATATCCGCGTCAACGCGATCTCCGCCGGCCCGATCAAAACGCTGGCGGCCAGCGGCATCGGCGACTTCCGCTATATCCTGAAATGGAACGAGCTGAATGCGCCGCTGCGCCGTAACGTCACGATCGAGGATGTCGGCGGCGCGGGTCTGTACATGCTTTCCGACCTGGCCAGCGGGGTAACGGGCGAGATCCACCACGTCGATGCCGGCTACAACGTCATCGGCATGAAGGCGGAGGATGCGCCGGACATTGCGTTGGCTTAAGCGGCCGGACTTGATAATTTGGCCTAATTCGCTATTATGGCACCCTCCGAATTTATGGCGCGTCGGAGCGCCGGGAGGCGCTCATGAACTATCCGGCGGCCAGATACCGGTGTCGAGATCGCGCCATTTTCCCGTGAACAAGCAGTCAAAGCGGGGCATCTTGCCGCCGTAACGAGAGGGGGTGGCCTGTCTCTCGGCGACCGGAGCTGCCTCGCGCTTGCATTGACGCGGGATGCAACAGTATTGACCGCCGATCGTGCAGGGCAGACGTTTTAGCCAACTGCTCGGTTTGACGATCAATCTCCTTCGATAAGCGGGGCCCGACAACGCGATGAGTTTCAACAGCTTCGGGCGTGTATTTCGTTTTTCGACGTGGGGGGAGTCGCATGGTCCCGCGCTGGGAGCAGTCGTGGACGGCTGCCCGCCGGGGCTGGCGCTCAGCGAAGCGGATATTCAGCCCTGGCTGGACAAAAGGCGACCGGGCACGTCGCGCTTTACGACGCAGCGTCAAGAGCCGGATCAGGTCCGCATCCTGTCCGGCGTGTTCGACGGCAAGACGACAGGCACGCCGATCTCGTTGATGATCGAGAATGTGGACCAGCGTTCCAAGGACTATTCGGAAGTCGCCAAGGCCTATCGCCCGGGCCATGCCGATTATGCCTATGACGCCAAATATGGTTTCCGCGATTATCGCGGTGGCGGCCGCAGTTCTGCGCGGGAGACGGCGGCCCGCGTGGCGGCGGGCAGCGTTGCGCGGCTCGTGATAGCCGGCGTGCGGATCAGGGCCTATCTGGTCGAAATGGGTGGAGATCCGATCGATCGAACGCTGTTCGACGACACGCAGATCGATGCCAATCCCTTCTTCTGCCCCGATGCTGCCGCCGCCAGCCGGTGGGAAGCGTTGCTGGACGGTGCGCGAAAGTCGGGCTCGTCCCTGGGTGCGGTAATCGAATGCGTGGCGGAAGGCGTGCCGGCCGGCTGGGGCGCGCCGCTCTACGCAAAGCTGGACAGCGAACTTGCGTCAGCCATGATGTCGATCAACGCGGTCAAAGGCGTCGAGATCGGCGACGGCTTTGCAGCCGCCCGGCTTACGGGCGAGACGAATGCCGATCCGATGCGTCCCGGAAATGACGGCAATCCCGTGTTTCTCGCTAACCATGCCGGTGGCGTGGCGGGCGGCATTTCGACTGGTCAGCCGGTGGTCGTGCGCGTTGCGCTCAAGCCGACGTCCTCGATCCTGACGCCGGTCGAAACAATCGATCGCGACGGCGAAGCGGCCGACATCATGACCAGGGGACGTCATGATCCCTGCGTCGGCATTCGTGCGGCCCCGGTCGTGGAGGCGATGATGGCACTCGTCCTTGCCGATCAGAAGCTGTTGCACCGCGCGCAGGTCGGCTGACCGACCGCTGTCGACTGTATCATTATGGCGCGGCATTTACCATTTTTGCCGGATTTACTGATGTTTAACTCCAAATTAGGGACGTGACAGGATTTCGCCAGGCGCGCGATCCCCCCTGTAGATGTGGAGTTTTCGATGCGCACAACTGGTCTCGCCATTTTCGGTGCCGCCGCTCTTGCAGCCGTGGTTGCTGCGTCGCCAGCCAGCGCCGTTACAAACTTCACCACCAATTTCGACAGCTATGGCGTCGATACCGGCGCCTGGGGCGCGACTGGCGGCGGCGGCTGGGATGTATTGCCTCATATCGAATATTGGACGGCCACGGACGGTCCCGGCATCGAAGTGCAGAACCACGTCGCGGGATCGCCGCAGTCGGGCCCGAACCATGTCGAGCTTGACAGCCATGCCAACAGCACCATGTCGCGCCTGATCGACGCGGGCAAATATACGCTTACCTTCTATTATTCCGGTCGGCCAGGCGTCGGCGCGGACAGCAACGGCATCGATGTTTTGCTGAACGGCAGCTCGATCTTCCACATTTCGGACGGCAACTGGACCGGCGATACGATCTGGTCCAAGCAGACCGTGTCCTTCTCCGCCAAGGACTATGACATGTTGTCCTTCGCCGCCACTGGCAAGAATGACTCCTACGGCGGATACATCGATACGGTGAACCTGAACGGCGTTGGCGGCGTTCCAGAGCCTGCCAGCTGGGCGATGCTCATGGCCGGCTTCGGCATAGTCGGCAGCGCGATGCGTCGCCGAAATCCGCGCGCTGCCCTCGCCTGATCCGATTTCCCGGGGGATTTACAGGGCGGCGGGATTATTCCCGTCGCCCTTTTTATTCACCGAAACCCCCTTTTTCCGCGTGCCGATCCCGGGCATCCTTGGGATATGGGTGAAGCTGTCGCCAAACGGATTCATGTCTACGGACATGTGCAGGGAGTCTGGTTTCGCGACTGGGCAGTGGAACGCGCGGGCGCCCTTGGTCTGGATGGCTGGGTGCGCAATCGGGCGGACGGCCATGTCGAAATGGTCGTGCGTGGCCCGGCCGGGGCAGTGGAAGCCATGATTTCCGCCTGTCGCGAAGGATCGCCCGCGTCGCGCGTCGATCGCGTAAGCGTGGAAGATTCACCGGGCATCATCGCGCCGGGATTCAGCCGCAAGCCGACAGTGTAAGATCGTTCAGATTGTGGCGTTCGCGTGCCGCAAGATGACCATTACAGGCTGCCCAGCAACAAGGGCGAAAGAAAGAGCGCAAACGGCTGGTAAATGGCGGAGTGTCTTATGCCGACAAGCGTGCCCTTGATGCCGGATTTCAGCGACCACTGAAAATCAGGCCAGCGCCGCCGCCAGCGTGATGCGACCACGCGCTCGCCGGGGCGACTGGCATCGTCGAGCATGACCACGCCGCCGGGGGCAACGCGATCGAAAAGGCGTTCGGCCGATCCCCGTACCAATGGATGAAGTGTCCACGGCGGGCCGTCGATCAGCAACAGGTCGATTCGTTCCGGCAGTTTACCCAGATCATACCAAAGCCCTGGCCACGGATTCGCGGCGGGCACGAGGCGGGAATGATCGACGTTTGCGGCGAGGTTATGATCCTGAAGCCAATTCCGCACGGCAAATACAAAGTCGCGGTGCTGATCGAAGCTGGTCAATGCGCCGCCGCCGTGAAGCTCGAGCGCGCGGGCGATGATCAGTGTGGACGCACCCGATCCCAGTTCGACGACGTGGGCGGGACGATGCGTCTCAATGTGATCGACAATGCGGGCAAGCAATCCGACATCAGCCTTCCAGCTTCCGAGCTTGGGAAGCGCATCGGCGGGTAGCCCGAGCCGATCGAGAAGAATCTGCTTGTCGCGCCGCCGCCCGCCCCACAGGCTGCGCAGAAGCCATGGCCACTGGATCGCGCCATAGAGTAACAGTGCCATCCAGTCGGACACACTCCGCTGCCAACGCGTGCGTTCCCCGGCAAGAGCTGCACGGGGCAGAAGTGAGGTCGCCTCGCGCGACGTCATAAGTGGACAGCCGGGTCTAGTCGGCGAACGGATCCCGCACGAGGATCGTGTCTTCTCGCTCCGGACTTGTCGAAACCAGCGCCACAGGGCATCCGATCAGCTCCTCGATACGGCGGACATATTTGATCGCCTGGGCCGGCAGTTGTGCCCAGCTTCTAGCTCCTGCCGTCGACTGGCTCCATCCCTCTATCGTCTCGTAAACCGGTTTTGCGCGCGCTTGATCCTGCGGGTGAGGCGGAAGATAGTCGTAACCGCGATCACCGACGGTGTAGCCGACACAGATTTTGAGTTCTGCAAAACCGTCCAGCACGTCCAGTTTGGTGAGAGCGATGCCGGTGACGCCGGACACGGCGATCGATTGGCGCACCAGAACGGCGTCAAACCAGCCACAGCGGCGCTTGCGGCCCGTTACGGTTCCGAATTCGTGGCCGCGTTCGCCAAGCCGTTGCCCGGTTTCGTCCTCAAGCTCGGTAGGAAAGGGGCCTGACCCGACGCGGGTGGTGTAAGCCTTGGTGATGCCCAGCACGAAGCCCGCAGCGCTGGGCCCCAGTCCGGAGCCTCCGGCTGCCGTTCCCGCGATCGTGTTCGACGAAGTGACGAACGGGTAGGTGCCGTGATCGACATCGAGCAGCACGCCCTGCGCGCCTTCGAACAAGATGCGGTCCCCGCGCGCCTTTGCCTGGTTCAGGGTAAGCCAGACCGGCCTGGCGTAGGGCAGGATGAAGTCGGCGATTTCGCGCAGATCGGTCATTAGCCGCTCCCGATCGACTGGCGGCTCGCCAAAGCCGGCGCGCAGCGCATCGTGATGCGCACAGACGCGATCAAGCTGCAGTTCGAGATCATCGAGATGGGCGAGATCGCAGACGCGGATCGCACGACGGCCGACCTTGTCTTCGTAGGCGGGGCCAATGCCGCGCCGTGTGGTGCCAATCTTGCCGGCGCCGGAGGCATCTTCGCGCAGACCGTCAAGATCGCGGTGGAATGGAAGAATGAGCGGGCAGGTCTCGGCGATCTGCAGATTGTCGGGCGTGATGGCAACGCCCTGGCCGGCCAGCTTGGCGACCTCTTCCCTGAAGTGCCAGGGATCGAGCACGACGCCGTTGCCGATGACGGAAAGCGTGCCGCGCACGATGCCCGACGGCAGCAGGCTGAGCTTGTAGGTCTGTTTGCCGACGACAAGCGTATGCCCTGCGTTGTGGCCGCCCTGGAAGCGGACGACGACGTCGGCACGCTCGGCCAGCCAGTCCACGATCTTGCCCTTGCCTTCGTCGCCCCATTGAGCCCCGATGACGGTTACATTGGCCACACGCCGTTCCTTTTGAAAAACAAACGGGCGCTGCCTATTGGATGCCGTCGGCTACGTCCATGCTTTATATGGCGTTGCGCAAAGGAGCATTGATGAAAAACCGTATGAGCCGGATTCCGCCATGGGCGATGCTGGCGGTGTCGACCGTCGCCGTTGCCGCCAAGCCGGGGGCTGAAACCTTCCACTATGGGCCTGACCGCGCCAATATTCTCGATGTCTACCGGCCGGAAAACGTGAAGCACGCGCCGATACTCCTTTTCATCCACGGCGGCGGGTGGTCCGCGGGATCCCGATCGATGGGGGAGGGTGGCCAGCCCGCCTATTTCAAGGGCGAGGGATATGCGTGGGTCTCGATGGGCTACCGGATGGTGCCAAAGGCCAGGGTTGAGGATCAGGCCGAAGATGTCGCTGCGGCCATCGCGTGGCTCAGGAATCGCGCCGAGAAACTGCACCTTGATCCCGAATCGATCACGCTGATTGGTCACAGCTCCGGCGCGCACCTTGCCGCGCTTGTCGCAACCGATCCGCGCTGGCTGGAGAAAGAGCATCTTCCGATCTCGGCTATCAAGGGTGTGATTTCGATCGATGGCGCGGCGCTGGACGTGCCGGGAATGATGTCAGCGGGCGCGAAATCCTCCCCTTATTACTCCGGCGCTTTTGGTGTGGACGAGGCACGGCAGACCAGCCTGTCGCCGCAGGCGCATGCGGCCGCGCCGAATGCCGGCAAATGGCTGTTTCTGTTCGACGGCGACCACAACAGCACGTCGGGGTATTTCGCCGGCAGCCTCGCCGCCGCGCTTTCGAATGCCGGGGCGGAAGCGTCCGTTACACCGATCATGGGCACGACCCACATGCGCATGATCAACGAGCTGGGCAAGCCCGGGGACGAGGTGACCGAAGCGATTGACCTTTTTCTTGGGGCCAAGCTCGCACCCGTGCCCTGAAATTACTTGTGAGGTCTGCACCCTAGAAAGAAACGGGCGTGCTTCCATCCAGCCAATGCGAACAGCCCAGGGCGGGGCCTTGATCGGCATCGCTGAGTGCGGCGATCGTGATCCAGCCATCCTTGCGCAATGCCGCCGCCGCCAGAGGGTCGCTGCCCAAAGGCAGGAAAATGCGGCGGCGCGGCTCCTGACCCAGGCCGGCATCGACCAGCGGATCCAGATATAGCGAAAATCCGACGGCGTCTTCCTCGCCTCCCACGGCGTCCATGATGCTGTACGTGCCGCCGCGTCCGATTTCACCGGCAAGGCCTTCGCCAAATAGGGAGAAACCGATCCAGCTCTGATATTCGAAGCCGTGGCGCTCGGTCGGATCCAGCGTAAGCACGGCGCGATCGCCAATTGCCGCAATGATCGTATCGACCGCATCAAGCCGCGACGCGAGTACGTCCGCGCAATCCAGCGCGCCCAGCTTCGCCCGCGCGGCGGCGGCGGAACCGGCGGCCTCGATCAGCGGAAGGTAGGCAGCGGCACCCAGAGCTGAAAGCGCACCGGCGTCCTTGGCGTCAAGGCGATCACGCACCGCATCGACCTTCGCTGCATCGATGGGCAAGGGTCCGCTCGCGAGCATGTCCACCAGATCGGGCAGCGTGAGATCGACGGTGATTTTTGTAACCCCGGCGACTTCGAGCGCTTCGATGCCGATCAACAGGACTTCGATCACCGCCGCGACGGTCGATACGCCAATCAATTCGGCGCCCGCCTGGATCATCTCGCGTTCGGGGCGGAGCTGGGTCGCGCGCAGTTTGAGGACAGGCCCACCATAGGCAAGACGCAGAGGGCGCGGACGATGGGCCATCCGGGTGACGGCGATGCGACCGACCTGCGCGGTGATATCGGGGCGGAGTGCTAGCGTTCTTTGCGATACCGGATCAACGACGCGAAGCAGGTCTTGCGGGCGGGCGGACTTCAATCGGCCGGCGAGGGTTTCCTCGAATTCCGCGAGCGGCGGGGCAACCCGTTCGTACCCGTGTTTGCCAATGGCCACGATCGCCCTGTGCAGCAGGCGCGACGCCGCTTCCGCTTGTGGCGGCAAGCGATCGCGAAAGCCTTCAGGCAATAATCCCGGTGCGATGGTCATCGCGCGCCTATTAGCGAAAATTTTCCGGGAAGCTACCGTTGTCGGAGGAGGAAGTCTGCTGCGGCCGATGGAACTCCGGGTTTACCGGCGGCTCCTCTCCTGCGTTATATATTTTTTGCATCAGCCGCAGCATCGCAATCATAGCGCAATCGCCGGAGAAAAGAATGTGTGCCAGGCCCCGGCTATTTGACTGGTCGCCAAAATAGCACCGTTGGTGGCAAAAAAAGGGCCGGTTCCGAGGAACCAGCCCTTGAAGTCTTAGGAGAGGATGCCTGAAAGGCAAGGACGTTGTGCGCTGCACCAAAAAATTTTGCAAATGCAAAAGTCTCGTCTCGCAATTGCAATATTCGCAATCGCCCGGTCAAAAACGGAGTGCCACCGCCTTTTTGACGCCCGGCAAGGCACGAACGGTTTTGACCAGCTTTTCGTCGGCCGGTGTATCGAGCGAGAGCAGCAGCACCGCTTCGCCGCCCGCGCGACGGCGGCCAAGGTGGAACGTGCCGATGTTCACATTTGCCTCGCCCAGCGTGGTCCCGAGCCGTCCGATGAAGCCGGGTGCATCCTCGTTGACGATGTAGAGCATCGCGCCCTGAAGATCGGCTTCGACCTTGATTCCGAACAGTTCGACCAGCCGGGGCTCGGCATTGGCGAACAGCGTGCCGGCGACCGAACGTTCGCCTTCGCGTGTCTTCACCGAGACGCGGACCAGCGTATGATAGTCGCCTTCGCGGTCGTGACGGATCTCGCGGACATCAAGGCCGCGCTCCTTGGCGAGGAATGGCGCGTTGACCATGTTCACCGTGTCCGAATACACCCGCATGAAGCCCGAGAGCACCGCGCTGGTGATCGGCTTCATGTTGAGTTCGGCGGCCGCACCCTCCACTTCGATCGAAATCGAAGAGAGCGAATCATGGGCGAGCTGCCCGACCAGCGAGCCGAGTTTTTCGGCCAGCGTCATGTAAGGCTTCAGCTTTGGCGCTTCCTCGGCCGACAAGCTTGGCACGTTGAGCGCGTTGGTTACGCCGCCAGTGAGGAGGAAATCCGCCATTTGCTCGGCGACCTGGATCGCGACATTGACCTGCGCTTCGGTCGTCGACGCGCCGAGATGCGGGGTGGAGATGAAGTTCGGCGTATTGAACAGTGGTGAATTGGTCGCCGGTTCCTCGACGAACACGTCCAGCGCGGCGCCCGCGACGTGACCAGAATCCAGCGCGTCCTTCAACGCCGCCTCGTCGATAAGGCCGCCGCGCGCGCAATTGATGATGCGCACGCCCTTCTTGGTCTTGGCGATATTCTCGCGGCTGAGGATGTTACGGGTGCTGTCGGTGAGCGGCGTGTGGAGCGTAATGAAGTCCGCACGCGGCAACAGCTCTTCCAGCGTTACCTTCTCGATGCCGAGTTCGATGGCGCGTTCGGGCGTCAGGAAGGGATCGTAGGCGACGACCTTCATTTTCAGGCCCTTGGCGCGATCGGCGACGATCGATCCGATATTGCCTGCGCCGATCAGGCCGAGGGTCTTGTTGGTCAGCTCCACGCCCATGAAGCGATTCTTTTCCCACTTGCCGGCCTGGGTGGAAAGGTCGGCTTCCGGCAGCTGGCGCGCGAGCGCGAACATCAAGGCGATAGCGTGTTCGGCGGTAGTGATCGAGTTGCCGAATGGCGTGTTCATGACGACCACGCCCGCGGCACTGGCAGCGGGAATATCGACATTGTCGACACCGATGCCGGCACGGCCGACGACCTTGAGGTTCTTGGCGGCGGCGAGGATTTCCTTGGTCACCTTGGTCGAGGAGCGGATCGCCAGGCCGTCATACTCGCCGATGATCGCGATCAGCTCGTCCTTGGTCTTGCCGGTGATTTCGTCGACCTGGACACCGCGTTCCTTGAAGATCCTGGCGGCCTGCGGGTCCATTTTGTCGGATATGAGTACTTTGGGCATTTCGGTGGTCCTTTTTTCTCCCTCGCCCCTTCAGGGGAGAGGGTCACGCTGGATCAGAAGCTGACTGCGCATATACGCGACTCCCCTTCTCCCAACCCTTTCCCCTGAAGTGGCGAGGGCTGTGAGTCGTTACGCTCGCGCCTGCGACCAGGCCCAGTCGAGCCATGGTCCGAGTGCTTCGATGTCGGCGGTATCGACCGTCGCGCCGCACCAGACGCGCAGCCCGGGCGGCGCGTCGCGATAGCCCGCGACGTCATATGCGGCGTCCTCTGCCTCCAGCAGCGATGCGATCTTCTTGACGAGCGCGAGCTGCGCTTCGTCATCGAGGTCGGTCACCGCATCGGGCGCGAACTTAAGACAGACCGAGGTGTTCGACCGGCTGGCCGGATCGGCGGCAAGATGGTCGATCCAGGGCGTCGATTGCACCCACGCGTCGAGCGCGGCGGCATTCGCGTCGGCGCGCCCAATCAATGCCTTGAGGCCACCGAGCGACTTCGCCCATTCGAGCGCGAAGATGTAATCCTCGATCGCCAGCAGCGACGGGGTGTTGATCGTCTCGCCCTTGAAGATACCCTCGATCAGCTTGCCGCCCTTGGTCATGCGGAAGATCTTGGGGAGCGGCCACGCCGGCGCATGGCTTTCAAGCCGCTCGACCGCGCGGGGGCCGAGGATCAGCACGCCATGGGCGCCTTCGCCGCCCAGCGCCTTCTGCCAGCTATAGGTCACGACGTCGAGCTTGTCCCAGGGGATATGCTGCGCGAAGCAGGCCGAGGTCGCGTCTGCGATCATCAGGCCTTCACGGTCGTCGCGGATCCAGTCGCCATTCGGCACGCGCACGCCCGACGTGGTGCCGTTCCATGTGAAGACGACATCGGTCGACTGGTCGATCGCGGCAAGATCAGGCAGCTCGCCATAGGCGGCCTTGACGACCTTGGCATCCAGTTTCAGCTGCTTGACGACATCGGTGACCCAACCTTCACCGAAGCTTTCCCACGCGACCATCGTCGCCGGGCGGGCGCCGAGCAAACTCCACAACGCCATTTCGACGGCGCCGGTGTCCGATCCGGGCACGATCGCGATTCGATGGGTATCGGGCAGGCCGAGAATTTCGCGGCTCAGGTCCATCGCATGGACGATGCGGCTCTTGCCGAGCTTGGAACGGTGCGAGCGTCCAAGCGATCCGGTGGCGAGATGTTCAGGGCCCCAGCCAGGGGGCTTGGCGCAAGGGCCGGAAGAAAAATGGGGGCGCACCGGCTTTGCCGCCGGGCGGTCGGGGATATCAGTCATGTAGTCTCTCCTCACAGAGAGCACGCGCCGCGTTGGGACGGCGTGGCCCGCCGGCGCTGATAAACCTGCCGACGGCGAAGTCAACTAATAGGCGTTAACCATTTGCATTTTTTCCTTTTGGACGATGCTCCGGTGAAGACGATATCAACAAATGCCCGCGCCACCACCGGGAATGCGAGAACGCGGGTTATATGATACCGGACAAACGGTTCTTGAGCGGAAGGACGCGATGTTCCTCATTAAGGAAGACGATCTGACGGGCGAGCAGACGCGTGCGTTGCTCGCGGTGCATCTGGCAGGAATGCACGCCAATTCACCGCCGGGCAGCGTCTTCGCGCTCGATCTGTCCGGTCTTCAACGGCCCGACGTGACGGTCTGGGGGGCATGGGCCGGTCCGCAACTTGCCAGCGTGGGCGCCTTGAAGATGTTGGAAGGCGCGACTGGCGAGATCAAATCGATGCGGACGGACATTTCCTTTTTGAGGATGGGCGCCGCGCGCTTCGTTCTGGATCATATTATTGCGGTCGCAAGGGCGCGGGGACTCGCTAGGCTCAGTCTCGAGACGGGCAGCGGGGCAGCGTTCGAACCCGCGCTCGCGCTGTACAGGAAAAGCGGCTTTGCGAACGGCGACGCCTTTTCCGATTATGAATCAAGCGCGTTCAATCAATTCCTGCATCTGGACCTATAGAGCTGGGGCAAAGCGGCTGCCACTTCTGACGATTCGCAGCCATGCACCGTTGGACTCGTTATCACGGCTTTCCGGCGCGAGGGCCCGTATGGGCGATTGACCCCGTACCGCCGCCGCTTCATTGCTTCACGCGATGCGTAGATGGGGGCTCATGCTGCTACTGGCTCTGGCGGTTTCCTGTGTCGGGCCGCCGGCCCATCGGCGGCCGGCATCGCGACGCCCACTGCCTCCGCCGGAACCAAACCTGCGCATGTGCCTGGCCGATCTGTCGCGCGCAGGGGCGCAGTACCAGCAATTGCCGGATCGCAACTTTTCGCCGGGCTGTTCGGCGACGGGTGCGGTAAAGCTGTTGGCGGTAGGCATTCCGGTCACCAATCTTGGCGCGGTCAAATGCGGCTTGGCGGTGCCGTTCACCGTGTGGGTTCAAACAGCTGTCCAGCAATCTGCCCGCGCCTGGCTTGATAGCCCCGTTGCCAAGATCGAGAGCTTCGGCAGCTATGCCTGCCGCCCGGTCAACAATCAGATGGGCAACAAGATGTCCGAGCATGCGCGCGCCAACGCGGTCGACATCTCCGCCTTCGTGCTGGCCAGCGGGCGGCGGATCACCGTCAAGGACGACTGGAATGGGCCGGACGCAAATGCGCGCAACTTCCTGCGCGCCCTCCACCAGTCCGCCTGCCGCCGCTTCCGCGTCGTGCTCGGGCCGAACGCCAATGCCTTCCATCACGACCATTTCCACTTCGACATGGGGCCGGGGCCGTATTGCCGGTGAGGGCCAGGTGGCGGGCACATCTTCCTCCACGCGGAAACCCGTTGCAAAAGTTTAATCATGATAGTCTTAGGCTTCCCGCATGACAGAACAGAAAATGCCGAAGCGCGTATTTGCACGCGCGAAGGAGGATGCCGCTTCGGCGGATCGGGTAACGCCCACGCCGCAGACCGCCCATGCCGCCTATACGCTCGCCTTTCAGGACAAGGATTTCCTGCTGCGCGAGGATTTGCGCCCGGTCCGGTTTCAGCTGGAGTTGCTGAAACCGGAGCTGTTGCTCGACGAGGCGAAGATCGCGTCGACATTCGTGTTTTATGGCTCGGCGCGCATTCCGGAGCCGGGCAAGGCGGATGCGCTGCTGGCGGCGGCGAAGACGGATACCCAGCGCGCCATCGCCGGCCGGCTGAAAGCGAATGCGAAATATTATGACGAAGCACGCAAGCTGGCGCGCCTGGCCGCTGCCACGCCGGAGGATGCACAGGGTCGCCGTCAGCTGGTCGTCTGCTCGGGAGGCGGGCCGTCATTCATGGAGGCGGCCAATCGCGGCGCACATGACGTCGGGGCCGATTCGATCGGGCTCAACATCGTCCTGCCACACGAACAGTCGCCCAATGACTATGTGACGCCGTCGCTTTCCTTCCAGTTTCACTATTTTGCGCTGCGTAAGATGCATTTCCTGCTCCGCGCGCGCGCTGTCGCCGTATTTCCGGGCGGCTTCGGCACGTTCGACGAAACGTTTGAACTGCTCACCCTGATGCAGACGGGCAAGATCGCGGTGATGCCTGTCGTCCTGTTCGGCGAGGCATTCTGGCGGCGAGTGGTCAATTTCGAGGCGCTGGTCGAGGAAGGCGTGATTTCGCCCAACGATCTGGAGCTGTTCCATTTCGTCGAGACTGCCGAGGAGGCCTGGGCGATCGTCCAGAAATTCTACGCCAAGGCGTAGATTGCCAGAGCAGGAATGACACAATCCCCCGTTCGTATCGAGCGAAGTCGAGATACGTTGGCCCATCCCTCGACTTCAGCCCAAGGCTGAAGTTTATCCTGAGCGCCCGTCCTGCGGGCAGTCGAAGGGCAAGGGACTAACGGGTTAACCTGGCTAATCGATAGGCCTCGAACCGAACGGGGGCAGTTATTTCGCGGCTGGCGCCGCGGCGTTGGATGCGGGGGCTGCTGCGTTATCGGCAGGCGCTGCAGCATTGTCCGCGCCTGCTGCCGGAGCCGCTGCAGCATCCGCCGCCGGTGCGGCAGGCAGCGGTTTCGGCGCATCGTTGTGCTGGTTCAGATAGGCGATCACGTTAGCCCGGTCTTCAGGCTTCGAGAGGCCCGCAAAGGTCATCTTCGTGCCTGGTGCGAACTTTTTCGGGTTTGCCAGCCATTCGCTGAGATTGTCGAAATTCCAGGTTCCGCCCTTGCCGCTGAGGGCATCCGAGAAGGCAAAACCGCCGGCGCCCTTGCCGATCTCTTCGCCGACGACGTTCCAGAGATTGGGGCCGAGCGCATTCGCGCCGCCCTTCTCGGCATTGTGGCACGCGGCGCACTTCTTGAAAACCTGCTCGCCCTTGGCGGCGTCACCCGCCGCCATGTAGAATGCGAACGGCTTTTCCGGTGCGCCGCCGCCTGCGCCGGCCTCTTCCTCGACGCCCTCGACCGTGTAGCCCATCTTTTCGGGACGTTCCGGCTTGAAATACTCGCCCGTGACGATCGATAAGCCTAGCGCCAGAATGCCGCCCGCCAATACCCAACCGGCTATCGTATTACCGCGATCGTTCATGCCCCGTCCCGAATCTTTCAAAAGCTGCGCCGTGTGCAACCGCACCCAAAATCGCGCTTCCTTTAGAGTCGGAAATCAGGCTTCGCAAGCCGCGCTTGCGATCATGGTGTCTTCAGCCTAATCGCTCGCCGCACGCTATGGAAAACTATCCCGCCCCCGCACGCGCGCTCGTCGTGCAAATGACCAGCCTCGCGGCTGAAAATGCCGAGCGCGCAGTCGCTTTTCAGGGCGCGCCGGGCGCCAACTCCCACATGGCTATCCTGGAAGCGCTTCCCGATGCCTTGCCTCTGCCGTGCTTCGGGTTCGAAGACGCGATTGATGCAGTGCGGGATGGAATTGCCGATCGCGCGATGATTCCGATCGAAAATTCACTGCACGGGCGCGTTGCGGACATGCATTTTCTGCTGCCCGAGTCGGGACTTGCGATCATCGGCGAGCATTTCCTGGGCATTCGTCATTGCCTGATGGGTCGCAAGGGCGATGCCGTGGTGGAGGCGATGAGCCATCCGCAAGCATTGGGCCAATGCCGACACTGGCTGCGCGCGAAGGGCATCAAGCCGATTGCCTATCCCGACACGGCCGCCGCAGCGGCGGCAGTCGTGGAGTTCGACAAGCCGGGCGTCGCCGCGCTGGCGCCAGCCTATGCCGCGGAACTCTATGGCCTCGACATACTGGAGGAGGGCGTAGCGGATTCGGATGACAACACGACGCGCTTCGTGATTCTCGCCCGCGATCCGATCGATCCGCCCGAGCATGGCCCGGTGATGACGACCTTCATCTTCGAGGTGAAGAACATCCCGGCCGCGCTATACAAGGCGCTGGGCGGCTTTGCGACCAACGGCGTTAACATGACAAAGCTGGAAAGCTACCAGCGCGGGGCGACCTTTTCCGCCACGGAATTCTATGCCGATATCGAGGGACGACCAGACGATGCCGGGGTCGCACGGGCGCTGGAAGAACTGGCGTTCCACAGCAAATGGGTCCGCGTGCTGGGAACCTATCCGCGCGCCAAGCCGAGAGGTTAGGCCCCCGCTGCCCAGCGCGTCAGCAAGGTGTAGGCGATCGCATAGGGCGGCGGCGCCACGAAGCGGGCGCCTGGTTCGCCCGCCATCACCGCCTTTATTTCCGCGCGCGTGCACCAGATCGCGTCTTCGAGTTCATTGGTGTCGAGCGTGATCTTGTCGTCCGAGACCGTCGCGATGCAGGCGACCATCAGCGATGATGGAAAAGGCCAGGGTTGGCTGGCGATGTAGCGCACAGACGTCGCCGTCACACCGGCTTCTTCCAGCAGTTCACGCGCCACCGCTTCCTCGATCGATTCGCCGACCTCCAGAAAGCCCGCCAGTGCCGAATAGCGGTTGGCCGGAAACTGCGGCTGGCGGCCGACCAGTATCTTATCATCATATTCGGCCAGCATGATTACCACTGGGTCCGTACGCGGAAAATGCTGGGCATCGCACCTGCCGCACTTGCGCGACCATCCCGCCCGCTCAGGCGTGGTCTGCGTGCCGCAATTGGCGCAGAAGGTATGGCGGTTATGCCAATCTACCAGGCTACGTGCCGTGGCGTAGATTGCAGCCTGATCGCCGGGAAGATCACCAAGTATCTTAAACAGTTGCCAGGCGGGCTTGCGCGCGATTTCCCCCGCCTGCAGCGGAACAAAACGGGGAAAGCCGTCGATCATGCCCAGCAGCGCCAGTTGGGTCTCGGGCGGAACGTCATGAAGCGCCGCCCAGCTGAGGGTGTTGTTGCTGGTCAGAACCGGATCGAGCCCCTCCAGCAGCAGGAGCCGGGCAGCGGTGTCGGATTTGAGCGCGGCGAAGGCAGCGGAATCGTCGCGAACATGGTCCAGACGGTCGAGCGGATTGCCCGTGAAGCCGGGCGGCTCCAGCACAAAATTCATGCGATGGCTTTCGTCGCAAGCGAAGCGGCTTTGGCGAATATGGTCGGCATTCCTGCTTCCCCGATACGGTCGATCGGCCACCAGATTTCATCATCGGCCGCTGCGGCGGTTTCGGCGGAATAGACATCGGCCGCAAGCGCGAAATGTGTAAAAACATGTCGAATGGTACCCAAAGGTCGCCAGTTCGCCGCTACCGGGGCACCGGCGAGACCGGGGTCGTCCGTCGTCCACGGGCCGGTCGGAAGCGCAATCATTCCACCGAGCAGCCCTTTGGCGGGACGGCGATGAAGCAGCACCCGATCATCATGCTCCACCCAGAATATCGCGCCGCGCCGTTCGGGCCGGACGGGTTTGGCAGCCCTGGCAGGATAGCGCCCTGGATCGGATCGTCCGGCGCAATGCGCGGCGATCGGGCATAACAGGCATTTGGGCGCGCGCACCGTGCAGATGGTGGAGCCAAGGTCCATCATCGCCTGCGCAAAATCCCCTGCGCGATGTCCCGGCGTTATATCGCCGGTCAACGCCCATATCCGCGAGCGGGAAGCGGGAAGCGGCGTTTCGATTGCGAAAAGGCGGGAGATTACGCGCTCGACATTGGCGTCGACCACTACGGCGCGTTGGCCGAAGGCGATCGCGGCGATTGCCGCAGCCGTGTAAGCGCCGATTCCCGGCAGCGCGCGCAGCGCCTCCTCTGTCCCTGGAAAACGACCGCCATGTTGCGAGGCGATCATACGGGCACATGCCAGCAGATTGCGCGCACGGGCGTAATAGCCGAGGCCAGCCCAGGCGGCCATCAGCTCGCCTTCGTCGGCCTGCGCCAACGCCGCGATGGTCGGCCAGCGTTCGGTGAACTTCGCGAAATAGGGCTGGACGGCGGCGACCGTCGTTTGCTGGAGCATGATCTCCGACAGCCACACGCGATAGGGGTCCGGAGCGGGGGAGCCTGGCGGCGCGCGCCAGGGCAGCGAACGGGCATGGTTATCATACCAGTGCAGCAGATCTGCCGCTAACTGTGGATAAATCGTCTCGGGGCTGTCGACGGCCATGGTGCCGCTATGGCATGGAGGGTCGGATGACGGAACGGAAGAATAAGTCTGACAAGGCGGACAGGCCGCGCGGCGGCGCCGCGCGTGCCGTTGCGGACATGTTGCCGGCGATCGGCGGCAATGCCTTTCGCCGCTTTGGTTTCGTGCAGACGTCGGTCGTTACGCGCTGGCGGGAGATCGTGGGGCCGCGTTATGCCGATGTCTCGACTCCCGAATCGATCCGCTTTCCGGCGGGCAAGCGCAGCGAAGGTGTCCTCAACCTCATGGTCGATGGCGCACATGCGCCGATGATGCAGCACGTCGCCCCCGCGATCGTGGAGCGGGTCAACCGCTTCTTCGGCTATGCGGCGGTCGCGCGGATTGGGATGCGGCAGGGCCAAATGGCTCCGCGAGCGCCGAAACGTGCAGCGCCCGCCGGATTGAGGCCTGTTCCGGCAGCGTTGGGCGATAGCCTGCGCACGATTGCCGATCCCGAGCTTCGCGATTGTCTTGCTGCGCTGGCGGGCGCAGTGGCGGAATCCGAAGAGATCGCAACGCCAGAACAGAAGATTCCCCGAATATCATGAAATCAATCGCCGTTTTACTCGCATTCCTGTTCATCCTGGCGCCAGCGGCGCCGGCGGCTTCGCGGGATTGGACCCGCGCTATCGCGGCGACCCCGGCCGGCGGCTATGCGATCGGGAATCCCGCTGCGCCGGTGAAGGTGATCGAATTTTTTTCGCTGACCTGTCCGCATTGCCGCCATTTCACCGAGATCGGATTGCCCGCGCTGAAATCCGGCTACATCGCGACGGGGAAAGTGAGCCTCGAAATCCGGAATTTCGTCCTAAATCCCTATGATCTCGCGGCGTCCGTGCTGCAGCGCTGCGGCACGCCTGCCACGGCGGTGCGCCTGTTCGATGCGGTCTATGCCGATCAGGAAAAATTGTTCGGTGGCGCCCGTGACCTGCCGCCCGACGTTGTCGAGCGTATTTCATCGGCGCCGACGGAAAAGCGTACTAGCGTTCTCGCGCGGGAGGCAGGAATCGGCCGCTGGTTCGTGGCGCACGGGCTGCCCTCCAGGCGGGTCGATCAATGCCTGGCTGACCCGAAGGCCGAGCAGCGCCTTGTCGATATCCGTGAGGCCGGAGTGAAGGACCATGAGGTCCGCGGAACGCCAAGTTTCATCGTGAACGGCACCACGGTAGACGGCGTAACGTGGGATGAGCTTGAGCCGGCGATCAAAGCCGCGCTTAATGGAAAGAAAGGCTGAAATGGCCTTCAGGAGTGAAAGACCTATGCGATTGGAAATCCGCGCGATCCTCGCCTCAACGGCGCTGTTTGCGCTCGCGGCGTGTGGCAAGAAGGCCGATGATACACCTGTCGGTCCCGTCAACGGAACCGCCGCCGTCAGCGCGCCGGCTGGCACGGACTGGACCGAAACCGTCCGTGAAACGGAGTTTGGCGGTTTTGTAATGGGTAACCCCGCCGCTCCGGTAAAACTGATCGAATATGCTTCGCTTACCTGCCCGCATTGCAGGGATTTCGCGCGCGAAGCGACCACCCCCTTGCGCGAAAACTATGTGAAGACCGGCAAGGTTAGCTGGGAATTCCGCAGCTTTCCGCTCAATCCGATCGACGTGGCCGCGACCTTGTTGGCGACGTGCCAGGGCCCCGTTCCGTTCTTCAAGCTGGTCGAGCAGAATTATGCCGAGCAGGAGAAGTGGGTGCTGCCTTATCAGCAGCTGACGGACGCCAAGCAAAAGGAACTCGCCCTCTTGCCACAGGACCAGCAATTCCTGGGCCTTGCCAAAGCAGGAGGACTAGATAATTTCTATCGTGTGCGCGGGCTTCCGACCGCGAAAGCCGAAGCATGCCTTGTCGACAAGGGCAAGATCGACAAGATCGTGGCGATGCGGCAGAACGGCATGGAAAAGGACAAGGTCGAGGGAACGCCGACCTTCATCATCAATGGCGCGAAGGTGGACCAGCCGCCGACCTGGCCCGCGCTTGAGCCGGAGTTGAAGAAGGCGGGCGGCTGAGCAACTGGGACGGGGGGCTGATCGATGCGGATTTCGAAGCTCAGGCTGACAGGCTTCAAAAGCTTTGTCGAGCCGGCCGAGCTTCGTATCGAACCAGGCCTGACCGGCGTCGTTGGCCCAAACGGTTGCGGCAAATCCAATCTGCTTGAGGCTATCCGCTGGGTGATGGGCGAAAGCTCCGCGCGGTCGATGCGCGGTGCCGGCATGGAAGACGTGATCTTCGCGGGGACATCGACCCGGCCGCCGCGTGACTTCGCCGAGGTCACGATCCATCTCGATCGCACGGAACCGGGCATCGACGGCGAAACGCAGGCCGAGGTGGTCCGTCGGATCGATCGTGGCGCGGGGTCTGCCTATCGGATCAACGGTCGGGATGTGCGGGCGAAGGACGTCTCGCTGCTGTTCGCGGATGCTGCAACGGGTGCGCACTCTCCCGCGCTTGTGAGCCAGGGCAAGATCGCGGCCGTGATCGCGGCAAAGCCCGCCGAGCGGCGGCAAATGCTGGAGGAAGCCGCCGGAATTGCGGGGCTTCATGTTCGTCGCAAGGATGCCGAACAGAAACTGAAAGCAACCGAGACCAACCTCGCCCGGCTGGATGATCTGCTTGCCGAAATGGAAGTTCGCGCGACCGCGCTTCGCCGACAGGCGCGCGCCGCCGAACGCTATTGCCTGCTCAGTGACGAAATACGCGTTGCCGAGGCGCGGCTGATTTTCGCCCGCTGGCGGGATGCGGCTGCGGCGGCCGACCAGGCCAGGCAGGAGGCCGCTGCGGCGGACGAAGCCGTGAATCTGGCGGCAGAAGCGCAGCGAGCGGCGGCGGCGCACCAGACGGCTGCCGCGCGGCTGCTGGCGGATGCGCGCGCCGAGGCGCAGGCGGCGCGCGAAGCGGAAAGCGCGCTCACGCATCGGCTGGCGATGCTGCAAAGCGAGCGCGCCGCGCTGGACCGGCGGATCGCGGAACTTGCCGTCCGGCGCGAAACGATGGCGCAGGATCGATCGCGTGAGGATCAACTCGCCATCGATGCGACGGAGGCGATAGCCCGGCTCGACGAAGAAGAGAAGATCCTGGCGGCCTCGCTGGCCGGCGGGGAAGCCCAGCGCAGTGCTGTCGACGCCCGTGTTGCCGAAGCGACGGAAATCGTGCGGGCGGGCGAAGTCGCGCTGGCGCAGGCATTGGCGGCGCAGGCGGCGCAACAGGCTGATCTGCGTGTTGCCGAAGCGGCGGTTGCGGCGGCGCGGCTTCGTTTGCAACGCGCGGCCGGCGAAACGCAGCGGATCACGGCTGAACTGGCGGGATTGGGCGATGCGTCCGCGCATGAGGTCAGTCGCGATCAGGCTATTGCCGTGCGGGCTGCGGCGGAGAGGGCGATCACCCAGTCAACCGCGTCGCTGGCGGATGCGGAACGTCGCAGGGATGCAGCGGCCAGGGCGCGCGACGCGGCGGAGGCTCTGGGATCTTCCGCCCGCGCAGCCCATGCCGCGCTGGTTTCGGAGATGCGTGCGCTGGCCAAGGCGAATGCAGTCGATGGCTCGGCGGACAACCGCGTGTTGGGGAGGATTGCGGTCGATCCGGGCTACGAACATGCGCTGGCGGCGGCGCTCGGTGATGATCTCGACGCCGGGATTGGTGGTCAGGGCGCTCGTCGCTGGCAGGGCGCGGCACTGGTAGCGGACGATCCGAAACTTCCGCCCGGCGTGGAGCCTATGCTTGACCATGTGAAAGCGCCTCCGGAACTGGCGCGGCGACTGGCGCAGGTCGGCGTCGTAAGAGGGGATTCCGATGGCATCGCGCTGGCCGTGGGGCAAAGGCTGGTAACACGCGATGGCGTATTGCGGCGTTGGGACGGCTTTGTGTCTGCCGGCTCAGGCGCGGCGGCCGCGGAAAGGCTGGTTCGTGCCAACAGGCTTGCCGAGCTTGAGCGGATGTTACCGGGCGCGGAGGCTGAAATAGCATCTGCCGACGCCGCCTTGAAGGCCGCCGGCGAAGGCGCCGCAGCCGCGCGCGCCGCGATCGAAAGGCATCGTGCCACGCTCGCGGAGGTGGAAAACGCGATACGCCGCGCGATGCGCGAGGAAGACGCTGCCAACGCCGCGATCGAGCGCCACGCCGCCCACATGGCTGGCCTGGCCGAACGGCAGCAACGTGTTCTGGCGGAAGAGCGGGACGCGGAAACGGAACAGCAACGATCGCGCGATGCGCTGGCGGCGCTGCCGCCCGGCGATATGGTCGATGCCGAGGTCTCGTTGCTCAAGGCTTCGGGAGATCGGGCGCGTTCCGCGCTGGCCGATGCGCGTGCGGCTGCTGCCGCACTCGTGCAGGCCATCGAAAATGACCGCCGCCGCCGCGAGACCGCGCGAGGCGAAATACGAAGCTGGCGCGCCCGCGCGGGCGACGCTGCAAAGCGCATCGAGGAAATGGATCGCCGCGCCCGCGAAGCCGGGGATGAGGCGTCGGCTTTGGCCGGCGCTCCGGAGCGGCTGGATGCCCAACTTTCGGAACTGTCCGAAGAGGTGCGGACCGCCGGCGAACGCGCGCGCATCGCAGCGGAAGCCGAGCGCAGCGGGGAAGGACAATTGCGCGAGGTGGAGGCGGCCGCATCGATGGCGGGCGAAGCGCTGGCAAGCGCGCGCGAGGAAAGGGCCGGGGCAACGGCGCGCTTCGAAAATCAGGAGATGCGTCGGATCGAGATGGGCCGCATTTCCGGCGAGCGTTTCGAATGCCCCGCGCCGGTTCTTCCCACCAGGGCGGGCTTTGATGTGGAATCGGTTGGCGAGACCAACGCGGAATCGATCCGCTACGAACGGCTGACCGCTGACCGCGAACGGCTAGGCCCGGTCAATCTGGTGGCCGAGAGCGAGTTGCGCGAGCTGGACGAGACCCGCGCCGCGAGCCAAGCCGAGCGGGAAGAGCTTGGCCTTGCGATCAATCGGCTTCGCGGTTCGATTGGCAGCCTGAATCGGGAGGGCCGGGCGCGGCTGATGGCTGCGTTCGAAGCGGTCGACAAGCATTTTCGCCGGCTGTTCACGACGCTGTTCGCCGGTGGCGAAGCGCATCTTGCCCTGATCGATTCCGATGATCCGCTGGAAGCGGGCCTTGAGATCATGGCGCAACCGCCGGGAAAGCGACTGGCTTCGCTCACCTTGCTGTCGGGCGGTGAACAGGCGCTGACCGCCGTTGCGCTGATCTTCGCCTTGTTCCTTACCAATCCGGCGCCGATCTGCGTGCTGGACGAGGTCGATGCGCCGCTGGACGACGCCAATATCGAGCGCTTCTGCGATCTGCTCGATCGCATGACGGAGGAGACCGACACGCGCTACCTGATCGTGACCCACAATGCCGTCACGATGAGCCGCATGCACCGTTTGTTTGGCGTGACAATGGTGGAGCGAGGCATTAGCCGGCTGGTGTCGGTCGATCTGGGCAGCGCGGAGACGCTGCTGGCGGCGGAGTAAGTCTGAAAACGCGGGATACCGCCGGAAGTATTGAAAAAGAGATGAAACCACTTCGACGCGCGGTCATCGTTTCCAGCCGGAACACACTTATAAAAAAGACGGGTGCTGCGGAATATCTGATTGGTATCGTTAAATCGCTGCGTTCTGTCGGGTTTAGCGTTTCGATACTTTTTGGTGAGCAGATGCCATCGTATATGTTAAGATTTCGACTTGTAAAAGATTACAGACATCATTTCGATACATACCGAATGTTTAAGGCCATCGAATTTGGAGGGTATCTTTATTCAATTGACATTCGGCATTGGGCGGAAGCATTTTTGCGAAAAATCCATAAGAAAAAAATAGTAAAAACACATGCTCTCAAATTCGACCTTCCGTCACAAGAAGGTAAAAACTGGGCCAGGAGGATTATTCATAAAATAGATCCGGGCATCATTGTCGCAAACTATTTCAATGCGGCCGATTTTCTCGATGATGCCCCCGCGAATAGTAAGAGAGTAATTCTGGTTCATGACATCCTGGCGCTGAGAGCAAAAAGTTTCGCTGAAGCCGGGGCGGAAGTCGATTTTGATTTGTCAATGATTGAGCATGAAATTGCCGCATTTGCAAAGGCGGACATATGCCTGACCATCAAGGAACAGGAAACGGACTATGTCCGCGCCAAGGCGCCAGCGGTAAAAGTTGTCACTCTGCCCGTCACCGCTCAGGTTTCGAACGCCGATATCGAAAAGCCGCGGCGACCAATTTGCATTTTTGTCGGGGCTGATAATTCCGCCAACAGGGACGGGCTGAGCTGGTTTTTGAGGGATGTATGGCCACGCGTAATTGCCGCAAGACCAGAAGCCGGTTTGCACATCATAGGGGCGGTCGGAAACTCAGCTGGTGGAGAAGCCCTGAAAGGGGTCGTGGTCAAGGGTTTCGTGGATGATCTGGACGCGGCTTATGCCGAGGCATCGGTCGCCGTTACTCCCTTGTTGTTCGGCAGCGGCGTCAAGATCAAACTTATCGAAGGCCTGGCCGCAGGCCTGCCCTCGGTTGCAACATCAGTAGGGGCAGAAGGGGTGTTGATTCCACCGAGCGGTGTCATTCGCGTGGAAAACAGCGCGGAGGGTTTTGCCGGGGCGATCGAAGCGTTTTTTTCTGCGCCAAACGCATCGTCGCTTCGCAAGGAAGCACGCGAATTCGTGCAGCGGCATTACGATCAAGGCTCAGTCGGGTCGGCCCTGATAACGCAGCTGATGGCCGAATAGCATATTGCCGAGCCCAGCGTGGTGGCGTCAAAGTTCGCTTCGTTACCCCCTCCCTTTCAAGGGATGGGAGATTTTAACGCCCGAACTTCTGATTCACGAAACTAAAAACGGTTCAATGTTCTGCGCGCCAAGGGTTGCAGGCAATATGGCGCCCGGTCATTGATGACATGGACGGCTTTGGTTTTCCAATCCTTGCGATCTTTCGATCCGGGCCGTTGTCTGAGTAGGAGGTTGCAGATGCGCGTCGGGTTGAGAATAGCTTTTGCGATCATCGCGGTCGGTCCGCTGATTTTCCTCCAGGGGCGCCCCGATCTTGCTCCGGCATGCCTTTCTGACGATGTTGCCAATGTCCCGGCGGTCGTCTGGCTTGCGATGTTGTGGTTCGCGATGTTCATCGTCGCTGCCTGGATTCCCGTGCAAGGGGCGGACGAGCGGTGAGCCAGATTCATTATTTCCTGGTCACCGTCGCGGTGACCATCGCAATCACCTTCTGGGCTGCGCGCCGCAATAGTGGACGCGCCTCGTTTTATGCTGCGGAAGGCAAGATATCGGCTCCGCAAAATGGCCTTGCTATTGCGGGCGACTTTCTATCCGCAGGCACGGTTCTTGGCATCGTCGGCCTGTTTTTCGCGATCGGCATGGATGCGGCGCCTTATCTGATCACGCCATTGGCGGGCCTCTTCCTGATGCTCACCCTGATCGTAGGCCCGTTGCGTCGGCTCGGCCGTTACACGCTTGGCGACGTGGTCACTCACCGCCTGCACGCGCCGGGCATGCGCGTGGTGATCGGTCTTTGTACGATCGTCATTTCACTGATCAACCTGGTGGCGCAGCTGGTGGGCGCGGGCGCGTTGATCTCGATCGTATTCGGTATCCAATTCAACCTCGCGGTGGCCGTCGTCGCCACCCTGATGACGATTTACGTCGCGTTCGGCGGGATGCTTGCCGCGACCTGGGTTCAGATCATCAAGGCCGTCATCCTGATTTTCATGATCGGATTGCTGGCCGTGCTCTGCATCGCGCGTGCCGGCGGTTACGGCCAGTTGTTTGACCTCGCCGAGATCAGTGCGCGCAGCCGCGATATGCTCGAGTTCGGCGGGTTGAAGCTCGGTGTTTTCGGAGCGATCTCGTTGGCGCTTACGCAAGTCGCAGGCATGATGGGGATGCCTCATTTGCTGATACGGTTCTTCACGGTTCCCGATGAAAAGGCGGCGCGGACCTCCCTCGTGATCGGCGCGACGATCATCGGGCTGGCCATGGCGACAGTGCTGCTGGTTATCGGTCCGGCGGCGGTGGCGTTCGTCGGTGCCGATCCCGGCCTGCGGGATCCTTCCGGCGGCATCATCGGCGGGACGAATATGATCACCATGCACCTGACGCGCCTGCTGGGCGGAGAAATATTGTTCGGCCTCATGAGCGCCGTCGCGTTTTCAACCATTCTGGCGGTCGTCGCTGGACTGACCATTTCGATCTCGTCCGCGACATCGCGCGATCTGGTGTTGGGTTTGCGGACCGGTCCCGCTCTTTCGGAGCGAAATGAGGTCGCGTTATTCAGGCTGGCAGCGATACTGACATCCGCGATCGGGACGCTGCTCGCGATCTTGTTCCAGAAAGAGAACATCACCTTCCTGATCGTGATGGGGCAAACGGTGGCCGCGAGTACGACGTTTCCGCTGTTGATTCTTTCGATCTACTGGCGCGGGCTGACGGCGGCGGGCGCCATTGCGGCAGGCGTATTCGGGCTTGCCGCGAGCGTGCTGGGGATCGTGGCGAGCCCTGCCTTCTGGGTGAAGGCGTTGGGGAATGCGGAGCCTCTGGTGCCCACGGATTATCCAGCGCTGGTTACCGTACCTGCCACGTTTCTGGTAGCCTGGCTCGTGTCCGCCATGAGCGGAAAATCCGAAACCGCCCCGGTGTAAATGTCAAATTGCCGGGCAGGTCGCCCGGAATCCCTCAATTCCGGTCTGGCATTTCGTTCAGGCTTTCGCGTCGATGATCGAAGGCGGCGGCGTGCCACCCGTTTCGATCGCCTGAGCGCTGTAGCCGCTTACAGCATTGGCTTGCAGCGCCAGAATCAAATTCGTCGCGTTCATTCCGTCGATCCCGCCATGATACAGGACGGGTTGTGGTGCCTTGGCATCATTATTGGCACCGGCATTGATGCTGGCTGCGGGTACGGAGACAGGGGCCACTACGGGTTTCTCAACGACGGCACGCGTCGGTGGCGGCACCGCTGTCACGTTGGCTGTTGATATTACGCTCACGACACAAAACTCCTGATAATCGTAAGCTAACATGGCGCATTAGAATTAAATCCCCGTCGCCAAAGAGGATAAACGCGAAATTTACGTTTGAGGCGGTGCGGTAACGGTATTGCGATGCGCGTCGTCAGGCATAGGACGGCGCGGGTTCTGCCAAGCCGCCGGGAATCGGGACGGGCGCGTCCTGCCGGGCGAGGATTTCGCTGACGCCTCTGGGCGGCTTCCGTATAGACGGGTCGTAGAAGGGCGAAAGAATCTTCCTGAGATGCTGAAACGCGTGCTTGGACGCGAGCCTGGTGATCTTCTTCTCCCGCGCTTTCGAGGCTTCGATCTGTTCGGCTGTCATCGTCTCGCGATCCTTGGCGAGGAGCACCCGGGAGATCCCGTTGATATTCTTCAAGATATGCCGGGTTGCGAAGAAAAAGCCCCATATGCGGTACAGATAGGCAAGGGGCCCTCGGCCATAGAGCGCGCGGTAAAGGTCGTGCATCACTTCCCGATGCTCATATTCTTCGGCGAGGTGCCATTTCCACATCGCTTCGGCGCGTGGATCTGATCCCGCCCAATATTCGTCGAATTCCTCGAAGAAGCATGTCGTCGGTATCGCACTCATCGCTTCGAAACCTTCGGAATAGGCGACATTGAACTGCAGCGACTTCGTTTTCAGGAACCGATTGTAATCGGCTTCATATGCTTTTTCGAGCGGCGCTATCTCTGGATATGCTGCGCGCAGCATTTTGTTGAACAGCATATGCTGCTTACAATGCTGCATCTCCTGCAGCGTGAAAACCCGCACATCCTCGTGAAGTTTTTCGTATTTTTCAGGAAGCGCCTTCTTCGCCGCTGTTACGACCTTGACGAGATACGGTTCCAGATAGGCCGGACAAATAGATGCTGCGTTATAGAGCTGTGCAAACTCGCGATTTTCCGCCCAATGCGGATGCAAGGAAGAAAAGTCTGCTTCCAGAATACGAACGTGCATGGCAACCTCGAAATTCGCTGTTATGTCTCGTTCTCTTAACATAATTCTTGAGCAAAGGATTTCAAATATCGAAATCCGCTCACGGCGATTTGACGTCAGCATATAGCATCTATTTTTGGGAAATTCCGCGACTGCAAATTCGATGTTTTGTCGGACAGTAGCATTTCACCACCTTGCATTGATCAGCGTTGCATGGTCCGATCCCGATACGAACAAAAACCAGCAAGGGGATGCTTCCAGTGACAAGGCCCAACAAGGATGTGATCGTTATCGGATCGGGGGCAGGCGGGCTCACCGCAGCCTTGTTTTCCGCGCTGGGTGGTCTGGACGTTCTCCTGGTTGAAAAGGCCGACAAGCTGGGAGGAACCCTGTCATGGTCGGGCGGAGGCATGTGGCTGCCGATGACGGGTGCCGCGAGCAGGCTCGGGCTCGCGGACACGCGCGAGGAAGTTCTCGAATATCTGGAATCGGTTTGCGAAGGCACGCTCGACCCCGATTTGATCGAGGCCTTTCTCGATGCTGCTCCCGCATTGTTCGATGCGTTCGAGCGGGACACGGACGTACGCATGATGGCGATCCCGGGCATGGGCGACTGGTATCCCGAGGCGCCGGGCGCGAAGCCGGATGGCGGCCGATCCCTGATGCCGTATGATTATGATGGCAAGAAGCTCGGCAAGGCGCTCGGACGACTGCGTACGCCCCTGGAAACGTTCAATGCTCCCGGCGGTTTCATGATCAGCATGTCGGACATGCCCCATCTGGGGCAGATCACCACCTCGCCCAAATCGGCGATGCGCATGGCGGGGCTGTTCGCCAAATTCTTGCTGGATAAGGCGCGTTTTGGCCGCGGCACCCGGCTGACGATGGGCAATGCAGTCGCGGCTGGCTTGTTGAAGTCAGCGCTCGATGCCGGTGTCGAGATGTGGACGAATGCGCCCGCGGTTGACCTGCTTAAGGAAGATGGACGCATTGCCGGAGCGGTGGTTGAGCGTGAAGGGAAGCGCGTGGAGGTGACGGCATCGCGGGGCGTAGTGCTAGCATCGGGCGGCTTTTCGTCTAACCCCGAAATGCGGCGCAAATATATCCCGTTTGCTGACCAGCATTATTCGCTGACGCCTGAAGCCAATACCGGAGACGGCATCGCAATGGGACGACGGGCCGGCGGCAAATTCGAAGAAGAAAACTTTGAAAACGGGGGCTGGGTGGTCGTCTCGCTCGTTCCGCAGCCTGATGGATCGGTGATCAAGTTCCCGCATCTGGTCGCGGATCGCCCCAAGCCCGGCTGCATCGCCGTCAATACAGCAGGCGCGCGCTTCGCGAACGAGGCGGCGATGGACATGGTGAGCGATATGCATCGATCGAAATCGGTGCCGTCGTGGTTCGTATGCGATGCCCATTTCATCAAGAAATACGGACTGGGTCAAATTCGCCCCGGCGGCATGGGACTGAAGAAGCTCCTTGCCGCCGGCTATCTGGTCGAGGCGGACACGATCCCGGCGCTCGCGGCCAAGCTGGGCATTGATGCCGATGGATTGGCAAAAACCGTCGAGCGCAACAACCTGTTCGCAAAGACGGGCGTCGATGAGGATTTCGGCAAGGGACGCTATCAGGGCGATCGCAATCTCGGCGACTTCGCGCACCAGCCGAACGCCTGCCTGGGGCCGATCGCCCAGGCTCCCTTCTATGGATTGCGCATCTATCCCGGCGATTCGACGACGACATTGGGCCTCAAGGTCGATCGCGAAGCGCGGGTTCTCGACGGCGAAGGCCATGTGATCGAAGGGCTTTACGCGGCGGGGCTGGATATGAATTCGATCTTCCGCGGCCGGGCGCCTGGCGGGGGCGCCAACAATGGGCCTGCCGCTGCATTCGGCTTCATTGCCGCGCGATCATTGGCGCGCGGCGTCAATACCGCCAAAGCGGCCGAATGAATATCCAGATAGGTAAATAGAATAAGCAATAAAGTGCTGGAAAGACGATGCGAGAGGATCGCAGGTGGGCAGATTCGAAAACAGGGTAGCCCGTCGAACTCCGTGCGTCGCTGGAGGTGGAACCGCTGCCGTCCTGAATCGTCTGCCGGTCGTGACGCTCAGATAAGCGCTGGAGAGAAAGCGCTTGCCGACCCGCGCCACGTGCGAAAGGCTGTGCGTCGATCATCGCGGGCCGCCACCGAATTGCCGAGCGCCGCCTGAGCGCGGGCTCTTACTGACAAGGTCACCGGATCGAGCGGGCGCATCGCCAGCGCAGCATTCGAGTCCGCAAGCGCGCCGGCCGCGTCGCCCGATGCCAGGCGCGCTTCGGCGATGCTGCGCCGGACGGGATACCACCACAGCGGCGGATCGGAGAAATCCTCAAGACGCTTGTCCTCCTGATAGGCCGCTGCTTTCCGGAATGCTTTCAGCGCCTCGGCCGGCCTGTTTTCCAGCATTGCCGCCCGACCCGTCAGAACAAGGCGCGCAATCCTGGCCAGCTTGATGCCGGCTGCCCTGTCGCTATCCTTTGCCTCTTCCCGGATCGTCCAGGGAATGAGCGAGGCTTCCGTCCGCACGGCGGACGCATTGCCCAGACGGGCCTGCGCCTCTCCCCGCGCATAGCGCCAGAAAGCCTTCATGTAAGGGAGCTTGGGTTCGGGCAGGGCAAGTACGGCTGCTGGTTCCGCGAAACGGCCCTCCGCGAAATAGCCCATGCCGGCGACCATCTGCTGAAAAACGTCACCCCTGTCCCGCTTTGCGGCGATCGTAACGAGAGGCGTACTCAATGCCAGCGCGCTCTTGGCATCGCCGGACATGAGCGCGCCGCCGACCCCGAAATGAACATTGTGCGCGTGATAGGGCAGATCCCACACGCCGTCGGGCAAGGGCATGCCGAGCCGCTTCGCATTCTGGATGCCAAGTGCCACAGCCCGGACATTGGCGTCCGCTGCATCCTGATAGCGCCCGATCCGGTAATATGTGTGCGACGGCATGTGGACGAGGTGACTGGCATTGGGCGCCAGCCTGGCCAGCCGATCAGCAAAAGGCGTTGCGCGCTCCGGCACGCCGGCGGCTTCGGTCGCGTGAATATAAAAGTGGATGGCGGGCGTATAGTCGGGATCGCGGGCAAGTACGGTCTGCAGCATGCCGATCGACCGATTGACGTCGGGATGCCAGTCCTTCTGGTCAAATCCGGTGATCAGCCACGCGTCTGCCGCCAGGGTGGCCAAGGCATCGTCGGTCGGGGCGGCCGCTGCCAGCGCGTTCATCGCCCTGGCGAACGCCAGATTGGCCGATCCCGGTTTGCCGGATGTCTGGTAGCGCAGCTTGAGCGCGGCGATGAGGTCGCGCTCCTTTGCAGGTCCGCCGGCTGCCAGCTTCTCGGCGCGGACGAGCATCGCAGCCAGCTTTTCGGCATCGGCGCGTTCAATACCGTAATTGATCGTCGGGCCGGACGCCCATGCTTCGCCCCAGATGCACATGGCGCATTGAGGGTCCAGCCGCGACGCCTCCTGAAAAGCTGCGATCGACGCCGTGTGCGCGAAGGCAGCACCGAGCTGCATGCCGTTGTCGAAGAACGCTTGCGCCGCAGGATTGGCAGTCGCAATCGTGAAGCCGCCCGAACCATAGCCTTGAAGCAGTTGAGGCGCTTGGGCGGCGATAGTGTCGCCGCCGCATACCTTATGATTCAGGATAGCGACGGTCGAATCCGGGTTCGTTGCCTGTGCGTTCTGCCCGCCATATTGCGGAACGACCGCCAAGAGCATTCCAGCCAACCAGAATCGCATCGCCTGTCCCTTACGCCGCCATACTCCAGATCATTTGTAACCAGGTTTCCGCAGTTAGGAAGTGCGCCCCGTCGCTCGCCTGTTCGGACCAAGACGCCAGTTCAGCAAGCTGGTGGGTCCGCCGGGATTCGAACCCGGGACCTCTCGATTAAAAGTCGCTTGCTCTACCAACTGAGCTACGGACCCGCACCAGGCGGCTTTCCCTAGGCGGCGCTTTGGCGACGGTCAACCGGCCTGGTACGCCAGAGTCGCGATTTCAGATGTCTGACGTGCAGGTCCGTTACAGGGTCTCGCCAGTCAGCGGCGATGGCATTTACCGGATCAAGGACGAACCGACGTGACCGGAAGCCGGGGTGCGGGACGGCGAGATCGCGATCGATCCACATCCCGCCCGACCACAGAATGATATCGAGATCGATCACGCGCGGTCCCCAGCGCCGCCCGCGCCGCCGCCCGAAATCGCGTTCGACCGTCTTGAGCAGTTCGAGCAGTTTCGAGGGGTTCTTACCGAAGCGAAGAAGTGCTGCGCTGTTGGCGAAGCGGCGCCCCGCCGGCCCCACCGCCGTCGTATGAAATACCGGCGCCCGATCAATGACCTCGACGCCGCGCTTCCCAAGCGTTTCAAGAGCCGCGCTTATTATCTTCGCGGGTGCCCCATGCCGGTGATGACGGCGGTTCGATCCCAAAGCGATCACATAGCTTGTCTTGCCCATATCGCTCGGCCTATCTCCCCGCGATGCAGATCGCCAGCCTCGACCAACAAAATTCCCTTGAACCCGGCCGCGACTGTCCACTTTGTCCGCGGCTCGTCGCTTTCCGGGAGGAGCAGCGCGTCATCCATCCGGACTGGCACAATGCGCCGGTCGCCAGCTTTGGCGATCCGAATGCCTGGCTTGCCATCGTCGGCCTGGCGCCCGGCTTGCAGGGCGCCAATCGCACCGGCCGGCCCTTCACCGGCGATTTCGCGGGGGTGCTGCTCTACGAGACATTGCTGAAATATGGTCTCGCGCGCGGCGCTTATGCCGCGCGGCCCGATGACGGGCTCATGCTGGACGGCGCGATCATCATCAACGCGGTGCGCTGCGTCCCGCCGCAGAACAAGCCGACGCCTGAAGAAATCCGGACGTGCCGGCCATTTCTGGAATCGCCGATGGAGACGCTTGGCAACCTGCGGGTCGTCGTCGCGCTCGGCCAGATCGCGCACCAGTCGGCGGTGAAGGTGATGGGCGGCAAGCTGCCGAAATGCCGGTTCGGGCATCTGGCTGAACACCGGATGCCTTCGGGCCTGATCCTGATCGATAGCTATCATTGTTCGCGCTACAATCAGAACACCGGCAGGCTGACGGCCGGGATGTTCGACGCGGTGTTCGCGCGAGCGATGGAATTAAAGGGCCGATCTTGAATTTTAGGCAAAAGACCCGTTAGTCCCGAGCGAAGGCTCGATACTCTAGCTAGCCGCCCTGCCGCCGCGACATGAAGGCGAGGCGTTCGAACAGCATCACGTCCTGCTCATTCTTGAGCAGTGCGCCGTGCAGCGGCGGAATCGCCTTGCGGGCGTCGCGCGACTGGAGGACGTCCAGCGGCAGATCCTCGGCCAGCAGCAGCTTCAGCCAGTCAAGCAGCTCGCTGGTTGATGGCTTCTTCTTGAGGCCGGGGACGTCGCGAACATCATAGAAGATATCCAGTGCCTTGTTGACCAGGATCTTCTGGATGCCGGGAAAATGCACATCGACGATCGCCTGCATCGTATCGCGATCGGGAAATGCGATGTAGTGGAAGAAGCAGCGCCGCAGGAAAGCGTCCGGCAATTCCTTTTCGTTGTTCGACGTGATGACGACGACCGGCCGCTCCTTCGCGGTGACGGTCTCCCCGGTCTCGTAGACATGGAACGACATACGATCGAGTTCCTGGAGCAGATCGTTCGGGAACTCGATATCGGCCTTGTCGATCTCATCGATCAGCAGCACGGGCAGGGTCGGATTGGTGAAGGCGTCCCACAATTTGCCCTTGCGGATGTAATTGCCGATATCGTGGACGCGCGCCTCGCCCAACTGGCCGTCGCGCAGGCGGGCAACGGCATCATATTCGTAGAGACCCTGCTGGGCTTTAGTGGTGGATTTCACGTTCCACTCGATCAGCGGCGCGTTCAGTGCCTTTGCGATTTCCTGTGCCAGCACGGTCTTGCCAGTGCCCGGCTCGCCTTTGACGAGCAGCGGGCGACGCAGCAGGACGGCCGCGTTGACGGCGACTTTCAGAGCGTCGGTCGCGACGTAGTCGCTGGTTCCTTCAAAACGCACCGGCGATGTTCCTTTCCGCAACTGCTAACAGATCGCGGGATAAGGAGAGATTGGCGTTGCGGCAAGAGCGTCAGTAGCGGCGCAGCAAACCCGCCAGCTTGCCTTGGATACGTATCTGCTGCGGCGAATAGCGCTGCGGATCGTAGCTGCGGTTGGCGGGATCGAGACGGACCATCGACCCTTCGCGGCGGAAATATTTGAGGGTCGCCTCGCTGTCGTTGATCAGGGCCACGACGATTTCGCCATCCCGCGCGACTTCGGTCCGCCGGATCAATGCGTAATCGCCATCGAGGATACCGGCCTCGACCATGGAATCCCCGGCAACTTCGAGGGCATAATGCTCGCCCGGTCCGAGCAGCGCGGCGGGAACCGACAGCGAATTTTGTCCTTCGAGCGCCTCGATCGGAAGCCCGGCGGCAATCCGGCCGTGCAACGGGATTTCCAGGACGTCATTGGCCGGCGACGGCGCAGGGGCGGGCACGCTGCGGGGTTGCGCGGAGGTTCGCATCGCCACGACGTTGTCGACCGCAGGCGCATTGGCCGCCGCGCGTGCCGGCTGGCCGATATCCGGCACCTTCAGAATTTCGAGCGCGCGTGCGCGGTTGGGCAGGCGGCGCAGGAACTGCCTTTCCTCAAGCGCGCTGATCAGGCGGTGCACGCCCGACTTCGACTTGAGATCGAGCGCTTCCTTCATTTCCTCGAACGAAGGAGAAATGCCGGTTTCCTGCAGCCGCTCATTTATGAAGCTGAGCAGTTCATATTGCTTGCGCGTCAGCACGGACCACATCCTCTGAAAGAACGAACGGGGAACGTGTAGGAAACACAACAGATAGTGTCAAGCGATATCGAGAACATCTACAGTTTCGCCTTCGCCGAGGGCGGCGGCGTTGGCGGGCCTCACGATGAGCAGCGTGGAGGCGGACAGCGCCGTCAGCGTGGCGCTATCCTGATCGTCGAGCGCGAGGGCCTTGCCATCCACCCATCGCCCGCGAAGATATTGCGTGCGGTGGCCGTTGGCGGGGACAGGCGCGGCAAGACGGGCCGTGCGCGGCGCGGGGATGGGGCTGGCGGCGCCGGAAAGCGCGGCGATTACCGGTTTGGCAAACAGGGTGGCGGTCACGAAGGCCGAAACCGGGTTGCCGGGCAGGCCAAGGACGATCGCATCGCCCAACTTTCCCGCCACGAGCGGCTTGCCGGGCCGCATCGCGACCTTCCAGAAATCGAGCGTGGAGCCTGCGGCTTCCAAGGCCGGCTTGATCAGATCGTGATCGCCGACCGACGCCCCCCCGATCGTCATGATGATATCCGCATCGCGCGCCGCATCGATGGCGGCGCCAATGGCATCGAGCCGGTCCGTAGCTATGCCAAGGTCGGTGATCCGGGTCGCGGCACCGCCAAGAAGAGCAGCCAGCATGGGGGCGTTGGAGGAGGGCAGACGATCCCCGCCCGTGTCGGTGCCCGGCGGAACCAGTTCATTGCCCGTCGAGATGATCGCGATCCACACGCGGCGGCGGACGGCAAGCATGCCATGTCCCGCGGTGGCGGCGAGGCCGATCCGCGCGGGGGTGAGCAGGGTTCCGGCCGTGATCAGGGTTTCACCTTCGGCAAAATCGCTGCCGCACGGACGGATATGCTTGCCGACGCTGGAAGGGCCTTCGCCCGACATGACGAGACGATCGCCGTTGCGTGTCGCGTCTTCCTGCACGAGGATGACGTCGGCGCCCTCGGGAACGGGCGCTCCCGTGAAGATGCGCAAAGCCTGTCCGGGCGACAGCGGTTCCGGGCGGGATGAGCCAGCTGCGCTTTCGCCGATGACGGTCCATGGGCCGGGGCGTTCGGCGAAGCGGATCGCAAAGCCGTCCATCGCGGAAAGATCGGCAAAAGGCTGGGTGCGTCTGGCAATCACGTCTTCGGCCGCCCATCGACCGGCGGCATCGCCCAGACTGGCGGTTTCGACCGGGAGCGGATTGGCCAGCGCGATCAGCCGCGCCTGCGCCTCGGCGACGGGGATGAGGGTCATTTAAGCCTTCTCCTGCTTGCGGGAGAAGGCCCTCACCCCTCCCTCTCCCGCTCGCGGGAGAGGGCAATAAGAGATGCACGGAGACATCATTCCGCCCGCCAATTGCCCGAGCGGCCTCCGGACTTGGCGAGCAGCCGCACGCCGCCGATCACCATGGCGCGATCCAGCGCCTTGGCCATGTCGTAGATGGTGACGAGCGCGATCGAGACGGCGGTGATCGCCTCCATTTCCACGCCGGTGCCGTGGGTGGTGCCGACGGTGGCGGTGGCGAGGATACCGCTGTCGTCGGGCACGAGATCGAGCGTGACGCCGGAGATCGGCAGCGGGTGGCAGAGCGGGATGAGGTCGGCGGTCTTCTTCGCGGCCATGATCCCGGCGACCCGCGCGACGGCGAGCACGTCGCCCTTCTTCACCGCGCCCGCCTTGATCGCGGCCAGTGCCTCGGCGCTCATGTCGATCCGGCCGGCGGCGATCGCCTCGCGCGGCGTCGCGGGCTTGGCCGAGATGTCGACCATGCGCGCGGCGCCATCGGCATCGATGTGGGTGAGGTCGCTCATGCCCCGGTCAATAGCATCCGCGTCGCGGCTTCGACATCCGTCTTTCGCATCAGCGCCTCGCCGACCAGGAAGCAGCGCACGCCATGCGCGGCCATCGCGTCGAGGTCCGCCTTGCTGCCCAGGCCGCTTTCGGCGACGAAGGTGCAGCCGGCGGGCGCGCGGCCGACCAGTTCATAGGTGCGCGCGAAGTCGACCGAGAAGTCGCGCAGGTCGCGGTTGTTGACGCCGATCAGGCGCGACTTCAGCGACAGCGCCCGCTCAAGCTCGGCCTCGTCATGCACCTCGACCAGCACGTCCATGCCCCATTCGCGCGCGGCGGCCTCGATCTCGGCCATCTCGCCGTCGCCCAGCGCCGCGACGATGATAAGGATCGCGTCGGCGCCCAGCGCCCGCGCCTCCGTCACCTGCCACGGATCGACCATGAAATCCTTGCGCAGCGCCGGCAGATCGCAGGCTGCGCGCGCCGCGACCAGATACGCGTCCTGCCCCTGAAAATAGGGGACGTCGGTCAGCACGGAGAGGCACGCGGCACCGCCCGCCTGATAGGCGCGGGCATGGGCGGGTGGATCGAAATCCTCCCGGATCAGGCCCTTGGACGGCGAGGCTTTCTTGATTTCCGCGATCAGACCATAGCCGTGGTCCGCCCTGCGATCGAGCGCGGCACGGAAGCCGCGCGGCGCGGACTGCGCCCGGGCGGTGGCGGCGAGATCGGCCAGCGACACCTGCGCCTTGCGTTCGGCGACATGGATGCGTTTCGCGTCGCAGATTTCGATGAGCTTGTTGGTCATTGCGGAATGCCACTAGCGTCATTCCGGCAAAATCTGGACTCTCTTTTTGCCCCGGCTTTTCACCCCCGGTTTTTAAGCGCGCCTTCTCATGAGGACACACCTAGAATCCCTCCCTTTCAAGGGAGGGGAGGAATATCTTTGGAACGCTGGCGTCAGGCTTAATGGATAAGCTGTAGATTAGATGACAATCCGGCCTAGACATTAATCCTTATAAAGCTTAACTCAAGTACGGTGTAGGAGGGCGTCGTGGACTTTAGAAAATCGCTGTTGATTTCATTGACCTGCGCCTTGCTTTCCCTGTCAGAATCAGCAAATGCTGAAAATCTCGTTGGAGTGAAAGACACTGATCTAAAAAACACATCTGTTGCATTTTTAACAGATACGAGCCTTAATTGGGCGATAGGATGGACTCAATCCATTTCCTCTTTTAATGTTAGCGTTAGTGCTGTTCTAGATACCAATGTTGGGGCGGTTCCTGCAAATTGGTGGATCACTGATGTTATTGGTCCTGAAACCACATCAGCCAATGTAATTTATTCCGGACAATACATCGCTCCAGAACTAAAAATTCCTGATGATTTGATAAACTTTAATAGTGCGCCAATGACCGTCCTCGCAAAGGGTTTAGATTTTAGGCCTGGGACTTACTATTTAGTTATAGACGGCGCGCCTGGACCTTTGCCTAACAACACTGGGTGGGTCGGTAGTGGTAACTACTCATACAATATTAAAACACGTCCAGGCTTTTCATTGGGCAATCTTTACTACTCAAGGTTTTACGACACGAAAGCAGTATTTGGACCAAGTTCCACTTTCGACGTATTTGTACCAGGATATATGAATTCTTTTAGCCTAAATGGGGCTGTGCCTGAACCAGAAACTTGGTCATTACTGATCACTGGTTTTGGTATTATCGGCGGTGCATTTCGATCCCGCAGGCCCCGTTCCAACCTCAAAGCCGCATAGGTTGGTTTAAAGCCCTCACCGAGGGTTCGGACAATCTGGATTTCCCGCAGCCATTAATATAGCCGGATAGGCCGGGCGTTGCTCCAACCGAGTATCCAAAGTTCACACCGAGTTCACACTAAAACACAACAGCGCGTTGGCACAATGTGGGGGTTCATGACGGCGAGCGGGCAAATCTTTGCGGAATCCACGGCGTGGTTGGCGGATGTCATATAAGCCTCCTGAAAAGTAGGCGACGCATTTATCGCATGTTGGGGGGCTGTAGGACAGGGGGTGCTGGGTGACGGGGTACTTAGAACCCCACCCAGCAATCAAGCAGCGCCTTCGCCAGCCCCCGGTCGATGGCCTCGGCGGCTTCCTCCACGCCCTCGACCAGCGTCGCCACTTCGCCCGCGACGATCAGCGCCGCCGCCGCGTTGAGCAGCACGGCGTCGCGGTAGGCGCCCGGTTCGCCCATCAGCAGGCGGGAGAGCGCGGCGGCGTTGTAAGCGGCGTCGCCGCCTTTCAGGGCTTCGAGCGGGTGGCTGGGCAGGCCGGCGTCGGCGGGCGTGATCCGGCTGGTGCCATCGCCGCACGCGCCGAGGCGGATGACCGTGCTCGGGCCGGCGATCGAGAGTTCGTCCAGCGGCTCGTCGCCTGCCACCAGCATCGTCGAATCCGTGCCGAGTATCGTGATGGCTTCGGCATAGACCGGCAGGAAGTCGGGCCGCGCGACGCCAATCAGCTGGCGGGCGACGCCGGCCGGGTTGCAGATCGGGCCGGTGAGGTTGAATATCGTCCGCCGCCCGATGCGCTTGCGGATCGGGGCGAGCCTGGCCAGCGCGGGATGATGCTTCTGCGCGAACAGGAAGGCGATGCCGAGATCGGCGAGGCTTTCCTCCGCGCGGGCCGATGCGCGGTCAAGATCGAGGCCGAGCGCTTCGAGCGTGTCCGCGCCGCCCGCCAGCGAGGATGCCGCGCGGTTGCCGTGCTTGGCGACGGGAACGCCTGCCGCGGCGACCACGATCGCCACCGCCGTCGAGACATTGAGGCTGTGCGCGCCGTCGCCGCCTGTGCCGCAGACGTCGATCGCGCCGGGCGGGGCGGTGATGCGGATCATTCGTTCGCGCATCGCCCGGGCGGCGGCGGCGATCTCGATGCTGGTCTCGTCGCGCGCGGCCATGTCGGCGAGGAAGCGGAAGCTGTCCTCGTCCGCTGTCCTGCCGTCGAGCATGTCGCTGAACGCGGCGAAGGCGGTCTCGGGATCGAGCGGGGTGCTGCTGTCGGGCAGCAGGGCCATGGTCGTCATGCCGCCGCGGACAGGCGGGGCTCGGCTCCGGTCTCGCGCAGGAAGTTGGCGAGCAGGGCATGGCCATGTTCGGTGGCGATGCTTTCCGGATGGAACTGCACGCCGTGGATCGGCAGCGTCGCGTGGCGGAAGCCCATCACCGTGCCGTCGTCCGCCGTGGCGTTGACGATCAGCGTTTCCGGAATATCCTCGACCACCAGCGAATGATAGCGGGTCGCGGTGTAGGGGGAGGGCAGGCCGGCGAACACACCGCTGCCGTCATGCGAGATCAGCGATGTCTTGCCGTGCATCAGTTGCCGGGCGCGCACCACCTTGCCCCCGAAATACTGTCCGATCGACTGGTGGCCAAGACAGACGCCGAGCAGCGGCTTGCCGGCATCGGCGGCGGCGGCGACCAGATCGAGCGACACCCCCGCCTCGTTGGGCGTGCACGGGCCGGGCGAAATCAGGAACCCAGCGGCGCCGGACGATATCGCCTGCCCGGCCGACATCGCGTCGTTGCGCACGACCTCGACCTCGGCGCCCAGCATCTGCAGATAATGGACGAGGTTCCAGGTAAAGCTGTCGTAATTGTCGATGACGAGGATCATGCGATCGTTCTTAGCCGGGGAATGGCGGGGATGACAGGTAAATGATAATGACAAGTGACGCCTCACCGCATCCCGGCGCGCGCATCGATCATCGGCTGTTGTGAGACCGTGATGCTGCCGCTCCACGGCCGGTCGAGATCGAGGATCAGCAATAGCGCCAGGGTCAGCAACACGAACAGGATCGAAGTGACAGTCCGGTGGCTTTTGCCAGTTCCGCCCAAGACATAGCCGATGATGGCCGCCGCCATCAGGGCGTAGAGGACCAGCACCTCGAGCACGCGCGACGGGATACGCGCGGCGCGTTCGGCCTTTCGGGCGCTTGCGATGTCGAACAGGTCGTTGAAGGCGGTGACGATCGTGGCCGCGATCGGCGGCGGGACATCGCGGGTCGCGGCCGTCATCTGTTTCCATAATTTGCTCTGGGCGCTGGCGCTGGCCCGTTCGAGCAGCGCGGCATCCGCGTTGCCGCCCGACAGGGGAAGGCGCAGCCGGATATCGGTATATCCTGCAAGCGACGCCTGGAGATCCCGTCCGGCGATTCCTTCGACCAGCCCTGCCCGCAGCCACGCGGTGCCGATGGCATTGGCCTCCTTCAGGACCAGATCGCGCCGCGCGTCGTAACGATTGAGCGCGAGCGAGAAGGTGAATGCAATGAGCAGGCCGAGCAGCGCGAGCGCGGCGGACAGGAGATAGCCTTCGTCATCGCTCCTTCCGTCATCCTTGCGGCGCGCGCGAAGCCACATTCCCGCGCGGCAAACCAGTGCAAGCAGCACGAAGAGAATGATCCCGAGCAACCAGAGCGGCAGCGATTCCATCGCGTGATCAAGCAACATCGTGGCGCTCCGAAGCTCTCATCCCGCCATAATGGCCAGATTGCGCGACAAGGCAATGCGGCGCGCCTGCTATTGTCCGAAGCCGCTTTCCTTTGCGCGCGCGATTGCTTCGCTGGCCGCGACGATCAGCGCGCGGGATTTGGCCTCGCATTCGCGCTGTTCATAGTCGGGATCGCTGTCAGCCACGATGCCCGCGCCGGCCTGCACGTGCATCACGCCATCCTTGACCACCGCAGTGCGCAGGACGATGCAGCTGTCCATCGATCCGTCCGGGGAGAAATAGCCCACCCCGCCGGCATAGGCGCCGCGCGTTTCCGGCTCCAGCTCAGCGATGATCTCGCACGCGCGAACCTTGGGGGCGCCTGAAACCGTGCCGGCGGGAAATCCCGCGAACAGGGCGTCGAGCGCATCCTTGTCCGGACGCTGCTCACCTACCACGTTCGAGACGATGTGCATGACGTGGCTGTATTTTTCGACCGTGTAGCTGTCGGTGACGGTGACGGTGCCGGGCCTGGCGACACGGCCGACATCGTTTCGCCCGAGATCGAGCAGCATGAGATGTTCGGCGCGTTCCTTGGGATCGGCCAGGAGACTGTCGCGATTGGCGGCGTCCTCCGCCGCCGTCTTGCCGCGCGGGCGGGTGCCGGCGATCGGACGGATGGTGACTTCGCCGTCGCGCGCGCGCACCAGGATTTCCGGCGAGGAACCGATGAGGGCAAAGCCGGGCAGGTCGAGATAATAGAGGAAGGGCGACGGGTTGATGCGCCGCAGCGCCCGGTAGAGATCGAACGGCGGCAGGGCGAACGGTGCGGTGAATCGCTGGGCCAGGACGACCTGAAAAATATCTCCGGCGGCGATATAATCCTTCGCCTTCAACACCATTTCGCGGTAGCGGCCGGGCGGCAACACGGGTTCCGCGCTGATTTGGGCCACGGCCTGATGCTCGATATGGCGTGCGGGCAAGGGCGCGGCGAGGCGGGCAGCCGCCGTCTCGATCCGCTCCAGCGCTTCGGTGACGCGTGCGCCGGGCTCGGTATTGCCGGGCCAGATCGGTGCGACCAGATACAGGCTGTCATCCAGCCGGTCGAACACCAGAATCAGCGTCGGCCGCACGAACAGCATGTCCGGCAAGCCGAGCGGGTTGGCAGCGGGCCTCGGCAGTTTTTCCACGAGGCCGACGGTTTCATACGCGAAATAGCCGACCAGGCAGGCGAGGGCAGGCGGCAAGCCTTCCGGCACGTCGATCCGGCATTGGGCGACAAGCGCGCGCAGCGCGGCCAGCGGATCGGCGCCGCAAGGCTCGAACGCATCGCGATCGTGCAGCCAGCGAGGGTTGATCGCCGCCGCCGCGTCATCGGCCCGGAAGACGAGATCGGGGGCCAGTCCCAACAGCGTATAACGGCCGCGCGTGGCGCCGCCTTCCACCGATTCCAGCAGATAGTCGCCGCGCCCCGGTTCGATCAGCTTGAGCGCGGCGGCGACCGGCGTATCGGCGTCGGCAAGCTGCTGGCGCCAGACGAGCGCGGGCCGCCCGGCGTCCAGCGCATCGCGCGCCGCCGCATCGTCCCGCGTGCCGTCGTTCACTGGCTGCCCGCGCCGCTTATCTGATGCTTGAGCTTGGTTATCGCCGCATCGTTGCGGGTCACGCCGACACCCTTTTCGACAGCATTCACGAACTGCTGCAGGAATTCCTGACCCAGCACGCGGTTGAACTCGCCGCGCGTCGCCTCTATCAGGCCCGGCGCCTTCGAGGCATCGCCCTTCTCGATCGTGTCGAGATGAACCAGAAACCAGCCTTGCTTGTCGGGCGCTTCAAGCATCCGGTTGCTGCCCGCGGTGAGGCTGAACATCAGCGCGAGCGGGGGCGGCACCTGCTGCTTCGACTGCGCCATGTCGATCTGGCGCCCGCCCGCGGGCTGGGGCGGCGGGAGATTCAGCCTGGCGTCCGCGATCGCCTTTGCGAAGGGCACGCCGGAATCGGCTTTGGCAATGATGGCCTTGGCGACCGTGCGGGCGCGCTCGAATGCCTGATTGACCTTGAAATCATTGACCACGCGTTCGCGGATCCGGGGGAGCGGTTCCGGAGCCGCCGGGATGACCTGGCCAACCTTCAACAGCGCATGGAGTTCGCCATTGCCGATGTTTTCCACGGTAGGATCGTCATCGGGAGACGCATCGAACGCCGTCTTGAGCAGGACCTGCAATTCGGGCGGCGTTTTCCACGCGGGTTGCTCTGGCGCCATGCCATTTGGCAGCACGGGCGGTGTCGTGATCACCGTCAGCTTTCGGGCCTTGACGACATCGTCGAAGCTCGCGCCGTCCGAGACCTGATCCTCGATCGCCGCGATCAGGTCGGCAATGGCCTCATCGACCTTCTGCTTCTCGATAGCGGCGGCGATTTCCCCCCGTACCGCGGCGAGCGGACGTCCTGCGGATTGCGTGATGTTGTCGACGTGGAGAACATACCAGCCGAGCGACGATTTTATTGGGGCAGTGATCCCGCCCTTGGGTGCTGAAAAGGCCGCTGCTGCTACGTCAGCGGATGCCAGCTCAGTGATCTGCGCGCGCGTTTGCACCCCAAGCGCCGTATCCGCCGGGCTGAAGCCCGCGGCTTGGGCAGCAGCAGCGAAGGTCGATCCGCCCTTCACCTTGGCCGCAAGCGCCTTGGCAGCGGCCTCGTCCGGAAGAATGACCTGCGAAAAGCTGCGGCTCTCATTGGCGCCGTATGTCGCCGCGTTGGAGTTGTAGAATTTGGTGATCTCGGCTTCGGTCGGCGGGGCGATCGTGCCCAGCTGATCCTTGCTGATGAGGGCATAGCGCAGAACACGGCGCTCCGGCACGGTGTAGAGCGCAAGATTACGGCTGTACCAGGCGTTGACGTCCGCTTCGGTCGGCGTCTTTACGGCACCCTGCATCAAACTGCTAGGAACGAACCCTATCTGGCCCCGGCGGGCTTCGAGCATGAGGGACGCATAAGGGACAACGAGCCCTTCGGGTGCGCGGCTGCCCCCACCGACCGGCAGGAGGATCTGGCGACGGATGGCGTCGCCGGTCAGATCGGCGCGCACCTGCGCATCCGTCAGGCGGCGCTGCGCGAGAACGCTGCGATAGACGGCCTCGTCGAATTGTCCGGTCGGACCCTTGAAGGCTTCCATGCTGGCGATGTCGCCATCCACCAGGCGCTTGCTTGCGCCGATGCCGTGCTCCCGCGCGAAGGCTTCGAGCGCCTTGGCGCTAATCAGCTGCCGGACAACATCGTCGGCGCCGCCGCCTTTGACGAAGGTGGCGAGATCGACCTCCGGCCGCTGTTGCTGGACATTCTGCTGCGCGAGCTGGACGCGTTGGGTCACTTCGACAGAACCGAGGCGGAGCTTGCCGATCTTGGCGACCGTATCGCCCGCGCCGCCCCCGCCCCCCATGTCGCCCAATCCGCCCGGCGTGCCGACGCCGGTGACGATGAAAGCGACCATGATCAGGCCCAGCAGGCCCAGCACGAGCCAGGATGACAGCGCGCGGCGGAAAAAACTGATCATCTGTTATCCAGGGCCTTATTGCTCATGAGTTGCCCCGCCATAGAGGCGCAGGCTTGCACCTTCAAGCGGGACGCGGTTAGGGGCAGTGCAGCATTTTTTAAAGGGGAAGTGGCATGGCGTTGCGCAAGCTGGTGGCAGGTAACTGGAAAATGAACGGATCGCTGGCGGCACTGGCCGAGCTTGACGCCATTCAGGCGGCCGCGAACAGCAACGACGGCATCGATGTCGCGATTTGCCCACCCTTCACGTTGATCGCGCCGGCTGCCCAGCGTCAGCCGCGGCTTTCGATCGGTGGGCAGGACTGCCACATGAACGAAAAGGGCGCGCATACCGGCTGTATTTCCGCAGTGATGCTGAAGGAGATCGGCGCGCGCCTCGTCATCGTCGGCCATAGTGAGCGGCGGACGGATCAGCACGAGACGGACGCCGAAGTGCGCGCCAAGGCCGAGGCTGCCATCGCCACCGGGCTGACGGCGATCGTTTGCGTCGGCGAGACTGAGGCGGAGCGCGACGCGGGCCGGGCGCTTTCCGTCGTCGAAGGCCAGCTGAACGGCTCGATTCCACCAGCGGGGACCGGAGCGACTTTGGTGGTTGCCTATGAGCCCGTATGGGCGATCGGGACCGGGCGAACGCCGTCCACGGGCGATGTGGCCGAGATGCACGCGGCGATACGCGCGAAACTGACGTCGTTGCTTGGAGCAGAAGGCGCCAAGGTGCGCATATTATATGGCGGCTCGGTCAAGCCGGACAACGCCAGGGAGCTGATGGCGGTCGCGGACGTCGATGGCGCATTGGTGGGCGGCGCGAGCCTGACCGCCGCGCAGTTCATTCCGATCATCGAAGGGGCGGCAGGCTAGGGAGTGGGTGCCCGCGTGTGCGGGCCAGGGGACTCATTCAACCGTGTCGCAATCAGGGGCTTCGGGGGCATCGAGTCCCCTCAGTCCCCACCCACCCCTTGATCCCCTCCTCGAAAGGGAGGGGATCGAGGGCGTTATGAGCTTAGTGCCTACCGGCACCGGGCCGGGATATTCTCGGCGGGTCAGGCCGCGACGGGGGCTTTGGCCAGTTCGTTTTCAATGGCCGAGACCAGCGCCGAATCGTCAGGCGTGGTGCCCGGCGCGAACCGACCGACGATCGACCCGTCGCGTCCGATCAGGAATTTCTCGAAATTCCACAGGACGCCGGGTGCGGGGTTCGGGGTCATGCCATAGCCCTTCAGCTTTTCGCGGAACGAGTCGGCGTCGCCCGTGACGGGTATGCCGGAGGTGGTCAGCTCCCGATATAAGGGATGCTGATCGCTTCCGGTGACCGCGATTTTTTCGAACATCGGAAAATCGACCGCGAAATTGGTGGTGCAGAAGGTGACGATCTCCTCATTGCTGCCTGGTTCCTGCCCCCCGAAGTCATTGGCCGGAAAACCAAGGACGACCAGTCCTTGATCCTGATATTCCTTATAGAGCTTCTCGAGACCCTCATATTGCGGGGTCAGGCCGCATTTCGATGCGACGTTCACCACGAGCAACACCTTGCCGGCATAATCGCCTAGCGTCGCCGGCTCGCCCTTGATGGTCTTGAGCGGGATTTGCTGAATTGCAGTCATCTGGCACTCCTTTGTGGGCCGGGTGGGTTCGTCATATTCATATGTTGGCCATGGTTGAGATTGACGCGGCTTGGTCGGTCGCGGCAAAGCGGGCGCATGAAACGCTATACCGGCCAAAACCGCAAGATCACTTCGAAGTGGCGCCCCGCAACCCAGGCAGTCCGGGGCGGCACGGCGCGTTCCGAATGGGGTGAAACGAGTGAGGCGCTCTTCCTGACATCCGGCTATGCCTATGATTGCGCCGGCGATGCCGCCGCGCGATTCGCGGGCGAGCAGCAGGGAATGACCTATTCCCGGCTCCAGAATCCCACCGTTCAGATGCTGGAAGAGCGCATCGCGCTGATGGAGGGTGCCGAAGCCTGCCGCGCCATGGCATCCGGCATGGCGGCGATGACCGCGACGTTGCTATGCCAGCTGAGCGTGGGCGATCACATCGTGGCGGGCCGCGCCGCGTTCGGATCGTGTCGCTGGCTGACCGATACGCTGATGCCGCGATTCGGCATCGAGACCACGATCATCGACGCGCGGGAGAATGATGCCTGGAAGGCGGCCATCCGGCCCAATACCAAGCTCTTCTTCTTCGAGACCCCGGCGAACCCGACGCTGGATGTCGTCGATCTCGAGGCGGTGTGCCGGATCGCCAGGGAGGCCGGTGTCATAACCGTGGTCGACAACGCCTTTGCGACTCCGCTGCTGCAGAAGCCGATAGATTACGGCGCCGATATCGTGGCCTATTCAGCGACCAAGATGATGGACGGGCAGGGGCGTGTGCTGGCCGGCGCGGTCTGCGGGACGACCGAGTTCATCGAAAAGACCTTGCTCTCCTTCACGCGGAATACCGGGCCGACCCTCAGTCCGTTCAATGCCTGGGTGGTGTTGAAGGGGCTGGAGACGCTTGACCTGCGTATCCGGCGGCAGAGCGAAAATGCGCTGAAGGTCGCATCGTATCTCGAATCGCGCGTGCCGCGCCTGCTCTATCCGGGGCTGGCCAGTCATCCGCAACACCAGCTCGCCATGAAACAGATGTCGGCGGGCGGCACGATCCTCTCGCTCTGTCTGGATGGCGGCCGCGCGCAGGCGCACGGGCTGCTCGATGCGCTTCAGCTTGTGGATATCAGCAATAATATCGGCGACTCGCGGTCGTTGATGACGCATCCCGCATCCACGACGCACGCCGGACTGACAGCCGAAGTTCGCGCGGATATGGGGGTCGAGGAAGGCATGCTGCGCCTGAACGTGGGTCTCGAAGATCCCGAAGACGTGATCGAGGATTTCGACCGGGCCTTGAAGGCGGTGGGCTTGTAAAAGGCGCGCATTGCGATGATGGTAGAGGCGATGAACGCTCTTTTCCCGCACACTGCCCAGACTCGCGACGTGATCGTGCGCGTGTCGGTGAGTTTTCTCGCCGACCAGTCGGAGCCGGACAAGGGGCACTGGTTCTGGTCGTACCACATCCGGATCGAGAATGTCGGCCGCCAGCCCGTGCAGCTGATCAGCCGCCGCTGGGTGATCATCGACGGGCGCGGCGCGCGGCATGATGTTCAGGGTGACGGCGTCATCGGCCAGCAGCCCGTGATCGAACCGGGCACGAGCTATGACTATGTTTCGGGCTGTCCGCTCCATACGCCGACCGGCACGATGGAAGGCACCTATCACATGGTCAACGCGGATGGCTCGGCCTTCGACGCCGTGATCCCCCGTTTCTCGCTTATGGGCCCCGCCGTAGCCCGATGAAACGCACGCATTTGCCTTTGAACGGCCTGCGCGTGCTGGACGCCGCGGCGCGCCATCTGAGCTTCACGCGCGCCGCCGACGAGCTGGCGGTGACGCCGGCCGCCGTCGGCCAGCAGATTCGCGCGCTTGAGGATACGCTGGGCGTGGTGCTGTTCCGCCGCACGGCCAAGGGATTGGAGCTGACGCCGGAGGGCGAATCCGGGCTCGACGCGCTGCGGGCGGGCTTCCTCCAATTCGAGGAAGCCGTGCGCGCGATGCAATCCCAGCAGTCGTCAAAGATGCTGACGATCGCCGCGCCGAGGGATTTCACCGCGAAATGGCTCGCCCCGCGCCTCGCCGATTATGCAAAGACCGACGACGAGCTGCGCTTTCATCTCATCGTCGTTGATGGCGAGCTCGATTTCACCCAGGCCAATCTCGACTTGGCGGTGATCTGGGCGGATGGACCCGGCGAGCATGAAGGCGTCGAGCTTGGCGGCGGGGCCATGGTGACGGTTGGAGAAGGACAGCGCATTGGCTGGCCGGGCGACCCCGGCGAGGCGTTTGTCACGGTCGCGGACGCCGGCCTCGCTTATGATGCGGCGCTGGCAGGGCTGGGGCAGGCGAGGGTGCCTGCCCTGATCGCGGGCGCGGAAGGCGGCGAATCCGGCCCAAACAGCTACTGGCTGGTCGCGCCGACGCCGCAATGGCGGCAGAAGAAGGTGAAGGCCGTTGTCGCCGCGCTAACCGAAGCATAGCGGCGACAGACTGTCTCGATCCTCGTAATTAACATCGCGGGTTAAACAGGACCATGACCCATACTACTCCGCTCATCCTGAGGAGGGGCTGAGCCTGGCCCCGTCTCGAAGGATCCTTCGAGATGCCGTATCGACAAGCTCAATGGCTCCTCAGGATGAGCGGTTCTGGTTTAATGCTCCGTGTTATAGAAGCTGAGAAATGCGTTATTTTCTGGATACCGAATATAATGGCTTTGGCGGCCCGTTGATGAGCATTGCTCTGGTTCCGGAGATCGGCGACCATGAATTTTATGCCATGCTCCCTCTGCCGGACCCGCTTCATCCCTGGGTGGAGAGAAATGTCGTGCCCTATCTCCGGATGGTGCCGGGCAGTCTGAACCGCGAAATGACGCGCGCCGAGGCGGGCGACGAGCTTGCACACTATCTGGCTGGCGATACCCATCCCGTCATTATCGCGGACTGGCCCGAAGACATCGCGCATTTCTGCTCGTTGCTCACACCGGGGCCGGGCGAGATCGTCAACATCAGCTCGCTCGAATTCGTAATGCTGCGGACACCGGGGTTCAGCACCGCGGCGAACAGCCAGGTGCCTCATAACGCGCTGCATGACGCACGCGCATTGCGGGATTTTGTCGCGGACGCTCCGTCACTGGTTCAATAGGCTGTTCTGCCTTCGTCAATTCATGGTTTGGTGGCGAACCAGATCGTGTGTCGTGCACCCTTGCCGTTATGCCGCGCGCGTACGGCAACTTCCTCTACCGCGAACCCCGCGTCTCGAAGTCTGCGGCTGAATGCTGGGTCAGGGCCGGCGGACCAGACAGCGAGGACGCCGCCGGCGTTGAGCGCGCCCACTGCCGCTTTCAGCCCGCGCTGTGAATAAAGGCCTTCATTGGCAGGGCTGGTCAGCCCGTCGGGGCCGTTGTCGACGTCGAGCAGGATGGCGTCATAGCTTGAACGCGCGCCGCCGATCGACAGCGCGACGTCGCCCTCGACAAGCTGCACGCGCGGATCATCGAGGCATCCCGCGGTCAAGGCCACCATGGGGCCACGCGCCCAGGAGATGATCCTGGGCACGAGTTCGACCACGGTCAGCCGGGCATCGGCGTCGAGCGACGCCAGCGCCGCCCGGAGGGTGAAGCCCATCCCATAGCCACCGATAAGAAGATGCGGAGCATTGCGCCCGTTCAGGCGCGCGCACGTCATCGTCGCGAGCGCCTCTTCGGACCCGTTCATCCGGCTGTTCATGAGCTCGTTGCGATCCAGCACGATCATGAAATCCTCGCCGCGCCGGAACAGGCGCAGATTTTCGGCGCCGGGGATTTCGGCGGTATCGATCAGCTCGCGAGGCTTCATTCCGACTTACCCGTGGCCGCGTGATCCTCGGCAGTCGTTGCGCGATGGCACATCAGCCTTTCCGGTTTTTGCGTGCGGCATAGCGCGCGTCGCGGGCGATCTTCAGCTCAGCCTCGTTACGTGGGACCGGGGCAGCGTGCGTTTTCGGATCGTCGGCAAGGGCCGCCTCCGCCCGTCTGGCTTCCCTGGCCTGCTCCTCCGCCAACCGCTTAGCGCGCCGCTTTTCCTCAGCGGCCTCTTCACGCGCAATCCGCGCGGCGCGGCGTTCGGCCAGCAGCGCTTCATCCGGTGCGGGCCTGGAGCGGAGCTGATCGAGCGCCTTTTCCCGTGCCGCCCGGGCGAGCGCAGTACGTTCATTGAAATCAGGTGACTTATAGGCAACCATATCGTGCATCCTTGGATCGGGGCGCCATCACGGACGCCATGGGCGTTTCTTTAGATGCGACTTGGCGCGGCGTACAATGCCCAACGCGAGGTCGTTCAATTAATTGACTTGCCTCTGCCCCTTGACGAATCCCTCGCAACTGCGGCACGCCGCAGTTCGGCATTACAGGGATGTTCGAACATGGCGCGGGCGCGCATCTACCAGCGGATCAAGAACAGCATGCAATCCGGCCGCGCGCGCGCCGGGCAGTGGGTTCTCGAATATGAGCCCGCCGAAGCGATGCGCCCCGATCCGCTGACCGGTTGGGCGGGCAGTGGCGATACGCGTGGACAGGTCAGCCTGGAGTTTCCGACACTGGATGCCGCCAGGGCCTATGCCGAGCGCGAGGGCATCGTTGTCGAGCATGTCGTTGCCGCCGCGCCCAAGGTTATGAAGATCCAGGCCTACGCCGACAACTTCCGGTAGGATTTCGCGCTAGTCACGTGAATCCGAAATTCGGCACGGTAATGAAACGAACTTTGATTCCACCACACCAGGTTTCGACGGCGCTATTTCTTGAGCAGATCAAGTGCGGCTGATGTCATCGCCTCGGTCGCCGTCGAGATCACCGCTTCGGCATCCGGCGCCCAGAATGGCGAATGGAGCGGTGGGAGTTTGGTGACGTCGCCACCGGCCGCGTCCCATTTCGCCTGCGGTACGCCGCCGACCCAGAAGATCACGCTCTGCATGCTCTTGTCGGCCAGCCAGTAGCGGCCGAAATCCTCGCCGGCCATGGTGGGCTTCGTCTCGCCGACTCGCCCATCGCCAAAGCGCGCCTTGAACAGGGTCGTCATGCGGCCATTTAGCGGTTCGGTGTTGAAGGTGGCGGGCGTGAAATTGTCCTTCAGCCTGAATACCGGCATTCTGTCTTCCGGCAAGCCAGCCGCGATGGCCTCGCCCCTGGCGATGCGGGCGATGCCGTCCAGCAGCATCTTGCGCGTTTCGGGCGAGTAGCTGCGAACGGTGAGCATCAGCCGTGCCTCGTCGGGGATCACGTTGTATGCAGCGCCGGCCTGGAAGCTGCCAACCGTGACCACCGCCGAATCCAGCGGGTCAAGCTCGCGCGAGACCAGCGTCTGCAGCGCCGTCACGATCCGCGCGGCAAGCACGATCGGATCCCTGGTCATGTGCGGATAGGCGCCGTGCCCGCCGTGCCCCTTCACGATCAGATCGACGGAATCGACGTTGGCAAAGATATATTCGGATCGCATGCCGATCGCCCCCGCCGGCAGAATGGCATTGTCGTGGAACGCCAGCGCATATTGCGGTCTGGGAAAGCGGGTAAACAGCCCGTCCGCCAGCATGGCTTTCGCGCCAAGACCGATTTCCTCGGCGGGCTGCCCGACCAGCACCAGCGTTCCCGACCAGCTATTCTTCATGGCGACCAGCTGCCGCGCAGTGCCGACCATCGCGCTTATATGGGTGTCGTGACCGCAGGCATGCATCGTCTGCGTTTCCTTGCCCTCCGCCGTTACCGCCCTGGTCGTGCTCGCATAGGGCAGACCGGTCTGTTCCGCGATGGGGAGGCCGTCCATGTCGGTACGCAGCATCACGACCGGGCCGGGGCCGTTCTTCATCACGGCGACGACGCCGGTCTTGCCCACGCCGGTGGTGACCGCGAAGCCGAGCTTCCTGAATTCGCCGGCGAGGAACGTCGCCGTCTTCTGTTCCTGAAAGGCCAGTTCGGGGCTGGCGTGAAGCTGCTTGTAGATCGTCATCAGCGACGGCATCTCCGCCGTCACCGCATCATGCAGCGGGTCGGCGAACGCGGGCGAAGCCGTAAGCAGGGGCAGGGCGATCAGGAGACGGCGCATTGATGATCCTTGCGGTGGCCGGGACGGCGCTGCCCGCGACTATATCGCCTCCAGCGCTTGCGTGAAGTCCGCGATGAGATCGTCCGCATCTTCGACGCCGATGGAGATCCGGACGAGATTGTCGCCGATATCGAGCGCGGCCTTGCGCGTTTCGGGCACGGAGAGGTGGGTCATGCCGGCCGGATGGCTGGCCAGCGTTTCCGTGCCGCCCAGGCTGACCGCCAGCTTGGCGATCTTCAGCGCATCGAGAAAGGCGAACGCCTCTCGCTCACCGCCTGCCAGATAGAGCGAGAAGGTCGATCCGGCGCCCGTGCAGTGGCGGTTGTAGATATCGGCTTGCCGGCTGCCTTCCGGCAAAAAGCCGAGATAGCCGATGCGCTCCACCTTCGGGTGATCGCGCAGATAGGCGCAGACCCTGGCCGCATTCTCGCCCGCACGCGTCATCCGCAACTCCAGCGTCTCAAGGCTCCTGAGGAGCATCCACGCCGAATGGGGATCGGTGATCGTCCCGATGGTATTGCGCATCGCGCGGATGGGATCGAGCACCGCCTTCGATCCGACCACGCCGCCCGCGACCAGATCGGAATGGCCGCCGGCATATTTGGTAAGACTGTAGAGCACGAGATCGGCGCCGTGGCCCAGCGGCTGTTGCCAAAGCGGACCGAGGAACGTGTTGTCGATCACGATGGGCGGGCGCTCCCCTTCCTTGAAGATCGCATCGCGGCTGGCGCGGACCGCCTCGACATCGACCAGCGCGTTGGTCGGGTTTGAGGGACTTTCGAGATAGATGAGAGCTACCCGGCCGCTGCTGGCGCGGGCGAGTATGCCATCGATTTCCTCGCGGGTCGCGCCGGCCGGAAAATCGAGCCAGTGAACGCCGAAGCGGCCCAGCACCTTGCCGATCAGCGTCTCGGTTGCGGCATAGAGCGGCGCGGAATGAACGATGGTGTCGCCGGGCCGGACATTTGCGAGCAGGACTGTCGCAATGGCGGACATGCCCGAGGAAAATGTCAGCGCGTCCTCCGCATCTTCCCAGATGGCGAGGCGATCCTCCAATATTTCCTGGTTCGGCCCGTTGAACCTTGAATAGACCAGCCCTTCGGCGCCACCCGGCCGCTTGCCCGTGACGCCTTCGAAATGCCGTTTTCCCGCGGCAGCGCTTTCGAACACGAACGTCGACGTCAGGAAAATCGGCGGCTTGAGCGATCCTTCGGACAACATCGGATCATAACCGTGGCCCATCATCAGGGTTGAAGGCTGCAGCCTTCGCCCGCCGACCTCCCGTACTTCCGGCTTCGGGCGACGCCGCGGCGTCACACCGCTCAGGTCAGCTTCGGTCTTCGGCGTGTCGGATGTCACGGCAAGTCTCCCAGTTCCACGGATGCTCTGTCTGGCCTAACGCTTCAAACACTGTCCTTGTTCGGTACTGGTTCGGTTTCGTTCAGCTTCCGTCATGTTTCTGTCGCTATGCCCTGCTCAGAAACTGTTTTGCTTGGTGGAGATATTTGCGTGGCGATGAAGGGGCGTACCGCTTGGGTTTGGGGATGGCGGCTGGCGCTCATGCTGGGATGTCTGGCATGCGCGCCCGCCATGACCGTCGCCCAGACGACTGGCGCGCCCACCACAGCTCCGTCTGACGGCCACGGCGGTCCCGCAGTGGATGAGGAAGACGCCATCGTCGTAACCGGACAGCGCGAGCGCGGCGCCGTGGTGGGCGACATCAAGCCGGAAGTGCAGCTTACCCCCGCGGACATCCGGTCCTATGGCGTCAGTTCGGTCACCGAGCTTCTGAACGAACTTTCGCCTGAAACCCGCAGCGGCCGCGGCCGCGGTGGTGAAACGCCCGTCGTCCTGCTCAACGGTCATCGTATCTCCGGTTTCAGCGAAATTCGGGACCTGCCCACCGAAGCGATCGAGCGGGTCGACATATTGCCCGAGGAGGCGGCGCTGAAATATGGCTACACCGCCAACCAGCGCGTCGTGAATTTCGTTCTCCGCAGGCGCTTTAACGCCATCACGGGTGAACTCGACGGCAGCATGCCGACCGAAGGCGGGCAATTCACCGGCGAAGCGGACGCCACCCTGCTCAGGATCGCGGGCGACAACCGGCTGAATATCGCGCTCAAATATCAGGCCAATTCGGCCCTCAGCGAAAGCGAGCGCGACATCACGGCCCGGCTCGGCGGGCGCCCCTACGATACCGTCGGCAATATCACGGCGCCGCCGAGCGCTTCCAGCCGCGAGATCGATCCGCTCCTGAGTGCGTTGGCGGGTCAAATCGTGAAGGTTGCGGGCGTACCCTCGGGCGCCGCGTCAGGTGCGCCCTCGCTCTCGGATTTTGCGGCGACGGCGGGCATTGCCAACGCCAATGATGTCGCGCGCTATCGGACCTTGCTGCCTTCGGCTCGGACCGTGTCGGGCAATGCCGTGCTCAACCGCACCATTTTCGGCAATGTTTCGGCGACGGCGAACGCCAGCGTTTCGTTTACCGACAGCGATTCCGATCTTGGCCTGCCCAAGGCGAGTTTGCTCGTGCCAGCCGGCAATCCATTTTCGCCGTTCGGCAAGGATGTGCAGCTTTATCGCTATCTGGGCAGCGACCCGCTTCAGCGTAGCGTCAAAGGGTTTACCGGGCATCTCGGTTTCAGCTTCAACGGAGACGTGAAGCGCTGGCATTGGTCGCTCACCGCCAATTACGACCACAGCATCAGCAATACCCGCAGCGATACGGGTTTCGACCTTGCCGGCATTCAGGCGGGGCTGTCGGCGAATGATCCGACGCTCAACCCATTTGGCGCGCTGTTATCCGGATCGCCGGGCCTGTCGCCGGCGGATCGGGCACGGTCGCGTTCGGACACGGGCGATATCCAGCTGGTCGCAAACGGCCCGTTGCTCGATCTGCCGGCGGGCGTATTGTCCGCGACGCTGAAGGTGGGCGATACGCCGAGCTGGTTCAGCTCGCGATCGACACGGTCCAGCGTGACGCGATCGGCGGATCTGTCCCGCAATGATTTCAACACGCAGGTCAATGTCGACCTGCCGATTGCGAGCCGCAGCAAGGATGTGCTGGCGTTTCTCGGCAATCTTTCGGTCAACGGGAACCTAGCCTATGACATGTTGTCCGATTTCGGAACCCAGAAGACCTACGGCTATGGCGCGACGTGGTCCCCGGTAAGCGCGATCAGCATCATCGCCTCGCATACCCACGATGAAACCGCGCCGGGCGTCGGCCAGCTTGGCAACCCCACCGTCCTGACGCCGGGCGTCCGCGTCTTTGACTTTCTGCGCGGCGAGACGGTGGAAGTGACCCGGATCGAAGGCAGCAACCCCGATCTCGTCGCGGACAGCCGCAACGTGTTCAAGCTGGGCCTGACCGTGAAACCCGAATTGCCGAACAATAATCGCCTCACGCTGACGGCAAATTACGTCAGCAGCCGCATCCGCAATCCGATTGCTGCCTTTCCGACGTCGACTCCGGACCTTGAGACGGCTTTTCCCGAAAGGTTCATCCGCGACGAGGACGGAAACCTGCTTCAGATCAACAGCCGCCCGATCAATTTTGCGCGGGAGGACCGCGATGAGCTTCGCTGGGGCATCAACTTCTCGAAGCCGCTTAAATCGTCCCAGCGCATGATGGAGGCGCTGCGTGCCCAGCGTCAAGCGCGCGAAGCCGCGCAAGGCGCGGTTCCCGGCGGGGAAGGCGCGGCTCGCAACCGGGATTGGCGTGGCTCCGGCGGGCCGGGTGGTGGTGGTGGCGATCGCGGGCAGGGCGGGCGGCTTCAGTTCGCGGCCTATCACACCTGGATCTTCAATGACGAGATACTGATCAGAGAGGGTGGCCCCAAGCTCGACCTGCTCAACGGATCGGCGGTGGGCGCCACCGGCGGACAGCCGCGCCATCGGGTCGAATTCCAGACGGGCTATTCGAACAACGGTCTCGGCGCACGGGTGAGCGGGAATTGGCAGAGCGGCACGACGGTTGATGGCATTGCCGGATCGGCCACCGGCAATCTGCGCTTCTCCTCGCTCACGACCGTAAATCTGCGGCTTTTCGCGAGCCCTGGCATGCAGCCCGCGCTCATTCGCGACCATCCATGGCTGCGCGGCTCGCGTATCACCTTCTCCATCACCAATATCTTCAATCAGCGGATCAAGGTACGTGACGCCGCCGGCACAATTCCGCTCAGCTATCAGCCCGACATCCTCGATCCGTTGGGGCGATCTTTCCGGATAAGCTTTCGCAAGCTTTTCTTCTGATCAGCCGCTAGGGTCAGAACCTATTAATCACATGGAGCGTGATGGCGATATGCAGGTTTGTGGCAAGGAGCGGTGGCGAAGGCGGGGTCTGTCCCCCGTCGAGCCGACGCGACGCTGCCACGGGCCGGCATATCGCCACCCGGAGGGCAGGGCTCAAAGGCGCCGTGGCGGCGTTGGTCGTTTGGCAGATAGCGCCGCTATCTGCCTGCGCTCCCGCCTTGCCACGGCGCCCCTGAGCCTCTGTCACGTCCATGCGATTAATAGGTCCTGACCCTAGCTGTCGTCCGATGAAGGCGATGAAGGTTACGTGATGCCGATAGATGCCGTCGTGCCGGGCGAAGGGGACAGAGCGTTTCTGGGCCATCCGCGCGGGCTCGGGTTCCTCGTGTTCGCCGAAGCCTGGGAGCGGTTTTCCTATTACGGCATGCAGTCGCTGCTCGTGCTCTACATGAGCCAGCAACTGTTGCTGCCTGGTCATGTCGGGAACATCGCGGGCTTCGCCGCATTTCGCGGAGCGATCGAAAGCGTCTATGGCGCCTTGTCTCCTCTGGCGTTGGCATCCGTGATCTTCGGGCTGTACGCGGGCGGCGTTTACCTCACCCCCATTGCGGGCGGATTGATCGCCGATCGGCTGCTGGGCCGCACGCGGACGGTGGCCATCGGCGCGACCCTCATGGCGCTGGGGCATTTCCTGATGGCGTTCGACGTCTCGTTCCTGATCGCGCTGGCCTGTCTGCTGGCGGGCGTGGGCTGCTTCAAGGGCAATATCGCAAGTCAGGTCGGCGAGTTGTACGCAGCCGACGATTTGCGCCGGGCTGACGCATTCCAGCTCTACTTCATCGGTATCAATGTTGCGGTCATCGTGGCGCCGCTGATTTGCGGAACATTGGGCCAGAAGGTCGCATGGCACTGGGGCTTCGGCGCGGCCGGCGTCGGAATGCTGGCCGGGCTTGCGGTCTATCTCGCCGGGCGAAAGTGGCTGCCCGCCGACGCCGTGGCCGAACGCGGCGCACGGACACCCGCCCGGCGGCTCGCGGTTGGCGAGGGAAAAAAGATCGTGGTGCTGATTGCGCTGCTGCCTATCCTGGCCGTCTCCGCCGTCGGGAACCAGCAAATCTTCAACGCCTATCTGATATGGGGCGACGCCAACTACGATCTGGTATTTTTCGGCAAGTCCATGCCGGTCACCTGGCTGATTTCGCTGGATGCCATCATCAGCACGACCACCCTGATCGGGTCGCTGGCTTTCTGGCGCCTGTATGCCGCGCGGTTTCGCGAGCCGGACGAAATCACCAAGGTCACGATCGGTACGTTCATTTCGGCGGGGGCACCGCTGATGCTCGCCATCGCGTCCTGGCATGCGGCTGCCAGCGGCCAGAAGATCGGGCTTGGGTGGGGCCTCGCCTTTCATATCATCAACGACATCGGGTTCGCGAACGTCTTTCCCGTCGGCATCGCGCTCTATTCCCGCGCTTCTCCCCGTGCCGTCGCGGGCATGATGATCGGGGTCTATTATCTGCACCTGTTCGCGGCGAACATGATGGTGGGATGGCTGGGCGGTCTCGTCGAGCGAATGACCGCGACGAATTTCTGGTTGCTGCACGCGGGATTGCTGGCCGGCGCAACCTTGGGCTTGCTGGTCTGCAGGGTCCTCTTCGGCTCGATCCTGGCGCCGAATACCCGCGCTGAAGCCGTGTCACCAAACTGACATATCGCTGACATATGTAACATCCGGTGGCGACAATTGCGGTTTACAACATGAAGGGCGGGGTTGGAAAAACCACGCTCGCCGTAAATCTCGCATGGGCGTCCGCGGCAATTTCCAAGCGGCGGACGTTATTGTGGGATCTCGATGCGCAGGCGAGCGCCAGCTTCATCCTGGCGCCTGAACGAAAGGCCCGCGATGAAGCGCGCGCCGTGCTGGAACGCGATATTCCGGCCGGGGACATCATCATCGGTACGGACATTCCCCAGCTCGATCTCATGCCTGCGGATTCGTCGCTGCGGGGACTTGATACGATATTCATGGAGATTGGCCGCAAGAAGCGTATCCTCCGGCTGACGGAGGATCTGCAAGGTCTGTACGACCACATCATTCTCGATTGCCCGCCTGGTCTCGGCCCGACGACGGCGCAGATCATCCGCAGCGCGACGCTGATCCTGCTCCCCATGATTCCGTCAACACTATCGCGCCGCGCATATACCGAAGTGCTCACCTATTTGACGGTCGAGCATAAAGGCGGGCCGCCGATCTTCCCGGTATTTAACATGGTCGATCGCCGGCGCCGGGCGCACCGCAAGGCAATGGTGGACGATCCCGGCTGTCCGGCGGTGCCGATGGCGAGCGTCGTGGAGCAGATGGCCGACCGCCACGCGCCGCTTGGCGTCTACGCACCGCGCTCGCCAGCCGGCGTCGCCGTCACGAAGCTCTGGACCTCGATCGAGCGGCGCCTGGCGTCGGCCTGAACTCAGCCGACGAGTTCGCGGTCGCGGGCTTTTTCCAGCGTCGCGATGTCGATCTTCACCATTTGCAGCACGGCATCCATCACGCGTTTCGCCACGGCGGGGTCGGGATCGGCAAGCAGTTTTTGCATGATTGCCGGCGTGATCTGCCATGATACGCCGTAACGATCCTTGAGCCAGCCGCATTGCTCGATCTTGCCGCCAGCGGATAGCGCATCCCACAGCCGGTCGATCTCGGGCTGATTCTCACATTCGATGTGAAAGGAGACAGCATGCGTATATTCCATCGCCATGCCGCCGTTCACCGCCAGGAAACGCTGGCCCGCGAGGATGAAATCCACCGTGAGGACACTGCCGATCTTGCCGCCGCGGCTGTCGGTGACATTGGGCTGAACGTGGGTTATGCGGGAATCGGGGAGCAGTGAAATATAGAAATTCGCGGCTTCCTCGGCCTCGTCCTTAAACCACAAGCAGGGGGAAATTCGGGACATCTTCGTTCTCCTCGCATGGCGTACCACCTACACCTGCCAGACAGATTATCCTTCGACCAGGACGGGATACCAGTCGTTGCGGTCAACAGACTTTTAAGAGAGCTGTCCTATTCATTGAGGAAACGAACGGATCAGCGAGACGAAAATGAAGAACGGCATGCGTTTGCTCTGTGGATCGCTGCTGCTGTTGGTTGCCGCGCAATCGGCGGAAGCCAAACGTTTTCGGATATTTTCCATCCCGTCATTTGGCGGCGGCGAGACAATCGATCCGGTCTACGATCTTCCCGATGAAAAACCCTTCGTCAAAGACGGGAAATCTTTCGATGTCGGCTATCTGAACGGGCGGCAAGGCAATGCCTATGTTCTCTATTCCGGCGATCGTTACCGTAAGCTCGACCCGCAGGACATCGCGTTGCTTACGACGATACTCGGCTTCGATCCGACCGCCAAGCATCGCGCGCAATATGCCATCGATCACGCTGACGAGATCGCCGAACAGCAAGCCGAACAGGCGCACAAGGACGAGCGCATCGCGAAAGGCCTGATGATCGAGCCTCGGCCGGGAGAATCGCAGGAGGCCTATGCCGCCCGCAAGGCGGCCTTCATCGCGGAGCATCGGTCCACTTCGTCTGCTGCCGCGCCAGCGTCCGGGCCCGCGCAATCATCTGGTTCGAGTTCATCCCCGTCCATGGGATCGTTCGGATTTGGGCTGGCCCTGATCCTACTTGCCACGGTGATATTTGCCGGCCGGAAGTTCATTTCGGGCATTTTCGGGCTGACCCGATCCGTCAGCCGCGACATTGCGGGACCAGATCAGCAGACGGGGGACACATCCGCCCATCTTTCGTTCGACGCGCGCGTCGCCAAGCGGCTTGCCGAGCTGCAAGGCGATCCAGCAGCGGCGCAAGGCGAAGCGCCTTATGCGCCGTCTTTGCAGCAAGCGCCGGTTCGAACATTCGGCCGTAAAGCTTGATCGTACCAACAGGCTGGGCGAGGCCTATCATATTGCCTGAGCGGACCCTGCAAAGGGCCGAGGTCAGCCCGCGTGACTTCGCGGGAAAGCTTCATGCTTTTTAATGCGGGGCGGATGACCATTTACGAAGTCATTCGAGGGAATTAGCTTCAACCTGACACGGAAAGCCTGAAGGCGCGACGCCCGGCGAAATCGCCGGGCGTCGTCCACGACCTTGGCTCTCAAGCCAGGGAAATGTTGCGTTTTTTGCTGCGGCGCAGCGAGCTGCCTACCAAGCCGAACCCGCTCAGCATCATTGCCCAAGAAGCAGGCTCCGGTACGGCCGACGCGGAGGCGGCGTTAAAGGAAATCTGTTTCAGAGCATTGAAATCAAGGGCGTTCCCCTTGTCATCAACCAGTCCGTAGAGCTTGACGCTCGCGATAATCTCATCGCCATCGGCGAAGATATCTATCTTGTCGTTGGCAGGTAACGCCTGATCGAAGATGTTTTGCGTGTCACCGTTGAGGAAGGTCAGGAAAATGTCAAAATTGTCACCCTTGACCCGGCCGGTCGGCCCTTCGATCTTGAATTGAATGACTGAAAAACCCGCGGTGGGGTCGAGCGGATCGATCGGCGTGATCGGTCCTATCGTTACATCCGAAAAATCCTGACCCTTCGGAAAGCCGTTGACCTGTGCCACGCCATTGCCGTTGCCGACATCGATGTGATCCGAAGAGGAGACGTTGACGTAATAATCTTCAGGCTTGGTGATGAGATTTAGCGAAAAGCCATCACCGGCGCTGTTAGCATGAACCATATAGTCGTATGGCGTACCGCTATTCAGGACGACATGCGCTGCCTGGGCCTGTATTCCCATAAGCGCGCCAGATAGCGTCGCTATCGCTGTTACCATGCGTTTCATAAGCACCCTCCACTGAACCGAATCATGAATATATTATGAGAATAATCTCAACATGCCCGCGCATCCACGGCCTTAACCATTATTTGTTGCGCAATATGTGCGTTGTCCCAAAACAGGACGGTGCAGCGTCCTGACTCAAAAACCCCCGCGGAGCGGAACTCCGCAACGTCTGCAAGGCTTTACGTCCCGCGTTGCTCAAGCCATCGATAGTAAAACGGGGTTAATGAGAAAATGGTGCAGCATTGATTGTGGCCATTCAACTTTTCCCCTCCCTGCAAACAGGGAGGGGAGCAAGTCTGGTTGAATGTCGATCCGGCCTGGCATCGGATGGCCGCTCCCGATGCGATGGCGGAAATTCCCTGAAATGCTGCCCGGGAGCATCCGGGGTGGGCCATGCCCACCCCGCCGTGGGTCACATGGTGTCGACGCTCTTGCTGACCAGGATATTCACCGCGACGCGGCGGTTCTGGGCCTTGCCTTCGGCAGTCCCATTGTCCGCCAGCGGATCCGCTTCGGCCATGCCGGTGGGGGTCAGCATGCGGTAGGGTTTCCAGCCGCATGCCTGCTGAAGATAATTGATGACGCGCGCGGCCCGCTTTTCGCTGAGCTGCTGGTTGAAGTCTTCGTTTCCGGTCGAATCGGTATAGCCGACAACCAGCATCAGGGCGTTTTCCTGCCCCTGCGCGGCGGTCGCCGTCGAGCAGAGATTGGCCTTGTCCTCGGCGGACAGCTCCGCCCGGCCGACATCAAAGTGCACATTGGTCGTGCTCTTGATGTTGTACTTGTCGATATCGCCCATGCGGCCGCGCAGTGCCTCCGTCGCGGCGGACTGTTCCTCAAAGCGCTGGTCGGTCGCGTTCCGGATCATCGTCGCGGTCTTGAGGTCGGTGTTCCGGAAACTGATCTGGCTCGCGACCAGGCCATAGTTGGATTGCCCATCGGCCGGCTGCAATGTCTTGACGGTAACCGGAATCCCGTTGAGCAGCGAGTCCGCAGCAAGCTTGCTGCGGCTGCCGAACAGGCCGCCGCCGGCCTTGATCCGCGTCGCATCATTGACGGCAACGACCGTGCTGTTGCCTTCGGCCGTCTTGATCTTGATCTTGTCGTTATTGCGCGCGGTAATGACGCCTTTGATCTCCGGCCCTGCGGTCATCACGGGCGCCTCCGGCCGGACACCATTTACGATGATATTGGGCTCGGACGGGTTTTGCTGCTGCTGCGCCAGCACGCTGCCTGAAGTGGACATCGCCATCACGGCGAGCAGGAAGCGAATTCCTGGCCTTTTTGAATTGATACGCATTGCGCGACTCCTCTCATCTATCCCGCCGGTCCTGCGTGTTCAGATTAACCTTTCCAGCACATGAACCATCCCGCCAATGCCGCCGGTCGAGCGGCTGATTGGAGCCTCCCGTGCGACGAACCGTTGGCAATCGTTCCGCTGCCGTCCGGGGTCTGGAGATCGAGGTGACGCAAGCCATGCTCGCAGGATTCGGCATGGCCGGTGGCGCGATGCTGCGGCGCGAGCGCGTGCGGACGGCTTCGCCTGAGGTGCCAAAGTTCACACATGGTTCACGCCAAAACGAGCATGCACGAAGCCTGTCTTTTGCGGCGAAGGCGAAGCCCGGTGTGCCGGTCGCCCGCCGGCGCACCATCCCTGGAGTCACATAAAGTCGCACCATCCTGCGCGGAGGCGCCCGCCTGCGCGCGGGGGCGCGAGGAGGAATGATAATCACGAATTCAAAGAGCAGTTACGATTGATGACGGCTCATGGCATAGACCGGGGTGTGTAGGACTGGGCTTTGGCGGGCTTCCTAATTGGCCGCTTGTCCTTCGGAGGAAGCCGCTCGATAGGGGGCGACTTTGATCTCGTCCTCCCGCTTCCGGGCGAGGGCAATGTCATAGCTGTTCTGCATGCGCATGAGCGTGTCCATCGACAGCCCGAAAGCCTTTTCCATGCGCAGCGCCATGTCGGGCGACAGTGACGCATGCTCGTTCAGAAGCGTCGACAGAGCAGTACGGGTCACGCCGAGCACGGCGGCGGCGGCCGTTACAGACAGGCCCAACGCTTCGATGACTTCGGTTTTCAAAAAACCGCCCGGATGCGCCGGGATGACAGGGTCAAGGGGTGAACGTTTTCCACGATGCTCTAGGGTGCAGACCCATTATTTACGAGGATCGAGACAGGGTGATCCGGGATGCCGTGGCAGGAGGAGCGCGAAAAACGGGGTTGATGCCCCGTTTGAGCGTTTCGACGCACCACGGCGCCCGGATCACCCTGCCCTTCGGGTGGGACGGGAAAGGACGCTGGCGCGGTCGGTCGATTGCCGGATACATCCGGTATCCGGCTGCACGCCCTCCCTCCCAGCGTCCTTTCCCGTCTCCATCGCGACCTCGTAAATAATGGGTCTGCACCCTAATCCTCGCCGCCATCCTCTTCCGGCTCAACCCCATCATCCAGCGCCACGCCGGTTTCCGAGCCGCTACCAGCCGCCAGTTCCCCGGCGACCGCTTCCTCCGCCGGGTCCTCCGGCTCCTCGCTCTCGTCGATCCGCGCCGCGCTGACGACATGTTCGTCGTCCGATACGCGGAAGATCGTCACGCCCTGGGTGTTGCGGCCGGCGATGCGGATTTCCTTGACGTCGGTGCGGATCATCTTGGCCTGGTCGGTGGCGAGCATCAAATGCTCGGCTTCGGCGACCGGGAAGCTCGCGACGACGGAGCCGTTGCGGGCGCTCGTCTCGATATTGGTGATGCCCTGGCCGCCGCGGTTGGTGCGGCGATATTCATAGGCGCTGGTGCGCTTGCCGTAGCCGTTGGCGGTGACCGTCAGGATGAATTGCTCGGCGTCCGCGAATTGTGCCATGCGTTCGGGCGCGAGGGTGATTTCGCGGTCGCCTTCCTTCCAGGGGGCGGCGCGCAGATAGGCGTCGCGTTCCTCGGTGGTGGCGTCGAAGCCGCCGAGGATCGACAGCGAGATCACCTCGTCATCGCCCTTTAGGGTGATGCCGCGCACGCCGGTCGAGGTACGGCTCTGGAACTCGCGCACCGCCGTGGCTTCGAAGCGGATCGCCTTGCCCGAGCGGGTGGCGAGCAGGATGTCGTCGGTTTCGGTGAGCAGGGCGACGCCGATCAGGCGGTCGGTGGCATCTTCGTCGAAGCGCATCGCGAACTTGCCGTTGCTCGGCACATTGGCGAAGGCGTCCATGCTGTTGCGGCGGACCCCGCCATGGGCGGTCGCGAAGACGACGTGGAGGTTCTTCCAGTCATCCTCATTCTCGGGAAGCGGCAGGACGGTCGAGATCGTCTCGCCTTCGGCCAGCGGCAGCAGGTTGACGAACGGGCGGCCGCGCGCCTGTGGAGCACCCTCGGGCAGGCGCCACACCTTCATGCGGTAGACCTTGCCGTGGGTGGAGAAGAACAGGACGGGCGTGTGCGTGCTCGTCACGAACAGCTTGATGACGGCATCCTCGTCCTTGGTGCCCATGCCGGAGCGACCCTTGCCGCCGCGCCGCTGGGCGCGGAAGGCTTCGAGCGGGGTGCGCTTGATATAGCCGCCATGGGTGACGGTGACGACCATATCCTCGCGTTCGATCAGATCCTCGTCATCTATGCCTTCGGCGGACGGCGCGATGGTGGTACGGCGCGGCGTCACGAAATCGCGTTCGATCGCCTCGAATTCCTCGACCATCACCTCGTAGAGGCGGACGCGGTTCTGGAGGATTTCGAGCAGTTCGGTGATGGATGCCGCAAGCTTGGCGAGTTCGTCGCCGATCTCGTCACGGCCGAGCGCGGTAAGGCGGTGGAGGCGCAGGTCAAGGATCGCGCGGACCTGTGCGTCGGACAGCTTGTAGGTGTCACCCTCCACCTGATGCTCGACCGCCTCGACGAGCGCGATATAGGATGCGATCTCGGCGATCGGCCATTCGCGGGCGATCAGGGACACGCGGGCTTCGGCTGGGCTGGACGAAGCGCGGATGATCTTCACGACTTCGTCGAGATTGGTGACGGCGATGACCAGGCCGAGCAGGATATGGGCCCGTTCGCGCGCCTTGTTAAGCTCGAACTTCGAACGGCGGGTGATGACCTCCTCGCGGAACTTGACGAAGGCTTCGATGATGTCGCGCAGCGAGAGCGTTTCCGGCCGGCCGCCGCGAATGGCGAGCATGTTTGCCGGGAAGCTCGATTGGGCCTGGGTGTGGCGCCAGAGCTGGTTGAGCACGACTTCAGGCGTCGCGTCGCGCTTCAGCTCGATGACGATGCGGATGCCGAGGCGATTGGACTCGTCGCGAATGTCGCTGACGCCTTCGATGCGCTTGTCCTTGGCGGCCTCGGCGATACCCTCGACCAGGCCGGACTTGCCGACCTGATAAGGGATCTCCGTCAGCACGATGGAGCGGCGATCGTTGCGGCCTTCCTCGACCACATGACGCGAGCGCATCATGATCGAGCCCTTGCCGCTGTGATATGCCGCGCGGGCGCCGCCCTGGCCGAGGATCAGCGCTCCGGTCGGGAAATCGGGGCCGGGGACGATCTCGATCAATTCGTCGACGCTGATCGCGGGGTTTTCGATATAGGCCTTGCAGGCGCGGACCACCTCGCCAAGATTGTGCGGCGGGATATTGGTCGCCATGCCGACCGCGATGCCGCCGGCGCCGTTGACCAGCAGGTTCGGGAAGCGCGCGGGCAACACCTGCGGCTCTTCGCGCGAACCGTCATAGTTGGGGAGGAAGGCGACCGTATCCTTGTCGAGATCCTCAAGCAGGGTCATCGCCACCTTGGCGAGCCGCGCTTCGGTGTACCGCATCGATGCGGGAAGATCGGGATCGACCGAGCCGAAATTGCCCTGGCCGTCGATCAGGGGGACACGCATCGCCCAATCCTGCGCCATGCGGGCCAGCGCCATGTAGATCGAGCTGTCGCCGTGCGGATGGTAGTTGCCCATCACGTCGCCGACGATCTTGGCGGACTTGCGGTAGGGGCGGCCCGGGACGAAACCACCCTCGTCGCAGGCGTAGAGGATGCGGCGATGTACCGGTTTCAGACCATCGCGAACGTCGGGAAGGGCCCGGGATACGATCACCGACATCGCGTAATCGAGGTAGCTCGACTTCATCTCGTCAACGATCGAGATGGGAGAAATGTCGCTATGGTCTAAGATCGGCGGCGTGGTGGCCAAGGCTGTTTCCGTCTGTTTGTTTATGGTTCGCAGGTGCCGTCCGGCACCTCGCGCTCGCCCTAGCCGACCATCAGCCAAAGCGCCACCCCCTCGCGCGTACGCGTGCGCGCACGCGCAATCCAAATGGGTATTTCATCCTTATTCAGATCAACATCGCGGAACGCGACAGGATTTCGAACGTTGGGCACCCTTGCCTAAGTTGTTTGGAGTACACGCTTTATGGTTTGCGGGGAACGGGGACGGCCATCTGTGATCGTGGGGCCATTCGGCGAAGCGCTGACGCTGGACAAGCTGCCGCGGCCCCGTCAGTCGATATATTGGAATATGCGGCAGAAGGCGCAGGTGCTCGCTGCCGTGGAAGGTGGCCTTCTCACGGCGGAAGAAGCTTGCGAGCGTTACGACATGGCGATGGAAGAACTCGCATCCTGGAACAACGCCGTGAAGCGATCCGGCGTACCCGGCCTTCGCCTCACGCAGGCGCAGAAATACAGGAAGCTGTGGACGCAGCAGCAGATCGACGCGGAAAAGGTGCGCCAGATGACGTCGAGAAGGCCGATCTCGAAGCACTGACAGCGGTTGTTAGGGTGTACCGCACAATATGTTATGCTGCCCTATGGTGGCGATTCGACACCCTTTCGATTTCAGGCGGTTCCGGCGAGAACCATGACGGGATTGGCCGTCATCGATTTCGAGGCATCCTGCCTTCCCGATGATGGCTTTTCATTTCCGATAGAAGTCGCGCTCGCCAGGGTTGGCGGCGCATCGCGAAGCTGGCTCATCCGGCCCGCGACGCGCTGGCGCTATTGGGACTGGAGCGAACAGGCAGAGGGCCTTCATGGCATCAGCCGCCAGATGCTCGAGGAAAAGGGATATCCTGCAGGGCAGGTGCTGGCCGAGCTTGCCCAGGAAGCGGCGGGCTGCACGGTGTATGCCGACAGCGACTTGGACGTCTATTGGCTCGAAACGCTGGCGGAGGCTTGCGACATGCCGCCCCCGTTTCCGATCCTGTATATCGGCGAGTTTTTCCAGCAGACGCACGTCAGCGGGCCGCAGATCGAACAGGCCGAAGACCTTGCCAGGCTGCGCATGCCGCGCCTTCACATCGCCCGCAACGATGCGCGAAGGCTGGCGATCACGCTGGAATTGCTCTCGGCGGCCTGATGTTTCCCGCCTGGCGTGGTGGATCTGAAATTCGTGGGGTTATCACCCCTCCCTGTCGAGGGAGGGGGGATAATGACAGGCGCTCTCTCTCACGCCAGCGCCGTCGCCAGCGCGTCTCCCTTGAAGCGGGACAGGAAATTATGCGGATAGGGCAAGGATTGATCCGATGCCGCGTCCAGCGCGGCGGTCTCCTCGGCAGTCAGCACCAGGTCGGCGGCCGCCAGATTGTCCTTGAATTGCTCCCTGCGCGTGAAGCCGATGATCGCGGTGGCCACTGTCGGCCGCTCAAGCACCCATGCCAGCGAGACCGCCGCCGCGGTAACGCGCCGCGCCAAGGCGATTTCGCGTACGACGTCCACGATCGCATAGCCCCGCTCGCGGTCGAACGGCAGGATATCCATCTGGTTGAGGCGTCCGTTCGCGCCCTCCGGATCGTCGCGAGTATATTTGCCCGACAGAAAACCGCTGGAAAGCGGGCTCCACACCATCGTGCCGACGCCGGCGTCCAGCGCCATCGGCACGTAATCCGTCTCCAGATCCCGCGCGAGCAGCGAATAATACATCTGCCCGGTGACGAATGGCGCAAGGCCATTGGCCTGCTGGATAGCGATCGCCTTGGCCGCGAGCCACGCCGGCCAGTTGGAAAAGCCGAGATAGCGCACCTTGCCGGATCGTACCGCGGCGTCCAGCGCGGCGAGCGTTTCTTCCAGCGGCGTGAGCGGATCGCTGCGGTGGCATATATAGACATCGATATGATCGGTGCCCAGTCGCTTCAGGCTTGCGTCCAGCGACCGGTTGATATGAATCGCCGACAGGCCGGTGCTGGTGAGATCCGGCGCGACGCGCATGCCCACCTTGGTCGCGATGACGGCTTCCGCGCGGCGTTGGCCGAGCGCCTTGCCCAGCAGTTCCTCGGATTCGCCATTGTGATAGACATCCGCCGTGTCGAAGAAGTTGATGCCGTTATCCAGCGCCTCCGCCACCAGGTTTGCCGTTTCGCCGCCATCAAATGCGGCCAGCGGTCCCTGCCAGCTCTTTCCGATCGTCATGGCGCCGAACGCCAGCTTCGAAACCACAAGTCCACTGTTGCCAAGTCTCGCGTAACGCATTTGCTATCTCCAGAAACTGATCCGCCAAGGCGATCGTGCCTAGCGTGCTTGTGTGAATGATCAAATCGCTGGCGTTGGACCGCCCCTCAAAAGAGATTTGCAATTTCCGTTTAGGCCTGGGTAATTCTTCGTAAATAATTGGGTCTGCGCCCTGGTGTGGTGATCTGAGGTTCGGGCGTTAAAATCACCCCTCCCTTTCAAAGGAGGGGTGATAACGAAGCGAACTTTGGATCGACCACAATAGAACAATACAACGCCGCAAGGGCGGCAAAGTCCAGGAGAGAACATGAGCGATGTCTTCGACAGCTTCCGCCTGAACGGCCGTACCGCGATCATTACCGGGATCGGTCCGGGCGTGGGAGAGCATGTTGCCAAGGGTTTGGCGCAGGCGGGCGCAAAGGTGGTCTGTGCCGCGCGCACGACCTCCAATATCGAGCGGGTGGCACGTGAAATTCGCGAAGCGGGCGGCGAAGCGATCGCTGTCACGACCGATGTCACGAAGACGGACGATCTGGATAATCTCGTCGCGAAGGCACGCGAGGCGTTCGGGCCGATCCACATCGTTTTCAACAACGCGACCACCGGCGTGATCCCTATCGAGGCCGGGATATGGGGCAACACCCCGGCGGTCTGGAACGATGCCGTCGCGTCAAACCTGATCGCACCGTACCGGCTTGCCGAGCTCAGCTTTCCGGACATGGAGGCGCATGGAAAGGGGAGCATCATCACGGTGGGAAGCTGCGGAGGCTTCACGCCTGTTCTGCCATCCATCGCCTATGGCGGCGTGAAAGCCGCTCTCGTGATGCTGACCCGGCATCTTGCCAAGGCATTGGCGCCGAGTGCGCGCGTCAATATGATCTGCATCGGATCGATGACGCCGGACGGTGTCGAACTGGAAGCCCACAAAGGCTACAATCTCGCCGAACGCAACGCCATCAAGCGGTTCGGCATCGCAAGCGAAGCCGTCGGCGCTGCGCTATTACTGGCGTCCGATGCTTCGACCTACACGACAGGCAGTACCATCTTCGTCGAAGGCGGGAGGGTCGCGACGGTCTCGTAGGGTCAGGACCTATTAATCACATGGAGCGTGATGGCGATATGCAGGTTTGTGGCAAGGAGCGGTGGCGAAGGCGGGGCTGTCCCCCGTCGAGCCGACGCGACGCTGCCACGGGCCTGCATATCGCCACCCCGGAGGGCAGGGCTCAAAGGCGCCGTGGCGGCGTTGGTCGTTTGGCAGATAGCCGCCGCTATCTGCCTGCGCTCCCGCCTTGCCACGGCGCCTTTGAGCCTCTGTCACGTCCATGCGATTAATAGGTCCTGACCCGAGGGGCCTCGGCCTGGTATAATATAAAACGGAGAGCATCACGTTGCCGCAGGGGAAATACGTCGTCATCTCCGGCGTCGGGCCGGGCCTGGGTACGAAGCTGGCGATGCCGGCGTTCGCGGCGGATTGGGGCGGCGAGGAAAAGGCGCTCGAATTCATCAAGTCCCATAATGTGATGGGCCGGATCACCACGGATGACGAAGTGGCGCGCGCGACGTTGTTCCTGGCGTCCGATTATTCCAGCGCTTGCACCGGCGCCACGCTCGATGCCAATGGGGGCGCCTTCCTTCCCTGAGATCGAGACCTCGACGATGGCGATTGCAGACTATCCCGATGATCCGCGCTTTCTCGATCGGGACGATGGCGCGCGTCTCGCCTATCGCCACCGGACGGGGAGCGGTCCGACCTTTATATTCCTGCCCGGCTACATGTCGGACATGGAAGGCAGCAAGGCTTTGGCGATTGATGCGTGGGCAGAGCGCGAGGGAAAGGCGATGCTTCGGCTCGATTATTCGGGCTGCGGGGCGAGCGATGGCCGATTCGAGGATGGCACGCTCGAGATCTGGCGCGATGATGTCCTGCATCTCCTCAATACGGTCGTCGCCGGCCCCGTCGTCCTGATCGGCTCGTCGATGGGCGGCTGGCTGATGTTGCTTGTGGCAAAGGCCATAAGCCACAGGATCGCGGGACTGGCCGGGATTGCAGCGGCACCCGATTTCACCGATTGGGGGTTCAGTGACGCCGAAAAGGCCACGTTGCTCACCGAAGGCCGGCTTTACCAGCGGTCCGATTATTATGAAGAGCCATCGGTGACGACCCTTTCGTTCTGGCGAAGCGGCGAAAACAACCGGGTGCTGGATGACAGGATCGCGCTCGATTGTCCGGTCAGGCTGCTGCAGGGGCAATGCGACGAGGTCGTCCCATGGAAGGTGGCGCTTCGTCTGGGCGAGGCATTGACCACCGCAGATCTTCGTATCCTATTGATAAAGGATGGCGATCACAGACTGTCACGTGAAAGCGACATCGCCTTACTTTTAACCGTATTGGCCGAGATCGCTTGAAGAATCAGGCGTACCTTGCTACGGGAGCGCCTTTCCGGCGTGGAGCGTGTCTCCGCGACGGTCGGCTATTGGTTTTGAAACCGAGCGATCTTCTTGCCGGAATGGTCCGGAAAAGCGAGGTTTCTCGGTGGTTCGATTTGGAGATTGAGACCGTTTATGCAGATCATCGTTCGCGACAATAATGTCGATCAGGCCCTCCGCGCGCTCAAGAAGAAGCTGCAGCGTGAAGGCGTGTACCGCGAGATGAAGCTGCGTCGTCACTATGAGAAGCCATCGGAAAAGCGCGCGCGGGAACGTGCCGCCGCAATCCGTCGCGCTCGCAAGCTCGAGCGCAAGCGGATGGAGCGTGACGGCGTCCGGTAAGGTTGCCGCCTGCCTCGATTGAGGCATAAACGTCCAGTCCGATTATCATTGCGAGCCCTGCCATGTCCGAAGTGACCGCCGTTCCACTGCTTCCCATCAAGAGGGGATCAGTGGCCAAGCTATGGATCGGGCTCGCGATCGTTGCAGTCGTTGGCGTGGCGGCGGCGTATCAGGGAACGCGCCGCCAGGTGGCGATGGCTGAGCCGGCACCCAATTTCCTGGCCCGTAACGCGCACAGGTCCGGGGTCGTCACGACGGCATCCGGCTTGCAATATGAGGTTCTTGAGGCGGGCAAGGGCGAAAAGGCCAAGTCCAGCGACATGGTCGTCGTCGAATATGACGGCAAGCTCGCCAATGGCGAATCCTTCGATTCCAGCGCTCGTCACGGTGGCCCGGCGACCTTGCCGGTCAATGGCCTGATTCCGGGTTGGGTCGAGGGGCTTCAACTGATGAATCCCGGCGCCAAATATCGTTTCTGGATACCGCCGCATCTTGGCTATGGCGAGCAGGGCGCTGGCGACGGGGCGATACCCCCCAATGCATTGCTGGTGTTCGATGTAAAGCTGCTGGCGATCGCGCCGCAGGATCCCGGCATGGGCGGCCTTGGCGGAATGCCACCCGGCGGCCCGGGTGGCGCGCAGTAAGTCACCAGAGCCTTCGTCAGATGAAGAAGGCGATACTCCAGCGCTGATCTGTTTCCTGTGCGGCCGTCCACTCGGCACCACGATAGAATGGCATCATCCTGTTCCAAAAAGCCGCGGCGGTCGCGAACGTGTTCCGATACACCCGATCTGCCATCGGACGATCCACGCGACTTTTTCGAACTCGGAACTCGCTCGCACTTATGCGTCAGCCGATGCGTTGCGCGCGCATCCCGAACTGGCCCGGTTCGTGACATGGGTTGCCGGCAAGGACCCGGATTTTCACGCCCCGACGAAAAAGCGGCCCTGATTGCGAAGCAGTTGAATGAGTCCCTGGCCCGCAGACGCTGGCATCCACCCCTGCGCCCCTGCCTTTCAAAGGGAGCGCCGGACTTCGAGCCCCTGCGGTGACCTGCTTTGAACCTCGTGCGTGTCGATCAGCCTTCGTGCCGCGTCTTTTCCCGCCTCCAGGATCCTATTTCCGCCTAGCGGCCCGCAGCAGACGATTTTTGCTGCCGCCGCCGCGGTCATGACCTCGAAAGACCGGTCTACGGCAGGAAAAGTTCGGGACGCTTGCGCTCCCTGCGCGAGCAGGGTAGACACTGAACCAGATGGTTCAGTATATAAGTCCTCCTCTCGATCGCTCGTTTGCGGCGCTGGCCGATGCAACCCGCCGGGGGATCATCGACCGGCTTGGCCAAGGGGACGCGTCGATCACCAGTCTCGCGGATAAGTTCGAGATGACGCTGACCGGCATGAAGAAGCACGTCCAGGTTCTGGAGCGGGCGGGGCTCGTCATCACGCAGAAGGTCGGACGGGTGAGAACCTGCAAGCTTGGGGAACGCGGCCTCAAGGCGGAGGCGGAATGGATCGAGGCGCACCGTAAGCTCTTCGAAGCCCGCTTCGAAGCATTGGACGAAATCATCAGCGAAATGAAACAGGAGGAAAGCGATGGATCAGCAAGTTAGCAGTGCAGGTGGTGCGCAGAACCGCACGTCAGTCGAGCGCAGAGGGGATCGCGAACTCGTCGTGACGCGGACGTTCAATGCGCCGCCGAGCACGGTTTACAAGGCGTGGAGTCAGCCCGAGCTGTTCCAGCGCTGGTGGCTCCCAAAATCGGTATCCGGCGTTTCGCTCGTGTCGTGCGATATGGATGTCCGTACCGGCGGCAAATATCGCCTGGAATTCAGCGCTGGTGGTTCGGACACGATGGCCTTCTACGGCAAGTATCTTGAGGTGGTGCCGAACGAGCGCATCGTCTGGACCAACGACGAGGGCGAAGAGGGCGCGGTCACGACCGTGACCTTCGAGGACCAGGGCGGGAAGACGCTGCTGAATTTCTACGAAGTTTATCCGTCGAAGGAGGCGCTTGAGGAAGCACTACAGGGCTCGGCGGCTGCATTGCCGGAGCAGTTGGAGCAGCTCGGCGATTTGCTTTCCAGCATAGGCGAGTAGCGCGGGTCGGGAAAATCGCCTCGGGGGAACACCTGCTCTTGGGAAGTGACTCTGGTTGGCTCCATCGGGGACCCGGAAGAGACAAGCTTCCGATCCATGACGTGCGCCAGATACGGGTCCGGCCGGGCGAACATCGAGGCAGTTGCCAGACGAAAGCAGTTGCGTACTAAAATCGCATGAGAATGGGAGGACGTGGCATGATCACTGTTTGGGGCGGGCAAACCTCGCGATCGATCCGAGTCGTATGGCTAATCGAGGAAATGGGTCTGCCGTACCGCATTCGGCAGGTGGACATGCTAGCTCCCGAGAAGGATCAGGCATGGCTCGCAGTCAATCCCGGCGACTTCCTTCCGGCCATTCAGGACGACGACGTCACCATGGTCGAGTCCGTCGCCATCATGGAGTACCTCATGGGGCGTTATGGGCCCACGCCGCTTCAGCCGACCCCGGACGACCCAGTCTTTCCTGCTTATCAGCAGTTCCTCCACATGGGTGAAGCCGGCCTGGCGACCCTGATGATGGTTTCTGTGGTCAGCGGCTTCATCGCACCCGAGGCGGAACGGGACAACTGGGGCGCCCGCTGGGCCCGAGAGTGCGTCGAGCGGCGACTGATGCTCGTGCGGCGGCAGCTCGAGTGCGCGCCCTATCTGGCCGGCGACAGATTCACAGCCGCCGACATCTCTGTGACCTACGCCCTCCACCTGGGAGCCAACCACGGCGGGTTCCTCCTCGGCGACGCCGAGCAGGCCTACCTCGCCCGCACCAAGGGACGCGACGCCTACAAGCGCGCCCTCGAGCGGTCCCACGAGGGTGTGGCCCAGCCGTAGAGTCCGCATCCTTCATCCGACGTTGGTGGCGAACTAGCCCTGGCCGTCGGTCACGTGTCCCGTTGGGCGTGCGGCGATACGACCGTAGCGATGGCAAGATTCGCACGATAGCGTGGCGCTCCGCGCCGTGGCGTACAAAAGAGTGTGGCTCCCCGGGCCTGATTCGAACAGGCGACCATTCGATTAACAGTCGAACGCTCTACCGCTGAGCTACCGGGGAGCAGCCTTGTGGGCGAGGCGGGCCTATAGCAGCGGGTTTGACGCGCTTGCAAGCACCAGCGCCAAGAATTTATATTGCGAACTGTTCCATCGCGACGCGGTCATCCAGGGCATGTTCCGGATCGAACAACAGCGTGAGTGGCGCGGAGCGGTCAATCGCCACGGTGACATGCGAAACTTCGCGAACCTCGCGCTGATCCGCCACCGCGCTGACAGGGCGCTTGTCGGGATCCAGCACGCGGAAGGATACCTTGGTTCGATCGGGCAGAATCGCGCCGCGCCAGCGCCTCGGGCGGAAGGGGCTGATCGGCGTCAGCGCCACCATTGCCGATTCCAGCGGCAGGATCGGACCCTGGGCGGAAAGATTGTAGGCGGTCGAGCCCACGGGGGTCGCGACCAGGACGCCGTCGCAAACCAGCTCGGGGATCACCGTACGGCCATCCACGGTGACTTCCAGCTTTGCCGTCTGGCGGGTTTCGCGGAGCAGCGACACCTCGTTCAACGCCGCGCTGGTAATGACTTCATCATCGATCGTGGTGGCTTCCATGCGCAAAGGAGAAACCTGGATGCGCTTGGCCGCGGCGATGCGGGCGTGAAGAAGCTGTGGCCGCCATTCATTCATGAGGAACCCGACGGTGCCGAGATTCATCCCGAAAACCGGGCGGATGCGGTGGCGGTCCATCATTTCGTGCAGCGTCTGCAGCATGAAACCATCGCCGCCGAGCGCAACGACAACGTCGGCCTGATCGACATCTACCCACTCATGATCCTTGCGGAGCTTCGTGGCAGCTGCCTGCGCTGCTGTCGTCGGGGACGCCACCAGGGCGTACCGCTGATCGATGTTCATCCGCCGGTGACGCTCATGTGGCGGGCGACGGCGGGGGCGGCGTTGCGGGTCGTGATCGAGAAATCATGGTGTTTCGGCTTGAAACGCATCGCTTCGTCCAACGCATCGTCGATCGCGCCGGGCGCGCCGTCGCGAAGCGCTGCGCGAAGATCGACCCGGTTATCCTGGCCGAGGCACATGTACAGCTGTCCGGAAGCGGTGAGCCGGACCCGATTGCAGCTTTCGCAAAAATTGTGGGTAAGTGGCGTGATCAGGCCGAGACGGATGCCCAGTTCCTCGACCTGCAAATAACGCGCTGGCCCGCCAGTGCTTTCCGCCAGCGGCGTAAGCGTGAAGCGTTCCGCAAGAGTATTGCGAACGACGTCGAGCGGCAGGTATCGATCGGTTCGATCTTCGTCGATCATTCCCATTGGCATGGTTTCGATCAATGTCAGGTCATGGCCCTCGTCCGCGCACCAGCGCAGCATCGGTTCGAACTCGTCCTCGTTGAAATCCTTGAGGGCCACCATGTTGATCTTGATGCGGAGGCCTGCTGATTTCGCCGCCGCGATACCGGCCAGCACCCGGTCGAGGTCGCCAGTCCGGGTGATGTAACGAAAACGCTCCGCATCACGGCTGTCCAGGCTGACGTTGATGCGGCGGATGCCAGCCTCCCGCAGGGTCACGGCCTCTTCGGCCAGTCGCGTGCCATTGGTGGTGAGCGTCAATTCCTCCAGGCCATCTCCCAGCCGCTCGCCGATCATCCGCGCGAGTTCGCCAGCGCCACGGCGCATGAGGGGTTCGCCGCCCGTAAGCCTTATCTTCCGCACGCCACGCCTGATGAAGGCGTCCGCGACCTCGCGCATTTCCTCGATCGACAAGATCTGCGCGCGGGGCATGAACTTCATATGCTCCGACATGCAATAACGACAGCGCAGGTCGCAGCGATCCGTGACCGAAATGCGCAAATAGGTAATGCGCCGTCCGAAGCCGTCGATAAGCGATCCTGACGCTGAAGACGTTGCGCTGTTCATTCTGTACAGGTAGGCCCCATGGGATCGTTCATCAAGTCCCGCTACAACGAGAGAATCGAGGGGAGCATTGAACAGCCAGGCGCCACAGCCTTCTTTTAGCGCCGGCCGGGCGCCGCTATTTCTGTTGTCTTTCCGTTATCGCGATGAACTCGTCGAGTCCGCGGAGCGCACCGGTTGGCATGCCATTGCAGCGCGGCGCGCGGAATCGATCGAACGCCGCTTTATCGCCAGTGGCGCGACGATTGCGGTGGTGGACGCACGGGGTGCGTTTGATCAGGGGCTGGCGGCGGTCGGCGCTCTTGCCGAGCCCGCGGAGGCCAATGCCGCCGCGCTGGTGATGCTTTTGTCGCGGGGGGACGTCGGCAAGCTCGATCAGGTCTTCGCCGCCGGCGCCACCCACTATCTTGCCAGTCCGTTTGGAGAACCCGAATTCGCGCAGGTCCTGCGTTTTGCCGGGCGGCATGTGACTCGACTGGGGGGCGTCGACCCGGCCGAACAGCAGCGTGCGCTGGCAGATGAAGCAAATGAATGGTGGCGCTGGCAGCCCGGCCGGGCCGAAATCGAACTCAGCCCCGCGCTCGCCCACCGTCTGCCCAAGGATGTTCAATCCGCGCGCGGCATTTTCCGGCTGCTGGACAACAATGGCAGAGTGGCTGCTTTGCGAGCGCTCCGCCGTGTACGCGACACCGGCCGATCGACCGCATTCGCGCATCACGCCCCCGGTTCCCGACGCGCGCGGATCGCGCAGCATTTATACCCGGAGCCGGATACGGGCGCGATTGTAGGACGGATCGAGGATCTCGAAGATGCTGCAGGATCACCGAGGACGGCGACGCGGGATCCATTGACCGGCCTTGCCGACCGGCAAGCCGCGCTCAAGTGGATCGAACAGGCGATCGAACAATCCGGCGATCGAGCGAACGATTGCTTTGTGCTGCTCCTTTCCATCAGCCGTTTCGATGCGATCAACGCGACGTACGGAAGGGCGACCGGCGATGCTCTGATTCGCGCGACGGCACGGCGTATCGAGCGTCTTGCGCGGGGTTTCGGATCGCGCCGTTATCTGGTGGCGCGACTTGCCGGTGCCGAATTTGCGGTGGGTTTGCTGGGGCCATCCCAGGACGGCGAAGCCTATATGCTTGCAGAGCAGCTCGGCGCGACGGCAACCCGCCCGTTTGCATCCGGCAATCATGTAGTGTCGTTTTCGTGCCGGGTGGGCGGCACCAGGGTCGAGGATGGCGAGCGTGATCCCGCGCTGTTGCTTCGTCGCGCGAGCGCGGCGCTGGCGGAAGCTAAAGCGAGCGAGACAGGCCTGCCGCAATTACTGGATTCTTCGGGGCATGCGGCTTCGGAGGTGGCGAGCCGGCTTGAGATCGATCTTCGTAGCGCGCTCGAGAAGGACGAGATCGAAATTCTCTTCCAGCCGCAATTGAGCATTACGACCGGTGCCGTGATTGGTGTCGAAGCGCTTGCCCGTTGGCAGCACCCGATCCTGGGGGAGCTGGGGGCGGTCCCGCTATTCGCCGCGGCGGCGCGTTCCGACTATCTGGTGCCCCTTTCGCGGCACGTCCATCGCAAGGCTCTGGAGATCGCGACGGCGCATCAAAGCACGTTCCGGTGGCTGCGCTTGTCAATCAACGTCACCGCTGCGGATATCGCGCAGCCCGACTTCGCCGCGCAATTCCTTGCGATGGTGGATGAAAGTGCCTTCGATCGCCGCCGCCTGACGGTGGAGATCACGGAAAGCGGCTTGATCGAGGATCTCAGCGCGGCAGGCACATTGCTGGCGAGGCTGAGAAGCGCGGGGCTCAAGGTCGCCATCGATGACTTCGGCACGGGATATAGCAGCCTGGCTTATCTGAAGGCGCTGCCGCTCGATTATCTCAAGATAGACCAGCAGCTTTCGCAGGATATCGCAGGCTCGGCGCGTGATCGGGTGGTCGTGTCGAGCGTGATCGAAATGGCGCGGTCGCTGGGATTGTCGGTGGTCGCCGAAGGCGTCGAGAACGAGGAACAGCTGAGCCTGCTCGCGCAGGCCGGCTGTAATGTCTACCAGGGCTTTATCTTTTCGCCCCCCATCACCGCTGACGAACTGTCCCGGATGATGAAGGGCAAGAAGGTCGCCGCAAGCTGATATTGCGAGCGCTATCCATGCAGGAAACGACATACAAAGGAGTGAGAAGATGAATGGAACATTGGCCGGAAAGCGCGCTCTTGTCACGGGCGGTTCGCGGGGAATCGGACGTGGCATCGTAACATCCCTGGTGGATGCCGGCGCAGAGGTCGTGTTCTGCGGTCGCGATCCCCGGGTCGGTGCGGAACTTGCCGCGCAGCTGGGGAAGAAGACCCTGTTCATCGCTGCCGATATCGAATCCGATGACGGCAATGACGCGCTGGCCGAGGCTGCGCTCGCCTCGGGTCCGATCGACATTCTGGTCAACAATGTTGGCGGCGCAAGCGATCCCGATGCCGGAATGCGGCCGTTTACGGACATTCCTTTACAAGACTGGCCGCTTACCTTTTCGAAATGCGTTTTCGGGGCGGTTCGGCTGATACAGAAAATTGCGCCACCGATGCAGGAGCGCGGATGGGGTCGCGTGATAAACATATCGAGCACGGCGGGTTTAGAGCCTGGCAACAGCCCGGCGGACTATAGCTCGGCGAAAGCGGCGCTCAACACAATGACGGTCGCTCTTGCCGGCTCGCTTGCGCGCACCGGCGTTACCGCAAATGTCGTCGCGCCCGGGCCAATCCTCACCGAGTCCCTTCAGGCCTACATCGATTTTCTCGCAAATGATCGCGGCTGGCCTGAGCAAGGTGCGGCACGAGAGGCCAGATTTCTGACCGAAGTCATGCCCTTGAAGGTCAATCGCATTGGCCGGCCCGAGGACATCGGCGCGGCTGTTGCATTCGTGGCGAGCCCGTCAGCCGACTACATCACGGGCGCGCATCTTCGGGTGGACGGCGGCCTGAGTGCTGCTGCGATCTGAGGATCTCGCGTGGGCAGGTGCGGGCACGTGGTCAATTCCGAACAAGTGGCCACGGCAGGGTATTGGGCGACGTATGGGCAAAAGGGGCTGTTGCGCGTGTCATCGTGGTCCCTCTCACCCTAATCCCCCTGCACCCTAGTTTAGGCGGTTGAGGCGTGCCCTGCCTTTAAGCCGGCCTCCCAAAGTTCACACATGGTTCTCACCAAAATCACGTCTGTTCGCAGCTGAACGCGCTGCCCGCCGCCGAACACGGCAATGGGGGTCACGAATGCGCGGGCTCCAACTGCTGTGATGTCAAACGAAACGAGCGGGCGGGGGCGATCGGCATGAGGCTATCCATGACACGAGGAGACAGCGGCGAGCATGGCAGTTTGAGAACGTGTAGGACAGAGGGGTTGTGCGAACGTCCGCGCGGTTTGCGAATTGAGGGGAAGGAGAAGGACGGCAGGGCTAAGATAGTGCATCTTAGCGCAAGGTAATACCTTTCATTATGAAGGTGCGATATGGCTGCGGCAACATCTATCAAGCTGGATGACACTCTGAAGGGGCGCGTACGGCATCTGGCCAACGTGCGCCGTCGCAGCTCCCACTGGATCATGCGCGAAGCTATCGCGCAGTATGTCGAGCGCGAGGAAAAGCGCGAGGCGATCAAACAGGACGCGATACGTGCATGGGAGGAATATCAGCGGACAGGCTTGCATCTTACGCTTGAGGAGGCCGACCTTTGGTTGGCGAAGCTCGAAGCGGGCGAGGATGCAGAGCTGCCCAAGTGCCACGTCTGATCTGGACGGCCGAAGCACTGATCGATGTTGAGCGGCTCCATGGCTGGTTGAAGGCCAAGGACGCCGACGCAGCGCGCCGCGCGTCGGTCGTCCCGTGGAAGATATGGACCCTGAATATCGGGAAAAGCTGATCGCTGGCCAGGCTGCGGGTTGCGGTAGGGGAAGACGGCAAGGCCATGGTTGCCTGACCTGTCGATCGTGGCGGTTCAGGCCATGATCCTTGCCAGCCCCTTCGACATTTGCAGGGCGCCGTTCAGCCTCGACTGCGGATCGGGCCAGTTACGGGTGATGACCAGCTTGTTATCCGGCCGCAGCTTCGCCACACCCTTGAGCCGCTCGACATAGCCAAGCAGCCCCGTGATGTCGGGGAAATTGTCATTATGGAAAGTGACGAGCGCGCCCTTCGCGCCGATATCCAGCTTGGCGATGCACGCGGCGCGGCAGTTGAGCTTGGTTTCGATCACCAGCAGGAGGTTGGCGGTCGCTTCCGGCAACGGCCCGAAGCGATCGATCATTTCAGCCGCGAAGGCATCCACGCCGGCGCGATCGTCGATCTCGTTCATGCGGCGATACAGGCCCATGCGCAGGTCGAGGTCGGGCACATAATTGTCCGGGATCAGGATCGGCGCATCGACGGTGATCTGCGGCGAGAAGCTTTCGCGGCGTGAGGACTCCGTCAGGCCGCCCGCCTTGGCCTCCATGATCGCCTCTTCGAGCATCGACTGGTAGAGTTCGAAGCCGACTTCCTTGATATGGCCCGATTGCTCGTCGCCCAGCAGATTGCCGGCGCCGCGAATGTCGAGATCGTGCGACGCAAGCTGGAAGCCAGCGCCCAGCGTGTCGAGGTTCGACAGGATGTGGAGCCGTTTCTCGGCGGTCTCGGTCATGCTGCGATTGGCGGGTGTCGTGAGATAGGCATAGGCGCGGGTCTTGGACCGCCCGACCCGCCCGCGCAGCTGATAAAGCTGGGCGAGACCGAACATGTCGGCGCGGTGGATGATCAGCGTGTTGGCGCTCGGGATGTCGAGGCCGCTTTCGACGATGGTGGTGGAAACGAGCACGTCGAACTTCCTGTCGTAGAAGGCCGACATGCGTTCCTCGACCTCGCCGGGGGCCATCTGGCCATGGGCGACTACGTAGCTGATCTCGGGCATCTGCCCGTGCAGAAAATCCTCGATGTCCGGCAGGTCCTTGATACGCGGGACGACGAAGAAACTCTGCCCGCCGCGATAATGTTCGCGCAGCAACGCCTCGCGGATCACGACCGGATCCCACGGCGCGATATAAGTGCGCACGGCGAGGCGATCGACCGGCGGCGTCTGGATCACCGAAAGCTCGCGCAGGCCGGACATCGCCATCTGCAGCGTGCGCGGGATCGGCGTGGCGGTAAGGGTGAGCACGTGAACATCGGTCTTGAGCGACTTCAGCCGCTCCTTGTGGGTGACGCCGAAGCGCTGTTCCTCGTCGACGATGACGAGGCCGAGACGCTTGAACTCGATGCCCCTGGCCAGGATCGCGTGGGTGCCGACAACGATGTCGATCGAACCGTCAGCCAAACCGTCGCGCGTTTTCTTCGCCTCGGCTGCAGGCACGAGACGGGAAAGACGGCCGATATTGATCGGAAAGCCGTGAAAGCGCTCGACGAAGTTGTTGAAATGCTGCCGTGCGAGCAGCGTCGTCGGGCAAACGAGCGCCACCTGCATCCCTGCCATCGCGGCCACGAACGCCGCGCGCATTGCCACTTCGGTCTTGCCGAAGCCGACATCGCCGCAGACGAGCCGGTCCATGGGTTTGCCCGAACCGAGATCGTCGAGCACGTCGGCGATGGCGCGTTCCTGATCGTCGGTTTCCTGATAGGGAAAGCGGTCGACGAAGGTGGGATAGCCGCCGCTGTCGGGCTCCAGAACATCGGCCGGGCGCAGTGCGCGTTCGGCGGCGATGGCGATCAGTTCGCCCGCAATCTCGCGGATACGCTCCTTCATCCGCGCCTTGCGGGTCTGCCAGGCGACGCCGCCCAGCTTGTCGAGCCCGACGCCTTCGCTGTCCGATCCGTAGCGCGAGAGCACGTCGATATTCTCGACCGGCACGTAGAGCTTGTCGCCGCCGGCATAGCTGAGCGCGACGCAATCGTGCGGACTCTTGCCGACCGGGATCGACGTCAGCCCCTCATAACGCCCGATGCCGTGATCCATGTGGACGACGAGATCGCCGGGCGTGAGCGTCGCCAGCTCGGCGAGAAACGCATCGGCGGACTTTCGCTTCTTCTGGCGGCGGATGAGGCGGTCGCCGAGCATGTCCTGCTCGGTGAGCAGCGCGATGTCGGCGGTGGTGAAGCCGTGATCGAGCGGCAGGACGGTGAGGGCGATTGCACCTCCCCTCCCGCTTGCGGGAGGGGATTGAGGGGCGGGCTCACGCCCTCCTTCAACACTGCCTTGTAAGGAAGCCGCGCGCCCACCCCCAGGCCCTCCCGCAAGCGGGAGGGGAGCGCTTTTACCCAACGCATCCTGCCAGCTCTCCGCCTCGGCCACCCGCGTAAGCCTGTGATCGGCGAGCAGCCCTTTCAGCCGTTCGCGCGCACCCTTTGAATAGCTGGCGAGGACGACGCGGCGGCCTTGCCTCGCCAGATCGTTTACGTGATCGACGACGGCTTCGTAGATGTTGGCGTTCTGCGTGCGTTCCGGCGCGAAATCACGGGCAGAGTCGACACCGAAATCGAGAACGCGGCTGCTTTCCGGCTCGTGGAACGGCGTCGCAAGGTGGACGGGACGATCCGCAAGCGCGCTGTCCCACTCGGCGCCAGAGAGATAAAGCGCCGTTGGTTCCAGCGGGCGATAGCTGCCCGGATCGCTGCTCAGCACGCGCTGGCGATTGGCATGATAATCGGAGATCGCCTCGAACCGCTGGTCCGCTGCCATCGCCACGCCCGCATCGCGGACGACGATATCGTCGTCGGCAAGATGATCGAACAGCGTTGCCAGCTTTTCCTCGAACATCGGCAGCCAGTGTTCCATCCCCGCAAGGCGACGGCCGTCGGATACCGCCTGATACAGCGGATCGCTGGTGGCGGCCGCACCGAACTTCTCGCGGTAACGACCACGGAACCGCTTGATGCTGTCTTCATCAAGCAGGGTTTCCGATGCGGGAAGCAGCACGAAGCTGTCGACGCGATCGATCGTGCGCTGGTCCACAGGATCGAAGCGTCGCACGCTTTCGATCTCGTCGCCGAAGAAATCGAGGCGCAGCGCGTGCTCTTCGCCTGACGGGAAGAGATCGACCAGCGCGCCGCGGATTGCGAATTCGCCGGCATCGGCCACCGTATCGGTGCGGACATATCCGTTCGCCTGAAGCATGGCAGCCAGCTTGTCGCGATCGATGCGTTCACCCGGCGCGAGCCTCGCGACAAGTTGGCGGATACGGAAGGGGGTCAGCGTCCGCTGGCTCGCGGCATTGGCTGTGGTGATCAGCAGTTGCGGACCGGTTGGCTTCTGTTGCAGCGCATGAAGCGCGGCCAGGCGGTCGGATGCCGAGCGAAGCGACGGCGATGCGCGGTCATAAGGCAGGCAATCCCAGGCCGGGAGCTGAACGATCTGCAGTTCGGGTGCGAAATAATGCGCCGTTTCGGCAAGATTGCGCATGGCGATGTCATCGGGCGCGATAAAGACGGCGCGTCCCTTCGCCGCACGCGCAAGATCCGCCATCAGCCAGGGCAGGAAGCCCGTGGCGACGCCGGACAGGGTGAGTGGCTCGCCCGCTTTGAGGATGCGCTGAAGATCGATCATGCAATTCCCCTCCCGCGTGCGGGAGGGGTTAGGGGTGGGCACCCGCTATCAGCGAGACGGGCAGTCGCAATGTAGCCCCTACCCCCGGCTCCTCCCGCAGGCTGGAGGGGAGAATGTGGTCCTCTCAACGCGGCACCTGTATATAATCCAGCCGCTGCATCTGCTCCATCAACGTGCCCTGATAGCGTTCGGGCACGGGATCGGTCCCGATCGCCCACGCCATGATCTCCACGTCTTCCTCTTCCAGCAGCGCTTCATACCAGACGAACTCCGCCTCGCCCCAGCTTGCGGAATGCGCGTCGAAGAAGCCGCCGATCATGTAATCCGCTTCGCGCGTCCCCCGGTGCCAAGCCCGGAAATGCATGCGTTTGAGGCGAGCTTCGCGCTCCATGGGTAATGTCCTTGCAACAGCGATTGGCCGGCGGGCGCTGGCGGCGCCTGTCGGCTATGGTAGAGGGCAGATAGACATGCGGCCCGCGATTCTCAATCCGATCTTCACCGAGGTGGAAGCGCTGAAGGGCGTCGGCCCCCAGCTCGCCAGGCCGTTGGCGAAGCTGGGTGTAGCGCGCGCGGTCGATGCCCTGTTCCATCTGCCGACCGGCGCGGTCCATCGCCGCCATGTCGCCGCGTTGAGGCCGTCGGACGCCGGATCGATCGTCGCGGTCGAGCTGACCCCGATCGACTACCGATCTTCGGCAGGGCGCGGCCCGTTCAAGGTCGAGGCGCTGGATAACGAAGGCACGCATGTCAGCCTGGCCTATTTCGGCGGCAAGCCGGGCTGGCCCAAAAAATTGTTTCCGCTCGGCGAAAAACGGCTCGTGTCGGGCAAGCTCGATTCTTACGGCGACAGCCTGCAGATCGTCCACCCCGATCATGTGCTGATGCCGGATGAGCTGGAAACGCTGCCCGCGCGCGAATCCGTGTATCCGCTCTCCGAAGGGCTCACCAGCCGGCGCATGGGCCAGCTGGCCGCGCAGGCGCTGGAACGCGCGCCCGAATTGCCGGAATGGATCGAGCCCAGCCTGTTGCAGAAGCAGGGCTGGCCGGGCTGGCGTGAAGCCCTCGTTCGTGCCCACGCCGATTCCGGCGATGCCATCGCGCGAACGCGCCTGGCCTATGACGAGATTTTCGCCAACCAGCTCGCGCTCATGCTGGTGCGGGCGTCGTCGCGCAGGCGGCGGGGCTGGCCGCTGAAGGGCGATGGCCGGCTGCGTGATGCACTGCGCCTGCCTTATGTGCCGACCGGCGCGCAGGCGCGGGCGATGGCCGAGATTGAGGGCGATCTCCAGCAGCAATCGCCGATGTTGCGGCTGCTGCAGGGCGACGTGGGATCGGGCAAGACGCTGGTGGCGTTGATGGCACTGCTGACTGCGGTCGAGGCCGGCGCGCAGGGCGCGCTGCTCGCCCCCACCGAGATTCTCGCGCGCCAGCATTTCGAAAATCTCGGCCGCATGCTTGCTGGCCTGCCCGTCAACGTCGCGATCCTGACGGGGCGGGAAAAGGGCCGCGCGCGCGAAGCGACGCTGATGGGCCTCGCCGATGGATCGATCGACATATTGATCGGAACCCATGCGATCTTTCAGGAAGCGGTGGCCTACCGGCGGCTTGGCCTTGCCGTGGTGGACGAACAGCATCGTTTTGGCGTCGCGCAGCGGATGACGCTGTCGGCAAAGGGCGAGCATCCGCCGCATCTGCTCGTGATGACGGCAACCCCGATCCCGCGCACCCTGACGCTCAGCCATTACGGCGAAATGGATGTCAGCCGGCTGGACGAGATGCCGCCGGGGCGCCAGCCGATCGAGACCCGCGTGATGTCGGCCGAGCGGCTTGACGAAATCGTCGATGCGCTGGGGCGGCATATGGCCGGAGGCGGGCAGGCTTATTGGGTCTGCCCGCTGGTCGAGGAAAGCGAGACGAACGATCAGGCCGCCGCCGAGGCGCGCGCTGAGGCGCTGCGCCAGCGTTTCGGAAACAAGGTGGGTCTCGTCCACGGCCGGATGAAAGGACCGGACAAGGATGCGGTCATGGCCGATTTCGTGGCGACGCGGACATCCGTTCTTGTCGCGACGACGGTGATCGAGGTTGGTGTCGATGTGCCCAACGCCACTTTAATGATCGTCGAAGGGGCGGACCGCTTCGGCCTGGCCCAGCTCCACCAGCTGCGCGGCCGCGTCGGGCGTGGAGAGGGCAAGTCGATCTGCCTGCTGCTGCGTGGCTCCGCCCTTAGCGAAACCGCACGCGCCCGCCTCGCCCTGATGCGCGAAACCAACGACGGCTTCCGCATCGCCGAGGAAGACCTCCGCCTGCGCGGCGCCGGCGAAATCCTCGGCACCCGCCAGTCAGGCGAAGCCGGCTTCCGCCTCGCCGCCCCCGAACAGGTCAGCGCCCTGATCGACATGGCCACCGCCGACGCCCGCCTCCTGGTAGACCGCGACGGTGGGTTGGAAGGCCCACGCGGCCAGGCGGCGCGCACGGCGCTCTACCTCTTCGAACGGGATGCGGCGGTGGGGCTGCTACGGGGGGGATGAGCAGGGTAAGCCGCCGCTATTGTCATCATGAAACTTCATTGTTTCTCGTCACAAAGAAGCAGGATAGCGGATCGGGTCTGGCATGACGGCAAGCAACAACCATTCATTAAATAACAAAATTTGTACAATCTCTGTTATTATGCCAAAATGTCAAAACATCGGAGAATGGCATGAACGTCTCGATCGGTGATCGATGGAAAGGCTTTGTCGAAAGTATCGTCAAAGCAGGCCGTTATGGTTCGGCCAGTGAGGTCGTGCGTGAAGGGCTGCGGCTGGTCGAGGAGCGTGAGGCGAAACTCATTGCCCTGCGCGAAACTATAAACGCTTCCATCGCACGCGGCGGCGAACATAGCCCGGAAGATGTCGATGCCCATCTCGCCGCCGTCTCGGATGAATTGTCCGCGCAAGGATATTGAGTGCGGCGGCTGATTTATCTCAGTTCAGCGCATGACGATCTGTCTGACATCCTCCGCTACATCACGCGCGAGAGCGCCAGTCTCGCCGCCGGCAAGGAGTTCGTGGACAAGCTCAAACAGCGCTGCGACAGACTGGCCACGCTCCCCGGCACGCACGGCACTGCCCGGCCCGAGCTGCGGGACGATCTGCGTAGCACGTCCTGCCAAGGCTATGTGATTTTCTTCCGCTATCGCCCCGAATGCCTGGAAATCGTCAATATCGTGCACGGCAGTCGCGACATCATTACTTACTTTGACGAGCCGTAGCGTCGTCCCAGCCCATCGACTGTACCTGCCATTCAACCCTGACGGAAAAATGGACCATAATAATGGTCCAATCTCGGAATAGCCTCATGCAGCTCTCCGTCACTGACGCCAAGGCCGGCGCGGGAATGTTGGAAGTCTCGCCGCCGGCCGTCAACGCCAGCGCGTCACAATCAGCCGAGCTGCCAGTTCGCCTTCGCCAATTTGATGGCGGCAAGGATCGATGGATATTGCTTTGCTTCAATGGGATGTTCGAATTCGCAACCGATACGACCGCCAAGCGACCACACCACCTTGCCGGAGACTTCGCCAGCCAGGGGCAACACCACGCGAACCGGCACGCCTTCAGCAAAATGCTCCTGGGTGCGAGCCATGAAGCCGTGAGCGGAAATGTTGACCAGCTGTACCGTGATTCCGCTGCGCTTGGCGGTGGCCAGCGTTGTACGAAGAAAGACCTCGTCGCGTTCCGAACGGCGTTGATCGATCGAAGATGCCGGAGCCGTACCGAAATTCATGATTTCCCGTTCTTTCATAGCTGGTTGCGACCCAGTGCTGTTATCGCCTCAAAATCCTTCCCAAATTATGACCAAAACATCCTAACTCATTCATTTTAGACTAAAGTATCTAAGCTATTAACCCTTGAGATAATAAGCGCCGGGAGCCTGATTATTCGACGATCAATCCATGCTTCTTGGCGCCGAAGCTCACCTTGTCGCCCGCCTTCAGCCCGATCGTTCCGTCACGGACCACCTCGCCGTTCACCCGAATCGCGCCTTCGGCCAGTTTGCGCTTCACCTCGCTGTTCGACGCGGCAAAGCCGAGCGCGACGTTCGCCTGCATGACGGTTTGGGCGGCGGCGAGACTCACGGTGGGCAGGTTGGCACCGCTCGTGCCCCCCTCGAAGGTGTGGCGCGCGGTTTCGGCGGCGGCGACGGCGGCATCCGCACCGCGGCACAGCGCCGTCGCTTCCGTGGCGAGCAATTTCTTTGCCTCGTTGATCTCGGCTCCTTCCAGTGATTCGAGCCGGGCAATCTCGTCGAGCGGGAGATCGGTAAACAGGCGCAGGAAGCGGCCGACATCACGATCATCGGTGTTCCGCCAGAACTGCCAGTAATCATAGGCGGGCAGGCTTTCCTCGTTCAGCCACACCGCGCCCGCCATCGTCTTGCCCATCTTGCCGCCATCGGCGGTGGTGATCAGCGGGGTCGTGATGCCGTAGACCTCGGTCCCATCCACACGGCGGGCGAGTTCGATGCCGTTGACGATGTTGCCCCACTGATCCGATCCGCCCATCTGGAGGCGACAGCCGACACGCCGCGAAAGCTCCAGAAAGTCGTAAGCCTGCAGGATCATGTAGTTGAATTCGAGGAAGGAAAGCGATTGCTCGCGATCCAGCCGCGTCTTCACGGAATCGAAGCTCAGCATCCGGTTGATCGAGAAATGCTGGCCGATATCGCGCAGGAACGGAATATATTCGAGCGCGTCCAGCCATTCGGCGTTGTCGACCATGATTGCGTCGCTCGGGCCGTTGCCGAAGGTGAGGAAGCGTTCGAACACGCGCTTGATCGATGCCACATTGGTTGCGATCGTATCGGCCGTCATCAGCTTGCGCGCTTCATCCTTGAAGCTCGGATCACCGATCTTGCCGGTGCCGCCGCCCATCACGACGATCGGCTTGTGTCCCGCCTGCTGAAGCCGGCGCAGCATCATGATCTGGACCAGGCTTCCAACATGCAATGATGGTGCGGTGGGATCGAAGCCGATATAGCCCGGCACGACCTGCTTGGTCGCAAGCGCATCCAGTGCCTTGGCATCGGTGAGCTGGTGGATATAGCCGCGTGCGTAGAGCAGGCTGAGCAGTTCGGAAGTGTAATGTGTCATGGCGCGGCGCGCTTAGCATGAGGGTTGCGTAATGGGTAGCATGGTCGCGATTGGGCTGATGTCCGGTACTTCGCTGGACGGTATCGATGCCGCGTTGATCGAGACCGATGGCGAATCCCTCGCAAGGCCGATTGCTTTCCGGAGCGAGGCTTATTCGGATCAGGCGCGTGAAACCTTGCGTGCTGCCGCAGCCCTGGCCATGACCTTCGACCGGCCACGTGCCAGCCCGGATATCGTCGCGGCGGAAGCCCTGATAACGCGCAGCCATATCCTCGCGGTTCGCAAGCTGCTGGTCGATGCCGGGATCGATGCAAAGGACGTGGATGTCATCGGCTTCCACGGCCAGACGATCGCGCATCGCCCCGATCGCGGATGGACCTGGCAGATTGGTGAGGGCGCGGCGATGGCGGCGGCGCTTGGCGTGACCGTCGTCAATGATTTCCGGTCCGCCGATGTCGCGGCGGGAGGGCAGGGGGCGCCGTTGCTTCCGGTCTATCATGCCGCGCTGGTTGCGGATATCGCCAAGCCGGTGGCCATTCTGAATCTCGGCGGAGTCGGCAACCTCACCTATATCGATGAAGCGCAGATAGTGGCGTTCGATACCGGTCCCGCGAACGGCCTGATCGATGACTGGATGCTTGCGGAACTCGGCCAGCGCTTTGACGCAGGCGGTGTTCTGGCGGCGGAAGGCACGATCGATGAAACCGTGCTTGGCATAATGCTCGATCATCCATATTTCGACGCGCCGCCCCCAAAATCGCTCGATCGCGCGGACTTCACGATACAGCCCGCCCGTGGCCTATCCCCGGCAGACGGTGCCGCGACGCTCTCTGCCTTCACCGCGCAAACCGTCGCTCTCGGCTTGCGCCTGCTGCCCGCAACGCCGACGCGTCTTCTGGTTGCGGGTGGAGGACGGCATAACCCGACCTTGCTTGGCATGATCGCGGACCGTTCAGGCCTGAAACCCGAGCCGTTGGAAGTGCTTGCGAACAATGGCGACGCAACCGAGGCGGAAGGTTTCGCCTATATGGCGGTGCGGACCTTGCGGGGATTTCCCATCAGCTTCCCCGGTACGACAGGCGTTACAAAGCCAATGACGGGCGGCACGATCCATCGCCGCGATAGCAAGGGCCCACAGACGGCCTGAAAGCCATTCAGGCGGAGTAACCCACGAGGACCGTCTGCCTAGGTCCTGACCCTAAACGATCGGGCTTCTCCTCCTCTGCGTCAATTGCCCCATGTCCACCAACTTGGGCGATTCCTATGGTAAACCCGTGCTTGCCCACCGTTGTCGACACGGTGGGCTAACGCAGTCGCGAATTCGCTGGGGACAATCGAATGAGGCCTATCAAGATCCTGGCAGCCATATTGGTCGCACCCGTGCTGTTGCCGACTCTATTTGCAGCAACTCCGGCCAAGCGGGCGGCGGCGCCCGCCAATGTGGCGTCCGCGCAGGCGCCAGCGACCAGCAAATTCGTCAAAGGCCCGCCAACGAAGCCGGGCCAGATCCCCAAGCACATCGATTCCTACACGCCGGGCCTGATGCCGCTGGAGCCCCTGACGATTCCCGACGACGTAATGGCGCGGATCAAGGTGCTTCCGAAGGAAAAGATCGCGTTTCTGAAGAGCGGCAGGAGCCGTTCCGTCATGCCGCCGGACGCGATGTTCAAGAAGATCCGCACGATATCGGGGGCCGAGCAACTGACAGCCTATGTCGATGCCATCATCTCGGTCAGCGATCAGGTGAATTTCAAGGCTGGCCGGGATCCGGTCAGCATTCCGCTCAACACCAAATCCGCCAGGTTCAACGACTGGCATATACGCCGGCCGCGGACGCTGGATCCGAAGCGTGATCCGGGGCCGGTTTCGCTGTCCCGCTATGTCCGTGGCGGCGGCGGGTTTTCGACCTTTGCCGGCGCGCCGGTGGCGTTCACGCCGGAAGACCTGAAGGCGGGCAAGGTCGATGTCGCCATCATGGGTGCGCCGCTCGACATGGGATCGGGCTGGCGCGACGCCCGTCATGGCCCGATGGCGATGCGCACCCTTCGCCACGGTACCGGCGGAACCGACGTTTCCAGCATGGTCAATCCGGACGAGGTGCTCAACATAGTCGACTACGGCAACGCCGCGATCGACCAGAACAGCACCGAGCGCAGCGTTCAGGAAGTGCGCAGGATGGTGCGGGAAATCGCTCAGACGGGCGCTATCCCGATCATCATCGGCGGTGACCATTCGCTCGAATACCCCAACGTCGCGGCGATGGCCGACGTCTACGGCAAGGGCAATGTGGGCGTCATCCACTTCGACTCCCACCTCGATACGGGGCGTGGCCGCGTCCATTTGCTCGATCACGGCCAGCCGATCTACCGGGCCATGAAGGAAGCCCATATCCGGCCCGAGGATTACATCCAGGTCGGTCTTCGCGCCCACTACGCCCAGAGCTATTACGAGTGGGAACGGCTGGTCGGCATGCATTACCACACGATGGCAGAGGTCGAGCGTCGCGGATGGGACGCCGTGATGGAACGTGTCATCAAGGAAGCCAGCAAGAATACCAAATATCTCTACATTTCGTTTGACGTCGACGTCCTCGATCCCGCGTTTCAGCCGGGCACGGGTACCCCCGTTTCGGGCGGCCTGACTATGCGGGAGGCGATCCCCATCATCCGCCGGCTTTGCGCCGAGTCCAACGTCGTAGGCTTCGATATCGTCGAACTGGCACCCCAGCTCGATCCGACCTACCGGAGCACTCTGAACGGAAACAGCCTGCTCTTTGCCTGTTTGACGGGCATTGCGATGCGCAAGAAAGGGCTGACCCAGCCCAATTATTTCAGCCCGCTTTCGTCCGAGCATGGCCAGGACAATTATTACGGAGACAAGAAGTGAGCGGTCCCCAGCGTCTCTCCGGATGGCGGGGCGTCGCCGCGCTCGCCGCATTGTCCATCGCAATGATCAGTTCGTCGCCTGGTTCCGCGGCGGATACGGCGCCGGCAGCGTCCGTGCATCTGGAAACATTATCCATGGAGCAACGGGCGTTCATCGATAACGAAGCCAATCTGCGACGCTTTGGTCTCACCAGGGGAAAGCTCGACAGCATTCTTGCCGGGCGCGATGCCGATGCGGTGAAGGCGACCATCACGTCCATGATGGAGACGATGGAAGCGGCCAAATATCAGCCGGCCACGGACCCGCAGCCGGAGGGGCAGAGTTTGCTCGATCCCGTGGGCGACATGCCGGCCGTGCCGCTCAATCCCGAGGCCGGTGACTTCAATGCCGGTACGATCGTTCGGCCCGCGATCCTGGATGAGGTTCATCGCGATCCGGGTCCGTTCAGCCTGAAGCGCTACGTCGACGAAACCGACGGCATTCCTACATTCGCCGGCGCGCCTGTAGCGCTGCGCAAGGAGGATCTGGTCGCCGGGAAAGTGGAAGTGGCATTCGTCGGCGTTCCGCTTGATCTCGGCAGCGGCTGGCGCGATTCCCAGAATGCGCCGACCGTGATGCGCGCGATGTACGGTACCGGCGGCTATGACATTTTCGGCGGTATCGATCCCGCTGTCGAACTCAATCTCGCGGATTACGGCAATCTGTCTACCGATCGGATGAGTGCTGAACAGACCGTCATCCATGTTCGCAAGATGATCGGCGAGATGGTGGATGCGAAGGTGATTCCTTTCATCGTCGGCGGGGATCATACCGTGATGTTCCCGACGGTGGCCAGCATGGCCGACAAGTTCGGTGCGGGGAATGTCAGCGTATTGCAGCTGGATGCGCATTACGACGCTGCCCGTGATCTCGCGCATTTCTATTCGGACGACCAGGCGGTTTCGGGGTTGCTGAAGCAAGGGTTGGTCAAGGGGAAGGACATCGTCCAGGTCGGCGTTCGCGGTGCGGACCTGAAGAGCGAGGACCTCGAATGGATGCGCGAGCAGGGTCTTCACTATCACACAATGGCGGAGATCGAGAGCAGCGGCTGGGAAAAGGTGCTTGAGACTGCTCTGAAGGAAGTCAAAAACGGGCCGCCCAACGTTTTCGTTTCCTTCGATGTCAGCGTGCTCGATCCGGCTTATGCGACAGGCGCGGGCAGGCCGGCGCCCGGCGGTCTGACGATGCGGGAGGCGGTTCCGATGGTCCGCCGCATCTGCGCGGAAACCAGGGTCGTCGGTTTCGAGATGCTGGACGTCGCGCCTTTCCTCGACCTGAGCTACGCGACCGCGCTCAATGCCAACTATATCATGCACGCCTGTTTGACCGGCATAGCCATGCGCAAACTCGGCATGACCAAACTCAACTACGTCAGCCCGTTGACGGCGGGCGACGGGAAATAGGGACCGGCTCTAGCGCGGTTCGCGGTAGAAGATGTGGTCCTGGACCTGCGCCACTTTTTCGAGTGAACCGCTCCAGTAGGGCACGATCCAGTCGGTGTGGTAGTGCGTGGCGGTGCCAATCTTGAGGAATACATAGCCCGCGAGCGCATCCCGCGCCGCCTTGCGGGCGGTGGTCCATCCAGAACGCACAGGCCGCCGCTTGAAGGAACCGTCGCACGTAAAGGTGAATTGACAGCCGGTCCTGCGCGCGGCGCCCTGATAGACAACCCCGCATACCGTCTTGGGAAAACGCGGGTGGCGAAGCCGGTTCAGAACGACCTGCATTACCGCCTTTTGGCCCGCTTCGCTTCTGCCTGCCTCATAAAGGGCAGCGGTCGCGAGGCAATCCGCCGCCTGCAATCGGGCAGCCGGCGATCCGCGAAAGAAGAAGCGTTTGGCTGGGCTGACCGGATCTTCGACAAAGGGAATGGACGCATTGAACTTGCGCGCCTCTTCCATGGTGAAGTGGCGCGGATCCTTGGATGCGGGCGGGGTTAGCCAGCCGATTGCCAGAACCACAAAATAGATGCCTAGGAAGAGGAGCGCGAGCAGCAATGCCAAGCGCACCGTCGGGCGCTCGCTTTGCCGCTTCTTCTGCCGATATCGGCTTCTTTTTCTGTGCTTCGCCATTTCTGGCCGCCTAGCCAAAGCGCATGAAACTAGGGTGCCCCGCCACGTGCGCGATTAGCCATCACTCGCGCATTTCACGATCTGCCATGTCCATGAAGTCACGCGCAGCGTTCCGGTCATCCTCATCCTTGAACGTGACATCGAGTTCTGGCGCGACTCCCAGCATGTACGACAGACACCATAAGGCGAAGCGCCGGCCGCCGTCCCGCTCAAGCCCCAGCTGCAAACGCAGGCGGTCCGTGCCAGCCAGAAGCTGCTCGGGTTCCAGTTGATCGATGTCGGAAGTACCGAAAAAATGTTCGAGGAGGCGATCGAAGTCCATGTCCGTCCCCCTACATCGAATGGACCGAAACGCCAAAACTCCGATGGCTCATCGCGTGCCCGTTAAGAGCGGACTTGCTCTATTTGCATGGTAGCAATGTTGGTAGTCGTTGCGTTGGGCGTGGGGCCGCCCTTCCGCTTGCGGGTCGCGCCGATCGATCGGCGTGCCTGCTGAACATATTTGGTCTGGTTGACGACCTGGATGATCGCCTTCGCGAGCAATCTTCCGCGCCACCGCATGGGCCGCATCACCTGGATGAACAAGACGGCGCGTGGCCTATCGGTTTCGTTCCACACCTCGTGCGGGAAACTTTCGTCGAACATGAGGATATTGCCTTCCTCCCAGCCCCGCTCTTCCTTGTCGACACGGATGCGGCAGCGGTCAACGCCGGCGGGAACGCGCAATCCCAGGTGAATATTGAGGAGCGCCTTGGTGACCCCCTTGTGGCGTGGCACGTGCGTGCCGGCCTCCATCACCGAATAGAAGGCGGTCACCAGATTGGGGATGCTGTCGAGGATCGCGGCCGTGTTGGGGCATCGCTTTCGGTTCGTGACGACCTCATAGCCATGCGCTTCGAAAAAGAAGCTCCGCCATTTGTCATCGGGTGCAATGCGCCGATGGTAGGAAGCAATCTGCCCGAGTGGCGGGATCGCGTTGCGCTCGGCGAGCAGAATGTCGCATTCGGCCTGCACGATTTTCCAGTCCGCCTGGAGACGCGCGGTCCACGGCAACAGCGCAGCATCCAGGATCGGCGTGGTCGGAATCAGCGATTGATTCACGACCCATTGATTAAGCGTTGGCCGCAGCTTCTTGCTAAAGCGGAGAAAGGCGGAATCCGACCTCTTTTGCGGGATTTCCGGCGAGTCGATTGCCGGTGCAGCAGATACTTCGGGTTTGCCGTGCCGCGACGAAAGGAGCTTCACGAGGAAGCTGCATGTCGCGGGGAAAGCCCTTTGGCCAAATTGTTCACTTCAAGAATCCCTCGACATTGTTTAGCGTGGCACCCTAACGATCCGCCGCTCCGTGCGCCAGCCCAGCTCCCTTTGTTGACCCGCCGTTCCAAGACATTTCGCGCGTCTAGCGATCATCGGCCCCGCGCCTGGTAAAGTCGAACCGAATGCGCACCCATACGCCGATAAGGGCGCGACCGCCGACCCTCGGCGGTAATATGCGGAATTGCCACGCGGCCTGGCGCAGCGCGCGGGCCAGACCGGAACCAACGGGCGATTCGCCCAGCTCGCGACAGTCTTCAACTTGATAGTTTGGGGCGGTGCGACAGGCGATCAGCCCCCAACCCGGCTGAACGGAGTGTCCGCGAAGATAATAGTCGATTTCTGCGTCAGTCGGCCGTTTATACCAGTCCGCGTTGTATAGTCGCTCTCCGCCTGGACCTTCGCCAGCACCATCGGCGTTCTCCCCTTGTGCTGCGCCCGTGTTTCCGCGAGCACCATTGGCGCTATGCGTACCCAGCCTGGCGATATCCGCGGCGGCGAAGTCCTCGCTGCTGAGAACCAGCATCTTGAGGGGTGCATGTTCTGCCGTGACCGGGTTGGCCTTTGGCGTGCGCAACGGCGTTTTTGGCTTGTTCGGTGTCGCCTGCCTGGCGCGCGGCGCTTCGGATTTTGCGATTTGCGGCTCGGGATAGGAAAAGACCCGGAAGACTTTTGGCAGAGACCTTTGCGAGGGAAATCCAGGCGGACCGGGCTGAATCGCAATGAGCAGCGCCAGGACATGCAATAAAATGACCAGTAACAGGCGCGATATGGTGCGCCAATTCAAGCGCGCACGCGGTTCCGACGAAATTTGGGAAGGCGTCGGACGCATTGCCGGACCATCTAGCCGCGTCCAACGCATGTCGCAACATCAGTGGCGGCGACAGGTAACGGTTTGCAGAGGGGCTACTGCTCTTTTCACGCCTAACGGACGATGCGTGCGCAACCTTTGAAGGCTTCACTCGGCGGATCAGGCATGTATAGCGATTTCAGCACGTCCCCGATTGGCCGGGGATGATGGGAGGATGATGCGCCGGATGACTTATCCGAAGAACCAGGGTTTGTACGATTCACGCAATGAGCGCGACGCTTGTGGCGTAGGTTTTATCGCGAATATCCGCGGCGAAAAGTCCAATTCCGTCGTGCAGCGCGGCCTTGAGATACTGCTCAATATTGATCATCGCGGGGCGGTTGGCGCCGATCCTCTCGTCGGCGACGGCGCCGGTATTCTGATCCAGATACCTGACGCGCTGATTCGCGATTGGGCGAATTCGACCGGTGTCCGGCTTCCCGAAGCGGGCGATTATGCCGTGGCGATGTGCTTCCTGCCGCGTGACGCGGGCGCGCGCATTTTTGCCGTCTCGCATTTCGAACGGCGCATCGAGATGGAGGGCCAGATCCTCCTTGGGTGGCGTGACGTACCCGTCAACGAAGCCGGCATGGGGCAGACCGTCCTCGCCGAAATGCCGGTGATCCGGCAGGCGATCGTTGGACGCGGGGGAGACATTGCGAACCAGGATGCATTTGAACGCAAGCTCCTGTCCATCCGCAAACAGACCCAGAATCCGCTCGGCAAACTGGCGGAAAAGCATGATTTGCCCGGACTCGGCGATTTTTATATGCCCTCCTTCTCGACGCGGACGGTGGTCTATAAAGGGCTGCTGCTCGCCAGCCAGGTCGGCAGCTTCTATCGCGATCTGAGCAATCCGCTGACGACCTCCGCGCTCGCATTGGTCCATCAGCGATTTTCGACCAATACCTTTCCGTCTTGGCAACTGGCCCATCCGTATCGCTACATCGCGCACAATGGCGAGATCAATACGGTCCGCGGCAACGTCAACTGGATGAATGCCCGGCGGCGGACCATGGAGTCCGACCTGATCGGGCCGGATCTTAACAAGATGTGGCCGCTAATCCCGCACGGCCAGTCCGACACCGCATGTCTCGATAACGCGCTGGAACTGTTGGTCGCGGGCGGCTACTCCCTCCCTCAGGCGGTGATGATGCTGATCCCGGAGGCATGGGCGGGCGATCCGCTGATGAGCCCGGAGCGGAAGGCGTTCTACGAATATCATGCCGCGCTGATGGAGCCATGGGACGGCCCGGCGGCGATTGCGTTCACCGATGGGCGCCAGATCGGCGCGACGCTGGACCGGAATGGCCTGCGTCCGGCGCGGTTCGTCGTTACCGACGACGATTATGTCATCATGGCCTCGGAATCCGGAGTGTTGCCGGTGGCCGAGGAGAATATCGTCCGCAAATGGCGGCTCCAGCCCGGCAAGATGCTGCTGATCGATCTCGAACAGGGCCGCATCATCGAGGATGAGGAGATCAAGGCGATATTGGCGGCCGCCGCGCCCTATGCGCGCTGGCTCGAGCAGACCCAGTACAAGCTCGAGGATCTGCCGCTGATCAACGAGGCGGATCAGCGTGACACCGATGCCGCGTCCCTGCTCGATCAGCAACAGGCGTTCGGTTATACCCGCGAAGATATCACCAAGTTTCTGGAGCCGATGGCGCGGAACGGCGACGATCCGATCGGATCGATGGGCACCGATACGCCGATCGCCGTACTATCCCAGCGTTCGCGCCTGCTCTACGATTATTTCAAGCAGAACTTCGCGCAGGTCACCAACCCGCCGATCGATCCGATCCGCGAAGAACTGGTGATGTCGCTCGTGTCGATGATCGGCCCGCGCCCCAATTTGCTCGGGCGGCAGGCCGGCACGCACAAGCGGCTCGAAGTGTCCCAGCCGGTGCTGACCGATGCCGACGTGGCTAAAATACGATCGGCCACCGAACTGCTCGATGGCGCATTCCGGACCGAAACAATCGACATCACCTGGCCGGCCTCCGAAGGGGCTGCGGCCATGGAAAAGGCGATTGAGCGGATATGCAATGCGGCGACGGAAGCCGTGCTTGCTGATCAGAACATTCTCATCCTGTCCGATCGCACCGCAACGGCCGATCGCATCGCCGTGCCGGCTGCGCTGGCGACTGCCGCCGTGCATCATCACCTCATCCGCCAGGGTCTCCGCATGCAGACCGGCCTCGTCATCGAGACCGGCGAAGCGCGCGAAGTGCATCATTTCTGCGTACTGGCGGGCTATGGCGCGGAAGCCGTCAATCCCTGGCTGGCGTTCGAGACGCTCGAGGAAATCCGCGTCCGCGAAGCTCTTCCGCTCACCAGCTACGAAGTCAGCAAGAATTACATCAAGGCCGTCAACAAGGGCATGCTCAAGGTCATGTCCAAGATGGGCATATCGACGTACCAGAGCTATTGCGGCGCCCAGATTTTTGATGCGATCGGCTTGTCGTCGGCTTTCGTCGAGAGATATTTTACTGGCACCGCGACGACGATCGAGGGCATCGGACTGGCCGAAATCGCAGAAGAGACCGTACGCCGCCACGGCCAGGCCTATGGTGACAATCCCATCTATCGTTCGATGCTCGATGTAGGTGGCAATTACGCCTATCGCATTCGCGGCGAGGAGCATGCCTGGACGCCGGGCAGCGTAGCGAGCCTGCAACATGCCGTGCGCGGGAATCTGCCTGATGAATATGCCGCTTTCGCGCGCAGCATCAACGAGCAGAGCGAACGTCTCCTGACGATCCGCGGGCTGCTCGATCTCAAGTCGGCCGAAACGCCGCTTTCGATCGAAGAGGTCGAGCCCGCCGTCGATATCGTCAAGCGTTTCGCTACGGGAGCGATGAGTTTCGGCTCGATCAGCCGCGAGGCCCACACGACGCTGGCGATCGCGATGAACCGCATCGGCGGACGATCGAACACGGGTGAAGGCGGTGAAGAAGTGGACCGCTTCACGCCGCTGCCCAACGGCGATTCCATGCGATCAGCCATCAAGCAGGTCGCGTCGGGCCGGTTCGGCGTCACCACCGAATATCTCGTCAATGCCGACGACATCCAGATCAAGATGGCGCAGGGTGCGAAGCCGGGCGAGGGTGGCCAGCTGCCCGGCGACAAGGTCGACAAGAATATCGCCAAGGTGCGGCACTCGACCCCGGGTGTTGGCCTCATCTCGCCGCCGCCGCATCATGACATTTATTCGATCGAGGATCTGGCGCAGCTTATCCACGATCTCAAGAATGTGAACACGAGCGCGCGGATATCCGTGAAGCTGGTCTCCGAAGTCGGGGTCGGCACTGTTGCAGCGGGTGTAAGCAAGGCGCGCGCGGACCATGTCACGATCTCGGGCTATGAAGGCGGCACCGGCGCATCGCCGTTGACGTCGCTCACCCATGCTGGCAGTCCTTGGGAAATCGGGCTGGCGGAAACCCAGCAGACCTTGCTTCTGAACGGCCTGCGCAGCCGCATCGCCGTGCAGGTCGATGGCGGGCTTCGGACGGGGCGTGACGTAGCAATCGGCGCCTTGCTGGGCGCGGACGAATTCGGTTTCGCGACAGCGCCGCTGATTGCCGCCGGCTGCATCATGATGCGCAAATGCCATCTCAACACCTGCCCGGTTGGCGTTGCGACGCAGGATCCGGTATTGCGCGCGCGCTTCACGGGCCAGCCCGAGCATGTCATCAACTATTTCTTCTTCGTCGCCGAAGAGCTTCGCGCGATCATGGCCGAAATGGGTTTCCGGACGCTCGACGAGATGACTGGCCGGGTTGATCGGCTCGACATGCGCAAGGCCGTCGATCACTGGAAGGCCCAAGGTGTCGATCTTTCGCGCATCCTTCATCAGGTCGCGATTCCAGCCGATGCCTCGCTTCGCCATACCGAAGGCCAGGATCACGGCCTGGATGCCGCCCTCGATCGCGATCTGATCGCGGCGGCGGCTCCCGCGCTGGAAAAAGGCGAAATCGTCCGTATCGAGCGCCCGATCCGCAACATAAACCGCACGGTCGGCGCCATGTTGTCCGGCGAAGTCGCCCGGCGTTTCGGCCATGGCGGCTTGCCCGATAACAGCATCGTGATCCGCCTTCAGGGTGTCGCCGGGCAAAGTTTCGGCGCGTTCCTGGCTCATGGCGTCACGCTCGATCTCACCGGCGATGCCAACGACTATGTCGGCAAGGGGCTTTCCGGTGGCCGCGTGATCGTCCGCCAGCCGGGCAATGTCGACCGCGATCCTCTCAAGAACATCATCGTCGGCAATACCGTGCTCTATGGTGCCATCGCCGGCGAGGCGTGGTTTCAGGGTGTCGCGGGGGAGCGTTTCGCGGTACGCAATTCGGGCGCCGTCGCGGTCGTCGAAGGCGTCGGCGATCATGGCTGCGAATATATGACCGGCGGCGTTGTCGTCGTGCTGGGGCAAACGGGACGTAACTTCGCCGCAGGCATGTCCGGCGGCATGGCCTATGTGTTCGACGAAGATGGCCTGTTCCGCAATCGCTGCAACCTGGCCATGGTGGATATCGCGCCGGTCTCGCCCGAGGTCGATCCTGAAGATGGCGCCGGCCGTCCGCAGCAAAGGCCGGTCAGTGTCCATGATTACGGCATGGGTGATATGCTCCGCCACGATGCGGAGCGATTGCGCATTTTGCTGGAACGGCACCAGCTGCACACCGGCAGCGCACGTGCAAAGTCCCTGCTCGATGATTGGGCAAATGCGTTGCCGCGCTTCGTCAAGGTGACGCCGCGTGACTATACCCGCGCGCTGCGACAGATCGAGGCCGAGCGCCTCGCCACTGCCGTTGTCGCCGCAGAATAAGAATCTGGAGTAATTTTCGTGGGAAAGACCACCGGCTTCCTTGAAATCGAACGCAGTGAGCGGCGCTATCAGCCAGTCGAGGACCGTCTCAAGAACTGGAACGAATTCGTCGTGCCGCTCGCACCGGAAGAAGTGCGGGATCAGGCGGCGCGCTGCATGGATTGCGGCATTCCGTTTTGCCACAATGGCTGCCCCGTCAACAACATCATCCCGGACTGGAATCATCTCGTCTACGAAGATGACTGGCAGTCTGCGCTCGAAATATTGCATTCGACGAACAACTTCCCGGAATTCACCGGCCGCATCTGCCCTGCGCCCTGTGAGGCGAGCTGCACGCTGAATATCCAGGACACCCCGGTCACGATCAAATCGATCGAATGCCAGATTGTCGATCGCGGTTGGGCGGAAGGCTGGATCGAGCCCCAGCTGCCCAAGCAGAAGACAGGCAAGCGTGTCGCGGTCGTGGGGTCAGGCCCGGCCGGGCTGGCATGCGCCCAGCAGCTTGCGCGCGTCGGCCATACGGTAACGGTGTTCGAGAAGAATGACCGTGTCGGCGGACTGCTGCGCTACGGCATTCCCGACTTCAAGATGGAAAAACATCTGATCAACCGTCGCGCTCAGCAGATGGAAGCGGAAGGCGTCGTCTTTCGCACCGGCATGGAAGTCGGCGTTGTCGTATCCCTTGAAAGCCTTCGTGAAAACTTTGACGCCGTGGTGCTGGCGGGCGGCGCGGAAAACCCGAGGACGCTCGATATTCCCGGCTCGGAGATGGCGGGCGTCCGCCTCGCCATGGAATTCCTGACCCAGCAGAACAAACGCAATGCCGGTGACGATGAATTGCGTGCCGCGCCTCGGGGAACTTTGACGGCTACGGGCAAGCATGTGATCGTGATCGGCGGCGGGGATACCGGCTCGGATTGCGTCGGCACCTCCAATCGCCAGGGCGCGGCATCGGTCACGCAGCTTGAAATCATGCCGAAGCCGCCGAGCCGCGAAGAAAAGGCGTTGAGCTGGCCGCATTGGCCACTCAAGCTGCGCACGTCGTCCAGTCATGAGGAAGGTTGCGAGCGCGACTGGGCGGTGACCGCCAAACGCGTGATCGGGGCTGGCGGAACGATCGAGGCGCTCGAATGCGTCCGCGTCGAATTCCGGGACGGTCGCCCGGTGGAAATCGCGGGAAGCGAATTCACGCTTAAGGCCGATCTAATCCTGCTCGCCATGGGATTCCTGGGGCCTCGCGCTGCCGGCCTGATCGAACAGGCTGGTGTGGAACTGGACCCGCGCGGCAACGTGGCGGCGGATACGGTCGGTTATGGATCGAGCAAGGACGGCATCTTCGCCTGCGGTGACATGCGGCGCGGGCAATCGCTGGTGGTATGGGCCATTCGCGAAGGCCGGCAATGCGCCCGCGCGGTCGATCTTCACCTGATGGGCGCCAGCGAGCTACCCCGCTAGCCTGACTCTTCGGTCGGATGAGGTTTTGACGACGGCCTCTATTTTGCCTTGGGCAGGCGGCACGGCGGCATCTTGAGCTGAGCATGCTCCGCGCACTTGCTGACCTGAACCGACGAGTCAGGCCCGATGAACGCGCCGTAATCCCCGCCGGGCGTGCAGCGGATCGACCACATTTCCAGGTTCTTGTAAGGGCCCTGGCGGACTGCCGCGGTCACCCGCTTGCAATATTGTCCGCCATTATTGACGGCGCTGCGCAGGGCAGCAAAGCGTTGCCATTCGTCGAGCCGGGCGAGTTGATCCCCATAGGGATTGGACTTCGGCGCTAGCGCCAGTGCGGACGAACCTGTCCAGACCAGCGCGAACAGGGCAGCGGCGACAGATTTCATTTTAACCTTCTCAATTCTTTCGGGTCAGGGCGCGCATGGCATCTTCCAGGCCGTGCAGCGTCAATGGATACATTCTGTCGTTCAGGATGGAACGAATGATCCGCGTTGAGGACGAATATCCCCAATGCTCCTCGGTTGACGGGTTCAGCCAGGCGACCGCCGGATAGACCTGAGCCATGCGTTCCAGCCAGACAGCGCCTGCTTCCGGATTGTGGTGCTCGACCGAGCCACCCGGATGCGTAATCTCATAGGGACTCATGGCCGCATCGCCGACGAAGATGAGCTTATAGTCATGACCGTATTTGTGAAGAATGTCCCAGGTGGGGGTCCGTTCCGCATGGCGCCGGCGATTATCCCTCCACACGCCTTCGTAAACGCAATTGTGGAAATAGAAGAATTCCAGATGCTTGAACTCTGACGTTGCGGCCGAGAACAGTTCCTCGCAAATCCGGACGTGGGGATCCATCGACCCACCGACGTCGAGAAACAGCAGGAGCTTCACGGCATTATGCCGTTCGGGCCGCATGCGGATATCGAGCCACCCTTGTCGGGCGGTGCCGTCGATCGTGCCGTCGATGTCCAGTTCATCAGCGGCGCCGGAGCGCGCGAAACGGCGCAGTCGGCGGAGAGCGACCTTGATGTTGCGGGTTCCAAGCTCGCGGTTCGTGTCCAGGTTACGAAACTCGCGTTTTTCCCAGACCTTGATGGCGCGGCCATGCTTGCCTTGCCCGCCGATCCGGACGCCTTCGGGATTGTAACCATTATGCCCAAACGGGGATGTCCCCCCGGTGCCGATCCACTTATTGCCCCCCTCGTGTCGGGCTTGCTGTTCTTCAAGACGCTTTTTCAACGTCTCCATGATCTCATCCCAGCTGCCGAGTGCCTTGATTTTTTCCATCTCCTCGGGGGACAGATATTTCTCAGCGGCGGCGCGCAGCCATTCTTCAGGTATCGCAACGCTTTCATTGTCGCTTTCGCCGACAATTCCGCGAAACACTTTCGCAAATACCTGATCGAACCGGTCCAGCAATCCCTCGTCCTTCACGAACGTAGCGCGGGCGAGATAGTAGAAATCTTCCGGCCGCCGCGCGATGACGTCGCGGTCGAGCGCTTCGAGCAGGACGAGATGCTCCTTGATCGATGCGGGGATTCCCGCGGCGCGTAATTCATCGAGAAAATTAAAAAACATAGGCAGTTAATGCAATTTTTATACGTATTCAGCAAATCTTGTTGCACCGCATCAAATTATGGGCATCTTGACCCATCGGGGGTCGTAATTGAAGTTGGAACTGACAGAAGATCGAGGGCTTGCGGAGCTGGGAGAACAATGCGGGGCGCTGGCATTGCGATGCAGCGAAACGGCAGGGTTTGTTTCTCAGGTCAGTCACAGCATTGAGGAAGACCGCGGTCGAATCGAGCTGCTTCATCGTAGTATCGACCAGCTGACGCTGCTTCAGCGCGAGGCCAACATGGCCGCGAACGAAATCCGCCGGGTATCGCAGCGTGCCACGGGATTGGTGAGCGAAAGTCACAAGGGAATCACGCTCGCTCTTTCAGAAATTGGAAGTCTGATCGACGACGTTGTGCGCATGGGTGACGATGTCGCGGATTTTTCGCAATCGATCGAAGCGGTCGCCTCTATCTCGGAAAATCTGCGAAGCATCAGCCGGCAAACCTCAATCCTTGCCATAAACGCGTCGATCGAGGCGGCGCGGGCCGGGGAGGAAGCCAGTGGTTTTGCCGCCGTCGCGTCAGAGGTGAAGAAACTCGCGGCGCGGGCGGGCGATGCTACCAATTCCGTTTCCGAAAACATCCGTCAGCTCGAAACGCGTGCTCGCAAAATCGTGGGGGATCTTCACGCTGGCGCGGGGCGGGGGCGAGACGCGCGGGCCAAAGCCAGTTCGATATCGGCAGCATTGGAATCGGTTGCTGCATTGATAACGCAGTTCGATCAAAGCAGCACCGCGATCGAACAATCAGGCGAGGACGTGACGCGCCACGTGAATACGGTCGCGGACGGACTCAACAATTTTGCGCAGACCATTGCCCATAACCTCGCCCAGCTGAGCGAGGCCCGGGATCGGCTGGACGATCTGGAATTATCGTCAAACCAGATGTTCAATCAGGTGGGCCATAGCGGGGTTGAAACCCCTGACAGCAGGTTCGTGAGATGCGCGGTGGAAGGGGCGGAAAAAGTGTCCCGCATCATCGGGGATGCGTTGGCGAAAGGCGCCCTGACGCAGGAGCAGATTTTCGATACCGATTATCGCGTGGTTCCCAATACGGAGCCGGTCCAGTTCATAACGGGCCTTGTGTCATTCGCTGATGCCAATATCAGGCCCCTGCTGGATCGCGAAACGGCATTGGACAGCCGTATTGTCGGATGCTGTATCGTTGATCGCAACGGCTTCCTGCCTACCCATATCAGCGACCGCAGCCTGCCGCAGCGCCCGAACGATCGCCGCTGGAACCTTGAGCATTCGCGCAACCGTCAAATTTTCATGGACCGCCAGACACGTCATGCGCTGGATACGGAGATGGACTGGTTTCTGTGCACATACCGTCAGGATTTCGGTGACGGCCGCTATCGTGCGCTGCGCAGCGTGTTCGTGCCGCTGACCTTCGGGGGACGGCGCTGGGGGCTCTACGAGGTCGGCTATCTGATGTAGCTGTTCCGGATGCTTATTTTACCCGTTGAGCTGAGATGATCCGGATCGGGGCTCTGATCATCTGCCCCTTGGTCGAACCGTAGCCAGCGCGGGGTATGACCGGGGCATCCAATATCTTTCGAACGACATCCATCCCGCCGACAACATGGCCGAACGCCGCGTAGCCCGGATAATAGCCCTTCGCGCTCCGGCTGGCATCCAGATACGATGCCCCACCGACGATGATGAAGAAATCCCCCATCGCCGTTCCAGGATCGTTGCGTGCCATCGATATCGTGCCATCGGTGTGCAGGATGCCGGTGCGGTCAGTCGGCTCGTGTGCGATGGGGGCAAGGGCACGCCGCACCGCATGATCGATGCCGCCTTGAATGAAGCCGTATCCGGGGCGCGTTCTCGCTTTGGCGGCCCGATAAAAGCTGGTGTTGTCGAAGCGTTTTTCCTCAACATAGCTCAGGAAGTTACGCGCCGTGATCGGCGCATGTTTCATATCGAGCGCGATTATTATCGTCCCCATGCTCGTCTTTAGACTGACGCGCACGAGTGCTGGCAGTGGAGCGGTGTGGCGGTTTGCGGGTGAGTCATAGGGTAAGGGTACGGCCAGTGCCGTCGTTGTCGTGGCGATCGCGACCAGAAGAAATGCAAAAGCGAGGCGGATCATAAAAAGGCGGTCCGGACCGAAATAGACGCAGGTTGCGATGCAGCATAGTCATGCCACGGTTTTGGCAGATGGCTCAACCGTTCAGGCAAACAAACCGGCAAAGCGTTTCCGCAGCTCGGCCTTTTGGACCTTGCCCATCGCGTTACGCGGAAGCTGGTCGACGAACATCACGCGACGGGGTTGCTTGAAGCGGGCCAACCGGTCGGCGATGGACTTCAGAACCTCGGCTTCATTCACGGTCGCTCCCGCGATACGCGTAGCAACCGCCACCACCGCCTCGCCGAGATCGGGATGCGCCACGCCGATCACCGCGCTTTCGCCGACGCCGGGTACGGCATCGATCGCCAGCTCGATTTCCTTGGGATAGATGTTCAGCCCGCCCGCGATGATCAAATCCTTGGCGCGGCCCACGATGGCGATGCGGCCGTCATCGGCCATGGTGGCGATGTCCCCTGTAATGAAATAGCCATCGGGGCGCATTTCCTCCGCGGTCTTTTCCGGATTGCGCCAGTAGCCGCGAAACAGATTTGGCCCCTTGATCTCCAGAACGCCTGGTTCGCCGCGCGCGACCTCATGCCCATCGGCGCTGACGCGGACCGATACGCCCGGTAGCGCATAGCCCACCGTCCCGGCGATCCGTTCGCCATCATAAGGGTTGGAGGTGATCATTCCTGCCTCCGTCATCCCATAGCGCTCGAGGATGGTGTGACCGCTGCGGCGTGCAAAATCGTTGAACGTAGCTTCGAGGAGGGGAGCCGAACCGCTGATGAACAGGCGCATATTGGCGCATGCCGCCGTTGTCAGATCCCGGTGCGCGGCAAGCCGGACATAGAAGGTCGGAACGCCCATCAGGATGGTGGCGCGCTCGAAATCCGCCAGCACTTTGTCGCAATCGAAGCTGCGGTGAAAGATGATGGTGGAACCGTTGAGCAATGCGCCATGTAGCGCCACGAACAGGCCGTGCACATGATAGATCGGCAGCGCATGGATCAGAACGTCGCCATCCTGCCACTTCCAATATTCCTTGAGGGTCAGCGCATTTGACGAGAGGTTGCCATGGCTGAGCATCGCACCCTTGGATCTGCCGGTTGTGCCGGAGGTGTAAAGGATCGCCGCCAGATCATCGTGGGAGCGCGCGACGATTTCGAAATCTGGCTCTGATATCGCATCGACCCTATCCGGCAGAGTACCCGTTCCATCGGCACCCAGGGTCAGCAGCATGGTATTCCGCGCAAGAGGCAGGATCGCCTCCGCTTTCGCAGGATCGCATATTACGATCGCAGGTTCAGCATCGCTGATGAAATAGGCGAGTTCCGCCGGGGTATAGGCGGTGTTCAGCGGTACGTAGATCAGTCCGGCTCGAAGCGTCGCCAGATACAGCAACACGTTCTCCGTCGATTTCTCGACCTGAACGACGATCCGGTCCCCCGGTCTCGCGTCGCTATCGCAAAGGACATGGGCATAGCGCGCGGTCGCCTGCGCCAGTTCATCATATCGGAGGCGTATCTTGCCTCCTTCCTCGATGAGTGAGCGATTACCTGCCCGGAGGGCGGCATCGGCGATCAGGAAATAAAGATTCGTCATCCGATTTCCCTAAACACCTCAACCGGGAAAGGGGATCGGAACGCGCTACAGCGATTGCTTGAGCGCGTCGACCAGATCGGTCTTTTCCCAGGTGAAGAAATCGCCATCGGACTTGCGGCCGAAATGCCCGTAGGCCGCCGTCGGCTGATAGATCGCCTTGTTCATGTTGAGGTGCGTGCGGATGCCCTTTGGGGTAAGGCGGACGAGCTTCGGCAGAACCGCTTCGATCTTCGCTTCGTCGACCGTAGCTGTGCCATGCGTGTCGACATAGAGCGACAGCGGCTCGGCGACGCCGATCGCATAGGATAGCTGGATCGTGCAACGCCTGGCCAGCCCTGCGGCAACGATGTTCTTGGCGAGATAGCGGCTGATGTAGGCGGCCGAGCGATCGACCTTTGTCGGGTCTTTGCCCGAAAATGCGCCGCCGCCATGGGGCGAGGCGCCGCCGTAGGTGTCGACGATGATCTTCCGCCCTGTCAGACCGGCGTCACCGTCCGGGCCGCCGATTTCGAACAGGCCCGTCGGATTGACGAAGATGTTTTCGCTGCTGGGAAGCCATCCCTTGGGCATGACCTCCTCCATGACGCTCGTCGCGTAATCGCGCAGCTTCTTCTGTCCGGCATCGTTGCTGAGCGCGCCGCTGTGCTGCGTTGAAACGACGAGCGCCGTGGCGCGCGCGGGCGCCCCGTTCTCGTATGCGAGCGTCACCTGGCTCTTGGCGTCGGGCTCGAGAAAGCCGGCCACGCCGGAATGGCGGTCCGCCGCCATTTTCTCGAGGATGCGATGCGAATAATACAGGGTTGCGGGCATGAGGTCGGGCGTCTCATCGCAGGCAAAGCCAAACATGATGCCCTGATCGCCGGCGCCTTCGTCCTTATTGCCGGCTTCATCGACGCCCTGCGCGATATGCGCGGACTGACCGTGAAGATGGCATGCGAAATCAGCATATTGCCAGTGGAAGCCGTGCTGTTCGTAGCCGATCCGTTTGACGGTCTCGCGGGCCGCTTTTTCGATCTCGTCGATAGACGGCATATTGCCTTCGGAGGCACGGACTTCGCCTGCCAGCACGATGCGGTTGGTCGTCACCATCGTTTCACATGCAACGCGCGCTACCGGATCACGCGCCAGGAAAAGATCGACAACAGCATCCGAAATCTGGTCCGCAACCTTGTCGGGATGGCCCTCGGACACGCTTTCGGAAGTGAAGAGATAATTGCTGCGCATGACGATCCTTCTGGCGGACTAGATATAAAGCTTTCGTTATGTCGGCCTTTAGCGGCGCCTTGGGCGAACTGCAATCGCGATCAGAGCCAGCACGGCAGCGAAAGAGAGTGGGAGCTTATTGCCGTACCGGGAGAACAGCGTGGGCGGCAGGGCGGCCGGCAATTTTTCGGCAAGAGCGCCGGCCTGCTGCCAATCGACCTGGCTTATGATCTTGCCGTCCGCATCGACGACGGCAGATATTCCAGTAGGAGTTGACCGGACTACGGGAAGACCTTCTTCGATAGCGCGCAGGCGCGCTTGCGCAAGATGCTGGGGAGGCCCCCACGCGCCAAACCATGCGTCGTTCGATGGATTGAAAATGAATGCAGGGCGATTGTTTGCGTCAACGACCTGGCCGGAAAAGATGATCTCGTAGCAGATCTGGATTCCGACCTTGCCGAATTCGGGCAGAGTATAGGTTTGCGGCCCCGGGCCGGGCAGGAAATCGAAATCCCCTGGAACAAGACGGGACAGGCCAATCGCGGCGAGAATTGGCCGCATCGGCAGATATTCCCCGTAGGGAACGAGGTGGGACTTGTCGTAGCGGCCGAGGATCTCGCCAGCGGCGTTCAGGGCGAACAGGCTGTTGCGCGCCGCGACGAGCTTGTCTGCCTTGTCATAGACCAGCGCATCGCCGCCGGTAAGCAAGACATCGTGTGGACCGAGCAAGCGGGAAAGGCGCTGCCGCGCCCAGGCTTCTTCTTCCAGATAATAGGGAATGGCGGCTTCGGGCCAGAGCACGAGGCGGGGCTCAAGCGTCTGGTGCCCGGTCAGAACCGAAAGACGTCTGAAATTCCGCTCGGCCAGCAATTCGGAATATTTTTGATTCTGATTGATGTTGGGTTGCACGATGCGCAGTAAGGGCGCGTTCGGCTGCGGCGCGGGCACTTGGGGAAGGAAATGCCCGAGCGCCGCCGTTCCCAGCAATGGCAGTAAAAGCAGGGTCGATTGTCGCCACTTGCCGACGCTGAAGCCCGCGATGGCCGATGCAGCCAGAATGATGATGCCGGACAGGCCATAGGTGCCAATCCAGCGCGCGGCCTGGCCGACATCGACCAGCATCACGCCTAGCGGATTCCAAGCAAAGCCCGTGAACAGCGTCGCACGTAGCCACTCAGTGAAAATCCAGGCCGCAGCGAAGATGAATGCGAAATGGAAGAGCGCAGGGCGCCCCCACCGCCATGCCAGGCCCACCGCCGCCATGGGAAAGACGGCGAGATAGAAAGACAGCACCACGACCGCAATCCAACCCAGCCAGTGGGGCATGGCGTTCTGGTAATAGAACGCCGTGGCAATCCAGTTCAGGCCGATGGTGAAGTGGCCCACGCCGAACCACCATCCGGTCGCGAGCGCACGTCGCATTGTAGGCGCGCGGGCAATCAACGCCACCAGACCGGCAAAGCTGAACAGAGTCAGGAACCACCAGTTCAAGGGCGCGAAGCCCGCCGCCGCCGCGGCACCGAGGAAGAGAGCGACAAGAAACGACCAGTGAAACAGCGCCCGGCGCCGTGCTTTTGGCATGGAGCCTATCTTTCGACGATTAGCGTGCCGCGCTTACGCGCCAGATTCGGTTCCCCACGTCATCGGCAACCAGCAGCGCGCCCGTCGCATCCAATGCAACCCCGACCGGTCGTCCCTGCGCTTGCTCGTCGGCATCGAGGAAACCGGTCAGGATATCGATCGGCTGGCCGACCGGCCGACCTTTGGAGAACGGCACAAAGATGACCTTGTAGCCGGAGACGGGTTTGCGATTCCAGGATCCATGCAATCCTACAAATGCGCCGCTGGCATATTTTGCACCCAGCTTTTCACGCTCCGCAAAAGCCAGGCCCAACGCGGCAACATGTGGCCCCAGCGCATAGTCCGGCCGGATGGTATATTGGCGCATGTCGTCTTCCGGCTCGGGCACGCGCTTATCGACATAGCCGCCCCAATAATACCAGGGCCAGCCATAAAAGCCGCCGAACTGAACCGAAGTCAGATAATCGGGAACGAGATCGGAACCAAGTTCGTCGCGTTCATTGGCGACCGCCCAAAGCATCTTCGTGTCGGGCTCCCACGCCATTCCCACGGGATTGCGGATGCCAGCCGCGTAGATCCGGAAGCCTTTGGTCTTTGGGTCGACTTCAAGGATCGCGGCGCGGTTTTTCTCGAGATCGAGGCCCTTCTCCGCGATGTTCGAGGCCGAACCAACGCTGACATAGAGTTTCGAGCCGTCTGCATTAGCGACGACGTTGCGCGTCCAGTGATTTATACCCGCGGGCAGGTCGACGACCTTCTCGCCTGGCGCCGTGATCTGCGTTTGCCCGACTTTGAAGGGGAAACGCAGCAAGGCATCGGTGTTGGCGACGTAGAGGGAGTCACCGACGAGCGCCATGCCGAAGGGCGAATTCAAGCCTTTCAGAAGGACTGAGCGTGTTTCCGCTACGCCATCGCCATCCGTGTCGCGGAGCAAGGTAATACGGTTGGCCGACGGCACGCCCGCACCCATGCGTGCCAATGCCATCTGGGTGAGCTTGGCCCTTATGCCGTGCGGCTCGAACTTCGGTCCGGCGGTTTCCGCGACAAGCACGTCGCCGTTGGGCAACACATATATCCAGCGCGGATGCGCCAGATTACCGGCGAACGCTTTAACCGAAAGGCCGGGGGCGGCCGCAGGCGTGGCTTTTCCGGACCACCCTACCGCCTTTGGCAGGCTTATTACTGGCACGAGCCGCTTGTTCGGCTCCGCAATTTCCGGATTTGTGCCGGTCACGGCCGAAATGGGCAACTTTGCCCCGCCGCCACTCAGATAGACTATGACTGCGATGATCGCGACCGCCAGAAAGGCGCCCAGCACGCTTAGACGGATCGCGCGGTTAGACACTTCAGGCGTCCTCTTCAGCCATCACGACGGGGGGATGAAGACGCAACCGGGTCACTCGCTTTGTGTCGCCGCCAGTGATTTCCAGTTTCCATCCGCTTTCGTGATTAATGATCTCGCCGGGTTGGGGGACATGGCCCGCCAGCACCGATGCCAGACCGCCCAGTGTATCCACATCTTCTTCGATCTCGCCCAATTTCGGGTCTATAGCCTCTGCGACGTCTTCCAGTTCCGCGCGGGCGTCGGCTTCCCAGCAGCCGCCGTCTATCGGATAGAACAAGGCTTCGGGAGCATCATCATGCTCATCCTCGATTTCGCCGACAATTTCTTCCATGAGGTCTTCGATCGTGACGAGGCCTTCGGTGCCGGAATATTCATCGAGCACGATGGCGAGATGCGTGCGCGTGGCGCGCATCTCGGCAAGAAGATCGAGCACCCCCATCGATTCCGGCACATAGCGTGGTTCACGGATCAATGGTGCGATCGTCGCTGGCGGTTCGCCCCTGGCGGCCAATATCGCGAATACGTCCTTGACGTGAATCATCCCGACGACACTGTCGAGGCTTTCCCGATAAACAGGCAGCCGGCTGTGTCCCGCATCCGCAAAGGCGGCGACCAGCTCCTCGAAACTTATGGTTTCCGGCACCGCGATGATCTCACCGCGTGGTACGCCGATATCGCCCACGGTGCGTTCGCCGAAATGAAGCAGATTGAGGAGCATCTGCCGCTCCACGTGGGACAGATCCCCATGCGCCGGGACGTCACCCTCATGCTCCTCGATGACTTCTTCGATCTGATCCCGAAGCGATGCCTCGTTTTCACCGAACAGCAAGGAGCGAAGCCCGCTCCATAATCGCCCGCCGCCCTGAGCGGCGCTGGTACTGGAATCCTCTGGCATTTCTTCTAATTAGCCCTGTTAACCGCAATCGACGATCGCATAAGGATCAGAAATACCGAGGGAGGCAAGTGCGTCCCGCTCGATAGCCTCCATCACTTCTGCCTCGGCATCGTCGATATGATCATATCCTAGCAAATGAAGCGTGCCATGGACAATCAGGTGTGTCGCATGGGTCGAAACGCTTACATTCTTTTCCGCGGCTTCCGCCTGACAGACGCCGGCCGCCAACACGATATCCCCGAGCAGCGCTTCGCCATCATCGCCGATATCAAGCGTTTCGAGCAGATCGGATTGCACCATGGGAAAGGACAAAACGTTGGTTGGCCTGTCCTTTCCGCGATAGGAGGCATTGAGCGCCTGGACCTCTGCATCGGTCGTGAACTTCACCGAAACCTCGACCGCGATTTTCGCGGTTGCGAGCGAGCCATATTCCGTCAGTTGCAGGGCGGACTGGACGGCGCGTGTGGCGAGAGCCTCCCAGTCCTCGGAAGAGGACCAGTCTTCACTAACGTCGGCGGCCACCTCGATCACGCGTCAGGACCCTCATACGCTTCCACGATTCGCCCGACGATGGGATGGCGAACGACATCCGCCGCGCCAAAGCGTATCGTTGCGATCCCGTCAACGCCCTCCAGCCGGCCGACCGCATCCGCAAGACCGGACTTGCCGATATCGGGAAGATCGACCTGCCGCGGGTCGCCGCAAACCACCATTCGGCTGTTCATGCCGAAGCGGGTGAGAAACATCTTCATCTGCGCGGGCGTCGTGTTCTGTGCTTCGTCGAGGATAACGAAGGCATCGGCAAGCGTTCGGCCGCGCATGAACGCGATCGGTGCAATCTCGATTTCACCGCTGGCGATACGGCGTTCCACCTGCTCGGTGGGAAGCATGTCGTACAATGCGTCGTAAAGCGGCCGGAGATAAGGATCGACCTTTTCCTTCATGTCGCCAGGCAGGAAGCCCAGTCGCTCCCCGGCTTCAACGGCGGGGCGAGACAGAATCAACCGGTCGACCGTGCCCTGGATGAGCTGCTGGACGGCTTGAGCAACAGCGAGATAGGTCTTGCCCGTACCGGCCGGTCCGAGGGCGAAGATGATGTCGCTCTTCGATAGCGCTTCCATGTAGCGGATCTGCGTATTCGACCGCGGGACGATCGTTTTCTTCCGCGTGCGGATCATGATCGAGGGAGGCTGGCTGGCGTCCGCACGAATGATCCCGTCCAGGGTCGGCTCGGCAGACATGGCGATGACGGCCTCGACCGCGCCAGCGTCCAGCTCCTGTCCCTGCACGAGCCTGTTGTAGAGACCGCTCAGTATCTCGCGTGTCCTGGCAATCGCACCGGCCTCGCCTTCGATCTGGACCTTGTTGCCTCGCGCGGCGATGTAGACGCCGAGCCTGTTTTCTATAGCGACCAGGTTCTGATCATATTCGCCGAATAACCGGCCCAGAAGTTGCGATTTATCGAAGGTCAGTTCGATACGGGCCCGGTCTCCGAGTTGAGCGGGTGCTGGCTTACGCGACATAAAGCCTTTCTTCATGAGGGACGGCGACGCCGCCGAGACTGTTGGGACCTGCAAAAACGATCTTCACGTTCAACAACGTACCCGGCGCAGCATCCGTTTCGACGACGACGGACTGTAGCCATGGCGATTTTCCGATGCGCTGACCGGCTTTCTTGCCGTCACGTTCGACAAGAACAGGCATTTCACTGTCAAAATGCACGTCGTTGAACGCCTGCTGCTGAACATTGAGCAAGGCTTGCAGCCGCTGCAGCCGTTCGTCCATTTCGCGTGCCGAAACCTGGTCCGTCATCGTAGCTGCGGGCGTGCCGGGACGGGGAGAATATTTGAACGAGAATGCCTGCGCGTATCCGACCTGCTCGACCAGCCGCAATGTATCCTCGAAGTCACGTTCGCTCTCTCCTGGAAATCCGACGATGAAGTCACCGGAAATTGCAATGTCCGGTCGCACCGTACGAACGCGATCGATGATCTTCCGATAGCTCTTGCTATCGTGGCTGCGGTTCATCGCCTTCAATATCCGGTCGCTGCCGGATTGCACCGGCAAATGCAGGAACGGCATGAGCTTTTCGACATCGCCATGCGCGGCGATCAGACCCTCCGTCATGTCATTCGGATGGCTGGTCATATAGCGGATGCGGGCTAAGCCGGGCAGGCGGTCCAACGCACGAACCAGCCCATCCAGCCCCTGATGTCGCCCAACATCGTCCTCGCCGCTCCAGGCATTTACATTCTGGCCAAGCAGCGTGATTTCGCGCGCGCCCGCGTCGATCAGCGCCCTGGCTTCATCGATGATCGCGCGCCAAGGGCGTGAAACCTCAGCGCCCCGCGTATAGGGAACGACGCAATAGGTGCAGAATTTATCGCACCCTTCCTGCACCGTTAAAAAGCTGCTCGGTCCCTGGCGTCGGCGCGCGGGCAGCACGTCAAATTTGGATTGTACCGGCATGTCCGTGTCGAACGCACGTCGTCCGGCCGATGCGTCCGCGACCAGCTGGGGGAGGCGATGATAGGCCTGCGGCCCGACGACGATGTCGACGGCGGGTGCACGCGTGGCGATTTCGCTGCCTTCCGCCTGCGCGACACAGCCCGCTACCGCGATCAGCGGCTTGTTGCCCCTGGTGTTCTTCACGATTCTGCCGATGTCGGAATAGACTTTTTCGGCCGCCTTCTCGCGAATGTGGCACGTATTGAGGACGATGAGATCGGGCGCTTCGCCGTCCGCAGCGACAACCATGCCCTGTGTTTCCAGCAACTCGCCCATGCGCTGCCCGTCATAGACGTTCATCTGGCAACCGAACGACTTGACCTGAAAGCGTTTGGGGGAGGAACGGCTCAATGCCACCGGCCTCAATGGTCCCGATCTATCGAGACGCCATACAGCTCCATGCGGTGATCAACCAGGCGAAAGCCCAGCTTTTCGGCGATCTTGCGCTGGAGCGCCTCCAGATCGGCATCGACGAATTCTATGACCTGCCCGGTTTCTACATTGATGAGATGATCATGGTGCGTCTCGGGCGCCGCTTCATAACGCGATCGCCCGTCACCGAAATCATGTCGTTCCAGGATACCGGCTTCTTCGAACAGACGCACCGTCCGATAGACGGTGGCAATCGAAATGCCGGAGTCGATCGCGGATGCGCGTGCGTGAAGCTCCTCGACATCCGGGTGATCTTCTGCTTCCGAGAGGATACGTGCGATGACCCTGCGCTGCTCGGTTATCCGGAGACCCTTTTCAGCGCAGAGTGCTTCGACATCAATCTTTCGAGGCATTGCGATCCTTGCTTGGTGCGTTGAAGCAGGTGTGTGTGACCGCGAGCCTACAGATTTTCTGCAGGTGACGGAAGCCGGACATGCTCTTTTTCTGGCAGCGGCTTCCGATCCATCCTCAGCGCTTGCCGCGCTTCGTTCCCAGGCCAATTTTCTTGGCGAGCGAACGGCGCTGTTCAGCGTAGTTCGGTGCTACCATTGGATAGTCCGCTGGTAAACTCCACTTGGCGCGGTATTGTTCGGGCGTCATTTGATAGTGGGTCATCAGATGGCGCTTCAACATCTTGAGCTTCTTGCCGTCTTCCAGACACACGATGTAGTCGGGCTTGATCGACGAGCGGATCGAAACGGCCGGTTCCAGCTTCACTTCAGGCTCGGCAGCAGTTTGGCCCAGGCCGGAAAGAGCCTTGTGCACATTCTGAATCAGCGTCGGCAAGTCGGACACAGCTACGCTGTTATTGCTTACATGCGCCGACACAATGTCTGCAGTCAAAGTGATCAAAGTTTCGGTAATCGCGCCATCATCGGTCATTGTGCTACCCTATATTGTCATTGTCATTTGCATCGATGTTAGTCGTGCGGAATGCGCTATCGCGCCAACCGCCAACAAAGGCAATCTCTCAGTAGTATAAGGTCGTCATTTTTTTTCGACCCGCATCTATTGCATTTCGTTAGCTTTAGAGCTGTCGTTTCAAAGTAAGGGCATCGAAAGACTGTCGCGAAAGGCCACGATAGTAAGACAACCGCCTTCCAACAATCCCAAAACCTGCTTTTTTGTACATCATAAGTGCAGCATTACCCTCGCGCACTTCCAGATGGATGAATGAAGACCCGTGCTGTCTCGCCTCGTTGATCGTGAATTCGAGCAATTGCTTTCCTATTCCATGCCCACGATACTCCGGCTTAACTCCGATCAAGAGTAATTCCGTTTCGTCCAGGATTCTTCGTGCCAGAGCGAATCCGCTCGACTTGTTTTTGTATGTGGCGAGCATGAGCCATACGTTCGGCAAGCCAAGTATTCCGAGGCACTGTGCTCGATTCCATGCTTCTCCGAATTCCGGATCAAAGGCCTCGCTCATTATACCCATCACCGAATCAATCGCTTCGACTCCGACATTTGCTATGGTGACGGCGCTGGTGAACGTCGAACTCACGCCGGTATCGCGTCCGGACGGCGCCCATAAATTGGATTGGCTGGCAACGAACGCAGCGCAGCAGGCAACAGGCGAACGTCGGCCGCACGAGGCAAGGCATCGAATGCCCTGCCGCTGCCGCGTTCGCTGATCAGCCGATCGGCCGCGGACCCTAGGATGACGTCGCCATTTGTGAACAGACTGGCTGCGCCTGGCGGCAGAGAGGCCAGTGCCGAACAAGGGGATAGTGGGGTACGCTTGAAATCCTGCACGAAAAACTCACCGTGTCCGCCCTGAATGGCAACACCCAGTGTCTCGCTGTCGCCATCAAATCCTGCGGCGATGAGGGCCATCGTCGAAAAACCGGACAACGGTATTTTCCACGCCAGGGCCAAGGCCCGAGCCGCGGCAAGGCCAACACGAACGCCCGTAAAGCTGCCAGGCCCGCAATCGACAAAAATATGGTCTGCCCGGCCATTGCCTGGCAGGGCGGCGATCATTGGAATGAGCCGTTCTGCATGGCCACGGCCTACGACAATATGCTGTTCGCCGCAAATCTCATTGCCATCGAGCAGCGCGACCGAACATGCGGCGGTGGCTGTGGAGATGGCCAGCTGCATCAATGATGCCAGCCTTTTCTCAAACGATTCTATTCATTTCTTCAAAAACAGGACGGGGCGAGCGCGCAAAAATCGTCGACGGATCGCCATGGCCAAGCGTCGAGATAAAATTTGAACGGATTGTCGTATCCTTGAAAAAGGCTTCATCGACCGCCTGGTTGTCAAATCCTGACATCGGTCCTGTGTCGAGACCGAGCGCGCGCGCCGCCAGGATGAAATACGCGCTTTGAAGCGTCGAATTTCGAAAAGCGGTCGTTTCGATCAGTGCCTCGTTGCCCGTGAACCAGCTTCGCGCATCGGCGTGAGGAAATAATTGCGGCAGTTTTTCATAAAAAGCCATGTCCATGCCGATGATCGCCGTGACCGGCGCCTTCCGGATCTTGTCTCCGTTTGTGCTGGACGCGAGGCTCGCCAGCTTTTCCTTCGCTTCATCCGATACGCACCAAACGATCCGCAATGGCTGGCAATTGGCAGATGTCGGCGCCATCTTCACAAGTTCGTAAATCGCGCGCAATTCCGTTTCGGTGACCGGCGTATCGTCGAACCCGTTATAGGTGCGCGCCGAACGGAACAGCTGGTCAAGCGCGCTATCGGACAAAGGCTTGCCCATTCGAAATTACTCCCCTCTTAGATCTTATTTCGTTAAACGGCCCGGACTTCGGTGACTTCGGGAACATAATGTTTGAGGAGGGTCTCGATGCCGTTCTTGAGGGTCGCTGTCGAAGACGGGCACCCTGAACACGCGCCATGCATGGCGAGAAACACCGTTCCCTTTTGAAAGCCGCGATAGACGATGTCCCCGCCGTCCTTGGCCACGGCAGGCCGGACACGTTCCTCGATCAATTCCTTGATCTGGATGATGACATCGCTGTCTTCTGGATCATCCTCAAGGCCTATATCGCCGGGCACGACGATGCTCGCAGCGCTGCCAGTCGTGAAGAGAGGCGCCTCGCTCATGAAATGATCCAGCAGGATCGTCAGGACGTCCGGCTTCAGATCGCGCCAGTCCCCACCTTCACCAATCGTCACTGAGATAAAATCACGGCCGAAAAAGACGCCAGCCACATCGCCGAGGCTGAATAAGGCGGATGCCAGCGGCGATGCGTCGGCTTCCTCCGGATCGGCAAAATCACGCGTGCCCGAGTCGAGTACTATTCGTCCCGGCAGAAACTTCAGAGTCGCTGGATTGGGGGTGGCTTCGGTTTCGATCAACATAATGTGCATTTGGGCACAAAAGGCGGTTGGATCAAGTGCGGGTTGAGATAAACAGCTATTACGCCTTTCTTTTGCCGCGATTATCTTGCATAGGGCCATCGACGCCGATGTCCGCGCTGCGGAAATCCGGACGGAGCAGCGTGAACACCTCGCCAATGGGCAGGTTGCGCTCCACCTCGGGCGTCATGGCTTAGGCTTCCCTTTTCACGCGGGTCGTCAGTAACCCGCTGGTCGCAGCGCCCATTTCTGGCGCGCGCTCCCGCACTTTTGAAAGTGATATTCTCTTGGTTAAATTTTCCCAATTGGGGCTCGCAGAGCCTATCGTGAAGGCGCTTGCCGCAAAGGGATATGATATCCCCACGCCGATCCAGGCCCAGTCCATTCCGGCGCTGCTCGAAGGGCGCGATCTGTGCGGCATCGCGCAGACAGGCACGGGCAAGACCGCTGCCTTTGCGCTGCCGTCCCTGCATCGCCTCGCCGCCAGCCCCCGTAACCGCGCGCCCGGCAGCTGCCGCATGCTGGTACTCTCGCCGACCCGAGAGCTTGCCAGCCAGATCGCGCAGAGTTTTGCCGATTACGGCAAGTTCATGAATCTGTCGGTCGCGGTTGTGTTCGGTGGCGTACCGATCAACCGCCAGATCCGCCAAATGGGGCAGGGCGTTGACATTCTCGTTGCAACGCCGGGCCGTCTGCTCGACCTGATCGACCAGCGCGCGCTCAGCCTGCGCAATGTCGAGATCTTCGTCCTCGATGAGGCCGACCAGATGCTCGATCTCGGTTTCATCCATGCATTGAAGCGCGTCGATCAGCTTCTCCCCAAGAAGCGCCAGAGCCTGTTCTTCTCGGCGACCATGCCGAAAACGATCGCGGAACTGGGCGACCGGTTCCTGACCGATCCGATCAAGGTTTCGGTTGCTCCTGCGGCCACGACCGCCGAGCGGGTGGACCAGTTCGCCACGTTCGTGAATCAGTCGGAAAAGCAGGCGCTGCTGACGATCCTGCTGAAGCGCGAGGAATTTGATCGCGCGCTGGTCTTCACGCGGACCAAGCATGGCGCCGACAAGGTCGTGAAGCATCTCGCCGCGGCCGGAATCCGCTCCGCTGCGATCCACGGCAACAAGAGCCAGCCGCAGCGCGAGGCAGCCCTCGGCGCTTTCCGCAAGGGCGAAATCCGCATCCTGGTGGCGACGGATATCGCCGCTCGCGGGATCGACGTCGGCGGCATCAGTCACGTCTACAATTTCGAGCTGCCGAACGTCGCCGAACAGTATGTCCACCGCATCGGCCGCACGGCCCGTGCCGGCGCCGCCGGGATCGCGATCGCGTTCGTTGCCGACGATGAGCGTCCGTTCCTGCGTCAGATCGAAAAGCTCACACGGGTAAAGCTGGACATCATCCCGCTGCCGGAAAACTTCACGGCGGAGCGGGACAAGCTGCCGAAGCCGGTTCAGGCGCCTGCGACTGCGCAGCGCCGGTTCGACGACAAGCGGGGCGGCCATCATGCGCGTCCGGCGCAGCGCGACGCCGAAGCGCCGAAGCGCCGGTTTCCGCCCAAGCGTCGCGGCGCCGTGGGCGCCCACAAGGGCGCCGTCCAGCGGACCGGCGCCCGGTAGAAAAAGCGGAACTGAACCAGCGTTAGACGAGATTGGATTAGTTTATCCGCTCATCCTGAGAGAGACTGATTGGAACCCAGGCGCCCCCGAAATAGGGATCGTCCGGGTTCCAGAATATGCGCGGTCCGTCGTGGAGGGTGGTGGTCGCCGCGAAAGGGTCGGTGGTTTGCATCGCCGGATCGCCGACGATGTCGAAACGCTTCACCAATTCCGCCGGGACATGGTCAGGAATTCTGTTCGCCGTCATGACCTTTCGCTACCTCTACCGTGTTATCGGGCGGCATCCATCGTTAGTCCGCCATCACCCATGAAACTATATCCGGTGACGTACCGGGAATCGGCGCTAGCCAGGAACAACGCGATGGGAACGCGGGCCGCAGTGCGCGTAAGGGCGCGGATCGCTTCCTTCGCCATATTGTAGGGTGCCATTCCAATAGCGTCCTGGAAAGCAGCCGCTGAACCGAAATTGATGATCCGGCCGAGTCATCGCCGCTGAGCGGCCAGCCATGGTGAAACACGATCGGCTGTCACTTGCCCCAATCCTTGTAGAAGATTTCGGCGCCGTCGCTGGTCGCTATCGTGGACATGGTTCGACTCCAGATCACAGAGTTGGAAGAAAAGATCAGCCTATGCCGGGGGCGGGAAAGCGATAGCCGGGTTGTAAGCTGGCGCGGGCCGCGATAGCGAGCCGGATGCCGTGCCTGGCTCTGTGCCAGAAAGGGGGATAAATGGCCGAGAACGCAAATTCGACACAGGCGCCATCGCGTGAGTTCGTGTCCGTTTTGATCCTGGCGCTTGGCTTTGGCCTGGTCGGGGTCGATCGCTTCATGATCTCGGCACTTTTCCCGGTGATCGCGCAAGATCTGAAGCTTGGATATGGTGATATCGGGACGATCACCGGGGCGCTTGCCATCGCCTGGGGCCTGGCGGCGCTGTTCATGGGAAATCTTTCGGACAGGATCGGCCGACGGCTGGTCCTTGTCAGCTCGCTTATCCTGTTTTCAGCATTGATCGGTGCCAGCGGACTTGCCGGCGGACTGGCCAGCCTCGTTCTCGTCCGTATTGTGATGGGGTTTGCAGATGGCGCCTACACGCCCGCCAGCATTTCGGCGACCATGGCGGCGTCACCGCCACAACGTCGCGGGCAGAATATCGGCCTGCAGCAGATGACCGCATTCCTATTCGGACTGGGTTTCGCGCCTTTGATCGTCACGGCTCTGCTGCACGTGATTGACTGGCGCTGGATATTTTCGTTGTTCGTCGTCCCCGGCTTTATCGTTGCGTGGCTGACGTGGAAGATCATTCCACGGGACAATGGCGAGCAGCTCCACCATGGGGAACGCAATAGCTGGGCTGATTGGCGCACCGTGCTGGGCTACGGTAACATCCGCATCCTGATGGCGCTGATGCTGAGCTGGCTGACCTGTCTCGTGACGACCAGCGCCTTCTTGCCGAATTACCTGCTCGATCACCTCCATCTCGAATTCGCGCAGATGGGCACGGTGATGTCGGCGATCGGCTTTGGCGGGACGGTCGGTACGATCCTTTTGCCCTGGCTGTCCGACAAGATTGGGCGAAAGCCGGTCATGTTGCTCGGCATTCTCGGTGCCGGCTTTTCGCTCATCATGCTGTCCATGGCGGGTCCGCATGTTGGCGAATTATTCGCCTGCCTATTCTTTGCGATGTTCTGCATCATGGCCCTGCTCACGCTGACGGTCGGGCCGCTTTGCGCGGAGACCGTGCCGCCTGCATTGATGGCCACTGCGTCGGGCGTGGTGATTGCCGCGGGCGAATTATTTGGTGGGGGGCTCGCTCCCATCATCGTTGGCTATGCTGCACAGCATTTTGGGATCGAGCATATTCTCTGGTTGCCGATCGGCATGCTTGGCGTTGCATTTATTCTCGGCTTGCTGCTCCGGGAAACACGGCCGCGCGTAACCGTGATCGTCTGAACTCTACCTGGCGGCGGTGCCCAGTCGCAGATCGAATTCCGTCGTGCGTTTCTTCACTTGCGCGGCCCTGCCTGCAGCGTCGATGCGCGGCACCGTCGCGGGGATCGTCGTGCCGACATCGGCAAGCCTGATGACCTTGAAATCCTTCACCATGTCCTTCGCGTCGGCTCCAGCGGGCACGCCCTGCCAACGGACGATATACATACCCTGGTGAAGTCCGGCGGTGTCGATCCAGTTCGCTACGCCTGGATCTTTCGGCGAAAGCACATAGGTAACGCTATTATCCGGATTTCGTTGAACCTGTCCATTGTTCAGGCTGTAGGTGCCGTTGCGTGTATCGACCGGCATCATCAGCCACGGGCTGAGAAGCTGAAAACCAATATAGCTCGCGCCGACATCCGTGATCGTAATGGTGATTGCGTCATCATCCGTGAGGTTGAAGCGTCCTCCAAGCAGATAGCCCCAGCCGCCCGCGCGGGGCGCCGGCCCGACCACCTTGTTGTCTGCAATTCCGCCAAGCCAGTTGGTCTTGAAGCCTGACCAGAAGCGCACGAAACCAGGCAGATCTGTCACAATTTCACTCAGGAGCTGTTGCTCGGTCAGCGGGGCAGACGCATCAGGCCCGCTGGTTCGCTTGATCGTCACTGCGGTCGGGTTTTCATTCCAGTCCGAAAGCACGTCACGGATCGCCAGCTGTAACGGCCCCGGTGCGGTGTGGAGATAGTTTGGATCCTTCGAATTGGTGTCAGGGCCGATCGTGACCGTGAAACTGCCATCAGGCGCGATATTCATATTACTGCTCATGATGAGCGAGACCTGGTTGCCGAGATCGGGCGTTTTCGAGGTCTGTTGCGTGATAACCGTCTTGCCGGGCGCACCCTTGAATATCTCGAAACTGAGCTGGGAAGGACGGTTCATACCGAACTGTCCTTTCACCTCGTAGGTGGAATCGCCGTTGAGAAACGCACCGCGATAGATGTGATCGGGATTGTCTCCGGCCGCGCCCATGCCCTGCATTTCGTGGCCAAACCAGCAGTGGGGTGAGTTGTCGACATGCCAGAGGATCTGCGGGCGAAAGGTGTCGCCACCGACTTCCCACATGATCATAGCCATCGACCAGAGATCGAGCACATGATCGATCTGCGCTGCGCCATCCGGGATCTTGCCCGCTGGATCCTCTTCGAGAATCTTGCGCAATTGCGGACGGAGCTTTTTCACTTCCGGGCTCGCAAAAATACGAAGCGCAAGCTTTTCGGCATTGATCTGATCGTCTGTCGCGAGGGGACCGGTGTAACGCATGGTGCAATTCTCCAGGGAGGGGGCGGCGCGCAGCGGTGTCGCCGCGAGCAGCGCAAGGACTGCAATGCTGCGAAGCGTGCGCAGAGCAGAAGGAAATGGCGATGGTTTTTTCGGAACTATCATCCAGCCTGACTCGCGTCGAGATAGTCGCGCCAGTTGGCGATCTTCTCGTCTTCCAGTTCGAAAATACCGAGCACACGGAAGGACTTGAACTCTTTGCCGGAGGCATCGATCAGCCGGTCGATCCGCTCATTGAAAACGAGGTTCCCTGAAACCGCGGAATGAAGAATGTCCACTTTCACTTGCTCGAAGCCGAGCATCAGAATCTTGTGTCCCTTCAGCATCTCATCATCCTCTCGATATCGATGCCACCCAGTCGCTTACATCGGTTTCCCCGAATAAAGCCTTGCCGCCGCGCGCGCGAATTTCTTCGACCACATCGGCGCCCTGCACGTCTGCGCGGTCGGCAATAAAAACGTCCGCGCCTTCTTCGGCGAACCGCAAGGCCGTGGCACGTCCGATGTCGCTTGCACCGCCCGTGATCAGCGCCTTCTTGTCGTCAAGCCGTCCTCGCATCACCGTGTCCTCAGTGACGTTTATTTTGTTTTGTGCGAGGCTTTCGTTCTTCCACCACGGTCTCACCTGCCGCCGGGCAGGCAGGCATGCGACGGCCAGTGATACGATGCCGACAAATATAAGCAGTCGTGGAAACCACGGCAAAAAAATACGGGACCGGAAATGCTTGAACAGGATGAGCCTGGCGTGGCCGCAGACGAGTCTCGGCCTTTGAAGGTCGATGCGCTGCTGCAGGAGGCAAGACAACAGACGGGCCTGAACAATTTCGGTACGGACCAGACGTTTCGCGTCGGTCTGGAACGGCTGGTCGATGCGCTTGAGGATATGAAACCTTCCCCCTATCTGCGCGCCGACGCGCGGGCGCGCATCGTCAGCATGCTGGGAACGCGATTGCGTCTCGTCGAGGATGCGCGACAGCATCCTGAGATTCTTGCTATCCAGATTGAAAAGCCTCTCTTCATCGTCGGATTGCCACGCACCGGGACTACGATCACCTTCGATATGCTGTCGCTCGATCCCAACGCGCGTTACCCGCGTGACTGGGAATGGTTGATACCCTGGCCCGCGACCGAAGCAGCGACGATCGACACCGATCCCCGCATCGCGCTTATCCAGCCGATGATGGATCGCATGCTCGAAACCGCGCCAGAGCTCGCGACGGTCCACCGGTTCGACTGTACGGCGCCCGGCGAATGCAACACGGGCATGATGCAGCATTTTTCGAGTACGAACTGGTTTGCGGAAATCGGCACGGCGGGTCATGCCGAATGGCTGCTTGAGGCCATTCCGCAAGGTCTATACGCTGATCACAAGCGTTTGCTGCAAGAGATGCAGTGGAAGGGCCCGAAAGGCCGCTGGCTCCTCAAATCGCCACAGCATCTTTTCGATCTGCCGGGATTGTTCGAGACCTATCCTGACGCCCGGGTCGTCTGGACTCATAGGGATCCGGTTACGACCTTCTCGTCGCTGGCCAGCATGATAACGAAGGTTCAGCGCGCCGTCAGGCTTGATCCCGATCCGAAGGTGGTGGGTGATATCGTCTCGCGAACCTGGACCCGGGCCATCCTGAATGCCATCGAAGCACGTGAACAATATCCGGAAATAAAGAAGGGTATGATCGACCTGCCGCACCGCGAAGTCGTTCGCGATCCCATTGCGGCGATCCGTCACATCTATAGCTATTTCGGTGAGGAATTCAGTCCGGAATTCGAACGGCGCGTCGCCAGCTTTTCGAAGACAGATGAAAAAGCGCAACGGATCGGCCGTCACAAGCACAGCCCGGAAGAATATGGGATCGACCCGGACAAGGTACGACGGAATCTTGCGCCCTATTATGCGCGCTATGGCAATCTGATCTGACAATTCCATCGGTATGAGGAAAACCGCATGTTAAGCGGCAAGAAAATATTGATCACGGGTGCCAGCGGGCAGGTCGCTTACCCCATCGCCGCCCATCTTGCGCGGGGCAATGAAGTTTGGGGTGGAGCGCGTCTTCGCCTTGCGATCACTGGCCCTTGCGGCGTTTCATTTGCGGACGGCCTGGCGCGTCTCATCAAGGAACATCATTCGGCCTGAAGGGGATCAGGCCGCTGCTGGCGCGTTGTCCAGCATCTTGATGATTGCCGAGAAATCGAGGCCGGCGCTGCCGTTGTTGGCGAACATCTGATAAAGCGCTTCAGCGGCGGACCCCATCGGCACGGTTGCGCCCACGTCCTGCGCTGCCTGAACCGCCAGCTTCAGATCCTTGAGCATTAGCGCTGTCGCAAATCCGCCCTGATAATCGTTGTCGGCGGGGGTTTGCGGGCCGACGCCAGGCAAGGGGCAATATGTCGTCATGGACCAGTTCTGGCCTGATGCCTTCGATGAGATGTCGAAGAATGTCTGCGGATCAAGGCCGAGCTTCTTCGCCATCACGAAGGTCTCGCACGTCGCCACCATGCTCGCCCCGAGCAGCATGTTGTTGCAGATCTTGGCAGCCTGGCCGGAACCGCTGGCGCCTGCATGGATCACGGCCTTGCCCATCAGCGAAAGGATCGGTTCGGCCCGTCCGAACTGTTCGGCCGAGCCACCGACCATGAACGTGAGCGTTCCGGCGTTGGCGGCTGCGATGCCGCCAGAAACGGGCGCATCGAGCATCGCCAGGCCCTTGTCCGCGGCAGCCCGTGCCACTGCTTTCGCAGTGGCAACGTCGATCGTGGAGCAATCCAGTAGCAATGCCGAGGCGGGCGCCGCCCCGAAGATCTCACTTTCGTAGACGGAACGTACATGTGTGCCTGCCGGCAGCATCGTTACGACATATTCTGCATCTGCGACCGCCTCCGCCGCTGAGGCCGCGGTAAGGCATCCGGCCTCGGTAGCGCGTGCCAACGCGGCCGCTGAAAGATCGAAAGCACGAACGTCATGTCCCGCTTTGGCCAGATTGGCCGCCATTCCGCCGCCCATATTGCCAAGCCCGATGAAACCGATACGCGCCATTCTTCTATCCTTATTTTATGTTCGTGTTGCAGGATCAGGGCGGTTATTGCCCTTTCCACACACCCGGCCGCTTTTCGACAAAGGCGGTCATGCCCTCGGCTTTGTCTTTCGTTGAGGTGAGGCCGTTGAACAGCCGGCGTTCGAACAATATGCCCTGCGCCAGCCCCGTCTCGAACGCGGCATTGACCATTTCCTTGTTGGCAATCGCCGCGAGTGGCGGGAGCGCTGCGATGGCTTGTGCGGTTTTGAGCGCTTCCTCGACCAGTTCGGCTGCCGGCACCACGCGGCTGACGAGGCTTGCCCGCTCTGCCTCGGCGGCGTCCATCATCCGGCCAGTCAGGCACATTTCCATCGCCTTCGCCTTGCCCACTGCACGGGTCAGACGTTGCGATCCGCCCATTCCGGGTGCGACACCCAGCTTGATCTCTGGTTGACCAAATTTTGCGGTGTCAGCCGCAATGATAAAGTCCGCCATCATCGCCAGTTCGCATCCGCCGCCGAGTGCGAAGCCGGCCACGGCCGCGATCCAGGGCTTTCGCGTGGCCGTCACGCGTTCCCAGCCCGCGAAGAAGTTGGCAGCATACATTTCGGAAAAGCCTTGCGGCTCCATTTCCTTGATATCGGCGCCTGCCGCGAACGCCTTTTCGCTTCCGGTAAGCACGAGGCAACGCTGGGTCTTGTCGGCATCATACGCCGCCATCACACCGATCAGTTCCGCCAGAACCTGGGAATTGAGGGCGTTGAGCGCCTGGGGCCGGTTCAGGCGTACCAGCGTTACCGCGCCGTGCGTCTCGATCAGGATCGTCTCGTAACTGGCCATGTATTCCTCCAAGGCTATCGGCAAGGTTCCCATTCCTCATCCGCCGGAAGCGGCGCGAAGATCTGGGCTATCATATGATCGGTGACACCCTCGGGAGTATCCGGGTCCCACTTGGGTGCATTGTCCTTGTCCACGATCAGGGCGCGGACACCTTCGATAAAATCGTGACGCTGGCAAATGTGGGCGGCGACGCGAAATTCGACCTTCATCTCTTCCGCGAAATCGACATGGTCGCGGCCCTGGGCGAGCAGCCTGAGCGAAACCTTGCACGTGGTAGGCGATTTGTTCGCGAGCGTTGCGAGTTCCTTTAGCGCCCATTCCGAACCGTCCGCCTTGAGCGCGGCCAGCACGTCCTCGTAAGTGTTGGACGCGAACAGACGATCGATCCGGGAACGGTTCGCTGTGATCCGTGCCTCGGGGGGCGTTTCACCCGCATTCGAAATTGCGGTTTCCAACGATGCCGGATCAGCAATGATTTCGGCCTTCAGCGCATCGAGCTTTTCGCTCAGAACATAATCCGTCGCGAGACCCAGCGCGACGCATTCTGCACCATCAATGCGCGCGCCGGTCAGGGCTAGAAACTCGCCAGTGCGTCCGGGCAGGCGCGAGAGATACCATCCGCCGCCGACATCCGGGAACAGGCCGATCCCGCTTTCGGGCATGGCATACATCGTCCGTTCGGTCGCGATGCGGTACTTTGCCGGCTGGGAGATGCCCACGCCGCCACCCATCGTTACGCCGTCCATGAAGGCGATGACTGGCTTCACATAGGTGAAGAGCAGATGATTCAGCTGATATTCGCGATAGAAGAAGGCGCGGGCTTCGACACCGTCGCCTTTACCGCTTTCGGCAATCATCCGGATATCGCCGCCTGCGCAAAAGCCTCTGCCCTCTGCGTGATCGATCATGACCAGTCTAACGGAATTATTTTCCCGCCATTCCAGCAACGCCGCGATCATCGCGTCGCACATGCCGTGCGTGAGCGCGTGAATGGCTTTCGGACGGTTGAGGCGAATGCGGCCCACACCGCCCTCAATGTTTATCAGGACTTCGTCAGTCATTGGCGCAACATCTCCCGCGCGATGATGACGCGCATGATCTCGTTCGTGCCCTCAAGGATGCGATGGACGCGCAGATCGCGATAGAAGCGCTCGATCGGATAATCCTGTAGATAGCCATAGCCGCCGTGCAGTTGCAGCGCGCGATCCACGACGGCGGAACCAGTGTCAGTGGCGAAGCGCTTGGCCATCGCTGCGAACTTGGTCTTGTCCGGCGCATTGTACGTTACCTTGGCCGCTGCCGTATAGAGCAGCGTGCGCGCAGCCTGCAGCTCGGTTTCCATGTCGGCGAGGGTAAATTGCGTGCCCTGGAAGTCGGCGATCGATTGCCCGAACTGTTTGCGTTCCCTGGTATAGCGGACAGCTTCGTCCAGGCAGCGTTGCGCGCCGCCCAGCGAACAGGCGCCGATGTTCAGGCGACCGCCATCCAGTCCTGCCATGGCAATGCGGAAGCCTTCGCCCTCGGCGCCGACCCGGTTGGCGACGGGCACGCGGACGCCGTCGAAATTCACCTGAGCGGTAGGTTGAGAGCGCCATCCCAGCTTCTTTTCCTGCGCACCGAAGCTGACGCCGGGCATGTCCTTTTCAATCACCAGACAGGAAATACCCTTGGGTCCATCCTCTCCGGTACGGACCATGGTGACGTATAGCTCGTTCTCGCCGCCGCCGGAGATGAACGCCTTCGAGCCGGTGACGACATAATCGTCGCCGTCGCGGACTGCCTTGGTTCTGAGGCTGGCGGCGTCAGATCCGGCGCTTGGTTCAGTCAGGCAATAGCTTGCAATCTTTTCGCACGGTACCAGGTCCGGCAGGTATTTCGCCTTCACTTCAGCCGCACCGAACCGATCGATCATCCAGGCGGACATGTTATGGATGGAAATGAAGGCGGATGTGGAAGGGCAGCCATAGGCCAGCGCTTCCATGATGATTGCGGATTCGAGCCGCCCCAGCCCGATCCCGCCGGATTCTTCCGACACATAGATGCCGCCAAAGCCGAGTTCGGCAGCGGCCTTGACCACATCGCGCGGGAAATGATGCTCCTCGTCCCATTTTGCTGCGTGGGGGGTGATGGCATCCGCGGTGAAGCGCTGTGCCATCTCCTGTATCGCGCGCTGGTCTTCAGTAAGGTCGAACTGGATCATGATGTTCCGCCAAAGGCCTGGGCGATGTCCTCTAGCGCATCGGCGAGCGCTTCGGGAGCGGAGAAGAAGGGCGAATGGTCGCTGTCGATCGACAGCACGGGGGAGCAGGGCAAAGCCCGTTGCATCCGGCGTTGATAGGCGAGCGGCAGGATGCGGTCGTCCGTACATTCGATGTAGGCGCGGGGTATCGCCCGCGCAGCTTCGGAAAATTCCACTGGCGCGAGGAAAGCTCCGATCGGTTCCGGCGAGATCGATGTACGCACGCGGTCGACCCACTCCGGGGACGTCCTGCCATAGAACATCGGCGTCAACTGGTCCTGTGGGCACAGCAGGGATTCGCCATCCGCCGTTCTTTCCAGCTCAAGCTCTGGCACTATGCCCGCCCCGATGGTGTCGTTGACGTCCTGGATCGATCGTCCCGCCGGGATCAAAGTTGCGGTCAGATAAACGAGACCGGCGATCTTGTCCGGCACTTCGTGGGCGGCCTGACTGATCACGATTCCACCCCGGCTGTGGCCTACCAGTATTATCCCTCTGCTTTGCTGCGATACGACGTTCGCAACGAATCGTCCCCACGCTTTCACAACGCTTTCCGGCGCGGTCTTCGAAGTGTCCACGGCAGGAAGCGTGGGGGCCAGCACCGTATGGCCCCTGGCTACCAGCAATGGAATCAACCGTTCCCAGCACCAGCCGCCGTGGAAGGCGCCATGAACCAGTACGAACGTCGCCACCCGATTATCCCATTGTCGGGATGACAAAGGCGTTGCCGCCGTCCACCGAGCCGTCCGGCCAGCGCTGGGTAATGGTCTTGACCTTGGTCCAGAATTTCACGCCTTCCATGCCGTGCTGGTTGGTGTCGCCGAATGCGGACCGCTTCCAGCCTCCGAAGGTGTGATAGGCGACCGGAACCGGGATCGGCACATTGATACCGACCATGCCTACATTCACGCGCGCCGCGAATTCGCGTGCCGCGTGGCCATTGCGGGTGAAGATCGCCACGCCATTGCCATATTGGTGCCTGGAGGGCAGCGCGACAGCTTCTTCGAAGTCTTTCGCGCGCACGATCTGAAGGACCGGACCGAAAATCTCCTCCTGATAAGTCCGCATTCCGGTTTTCACATGGTCGAACAGCGTGGGGCCGACGAAAAAGCCCTCTTCATGCCCCTGCAATTTGAAGCCGCGTCCATCGACGACGAGCTCGGCGCCTTCGTCCACGCCCATCTGGATATAGTTCTCGATCTTGGCCTTGTGCGCGGCGGTAACGACGGGGCCGTAATGTGCGTCCGGATCGGTGGACACGCCAACGCGCAATGCCTCGATCGCTGGAAGTAGTTTGGCCTTCAGGTTTTCTGCGGTCTTTTCCCCAATGGGAACCACGACAGGCAGTGCCATGCAGCGCTCGCCCGCAGAGCCGAATGCGGCACCGGAAAGATCGTTGACGACCTGGTCGAGGTCGGCATCTGGCATGACGATGCCGTGATTTTTGGCGCCGCCCATGGCTTGCACCCGCTTGCCGGCAGCAACGCCGCGTTGATAGACATAATGCGCGATATCCGAAGAGCCGACGAAGCTGACCGCCGCGATATCCGGATGGTCGAGGATCGCATCGACCATCTCCTTATCGCCGTGAACCACCGAAAGAACGCCATCGGGAAGGCCGGCTTCCTTGAACAGTTCCGCCAGGCGCACAGGCACCGAAGGGTCGCGCTCGGAAGGTTTGATAATGAACGCGTTGCCGCATGCAAGCGCGACACCGGACATCCACAACGGGATCATTCCTGGAAAGTTGAACGGGGTGATGCCGGCGCCGATACCTACCGGCTGCCGCATCGAATAGACGTCGATGCCCGGGCCAGCGCCCTGCGTATATTCGCCTTTCAGGACATGCGGGATACCGCAGCAGAATTCGATCACTTCGAGCCCGCGCTGAATATCGCCCTTGGAATCGGCGATCACCTTGCCGTGCTCGGATGAGAGCAGATGCGCCAGTTCATCCATGTTCTTTTCGACCAGCGCCTTGAAATTGAACATGACGCGTGCCCGGCGCTGCGGGTTCGTCGCGGCCCATGCCGGCTGCGCTGCTTTCGCGGCGGCGACGGCCTTGTCCAGCTCTGCCCGCCCACCAAGCGTCACCCGTGCCTGTACCTGGCCGCTGTTGGGATCGAACACGTCGCTCTGACGGCCGCCGCCGCCAGCCGAAGCGCCAGCTACGTAATGTTCGATGATACGCATGATGATTTCCTCGAATCCTGTCGGACTTGTTTCGGAGCGGACCATGGTCCAATGTGAATATGCAATCAACGGGGCATTTTTATATGGGGAAGCTGCAAAATCGCAGCACTCTCGATTGGGATGATCTGCGAATCTTTCTTGCGGTCGCCCGTTCGCGGCAGATGGCGACAGCGGCGCGCGCACTCGAAATCGACGCGACGACGATCAGCCGCAGGTTGAATCGCCTTGCCGCCGCGCTCGATGCCCCCTTGTTTGAAACGGTGCGGGGGCGCCGGCAACTCACGGACAGGGGGCTTGCGCTGTACAGTCATGCCGAGGCGATCGAAAACGAGACGCTCTCCGCCATCGGGGCCGGGCCGCATGCGCGTGGCATGTCTGGTCAGGTGCGGCTCAGCGTCGCGGAAGGATTAGCGACCTGGGTACTGGCGCCGCGGATGCAGGAGTTTAACGCGCAGCATCCCAACATTCATATCGATCTGATCACCACCTCGGGCTTTCTGAACCCATCGAAAAGAGAGGCTGATATTTCGGTAATGCTGGCGCGGCCGCGCGCAGGCCGCCTTGTCGCACAACGCCTCACCACCTATTCCCTCGGCCTTTATACGACCTGCGCTTACCTTGAACGGCAGCCACACCCCGACTCCGCAGCGGCTCTGGTGGACCACGTACTGATCGGCTACGTGCCCGATTTCCTCTACGCGCCCGAACTGGATTATCTGAGCGAGATCGCGCCGGGGCTCGAAGCGGCCGTACGCAGTACCAGCATAAACGTACAGCATCGCCTGATCCGGGAGGGCCTGGGCATCGGCGTCCTGCCGTCTTTCATGGCCGCGCGGGACGAGGCGCTCGTGCCGCTGCTTTGCGATCAGGTTCGGCTGGAGCGCAGCTTCTGGCTGGTAACGCACGCGGACGTACGACGACTGGCCCGGGTGGATGCAGTCGCGACCTGGTTGAAACACAGTGTGGCAGGAATGCAATGATTGCCGATTGGCAGCGATTGCCGATTGGCAGCGCAGCATTCATGACATATTCAACGCGAACTGTTTAAGCGGGTGTCCATGGTAACGAAATATCCTGCGCTGAGTATGGTCATGATGCTGTGCTATGCCGCCATGGCGATCACTGCGGAAGCGCGTCGTCCAGAGCAGGATTCGGCCTATTCGGAGGCTCGTTCCGGCAATATCCGCCCGTTTGGCGAAATTCGTGCGCGCGTCGCTCCGCGGATGGCGGGGGCATCCTATCTCGGTTCGGAATATGATCCAGGTTCGGCCACTTACCGCCTGAAATATATGCGCAGCGGTTCGGTAATCTGGGTCGATGTGGACGCGAGAACCGGCGCCATCATAGGCCGTTCGGGCGATTAACTTGCCGCCACGGCACAATTCCGTCATTCCGGCATTTCCATTTCAGGCACTTTCAAGGAAAAACAATCGATGCGGGTCTTGATCGTGGAGGACGAACCCAACCTTGGCCGCCAGTTGCGGGCGACGTTGGAGGGCGCTGGTTATGCAATCGACCTCGCTACTGATGGCGAGGATGGTCACTATCTCGGGTCGACAGAGAATTACGATGCGATAGTGTTGGATCTCGGCTTGCCCGAGATTGACGGCCTTACCGTGCTGGATCGCTGGCGCAAGGAAGGCAAGGATACCCCTGTGCTCGTGCTTACCGCGCGGGACAGCTGGTCGGACAAGGTTGCCGGCCTTGATGCGGGTGCCGACGACTATCTGGCGAAACCGTTCCAGACCGAAGAACTGATCGCGCGTCTGCGCGCCTTGATCCGCCGCGCGTCAGGTAATGCATCCTCGGAGCTGATCGCCGGCGACGTTCGCCTCGACACGCGTTCGGGCAAGGTTACCAATGCGGGCGAGCCGGTCAAGCTCACCGCGCAGGAATATAAGCTGCTGTCCTACCTGCTTCATCACAAGGGCAAGGTGGTAAGCCGCACCGAACTGATCGAGCATATCTATGATCAGGATTTCGATCGCGATTCCAACACGATCGAAGTGTTCGTAACCCGTATCCGCAAGAAGCTCGGCGCGGACGTCATCAGCACGATCCGTGGATTGGGCTATTCGCTCGAGGATCCAGCCGCCTGAGGCGACCCGTAGAATGGCAGAGGATGCTCTAGCACCGCCCCCTGCCGAAAGGCCGCGCACTACCGGGTCGCTGACCCGGCGCATGATCGGCATTGCTGCCTTGTGGATTGGCATTCTCCTGCTGGGCGGGGGGCTGGCGCTGGATCGAGTGCTCAGCGACGCGATCACGCGCAATTTCGACTCGCAGCTGGAATATGTGCTGACCGCGATGATCGCTTCCGCCGAGATCGGGCCGGAAGGCGAGGTGCGGTTTACCCGGCCGCTGGGCGATCAGCGTTTTCTCGAGCCCTATTCAGGGCTTTATTGGCAGGTGTCCGCTCAGGCGCATGAGCCGTTCCGCTCGCGATCGCTGTGGGATCGCGCACTTCCCAGCAAGGCGGATCATCGTGACGAAGAACTGCACGTCTACGATACGCTGCCGTTCGGCAAGGATGAGCTGCGTATCCACGAACGCGATATCAAACTGCCCAACTCCAAGATCTATTGGCGGTTTCAGGTCGGCCAGAGCCGCGAAGAACTGAATGAGCAGATCACCATTCTGCGCAGTACCGTGCTGAAATCGTTTCTCCTGCTTGGTCTCGGGCTGATTTTCATGGCCGCACTTCAGGCAACGTTTGGGCTGTGGCCGTTGCGCAAGGTGCGTCGCGAAATCGCGGCCGTCCGCAGCGGCAGGATTTCGCGCGTCGATGCACGCCTTCCGGTCGAAATCGCGCCTATGGTCGAGGAATTGAACGAATTGTTGGCGCACAACGAGCGGCAGGCGGAGGAGGCGCGGCTTCATGCGGGCAATCTTGCGCACGCCCTGAAAACGCCGCTCACCGTCGTGATGAACGAAGCAACTGCCAAAAGTCCAAGTCTCCATGCCACGGTCATCCGCGAAGCGACGACGATGCGTCGTCAGGTGGACCATCATCTTGCGCGGGCACGGGCTGTCGGTCGGAGGGCCAGCGGTCAGAGCACCGCCGCGGTCTGGCCATCGCTCGAGGCAGTCGATCGTGCGGTCAGCCGTCTCTATCAGGAAAGCGTGATTGATCTCGACGGGACAAAGGACGTGTCAGTTCGGGTCGAGCGCCAGGATCTCGACGAACTCCTCGGCAATCTCATCGAAAACGCCGCCAAATATGGCAGCGGCCGTGTCTTCGTAACTGTTTCGCGCGAGGATTCGATGGGTGAAATCGTCGTGGAGGACGATGGCCCGGGCATTCCCGCGGATCAACGCGCCGCGATCTTCGAACGTGGCGCCCGACTCGATACCGACAAGCCCGGCACCGGTCTTGGCCTCGCCATCGTGAGGGACGTTGCCCAGATTTACGGCGGGACGGTCGCGCTTGAAGAAAGCGAGGATCTGGGCGGGCTGCTGGTACGGTTACGCCTGCCGCTGGCGGAATAGTGCTAAGCGCGGGCGTTTTCGTGATGCCGGATCACTTCGTCGATGATGAAGCGCAGGAACTTCTCGGAAAAATCGGGGTCGAGATTCGCGCTTTGTGCAAGCGAGCGAAGGCGCGCAATCTGTGCGCCCTCCCGTGACGGATCAGCGGGCGGCAATCCCGATTCGGCCTTGTAGCGGCCTACAGCCTGGGTGATCTTGAAGCGCTCCGCCAGCATGAACACCAACGCCGCATCGATATTGTCGATGCTTTCACGGTACTTCGCCAGCGTCGAGTCGCTCATGAATCCTCCCTGTGATGCCATGCGCCGACACCATTCGCCGCCTTTTGTTGCGGGATGGACGCGGACGCAAGCCCATCCGCTTGCCTTTATGCTTCGGCGGGGCCAGAGGCAGTAGCGTCATGACTACGAATGTTCTGCCGCTCCGTCGCACGACCGCGCCCTCCCTCGATCCGATGATCGCGCTGGTGGCCGCCGATCTCAACCAGGTGAATAGCGTCATCCTAGCGCGAATGCAGAGCGATGTGCCGTTGATTCCTGAGTTGGCGGGGCACCTGATTGCCGGTGGCGGAAAGCGCATGCGGCCGATGCTGACGCTCGCCTGCGCCCGTTTGCTGGATTATGGGGGCACGCGGCATCATCGTCTGTCGGCCGCCGTCGAGTTCATCCACACAGCGACCTTGCTTCATGACGACGTGGTCGATGGCTCGGGCCTTCGCCGTGGCCGCCGGACCGCCAACATCATCTGGGGCAATCCTGCCAGCGTGCTCGTTGGCGATTTTCTCTTCAGCCGCGCGTTCGAGCTGATGGTGGAGGATGGGTCGCTGCGTGTGTTGCGTATCCTGTCCAGCGCATCCGCGATCATCGCCGAAGGCGAGGTCAACCAGCTGACCGCCCAGCGGCGGGTGGAAACGACCGAGGAGCGGTATCTCGATATCATCGGCGCGAAGACCGCGGCCCTTTTCGCGGCAGCGTGCCGGATCGCAGCGGTGGTGGCGGAACGCGATCCTGCCGTCGAAGAGGCGCTCGACGCTTATGGCCGCAATCTCGGCATCGCTTTCCAGCTGGTCGATGATGCGATCGATTATGTTTCGGACGGCGCCACCATGGGCAAGGACAGTGGCGATGATTTCCGAGACGGAAAGGTGACACTGCCGGTCATCCTTGCTCATGCGCGCGGTTCTGCCGAGGATAAGGCGTTCTGGCGTGCCGCGATGGAAGGGCATCGTATTTCGGACGATGACCTCGCCCGGGCCACGCGCCTGTTGCGCGAAACCGGCGCGATCGATGACACTATCGGCCGGGCGCGTCACTACGGCCAGCGGGCAATCGATGCGCTCGGCGGCCTCGGCGGTGGCCCTGCGCGGGCGGCGCTGGTGGAAGCAGTCGAATTTGCCATTGCGCGAGCATACTGACCAAGGCGATCATTGTGTCGATAAGGCTTCGTGCTGATGCCGCGTTCCGCTGATATCTTGTAAATTACCCGATCATGAGTCTTCCTGTGAACGCCGTCCTTCCAGCGCTGAAGGCTGCGCTTGGCGGTCGATCGAATGCCGTGCTGGTCGCCCCACCCGGCGCCGGCAAGACGACAGCAACTGCGCCCGCCCTGTTGGGCGAATCCTGGTGTACCGGGCAGATCCTTCTCCTCTCGCCCCGGCGGCTGGCGGCGCGGGCCGCGGCCGAACGCATGGCTGACCTGGCAGGCGAGCCGGTGGGCCGGACGATAGGCTATGCTACCCGGCTCGATAGCAGGCAATCCGCGTCAACCCGGATCCTCGTGGTGACGGAAGGGATTTTCGTCAATCGCGTCCAGGCCGATCCCGAACTGCAGGGCATTTCCGCCGTGCTGTTCGATGAAGTACATGAGCGCAGTCTGGACAGCGATTTCGGTATGGCGCTCGCGCTCGATGCTCAGGAAGCGTTACGGCCAGATCTGCGGCTGGTTGCTATGTCGGCAACGCTGGATGGCGATCGCTTTTCCGCTTTGCTGGGCGACGCGCCGGTGATCGAAAGCGCAGGCCTCAGCCATCCGCTCGACCTGCGCTATCTCGGTCGCCGCGCCGAAGCGCGGATTGAGGACGAGATGGCCGAGGCAATCCGCCTCGCGATCGACGAGCAGGCCGAAGGTGGCATCCTTGCCTTCCTCCCCGGCGTTGCTGAGATCGAACGCGTGGCAGAGCGCCTGATCAATCTGCCGCCCGCGATCGTCCTCCATCGCCTGCACGGCAATCTCGATCCCGCCGATCAGCGCGCTGCCATCGCTGCCGAAGCGCCGGGGCGTCGCAAGCTGGTACTTGCCACCTCGATTGCCGAAACCAGCCTTACCCTCGATGGCGTGCGGATCGTGGTCGATAGCGGGCTGGCGCGCAGGCCGCGTTATGATCGCGCGGCCGGCATGACACGGCTGGTGACCGAACGCGCGAGCCAGGCGGCGGTGACACAGCGTGCCGGGCGGGCAGCGAGACAGGCGCCGGGTATTGCCTATCGGCTGTGGGAATCGGCCGCGACCGCCGGACTGCCTCGCTTCGATCCACCCGAAATACTCGAAGCGGACCTGTCGGCATTGACGCTCGATTGCGCGCGCTGGGGGGTAAGCGATCCATCCACGCTGCATTGGATCGATCCGCCGCCCGCCGCTGCCATCTCGGAAGCCCGCCGACGCCTTGCGATGCTGGATGCGATCGATGCTGACGGCCGCCCGACGTCGCACGGGCTGGCGATTGCGCAGTTACCGCTCCCGCCCCGCCTGGCGCACATGCTGATCGCCGCGCATCGCAAGGGGGCGGGGGGGCTGGCGGCTGATGTTGCCGTGCTGCTGTCCGAACGTGGGCTAGGTGGTAACGAACCCGATCTCGAAGCGCGATTGCGCCGCTGGCAGGGCGAGCGCGGCAAGCGCGCCACCGCCGCGCGAGGTCTGGCCAGGCGCTGGCATGGGATGCTCGACAGAAATGCTCCAGCCTCGGGATCGGCGCTGGGCATCGGCGCGTGCGTCGCGCTTGGATTTCCCGATCGTGTGGCAAAACGGCGCGGCAGCGATGGCGCGGACTGGATTTCGATCGGCGGCCGCGGTTTCCGGCTCGATCCGGCCTCGCCGTTAGCGCGCGAGGAGTGGCTTGCGGTCGCTGAGACGCAAGGCATGGCTGCCGGCGCGCGCATCCTCTCAGCGGCGCCCATCACCGAGGGCGATGTGGAGGCCTTGTTCGCGGACAGGATCGAAATCCGTACCGTCGTGAAGTTCGATCCCGCCATCGCCGGGGTCACCGCTATGCGCGAACGGCGGCTGGGCGCGATCCCGCTGGCGCGTGGTCCGGCTGATAATGTCGATAGTGGCGATGTGGCTGCTGCCCTGGTTGAAGGGGTGCGTGCCCACGGGCTCGATCTATTGCCATGGGGCGAGGCATCATCGGCACTCCGCCAGCGGGCTGCGTTTGCGGACGGGCAGGGCGGCGGAGCAGGCGATCTCAGCGACGCGCGCCTGATCGAAGATATCGGCCTTTGGTTGCTGCCATTAGTCGAAGGCAGGCGCAGGTTGGGCGACATTGATCCCGGCGTGCTGCATCAGGCACTCGAAGGTCTGGTAGGCTGGGACGGCAAGGCTGCGATCGATCGCATCGCTCCGGCGACACTCGAAACTCCTGCAGGCAGTAGTCACTCCATTGACTACGCGGCGGATGGCGGCCCGGCGGTCGATGTGCGGGTGCAGGCATTGTTCGGCATGACGCGCCATCCCACGGTGAGCGAAGGCCGCGTCCCGCTCACTTTGCGCCTCACTTCACCTGCTGGCCGACCCATCCAGACGACGCGCGATCTCCCCGGTTTCTGGTCCGGAAGCTGGGCCGCCGTGGCCAAGGAAATGCGCGGCCGTTATCCTCGACATAACTGGCCGGATGATCCCGCCGCTGCAACGGCCTCGCTTCGCACGAAGAAGGCAGAGGCCCGGAAGACGTCTGCAAGATAGCGCCCGGCGCGAGTTCGATCAGTCGATTACAGGGGTTCAAGCACAGGGTCGACGCGCAACTCGGGCGGGATGTTTTCCACCCCGAGCTGGCGATCGATTTCCTCATACCGGCTTCGCAGCCGATCCTCTTGCCGCTGCCAAGCTCTTCGGGGAGGCTAAACGCGGCTCCGCATTCGCGCCCTGCGCCGAAGCAGCCATTGCCCATCGCCAGCTCGCGCGTGAATACGCGGCCAAGGTGCGTGCGATAAGGCCGAAGGCGAAAAAGGCGACCGGGAAACCGCACCCTTCCACCCTCTCTTTGCGCGATCACCAATAGGGCACCGAGCCATAAGGGCCATAATAGCCGAAGATCCGCTCGCCATAGGTCTGGTGGCTGGGGCCGCCGAGTTCGCTCAGTTCGTAGCGGTCATAATAGGGCGCGGCCTCCAGCGCGGCCTTATCGAGCGGCACCACATAGCCGCCGCGCTCGAGGTCATAGTCGAGCAGCGACCAGGGGATCGGATGGAATTTCTCGCCGATGCCGAGAAAGCCGCCGAACGATAGGATCGCATAGACCACCTTGCCGCTGACCTTCTCGATCGAGAGGTCGTTAACATGGCCGATCCGTTCGCCTGCCTGGTTGAAAACGGGTGTGCTGTTGACCCGGCTGCCGAGGATGAGCGCGTGATCGGATCGATCGAGCACGGCCTCCGATGTTGCCTGGTTCATGGTCCATACTCCTGCTAGCCTCGCGCGGTGCAGATGGCTCGCCGGGCGGGGCGAAGAACTACAAATCGAACTCCCGTCTCGGCCATTCGTTCCGGGATTGCCCCGGATTTCGGCCTGTAGATCGCGTACAGCGCCCGAAATGATGGATGAGCGTTCATCGACGGCTTCGGCTCGGCGCGGAGCGGCGGCACAGCCTTGCGATTGAAGCCTGCAACCGATCCTTCGGGCATTTCATTCAGGCATTTGTTTCATGGGCGGCCTTTTCCAGCCTCTCCCTTGCCCGTGCTTGGCCGATCAGCGGAAGCAGCGCGGCCATGTCCGGCCCATGATCCATCCCCGTCAGCGCCTGCCGCAGCGGCAGGAACAGCGCCTTGCCCTTTCGGCCGGTCGTCGTTTTCAGCGCGTCGGTAAGCTGATGCCAGGGGTCTGTGTCCCAGTTAATTGCGCTGGCGACCTCGAGCGCCTGTGCCAGAACGACCCGATCCTCATCGGATAGTCCGCTGGCGGCGACAGGCCCTTCGACGACCGCCCACCAGCCCGCGGCGTCGCCTACCCGGTCGAGATTGGGGCGAATTGCGTTCCATCCCTTCGCATCCATCCCTGTCGGCAGGCGTTCCGACACGATCTCGTAATCGAGTTGATGGACGATGCGCCGGTTGAGCGCCTTCAGTTCTTCATCGTCGAAGCGCGCGGGGGCGCGCCCGAAGCGTTCGAAGTCGAAACCTGAAATAAGGGGGGCGGGGTCGGTCACCGGTTCCACCGGATCGCTGGTTCCGATGCGGGCGAGAAGAGCAAGCAAGGCGATCGGTTCGATCCCCTCGTCGCGGAAGTGCGCACAGCCCAGCGAGCCCAGACGCTTGGAAAGCTTGCCTTCGCTCCCCGTCAGCAAGGCTTCATGGGCGAATGACGGCGGAGCGCTGCCGAGCGCGTCAAACATCTGCAGCTGGAGACCCGTGTTGGTGACATGATCCTCGCCACGCACCACGTGGGTGACGCGCATGTCGACGTCATCGATCACGGAAGGCAGCATGTAGAGCCAGCTCCCGTCCGCCCTGCGGATCACCGGGTCGGACATCAGCTTGGGATCGATCCGCTGCTCGCCGCGAATCAGATCCTGCCAGACGATCGCTTCCCCGTGATCCAGCTTGAACCGCCAGTGCGGCGTGACGCCGTCGGCCTCCAGCTTTGCCCGATCGGCTTCGCTCAGACCCAATGCTGCGCGGTCATAGATCGGGGGCAGGCCGCGCCCGGCCAGGATCTTGCGCTTGAGATCCAGCTCTTCCGCCGTTTCATAGCAAGGATAGACTCGTCCCGCGTCGCGAAGACGATCAAACTGTTGCGCGTAAAGCGCGAATCGGTCTGACTGCCGAACCCTGTCGTCGGGATCCATGCCAAGCCACCGTAGATCCTCCCGGATCGAGTCCGCGAACGCGCTGGTGGAACGCTCGGTGTCGGTATCGTCCAGCCGCAGCAGGAAACTTCCGCCGTTTTTCCGCGCCCAAAGCCAATTATGGAGCGCGGTGCGGATATTGCCGACGTGAAGACGGCCAGTCGGCGATGGCGCGAAGCGGGTAATGACGGTCATGGCTGGCCGTCTATCATTCCTGCGGGCTTGGGCAAGCGCCCCCTTTCCCGATCGTGAATCGCTGACTAAGAGGGCCGCGCGCACAGGGGACTCGGACAATATGAAACTTCTCGCCGGCAATTCAAATCTGCCGCTCGCCAAGGCTATCGCGGAATATCTCGAATTGCCGCTTACGGAAGCCAGCGTCCGCCGCTTCGCTGACGAGGAAGTGTTCGTCGAAATCCACGAAAATGTGCGCGGCGAAGATGTTTTCGTCCTTCAGTCGACCGGCTTTCCGGCGAATGACAATCTCATGGAATTGCTGATCTGCATCGATGCGCTGAAGCGTTCTTCGGCCAAGCGGATCACGGCGGTCATTCCTTATTTCGGTTATGCCCGGCAGGATCGCAAACCCGGCCCGCGCACGCCGATTTCGGCCAAGCTCGTCGCCAATCTCATCACGATCGCCGGCGCCAACCGCGTGCTTTCGATGGATCTCCATGCCGGGCAGATCCAGGGTTTCTTCGATATCCCGACGGATAACCTCTATGCGGCGCCGGTAATGGCGGCCGATATCCAGGCGCGCTTTTCTGGCAAAAACCTCATGGTGGTGTCGCCCGATGTCGGCGGGGTTGTCCGCGCCCGCGCCCTTGCCAAGCGTCTTAACAATGCGCCTCTGGCCATCGTCGACAAACGCCGCGAACGGGCCGGTGAATCGGAAGTGATGAACATCATCGGCGACGTGTCCGGCCGCTTCTGCATCCTCGTTGACGACATCGTCGATTCCGCTGGCACGCTCTGCAATGCCGCCGCGGCGTTGCGAGAGGCCGGCGCCGAGGATGTCGTCGCCTATGTCAGCCATGGCGTGCTGTCGGGCGGTGCCGTCGCGCGGGTGGACGGATCGACCCTGACGGAGCTGGTGATCACCGATTCCCAGCCGATCCCGGCGGTGGAAGCCAGGAAGATCCGTCAGCTCACCATCGCGCCGCTGATCGCCGAGGCTATCCGTCGCATTGCGGATGAAAGCTCGGTTTCCAGCCTGTTCGACTGATCTCTTCCAGCTATTGCCAGCGGGTCTTTGCCGCGTCGTCCTCCGCCTTGGCATCGACCCATTTCGAAGATCCGTCCTGCCACTCCTCACGTTTCCAGAAGGGCGCGTCGGTTTTCAGCCAATCGATCAGATAAGCGCATGCTTCGAGCGCTGCTGCGCGGTGGCGTGATGCGGCCGCGACGAAGACGATGCGCTCGCCCGGAACCAGTCGGCCGTGGCGATGAATGACGACAAGGCCGGCCAGGGGCCATCTGCGGGCGGCGTCGGCTGCTATGTCGTACAAGGCGGTCTGCGTCATCGCCGGATAATGCTCCAGCGTCATCGCGATCAGTCCGCCATCGGCGCGCACGAGGCCGGTAAAGCTCGCGACCGCGCCCACCCGGAGCGCTTCGAGCCTTTCAAGCTCAGCGCCCGGATCGAAAGCGTCGGACTGTACGCGGACGTCGATCATCCGCCAGTGACCGGAGGAAAGATCGCGATTTCACGCGCGCCGGCGATGGACGCATCCAGCGGTGCAAAGCGCTGGTCGATGGCCGCGCGCAGGCGTTTACGGTCCGCAAAGGCGGCAGCATGAGGCGCGCTGGTCGCGGCCAGCCAGTCGATCAGCCCCGTGATCGTCGTAATGGTCGCCGGCGGGTTCACCGTTTCGCCATCCAGCCCGATCGCCTCGCGCACCCACGCGAAATAGATCATGTTCACGGTCATGCGCGTTAGTCCATATGCCGGACGCCCGCGCGCAGATAATCCCATCCGGTGATGAGTGTCAGCGCGGCGGCGGCCCAGAGACTGAACAGGCCCACATCATGGACGAAAGGCCATTGCGGCAATGCTCCGCCGAGGATCAGGGCGCCCAATGAAACGAGCTGAAAGGTGGTTTTCCACTTGGCAAGCTGGCTGACCGGCATCGACACCCGCAGTTCCGCGAGAAATTCCCGCAGCCCGGATACCGCTATCTCGCGCAACAGGATGATGAGCGCCGCGATCACGGCCCAGCCGCCAATATCCTTCGTGACGATCAGCATAACGATCACGGCGGCGATCATGATCTTGTCGGCGATTGGGTCCAGGAACACGCCCAGCTTGGACACCGTCCCCTTGGCCCGGGCGAGATAGCCGTCGAAATAATCGGTGATGCCCATCAGGCAATATAGCCCGTAAGCGAGCGCATAGTCGAACCAGCTGGGATTCCACAGCAGGGCGACGAGTATCGGCACAGCGAAAATGCGCGATAGGGTCAGGATGTTCGGCAAGGTCAGCATCGTGGGGCACGCTTTACCCGAGGTTTCGGGCAGTCCGAAAACTTTTTCTTGAAGTGCCTCGAAAGCTGCTCTTGACGCTGCTGCCTCGAAACCCATATGCCGCGCTGGCACTCCTCCTCGAGGAGTGCTAACAGGCTTTACCAGAGTCGCGAGGACGGCGCCTGCACCGGGCTTCGTCTTATCGTGCAGTTTCATGAAGGAAAGGTGACGCGCATGAGTTTTCGTCCATTGCACGATCGAGTTCTCGTTCGCCGCGTAGAGGCTGAAGAGAAATCGGCCGGCGGCATCATCATCCCCGACACGGCAAAGGAAAAGCCGCAGGAGGGCGAAGTCGTAGCAGCCGGCGCGGGTGCCAAGAGCGAAGACGGCAAGATCACGCCGCTCGATGTCAAGGCTGGCGACAAAATCCTGTTCGGCAAGTGGTCGGGCACCGAAGTTAAGATCAACGGCGAAGACCTGTTGATCATGAAGGAATCGGACATTCTGGGCATCGTCGGCTGATTTGGGAGTCTCCTTTTCCCCCGTTAGTCCCGAGCGAAGTCGAGGGACGGTCCGGTGGGAGAGGTATCTCGACTACACTCGATACCAACGGTTTTATAAAACTTTTGAAAGGTAAATAACATGGCAGCGAAAGACGTACGCTTTTCGCGTGACGCCCGTGAGCGCATCCTGCGCGGCGTCGACATTCTGGCAGACGCAGTCAAGGTGACCCTGGGGCCGAAGGGCCGCAACGTCGTTATCGACAAGAGCTTCGGCGCACCCCGCATCACCAAGGACGGCGTTACCGTCGCCAAGGAAATCGAACTCAAGGACAAGTTCGAGAACATGGGCGCGCAGATGGTCCGCGAAGTTGCTTCGAAGACCAATGACATCGCCGGTGACGGCACCACCACCGCGACCGTTCTCGCCCAGGCGATCGTTCGCGAGGGCATGAAGTCGGTTGCGGCCGGCATCAATCCGATGGACCTGAAGCGCGGCATCGACGTCGCCGTCGAAAAGGTCGTCGCTGACCTCAAGGCACGCTCCAAGCCCGTCGCTGGCACCAACGAGATCGCCCAGGTCGGCATCATCTCGGCCAATGGCGACACCATCGTTGGCCAGAAGATCGCTGAAGCGATGGAAAAGGTCGGCAAGGAAGGCGTGATCACCGTCGAGGAAGCCAAGGGTCTCGATTTCGAGCTCGATGTCGTCGAAGGCATGCAGTTCGACCGTGGCTACCTCTCGCCCTACTTCGTCACCAATCCGGAGAAGATGTCGGTCGAGCTTCAGGATCCTTACATCCTGATCCACGAGAAGAAGCTTTCGAACCTGCAGGCAATGCTGCCTGTTCTCGAAGCGGTTGTGCAGAGCGGCCGTCCGCTCCTGATCATCGCTGAAGACGTCGAAGGCGAAGCACTCGCGACTCTCGTCGTCAACAAGCTGCGCGGCGGCCTCAAGGTCGCTGCCGTCAAGGCGCCTGGCTTCGGCGATCGTCGCAAGGCGATGCTCGAAGACATCGCGATCCTGACCAACGGCCAGATGATCAGCGAAGACCTGGGCATCAAGCTTGAAACCGTGACCCTGCAGATGCTGGGCCAGGCCAAGCGCGTCACCATCGACAAGGACAACACCACCATCGTCGACGGTGCGGGCGATGCTGAAGGCATCAAGGGCCGTGTCGAGCAGATCCGCCAGCAGATCGAGAACACCACCAGCGACTATGACAAGGAGAAGCTCCAGGAGCGTCTTGCAAAGCTCGCCGGCGGCGTTGCCGTGATCAAGGTCGGCGGTGCTTCGGAAGTCGAAGTGAAGGAGCGCAAGGACCGCGTTGATGACGCGCTTCATGCAACCCGCGCGGCTGTCGAGGAAGGCATCGTTCCTGGCGGCGGCACGGCTCTGCTGTACGCAATCAAGGCTCTCGAGGGTCTCAAGGGTGCGAACGACGACCAGACCCGTGGCATCGACATCATCCGCAAGGCGCTGCAGGCGCCGGTCCGCCAGATCGCGCAGAATGCCGGTCATGATGGAGCGGTTGTCGCTGGCAAGCTCATCGACAGCAACGACACCAACCTCGGCTTCAACGCGCAGACCGAAGTCTACGAAAACCTGGTTCAGGCCGGCGTGATCGATCCTACCAAGGTCGTGCGCGCAGCTCTGCAGGATGCGGCTTCGGTTGCCGGTCTCCTCATCACCACCGAAGCGGCGGTGTCCGAGGCGCCCGACGACAAGCCGGCAATGCCTGCAATGGGCGGCGGCATGGGCGGCATGGGTGGTATGGGCGGCATGGACTTCTAAAAGTCGTCCCGCTCCAGACCACTGACGTTCAACGAAGGGCCGGGGGAGAAATCCTCCGGCCCTTTCTGATATATTTCTTGGTTGGAGACAGCGCGTCGTTGCGATGTTTCGCATCGGGCAGCGCGGCCGCCGCACTTCTCACTCGGTCATGCGGGGGTAGAACATCGTGTTGATCGGTGCTCTCAACGCCTTTCGGTCCTCTTTTCAAACGCGCGCTGATGCACAAGGACGCCGTCGAGCGCTGAGCCTGCGCTTGGTCTCAAATTCTACCAGAATGAGCCGTCACCCCGGCTCAAGGGCCAGGGCCAGGTGACGGCAACTCGTGCAATCCTGATCAAAGTCGAGCCTAAAAGCTGTAGACGAGCGTAGCCCGGCTGACGGTGTCCAACGGCTGGCGATCGGTCAACTCGCTGTGCTCATATTGCACGTCGTACGACAGCCGCGCTTTCAGATCGCCCAAAAGACGCGTTTCCAGCGAGGTGGTTGAAATCGCATTCATGTCCCCGTCTTCAAGATAGACAGCGGCATCCTGCGAGAAATTCAGGGTTGGCGTAACTTTCCAGCGCAGCGCCATGGACGCGCGTCCCGCGCCGGAGGCCTTCGATTTCCGATCCGTATAATCCGTATAACGAACGGCAGGGCCGCCTTGCACCGTGAGCTTGGTGGACGGATTCGAGATAACGGTAAGCCCGATACCGGTACTGAGCGTGAAACGGTTGCCGAAACCGAGGAAACGGTCGCGTTCATATTGGCTCAGTTCATAGACGAAAAGGTTATCACTAAATTTGTAGCTCGGCTGCCATCCGAATTTGACCCGGTCCGCGGTCGTCTCGCCGTCCGATCGCTGAAAATCCACGCGGCCGGTGACGAGGTGCTGCCACTTCAAACCTTCCCGCTCCAGCCGCAGCGCGCCATAAATGGCAAGCGCATCGGTGTTGCCCGTCGAGCGGGATCCGCCGAGTTCGACCTCGCCCTTCCAGTTATCCAGCAATGACGCCTCGGCGAGCTTTTCCGCACGTGCTCGTGCCTCTCGGGCCAGCTGCTCTGCCCGCTGGGCGCTATATTCGGCTTCAAGCGCTTCGATTTGCGGCGTCGCTTGTGGGTTGGTCTGTCGCGCGAGCTTGAGGATCGATTTCATCGAGGCATCATCCTTGGCCTCGAACGCCGCCCGGGTAAGATCACGGATAGACTGTGGGAGCTGTGTGGGCGGTGGAGGCAAGTCGAAGAACGGCACAGTCCATGGCGCTGGCGGCGGTAAAAGAATGATTATTGGCGGCTGTGTGACTTGGTCTGTCGGCTTGAGGACATCGGGAGAAATGGGCAAATGCTGTGGCTGCGGCTCCCATTGGGGAGCGGCAGCCGACGCCATCATCGCGATTACATTTGCTATCACCAAAAACCCCTTCTCGAAATCAGGAGTTTAACAGGCGTTGCTCCGATGGGGGAAGCAGCAGATCGGCCAGATGGTGTGGCAATCGGGGGTAACGGGGCCGGCGCATGAAGCGCGCTGCTTCGTTGGGCGCGAGGAATATCCCGCGCACAGCCAGTTTGTCGCCGAGATCAACCCGCGCACTGATCATGGCGAGCCAGGGGGCCGCGACAAGACTTACCGCCACTGGTAGCGTCCACATCGCGCCCTCTACGTGCGCCGCGATCGCTGTCCAGAACACGAAACCCAGCATGACGTGCCAGCGGTAGCGGCCCCAGGCGTCGGCAAAGGCGATTCCGTCCACATCACGGCGCTGCGGCGACCAACCGCTTGGCCGGCCTCTTACGATATCGATGATCGCCATTGTCTGGGTCAGCATCGTCATCGGGGCGATCAGCATAGACATCGGAATTTCGAGCAGGACGCTGATCACGACGTTTTGCGTTCCGCCCAGTTTTTCGCGAAGCTCATCGTCAACCGCGAGCCATGCCAGCGCAAGCAGCTTCGGTCCAAAAAGGAGCAGCAGCGTGAGCGCCAGCAACAACCCCGAAGGCATGATAGCCCAGCTTGCCAGCGTGGCGCGGAATGGCTCGATCAGGCTGGCCAGCAACAGCATCAGCCACAGGGGCGACGTGAGATAGGCGGACGCGCCCATGAATAGCTGGAGACGATTGACCCAGTGGAAGCCGGCGCTGCCGACGATACGCAGATGCTGGAGGTTGCCCTGGCACCAGCGGCGATCGCGTACGGCATAATCGGGAAGCGTCGGCGGAAACTCCTCGTAGCTTCCATCCGGCAGGCTGATCATGTGGACCGCCCAGCCGCGCCGGCGAAGCAATGCGGCCTCGACCATGTCGTGGCTCATGATGTGCCCGCCAAAGGGCTCGCGTCCCGACAAGGACGGCAGGCCACAGCTTTCGGCGAATGCCTTGATCCTGATGATGGCATTGTGGCCCCAGAAGGTCGCTTCCGAACCCGACCACCATTGCAGCCCGGCGCTTGCGATAGGGCCGTAGATCGAGGAGGCGAATTGCTGCCACCGGGCAAACAATGTCCGCGCGTTGTGGATGGCGGGAATGGACTGGATGAGACCGATGCGGGGATCGGCTTCCATCGTGGCTGCCAGACGGGCAAGCGCGACACCGGTCATAAGACTATCGGCATCGAGCACGATCATGTGCTCATAAGCGCCGCCAAAGCGTGTCACCCATTCATGAATATTGCCCGGCTTGCGGGCTATATTCTTGAGACGGCGGCGATAGTAGATCGCCATCCGCGCCCGCTGGCGAAGGGTCTGAAAAGCCGCCTTTTCAGCAGGCTCGGCCTCGGCCCGGGAGTCGCTCAGGACGAAAAAGTCGAAGAGGTGGTCAAGACCCATCCCATTGATGGAATCGGCCATCGTGCCGATGCGATCGAAAACAGGCCCGACCTCCTCGTTATAAATGGGGACGAGGATGGCCGTACGACGTGTCGGCATGCGCGGCTGTGCCAGCCAGCGGGGCAGGCCGGGACCCGATCCCATCAAGGCCCAGAAACCGGCGATCGCCGAAAGGAAACCAAAAGAAATCCACGAAAAGAGGCCGAAGAACAGCAGGGCAAGCGCGATATCCCACAGATCCATTCCATCGGCGGACAAGGGGCGTGCCATTTCCTGCGCGCCGAACAGGCCGACGACCAGGCATCCGCCGATCAGAAACATCCTGCGGCCGAATATGAGATCCACCAGCGGAGGCTTCCGGACAGGCGGCGCTTCCTTGAAGTTCTGCTCGGGCATTCGGATCGGCGCTTCCGGCGGCAACTCGGCCGCCGTCGCGGAATCGAAGCTGATTCCATTTCGGCCAAGAATCGAGCCTTCAGCTACAGGACGATACATTCACCAATTCCCTTGTCAGCTTCAACAAACGCCTCTCCGTCATTCTGGTCTAACTAATCGCTAGAATTCGTACCTCGCAAACCCGCGGTTTGTCGTTCGGTTCCGATCAGCGACCATCCAGCCAATGAAGCTGGTAGATCAGTGTTTCCGTGAGAGAAGTATTTCCCGCTTTCAGAAACGCCCGAACGTCGGTCGTGTCCGCGGAATCCTTGGCTACATCCGCCGTCAGGCGCCAACGTCCGGGCATGCCTTCGACGGGATAACAGTGTGCTTCCAGTATCTTGCCACCGGAAACATTCAGCCCCGGCGCGACCTGGCCGCGCTGCGTGTAACTTGCGAGATTGCCCCCGACGAAATCGGCCACGATCTTTCGCGCATTGGCGGTAGGCTCATGGCCGGGCCGGCCCGCGGTACCGGTCCAAACATCGATCGCCCGTGCCACATCGATCGGTTGCGGCTCGTCGCCAATCCAGTTCATGCGATAGGCGTAGTCGAACCGCGCGCCAGCCCTGGCAGGCTTGGCCGGCACCCAGAATGCTACGATATTGTCGTCGATTTCCCGTTCCGTCGGGATCTCGAACAGCGTGACAGCGCCCTTGCCCCAGTCGCCCTTGGGCTCGATCCAAAGGCTTGGGCGCTTTTCGTAGAAGACGCCGTCATCCTGATAATGGTCGAACGCCCGATCGCGTTGCAGCAAGCCGAATGCGCGGGGTCCATTGTCGGAAAAGCTGCTCGTTGCCGCGCGCGGAGGGTTTACCAGCGGACGCCAGATTCGCTCGCCCGCGCCCGTGAACATCGCAAGACCATCGGAGTCATGGATTTCCGGACGCCAATCCCTGCCCTTTTCGCGGTTGCCTTCGCTGTACCAGAACATGCTGGTCAGCGGCGCGATACCCAGTTGTTGGATATCCTTCCGCAGGAACAGCGCCTGGGTCACATCCTGGGTAACAGCGCCGTCCAGCTTGCGATTGACGAAGCGATAGGCGCCGGTGATGCTCGGCCCATCCAGCAAGGCATGGACGATCAGGCTTTGATCCGGTCCGCGTTCAAGCCAGAAATGCGTGAATGCCGGAAACTCCTCGGACACACCGGGCACGCTGGTATTGATCGCCAGCCCGCGGGCGGACAGGCCATATTGGTTGAGCGGGCCGGCAGACCGAAAATAGCTTGCCCCCTGGTAAGCAAGCCAATCGCCCACGCTGGCACTGTTCATCGCGCGAAAGCCCGCAAATCCGTCGTTCTCCGCAAGCAGTGTCGCGACATCTTGGCCCTGCGCCTCGAACAGCGACGGGTTATAGGAAAAGGGCGTCGCGCGCCCGTCGCTGACCAGCGCCAGCTCGATCGGAGTCTGCGCGTAACGGGAAAGCGGAAAAAGGCGAATGCCGCCCTTGCCGTCGTCGTCCGGCAGCAAGGTCTTGTCCGCACGATAGCTGATCTGGCTCACCGCGTCGTAATCGATCGCGTGGCTATGGGTGCGCGGTTGCACGGGCTGGTAGGACTTTCGCGCCAGGCTACGTGCGCGAGCGACCAGCAATCCCCATGAAAACGGTTCCGACCGCGATCCCGCCGCGCGGACTTGCCATGGCGCCAGCACGGCCAGCGTGCCCAGGGCAAGCATATGTTCGCGACGGTTCATCATGTGGTTGGCCCTTATGGCTCAGCGCCTGAATGGTTACTGACCAGCCCGTTAAGCAAGTTGTCAATCAATTGACCAGCAGACGTTCAGCATGCGAACGGGAATGCATGCGCTTTACGTCCGACAACAACGCCTCCGCCTGCTCCGAGGTTCTGGCGGCTGTGCTGGCCGCAAACGAGCCCGATGTCGCTTATGACGGCGACGCGCTAAGCGCCCGACTAGACGGAGCTTTCTCTGCTCTGTTCGAGCGCGAGGTGGCTGCTCTGTGGGTGGCGACCGGCACGGCGGCGAACGGCATCGCCCTTGCAACGCTCTGCCCGCCCTATCGCGGCATCCTGTGTCATGCCGAAGCCCACATCAATGCCGACGAGGCGGGCGGTCCGGAGTTTTTCACCCACGGCGCGAAACTCATTACCGTCGAAGGCGAGGGCGCCAAACTGACTCCCGAGACGATTGCCGTCCGAATGGCGACGATTCGCGATGATATTCATCGCGTCCAGCCGGCGGCGCTCTCGATCACCAACGCCACTGAATTCGGGCTGGTCTATTCGCCCGAGGAAACCGCTGAACTGGGCGCCTTCGCGCGCGAGAATGGCCTTCGCTTCCATCTGGATGGCGCGCGCTTCGCCAATGCCGTTGCCTATCTCGGTTGCAGCCCGGCGGATTTGAGCTGGCGCGCAGGCGTCGATGCCATGACCTTCGGCTTCATAAAGAATGGCGGAATGACTGCCGAGGCGATCATATTTTTCGATCCTGATCGTGCGCAGGAGGCACGGATCCGGCGAAAACGGGCTGGCCATCTCTCTTCCAAAGGTCGTTTCCATGCCGCCCAGTTGCTTGCGCTGCTGGAAGGGGGGCGCTGGCTTGCCAATGCACGCCGGGCAAACGCTGCCGCGGCGAGACTGGCAGCGGGTATGAAAAGCCGGTTGGTCTATCCCGTTCAGGCCAATGAGCTTTTTGTAACGCTCACGAAGGAAGAGGCGGCCACGCTGCGTGGCTCGGGGTTCCAGTTTCATGATTGGTCTGAAGGCGTAATCCGGTTCGTCGTCTCGTGGGATCAGGACGAAGCGGATGTCGCCCGGCTGGCTGACGCTATTGGCGCATTGTGACCTTGCGCTCCTCTTCCGAGCGCGCGTTTTGCGCCGACGTCGTCATTCCGTTCACGCTGATCACGCTCATCTGGGGCTCGACCTGGCTGGTGATCCACGATCAGATCAGCGTGGTGCCTCCCAGCTGGTCCGTGGCATATCGCTTCCTGCTTGCCGCCATCGCCATGTTTGGCCTGGCCCGGTTCAGGAAGCTGCCGCTGGCGATCGGCATCAAAGGGCTTGGATTTGCGTTCGTCCTGGGCCTCCTGCAGTTCGCGCTGAACTTCAATCTTGTCTATCAGGCGGAAATTCACGTCACGTCTGGCCTGGTTGCTGTGCTGTATGCGCTGCTGATTGTTCCAAACAGCCTGCTGGCGCGGTTGCTGTTCAAGCAGTCGGTCACGCGGGAATTCCTCATCGGATCGATCGTGGCCGCTGCAGGCGTCGCGATGCTTTTTCTCCACGAAGCGCGGGTATCGGACGTCGGCTCTGCCGGCGTGCTTACGGGGATCGTGCTCAGTCTTCTGGGCGTGCTGAGCGCATCCATGGCGAATGTCCTTCAGATCGCCGAAATCGCGCGCCGCTTGCCGATGATGAGTGTGCTGGCCTGGGCAATGCTGATGGGCGGTCTGCTGGACGCGGGATTTGCCCTGGCGACTGCTGGACTGCCCGTGATCGATCCCCGACCTGGCTATATCGCGGGTATCGCATATCTTGCGATCGTGGGATCGGTGATCACTTTTCCGCTATATTTTGGGCTGATCCAGCGCATCGGGGCGGGCCGTGCGGCGTATACGAGCGTGCTGATACCGGTTCTGGCGATGCTTCTTTCAACCCTGTTCGAAAATTATATGTGGTCTCCGCTCGCGATTTGCGGGGCGGGCCTGTCGCTGGTGGGAATGATCATCGCGATGCGGGCGCGTCAGGCGCCGTCTCTGGAGAGCGCCGCCAGTCCTTCGCGAAATGTGGGGTAGCGCGGCCGCCAGCCAAGCAGCCGTTTCGCCTTGCCATTGGCGACACGCCGGTTTTCCGCATAGAATGCGCGTGCTTGCGGGGAAAGTGCAGCGGCCTCAAGCGACAGCAATGGCGGCAGCGGACAGCCTGACAGTTGAGCGGCAAACACGATCACGTCGTTTTGCGGGGCAGGGAGGTCGTCGGCAAGGTTATAGATGCCGGGCGGGCCACGATCGATACTGGCTGCCATACCCGAGATGATGTCGTCCACATGGACGCGGCTGAATATCTGATCGGCCATTTCGAGACGATGCGCACGCCCCTCGCGGACCCGGTCAAGCGCCGATCGGCCAGGTCCGTAGATGCCGGGCAGGCGAAAAACGCGGGCCTCCGGATGTAGTGCGGCCCAGGCCTGATCCGCCGCGTTCCGAGCGCCCCTTCGTCCCGATATGGCTGTAAACTCGTCTACCCAGGCGCCGGCGCTATCGCCGTAGACCCCGGTCGAGGAGAGGTATCCGACCCAACGGGCGCCGGATCGCGCGATAGACTCCCCGAATCTCTCCAATATCGGGTCGCCTTCACCGTCGGGCGGCACGGAAGACAGAATGTGAGTCGCTGAAGCGATCCGCGGCATGATCGCATTTTGCGGATCATCCCTGCGGATTTTTGTAACGGTCCATCCCTTCGCCAGTTGCCGATCGGCCAGCCGCGTCGCGGTATAGCCGGGCCCAAAGATCAAAAGATGGCTCATATGCCGGTTATGGAAGCGAGGGCTTTCATCCGCAACCGCAGCACTATAGACTTTGTTCATGCTAGATGTACGTACCGCCCCCGCTCCGCCGGCTGTCCACAACCGCGCCGATTATCGCCCGCCAGAATGGGTCGTGCCGGAAATTGCGCTGGATTTCAGTCTGGATGCCTCTGCGACGCGGGTTCGTGCCCGCCTCCTGGTCGAGCGCGTTGGGGAGCATCGCCATCCGCTGCGCCTGGAAGGGGACGGCCTGAACCCGCTGGACGTACGCATTGACGGGACTGCCGAAGCGGATAGCTGGCGCGTGGATGGCAGCGCGTTGCTGATCGACCTTCCCGGCGACCGGCATGTCGTCGAAACCGAGGTCGAGATCATTCCCGAGCAGAATTCGCAGCTAATGGGGCTTTACGCGAGCGGCGGCATCCTCTGCACCCAGTGCGAGCCCGAAGGTTTCCGCCGCATCACCTTCTTTCCGGACCGCCCTGACGTGCTCAGCCGCTACACGGTGCGCATGGAGGCGGACAAGGCGCGCTATCCCGTCCTGCTGGCCAATGGCGATCGGATCGGGGCGGGCGATCTCGACGGTGGCCGTCATTGGGCGGAATGGAGCGATCCGTTCCTGAAGCCCAGCTATCTTTTCGCGATGGTCGCGGCCGATCTGGTTGCCAACAAGGACAGCTTCGTCACGCGTTCCGGGCGCATCGTGGAACTTGGCATATGGGTCCGCCAGGAAGATGTGCAGCGTACGGCCCACGCCATGACGGCGCTGAAACTTTCAATGGCCTGGGATGAGCATGCCTATGGCCGCGAATATGATCTTGGCATGTTCAACATCGTCGCCGTCGCCGATTTCAATTTCGGTGCGATGGAAAACAAGGGCCTCAACATATTCAATTCCCGCTACATTCTGGCTGACCCGGATACCGCGACTGATTTCGATTATGATGCGGTTGCCGGTGTCGTCGCGCACGAATATTTCCATAACTGGTCCGGCAACCGCGTCACATGCCGGGACTGGTTCCAGCTGTCGCTGAAAGAAGGCTTCACTGTTTTCAGGGATCAGCAATTCTCGGCTGATCAGGGTTCCGCCGCGGTAAAGCGGATCGAGGACGTCCGCACCTTGCGTGCGGCTCAGTTCCCGGAGGATGCTGGCCCGCTCGCGCATCCGGTGCGCCCGGAAAGCTATATCGAGATATCCAATTTCTATACGGCCACGGTGTATAACAAGGGCGCCGAAGTCATCCGGATGCTGCACACGATGCTCGGGCCGCAAAAATTCCGCGCGGGAAGCGATCTTTATTTCGATCGGCACGATGGCCAGGCCGTAACCTGCGAGGATTTCGTGACCGCGATGGAGGATGCCAGCGGCGTCGATCTCGCGCAGTTTCGCTTGTGGTATGGTCAGGCGGGAACGCCACGGGTGCGTGCGGAACTCAGTCATGAGCCGGCTGGCGGTCGCGCGCGTCTGACACTCGATCAGGAAATTCCGCCGACACCGGGCCAGCCCGTGAAAGAGCCCGTCCTCGTGCCGCTCAAAATCGCGCTGTTCGGTGAACTGACGGGCGAACGGCTTGGCGACGAGCAACTCGTGCTATTGGACACGGCGAGCCATGAAATATTGTTCGAGGGGATCAACGAGCGGCCCATATTGTCAATAAATCGCGGCTTTTCGGCTCCGGTCATCGTGGATGCGGAGCGCAGCTTCGACGATCTCGCTTTCCTGTCCGCGTTCGATGATGATCCCTTCGCCCGCTATGAGGCTATGCAGCAGCTGATGCTGGGTACGCTGGTGAACGCCGTCTCGACTGGTAAAGTCGATCATGAGCCGGTGATCGAGGCCATTCGCCAGACGCTGACGGATACCGCGCTCGATGCCGCTTTCATCGCCGAGGCGTTGATGCTTCCCAGCGAGGCGTTCATTGGCGACCAGATGCTGATCGTCGATCCGGATGCGATCGCGACGGCGCGTGAGGCGCTTCGTGCGGACATCGGGCTGGAGCTGGAGGAGCACTGGCGCAACGCCTATCGCGCGAATGCCAGCAATCGGTACGAATATGCCCCTGCCGCGAAGGGCGCCCGGCGCCTGCGGACGGTTGCGCTGGGTTATATTGCGGCCAGCGGCGTAGACGATGCACCCCGTATCGCCTTCGATCAGTTCTCTGACGCGGATAACATGACAGACCGCCAAGGGGCGCTCGGCATATTGGCGAACGGCGAATCGTCAGAACGCGACAGGGCATTGGCCGCGTTCTACGAGCGTTACCGGGATAACGCGCTTGTTCTGGATAAGTGGTTCAGCACGCAGGCTCTTTCGTTGAGAGCGGACACCGTAAGCGCTGTGGAGCAGCTATCCGGCCATCCCGATTTTACGATCGCCAACCCAAACCGGGTAAGATCGCTGGTCGGCTCTTTTTCCGTCAACCAGCGCGCGTTTCACGACAAATCTGGCCGGGGTTATCGCTTTCTGGCTGACAAGGTGATGCAGATCGACCGGCTCAACCCGCAAACCGCGGCCAAGCTTGTCCCTCCATTGGGCCGCTGGAGGCGATTTGACGAAGTACGTGGAGCCTTGATGCAGGCCGAACTGCAGCGCATTCTGGAGGCACCTGCGCTTTCGCGGGACGTTTACGAGCAGGTTTCCAAAAGCCTCGCTTAGTTTGCGTTGTCCGGGTTAGCAGTGTTGTTGTCAGGCGGCAGTGCCATGTCGTCCGCGGATGCATCGAGCATTTCCGCCGCATTGTTGAGCTGAGATGCCTCGTCGGGGCTTAGTCCACCCACATTCGCGGCGTCATCATGGCTGCTGCACGCCGCTGTCAGGCAAAGCGGCGCAACGACCGCCAGGAGTTGTAAGGCTATTCTCATGGCAATCTCCCGTCCGCATACAATAGAGCACAGATGAGGACTGCTCGCGATAGTAATTCATCGCCGAGGCATGAAAAAGGGGCGCCTTCCGACGGAAAGCGCCCCTAATTCTCAATCACGTTCAATGAGAACGTGAATACGATAATTACATCGCGTTCGCAGCGTTTTCTACAACGTTGTCAGCCGGTGCGGCTGCAGCATTGTCGATAGCGTTCGCTGCCGCGTCCGTGACGTTTTCGGCAGCTGCATTGATGTCTTCGATCGCTGCGTTCTCGGTGGCGTTGGTTTCAACGGTGTTCGCGGCTTCCGGCTCGCCGCTCTTCGAGCAAGCGGTCAGGCTCAGCGATGCAGCTGCGATGAGCGAAAGTGCAACAAACTTCTTCATGGGCGTACCCTCCTTGATTCTGCAGGATAATGAGTGAGTGAACGGTAACCTACCGCGGCAAGACGTGTTTCCCCCCGAAACATGTGACGCCTCCATATCGTGACATTTCGATGTATGCAATGTCTCTTATTTCAGTAGTTATTACTTTGCCGACGCTGGTGTTTCTTCCGCCGCATGCACATTGCCGTCCGTGGCTGGCTGCTCAACGCTCCGTTCGACTTTAGTTTCCGTTGTGGCAGGTGTCGGTGTTTGCACTGCGGCGTCGGCCGCTGGAGCTGCAGGAGCAATCGATGTCGTGCCTTCTCCTGTTTTTGGCCCTGGCGATGGTGCATCGGGCGCTGGTGTCGCTGCGCCGTTATCAGCCGTATTTCCGCCTGTATCCGCGCTGTCCGCTGCTGTAGCAGCAGCTGCGTCACCCTCCGCGGCCCCGCTCGTGTCGCCGGAACCACCGTCATCATCCTCGTCTTCATTACGAATCTGGGCGTGGCGGCGTTGTAAATAGGCCGATCGCGCTGCGGCATAGGAATCGAGACTGGTTTCAAGGAAAGAATCCGCGCCGCTGTCCATCAGATCGGATCGTGTACTGATCACCTCGCCGGCCATGATCCCGATCTTTGCGGTGCTGCTGAGGCCGGATTCCCGTACGGCGACGCGATAAGGGTCCGCGAATTGGGCAACGCCGCTGCCCACACCATCCCTCAATGTTGATGGCCCCAGGATTGGCAAGACGAGATAAGGACCGCCATTTGCGCCCCACACCGCCAATGTTTGCCCGAAATCTTCGTATGCAGGCTTGATGCCCATCTTGGTAGCCTGATCCGCCAGTCCCCCGATACCCAGCGTCGTGTTGACCGCGAACCTTCCAAGATTGCGGATGGCGCGATCGGGCTTGCCTTGCAGCAGGTTGTTGATGAAGGAAAATGGCTCTGAAAGATTTGCGAATATGCGCGAGATGCCCCGGCGCGCCGGCCTCGGTGTTACGGCACGATATACTTTCGTGACCGGTTTGATCGCAACCTTGTCGAGCGCCTGATTCACATCCCACACGCCGCGGTTAAAACCCTCCAGGGGATCGCGTTCGGCCAGGCGATCCTCGCCCGGTGTCGTAGCACAGCCCGCAAGAAGGAGAAGGGCGGAGCATGCCGCTGGTAAACGCTTCATCTTGATTCCCTTTTGAATTTTACAGCCGTGCCATAGGCGGTCGGCGCAGTACAAGCGGATTGACGATATATAAAGATTTCTTTATATCATGGTTGGGCTATGAGAATTGCGCTTTCCATCTTCCGGGCCCTCGCCGATCCGACGCGCCTGCGTATCCTCGGACTGCTCCGGGCGATGGAGCTGTCTGTCGGGGAACTGGCGCAGGTGCTGGGCCAGAGCCAGCCGCGCGTTTCGCGTCACGTCCGGATTCTCGCTGATGCTGGTCTGGCTGAGCGCCGTAAGGAAGGCAGCTGGGTTTTTCTCGGGCTTGGGCAAGAGGCGCGCACGATTCCCGTGCTTGATGCAATTGATGGCTGGGCGGCCGATGAAGCGGGGGATCATTGGGCCGTGGCAGACATTGCCCGCCTTGCCGCGGTTCGGGCGGACAGGGCTGCTGCGGCGGAAGCCTATTTTGAAGCGCATGCCGTCGAATGGGACGCCATCCGCTCGCTTCATGTTCCCGAAAGTGCCGTGGAAGCGGCTATTGTCGATGTGCTGGGCAACCGCCCGATCGATACGCTCGTGGATCTCGGAACAGGGACCGGCAGGATGCTCGAGCTGCTGGGCACGAATGCCGCCAGTGCCATCGGTATCGATCGCAGCCCCGAAATGTTGCGCCTTGCGCGCGCCAAGCTCGCGGAAGCCGGGCTGCATCGCGCCGAGCTCAGGCAAGGCGATATCTATGCGTTGCCATTGCCGGATTGCAGCGCCGATGCTGTGATTGTTCACCAGGTTCTCCATTATGCGCAGCAGCCTGCCGCGGCACTCAACGAGGCGGGCCGCCTGCTCGTTCCCGGCGGCCGCTTGCTGATCGTGGATTTCGCGCTGCATGACCGGGAAGAGTTGCGTAGCCGTGACGCGCATGCGCGCCTCGGATTCTCGGACGAGCAGATTGCCGGATGGATTGATGCCGCTGGCTTGAGCCTCGTAACGATGCGCGAGCTGAAGGGCGGCGAGCTGACCGTGAAGCTTTGGCTTGGCGCGCGCGCCGACAGGCAAGAAAAATTGGAGGTTGCTGCGTGAAGTCGCTGTTGAATCCCGCGGAAGAGGCGCGCCGTGCCTTCGAAGCGCCCTTGTTTGCCGATCTGGCGGGGGATGCCGAGGTTTCATTTGAATTCTTTCCGCCCAAGACGCCGAAGATGGAAGAAACGCTATGGGCCGCCATCGAAACATTGGCGCCATTGGCGCCCCGCTTCGTTTCGGTGACCTATGGCGCCGGCGGCTCCACGCGTGAGCGTACCCATGCCACCGTCGAACGGATCGTTCGCGAAACCAGGATTCCGGCGGCGGCGCATCTCACCTGCGTCGATGCCAGCAAGGGCGAGATCGCGGAGATCGCTCAGGAATATTGGGCTGCCGGTGTCCGTCATATCGTTGCGCTGCGGGGTGATCCGCCCGTGCTGGGCCAGAAGTTCGTGCCGCATCCGGAGGGGTATGAAAGCGCCGCCGCGCTGGTGGAAGGGCTTCACAGGATCGCCCCGTTCGAGATTTCGGTCGCCGCCTACCCGGAAAATCATCCGGAGGCGGTGAGTGCTGAGTCCGATCTTGAGAATTTGAAGGCAAAGCTTGGCGCTGGCGCGACGCGGGCGATTACGCAGTTCTTTTTTTCGCCCGAAGCCTTTTTCCGATTCCGCGATCGGGCTGAGGCGGCGGGTGTTGATGCGGAGATCGTGCCCGGTATCCTGCCGGTGTCGAATGTCGCCCAGACCCGCAAGTTCGCTTCGGCATGCGGTGCGGCGATTCCGGACTGGATGGACCGCCTGTTCGAGGGGTTGGACGATCACCCTGCATCGCGGCAACTGGTCGCGGCGACGGTTGCGGCGGAGCTTTGCCGCAGGCTTTATGCCGGCGGAGTCCGCAATTTTCATTTTTACACGCTCAACCGGGCCGAACTGGCATTTGCGATTTGCCACCTGCTCGGCCGGCGCGTCCCTGCCAAGAGCCTGGAGCAAGCCGCATGATTACGCCATCCGCCGCTGCCCGTCGTTTTCGGGAGCAGGCCGCCGACCGCATTCTTCTCACCGATGGCGCCTTCGGCACGATGATCCAGAGCTACAGGCTTCAGGAAGCCGATTATCGCGGCGATCTGGATCTGAAGGACGATCAGAAGGGCAATAACGATATGCTCGTGATCACGCGGCCCGACGTGATCAGCGAGATAACCCGCGCTTATCTCGATGCGGGATCGGATATCGTTTCGACCAACACGTTCAACGCCAACACGATCAGCCAGGCCGATTATGGTGCCGAACATCTGGTACGCGATATCAACCTGGCTGCTGCCCGCATAGCGCGGGAGGCCGCCGACGAATATGAAGCGAAGGATGGCCGTCCGCGCTTCGTCGCAGGCGCAATCGGGCCGACCAACAAAACATTGTCGCTGTCGCCCGACGTGAACGATCCAGGCTATCGTGCGGTCGATTTCGATACGATGCGCGATGTCTATGGTGACCAGATCGCCGCGCTGCTGGACGGTGGCTGCGATTTCATCCTGATCGAGACGATCTTCGACACGCTCAACGCGAAGGCGGCGGTCGTGGCGGTGCTGGACGAGAGCCAGCGGAGAGGCGTGGAGATCCCCATGATGCTGTCAATGACGATCACGGATATGTCCGGCCGCAATCTTTCCGGCCACAGCGTAGAGGCATTCTGGTTCGCCGTACGCCATGCCCATCCGCTGACGATCGGCCTGAACTGCGCGTTCGGGGCGGACCAGCTGCGCCCGCACGTCCAGCTGATCTCGCAGATCGCCGATGCGCTGGTGATGATCTATCCGAATGCGGGCCTGCCCAATGATCTCGGTGAATATGACGAGCATCCGCACGAGACAGGCGGCAAGATCGAGGATTGGGCGGATAGCGGCCTGATCAATGTTGTCGGCGGTTGTTGCGGCACGACGCCGGGGCATATCGCCGCGATGGCGAAGGCAGTCGCGCACAAGGCGCCGCGCATCATTCCCAGGCCCGTCGTTGCGACGCACCTGACCGGCCTCGATCCCATGACGATTGCTGCTTGAAGCAAACTCCCCTCCCGCTTGCGGGAGGGGTCGGGGGTGGGCTCGCGCTATCCTCTCGAACCGACATTGCTCGTGTAACGCGAGCGCCCACCCCTAACCCCTCCCGCAAGCGGAGGGGAATGAGAACCGAAAATGACCCAATCCACCGCCACTTTCGTAAACATCGGCGAGCGCACCAACGTTACCGGATCGGCAGCGTTCAAGAAGCTGATCATGGGCGGCGACTACACCCGCGCGGTCGAGGTCGCGCGCCAGCAGGTCGATAACGGCGCGCAGATCATCGACGTCAATATGGACGAAGGCCTGCTCGACGCGGAAGTGGCGATGACCACCTTTCTGAAGCTGATCGCGGCCGAGCCAGATATCGCGCGCGTCCCTGTGATGGTGGACAGTTCAAAGTGGACGGTGATCGAGGCGGGGCTGAAATGCGTTTCCGGCAAGCCGATCGTCAATTCGATCAGCATGAAGGAGGGCGAGGCCGAGTTCCTGAAATATGCCCGCAAGGTGCGTGCATATGGCGCGGCCGTCGTGGTGATGGCATTTGATGAGGTTGGGCAGGCGGATACAAAGGACCGTAAAGTCGAAATCTGCGAACGCGCCTACAAGCTGTTGACCGGTATCGGCTTTCCGCCAGAGGACATCATTTTCGATCCCAACATCTTTGCGGTCGCCACCGGCATCGACGAGCATCGCCGTTACGCGATCGACTTCATCGAAGCCTGCAGGGAGATCAAGGCGCGCTGCCCGCACGTCCATATTTCCGGTGGCGTTTCGAACCTGTCCTTTTCCTTCCGCGGCAATGAACCCGTCCGCCGCGCGATGCACAGCGTGTTCCTCTATCACGCGGTCCAGGCGGGGATGGACATGGGCATCGTCAATGCCGGCCAGCTCGACGTTTATGACGCCATCGACCCCGAATTGCGCGAGCTTTGCGAAGATGTGATCTGGGATCGGCGCGAGGATTCGACCGAGCGGCTGATCACCCTTGCCGAGAAATATCGCGGCACCGATGCGGTCGCTGAAAAAGCTGCCGAAGAGTGGCGCAGCTGGCCCGTTGCCAAGCGGCTGGAACATGCGCTGGTGAAAGGTCTCGATGCCTTCGTGGTCGAGGACACCGAGGAATGCCGTCTGCAGACGCCACGACCCATCGAGGTGATCGAAGGGCCGTTGATGGACGGTATGAACGTCGTCGGCGATCTTTTCGGGTCGGGCAAGATGTTCCTGCCGCAGGTCGTGAAATCGGCGCGCGTCATGAAGAAGGCCGTGGCGCACCTGCTACCGTTTATCGAGGCGCAGAAGGAAGTCGGCGCGCGCGCCAAGGGCCGCATCATCATGGCGACCGTGAAGGGCGACGTGCACGATATCGGCAAGAACATCGTCGGCGTTGTGCTTCAGTGCAACGGCTATGAGGTGATCGACCTGGGCGTGATGGTTGCGTGGCACGACATATTGAAAGCCGCGAACGAGAACGACGCCGATATCATCGGTCTGTCCGGTCTCATCACCCCTTCGCTGGACGAGATGGTCACGGTCGCGGCCGAAATGCAGCGCGCGAACATGACGATGCCGCTGCTGATCGGCGGCGCGACAACCTCGAAGGTTCATACCGCGCTTCGCATCGCGCCCGCCTATACCGGTCCGGTCGTCCACGTGCTTGATGCCAGCCGCGCGGTCGGGGTCGCATCGACCCTGATGTCGGACACCCAGCGCGACGATTTCGTGGCGAAGACGGCGGCTGACTATGAAGCCGTGCGCAGGGCGCGGGAAGGGAAGGGGCAGAATGAGCTCTCTCCACTCGATGTTGCGCGCGCCAATGCGTTCAAGGCTGATTTCGCCTTGTCACCGCCTGCGCCGCTGCGGCCGGGTGTCCATGTTTTTGCGGATTGGCCGCTTGAGGATCTTCGCAGTTATATCGACTGGACGCCGTTCTTCCGCGCCTGGGAATTGGCGGGCAATTATCCGGCGATTCTCGACGACGAGATCGTTGGGGAAAGCGCACGCAGCCTGTTTGCCGATGCACAGCAGATGCTCGACCAGATCATCGCCGGGAAGTGGCTGACGGCCAAAGGCGTGGCTGCGCTCTGGAAATGTCATCGCGACGGCGACGACGTCGTGCTGGAGGACGGCACGCGCTTCCCCTTCCTGCGGCAGCAGATCGCCAAGCGGGAAGGGCGGGCCAATATGTGCCTAGCCGATTTCATCAATCCGGAGGGTGACTGGATCGGCGGCTTTGCGGTGACGACGGGCCATGGCATCGAGCCGCATCTCGCGCGCTTCAAGGCGGATCATGACGACTATCGCGATATATTGCTCAAAGCGCTGGCTGATCGCCTTGCCGAAGCATTCGCCGAGCGCCTCCACCAATATGTACGGACCGACTTGTGGGGTTACGCCGCCGGCGAGCAACTGACCAACGAGGCGCTGATCAAGGAGGAATATCGTGGTATCCGCCCGGCGCCCGGATATCCCGCTTGCCCGGAACACAGCCTGAAGCCGATCCTGTTCGATCGCCTGAACGCGACCGCGGCGACGGGCATCACCCTGACCGAAAGCTTCGCAATGATGCCTACAGCGGCGGTTTCAGGCTTCTACTTTGGCCATCCCGAAAGCCAGTATTTCGGTGTCGCCCGCATCGGAAAGGACCAGCTTGAGGATTACACCAGACGGCGCGGAGTCGACCTCGACACCGCCACCCGCTGGCTCCGTCCCAATCTGGATTAGCATGCGAAGGGCTCGGGACTAACGGCTTTCGCTGGGATGACGATCAATCCCGGTGAATTTGACTCCAAGCGTCAGGCAGCGGCCCGCGTGCCATAATTGGGGCCGGCCATGGCCAGGAGCTGTTGCAGCGCGACCTCGCGTGCGGTTTCCCGCGACAGATGCAGTTCGTCCGCCATTGGGCCGCCGAGCATGGCATCGCCAAGCGCGGTCAATACCAGCGACAGCGTGATCCTGGCGACCGCTGGATGACCGGGATCAGCCAGTTCGTCGACCAGCGCGTGGACCGCCTTGAGGATCGGGGCAAGTGCCGCCATATCGCCGGTCAGGACCATCCAGGACGCCAGCGGTCCCGCCCCCTCCTTTGCGAATGCATCGAAACACAGATCGACGATCGCGCGCGGATCGGTGTCGCCCCTGCGCACGCTCAGCACGGCTGATCCGATCTTGCTCGTGATCTGTTCGGCCAGACTCGAGGCAAGCGCCGTCTGCAGCCCGTGCGCCGATCCAAAATGGTGAAGAACATTTGCGTGCGTGCGACCAATGCGCGCAGCGACCGCTTTCAGCGTAACGGCTTGCGGCCCTTGTTCAATCAGAATCGCCCTGGCGGCCGCCAGTGCGACATCCTGACTGTCCTTTTTGGACAATCGCGTACGAACTATGGTTCCCATCGTATCCACCCCACCCCGCCGCCACAAACGCTACTAGCGGACTCTAGAATTACGCCAACTTCCTCCGCGGCCAGCGTGGAAGCGCGGCCGATCGAGATAAAAAGCGACCCATTTCATGCGTTTTTTAACGCTCATGGATTTGTGATTGGGGAGCCTGTTTAGAATTCTTGCCCCTAATGCAACTTATTATCGCTTACAGGGCCACAAAAACAACAAAATATCTCTTTTAACGAAGATTGGGGATGCTTCTGTATGCGTCATCTGACGTAGACGCGGGAATCAGGCGGCCAGGGCAGGGGCCAAAATTCCTGCGCGATTGCCCAGCGTTCGGGAGAATACCGCTGCGGGAACGAGCGAATCGCGATCTGAAACCCGACGTACCGTTCGGCCTGATACCGTGAATTCCAGTTTTTCAAGCACCCGGGCGGCGGCCTGGTTTCCTTCAGGAACAGCGGCAGACAGATTGCGGATTCCTAAGGCATGGGAAGCGATGCCGAGCATGGCCTGGCCTGCTTCGGTCGCCAGCCCATTATTCCGGTGATCTTCTGAAACCCAGAATGTGAGATGCGTACCCACGCCGCTGGGTGCGACCCCGATGCCGCCGACGAGCATGGGGGAGCCGTCAGTACGCAGCATCATCAACAATTCATGCGATTCATCGTCTGTGGCTGCATGTCCGGGGCCGCCGAAAAGGGAACGGTCCCAACCAGAATGAATCGCGTCATTCGGCATCGCAAGCGCAACGGTCCTGTCATCTTCGGACCAACGCGGGCGCAAGAGCAGCCGTCTGGTACGTGCGAACATCATTACTCTCCTCTACCCGCGCCATTGCACCCGTAAGGTTGCAGCAGTGCGACATTCCCAGAGGGAGACACGAAAAAGGGGACCGGTAAAACCTGCCCCCTCACGATCCGGCTTTCCGGACCTTCGGGTCGCCCTGAGGCGACCCGTTTATAGGATCGCCCGTTATTCGGCCGCCTGGGCCAACATATCCACGCTCACGAACTTGCGGCCAAGTTTTCCCTGATGGAAGATTACGCGGCCTTCAGTGAGAGCGAACAAGGTGTGATCCTTGCCCATGCCGACATTACGGCCGGCATAAATCTTGGTTCCGCGCTGACGCACAATAATGTTGCCGCCAATTACAACTTCGCCGCCGAACTTCTTCACGCCAAGACGGCGGCCTGCCGAATCGCGACCATTGCGCGAGGAGCCGCCTGCTTTCTTATGTGCCATTTGCTATACTCCTTGCGCGCTCAGGCCTGGGCAGCGACCGCGGGAGCGGCCTCTTCCGTCTTTGCCTTGGCGGTTTTCTTGGGCTTGGCATCGCCGATCGCGGTGATCCGCAGGATCGTGTGCTGCTGACGATGGCCGTTACGCCGACGATAATTGTGGCGGCGACGCTTCTTGAATACGATCACCTTGTCGCCCTTTGCTTGGGCGATGATCTCTGCAGAAACGGTAAGGCCCGTGGTCGACTTCAGCTCGGCGCCTTCGCCAGCGAGCAGGACGTCGCCCAGCGATATGGTGTCACCCGCATCTCCGGCGAGCTTTTCGACGACGATTTTGTCTCCGGCGGCAACGCGATACTGCTTGCCGCCCGTGCGCACGATAGCGAACATGGGCCTCATCACTTCTCAAATAATTGATCCGCGCAAAGCAAAAGGCCACGGCCTCCACCCCGCGCGGGAAGTGGGGCTGCTACCTGAGCGCCCCACGACTGTCAACCGTTCCGGCGCAGATTCATTGAGTCCGGATAGCCTTTTCATTCGCGCCGGCATCCCTATATAGGGCGGTGCCGGCCTGGCCGGATATGGCGATAAATGATGTCGTATAATAGATGCAGCGGACCCGGGGGCGGTACCCGGCGGCTCCACCACTATCAGCCCGCAAGGCTGACACTGACGGGGCCGAACTAGGATCGACGTGTATTCAAAGGCGACGTTTTTGCCCGGCCTGAATGAGCCGTAAAACCGTTCAAAACGATAAGTGCTAACGATAACGAAGCACTCGCGATTGCTGCGTAACTAAAGCCCTTCGGGGAATAGGTTACAAGGCTTAGCGCGGTTCGGGCCGCACCGGGCAACAGAAGCGGATTCCAGCGGCCCGGGGGGGCCGGGCAACAGAACCCCCCACTTTCCCGGCATCACTGGTCGTTATAGGCGGACGAGCGGGTTCTTGGTAACCGCCGCGACTTGTTTAACATAATTTTCAATCTGCGTGCGCGCTTCCGCGGTCAGGGATGGCCCAGCCGGGCCCAGGATGATTATATTTTGATCCAGCATTTGTGCGATCGCGGTGTCGCTCTGCTCCTCGGTCAGCATGTTTGCGCCGCGGAGCGCGCCTTGGGTTACCGCCATGTGGGTGCGGTCGGCGATGAACAGGGTCAAGGCGATCAGCCAGGCCGGATTTTCAAACAATTCCGTTTTGAACGCATAGCTGCGATGCAGGCTGATCTGGTGCATCCGTTCAGCAAGGATGAGAATCTCATCATTCTTGAGCGGGGAGGGAGATAATTCGTTCATTTCATCCTCCCGATATGCATCGCTTATATTCTTTTTTGCGCGCGTATAACAATATTTTAGCTGCACGGAGAGTGTCCATGCTGCGCTGCATTTTGATATGAAACAAGGATGTTCGCACTAGGCTGAATCAAGCTATAGATTGATTTTAACGATCAATGACGTGCGATCGCCGCTGCAAAAAAAGGGGCCTTGCGGCCCCTTTTCCTTCCGCGTTTTTCGAGCGATCAGTCGTCGTTACGGTTCAAAAATGCGGGCGCGAACTCTGGCGCGGGCCCATCATCATTTCCGCCTTCGCTGCGCTCGCGACGAGGGCCGCGATCACCGCCACGGCCACCCCCATCACGGCGAGGACCACGATCGCCGCCATCGCGGCGGGGGCCACGATCACTACGCGGGCGATCGCCGCCTTCGCGCGGTTCGCGGGTAGGGCGGTCGTCCGGAAGCTCGGCGCCGGTTTCCTGATCGACGACGCGCATCGACAGGCGAACCTTGCCGCGCTGATCGATCTCGAGCACCTTGACCTTGACGTCCTGGCCTTCGCTCAGGACATCGGAGACCTTGGCGACGCGCTCATTCTTGATTTCGGAGACGTGGACGAGGCCGTCCTTGCCGCCCATGAAATTCACGAACGCGCCGAAATCGACCAGATTGACGACCTTGCCGTCATAGATCTTGCCGACTTCAGCTTCCGCGACGATGCCGTAAATCCAGTTCCTCGCGGCCTCGATCTTGTCGATGTCGGACGAGCTGATCTTGACCGTGCCGTCGTCGTCGATGTCGACCTTCGCGCCGGTGGTCGCCACGATCTCGCGGATGACCTTGCCGCCGGTGCCGATGATATCGCGGATCTTGTCCTTGGGTACGGACATCGTCTCGATGCGCGGGGCGTGCGCCGAAAGCTCGGTGCGGGTGTGGTCGAGCGCCTTGGCCATCTCGCCGAGGATGTGCGCACGGCCTTCACTGGCCTGCGCCAGCGCGACCTTCATGATCTCCTCGGTGATACCGGCGATCTTGATGTCCATCTGGAGGCTGGTGATGCCTTCGGACGTGCCCGCGACCTTGAAGTCCATGTCGCCGAGATGATCTTCGTCACCCAGGATGTCGGAGATGACCGCGAAATCCTTGCCTTCGAGGATCAGGCCCATGGCGATACCGGAAACCGGGCGCTTCAGGGGAACGCCTGCGTCCATCATCGACAGCGAACCGCCGCACACCGTGGCCATCGACGACGAGCCGTTGGACTCGGTAATGTCGGAAAGAACACGGATCGTGTACGGAAACTCTTCCATCGTCGGCAGCACCGGGTGCAGCGCGCGCCACGCGAGCTTGCCATGACCGACTTCGCGGCGGCCCGGCGCGCCGAAGCGGCCGACTTCACCGACCGAATAGGGCGGGAAGTTATAATGCAGCAGGAAGCGCTCGTATGACAGGCCGGTGAGGCCGTCGACCATCTGCTCGGCCTCCTTGGTGCCCAGCGTGGTGGTGCAGATCGACTGCGTTTCGCCGCGCGTGAACAGCGCCGAACCATGGGTACGGGGCAGGAAGTGCACCATCGCCTCGATCGGGCGGATCTGCGTGGTGTTACGCCCATCGATGCGCTGGCCATCCTTGAGGATGGCAGTGCGGACGATCTCCGCCTCGAGCTTCTTGACGAGCTTGTTGGCGGCCATCTGATCCTGCGGTGCCGCATCGGCGAAGGCCGCCTTGGCCTTGGCGCGCGCCTCGTTGAGCGCGTTCGAGCGGGCGGACTTGTCGGTGAGCTTGTAGGCTGCCGCAATATCCTTGCCGATCAGGGTCTTGAGCTTCTTCTTGGCGGCGGACAGATCGGCCTGCTCGGCCATTTCCCAGGGATCCTTGGCGGCCTTCTCGGCGAGCTTGATGATCGCGCCGATCACCTTCTGGCTTTCGCGATGCGCGAACATCACGGCACCGAGCATGACCTCTTCCGAAAGCTCCTTGGCTTCGGACTCGACCATCATCACCGCATCCTGCGTGCCGGCGACGACGAGTTCGAGATCGCCTTCCTTGACCTGTTCGTTGGTCGGGTTGAGGACATATTCGCCCTCGACATAGCCGACGCGTGCCGCACCGATCGGGCCCATGAAAGGCACGCCGGAAATGGTGAGGGCCGCGGAAGCGGCGACCAGGGCGAGAATGTCTGGCTCGTTCTCGCCATCATAGCTGAGCACCTGACAGATCACGTTGATTTCGTTGTAGAAACCTTCCGGGAAAAGCGGGCGGATCGGGCGATCGATCAGGCGGGAAACCAGCGTTTCCTTTTCTGTCGCGCCGCGCTCACGCTTGAAGAAGCCGCCCGGAATGCGTCCGGCGGCTGAATATTTTTCCTGGTAATGAACGGTGAGCGGGAAGAAATCCTGCCCTTCCTTCACGCTGCGCGCGGCGGTGACGGCGCACAGGACGACGGTCTCGCCGAGGGTCGCGAGCACCGCGCCGTCAGCCTGACGGGCAACACGGCCCGTTTCCAGAACGAGCGTCTTGCCGCCCCACTGGATTTCTTCACGTTTAATATCGAACATTGTATTTCCTTCACTCCGCGCGCCCAATGCGTTCGGGGCCTATGTGTGCGGGCTAAGCCGGCCCGCGGCGGTACGGGACTCGTTTCGTCCCTTGGGGAGTATCAGCCGAATTGCCTTACTCTCCACATCTTTCCCGCGAAAGCGGGAATCCAGTTCCAGCATGAAGCGCTGCCGCGCCGTTCCCGCCGGACCCGGCCCGGAGGCCGGGATGACAAAAAGGGGCGCTGGTCGGCGCCCCTTTTGTCACTTGCGAAGGCCGAGCTTCGCGATCAGATCGCCGTAGCGAGCGCTGTCTTTCTTCTTCAGATAATCCAGCAGGCTGCGGCGCTTGTTGACCATCATGAGCAGGCCGCGGCGGGAGTGATTGTCCTTCGCGTGGTCCTTGAAGTGCTCCGTGAGGTTGACGATTCGCTCGGTGAGGATCGCAATCTGTACCTCGGGAGAACCCGTATCGCCCTCTGCGCGGGCATTGTCCTTGATCAGCGCTTCCTTGCGCTCGGCAGTAATCGACATATGTTTTCCTTCGACATCGCATTACAGGTTGAAACCGCGCACCACCCGGATTTCCGGGCCTTCGGCTTCCACCAGTGCGACCGGAACATCGTCCGAAATCGCAAGGTGAAGGCCGGATGCTGCGGCGATCCCGATCAGTTTTCGCCCCTCGTGGAGCGCCCTTGCCTGGTCGGGGGAGACGGTTAGAGCCGGGATGTCGTCCAGCCCTGCCGTCAGCGGCAAGAGTTTTTCTTCAAGGCTGCGCGCCTTAGCCCTTTCCGCGAGCATGTCCAGCGAAATCGCCGCATCCAGCGTGAAAGGCCCGGCCCTGGTACGGCGGAGCATGGTGATACGACCGACGGTGCCGAGCGCCACAGCGATGTCGCGCCCAAGGCTGCGAATATAGGTTCCCTTCGAGACGCGGGCGGAGAGGGTGACAGAAGGAAGAAGACCCTCACCCAACCCTCTCCCGCGCGCGCGGGAGGGTTGGGTGAGGGTCGAACCTGCGGCTCCTTCTCCCGTATGCGGGAGAAGGTGGGGATGGGGGTCTTCTTCTCCTCGTCCATCGCATAGTTCCAGCGCATGAATCGTCACCGCACGGGTAGCCAGCACGACCTCTTCCCCTGCGCGGGCGAGGGCGTAGGCCCGCTTTCCATCCACCTTCAGCGCTGAATAGGCGGGCGGCACCTGATGGATAGGCCCGGTAAATTGCGTCAGCACTGCTTCGATGTCCGCCAGGGTCGGCCGAACGTCGCTTGTCGCGATAACGGTGCCTTCCAGATCCAGCGTATCCGTCTGTTCGCCAAATCCGATCGTGAATTGATACGTCTTGTCGGAATCAAGCATGCGGCCTGACAGTTTGGTCGCTTCTCCCAGGGCGATCGGCAACACGCCGGAAGCAAGCGGATCCAGCGTGCCGCCATGCCCGACCTTTACCTTTGGATAGCCCCCCTCGCGCAGCGCGCGCTTTACCGCCGAGACCATCTGCGTCGATCCGGGGCCGACCGGTTTGTCGATTATGATCCAGCCATGCATCGCGGGCAATTAGCCGCCCGCAACGCGGCTTATCAGCCGCCACAGGCGCGGCGAACGCGCTTCGAGGGTGTAGACTTCGTTCACGCATAGCAGTTTCACGCCTGTCAGCTTGGCCAGAAACAGCTTCAGGGCGATCAAGAGCGGAGAACCGTCGCGACACGCTTCGACTTTGAGATGCCACGTGTCGCACGCCGACCGTATGATTACGTCATTCTGCTTGAGCAGGTAATGTGCATGCAGCGATGTGATGTTGACTCGTCGTGACGTCCGGAACCGAGCGGCAAGCGCTTCATGGAGAGGGAACCAGTCGGCCGTCACCAAACGTTTCATGACGTCCCGATCCATGGCGCGGACGACATGTGCGGGGGAAAAGTAACACGTGTGGTCGAAGCCGAGCAGGCTGAAGGCGTTTCGTTGGGCGACACGATAAGAGCTTTTCGTGAGATGCCGTTCGAAGCCTGCCGAATCGAAGCTCTTCCACACTCCGCGCAGCACCACCCGACCCTGGTGGAAGAAGTCTTCGCGCTGCACCGGGTTCATCAGGAAAAAATCATCATTGAAATGCAGAAAATGCCGACTGAGGCCCTCGATCCGCCACATCATCGTCTCGATGGCGGTGGAATTGAAGGTCGGCAGATATTGTTCGAAACCGCGATATATCGCGCGATGGGATACGATCCTGATTTTCGCTGCCAGCGTGTCTTTGCACCAGGACAAATCGGGCGTCTGGTCGTCAGTGATGATCCATATCGTTCGAACCCATGGCGCAAAACGGTCGATCGACTTCAGGCAGACCCTGACCTCGTCAGATGCGACCCAACGACGCTCGTGGATATCGTCCTCACGCTCCGGCGCAGGCTCCTGCCTGAGATATAGCTGCCTCTTCTCGCGATGCCTTTGGTCGTTGCCGTCTACCCAGGTTATCACGGCGTCAATTGGAACCCCGGCTTTGTCGGTCAAGTCGTGATCGCCCATTCCAACACGCGGCGAAACCGCTTCGACCGCGCTTCTATCACGTTGAGATCATTGATGCACAATATGCGGAAGCGCGCTAATTTCAGAATCAGCAGCAATACCATCGGCGTAAGATGCTGTCTTCGCGTGCAAAAACGCGAACTGAAGTTGAACCAGTCCCGCCTTCTGACGAAGAGCGCCCGTCCCTTTACGATCTCGATATTGCTGAACAGCGACGGCGGATGAAACTGGTCCTGAACGCGAAAGCGATGCCGGATATTATCGACGAGCCGCATCGGATGATCGCGAAAATAGTCAGCAAGCACGGATTTGCGCATCGGGCTGGCAACATGCGCCAGGGAAAAGAAATTGTTCACGTCGAACTCTACCATGCGGCCTGCGTTCACCTTATGGTTACGATAAAAGTTCAACTTGAGAAAATCCTCTCCGCAGCGCTTCGAAAGTTTCTTCCAGCGTCCTCGAAGGACAGTTTTATCGCCTTTGAAAAAATCGCCTTTTTTGATAGGGTTGAGTAGGAAGAAGTCGTCATTGAAGTAGATAAAGCGCTCCGCAAGCCCCTCGATACGCCACATCATGCTTTCGATGCAGATCGAATTGAAGGTGGGCAGATAGTCTCCGAACTGACGGAATATATGGTGATGGGATACGATCCGGATCTTTTTTTGAACGGTATCGCTGCAGTACGAGAGATCCGGTGTCTGGTCATCGGTGACGATCCAGACCGTACGTATCCAAGGGGCATTCCGCTCAAGGGAACGAACGCAAATCGCGAGCTCGTTTGCACCTACCCATCGCTTGGGTAGGGTCGCTTCGGACACGGCCTCATCGCGCGAGCCGATAAGAAATTGCTCTCGCTTGGCAATATGGGCAGGATCATTACCATCGACCCATGTGATGACGGCATCGATCGGCGGGTCGTGTTCAATATCTCCGCCAGCGATCCAGCCCCGCGCGCGCCAATCACTTTTCCGAACGATCCAGCGCCACATATGGAACAGCCTGATCTCTTGTAGGAGGTTCGACATATAAGCCAGTAGGCGTCTAGGTCATTTGATATCCGAGGGCAACTGCGCCGCGCCGTTCCATTCGATCATCGCACTACGCAAGGCTACGACGGGATATGCCTACTGCGGTTCCGCGTCCGTATCTGCGCCCAGATCGCGAACGATGCCGGGATCCCGCAACAACGCATCGATGCGGCCGCCTTCGTCGAAGCTCGCATCGGCCAGAAATTTGAGCTTCGCCGCATATTTGGTGTTCACCCTGCGCGCGATTTCGCTCTGAAGATAGGCCGTGTTGGTTCGCAAGGCCTTGATGACCGCTTCCTCGTTGCTGCCCAGCAACGGTTTGACGAAAATCGTCGCGTGCCGAAGGTCGGGCGACATTCTGACTTCGGTCACCGACACGAGATGCGAGGCGAGGGTTTCGTCGTGAACGTCACCCCGCATCAATATGTCCGACAAGGCATGGCGCACCTGCTCGCCCACGCGTAGCAGACGGACAGACTTGCCTTCGGGCGTTTCGTTACGGCGCATCTTTTTAACCTTCGGGTAGAATATCATCCACAGCCACGTTCAACGCGGCAGCGAGATTCCGCCAGAGGGCAGGGTTCCCCTGAGCCTTGCCATTTCCCAATTCCGAAATCGCTGACTTGTGCGCATTTGTTGCCTTGGCCAGTGCTTCAAGTGTCATTCCTCTATGCTGCCGCCACACGCGAAGCGAGCTTTCGCCATCAAGAATGCGATCGACCATTTCGGCAGGTAAATATTCTTCACCGTCAAGGCGGCGACGCTCAGCCTCTATCGCCGACAGAGTGTCGGCCTTGTCCTCAGCCATATCCACCAGATGCTGATAATCGGCGATTGGAAGCAACGCCATTTTCTGTCCGGCAATCTCGACAATCCCTACTGTCATGTCGTGCCCTCATATGCCGATCCACGAGGACCGATATCGTCGATCCACAAAATTCCAATACCCTTCGCAGGCAGACGATGCAAAAACAGGTTCGCCGCAACTCCGACACGAATGCGAGACGAGGGTTTCGTCGTGAACGTCACCCCGCATCAATATGTCCGACAAGGCATGGCGCACCTGCGGGCCCAAGCGTAGCAGACGGACAGACTTGCCTTCGGGCGTTTCGTTACGGCCCATGTTCTTCTCCCCTCTCGCAAGCGGAAGGGGAGAATTGATCAAAGCGTCCGTTCGCGCTCCTCGACCTCGAATGTTTCCACGATGTCGCCTGGCTTGATGTCCGTCGTTGCCTCCAGGGTGATGCCGCATTCGAGGCCGGCGCGGACCTCGGGAACATCGTCCTTGAACCGGCGCAGCGACGAAATCGAGCCGTTGTAGATGATGACATCGTCGCGCATGACGCGGGCGCGCAGCTTCTGCCGGATATATCCTTCCAGCACGAGAAGACCCGCCGCCTTGCCATGCTTGCCCGCCGAGAAGACTTCGCGGATTTCGGCGCGGCCGACGACCGTCTCGAAATATTCCGGTCCGAGCTGGCCGATCAGTGCTGCACGAATGTCATCGAGCAGATCGTAGATCACGTCGTAATATTTAAGCGCGATGCCTTCGCGCGCGGCGATCTCGCGGGCCTTGGCGTTGGCGCGTACATTGAAGCCGATGATGGGCGCCCGGCTGGCGGAGGCCAGCGTGACGTCGCTCTCGGTGATGCCGCCAGCGCCCGAATGCAGAATGCGCACCCGGATATCATCGGTCGAAATCTTGTTGAGCGATCCCACGATCGCTTCGACCGAGCCCTGGGCGTCGGCCTTGACGACCACGGGATATTCCTGTGCCTTCTTCTCCTTGAGCGCCGAGAACATGTTTTCGAGGCTCGCCGGAGCCGTAGTGGTGCGTTCCTTGAGCAATACCGAGGCACGATAAGCGGCGACTTCCCGCGCACGCGCTTCGTTTTCCACCACGGAAAGCTGGTCGCCCGCGGCGGGTACGCCCGTCAGACCGAGGATTTCCACCGGCACGGATGGGCCGGCCTGCTTGACCTGCTGACCCTTGTCGTCGACGAGCGCGCGGACCTTGCCGCTCTCCGCGCCGACGACGAAGATGTCGCCGACCTTGAGCGTGCCACGGCCGACTAGAACGGTCGCGACCGGGCCACGGCCCTTGTCCAGCGTGGCTTCGATCACGGTGCCTTCGGCGGGGCGGTCCGGATTTGCCTTCAGTTCCAGCAATTCCGCCTGAAGCTGGATCTTCTCGATCAGCTCATCAAGCCCGGTCTTCTTGAGCGCCGAGACCTCGACGTCCTGAACCTCGCCGCCCATATATTCGACCTGGATGTCGTGCTGCAGCAATTCCTCGCGCACCTTCAGCGCGTTGCCGCCCGGCTTGTCGATCTTGTTGATCGCCACGATCATCGGTACGCCCGCTGCCTTGGTGTGGGCGATCGCCTCGATCGTCTGCGGCCGGATGCCGTCGTCGGCGGCGACCACGATCACCACGATATCGGTGACATTGGCGCCGCGGGAGCGCATTTCACTGAATGCCTCGTGGCCCGGCGTATCCAGGAAGGTGATCTTCGATCCGTCCTTCAGCGTGACCTGATAGGCGCCGATATGCTGGGTGATGCCGCCGGCTTCGCCCGTGGCCACGTCGGTGCCGCGCAACGCGTCGAGCAACGATGTCTTGCCGTGATCGACATGGCCCATGATCGTAACCACCGGTGCGCGCGAAACCTGCGTTTCGTCCGCGTCGACATCTTCATGCGTCGTCAGATCGATGTCGGATTCGGACACGCGCTTGATGTTGTGGCCGAATTCAGTGACCAGCAGCTCTGCGGTATCCTGATCGATCGTCTGGTTCAGCGTGACGGGCATGCCCATCTTGAACAGCGACTTGACCAGGTCGGCGCCGCGTTCCGCCATGCGGTTGGCGAGTTCCTGAACCGTGATGGCTTCCGGCACGACAACGTCACGCACTTGTTTGGCTTGCACGCCACCGCCCTGGTGGGCGCGTTTGTCCTTTTCGCGCGCACGCTTCAGCGCAGCGAGCGAACGCGCACGTGCACCGTCGCCATCGTCCAGTGCGCGGGTGACGGTGAGCTTGCCTGACTGGCGCCGTTCATCGACGCCACGGCCGCGCGACGGACGCGCCGGCGGTTCGGGCCGCTTCGGGCTGACGACCGGGGTAAAACGCCGGGGAGGCGGAACGGCGGCGCCTGGCCGGCTGGACTCTTCCTCGGCCTCGGCTGCCTTAATCTCTTCGGGTGCCACAAGCACGGCCGTTTCAGCGGGCTGTTGGACTGCGGTCGCGGCCGTCTGCTCGGCTGCCAGCCGTGCTTCTTCTTCCGTGCGTCGATTTTCTTCCGCGCGGCGGCGTTCTTCCTCGCTTGCGCTGGACTTCGCGTGATCCTCACGCCGGCGCGCTTCTTCGAGCGCCGTCATCCGGGCTTCTTCCGCTTCGCGCAAAAGCCTGGCCTGCAGTTCCTGACGCGAAACGAGATCGTTGGTCGTCTGTTGCGGACGGGGAGCAGGGCGCGGAGGAGGAGGGGGAGGCGCCTGTTCGACGACTGGCGCCGCGACCTGCACGTCCGCCGCACCGGGAGCTTCGCCTTCGCTCGGCCTGCCGAGCATGCGGCGGCGCTTTACCTCCACCACGACGGTGTTCGAACGGCCATGGCTGAAGCTCTGCTTCACCTTCCCGGTCTCAACCGTGCGCTTCAGGCCCAAAGGCGCGCGCATACCCAGTTTCGGCTTGTCGTTATCGCTCATTTAAAAACCCGAACCCTTCACTTACGTCTCTTGCGCGGATTGCGCTTGCGAAGCTGCTTCGCAAGCCCCGGCATCATTGTCTCGTCCAATAAATCCGCGCCAACGCGCCAACGAATCAGAAACGCGCGCAGCGGCTGCTGGCGCGATCAGCGCGATATGTACAACATTTTCGCGTCCCAGCGCCATCGACAATATGGCACGGCTGGCGGGAATTACGAGTCCCCGCAGATCGCTTCCTTCAACATTATTGCCGACGCGAAGGGCCTGATCAAGCTTTCTGCAGCCATCCAAAGCCGCATCCGACGCGTGTAGCAACAGCGAGGCGGCGCCCTTCCGCGCTGCTTCCGCGATTTTGTCGGACCCCGTCAGCAATGTGCCCGATCGCGCTTCCAGGCCAAGCCGGTCGAGCATCGAGCGTTGCAGCGCATCCTCGATCATCTGCGGCAATTCGGCTGGGATCTGCACGGTCGTCTTGAAGGCGCGGGACAGCGCCGACTTCAGCTTTCCCTTCGCAATTGCGGCTTCAAGCGTCGCCCGATCGACACCGATCCACGCCCCGCGGCCACCGGCCTTGGCGCGAACGTCTGGTGCGACCGATCCATCCGGCCCGAGTGCGAGACGAATAAGGCTGGCGCGCGGCGCATGTTCGCCGGTCAGGACGCACTTGCGTTCAGGAACAGACTCCACCTCCCTTTTAAGGGAGGGGGCCGGGGGGTGGGTGTTGCCGCCTGTTATTGAGGCAACGGACTCATCCACCCCAACCCCTCCCCTGAAAGGGAGGGGCTTTTTTGCCTTTTTTGCTACCGTCTCATTGGGGGGATTCCGCATTCGCGTCCTCCCCACGAAGATCCTCATCCTCGAACCAATGCGCACGCGCGGCCATGATGATCTCGTTGCCCTGTTCTTCGCTGAGGTTGTACTCGGCGAGAATGCCGCCCTTGTCCTCGGTGCGCTGCGCGCTGTTTTCCGCCCGGCGCCGTGGTTCCGCGCGCTTCTTCTGGACGAGTTCGTCGGTCGCGAGATCGGCAAGGTCGTCGAGCGTCTTGATGCCCGCCTTGCCGAGCGTCACCAGCATGGCTTCCGTCATGTACGGCATGCCGGCGAGCGCGTCGTCCACGCCTAGGCCCTGACGCTCTTCGCGCGCCTTGGATTCCTTGCGATCGAGCGCTTCCTGCGCGCGATTTTGCAGTTCGGACGCAAGCTCCTCGTCGAATCCCTCGATCGTCGAAAGTTCGGCGGGATCAACATAGGCGACTTCTTCCAGCGCGCCGAAGCCTTCGGCCACTAGAAGCTGCGCCAGCGTCTCGTCGACATCGAGTTCATTCTGGAACATCTCCGAACGCTCGACGAATTCCTTCTGCCGCTTCTCGCTGGCATCCGCCTCGGTCAGGATATCGATGGCCGAACCGGTCAGCTGCGAAGCGAGGCGCACATTCTGGCCGCGCCGGCCAATCGCGAGGCTCAGCTGATCGTCGGGAACGACTACCTCGATACGGCCTTCTTCCTCGTCGATCACGACGCGAGCGACATACGCCGGCTGCAACGCGTTGACGACGAAGGTAGCCAGATCAGGCGACCAGGGGATGATGTCGATCTTCTCGCCCTGCATTTCCTGAACGACCGCCTGAACGCGGCTGCCCTTCATGCCGACGCACGCGCCGACCGGATCGATCGATCCGTCATGGCTGATCACGCCGATCTTGGCGCGGCTGCCCGGATCGCGGGCGGCGGCCTTGATCTCGATGACGCCGTCGTAAATCTCGGGCACTTCCTGTGCGAACAGCTTCTTCATGAAGTCCGGATGCGCGCGGCTGAGGAAGATCTGAGGCCCACGGTTTTCACGGCGGACGCTCAGGATGATCGAACGGATGCGATCGCCGACGCGAACCACTTCGCGGGGGATCTGCGCGTCGCGCCGGATCACGCCTTCAGCGCGGCCCAGATCGACGACGATATGGCCGAACTCGACCCGCTTGACGACGCCGGTGATGATCTCGCCGACGCGATCCTTGAACTCTTCATGCTGGCGCTCGCGCTCGGCGTCGCGGACCTTCTGGAAGATCACCTGTTTGGCGGCCTGCGCGGCGATGCGGCCGAATTCGATCGGGGGCAGGGGGTCGACGATGAAATCGCCCACCACCGCGCCCGGCTGCAGCTTCTGCGCTTCGGCGACCGAAACCTGCTTGAAATAATCCTCGACCAGCTCGACCACCTCGACGACGCGCCACAGGCGCATATCGCCCTGCTTGGTGTCGATCTTGGCGCGGATGTCGTTCTCGGCGCCGTAACGGGCACGAGCGGCACGCTGGATGGCGTCTTCCATCGCCTCGATCACGATCTCGCGATCGATCAGCTTCTCGCGCGCGACGGCGTCTGCAATGGCGAGAAGTTCAGCCTTGTTTGCGGAAATGGCGGTGGCCATGGACGTTCCTTACCCTTCTGTCGAAATCTTGTCCGCACCCTCGGAAGAGAGCGGCGCGGTCGCCTTGATCAATGCATCGGTCAATATCAGCTTGGCGCTGGCGATCTGACCGTATGGAATCGCTATCTCGCCGACCTTTTCAGCATACACCTTTATGATGTCGCCTTCCACGCCGATCAGATGCGCGTCGAACTGTTTCCTGCCGTCCAGCTTTTCGGCCAGCTTGATGCGGGCGTCGAACCCCTGCCAGTCAGCGAAGTCCTGTTGCCGGGTCAGCGGCCGGTCGATGCCGGGCGAACTGACCTCGAGGCGGTACGCCTCCTCGATCGGATCGGCCGCGTCCAGCACCTCGGAAATCCGCCGGCTCAGTGTCTCGCAATCCGAAAGATCGAGCTGCCGCGTGTCCGGGCGCTCCGCCATCACCTGCAGCGTCGGATCGGTGCGCCCGCCAAACATCGCGACGCGCACGAGCGACAGCCCGAGAGCTTGCGCCTCGGGTTCGATCAGCTTCGTGATTGCGTCGATATCTGCCATGGAACTCCGTTGAACATGCACATCTTCCCAGCGCCGGAGCCTTGCGGCCCGACCTCGCCAAAGTTACCGATGTCGAGAAGATGACGCGCATATAGGGGAGGTTTCGGCGCAGGGCAATATGCAACGCAGCGTCTGCCGGGGCGTTGACGGAATGATGATGGAGGAGGTGCGAATGACCCGGTTCCTTGGCTGTTGTGCGATACTGTTCGCGGTCGCCGGATGCACGCGGGAGGAAGGGTCGAACGCGGCGTCGCCGGCGTCCGCCGAAGAGGCCACGGCAAAGCCATTCCAGGTCACCGCCGTCGCGACGCTCGATTCGCCCTGGGCGATGACTTTCCTGCCGGACGGTCGAACGCTCATTACGGAGAAAGCCGGCAAGCTGCGGATCGTCACCCGGGATGGCAAGATATCGGCCCCATTGACTGGCATTCCCAGGGTCGTGAGCGCGGATCAGGGCGGGCTTGCCGATGTCGTGCTGCATCCCGACTTCGCTAACACCCGCTACGTCTATCTGAGCTTCGCCGAGGCAGGCCCCGACGGGACCGCCGGGACGGCGGTGGGTCGCGGCACGCTCAACGAGACCGGCATCGAAGGCTTTCAGGTCATCTGGCGGCAGGAGCCGAAGGTCAGCGGTGGCGGCCATTTTTCCGGGCGCATCGCTTTCTCGCCGGATGGCTACATGTTCCTCACGTCAGGCGAACGCCAGAAATTCACGCCGGCGCAGGACTTGCACCAGAATCTCGGCAAGGTGCTCCGGCTTTCCGATACGGGCGGCATCCCGTCCGACAATCCCTTCTACGATCAGGGCCGGATAAAGGCGCAGCTATGGTCCTATGGCCATCGCAACCTGCTCGGCATCGCCTTCGATGCGAAGGGCCAGCTCTGGGAAACCGAGATGGGTCCGCGCGGCGGCGATGAGCTGGATCTCGTCATGAAGGGCCGCAACTATGGCTGGCCGATCGTTTCCAACGGCGATCATTATGACGGTCGCGACATCCCCGATCACGACACCCGCCCTGAATTCGAAGCGCCCAGGGTCAGCTGGAATCCGGTGATCTCTCCCTCCAGCCTGATGATCTATTCGGGCGATCTCTTTCCGGAATGGAAGGGCAGCGCCTTCATCGGCGGCCTGTCCAGCAAGTCGCTGGTCCGGATCGCCTTCGACGGCCCCAACGCCCGCGAAGCCGAACGCTTCGAAATGGGTGCCCGCATCCGCGAGGTCGAACAAGGCCCCGACGGCGCGATCTGGCTGCTTGAGGATGGCGAAAGCGGCGGACGGCTGCTTAAACTGACGCCGGCGAAATAGGGGGAGGGCTGATACATTGTAGTATCTTTCTGGGTAGTATCTTTCTGGCTGCGACGGCAGCTTGCAACCAACTAAAGACATCGGCCTTCGCAGCGGCTAATGGCCGCGATTGGGACTTTACGGTCATCCGCACGCGACGGATACAGCGACAGGTTCTACCCCGAAACCAGACACTCGGCTTCCGACTGACCGTCCTCACACTGCGCTTGCAACCGAGCCGGTCGCCGCCCTCGGCTTTCGAGCGAGTTTTTCCTCGAAAAGACACTATTCGTAAGGGTGACCGTCGCCGGACTTTAAGAGGTCCTCTCGATCAGATAGGATCGGTACGTTCACACCGAGGATATGCAAGATGGCAGGGTTTCCCTCGCAAAGAGACGGCCGCTTTTATCTGACGGAAGGCGGTCAGGAGACCGAGATACAGTATCGGTACGGGCATGATCTGCCGGAATTCGCCATGTATCCTCTGCTCGACAATCCCGCCGCCATGTCCGATTTGGAGACAATGTATAGCCGCGTTCTCGACGTCGCCGCCGAGCGCGGCTTCGTCGCGATGCTGTCCGGGCTCGACTATCGCGGCAGCCCGGACTGGGGCGACAAGCTCGGCTATTCCCGCGACGGACTCGCCGACGCGCTGGAACGGTCAATCGCATTTCTCCGCGAAGTCGCGCAGCCCTATCGGGGACAGGTCACGGAAATCCTCATCGGCGGACAAGTCGGTCCGCGTGGGGACGCCTACTCGCTCAATCGAACGATTACGGCCGACGAAGCCGAGGACTATCACAGTTTTCAGCTAGAGGTGCTCAGGCGCGCGGACGTGGACTTCGTATGGGCGGCCACATTCAACGGCACCCCCGAGGCGGTCGGCGTAGCCCGGGCGGCCGCGCGGATTGGCCTGCCGCTCGGCATTTCCTTCATGCTGGATAGCGATCACCGGCTCAAATCGGGCGCAAGCCTCAAGGAAGCCATCGAGACGATCGATGCGCAGGCGGGTGACGCCAGGCCGGACTATTACGGCATCAATTGCTCGCATCCGCTTGAATTCGAACCCGCGCTCGAGCCGGGAGACTGGGTCCGGCGTCTGCGGAGTTTGCGGCCAAATGCGAGCGCGAAGGACAAGGGCGAGCTGTGCTCTATCGGCCATCTGGAAGAAGGCGATCCCGTCGACCTGGGCAATCGCATCGGCACGCTGGCGCAACACCACCCGTATATTGATATCTTTGGTGGCTGCTGCGGAACCTGGGCGAGGCATCTCGATGAGATAGCGCGCAACGTACGGCAAACGGCACGACAAGTTCTTTGACGGCTCTATAACGGGCTGCTTACAGGAACGGCTCGATTGCCGCCGAATGGCTGCATTTCTGGGCGCAAAGCTGACCTCGGCAGTATGGCTTATTAACGCCCCCTTCTCCACCAATAGCCGCCGCAATGAAGCAGCTGAAGTGCCTGTCCTACATGCCTTCAAACTGCCATGCTGGCTCTTTCTCTCTTGTCCGGGAAGCGCCATGCAGATTGTCTTTATTGGATTCGTATCGGCCGATGTCCCTGCTCGGGAAAATGCCCTGCCTTCCACTGCAGGGTAAATCTGCAAAAGTGATTGCGAAATCCGCGGCGTTTAGGTGTGAGCCATGTGTGAACTTTGCCGGTCGATTGAGGTGCCAATGGCATGTCTCAACTTCCTCAACTAAATCCAACACGGGAGCGGAACGCGCTACCAATGACGAAACAGCGCACTCCCTCACTTCCAGCCGCCTGTCAGGCGGCGCGCACCTTCCTCGCACGCTTCCTGCAGGCAGTACCGACGGCGCCGAAGCCGGCGAGCATCATCGTCCAGTTCGTCGGCTCCGGCACGCCGCCCGTGACCGAGGCGGTGATGGTCAGCTTGATCGGTCTGAGCGCGAGATCGTCCAATCCCGGATAGTGGCTGAAGCCGTTGAAGGTGAGGATGCCGGTATAGTCGCCGGCGGCAAGTCCCCTCGCGTTGAAGCTGAGCCAGTTGCCGAGGTCGGTAGCGCCGCCCGCAAGGCCGGTGAACCGGTCGCCGGCGAAGCTGAAGCCATCGTCGCCGCTCAGCGTGAAACCGCCCCCCAGCGTCTCGGAGAAATAGGCGAAGAGAACGGCGTTGATAACGCCTACGTCGGTGGCAGATGCGTCCGACCATTTGGTGAAGCTGCCGAGATCAAGCGTGTAGGCGTTGCCGCTGCCGCTGAAAATGCCGTCGCCGCTGGCAAGGGTGAGGGCAGCGATCGCGGAATCGGTCACCGTGCCGGTGAAGCTCACATATTGCGATCCCACCGCCTGATCCGCCAGTTCATTGTTGTGCGAGGAGAAATAGATGTTCTGATAGTCCTGGACGGCCCCTGCCCGGCTGGTGTCGAGCCCGTAGATTGCGGTGCCGGTGCTTCCGGCGGCGATATAGCCCGGCGCCGAGATAAGGCTGATGGCGGGCGTGGTCGATCCGAAGCTGGTCGCGAGCTGGTCGGTCAGGGCACCGCTGGCGCTGTTGCCGATGGAGAGGCTCGCCGTCACTCCGCCCGTGCCCTTGCGCACCGTGCCGAAATCGACGGTGTCGCTGGCCAGCGAAATCTGCGCCAGCGCATATATATTGGCTTTGGCGAAGAAGCTCTGGCCCGCGACATTGCCGAAATTGTTGACGACGTCGATCGATTGGCCGGAGAAGGCGCCGGCGGTCGCAGTGGAAAAGGCCAGATTGGTTCCTTGCGTGACGCCGGGTGCAAGCGCGAAATCCGACTGGTAGACCGAGACGCTTGCGGCATGGTTGGTCTGTATCGCGCCGCGCAGGGTGGTCTGCCCGCCGGTGTTGGTGACGGCGATGTGGGCGAAAAGAAAATCGCCGACCCGCGCTGCGCCGAAATCGATCGTATTGCCCGACAATTTGGTGATGCTGACCGCCTGACCCGCGGAAGCCGCGAAAATCCCGCCACCGCCGAAGACATTGGCGCGCGCATTAAAGCTATTCCCGCTGCCGAAATTACCGTTGTAGTCGCTGCCGACCGTGAAATTGCCGTCGAGCACAAGCTGGCCTTGGTTGGACAGGATGTCGCCGCTGGAATTGTCGGTGAAATGCAGGATGCCGCCAGATCTTGACTCATAGGTGCCGCCACCATCGATCGATCGCACGAAGAGCAATTCACGTCCTGCTTTGTTAGCCGTGAACCTGCCGTCGTAATTGAACAGGAGATTGCTTTCGTTTCCCACCGTGCCGGCACCAACGACGGAGGTGGCACCATTGAATTTTGAATTGCCGAAGGTGATGTTGCCGCCGATATCGCCGCCATCAAGGCCGATCGAACCGCCGCCGAAGATAACTAGGTTCTTGCTGTAGGAGCGCAAATATCCGCCGCTCTTGACGGTAAATCCTCCCCAGTTCTCGAAGTTGTTTCCATGGACTTCCATCCTGGAAAAAAGCGAAACATTGCTGCCGTAGGTAAGAAAGTCATGAAGCTTTGCCGTCTTTGTAATATCGACGAACCGCGAGCCCCCCTGCCCAACAGAACCAATTACCACATTGTCCTTTTCGCCCGGCGTCGAGCAGTTATTCCAATTCTTGTCGAAGTAATTGCCGTTGCCACCTCTCCAATAGCAAACCTCTGCCGCCGCTGGCTGCAGAGGCGCTAGCACCGTCACTGCGCACGCCATCGCGAAAATCGGATTGATCCTGATCGACTTGCTTACGGCCATGACAGATCCCCACCTGTTGCGTCGCAGCAAACTATCATGGCGGAAAATCGATTCGCGTCATCCGATTGGGTGAGGCTCGAATTAACAACGCAGTCCTTATCGTGGGGCTATGCAGTCCTGATCCGGCCGCACAGAAAATGCCTGTCCTACAGGGCCCCGTTTTGACATGCTGGGTCTTCCTCTTCCTGGCGCGGGTGCGCCATGCAGATTTTGTCGAATTCGTATCGCTTCTTGATTGACCCGGAGACTGCGCCTTGCACCGCCAGGAAAGCCCTTAACAATCCGCGGCGTTTTGGTGTGAACCATGTGTGAACTTTGGCAGTCGGTTGAGGCACAATGGCATGTCTCAACTTCCTCAACTAAATCCAACAGAAGGCGAGCGGTACAAGTGCGCCGTCATTCCAGCTTTCGCTGGAATGAGGAGCTAATCTTAAAAATGCCGATCGCAACCGCTTCAGAACGACTGATACATTCCGTAAACTATCAGAACGATCGGCAGCGTCAGCACCACGAGCATCGGCACCCGTACCCAGGGCGTTTTCACGAAATGATAGAGCAGCAGAACCACCGCCAGCGCGATCGCGTAGAAAACGGCGAAGCCGATCCGCATGCCCATTCCGGCCGCGTCTTCGCCGGGCGACCGGTACAGGAAGGCAGCCGCGAGCATCAGCGCGTTCAGCGTCGCCAATATCCGAAATGCCCAAAACATCGCTCAGTCCCGTCGAAAGATGAATTCCTGGTCACGCCATTCGCCGACCGGGAAGAGATAGTCGCCAACTTTCCTGAAGCCGATCTTGGTATAGATCGCCTGCGCCCGTTCATTTCCGGACCATACGCCGAGCCAGATCGGGCCGGGCCGCGTCTCCTCGAGGTGTGCCAGCGCGATAGCGAGCAGCTTTCCGCCCAGCTTCAGGCCCTGGGCCTCGTTGCGAACGTAGATCTGGTACAGTTCACCCTCGCCCGGCCTGGCGTCGGGATGCGGCAGTTTGGTCGGCCCGACATGGACATAGCCCAGCATGCGATCGCCCCGTTTGGCGATCCATGTCATCTTTTCGGGATCGTTCAGTTCCTTCCGGATCGCCGCCACGCCGTAGGATTTCTCGTTGAACAGCGCGAGATCGGCGGGCGGATATGGAATGGCGAACCCGCCCGTCACGAAACTCTCCATGAAGGTTTCGAGCTTGAGCGCGGCGAGCGCCTCGGCATCGTCGGGGCGGGCAGGGCGGATATTCACGCCCGCCTGCGCCTCACCGCCGCCGATAGCGGAAATACCAGACTTCATGGCCCAGCCTCCTTGCCTTTGCCTCATAGCGTGTTTCGGGCCAATCTTCAGGCCGCACAAGAAAATCATCCGGCGTCGCCGCCAGCCATTCGAAGTCGGGGCTCTGGCCCATCACCATCATTGCCCAGCGGCAATAGACCGGGTGGTCGGTGCCGAACCGGAATTCCGCGCCATGTTTGAGCTTGGACGCGATCAGCGCGATCGGCCCGGCGTTCATGAACCGGCGCTTGGCATGGCGCGCCTTCGGCCATGGGTCCGGGTGGAGCAGATAGGCGCGGCTGAGCGAGGCGTCGGGCAACCGCTCCAGCACGTCGATCGCGTCGCCCATGTGCAGGCGGACATTATCGAGACCAAGGCGGTCGACATGGCCGAGCGCCCCGACCACCCCGTTCAGGAACGGTTCGCAGCCGATGAAGCCGTGATCCGGCCGCGTCGCCGCTTGTCCCGCCAGATGCTCGCCGCCGCCAAAGCCGATCTCCAGCTCGAGCGGGCGGTCATCGCCGAACAGCGCCGTCGCGTCGATTGGGCCGTTGGCAGGCACTTCCAGGCGCGGCAGCAATTCTTCCACCAGCGCTGCCTGCCCGGCACGCAGAGCGTGCCCCTGGCGGCGACCGTAAAGGCGCCGGATGGTGGTCGGATCATTCATGGCGCGGCCGATTATCAGTCCCGCCCCCGATAGGCGAGGCTCCTGCTCAAATTTTTAGGAATTTGGGTCGGGTCGCCGCGCAGGCGCAGCTTATGCGGTTACCGTAGGGTCGTTCAGGTCCGCCGCGAGCAGCAGATAGGCGAGCTTTGCGGTCTGGGGATTGGGACGGAGCACGTTGATACCCGAGCGGCCGTGCATCAGTGCCATCATCGTGTCCATCTCGCTGTTGCCGGTGCTGCCGTCGGCCGTCTGCGTTGCGGCCGTGGCGGGAGTATCCATCGATGCGAGCATGCTGCGAAGGTCGCCGTCGGGACTGCCGTCGGGAACCGGGACGAGATCGCCGGCGCTGGCCATGCGCATGGCGGCGATCGGATCGGTGCGGCTCGGCGTTGGCGATGGTGAGGCCGCACCATCGCTGCGACCGCCGCTGATCTTGCGGCTCATCAGCTGGTACAGATCGTCGAGGCTGCGGGCCGCGCCCGATTTGGTGTAGAACAGTCCGCGATTGACCGACGCTTCGCGCGGGAAAAGATTAGCCGCGGTAGTATTGGGATTTGCCTGATGCGCCTTCAGGAATTTCGTTGCGCCGTTCAGGCCCAGGAAGTGCGCCATATAAAGGTCGGCGGAATTGGTGTTGCGGCCCAGCGCGCTGCTCAGTCCGCTTGCGTTATCGCTGGCATATTCGGCAGCCATCAGCGCGGAAGGCTCCGCCTGGTTGCGCAGCGCGAACACCGCCTGCCGCATCTGAGGATCGCTGACCGTCCAGCGCCCGCTGGAGGTGCGCTGGATCGCGTTCGCCGCCCATGCCATGCCGTGCGCGGCGCCGTGCTGCTTGACGACGCCCAGCCAGCTTTGATCGATGAATTGATAAAGCCCGCTGGCCGAAGAGCTCATGGCCCTGGCGTTGGGATTGAGCCCGCTTTCGCTCTTCGCCTGGTTGAGCAGATAGGAAAAGTCGACCCCCGTTCGCTCGGCGGCACGGCTGATCGCACTACGAACCTGATCCTTGTTCGTAGCCGCAATCATGTCGCTGGTGAGGCGCGGTGCGCTCAAGCCGATATCCTGTCTGATTGGGTCCGCACTTAAAATGAAGCAGCTCGGTTAATAAAGCTTTACCATGCGATGCGCGCTTTCCCCATATACAAGCCGCCTGCATCCCGTTAGGGAGGCCGCCGCGTCGGGGAGTGGCGCAGGCTGGTAGCGCACCTGGTTTGGGACCAGGGGGTCGCAGGTTCGAATCCTGTCTCCCCGACCATTTTTGATGCGCCATGATCACCAGCGAGACAGCAAAGACAATAAATATCAATGTCTTGTGGAGAGTTTTGCGTGATTTGACGCATCTCAAGACGCCATGATGTTTGTTGGTAGCGCGCGGGTACGGTTGGCAGGATTGTTGGTAGATAGTTGATTCAATGCTAACCTACCAACATGCTTACCGACGTTGAGATCAAGGCTCTAGCAGCCAATGGAAGGCCCCTAAAGCGCGCAGACGGGGGTGGTTTGTTCCTGCTGGTGGAGACGAACGGCAGCAAGCATTGGCGCTTGTCCTATCGGTTCGCAGGCAAACAGAAGACCTTGTCCGGCGGCCGCTATCCGCTTGTGAAGCTCGCTGCTGCGCGCAAATGGCGGGAGGAGGCAAAAGCTCAGCTTGCCGCGGGCATCGATCCCAGCGAAGTGCGCAGGCAGGCGAAGCAAAAAGCCGGGGCTGCCGTTAAGAACAGCTTTGAATCCGTGGCGAAGAGCTGGCTAGATGCAAACGCTTGCGCCTGGTCTGCCCGCTACGCGCGCGTGATCAAGGCGCGGCTGGAAGCCGACATCTTTCCCGATGTTGGAGCGCTCGATATCGCCGCGATCGATTCTGCAACCATGCTCAAAGCGTTCCGCAAGATCGAGGATCGCGGTTCAATCGACATGGCGCACCGGGTCAGAAACTATTGCAGCGAGATATTCCGCTTCGGAATCGCCGACGAGAAATGCACCCACGATCCGACTCGCGACATTGCGCCGGCCATGCGGCGGCCGCCTGGGGTCCAGCACAGGGCTAAGGTCGAAGCCCGCGACCTTCCTGCCTTCTTCGCCAAGCTGGCTAAGGACGAGGGCGAGCGCATGAGCCATCTGGCATTGCGCTGGACGATCCTGACGATGGTCCGGACCCAAGAAACCCGGTTCGCGGAATGGTCGGAGTTCGAGGGGCTGGATAGTTCAGACCCGATCTGGCGCATTCCACCGGCACGCATGAAGATGCGGACCGAGCATATCGTGCCACTCCCTCGCCAGGCTGTCTCGCTTCTCGACGAGATCAGGGACATCAATCGCTATCTCAAGGCTGGCAACGAGCGCCTTGGCCGCTACCTGTTTCCGGTCGCGACGAGCCGCACCGGTACGATCAGTGAAAACCGGATGCTCGATATCATGTACCGAATCGGTCTCAGGGGTAAGGCGACCGTACATGGCTTCCGAGGCCTCGCCAGCACGGTCCTAAACGAATCCGGCGAGTTTTCGTCAGACTGGATCGAGATGCAGCTTGCACATATTCCGCGGGGGGTGCGAGCAGCCTACAACTCCGCCCGCTATCTCAATCACCGTCGCAAGATGATGGCTTGGTGGGCAGATTATCTCGATGACGCTGAGGCCACGTCGGAGAAGATCGTCCTTACGTGATCTGGATTCGTCCGCCGTCGCGCTCCCCTGGCGGCGGTGGATACGAAAGTCAGGCCGGCGGTTGATATCCCCGCGGATCGGCGATCCAGCGATCGAGTTCGGAACGGTGGAAGGCAACTCGTCTGCCGCCGAGATCGATGGCCGGCGGGAAGCGCTTCTCGGCGATGCGGCGGTAGATGGTCGCACGCGAGAGCGAGGTCAAATGGGTGGCGAGTTTCATGGGTATAAGGGGCGGGTCGTCGCGCATGGGGAGCACTCCTTCACTGGCACGCAATTCCAAGATTGCGCGCATAAAGGATGGGAATGCCGCGCAAAGCGTCAAGAGCCGTTATGGGGCCATTCGAGGCTTTGTAGGGCCACCGGCGGTCGCCGTCGGCAAAGAGGATGCTCTGGACGGTGAAGAGTCACGAAAATATTTTTTGGCGGGGCACAACAACCGTGATCTCTGCCTGACGCTCGCGCGCAAGGCGAGCGCTGCTGCATGTGAAGTCATGTCGCTTTGCTGGCCAGCTGCTCTTGGGCCTCGATTTCGAACGCGCGTTTGCCGGTCCTGCGCATCAACGCCAATGCATTTTCGTGATCCTCGCCCTTGAGCCGGTTGGCGACCTGGAGGAACGCACCATAGAGCGCCGCGCGATCGTCACCGGTCAACTCGACAAGGCCGGCCTTTGCCGCGAGACCGCCAAGTGCGATCAGCTGCTTCGTGCGCTCGCGCCGCGCGACAGCCCAGGCGCGCATGTCAGTTCGCGCCCGCTTGCGCATCAAACGGGTTTGCGCCTGCCGGGTTCGCATCAACGCAATCCTGCCCGCTCGCAGCTTTGCGGCGAGGACGGTTGCGCGCTTCCAGAAATCGCGCACCGGCATTTCGCCACATCTCGCGGGCAGCCTTGTCGGCATCGACCGCGGCCAACAATGCGCCCGCAAGGACGGCCGGGTCGAGCGTGTCAGCGCCCGTCGCCACCACCAGCTCGCCGAGCTGCTGGACTTGCCTGTGGCGCAACTCGCGCTGGCGCTGCTTCAGGGCGGCGAGCTCAGCATTGTAATCCTTGAACGTCGGCATCGATCGATCCTCGGCTTTTACCCTATCGATGCAACAAAGTTCGGCCACTCAGCGCTAGTTGCAAGACCTCCAAACCGGCTGATACACAGTGGGCAACAAATAGTTGAGTACACGGATTTGGCCATCGCAAACATTCGACAATAATCGCCCTGCTCGATAAGTCGAACATCGTGCTACATCCTGCGATAATCCAGTCCCGAGAAACATGAATTGTTTTGAGGGCGCGCTTATACGTCGTGCCGACGTCGCTTGGATCGCCTACATGAGCTATCACCATGGCGATTTATCATTTCTCTGCGAAGGTGATCGGGCGCGCCGCCGGTCGCAGCGCCGTCGCGGCAGCCGCCTATCGCGCAGGCAGCCGGCTCCATGATGCCGAGCTTGGACGCACCCATGATTTCTCGAACAAGGCCGGCGTCATCCACTCTGAAGTGATGTTGCCGGAAGGTGCACCGGCCACGCTGGGGAATCGCGAAACGCTGTGGAACGCGGTCGAGGCCGGCGAGGCGCGGAAAGATGCCCAGCTTGCCCGCGAGATCGAGCTGGCGATTCCGCGCGAGATGACCCAGCAACAGGGCACCGCGCTGGCACGAGATTTCGTCTCCCGCGAGTTCGTCGACAAGGGCATGGTCGCCGATCTCAATGTCCATTGGGATATCGGCCGCAACGGCGACGCGCAGCCGCACGCCCATATCATGTTGACCATGCGCGGGATCGCCGATGATGCGCCGGTATGGAAGCCGGGGGAAGGATCGCCCTTCGGTCCCAAAGTCCGCGAGTGGAATGCGGCCGCCCAATTGCAGCAATGGCGCGAAGCCTGGGCTGTTCATGCCAATGCCCGCATGGCCGAGCTCGGGATCGAGGCAAGCATCGACCATCGCTCCTACCGGGATCAGGGCATCGAGCTCGAGCCGCAGGACAAGATCGGCGCGCCGGGTACACGCCAATTGGAGCGTGGTCAGGAATCCGATCGTGCCGACGCGCATCTCAAGATCGCGCGCTCCAATGGCGAGCGGATCATCGCCTCGCCCGAGATTGGAGTCGATGCGATCACGCACGGCCAGGCCACCTTCACCGATCGTGATATGGCGCGCATGGCGCATCGCCATTCGGTTGGGCAGGATCAGTTCAACGAGGTGCTCGCGGCAATGCGCGGCTCCGACCAGCTCGTGGCCCTCGGCAAGGACGGACGCGGCGAAGAGCGCTTCACCTCGCGCGACATGATCGAGACCGAGCTGCGCTTGTCGCGCGCAGCCGATCAACTCGACGCGCGCGGACATAGCGTAGCGGCACGTCATATCGAAGCTGCGATCCACCATTCCTCGGCACGCGGCATCGATCTCTCGGCCGAGCAGCGCGACGCATTGGTCCATGTCACGCGCGACCGGAATCTGTCTCTGGTCGTCGGCTATGCAGGCTCGGGCAAGTCGGCGATGCTCGGCGCCGCACGCGAGGCCTGGGAGGCGCAGGGTTATAGGGTGCGTGGCGCGGCGCTGTCGGGCATCGCGGCGGAAAATCTGTCCAACGGCTCGGGGATTGATGCCCGCACCATCGCTGCTCATGAATATCAATGGCGCCAGGGCCGTGACCAGCTGTCGTCGAAAGACGTTCTCGTCATTGACGAGGCCGGCATGATCGGCACGCGGCAGATGGAGCGGATGCTCAGCGTGGCTCGCGATGCCGGCGCCAAGGTCGTGCTGATCGGCGACGCCCAACAGCTCCAGTCGATCGAGGCGGGTGCGGCGTTCCGGTCATTGGCCGAGCAGCTCGGAGCAATCGAGATCACCGAGGTCCGCCGCCAGCGCGAGGAGTGGCAGCGCTATGTCACGCGCGACCTCGCCAGTGGCCGGACCGGCGAGGCCCTTCATGCGTATCGGCAGCATGGCATGGTTGCCGAGTCGGCGACCCGTGAGAGCGCTCGCGAAGCGCTGATCGAGGGCTGGCGCAGCGAGCGCGCTAACGATCTGGCGCGGAGTCGGATCATCCTGTCGCATACTCGTGATGAGGTACGGATTCTCAATGACATGGCCCGGGATGCCCTGAAGCGTGACGGGCAGCTGGGCGCGGAAATCCCGATCCAGACCGCCTTTGGCGAGCGCTTGATGGCGCCCGATGACCGCATCATCTTCCTGCGCAATGAGCGCAATCTCGGAGTCCGCAATGGCACCCTTGCCACCGTCGAGCGGGTCGATGCGACCCGCATCGAGGTGCTGCTCCATGACGGCCGCAGGCTCGGCTTCGATCTCAAATCCTATGCTGACATCGACTATGGCTATGCGACCACCATCCATAAGGCGCAGGGAGCGACGGTCGACCGCGCCCATGTGCTGGCGACCCCGGGGCTCGACCAGCATTCCTCCTATGTCGCACTCAGCCGCCATCGCGACAGCGTCCAGCTCCATTATGGCCGCGACGATTTCGAGACGCCCGAACGGCTTGCCCGCGCGCTCGGGCGCGAACGCCAGAAGGACATGGTGCTCGACTATGCGCATGTCCGCGAACGCTATGCCGGGGACAGAGGCTATGATCGCTCCCATATCCTCGACACGTTCGCCAAAGAGCGTTTGGCTAAGCCCGGGAAATCCGCGCCTGCGCCGAAGCCCGATCCGTTCGCAGGACTCAGGCTCCAGGTCGATCGCGCAGTTCAGGCGCCCGCTCCAGCAATGGGCCGCCCCCCGTCCGGTCCTGGGCTTGGGGATGGCCCGTCCGACCGGGGTGCGGCCTTTGAGCTCGATCGCGCGGTGCAGGATTATGCGCGGGCCTGGACGGATGTCGCCCGTATGAGCGATCAGGGCATCCCCGCCCTCGAATATCAGAAGAGTGCGCTCGCCCGCACCGGCGCCACGCTTGACGCAATTCGTCCACTCGGGCGGCAAGATCTCGACGCCGTGTTCGCCAGCGAACCGGCAGCGGCCAGCGAAGCCGTCAAGGGCCGCGCTCAGGCGGCGCTTCGCGCCATGCAGTTCGAAGCCGAGGTGCGGATCAATCCCGAGCTGCGCGCCGATCGGTTCTTAACGGCCTGGCATCAGCTCCAGACGTCGCGCGACAAGCTCAAGGGGTGGGAAAATGAAGATGCCCGATCCGCTGTCGAGGGACGGATGAAGGCGCTCGCCAAAGGTATCGAGAAGGATCCGACGATGGGTGCGGCGCTGGCGAAACGGTCGGCTGAGCTCGGACTTGGCCGGGAGCGCGCGCTGCAATGGGCGCCCGGTAGCAAGAGCGGCGATATTGGGCGCGAGCTGATCGATCGCAGGGTTGCGGCATCCATCTCGGATCAGCTCGTCTCCAGCCTCGGGCGAGACCGGGATCGGGGCATGAGCCTGTGAGCATCGAAGCCGATCCCGAGCAGGTCGTCGATCCGGCAGAGGCGTTCGAGCGGATGCGCCGGCAGCTTGCGCTGCTTAGCGCCGCGGTTGAGGGATTCGCCAGCCGGCAGCAGGCGATCGAGGCGCGCGACTATGCACCAGACATTGCCCGGCTGATTGAGCGACAGGAGCGGATGGTCGAGGCAATCAAGATTCTCGCCGCTCGACCGGCGGTCGCACTGACGCCGCAGGAGCTAGCAGAACGAATCACCGAAGCTGGCAGGGCCGCCCGTGACACTGATCGAGAGATGCTGGCAGCGGCAGCGAACCGCCAACAGAGTAGCGCGGATGTGCTCGAGGATATTGTCGGCCACGCTCGATCACGCGAAGCTCAATTTGATGCTCTTGTCTGGTCGGCGATCTTAGGATTCGTCACGGCCGGCATCCTCGTTTTCATAATGCACATTTGATCGGCGGCCGGGTCAACGAACGATCATCCTAAATGATCAAATGCCCGATGAAGGGCTCGCTAGACCATCGCCCACGCAGCAGAAGAGTTTTTCCCACCGGGTATCGGATTGGCGACCACGTTTGGCCTCAAAGTCCTTCACCTTCGACCCAGTGGGCGTTGCTCAACCTGCGCGCGACGGCCCAGGTCTGTACGCGGATGTCGGGAACGGCGACGATTTCCCAGAAGGTGCCTCGGGTCATCGAACCGAGCGCCAGCAGGCGCGGATTGGCTATGTCTTGCACGCCGATGGTCTCGGCCTGGGCGTTGACGTCGATCCCGAAGCGATGGCGATCGGGACGGATCAGTCCGGCGGCCATCAGCAGATGCAACAACGGCTCGCGGGTACGGAGCAGATCACCTTGGGGGCCGGTGCAATTGATGACGCGCCGCGCGCCTATCGTCTCGTGGCGATTGGTGTGGCGCGGGCGGTAGCCGATCGTCACGCCCCCGTCGCGCAACGCGACGTCGTCGATCTTGCCAGCCACGATCTCCAGCCGTCCGCTGCGCCTGACCGCGTAAATTTGCTCGGCGACCTGCGGTGCAATCCGGTGCCGGTGGACGTCCCACCACGCGTGCAAATGCCGCAGGAAGCGTTTCTGCTCCTCGACGGGCGCCGACAGCCACATCGCCTGGGTATAAGGGCGCAGCTCGTCGATCGCCGCCCGCCAGCCGACGAGCTCGGCGTGGTTACGGATGAGACGGAGCAGTGCCGAGCCCGTTTCGGCCGGTTTTTCGGCCGGGGCTGGCGGCGGCATCATGGCCTCGTCATGCGTGCGCGGCACGAGGCCGTGGCGCGAGAGGGCGACGATCCTGCCGCCGAATCCGCTCGCCTCCAGCGTCAGCACCACATCGATCATGGTGAGACCGGTGCCGATGATCAGGACTATATCCTCGTCGGTCAGCCCTTCGGTGAAATCGGTGGACCAGGGATCCCTGATATAGCAATCAGGAGGGAGCGCCGCATCGGCGAAGGCCGGCGGGTCGTGCGGAGGCAGGTTGCCGAGTGCCAGCACGACCGCATCGGCCGTCACACTCTCCCCGCTGTCGAGACCGATCGTCATCCGGTCCCCGGCATGCCGGATTTCCGCGGCCGCATCACGCCGCATGGCCAGCCGGCCGGGCGCCGCCGCCCTCGTCGCTTCCAGCAGTTCGCCCAGATACAGCCCATAATCCCGGCGCAAGGCGAAGCTTTGGGGATTGCCGGCGCCGCGCGCGACCAGCCAGCGGACGAAGTGATCGGGATCGTCGGGCAGCGCGCTCATATTGGACGCGCGGACATTGAGCAGATGCGCCGGGCTGGGCGTCGAATAGGCGACACCGCGCGCGAAGGCTTCGCGCCGCTCGATCAGGGTGACGCGCGGACCATCGTGGCGCAGCAGGTTGATCGCCTGCAGCGTGCCCGAAAAGCCCGCTCCGATGATCGCGACATGCTCGATCGCCGGTGGAGAAAGACGGGTGGTCGTCATTCGCCCGAGGTGATGGACCGGTCCAAGCCTTTGCACAAACTCTATCCCGGCTGGTCCGGCCATGCGACGCAGCGAATCGGCTTGATCAGGCCGCGAAACGGCCGTTGAAGGCGAATTCGTCGAGGGGCTTTCGATCGCTCGGCACCTCGCGCGCCTGAAGCCCTTCGGGCAGGACCGACTTATCCGCGATCCGCCCGATGGCGATGGCAGCTTCGATCCGGAACCGTTCGGGAATGTCCAGCTCGGCCTGCGCGCGCTCGAAATCTAGGCCGGTCATGCCATGCGCATGATAGCCGAGCCTGGTTGCTTGCAGCGCTAGCAGCGCCCATGCCGCACCGGTGTCGAAGCTGTGGCTGCGGGACGGGCTTGGTTCGGCCGCGCTCGGCGACTGAACGAGCGTATCCGACAGCGCGATGACGAGGACAGACGCCCGCTCGGCCCATGCCTGGTTGAAGGGGAGCAGCACGTCGAGGAATCTCGCCCAATCGGCGCCGTCGCGATGGGAATAGAGAAAGCGCCATGGCTGATAGTTGAACGCCGAGGGCGCCCAGCGCGCCGCCTCGAAAATGATGTCGAGATCGGTCTGCGGGAGCGGGCTGGCGTCGAACGCGCGAGGCGACCAACGATCGAGAAACAGGCGTTCGACCGAAGCCGAAGCGGTGCGGGATGAGGCGTTCATCAATGTGTCACTGGCTGGGGTCCGGGTCGACCATTAGGAGTCAACATTCTTGAGCGAAGCGCCGAACGCGTGCCATTGAGATTTGCTCAACGGCGTTTAGCAATGCTCAACTCTCTGCCTCTGATGAGCCAAAAACCCCAAAACTCGGGGGAAAATGGGCGTTCATAATTAGAAGTCATAGGGGCAAAGAAAATCTCTATTGATTCAGTAGTGATTGGACCGATCCTAAACGGCAAGCACCAAACAGCGAGCCGAAGGGGTTTCCATTGAAGTCTAATCAAACCGCATCTACGTTCCTTCGCTCTGCCCGGCGCAGGATGCTCGCCGCCACGGCGATCGGCCTGATCGGCGCTTCTGCCGCCCACGCCGAGGAAGCGGCCGACGCCGAAGTCAGCGAGATCACCGTCACGGCCCGCTATCGCACCGAGAGCGTGCAGAAGGTACCGATCGGCATCACGACCCTGACGAATACCCAGCTCGCGAACCAGGGCGTCAGCTCTCTGAAGCAGGTCGTGCAGCAGCTTCCGAGCCTTAACATCCAGGGCTTCAGCGGTCGCAACCAGACGATCACGATCCGCGGCATCGGCACCAATGCGGGCGGCACTAATGACGGCCTCGAACAGGGTGTCGGCCTCTATGTCGACGGCGTCTATCGGCCGCGGACCGGCTCGGTGATCACCGACCTGCTCGAGGTCGACAGCATCCAGCTGCTGCGGGGACCGCAAGGCACGCTATTCGGCAAGAACACGGTAGCAGGCGCGATCGACATCAAGACGCGGGAGCCCAGCTTCGATCCGGAAGCACGCCTCGAACTCACCTACGGCAACTATAACCAGCTCCGCGCCTATGGCAGCATCGACGCGGCGCTGAACGACAAGGTCGCGTTCCGCTTCAGCTATCTGCGTAGCCAGCGCGACGGCATCATCTACAACACGACCTACCGCAAAGACTGGGACAATCAGGACAACCATGCGGGGAAGTTCGATCTGCTCTACAAGCCGACCGACAGCTTCAAGTTCCGGTTCATCGCCGATTACAGCATCCAGAAGGGCGATATGGGCTTCCAGACCGTTGGCGAAGTGCTGCCGACCGTGCTGGGCAATGGCACCGAGGTCCGCGGCTTCTATCGGCGCGCGGCGGACGTCGGCTATACGCCGATCGCCGTTCGCCCCTTCGACCGCGCGACCGACATCGACAGTTCGCAGTACGACAAGATGCCGAGCTGGGGCCTGCAGGGCAAAGCCGACTGGGATGCCGGCCCGGTCACGCTGACCTCGATCACCGCCTATCGCAACTGGAAGTGGATTCCCAACTACGACGGCGACCAGATCGGTGCGAACGTCGTGGTCAACTCGGTCGTCGCGACGCACCAGCAGCAGTTCAGCCAGGAGTTGCGCGTTGCCTCCAACGGCGAGCGCACGATCGATTACACAGCTGGCCTCTATTTCTTCTGGCAGGAAGCGAACGACCGGCAAATCCAGCTCTATGGCCGGGACGCTTCGGCCTGGCTCATCACACCGAACACGCCGACCGCGCCAGTCACCACGATCCCATCCGCGGCGCTTAAAGGCCTCGTCGCCTCCGCTCATGTCGTGCCGGCGACCTACAGCTATGCCGGCTACGGCCAGGCGACCTGGCATATCTCGCCGGCCTTCCGGATCACTGGCGGGCTCCGCTTCACCTATGAGCACAAGACAGGCCTGTACGATGCGACCGCGGCAGGCGACGTCGCTCCGATCAGCAGCTTCGATCCTGCGATCCAGGCGACGATCGCTGCACGGCGCGCGGCTCTGGCTCCGACCCGCCGCTATACGGCGTCGAAGGACACCAACAATCTGTCCGGCACGCTGATCGCCGCCTATGACCTGGACCAGAACGTCCACGCCTATGCGTCCTATTCGCGAGGCTATAAGTCGCCAGGCATCAATCTGGTCAATCTGGCCACCGGCATCGATATCTTCGTCAAGCCGGAGAAGGTCGACAATTATGAGCTGGGCCTGAAAAGTCGCCTGTTCGGCGGAGCGGGGGAAGTCAACGTCGCGCTGTTCTGGACCGACGTCAGCAACTATCAGGCGAATTTCGTCAACACCCAGGTAACGCCGGCGGTCAGCTACATCACCAATGTCGGCGATCTGCGCTCGCGCGGCATCGAGGTCGATGCCCGTGCTACTCCGCTCGACGGGCTGAGCCTGGGAGTCGCGGGGACCTATAACGACGCCAAATACCGCAGCTATCGCAATGCGCCTGCGCAATATCTCAACAGCTATCTCGGCGTGATCGACCTGTCCGGCCGCCCCGCCTCCGGTGCCCCGAAATGGTCCGTGACCGGCAATGCCGAATATGTCCACGCGGCCGGGCCGGTGGAGATCTACGGCGGCGGCAACGTCAGCTACCGTTCCGGCTTCTACGCGGCGGTGAACCTCGATCCCTTCTCGCGCGTGCCAGGCTACACGCTCGTCGGCCTGCACGGCGGCGTGCGCAATCCAGACAGTCGCTGGGACGTGTCGCTGTGGGTCCGCAATCTGTTCGACAAGGATTATTTCAACACCAAGTCGGTGAGCGCCCAATTTGGCGTCGTCCTGGCGCAGCTCGGCGAGCCGCGCATGTACGGCATCACCCTGAAAGGGCGCTTGTGAGCCGCAGATGGGCGAAATGGAGACTGATCCTGCTCGCCACCCTGCTGCCGGTGGCCGGCTGCGGCGCTTCGAGCGATGCCTATCTGGCGCGCGTGCGCTGGGCGTTTTTCATGCCCACCTCCTGGGACCCGGTGACGAGCCGCACCGGCGCCGACATCAACACGATCAGTCTCGCTTATGCGTCGCTTACCAGGCTGGACAAGCATGGTGAGCCCCAGCCCGCGCTCGCCAAGTCATGGCACTATGCAGACGACGGCCGCACGCTGACGTTCGACCTGCGGCCGGGCCTCACCTTCACCGACGGCACGCGGCTCGATGCCGCGGCCGTGAAGGCGTTCTTCGAGCGCGGCAAGGAACAGAAGGACAGCTTCCTGAAGGCGGAACTGATGGGGGTAGAGCGGATCACCGCCGACACGCCCACCCGCGTAACTCTTCACCTCAGCGAACCTGACTATCAGCTCCCCTATGTGATGGCGGGCAGGGTCGGCGCGATCGCGAGCCCGAGTGCCGCCCGCGATACGGCCAAGCTGGCGCTCTGGCCGGTCGGAGCCGGCCCTTTCCGGATGGTCGAGTTCGTGCCGGAATCTCACGCCTATCTCGAGAAGAACCCCGGCTACTGGGATGCGGCCAACATCCATATCGACCGGCTCGAGCTAACCAACAGCCCCGATGCCGCCACGGTGGTGGCGGCATTGCTCTCCGGCTCGATCGATATCGTCGCCCGCATCCCCGCGCGAAAGGTGGAGGAGGCGAGGGCGCGCGGGCTCAACGTCGTGATAGCGCCGTCGCTGAGCGCGACCGACGTTTCGATTAACCGCAATAAGCCGCCGTTCGACAACCCCAAGGTGGTCGAGGCATTCCGCTACGCCTTCGACCGGCAGGAGTTCGTCAATATCGCCACCGCCGGTGTCGCGAGCGTGACCCATCAGCCCTTCCCATCCCGCTATTTTGCCTTTCAGCCGCAACTCGAAACCCGCTGGAAGCATGATCCGGCGCGCGCGCGCGCGCTGCTGCGCGAGGCCGGCTATCGGCCGGGACAGCTATCGGTGGAGATTGCCGCGAATCCGTTGCTCGTCGACGCCGGCGCCGAGATCGCACAGGCGCAGCTTGCGAGGATCGGCGTGAACGCGACGATCCGCGTCGTGCCGCCCGGCTCATCCAGCTGGCAGAGCGAGGTCTACATCGCCAAGAAGCCGCAGATCGCAATCGACGGGACGATCGGGCGCGAATCGCCTGTCCAGAACCTCCTCTCGGTCTATGGCCCCTCCGGCATAATGAATCTGAGCGGACCTTACGCCTCGCCGGCCTTCCTGAAAGCGGTGGATCGCGTGCGGCGCACTCCGACGGACGATCCGAACTATCAGGCGCGGCTGGGCGAAGCGGTCGCCGAAGGCGTGGCCCAGTCGCCTACCAATTATCTGTACAGCACGCCCTGGATCGTCGCTGCCCGGCCCCGCTTGAAAAGCCTCAACATCCTGCCCTCCCAGATTCGTTGGGAAGGAGTACGTGTCGAATGAGCACTGTCTTCGAAAATCCCATCGGTGCCGCCGATAATCCCGTGCAGCCTGGCATTGCGCGGAGCGGGCATGTCCTGCGCATCACCGCGGCGCTGCGCTTCCTCTGGGCGACGCTGCTGGTCGCGGTCCCGATCTTCCTGGGAGCGACGCTGATAACCTTCCTACTCGGCCATGCGAGCGGTCTCGATCCAGCCGCGGGCATTGCCGGCGACGCGGCCAGCCCCGAAGTGGTCGCTCGGATCCGCGCCCAATTCGGCCTGGATCGACCGGTGATCGTGCAATACATCGCCTGGATGGCCGGGATCGCTCGCGGCGACTTCGGCACGTCATGGTTCAACGGCGTGCCGGTGCTACTGCTGATTACCCAGCGGCTGCCGGTCAGCCTCTCGATAGCGGGCGCGGCCCTGCTGATCGGCGCCACGGTCGGCACGCTGCTTGGCATCGCCGCGGCAGTCTGGCGTGGCCGGCTGATAGACCGCGCCGTCACCGGCTTCGCCTCGGTCGCCTCGGCATTGCCCCCCTTCGTGGTGGCGATCGTGCTCATTCTCGTCCTGAGCCTATGGCTCAACCTTTTGCCCTCGGCCGGGTACATCCCGTTCTCGGACGACCCGGCGGGATGGCTGCGCGTGATCGCGATCCCGGCGATGGCACTCAGCGTCGAGGTGATCGCCGACCTCGCCCGCCAGTTGCGGACCGGGCTCGTCGCGGCCCTTTCGGAAAATTACGTGACCGGCGCAATAGTGCGCGGCCTTTCGCCGCGGCGCATCCTGTTCGTCCACGTGCTGCGCAACGGCGCCGGCCCCGCGCTGTCGATCCTGTCAGTGCGCATCCCGATGCTGATCGGCGCGTCTGTGGTCACCGAGACGATTTTCACCATGCCGGGCATCGGCAAGATGGCGGCGGATTCGGCGCTGCGCGGCGACGTTCCCGTGGTCGAAGGAACGCTGGTCGTGTCGATCGTGATCGTCCTGCTATGCAGCATACTGGTCAACGCCCTGATCGCGGTGCTGCAGCCGGCAAGCCGGCGGAGAGGCTGAACATGAAAACCGGCTTTCTCCGCGGCAGATCGGCTTCTGTCGCCTTGGCGATCGTCATCGCCGTGGCCATCTTGGCGGCGTTCGGCCGCTGGCTTGCGCCCCAGGATCCTATCGCCCAGAACCCCTATGCCATGCTGCAAGGGCCGAGCGCCGCGCATTGGCTCGGCACCGATGCCTTCGGTCGCGATGTGCTAAGCCGGCTACTGGCCGGCGCAAGCAGTTCGGTCCTGGCCAGCGTCTTTTCGGTCGTGATCGGACTTGTCTTCGGGGTGGTGCCCGGCATGGTGTCTGTCTTCCTCGACCGGCGCATCGAATGGCTGAGCCTGCGGTTCATCGACGCACTGATGACCCTGCCCTTCCTTGTCTTCGCTATTGCGATGACGGCGATGCTCGGCAACGGGCTTATCCAGGCGATGTTCGCGGTCGGAATCCTCATCACCCCCGCTTTCTATCGCGTCAGCCGGGCCGCCACGCTATCCGTCGTCAATTCGGACTATATCGAGGCCGCCCGGCTAATGGGCGCATCGACTACATCGCTGATCCGGCGACACGTCGTCCGCAAGGTGCTGCCGCCGGTGGCGGTCGCGATCGCGTCGATGATGGGCGCCTGCCTGTCGATCGTCGCCTCGCTGACCTTCCTCGGCATCGGCGTCATGCCGCCTAATCCGACCTGGGGCGGTGTGCTCGCGACCGACCTCACGACCCTGTACGAACGTCCGCTGGGCCCGCTCGCGCCGGGCCTTCTCATCGTCGCGACGGTGTGGGCGCTGAACGCGCTTGCAGACGCGCTCCGCGACGCCGATGCCTGCCCCCAGAAGGTCCGGAAATGAACCAGCCCGCCACTATCCTAACCTTCCCCACACGCGGAGCGCGCCCTGTCACGCCACTGGAGGATCCCACTGCGCTGCTGACCGTCGGGGATCTGGGGATTGCGGGCGGCGGCGGACGCGAACTGGTGCGAGGGGTGAGCTTCTCGGTGCCGAAGGGTGGCACGCTCGGCATCGTCGGCGAATCGGGAAGCGGCAAATCGCTGACCTGCCGCGCCATCCTCGGCCTTCTTCCCGATGGACTAAAGGTCAGATCCGGCGCGATCCGCTATGGCGAGCAGGATCTGGTCGGACTGTCGCCGCCTGGCTGGCGAGCGTTGCGTGGCATTCATCTTGCGGCCGTTTTCCAGGATCCCGGATCCTATCTCAATCCCTCCATTTCGGTCGGCGCTCAGCTGGTCGAGGCTTTACGGGCGACGCTCAAGCTCGATCGCGTGGCTGCGGAGGATCGCGCCATCACCCTGCTGAAGCGGGTCGGTCTTGCCGAGGCGGAGGCCGTCTATCGCAAATATCCGTTCGAGCTGTCGGGCGGCATGGCCCAGCGGGTGCTGATCGCCATCGCGGTCAGCGCCAACCCGCAGCTTCTCATCGCGGACGAGGCCACGACCGCGCTCGATGCGATGGTGCAGGCCGAAGTGCTTAATTTGCTCGACGATCTGCGGCGCGAGCAGGGGCTGACGCTGATCCTGGTCTCCCACGACCTGGCCGTGGTGTCGAAGGTCTGCGACCAAGTCGTCGTGATGCGCGCCGGCTCGATCGTCGAGGCCGGACCGGCGCGGACGGTTTTGAGCGATCCCGCTCATGACTATACGCGAAGCCTGATCGACAGCCATCACCGCTATAGCATCGACGACGGCGATCTGACCTCCCGGCCGACCGCGGCGGCTGCCGAGCCGCAGCGCGTGCCGGCGCTCCTCAAGATTGACAGCTTGCACGCCAGCTATCGCCGATCCAGCCACCCGAGCTCCTCGGTGCTCCACGGCATCGACATCGAGCTGGACAAGGGTGAGATCCTCGGGCTGATCGGTGAAACCGGCTCAGGCAAGACCACGATCCTGCGGTCGATCCTCGGCCTGGTCACCCCGCACTCGGGCACGATTAGTTTTCGGGGCAAGGAGATAAGCGGGCTGCGAGGTCGAGCGTTGCGCGCGCTACGCCTGTCAAGTGACATCCAATATGTCCATCAGGATCCCTTGCGCAGCCTGGATCCCGATCTTCCGATCGGCGCGTCCATCGCGGAAGGGCTGGATATCAAGGGCGAGCTCAGCCGGCACGAGCGGGCCGAGCGGGTCGTGGTCACATTGGAGGCGGTCGGCCTCGATCCGGCATTCGCCGCCCGCCGCCCTCGCGACCTGTCCGGCGGTCAGCGGCAGCGGGCCGTCATCGCGCGCGCCCTCATCCTCGATCCGGCGATCCTGCTGCTCGACGAGCCGGTAAGCGCGCTCGATGCCGTCAGCCGCACCCATGTACTCGACCTGATGCGAGACCTCGCGCGCGATCGGGGGATCGCCCAGATCTTCATCTCGCACGATCTGGGGTCGATCGCCGGCATCGCCGATCGCGTGGCGGTGCTCTACCAGGGCCGGATCGTCGAAAGCCGCCCGACCCGCGAACTCATCGACCAGCCCGCCCATCCCTATACGCGGCGCCTGCTCGACTCCGTCCTGCGCCTCGAAGACGATCGCCCGGCCGATGGACGGCTCGCCCTGCCGACCAACTGAATCCCCGCATTTGATTGTCGGGGTTCAGAATTACTCATAGGAACGCCGAAGCAATCATATCCGGACCGATTTGAAATCGCTTAGAAATTTCGTGGGAAGAGATCAGAAAGGATTCGGATCATGACCACGGCTTCTGCGACGAAAATCGACAATCGACTGAACGACCTTCTCGACATTCGTCCGGTTCAGCCGCTCATCGGCGCGGAGATCCACGGCATCGATATCAGCAAACCGCTCGATCCGGCCACGCGCGATGCGATCCGCGTGGCGGTGGTCAAACATAAGGTCGTTTTTTTCCGCGATCAGCAACTCGACAACGGCGCCCAAACCAGCTTCGCGCAACAGTTCGGCACGCCCTATACGCATCCGAGCCCGAATCGGGATCAAAAGATCGCCTCGATCCACAAGATCGCGGCCGAGGACTTCAAGAAGTACGAGGTCCACGACTATGCGAAGCGTGGCGACATCTATCACAGCGACACGAGCTGGCGGCTCGATCCGAGCTGGGGCGCGGTGCTCCGCGCGGTCGACCTACCCGAGGTGGGTGGCGATACGATCTGGGTCGATGCGCACCAGGCCTATGAGGGCTTGTCCGACGAGCTGAAGGAGCGGCTGGAAAATCTCTACGTAACCCATGATTTCCGCCGCTTTTTGGTGCCGCTGGGTATCGACTATCCGATCATCGCGCATAAGGTGGTGCGCACCCACCCGGAGTCGGGCCAGAAAATCCTCTGGGTGAACTCGACACTCAATCCGCAGATCCTCGGCCTAGAGCTGGCGGAATCCCGGCGGCTCGTCGAGGAGATCGTCGACCAGTATAAGCGCCCCGAATATCAGGTGCGCTTCTCCTGGAAGCCGGGCTCAGTCGCCTTCTGGGATAATCGCGGCTCGCTGCACTATGCCGTCCGTAACTATGGAGACTATCCGCGCGTGATGGAGCGGATATTGATCGCCGACGAACCGATCTACGCCGAGATCTGATCGGCACGCCCGCCGATGAAAGGCTTGCCGCGCCGGCTTTCGGCTCGGCAAGCTCCTTCGCTGGCAGAGCTTTACCGGCCCCAATTTTTTCCTCCTATATATAATCTACCGATTTGGTAGATTTAGTTATGCCCGTAAATCTGCCGACAAATGTGCTCCGGAGCTTCGTCGCGATCGTCGACACCGGATCGATGCTGCAAGCCGCCGATCGGGTGTTCGTCACCCAATCGGCACTCAGCCTTCAGATCCGCAAGCTCGAGGAGTTGCTCCAGCAGAGCCTGTTCGTCCGCGACGGCCGCAGATTGTCGCTGACGCCCGCCGGCACGTTGATGCTCGATTATGCCCGCCGCGTGCTGGCGCTTCACGACGAAGCGGTCAGCGCGGTCGGCTCGGGCCAGTTCACCGGGCCGATCAGGATCGGCATGGTGCAGGATTTCGCCGAGGCGCTGCTTAGTGGCGTGCTTGCCCGCTTTGCCGAACTTCACCCCGATTCCCAGCTCTTCGCGCGCGTGGCGGGCACCAACGAGCTGCTTGGCCTGCTAGGGCGGGACGAGTTGGACATCGTGATCGGCTATAGCGACGCCGGCGAAAGTGATGCCATCTCAAAGGCGCCGATGATCTGGTATGGCGATGCCGCTCTGGTTGAGCGCGAGGTGGTGCCGCTTGCTGTGCTCGAAAAGCCATGCCGCTTCAGGGAAGCCGCCATAGCCAGTCTCGACGCTGCCGGCCGGCCCTGGCGCATCGCTATCGAGACCCCGAACCTGTCGACCTTGCGTGCGGCGGTCGAAGGAGGGCTCGGGCTCACCTGCCGCACGCCGCTATTCCTGCCGGGCGCCGAGCCGCTACCCCTCGAGACGCTGCCGAAGCTGCCGGAGATCGGGTGCATCCTTCGCGGGACGAACGGCGGCCGCGCGACGCGCAGGCTGATGGCCCTGGCGCGGGAGCAGATCGTCGGCCGCAATCTCGCCTTATGAGTTGGACTGATGGATCCAACGCCCTTCTCGTTGGTCCCGGCAGCCGCTCCCCGATAGCTTCGATCCGACATTCTCCACCGGCTTCGAGGGATAGGAACCATGGCGACCAATTCGACGAACGACAGCCTCGCGGCCCGCTTCGCGTCGCTCCAGAGGGAGCGCGAACGGAGCTGGTCAGCCAAGGATCTGGCGGAAAATCTCGCCCAGCGGCAGGCGCTGCTGGATGATTTCGACCCGCGCGCGACGGTCAAGCCCGGCGATATCGTCCCGGCATTCGAACTGGACGATACGCGCGGTGGAACTCTGTTCTCTGAAGAGCTGCTGACCAACGGCCCGGCCGTTCTGATCTTCGTCCGGTTTGCCGATTGTCCGGCGGATAATATCGCCTTGCCCTATTATGATCGTGCCTTGTCGGCTCCACTGCGCGCTGCTGCTGTCCCGTTGGTGGCGATCAGCCCGCAGCCTCCAGAAAAGCTCGACACGATCCGCGTTCGTCATGATCTCGACCTGACCGTCGCCACCGATCGCGACAATCGCCTCGCGCACGCTCTGGGGCTGACCTTCACGCCGCTGTCGACACCCGAGCCGCCGCCGCCCGGCTGGATCGGAGAGAAGGCGGGAACGGGCAGCTGGGAGCTGCCCCAGCCCGCGGTAATCATCGTCGATCCGGGGCACCGGGTCCGGTTCGCTGCCATCAGTCCCGACTGGCTCGACCGTGTCGAACCCGATGCGGTGCTTGCGGCGCTCAATCCCATCCGCGCGCAGCCCGTCGAGCGACGCGACCTTCATTCGGCGCTTTCCTGACACCGATCTCGGGGTGCCCCACTATAATCTTCAAGGAGTGACATTCATGGCGAAACGACAGCTCAAGCTTGGCCTGGTCCCCACCGGCGTCGGCGGACCCGGCGAACATCATCGCTGGCTCGATCCCGAAATTCCGCTCGATGCGAGCGTGAACATCGACTGGTATATCGAAGTCACCCAGGCCGCTGAGAGGGCCAAATTCGACCTGGTGTTCATCGTCGACAGCCAGTTCATCACGCCGCACTCGCCACCGCACTATCTGAACCGGCTCGAGCCGTTGACGCTGCTGTCGGCGCTGGCGGTCACGACCAAGCATATCGGCCTGATTGCAACCGCGACGACATCCTACAACGATCCCTACAATCTTGCCCGGCGCTTGGCCTCGCTCGATCTCATCAGTCGTGGTCGGGCGGGCTGGAACGTCGTGACCAGCGGCGACGCGGGCACCGCCGGCAACTACGGCAAGGACGAACATTATGATTATGACACGCGCTACGGTCGTGCGCATGAATACCTCGGCGTAGCGCGCGGCCTGTGGCGTTCCTACGAGGACGGTGCCTTCGTCCGCGACCGCGAGACCGGGGTCTTCCTCGATTCGACCAAGCTCCACGCGCTCAACCACAAGGGACGATTCTTCTCGGTCACCGGGCCGCTGAACATCGAGCGTTCGCCGCAGGGCGAGCCCGTCATCTTCCAGGCCGGCGACAGCGAGCAGGGGCGCGATCTCGGTGCTGCCATCGCCGACGGCATCTTCACCCATGCGCGGTCGATCGAGCAGGGGCAAGCCTTCTATGCCGATCTCAAGGGCAGGGCGGCGAAGCTGGGGCGCAACCCCGACGAGATCGTGATCCTGCCCGGATTCACCGTCACGGTCGGCGACAATGACGACGAGGCTCGCGCGATAGAGCGCCATTACCGGGAACAGGATCATAGCTTCGAACGCGCGCTGGGCGAGCTCGGCCGCAGCTTCGGCTGGCACGATTTCCGCCAATATGACCTCGACGCGCCCTTCCCCGCCCAGGCGCTCGAGCTGGCGCACAACAGCTTCTTCACCCAAGCCAAGAAGATCACCGACACGGCGGTGGCCAACGGCCTTACGCTCAGGCAGGTGGTGGAGGGCTCCCGCGCGCAGGTGCGCAGCCCGTTCGTCGGCTCGGCCGAAACCGTGGCGAACGAGATTCAGCGCTGGTTCGAAGGGCGCGCCTTGGACGGCCTCAACATCCACGCCGGTCATCCAAGCCAGTTCCGCCGCTTCACGGCGGAAGTGGTGCCCATCCTGCAGGAGCGTGGCCTGTTCCGTACCGAATATGAGCACAGCACCCTGCGCGGCAATCTCGGCCTGCCGATCCCGACCAACAAGCGGACCGCCGCCGAGCCCGTAACGCCGATACGAGCCCTCGACAGCGCAGCAGCCTGAGGCGCACGGAAGGCAGCGGCCCCGCCATATCGGCGGGGCCGCTGCTTTTTGATCAGATCACATAGAAGCCGTGGGTCGCGTCGCGTTCGAGTTGCGCGATCAGGCCATATTCCCAATCGAGGTAGGCCTGCATCGCCTCGCGGGCATTGTCGGTCCCCTCATAAGGACGCTTGTAGCGATCGGCGACGGGAACCGGCGGAAGCGGATGATCCGCTCCGGTTTCCAGCGGCGCCTGGAAGCTGTCGAGGACATAGACCTCCCATCCCATCTGCGCGAGCCAGGAGGCGGTCATGTCGGCTCGCGAGCCAAGGTCGTCGGCAAGCAATATCCGGGCACCGCGGATAGGCGCGGCCATGTCGGTCTCCTGCACCAGCTGCCCTCCTGGATAATGGCGGAAGCCCGGGAGATGGCCAGCCGCATATTCCTCCGCGGTGCGTACATCGAAGCGATAGAGCGTGCGGCCGTGATCGGCGGCGAGAATCTCGGCATCGGTCGCAGACAAGCGACGCACCCCGGCGCGATAGGCAACGGCGCGGGCCGCGTCACGGGCACTGTCCGCATCGCCGCTCGGCGCATGGCGATCCGCGCCATGTTCGAGTGCCTGCCCCGCGAGCGACCAACCGATCGTTCCGTTGCGCAGGGCGAAGATGCGATTGCTGATGCCGGCATTGACCAGCGACTGGGCACCGATGATCGACCGGGTGCGCCCTGCACAGTTGACGATGATCGTGGTATCGGGATCGGGCGCGACAGCCCCAGCTCGCAACACCAGTTCCGCGCCCGGGCTGCTCAGCGAGCCGGGGATGTTCATCGTCGCATATTCAATAGGGCGGCGCGCATCGACGATGACGATATCGGCCTTCTCCTCGATCAGCGCGGCGACGTCCTGTGCCGACAAGGACGGTGTGTGCCGCCGCGCCTCGACCAACTCGCCGAACGCCTTGGAGTAGGAGTTGACATCCTCGAACAGCTCATAGCGCGCCTCCACCCAGCTGCCGAGGCCGCCTTCGAGCGACGCAATGTTGGAATAGCCGAGCGCGCCGAGACTGGCGCGGGCCCCGTCCACCAGCCCCTCGCCGTCATCATAGATCACAATCGGGACATCGCGTCGCGGCAGCCGAACGGGAGCCTCCAGCGCGATCCGGTCGGCCGCGAGATTGGCGGCGAACAGCGGATGGCCGGTTGCGAAAGCGGCCTCCGTCCGCAGGTCGAGCAAAGCGATTTCGTTGCGCAGCAGCAGCGCGCGCCGAACATCGGCAGGAGAGCAGGCCGGATTCAAATTCACCTCTTCAGATCAGAAGAACGGGCGCCTCGGCATAGCCGGAGACGAAAGCCTTTTTCCCGCCGGTCTCGTCATAAACATGGCGGTGGATCATGCCGATGTCGGCGCCGTAGACGTGGATGCTGATCGATACACGATCGTTATGGGCATTCCGAACGCGATGGATGTCGCCGATCCGCGGAGACACCGCGTCGACTGCGCCGGCGTCGAGCCGTTGCTTGGTCCCCGGCTCCAGGCCAGCTGTACCCAGCGCGAAACTTTCGGCGATCTCGGCACCGCGCAACACGCCGATAAGCCCCCATACGGTATGATCGTGGATGGGCGTATATTGCCCAGGTCCCCAAACGAAGCTGACGATCGAATAACGCCCGGCGGGGTCGCCATATAGCCGATACTGACGGTAGCGTTCGCGATCCGGCGCGGCGTAGCTTGGCGGAAGCCAGTCATCGCGCGCCACGAGCCTTGCGAGCGCCTTTCTGCCTTGGGCCAGGATCAGCGATTCGTCGCCGGTGCGGACGATGCCGTCCAAGTTGCCGATAAACCGGCGCAACGGGTCGAGCGAGGGCATAATGACGTCACACACCGACTGTTCCAATAGCATATCCGAACCCAGCATCCTGCCTGCCGTGGCTTGAGACCAATGAGAGTTCGGGGCCGATTATGAGAAACGCTCATGAGAATACGAGCGACGGAACACCATTCGTTGACCGGCTCGTGTGAGCCGCTTGGCTGCCAGCACCAATCTTCTTTTTCCAACGAGAGCGTCTATTCGCGTCTTGGTCAACATGAGCTTGCGAGCCGAATGACAGGACATCCGCGGCGTTTTCAGCTATCGGGAGGTCGGGCTCCCCGCAGTGTCCGCTATCCGTTGGTAATTATGTTGGTAATATATATTTTCTCGGTTCCGAATGCGCCGCAGGTTGGGGTTGGAAAGGCATAGCTTGAATCCTGTCTCCCCGACCATAATTGTCTAAGCGTTTAGTTTCAGTATGTTAGACCGATTTTCGTTGTGCGCTACGTAGTAGCATTACGTAGTAAAAAGATATGTTGGCGTAAAAAATACTTCTTCCCGCTGTACGCTTGTCACGGCGGCTTTGCGTCGCATTCTAATGTCGTTGCTTAAAACGTTTACCGATCTCGCCTCGCTACGGACGTCTTCGTAATCAATTTACGCGCTACAGATCTGCGATCCATTGAGGCTTTAGAGAAAATCGGAGAATGTGATGTCAATTAAGCTCGCGGTTGCGAAACGTCACAAATCTTGCTGTTTGTCGTGGTCTTCGCTGTCTAATGCAATCCCTGCCTGAGCGGCTTTTAACGTAACTACCTGGCGCAAGGCGACCACGTGTATGTAGGTCCCTTATAAATGGACGCTTATCGCTGGATTGGTGTAAGCAGTTTCGTGCCACGAGCATCCGTCGAGACATTATTCCCGAATATGTTCTTCAATGTTTTCAACGCGATCACCACACATGCCCAGGGTATTTCATAAAGACAGATTCGGTTAGTCGGTATCGCAAAGCAATTCATTGATTGATTCTATTTGCGTTGCGGCCAGTGATCCTGGATAGTTTCTTAAGCGTTCGAAGATGCGATTTAATTTGAAGCTATAATTTGACGGTCAATCCTCTGGAGGGCGTAATGGAGAGATCATGGTTTCTGGCCTATTTGTCGCTGACATTGCTAGTTTCTTCTGGAAATGCCAAAGCAGTTACCATTGCTGGGGAGACCGTCGTGATCTCGAAATCAACAGGGCTAGTGCAGAAGTCAATCCAGCTCCAAATAAGCCCCTCGCATCAATCTTTTAATGGATCGACTGGTGTATTTGCGGCAGGTGTCGGGTTTTTGCCATCAGACTTGCCCATCTACTTTCAAGACTGGAAGGTAGTTAGTTCCGCTGGGACGTTAGCGGCGAAAGCATTGGTGTCCGCCAGAGCAACATATGTTTGTGAGTGCACGGATTATGAGAGCGATCCCTATGAGTATTCGGAATATGATGTAGGTTTCGGTGGAAAGTTGGGATTTAACGACGGAAAAAATGCATCTGTTATTGACTTACCTGTCGTCGATCGACCTGAGATTGTTTCTCAGAGCTTCAACGGGTCTGGCTTGGGCTTCGCGAGACTTGAAAACGCCTCTACGCCACAGACCTATATTGTGTCCCCTAACGCGCTCGGAAACCGTTTCGACGTCAATTTGAACTTCGGCGCTTTGGGGTCAATTTCTAGTGGGCCTACAGACGTCGACTTTACATCAGCAGGTGGAAAAATAGATTACCGGTTAAATGGATCGTGGACGGTCCAAGAGCAGCTTCCTCTAATCAGTCAAGATTTTTTCGATAAGGCGCTTTACTACTTAGATGGCTTTAAAGACGGAATACTTAAGATTGGGGAAAGTGAGAGTCTTGCCGATTGGATTGGGAAAATCGGTACCCAGATCGAACAGACTCTGTCATCCGTGCTTTCCCGCATTGGTGGCGTGCTGTTGAGCGCAGAAACCCAAGCCTTGGACCCGGAAGTCGCTCAAGGCGCTAAAGTGCTTTATGACGCCGCAAACGACCCAGATCCACTTACAAGAGGCCTCTTGATATCACCCGACAAACGCAGGGAGCTTCAAAGACTCGAACAGGAATTTAAAGACGAATACGGTACGCCGGTTAATCCGATCCAACAGAATGGACCACAGTCACATTTTGATTTGAATGTGAAAGGGGGGCAGGCCTATTTCCTGGATCCTTTTATAGCCACCGGATTTGAATATTGGACAGGCGCAAGTGATCCAGCGTTCGCGTCGTTTGCCCTCTCGTCCTTTGGTACCGCTATTTCGGAATTTGAATTGGCTTATTGGGATGGAGACGTTTGGGTCGAGCTCGGAAAAGTCATGGGGCTGAAGGAGTATATTTTCGATAATCCAGTGAGGGCATTTCGAATAACTGGTATTGACCCTGCGCTCGGGTTCGGGCCGGGGGATCACAGATGGGTTACCATGGTGTCATTCAAGAATGATGGTCACTTTACTGGCACCATTACTGCCCTTTCAACGTCCAGTCCTTCTGTTCCAGAGCCATCATCGTGGGCAATGATGCTCGCAGGCTTCGGGATTCTTGGCGGTGCCTTTAGATATAGAAAACGCAGAGTGTCTGCTTCGTTCGCGTAACATAGTACCCTTCTGATATGATCCCCAGTTTTCCACCAGCTGGGATTAGAGCCGGGCCGTTTTGTTGCGCATGAGCGCGGGGTAAGCAATGGCCTGTATAGCGGAGCCCGTAGGGCGTAGCGGAGCAGGCCATTGCTTATGCAGTGCGGCGGCGAATGCCGCCGGGGTCTCGTATCCAAGGGCTGAGTGTGGCCGTTCGTGGTTGTAATCCTCCACCCATGCCGCGATCTGGACGCGGGCATGGTCCATGCTGAGGAACAGGGTCTCGTTGAGCAGTTCGTCGCGCATGCGGCCGTTGAAGTTCTCGACGTAGCCGTTCTGCATCGGCTTGCCCCGGGCGATATAATGCCACTCCACGCCGACCTCCCCGCACCATGCGAGCACAGCATTGGACGTCAGTTCCGTGCCGTTGTCGCTGACGATCATGCCAGGCTTGCCGCGCTCGGCGATCAGATCGGCCAGCTCGCGCACGAGCCTGCGTCCTGAGATTGAGGTATCCGGCACTGCCCGCAGGCACTCCCGGGTCACGTCATCAACGATGTTCAGAACCCGGAACCGACGGCCTGACGCGAGCTGATCGTGGACGAAGTCCAGGCTCCAGCGCTGGTTGGGCAGCGGTTTTGCATTTCGATCAACGTCACCGGCATTTGCCCTATTACCGGCAAGCGGAAATGGCCTCGACGGCGACCACTCCATCGGAATCCAGTGCGCCGGAGATGCGTACCCTTTTTTCAATGAGATCCACTGGCATGCGGGACAGCTCGAGTCGCAATGTTCGCCCACTGTCACTTCGCAAAGCGAAACCGCCACCGTCGCGGATCAACAGGCCACTTTCCTGAATCATCTTTACCTGTTGTTAAGGGGTTGTGGGCACCTTGCCTCATCCGCTGCACCAGCTGTCGTCCGGCAGAAAATTGTCACCAGACAGACATGGTTAATGGGTATATAGTCAAAGTCATAATAAACTGGAGAGCGTCATGTCGGGAACAGAACTCGAATATTGCATGATGCGCGCGCGCCAGGAGGCGCATAGGGCATTGGCGTGCAACGAACCCGAAGCCGCATCCGCCCATCAGCAATTGTCCGTGCGCTATTCGGCTCGGGCTTTCATGCTGCACCGCGATAATGACGAGCGGGAAGATCAGCGTTTGAACGTCGTGCTCGCGGCGAGCTAGCGGGTCCTCGTCTATAGACTTTCAGGTGGTTTGCCGGTTCTCGATCAGGCTTTCGACGACGGTCGGGTCCGCCAGCGTTGAAGTATCACCGAGGCTGGAAACGTCGCCTTCCGCGATCTTGCGCAGGATGCGCCGCATGATCTTGCCCGAGCGGGTCTTGGGCAGGGCGGGCGCGAACTGGATGGCGTCGGGCGTCGCGATGGGGCCAATCTCATGGCGAACCCATTGGACGAGTTCCTTGCGAAGGACGTCGTCGCCCGTTTCGCCGGTGTTGAGCGTGACATAGGCATAGATGCCCTGGCCCTTGATGTCGTGTGGCATTCCGACGACCGCCGCTTCGGCAACCTTGGCATGGGCGACGAGCGCGCTTTCCACCTCGGCCGTGCCCATGCGATGACCCGAAACATTGATGACATCATCCACGCGCCCGGTGATCCAGTAATAGCCGTCCTCATCGCGGCGGCAGCCATCGCCGGTGAAATATTTGCCGGGATAGGTCGTGAAATAGGTCTCGAAGAAGCGCTTGGCATCGCCCCATACCGTCCGCATCTGGCCGGGCCAGGAATCTGTGAGGACCAGATTGCCCTCCGTCGCGCCTTCCAGCACCTTGCCGTCGGCATCGACGATCTGCGGCTTCACTCCAAAAAAAGGTTTGGAGGCGGAGCCCGGCTTGAGATCGATGGCGCCCGGCAGGGGCGTGATCATCGCGCCGCCCGTTTCGGTTTGCCACCAGGTATCGACGATCGGGCAGCGGCTGTTGCCGACGACCCTGTAATACCATTCCCATGCCTCGGGATTGATCGGCTCGCCGACGGACCCCAGCAGCTTGAGGGACGAGCGGTTCGTCTTGTTCACCCATTCGTCGCCCTCCCGCATGAGGGCACGCAACGCCGTCGGCGCAGCGTAGAAGATGCTCACCTTATACTTGTCGATCACCTGCCAGAAACGGCTGAAATCGGGATGGTTCGGCACGCCTTCGAACATCAGCGTGGTCGCGCCGTTGGCGAGCGGGCCGTAGACGACATAGCTGTGGCCGGTAACCCAGCCGATGTCGGCCGCACACCAATAGATTTCGCCCGGGCGGTAGTCGAATACGAGCTGATGGGTGATCGAGGCCCAGACGAGATAGCCCCCGGTGGTGTGCAGCACACCCTTTGGCTTTCCGGTCGATCCGGATGTGTAGAGAAGGAATAACGGATCTTCCGCATTCATCGGCTCGGGCGGGCATTCCGCGGCCGCCTCGTCGAGCGCGACGTGATACCAGATGTCCCGTCCGCGCTGCATCGTGATGCCGCCCCCGGTACGCCGCACGACAATGACCCGTTCGACCGAATTGCAATGATTCAGCGCCTCGTCGACATTGGCCTTGAGAGGCACTTTCTTGCCGCCGCGCAACCCTTCATCCGCAGTTATCACCAGCCTGGAATCGCAGTCCTGAATACGGCCGGCGAGGGCGTCGGGGGAAAATCCGCCAAATACGATGGAATGGATCGCCCCGATCCGGGCACACGCCAGCATGGCTACAGCAGCTTCCGGAATCATCGGCAGATAAAGAGTTACCCGATCGCCCTTGCGGACTCCGTTGTCCTTCAACGCGTTGGCGAAACGACAGACATCGGCATGAAGCTCCTGATACGTGATGGCGCGGCTTTCGGTGGGATCGTCGCCTTCCCACAATATCGCGATTTCGTCGCCACGCTCCGCAAGGTGCCGGTCAAGGCAATTAGCCGAGACATTGAGCGTACCGTCCGCAAACCATTTGATACCGAAATCCGCTTCGTCGAAGCTCGTTTCCTTTACGCGGGTAAACTGGCTGATCCAATCTATGCGTCCCGCTTCGCGTTTCCAGAACGTGTCCGGATCGGATGCAGCTTCGGCATACATCGCTTCGTATTTGGCGCGATCGACCAACGCGTCCTTGGCCCATTCGGCTGGGACAGGATAACAATTCTGACTCATGCGACCTCTCCGGGGTGTGACCGCTCACCCCTATTGGCAGGTTTTATTCCGGATTAAGACGAAGAATCGGCCGCCGCAAGCCAGCGTTGTTACGGTATCGTAGATATTGCGATGAACAATCGCCTCGCCTGTTAGTTTCGCCATCAACAGAGTCGATGGCGGCAGCGCATTTTCATGGACGACGAACGCATATTGGACGTAAGCCGGAGAAGCTTTCTCTCCGCGGGTGCGACGGCCTTGCCCGTGGTGGCGGCAATCGCGCCGGCAACCGCAAAGACAGCCACCACAGTGGGAAAACATATGGATCCCAGGATCAGCAATATCACGCTTGAGATCAATGGGCGGCAACACCGCCTTGCGGTCGATACAAGGATGACGTTGCTCGATGCGCTGCGCGAGAAACTGGGACTGACGGGATCGAAGAAGGGATGCGATCACGGCCAGTGCGGCGCGTGCACGGTCCACGTGGATGGCGAAAGGCATTTGTCCTGCCTGACGCTGGCGGTGGCCGCCGAGGGAACGAAGGTCGTGACGATCGAGGGACTGGAAGATTCCAGCGGCCTGCATCCGATGCAACAGGCTTTCATCGATCATGACGCGTTTCAGTGCGGCTATTGCACGCCGGGCCAGATCATGTCGGCCGTCGCCTGCGTCCACGAGGGCCATGTGCATGACGACGCCGAAATCCGCGAATATATGAGCGGCAATCTCTGTCGTTGCGCCGCTTACCCGAACATCGTGGCCGCCATCAAACAGGCGGCAGCAAAAATGGGGCAGGGCTGATGCGGCCGTTCGAATATGTGCGCCCATCCGAGGCGGCAGAAGCGATCCGGGCCCGCGGTGTCGCCGGGGCGGACACGGCCTATCTCGCTGGCGGCACCACGCTTCTGGATCTCATGAAGCTGGACGTGATTCACCCGGCGCAGCTCGTCGATATCACGCGGATCCAAGGCAAGGCGTACAGGAAGGTCGAACGCACCGATGCGGGGCTTCGCATCGGAGCGCTCGTTTCGATGGCTGAACTCGCGGCCAATGAGATCCTTTTGAAGGACTATCCGGTGCTGAGCCAATCACTCTGGCTTGCCGCGAGCGCGCAATTGCGGAACATGGCGCGGGTCGGCGGCAACGTTCTCCAGCGGACACGTTGCTCCTACTTCAGGGACACAAGCTATACCGAATGCAACAAGCGCACGCCCGGCAGTGGTTGCGCGGCATTGGACGGTTTCCATCGCGGCCATGCGGTGCTCGGCACCAGCGATCAATGCATCGCGATGTATCCGGGTGACTGGGCACAGGCACTGATCGCGCTTGATGCGCTCGTCGAGGTGCTGGGCGCGAACGGCCCGCGCAGTCTTCGCTTTGCCGATCTTCATCGCCTGCCGGGAAACACGCCGAACATCGAGAATAATCTGAAACCCGGCGAACTGATCACGGGCTTCGTCATTCCGAGCGGCGCGTGGCGGCGTTCGCTCTATCGCAAGATCCGCGACCGCGAATCCTACGCGTTTGCCAATGCCAGTGCTGCGGTCGCGCTTGACCTCAACGGAGATGTCCTGCGCGACGTGCGGATTGGCCTTGGCGGCGTCGCCACCATTCCCTGGCGTGCCCGCAAAGCCGAAGAAATGCTGCGCGGCAAGCCGCTGACGGAGGCAAATGCCACGGCTGCAGCGGACGCCGAATTCGCGGATGCCAGACCGCGTCAGCACAATCGGTTCAAGGTAGCGCTTGGCAAGGCGACGCTGGTGCGGGCGCTGCTCGAAGCCCGCGACATGAAGGTTTGAATCCGATGCCGACAGCCAACACCGCCGCTCCCAAACCGCTCGCCAACATGGGTGATCCGATTGTCCGGTCTGAGGCCGCGGCAAAAGTCACCGGCAAGCCGCTTTACGCATCGGACATGCCGGTGCAGAATCCGCTTCACGCCTATTTCCTGACCAGCGCCATTGCACTGGGTCGCATTGCGTCGATCGATACCGCCCCGGCCGAGGCTATGTCCGGGGTCTTCAAAATCTATACCCACCACAATGCACCCAAGCGCCAAGTCGTGCCGCACTTCACGAAGGGCGGCCCGGTATCGGATTCGAACATGCCGTTGGTGGGGCCGGATATTTACAATGACGGCCAGATCATCGCCATGGTGCTCGCCGAAAGCTACGAAATCGCGCGCGACGCGTCCCGCCGGATCGTGGTCCGTTACGATGCGCGAGTGCCCGCCGCCTCGCTTGACAGCCCCACCGCCCAGACGGTCCAGCCGCCGTCGCTCGCGTCGAAGGACAAGAAGGTCGGCGATTTCGAAACGGCTTTCGCTCAGGCGCCGGTCAAGATCGATCAGGAATATCGCACGCCGCCGCAGCACCACAATCCTATGGAGCTGTTCGCTACCACGGCGAGCTGGTCGGGCGACATGTTGACGCTCTATGAGCCCAGCCAGTTCGTCTATGGTCTGGCGGGCGGGCTTTCCAGGCAACTCGGCGTTGACCAGTCCCGGATCCACGTGGTCAATCCCTATGTGGGAGGGGCATTTGGCTCCAAGGGTGTGATGACCCAGCGCACCGCCCTGATCGCGCAGGCCGCGCGTGAGGTGGGGCGCCCCGTAAAGCTCGTCATTCCGCGCGACCAGGGCTTTTCGGTCACCACCTATCGCGCCGAGACACGCCATCGGATCAGGCTGGCGGCCGACAAGAAGGGCAAGTTGGTCGCTTACGGCCACGAGGGATGGGAAGTCACTTCCCGACTCGATGACTATTCCGTGGCAGGGACGGAAAAGAGCGTCGAAATGTACGACGTGCCCAATATTTCCACGCGGGTTCAGATCGTGAAGGCCGATCGCAACACGCCCGGCTTCATGCGGTCCCCTCCCGAAGTGCCGTATATGTATGCGCTGGAAAGCGCGATGGACGAACTCGCCGTCGCGCTTGAAATCGATCCCGTCGAGCTGCGCCGGATCAATGACACGATGAAAAGCCCGGTGACGGGTGCACCCTACACCAGCCGGTCACTGATGGAGTGCTTCGACCAGGCGTCGTCAGCGTTCGGCTGGAAAAAGCGTAATCCCAGGCCGGCATCCATGCGGGATGGTGATTGGCTGATCGGCTATGGCTGCGCGACCGCGACCTATCCGACGAACCTGACCGCCGCCGCGGCGCGCGTGATCCTGACGGCCGATGGCAAGGCGCATGTCGAGATTGCCGCGCACGATGTCGGCACTGGCGCTTATACCGCAATGGGGCAGATCGCCGCGCGGAGGCTCGGTATCGATCCTGTCAACGTGACCGTCGCGATGGGCGACAGCAAGTTGCCGCCTGCTCCGGTAGCTGGAGGATCGATGACGACCGCGAGCGCGGGCTCCGCCGTTCATGGCGCAGCCGACAAGATCGTCGCGCGCTTCGGCGGGACCATGCCGAAACCCGGCGAGCTTACCGCTGCATTCCGCAAGCTCGGCACCAACCGGATCGAGGAATATGCCGAATGGGCGCCCCCCGGCAGCCCGCCTGATGCTGTCGAAAAGCTTTCGAAAGGAAGCATGAGTGGAGGGGGCGGCAACGAGAAAAAGCCGCTTATGGCGGCGTTTGGCGCGGAGTTTGTCGAGGTCCGTATCCATCGGCTGACCCGGGAAATTCGCGTTCCCCGTATGACCGGCGCGTTCGCTGCAGGGCGCATCGTCAATCCACGCACGACCCACAGCCAATATCTGGGCGGGATGATCTGGGGCATGGCCTCGGCGCTGCTGGAGGCAACGGAGATTGACGAGAAGCGGGCGCGCTATGTCAACGATAATATTGCGGAATATCTCATCGCGGTGAATGCTGATATTCCCCAGGTCGATATTATCATGGTCCCCGAGGTTGATACCCAAGTTAACCCGATTGGTGTAAAAGGTGTGGGAGAGCTCGCCAATGTGGGAACTGCAGCGGCCATCGCCAATGCAGTCTATCACGCCACCGGAATGCGTATCCGTGACCTGCCGATCACGATGGACAAGCTACTGGTCTAGTGTTGAAAAAGGCATCTGTCATTCCCGCGAAGGCGGGAATCCATAAACTCCAACGTTTCCGATAGATTCGCATCATCAGAGAATATGGATTCCCGCCTTCGCGGGAATGACATTGGCAACAGCTTGCTAGCGGCCCGCGCGCTTCAGCCGCACCAGCACTTCGTCGAGCGTCTGGAGGAAGCGCGACTTGTCTGTCCTGGAAAATGGTGGCGGCCCGCCGATGACATCGCCGCCGGCGCGCAGGTCCGCCATGATTGCGCGGGTTGCGACCGCGCTGCCGATCGAGTTGGCGGTAAACGGCTTGCCGTTGCTCCCGATCACCTGAGCTCCCGCCTTAATGCAGCGATCCGCAAGCAGGATATCGGCCGTTACGACCACCGTGCCCGCATCGGCGTGTTCGGCGATCCAGTCGTCCGCCGCATCGAAACCGTCGCCGACCACAATCCGGTCGATCAGCGGATGGGCCGGCACGCGCAGATGGCTATTGCTGACGATCGTAACGGGTACTTCGTGGCGGAAGGCGACCTTGTAAATCTCATCCTTCACGGGGCAGGCATCAGCATCGACGAGAATCCTGGGCATCGGCCTTGTCTAACCGCGCAAAGAGGAAATGCCAGGAACAAACGCGCATGGCTGGAGATTTGGGGGAGCCGAACTCCATCCTCCGTCCCTCTCCAGAACAAAAACGCTATTGCGACCCATTATCATTTAATCTAGGGCGATCCTCGCTTGATCCAGGGGTTCTTCGGAAATCAGACATAGCGCCGGGCGACCGGCCTGAACGGAGCGTTTTCGCCGTAACCGGAAGCGGGCGAGACAGTTTATAAATGGGGTTCGTATAATGAAATCAATTCACGGGTTGCTGCTTCTGGGAAGCGCCGCCATCACAATCGCGCAGCCGGCATTGGCGCAGACACAGATCGCGATGGCCGACGGCGCGGGGTCCGATGACGACACGATCATCGTCACCGGCAAGTACACCTTGCCGAACAAGATCGACACAGCGACCGGGCTCGGCCTGACCGTCCGCGAAACGCCGCAGTCCGTCAGCATCATGACGGCGCAGCGCATCCGCGACCAGAATCTTGTCAGCGTCGCGGACGTGCTCACCAACAGCGTCGGCGTGTCGATCAACGAGCTCGATGACATCCGCAACCAGTTCTACGCCCGCGGCTTCGAGATCAAGAACATCCAGGTCGACGGCGTGCCCCTGGCCTGGACCCTGGCCGGCGGCGCGGGAGAGACCAGCATCGACGTGTCCGTTTATGAGCGCGTGGAGGTTGTGCGCGGCGCGACCGGCTTGCTGACCGGCGCAGGCGATCCTTCCGCCTCGGTCAACTTCGTTCGCAAGCACGCCGACAGCCAGGACTGGACCGGTTATGCCAACGCCAGCTATGGCAGCTGGGATACCGTGCGCCTGTCGGGCGACGTTGGCGGCGCCATCACCTCCGACGGCCGGGTTCGCGTGCGTGCCGTGGGCCGGTACGAGCAGGGCGACAGCTATATCGACCTCTACAGGAACAAGAAGTTCGTCCTTTACGGCGTCGTCGACGCCGACGTCACCGACACCACGCTGCTGCGCGCCGGTATCATCCATCAGGAAGGCAAGCCCGACGCGCCCGCATGGGGCAATTTGCCGAACTTCTACAGCGACGGCACCATAACCGACTGGCCCCGCTCGAAGAGCGCGACGGCGGACTGGACCTACTGGAATACGGTCAACCAAAACATCTTCGCCACGCTGCGGCAGGAGATCGACGAGAACTGGAGCATCACCGCCAACTACAATCGGCTGAAGAATGCGGAAAAAGCGGAGCTCCTCTATTTGTCCGGCACGGTCGACGTCGTGACCGGCGACATTCCATCCGTGTTTCCATATAAGGACCGGGGATCAAGCGTGCAGAATAGTTTCGACGCCCAACTGAAAGGTAGGCTCAGCCTGTTCGGCCGCGATCATGAACTGGTGCTGGGCGCGCTGCGTAGCGTGCAAAAGCGCTACACCGACAGTTTCTCGGCAATCGTCCCGGCGGGAGAAACTTGGTTCCCGCCCGTCGAGTACCAGAACTGGGACGGCTCGGACTACCCCTATCCCGGTTTCTCGACGACCTCGTTCCGCGCGGTCGAGGAGAAGGTGACGCAAACCGGCTTTTACGGCGCGCTGCGCGCCAACATCACCGACGCGCTCAAGCTCATCGGTGGCGGCCGTATCGCGAGCTGGAAGCAGAAGGGCCTGAGCTATGGCGTCATCAGCGACTATGGCGATAAAGGCGTGTTCATTCCCTATATCGGCGCGCTCTACGACATTACATCGAACCATCGTCTCTATGCGAGCTTCACCAGGATCTTCCAGCCTCAGAACGCGCTGGACATCAACTTCAACCAGCTCGACCCGGTTGAGGGCAAGGCCTATGAGATCGGCCTGAAGAGCGCTTTCCTTGACGAGAAGCTGCAGACCTCCATCGCGCTGTTCCGCGTCAAGCAGGACAATCTCGCGGTTATCGCCGGCATGATCACGCCGCCGGGCGGCTTGCCGCAGAATTATTATGAGGCCGCCAACGGCGTGACCAGCAAGGGCTTCGAGATCGAGGTCACCGGTGAGCCGATCGAAGGCTGGAACGTCAATTTCGGCTACAGCCAGTTCAAGGCCGAAGATCAGGACGGAACTGTCGCCGTCGTCGATCAGCCGCGCAGGCTGCTGAAGCTGTTCACGACCTACAGATTGCCGGGCGCGCTCAGCGATCTTACCATTGGCGGCGGCGTCAACTATCGCAGTAAGGCCTATTCGCCGGGCAGCAACCCGGTCACGCTGGCGCCCTACCGTTTTCAGCAGGATGGATACGCGCTGGTCAGCCTGATGACACGTTATGACGTTACCGAGGCATTGCAGATTCAGGCCAATATCGAAAACTTGTTCGACAAGAAATATTACGCCCAGGTTGGCTTCTACGAACAATATCGCTACGGTGCCCCACGCAATTTCACGGTCGGCGCGAACTATCGTTTCTGACGAGGATCCATTGATGAAGGGTGAGGCGCAGCGCGGCCGCTGCGCTGAGCCTGCGGAGCATTTGGCAAAATACATGTTGGGCCCATCTGACCACAATCTTGCCGTGGAAAGCGTGCGCAGTCCTTGCATCAGCGGTCCAAATATGCGCGTATTATTTCTGTTCGTCGGCGAGCCCCATCACGTTTTCCATTCGCTGCCGATCGCTGCCGAATTGCGCCGGCTCGCACCGGCGATCGACATAGAGGTCGCGACGACCAGCGACAGCCACGATGAGCAGATCGCGCGAGTGCGACAGGCCTATCCTGATCTCGACGTGTCGCTGGTCCGTCTCAAGAAGCCCTTCCGGTGGCTGTCGTTCAGGGGCGGCGGCATAGGTCGTGGCGAAAAACGGTCGCAGACGCTGATTGCGGCTTTGCCCTATCTGCGCCGCTTCGATGCGATCGTCGTTCCCGAGCGGACCACGACGATGATCAAGCCGTTCCTGAGCAGGCGCACGAAGCTGATCTTTACGCCGCATGGCGCGGGGGATCGCGCGATCACGCAGGATCCGCGCGATATCCGGTTCGATTTCCTCCTCGTCGCTGGCAAGAAGAGCGAGCGGCGCCTGCTCGAGGCGGGAACCGCCCGTCCGGGCGATTATGCGGTGACTGGCTATGTGAAGTTCGATCTGCTTAGCCGTCTCGGCAGCCAGCGGCTATCGTCCTTCGGCAATGGCCGCCCTACCGTTCTCTACGCCCCGCATTTCCGGCTTCCATTATCGTCCTGGGGCATCGCGGAACAGGTGATCGAGGCATTTCGCGCACAGGACCGCTTCAACCTGATCGTCGCGCCGCATATGCGATTATTCCACAACGCCGGCGACGCGGCAAAAGCAAAGTGGGAAGCGCTCGCCGAGCCTGGCAAGATCATCGTCGACCTCGGATCGCCCAAGTTGACGGATATGAGCTACACGACCGAAGCCGATATCTATCTGGGCGATGTCAGCAGCCAGGTTTACGAATATCTTTCGACGCCGCGGCCCTGCGTGTTCATCGACACGCATGACACAGACTGGAAGGGCAATCCTGATTATCTGTTCTGGACGCTTGGTGAAGTCGTCTCGCGGCCTCGCGATATAATGCCCGCTATCGAGCGGGCGGCGGATCTGCATCCGGCGTTCGCGCCTCTCCAGCGCGCGGCCGTCGTTGAGTCCTGTGGCGCGGACATAGAGGGCGCGGCTGAACGGAGCGCGGAAGCGATCGTCAAATTCCTGAACCGCGGAAAGACCACGTAACCCTCAGACCGGGAGAATCATCGCCAAGGACGATCGTCGAGCCATGTCGTGCCGCCACTGCGGAAACGAAGCTGAGCCCGAGACCGGCGCCGGCCGCGCCGGCAGTGGATGGGATGCGATAGAAGCGCTCCATCACCCGATCACGCGTCGCGCTGCCGTGCTCACGGCATCGATCCGCCGTCCGATGGCCACGCTCATGAAAGCACCGCCGATCGCGCCCAGCAGGATCGTGACTCCCAGGATCCACGCGGCAGCATGCGATCGAGGATGATGACGTCATATTGCTCGCCCGCGGCCTTGAACAGGCCATCCCGGCCATCGGCGCTGCGGTCGACCAGATGCCCCACCTCCTGCAATCCGGCGCTGATATGGCCGGCGACCCGTTCATCGTCTTCGATCAGCAATATGTGCATCGGTTACCCTGGGCTTCGCTTCCGATCCTATCGCATGGATGGCGGCTCATGCCGACGATAATCTCGGCCGGTTCACCCGTGGCTACACGGCCATTCCCGCCGCATGGCCGCTTGCCCAGGCCCACTGGAAATTATAGCCGCCGAGCCAGCCGGTGACGTCCACCGCCTCGCCGATCGCGTAGAGACCGGGAACTGATTTCGCCGCCATCGTCCGCGAGGACAGCCCGGCGGTGCTGATGCCGCCGATCGTGACCTCGGCCTTGGCGAAGCCTTCGCTGCCATTGGGATTGAAGCGCCAGTCGGCGAGGCGACGTTCGGCGTCCTCCAGCCTGCGGTCGGCAAGGTTGGCGAGTTCGCCGGCGAGGGCGAGGCGTTCGGCCAGCGTCTGCGCCAGCCGGTCCGGCAGCAGGCCGCCCAGGATCGCGCGCAGCGTTGAACGGGGTTTGCCGCGCTTCGCCGCGATCAGCCAGCCATCATCCTGACCGGGCAGGAAATCGATGCCGACCGGCTGGCCATGCTTCCAGTAGGACGAAATCTGCAGGATCGCGGGGCCGGAAAGGCCGCGATGGGTGAACAGCGCGGCCTCGCGGAAGCTGGCCTTGCCGCAACGGGCGATCACCTCGGTCGAGACGCCCGAAAGCTCGCGGAACAGCGTCTCTTCGCCGCCCAGGGTGAGCGGGACGAGGGCAGGGCGGGGCTCGACCACTTTGAGGCCGAACTGCCGCGCGAGATCATAGGCAAAGCCGGTGGCGCCCATCTTGGGGATCGACGGGCCACCCGTGGCGATGACGAGGCTGGATGCGCTGTGGACGGCGCCGTCGCGCGTGACGGCGAAGCGGCCATCGGCATAAGCGACGGCGCGGACCGGCTGGCCGAGCTGGATGTCAACTTCGCCCTTCGCGCATTCGTCGCGCAGCATCGCCACGATCTGCCTGGCCGGGCCGTCGCAGAACAGCTGGCCGAGCGTCTTTTCATGCCAGGCGATGCCGTGGGCGTCGACCAGCGCAATGAAATCCTCCGGCCGGTAACGGCTGAGCGCGGACCTGGCGAAGTGCGGATTGGCGGACAGATAGCGATTGGGCGCGGTGTGGATATTGGTGAAGTTGCAGCGCCCGCCGCCCGAAATCAGGATCTTCTTGCCGGGCTCGTCGGCATGATCGATCACCAGCACCCGCCGGCCGCGCTGCCCCGCAATGGCGGCGCACATCAGCCCCGCGCCGCCTGCGCCGAGGATGATGAGGTCGTAAGAGGGGATCGCTGCGGCCAAGGTGAGGGCGCCTTAGCCCCGAAGCGGGCCGCAGCGCGAGTCCTTTGCCTGTCGCCGATCCGGGCAGCGGTTGACGAAGTTGACATGCGCGCGCGCGCATTTTTTTGTGTGGCAGCCATGGTTGTGATGGGACGGCGGCGGGCTAAGTTCACACAGCGTTCACACCAAAATCGCTTTCCGGGACCGCTGAGCCGAACACCGTGAGGACGAAGTTGACAATGTTGACGCGGCAAGCCGCCAGGATACGGATGCGGCAGCAAAGGTAACGAAGTTCACGCCATTTCGCCTCCGGATACCGACCGATGGAGTGCATGGCCGGGACGAAGTTGACAATGTTGACGCTGATGCGGAACGTAGCGGCTTGACGAAGTTGACACGGTAGCTGGCTCGGGCAGGCACGGCGGTTGAAGGGGGATACTCCACATTGGGAAATATGGCATGAACGGCACCGTGTAGGACAGGGGCGTTTCGCAAAAGACTGTGTTCACTTGTCTCTTAGGTGTTACCTATCTCCAGAATGGGAAACCAAAATACTCTCAGCGTAGTATTGAATTAGGGTCCAAACCCAATTCAGCCTCTTGAAAATCTGCGTGCACATTGATTCAGGGGGTCTGCGCTGAGGCAGGAGGCTGTTGGGAATGTCGCGTTCGTTGTTCTGGTTGTCGGATGAAGCATGGGCGGCGATTGAGCCGCACTTACCGAAGAACCAGCCCGGAGCGCGGCGCGTCGATGACCGGCGAGTAATCTCGGGCATCATTCACATGCTCAAGTGCGGTGGCCGTGGGGCGGATTGCCCTTCCGAATACGGCCCTTCAACGACGGTCTATAATCGATGGAACCGGTGGCCGCCGGGGCATCTGGACGCGCATCCTGACGGCGCTGACGGAGGAAGGCTGGATCGCGGAAACGGGCCAAATCGACAGCAGCTACATCAAGGCCCACCGCTCTGCTGGTGGCGCAAAAGGGGGGGCGGGCCAATGCCATTGGCATCTCGCGTGGCGGCAGGACAACGAAGATCCACGCACTCGTCGATGTCCTCGGGCGACCACTCCGCCTCGTCCTGACGCCCGGCAATACGTCGGATGTGAAAGGGGCCGACCTGCTGATCGGCGAGACTATCGGCATGAAGCGGGTGATCGCCGACCGCGGTTACGATGCCAACCGCATCAGGACCGCCTTGCGCGAGCAGGGCACGATCCCGGTGATCCCCGGTCGTCGTAATCGCAAGCGCCCAATCCAGTATGACGAACGCCGCTACAAGGACCGCGGGCGGGTCGAGGCCATGTTCTGCCGCCTCAAGGACTTCCGCCGCATCGCCACCCGTTACGACAAGCTCGCCAGGAACTTCCTGTCAGCGGTCCATCTCGCCGCAGCAATCGCGTTCTGGCTCTGAACAAGTCTCGATTCTACTCGTCCTTGCAGCCCAGCATGCGGGCAGTGCCGCTCAACATGTCCCGCAAGAAGTCGTTGCCCACGCGAGATGCGCCGAGCAGATCGAAGCCGTGGACGGCACCAGGATAGACGTGCAGCTCGACGGGAACGCCGGCATCTATAAGACGACGGGCATAATCCAGGTTCTCGTCGAGATACAGGTCGAGGCTGCCGACGCCGATCCAGGTCGGCGGGAGCCCCGCCAGGTCCACGGCAAGGCTTGGCGAGAACCATCCCCTACGATCATCGTCCACCTCGTACCCACCCCGCAGCGACTCCCACCCGAACTGGTTGCTTTCGCGGGTCCAGATGAACTCGCCGGTATGACGGTTCCGCCAAGGATCGGCCTCACCTCCGACGCGATGGTCGATCATAGGATATACCAGGATTTGCGCCGCCAGCGCGGGGCCGTTTCGGTCACGCGCCATCTGAGCCACCGCCGCCGCGAGACCGCCACCCGCACTCGGACCGATGACTGCAATACGCTTGGGGTCGATCCCGAGTTCGGCAGCACGGCCTGCCAGCCACACAAGCGCCGCGTAGCAATCTTCTTGTGGTCCCGGGAAGGGCGCTTCCGGCGCTAGTCTATATTCGACCGAGGCGACCGCGATGCCTAGACGTGCGGCAAGCGTTGACGGACCCTCCGGTGACTGGCGCGCCGAGCCGATCACCATACCGCCTCCATGAATATGGAGAAGAACCGGGCGGTCCTTGGCTGTTGGCGTCGGATCGTACCAGAACAGCGGGATTGGACCGTCTGGGCCCTCGACTGTTTTCTCGACCGGAGCGATTGATGGTGCGCCGCGCGCCAAAGTCGCCCCCCGGAAACTGTTTCGGATTCCCGGCAGGGCTTCGGCTGACATCGCAAGCGGTGGCAACACTTCGAGCAGCGGCAGGAGTTCGGGGTCGATCAATTGGCGGGTAGATGCCGTGTCGTTCATCCCACAGAGATGTGGCGCAGTCCCACAGCATGTCAACTTGCTTCCGCAGTTTCGTCACGTTGGCGACGCGGTCTGGCTCTGAACGAGTCTCGACCCTAGAACGCGATTCCGAGAAAGGATTTGGACTAGTCCGTCACTTGGACGAAATAATTACATATTGATATGGTAAAACATTAGCGCAAAAATGGATAACACAAGACATCATTGTAGAAATCGACTTCATATGGTTTGTTGTTCCATGTTTGACAGTCGGTGTGACTTGGCGTTCAGTCGAGATGGATCCCCGCCTACGCGGGGATGACGGGTAGGGGGAGGCACCGTATCAAACCCCCGCCGCCTCCAGCTTCTTTTCGATTTCGTCGCGGCGTTTCATCGGGCCGACCATGGCGCGCCTTAAACCTTCACGATCGGCCCGGGATATTGTGCCATTACGTCGTCGGCCGTCACGAGGCTGATGCCTTCGATTGTCGCCTGCGCGATGAGGATGCGGTCGAACGGGTCTTTGTGGATGTCGGGAAGGGCGTCGACCGCGACGGCATGTTCGCTTGCGATCGGGAGTTCGATATAGCCGTTATCGAGCAGGCCGCGCCGGAGCACGCGGGCGTTCACGGTGAAATCGGGACGGCCCAGCCCGTTCTTGATGGTGATTTCCCACAGGCTTGCCGCGCTGAAGATCAGTTCGTTTTCAGCATCCTCTATCAGCTTCCGGCCTCCGGCAGGCAGACGATCCGGATCTCCCGCCGCCCAGAGCAGGACGTGGGTATCCAGCAGCAGCTTCACGAACGATCGCCGCCACCGAACAGCGCTTCAATCTCCCGATCGCCCATCCGATCGAAATCGCCGGGCACCTGAATTGCGCCCTGCATGAAGCCGAGGCGGCGGGCTTTGCCGGGCTCGGGCGCGGAGAGCGGCACAAGCTTTGCCAGCGGCTTGCCCGCCTTGGCGATCACGATGCTGCTGCCGCCAGCCACGCGATCGATCAACCGGGACAAATGGGTTTTGGCTTGATGAATGTTGACCGTTTCCATGCGATTGTTCCAGACTTAGTCTATAAGACTTAGTTTAGTTTATGTTACGAAAAAAGCCAATGGTGTTTTGAAGCACGTTGTGGTCGCGCGATCGAGCGCGAGTCAGTTTCGGGTAAAGTCCGACGCAATGCCTGTCATTCCCGCCTTCGCGGGAATGACAAGAAAGTTTCGAGCGAAGATGGCTAGGGTCAGGACCTATTATTTCGCCAACCTCAAACCCCCGCCGCTTCCAGTTTCTCGGTCGCTTCCAGCCAGCGCGCTTCCGCTTCTTCCAGCTTCTTTTCCACTTCGCCGCGGCGTTTCATGAGGTCGCCCATGGCGAGGGGTTTGTCGGCGGGTTCGGCGCTGGCGGGGTCGAACATCGCGCGTTCGATCTGGCTGCGGCGGGTGGTGAGGGTCGCCATTTCCTTTTCAGCGGCGGCGACGGCATCGCGCAGCGACTTGCTCTGTTCGCGGGCTTGCGCGGCGGCGCGTTTTTCGGCCTTGCGGTCGCCCTTGCTGACCGGCTGGCCGCTCGATGAGACCGTGCCGCCATTGCCCCCTCGGCCGAGGACGAAATCGGTGTAATCGTCGATGCTGCCTGAAAACTCGGTCGCGGTGCCGTTGTCGACCAGCACGAGGCGGTCGGCCGTGAGTTCGAGCATGTGGCGATCGTGGCTGACGAGGACGACGGCGCCCTCATAATTGTTGAGCGCCTGGACGAGCGCCTCGCGGCTGTCGACGTCGAGGTGGTTGGTCGGCTCGTCGAGGATCAGCATGTGCGGCGCTTCGCGGGTGATGAGGGCGAGGGCGAGGCGGGCGCGCTCGCCGCCGGAGAGCTTGCCGACCTTGGTGAGCGCCTTGTCGCCCTGGAAGCCGAAGCGGCCGAGCTGGGCACGGACGGCGGCCGGGGTCATGCCCTTCATGATGCGGGTCATGTGCTCCAGCGGGGTGTCGGACGTGTCCAGCTCCTCCACCTGATATTGGGTGAAGTAGCCGACCTTCATCTTGCCGGACGCGGTCATCTCGCCTTCCATCGCGGGAAGCTGGGCGGCGAGCAGGCGGGCAAGCGTCGTCTTGCCATTGCCGTTGCGGCCGAGCAGCGCGACGCGATCGTCCGGATCGAGGCGGAAGTTGAGCCGCTGGAGGATCGGCTTGTCCGCATAGCCGACGGCGGCCATGTCGAGCGTGACGAGCGGGGGCTTCAGTTCGCTCGGGCTCGGGAAATCGAACGAGAGGGTCGGATCCTCGGCGGCGGCGGCGATCGGCTGCATTTTGGCGAGCGCCTTGGCGCGCGACTGGGCCTGTTTCGCGGTGGAGGCGCGGGCGCTGTTGCGGGCGATATAGTCCTGCAGCTTGGCGCGCTGGGTCGCCTGGTTGGCGCGCGCGGCTTCCAGCTGGGCGAGGCGCTCGGCGCGCTGGCGCTCGAACGCGTCGTAGCCGCCGGGATAGAGCGTGACCTTGCCGCCTTCCAGATGAAGGATGTGATCGACGACATTGTTGAGCAGATCGCGCTCATGGCTGATGACGACCATCGTCGCGCGATAGCTTTTGAGGAAGCTTTCCAGCCACATCGTCGCTTCGAGATCGAGGTGGTTCGACGGTTCGTCGAGCAGCAGCAGATCGGGCGCCGAGAAGAGGAGGGCGGCCAGCGCGACGCGCATCTTCCAGCCACCGGAATAGCTGTCGAGCGTGCGGCCCTGCATTTCCTCGTCAAAGCCGAGGCCGACGAGGATGCGCGCGGCGCGGGCGGGGGCGGTGTAGGCGTCGATCGCGTTCAGCCGCTCGTGGATCTCGCCCAGGCGATCGGGATCGTGACAGGTCTCGCTTTCGTCCATCAGCGCGGCGCGCTCGGTATCGGCGGCGAGCACGGTTTCGAACGGGGTGGACGTGCCGCTGGGCGCTTCCTGCGCGATATAGCCGATTTTGGTGCCGCGCGGCATATCGATCTGGCCGTCATCGGGATCGAGCAGGCCGATCATCACCTTCATGAGAGTCGACTTGCCGGCGCCGTTGCGGCCGATGAGGCCGACGCGGCTGCGCGGCGGCAGGGCGGCCGTGGCGCGATCAAGGATAGTGCGCCCGCCGAGGCGGACCGTGATACCATTCAGGTTGAGCATGCGGGCGCCGATAGCATGGTTTTGTGCGGTGCGTTAGAGGGAGTTACAGGCCATGCTTGCCTTGGCGTCCGGCGCGGGCCAAGATCGCGGCAACCCAGCCCTGGAAGCCCCATGCCATGATCCGTCCCTGGTTCGCTGCCGCCCTGCTTGCACTTTCCACGCCCGCCCACAGCATGCCGGCGGATGACCTGCATAGGATCGTCGAGGATCATTGGGCCTGGTATCTGCGTAATCATCCGATCGAGGCGACGTCGTTCGGCGTGCGCACCTATGACAATGAGGTGGACGACATCTCGCTGGCCGCCGCCGACCGGCAGGCGGCGGAGGCCAAGGTGCTGATCGCGCGGCTGGACGCGGTGAACGATAGCGGGCTCGACGAGGGCGACCGCACCAACAAGGCGATCCTGCGCCGATCGCTAGCGGAGCAGATCGAGGCCAATGGCTTCGGGCAGCGGATGATCCTGTTTTCCGCGCGCTTCGGGCTGCACACCATGTTCGCGTCGCTGGGCGATATCCTGCCATTCCGCACCAGGGCGGACTATCAGAGCCTGCTTACGCGCTACGACAAATATCCGGCGCTGAACGACGAGGTGATCGCGATATCGCGCAAGGCCATCGCCGGCGGATATAGTTTGCCGTGCGCGGCGATGACCGGCTTCGACACCACGATCAGCGGGCTGATCGCGCCGCCGGACAAGACGCGCTATTACGAGCCGTTCACGCACGCCAAGCCGATCGACGCGAGCGACGCCGAATGGGCTGAGCTGCAGGCACGGGCGAAGACGGTGATCGCCACGCGGCTGACCCCGGCCAACGAAAAGCTGCTTGCCTTCTACACCAGGGATTACGCGCCCAAATGCGCGACCGCGATCGGCATGGCCGCGCAGCCGCAGGGCCGCGCCTATTACGCGTTCAAGGCGCGCCAGCACACCACGACCGACCTGACGCCCGACCAGATCCACGCCATCGGCCTGCGCGAAGTGGCGCGGATCGGCGCGGAGATGGACGCGCTGGCGAAGAAGGCGGGCTATGCCAGCCGCGCGGCGTTCATCGCCAGGCTGCGCACCGATCCGAAATATTACGCCAAATCGCCCGAGGAACTGATGCAGGTGGTGGCGCGGCTCGCCAAGACGATCGACGGCAAGATGCCGAGCCTGTTCGGCCTGCTGCCGCGCCTGCCCTATGGCATCAAGGAGATCCCGGCAGAGACCGCCGAGGGCAACACCACCGCCTATTATATGGACGGCAGCCCCGAAAGCGGGATCGCCGGCACCTATTTCGTCAACACCAGCCATCTGGACCAGCGGCCGTTCTGGGAAGTGCCGGTGCTGACGGTGCATGAGGCCGTGCCCGGCCATCATCAGCAGATATCGATCCAGCAGGAATTGCCGCTGCCGATGTTCCGGCGCTACGCGACCTTCTTCACCGCCTTCGTCGAGGGCTGGGGGCTCTATTCCGAGAGCCTGGGCGAGGAGATGGGCATCTACGATACGCCGGAGAAGGAGATGGGGCGGCTGTCCTACCAGATGTGGCGGGCGTGCCGGCTCGTCGTCGATACCGGGATGCACGTGAAGGGATGGAGCAAGGCGCAGGCGATTGCGTTCATGACCGAGAACACCGCGCTCTCAGCGGCCAATATCGAGGCTGAGGTCAACCGCTATATCACCGATCCCGGCCAGGCGCTCGCCTACAAGATCGGCGAGCTCAAGATGCTGGAGCTGCGCGCGCGTGCGACCAAGGCGCTCGGCCCCAAGTTCGACGTGCGTCACTTTCATGATGCGGTGCTGGGGCAGGGCGCGGTGCCGCTCGACGTGCTCGAAAAGAATATCGACGCCTGGATCAAGGCCGAAGCGGCGAAAGGCTGACGGCCCGTGATCCGGAGCGCCGACACCGTTGAAGCCGAAATACTCGCGCCGCTCGCCGGGCGCGGCGATGTCATGCTGGAGCAGGTGCTCGCATGGTCGGCGATCAACACCGGCAGCAGAAATCTTGTCGGCCTGGAGGCGATGGCGGGCAGGCTGATGGAGGCCTTTTCCAGCCTCGATGGCGATCTCCGGCTGGTCGAGCCGGATGCGGTTGATGCCATCGACGCCGCGGGCAAGCATCATGCGCTTCGCCACGGGCGCAACCTGCACTTTTCCACCCGGCCGGATGCGGCGCTGCGCGTGCTGCTGGTCGGTCATATGGACACGGTCTATCCGGTCGATCACCCGTTCCAGCAAACCCAGTGGCGCGAGCCGGGCGTGTTGAACGGCCCCGGCGTCGCCGACATGAAGGGCGGAATCTCGGTGCTGCTTTCGGCGCTGACCGCGTTCGAGGCATCGCCGCTTGCCGCGCGGCTGGGCATCGAGGTGATCATCAACAGCGATGAGGAGGTCTCGTCGCTCGGCTCGGCGGCGCTGCTGCGCGAGGCTGCCGGGCGGTGCCAGATCGGGCTGGCGTTCGAGCCAAGTTTCCTGCCGGACGGAACGCTGGCGGCGGCGCGCAAGGGAAGCGGGAATTTCAGCGTGGCGATCCGTGGCAGGGCAAGCCATGCCGGCCGCAATCCGGAGGACGGCCGCAACGCGATCGTCGCGGCGGCGGACCTGACGCTCAGGCTCGCGGCGCTCAACGGAAAAAAGCCGGGGTTCACGGTAAATCCCGCCAGGATCGATGGCGGCGGGGCGAACAATGTCGTGCCGGACCTGGCCGTGCTGCGCTTCAACATGCGGGTCGCGACCTTGTTCGACCAGGAATGGGCCGAAGCGGAAATCGCCGCCGCGCTGGAAGCGGTGGCAAAGGCGCATGACGTGCAGGTCGATCTGAATGGCGGTTTCGCGCGGCCACCCAAGCCGATGGACAACCATCAGGAAGCGCTGTTCAACCTCGCCCGGTCCTGCGGCCGCGATCTGGGCCTGGATATCCGATGGAAGGACAGCGGCGGCGTGTGCGACGGCAACAACCTCGCCGCGCAGGGGTTGGCCGTGGTCGACACGCTCGGCGTGCGCGGCGGCGCGATCCACTCGGCGGACGAATATATGTTCGTGGATTCGCTGGTCGAGCGCGCGCAGCTTTCAGCGCTCATCCTCGCCCGCCTGGCGCAGGGGCACTGGTCGAGCTGATCAAGCCGGATCGATGCACAGGGTCTTGATGTTCACGAATTCGCGGATGCCGAAGTCGGAGAGTTCGCGGCCATAGCCGGAATGCTTGATGCCGCCGAACGGAATGCGCGGATCGGAGGCGACGAGGGCGTTGATGAAGACCGAACCGGCGTCGATGCGCCGCGCCAGCGCTTCCGCCCTGGCGAGGTCGCGGCTCCAGATCGATGCGCCAAGGCCGTATTCGGTGCGATTGGCGAGCGTGATCGCTTCTTCCTCATCGGCCGCCCGGACGATGGCGGCGGCGGGGCCGAAGGTTTCCTCGTCGAACGCCGCCATGCCGGGCCTGACTTGGTCGATGATGGTCGGCGGGTAAAAGAAGCCGGGGTCTTCCGGCAGGTGCCCGCCCAATCTTAGCTGGGCGCCAGCAGAGAGCGTGCGCTGCACCTGATCGTGCAGCTCGTTGCGCAGGTTTCCGCGCGCCATGGGCCCGACCGTGGTGTCCTCCGCCATGGGATCGCCCAGCTTGAGCTTGCGAACGTTGGCGATCAGCAGATCGACGAACCTGTCGGCGATGCTCTCGACGAGAATGAACCGCTTGGCGTTGATGCAGCTTTGCCCGGCATTGTTGAAACGCGCCTGCACCGCGATCTCCGCCGCGCGGTCCAGATTGGCGTCGGCAAGCACGATGAACGGATCGGACCCGCCCAGCTCCAGCACCTGCTTCTTGAGCAGTTTCCCGGCCTGCGCGGCGACGAGCCTGCCAACCCCGGTCGAGCCGGTGAGGGTGACGGCGGCGATCCTGTCGTCCGCGATCAGGGTCTCCACCTTCGAAGAGTCGATCAGGACGGTGCGGAACAGGCCTTCGGGGCATCCCGCTTCGCGCATGACATCCTCGATCGCCAGTGCGCATTGCGGCACATTATTGGCGTGCTTCAGGATCGCGCCGTTGCCGGCGGCGAGCGCCGGCGCGGCGAAGCGGAAGAACTGCCAGAACGGGAAATTCCACGGCATGATGGCGAGCACGACGCCGAGCGGCTCGAACAGCACGGCGCTGCGTCTGGTGGCGGCATCCGTGGGAATGTCGGCAAGAAACGCGGGCGCGTGCTCGGCGTAGAAATCGCAATTGAAGGCGCATTTTTCGATTTCGGCCTCGGCCTGCCTGAACGGCTTTCCCATTTCGCGGGTAATAAGCGTGGCGAGCCGTTTCTTGTCCCCGCGCAAGGCCGCGCCGATGGAGATGAGCAGCTTCACCCGTTCGGCAAGCGGGACGGGGCGCCATTTCTTCTGCGCGGCAATGGCGGCAGCGAGAATCCCGTCAATCCGGTCAGGCTGATATTCTTCGAAACGGGCAAGCTCGGCGCCGTTCGCGGGATTGACCGAGATGATCGTCATGCAATTCTCAATTCCTGCTGGGGATTTCGAGGCCGCGCTGGACGGCCGGGCGCGCCAGGCCGCGATCGAGCCAGGCGGAAACATTGGTGAAACTGTCGAATTCGACGATGGTCCTCGCTTCATAGAAGCCGATGAGATTGCGAACCCAGCCGAGCGTCGCGATGTCGGCTATGGTATAGTCGTCGCCCATCAGCCATTGCCGCCCGGAAAGCCGCGTTTCCAGCACGCCGAGCAGGCGCCTTGATTCATCGACGTAGCGCTGGAGCGGGCGCTTGTCCTCGATCTCGCGCCCGGCGAACTTGTGGAAGAAGCCGACCTGCCCGAACATCGGGCCGATCGCCGCCATCTGGAAGAACACCCACTGGATCGTTTCGTAGCGGAGCGCCGGATCGGGCGACAGGAACCTGCCGCTCTTGTCGGCGAGATAGAGCAGGATCGCGCCGGATTCGAACAATCCGAACGGCTTGCCGCCCGGCCCGTCGGGATCGATGATCGCCGGAATCTTGCCGTTGGGATTCAGCGCCAGAAACTCGGGCGTGTGGCTTTCATTGGCGCCGATATCGACCAGATGCGGCTCGTAGGGCAGGCCGGTCTCCTCCAGCATGATCGACGCCTTGACCCCGTTCGGCGTGTTCAGGGAGTAGAGCTGGATACGATCGGGATAGTTTGCCGGCCAGCGCGTGGCGATGGGGAAGGCGGACAGATCGGCCATCCGGGAAACTCCTTTGCGTGAAAATGTGGAAAAGCGAGAGGCGCGCCATGGTTCCGCCCTATACCGTCTTTTGCGGAACGGTAGTGTTGATAGAAGATGCCGTTCCGAGGCGCCGGCTCGAATTGGCTTCGTTACAGAATTTGACCGAACAAGAGATTGCGATCCCTTGATGACCGTCTCTTAATTTTCGTAAGGTAAGCGAACAGCGTCCTCACACAGGCTGCGGTCCCGCGAAAACGGGCTGTCGGTTACGCATGACGGTCCCGATCAGCCCAAATGCCAGGATCATGGAGAGCCATGAGGAGGGATCAGGCAGCCCGGCAACTTCGCCAGATACCGCAGCATAGCCAACAACGACATTACGCAGTTGAACAACGGTTCCGCTTCCGGTGTAGCTGCTGATCACACCGATCTGAGTTAGCCAAGGATATTTGATCACAGGCAATTCAAAAGCGAAAACATTGCGGAGTCCAGTTGACCGTACCGTTCAGCAGCTTGCAATTCATACGGTGGGCGGTGTTGTCCAGCCATTCCCATTTACTGATTATCGGCTAATCCAGGGCACCGTGATGGACGTGAGCCGGGATGCGATACAGGACGAGAAGCGGGGCCTGATCTACAACGCGCGAATCCGGCTCGACTGCACGCACACCGGGATGCTCCATCCAAATAAGGCCGCACGTAACTCTCCAATGCTTTGTAAGAACGTAGGCCCTGGAATGTCTGTGCAGGCAGAAATTCGCACTGGTTCGCGACGAATCATTCAGTATCTCTTGAGTCCAATATCGAAAGCCGTTGATGAGGCGGGGAGAGAGCGATGAGAAACGACGAGCGTGGGAGTAATATTCTGTCGCAGAGAGCAAGGTAAAATATAACGGAACGATGTCGGATTTATTCAATATAAACTGGCATTAACTTTATCTAACTCAGGTCGGGGGAAGAGCAATGCGTTGGATGGACGCAAGGGGCGTGAGGGGTATCGCGATCATCGCGCTGGCGCTGTGCTTCACCGCATGCGCCGCGCCGCGCTCCTATGTGGGGATCAGCCTGGTTCCGGGCGCTGCGTCGGAGGACCTGCAGAATCTCGCGCGGCGGGCGCAGGCGGGCGACAAGCAAGCGCAGCTCGAGCTGGGCATACGCTATGAGGAAGGGCGCGGAGTGCCGCAGGACACCGATCGCGCGCATCGGCTCTATTACGCTGCATCTAAGGACACCGGTGGATTGACCTGGCTATACACTCCCAAAGTGGGAGCAAACGGCCAAGCGAGCACTGTCCCAGTAGATCGGGGATCAATTATGCGCGGCTTATCCGAGGCTCATGAACGTCTGTCAAACCTAGAGCTACGGAAACGCGCGCAATGAAACGCACTGAACTGCTCAAGATGGGCACTCGGATTTTTCGATTGCTTATCCTATCTGTTTTTGCTCTTTCTGCATGTAGCAAGGCTACAAACTCAGTGCCCGAAAATAGCCAATTTATAACCCAGGCTGCTAGATTGACCTTTCAAGGCATGGCACACGACATGCGGTCTTTAATTCCCATTTCTCTGATACAGACAGTAAGCCAAAACACAGATCGTTGCAAAAACAAGATATTCTCCATCGGTCAGGCAGGCTATCTGTTCACGGTCTTCCGGCGGGAAATCACTGGCTACGGCGTAATACCAAACGATGCGAAAGACCTTTCGAAGAGCAGAACAGGCTTTCTTGGGTCCTCATCGTCCAATGGAATTGGAGAAGAATATTGCTGGGACGTGCCCGCCGCTGTAAATGTGCGTAACAATATTCCTAATAAATTCGACATAGCACTATTGGATGATACATGGACCGAAACAGAGTATTCGCGCTCAGTAATTTCTGCTAAGGAGCGTCCGAGTGAATATCTTTACGCAAGTCCTAACGATGTCGGATGTGCGATATTTCGATATAAATATCTCTCTGAACAACCTACCATGAAGATTGTTTACCGGTTTGGCGATGACGACAAGCCGTCAATTCCGTCGAAGCGACAGCTCGTATGCCTAGCAAAAGCTGCGCTGATATCATTGGGATTTGCTGGAGCTACCAATCTGTCGGACGACGAGATACTCACGCCGGACGCAGTTGTAATGGCAATAGGCGTCAATCGATACGCCTGTCATGCGCAACGTATGCTGCGCATCGCGCCTGTTGCAGCTGCAGTCACAGATTTACCCCGCTTTCTAGAGATAAACAAACCCCCGCTTAATAGGGATGAATTGATAGGTTTGTTAGGTCTGCATTCCAACGATCTCGCCGCTCTACGTGAGGATTGGATTGCGCGGGGCAAGCTATCGGATCCGCTCTGCTATCGCAGAGAGCACGATAGATATGGATTGCGGGTACGGCCACCAGAAGTCGTACAATGACGTTTGAGGGGGAAACAGATGGCATTGACTAAACAGCAACTGATCGACCTGATAAAGTATCAGTCAGCGCCATTGGGGCCCTCGATTCTAAGGGGCCTCGCAAGGCCCCCAAATTAGGCCCCCATTATCCGCGCTTGCAGGCAAACAGAGGCAATCGCCGACAACCAGCGATTGCTCTTAAACTAACGAAAATCAGGGATTTTTTCAACTGTCGGCAAGCGTCGCCAGGCAGGATTTTGGAGGCCCGAGCCGGAATCGAACCGGCGTGCAAGGATTTGCAGTCCTCTGCGTAACCACTCCGCCATCGGGCCACGGCGCGCAAATGCGTGCTTTCGATCCTATTGTCAAACATCGGGTCACGGTACGCGATCAAAATCGTCTTTGGCTGGGATCCCGCGCCTGCCAGGAGCGCGGCCTGGTATGGCCGCCGGAGATCATGCGCCTGCGATACCTTCAAGGATTTTGCCGCGTCCGTTGCAATATTCGCATTCCGCCCCGGCGATCTTTCCGCTGCCGTTGCACTTCGGACAGATATTTTCCCCCACGCCCGCCGGGCCCAGCTCGTCAGCGTCGCCAGGCGCGGGATCGTTTGAGCCGGAAGATGTCATGGCATGTTTCCTTCAATGCGGGGATATGGAACCGTCAGAAGCCAAACGGTTGCGGGCGCCGCAGGTTCAAACAGAACGCAAAGTGAAGCTGAACAGCGCTGCCGCGCAGGATTATTAGGGTGTGTGACGATATCGGCACAATCAACCTTGGCTGCGATCTGCGGCCGGGGTACAGGGCAGGCAAGCGGGCGACCGCTGTATTGCGTCAATAACACAGTTATGCCACGAGGACCGGCGTGATCGAGCAAACCTACGAAAACATGCGCCGCCTGATGGTTTCCAACCAGCTACGGACGGCCGCGGTAAACGACGCGCGCGTCGTCTCGGCGATGGGCATCATTCCGCGCGAGGCTTATGTTCCTGCCGAAAGCGCCGCCCTTGCCTATGCTGACCGCATCATCGCGCTGGGCGGCGGGCGGGCGATGAACCCGCCGATGGTGACCGGCAGGCTGCTGACCGAGGCGCATCCCCAATCCGGCGATCACGCGCTCGTGGTGGGCGCGGCGACGGGATATGCGGCCGCGTTGCTGGCTGAGCTGGTGGCGTCGGTCGTCGCGCTGGAGGAGGACGCCGATCTGATCGCGATCGCGCGCAAGGCGACGTCATCCGGCAGGATTGATTTCGCCAGGGGGTCGCTTGCGAAGGGATGGGCGAAGGCCGCGCCCTATGATCTGATCCTGATCGACGGCGCCGTGGAAGTGGTGCCGCAGGTGCTGATCGATCAGCTCGCCGATGGCGGCAGGCTGGCGACCGGGATCGTCGATCGCGGCGTCACCCGACTGGCGATCGGCCGCAAGGCGGGCAAGGGCTTCGGCCTTGCCGCATTTGCCGATGCCGAGGCCATTGTGCTTCCCGGCTTCGAGCAGCCCAAAAGTTTCAGTTTCTAACGAGAGGATCGCTATGAGGCGCGCAAAATGGCTGTCCGGTATTGCGTCGGGCACCGTGTTAACCATGTCCCTAGCGTTCGTCGCGCCGGCATGTGCCGATACGCTCCGGGAAGCCTTGTCGCAGGCCTATAACAGCAACCCCACATTGGCCGGGGCGCGGGCGCGCCAGCGGCAGATCGACGAGAATGTGCCGATCGCCAAGGCCGATGGGCGGCTGGGCGTTTCCGCCGACGGCGCTTTCACCGAAAATGTAAAGCGTTCCAGCGCGGACTTCACATCACCGCGCAGGTCCGTCTCCGCGGGCATTAATGCTAGCCTGCCGATTTATCAGGGCGGGGCGGTTCGCAATGCGGTGGATGCCGCCAAGATTCGCGTGGAAGCAGGACGCGCCGATCTGCGTGCCTCCGAGTCGAGTGTTTTTACCGATGTGGTCGCGGCCTATATGGACGTTATCCGCGATCAGGCGATCGTCGATCTTAATTCTGGTCAGGTCGGCGTGCTGGAAACCAACGTCCAGGCGTCGCAGGACCGTTTTCAGGTGGGCGACCTGACCAAGACCGATGTCGCCCAATCGCAGGCCCGCCTGGCCATCGCGCGCAGCCAGTTAGATTCCGCTCAGGCGCAACTTGTCAGCAGCCGGGAAAATTATCTGCGCGTGATCGGCAAAATGCCCGACAATCTCGAGCCGCCACCCTTGTTGCCGGGATTTCCGGAAAGTCCAGATGCCGCGCTTTCGGTCGCGCTCGACAACAATCCGCAACTGATCGCCGTCAAGAAGGAAAGCGATGCCGCGCGCAAGGATGTCGGTTCCGCTCGTGCCTTACGTCTTCCACGCCTGTCTGCGATAGCGGGCGGAAATTATGTGAACTACCTTAATTCGCTGGATAACTCGTTCGAGGGGGGGGCGGGCGTTCCGAACCGATCTACATCAGCTTCGGTCGGCCTGCAGGCGACCTTGCCCTTGTATCAGGGCGGCGGCCCCGGCGCGCGGGTGCGGCAGGCGCAGGCACGGGTGGGCGAGTCGATGGAGCAGGAAATCGCAACCGAGCGCGCGGTGATCGCGCAGGTCCGTTCGGCCTATGCTTCCTACGTTGCGTCGCGCGGAGTCATCGACTCGTCGCAAACCGCGGTATCGGCCAACGAACTGGCGCTGGAAGGGGTTCGGGCCGAACAGGGCGTGGGTACGCGTGACGTGCTCGACGTGCTGAATGCCGAGCAGGAATTGCTCAACGCGCGCGTTCAACTGGTGAGCGCGCGGCGCGATGCCTATGTTGCCGGCTTCGCCCTGCTCGCAGCAATGGGAAGAGCCGAGGCCGCGAATCTGGGGCTCGATGGCGGGCCGTTATATGATCCGGTCACCAATTATAACCGGATCAAAAATTCCGTGTTCGATTGGGGCGACGATGGCGCACCTACCGTGCACGGTTCAAGAAACGTGGGAATTCAACCGCTTCCATCGCCTGCTTTGCAACCGCTAGCAGCACCGGCGGGCCCTGAACCCGCCCCCGTGACAATGCCGCAAAACTAGGGCATTAACCCGATTCTATGGGGGATGTGAAACATGAGCCGTCGATGGAAGACATCTTAGCTTCCATCAAGCGCATTATCGCCGACGACAGCCAGGCTGCCGTCGCTGCTGTTGCGCGGGTAGAAAATGCCACGGGCCACGATAATGTCATCAATTCGCGAACCCGGTTCGCGGATTATCATGACGACACGGCCGAGGCTGAGGAGGTGCTGGAATTGACTCAGCCCATCGATACCACCGAAGCGCCCGCTGCTTCCGAGTTTCGCGACGGCGTGCAGCCGCGCGATACCGTGCGGCCGATCGAGACGCCGCGTGCAAGCGAACCGCTCCGCAGCGTAGCCGAAGCGAGCGCGGCGTCATCGCCCACCATCGTTTCCGAGGACGCCGCGTCGGCCAGCCGCCAGTCGCTCGCCGCACTGTCGGCATTGATCGTAAAGCCGGAGGACGGGGCCGCGCCGAACACGCTCGACGCACTCGTCCGCGAAATGCTGCGCCCGATGCTGAAGGACTGGCTGGACCAGCGTCTGCCGGAGCTGGTCGAAAAGCTGGTCGAGAAGGAAATCGGCCGGATTACCGGGCGGACGTTTTAAACACGCTTCAGTTTTTGGATCGTTGCTCGTCGCGCAAAAGCAGCCGAAGCGGCAACAGATTTCAAGCGAAATACCATTGGAAATAGTTCGAAGCTTGACAGGGTATTCCCTGCCGGAAGAACGAAAACTTTAGGCTAGCCGCTGCCGGTAACTCCCCGCTAAAGGCCGCGCATGACAATCGACAAGACTTTCGATCCCGCGGCCATCGAAGCGCGCTGGTACAGGCATTGGGAAGAAACCGGCGCGTTTCGGCCCGCGCGGCCGGACGCGGAACCCTATACCATCGTCATGCCGCCGCCGAACGTGACCGGCAGCCTGCACATCGGCCACGCGCTCGATAACACGCTGCAGGACGTGCTGATCCGCCATGCCCGCCTGCAGGGCAAGGATGCGCTGTGGGTCGCGGGCACGGACCATGCGGGCATCGCGACGCAGATGGTGGTCGAGCGCAACATGGCGCTTCAGCAGCAGAAGCGCACCGATTTCACGCGTGACGAATTCGTCGACAAGGTCTGGGAATGGAAGGCCGAGAGCGGCGGGGCGATCACGCAGCAACTCCGCCGGCTCGGCGCGTCCTGCGACTGGGCGAACGAGCGTTTCACCATGGACGAGGGCTTTTCGAAGGCCGTCATCAAGGTGTTCGTCGATCTCTACAACCAGGGCCTGCTCTATCGCGACAAGCGGCTGGTGAACTGGGATCCGGGCCTGAAGACCGCGATCTCCGATCTCGAGGTCGAGACCCGCGAGATCAACGGCAAGTTCTGGCACTTCCGCTATCCGCTGGCGGACGGCAGCGGCCACATCGTCGTCGCGACAACGCGGCCGGAGACGATGCTCGCCGACATGGCCGTCGCCGTGAATGGCGAGGACGCGCGCTACAAGCATCTGATCGGCACGCAGGTCCGCCTGCCGATCACCGGGCGGCTGATCCCGATCGTGGCCGATGAACATGCCGATCCGGCGCTTGGATCGGGCGCGGTGAAGATCACGCCGGGGCATGACTTCAACGATTTCGAAGTCGGCAAGCGTGCCGGCTTCAAGGCGGCCGACATGCTCAACATGCTCGATGCCGAGGCGAACTTGATCCAGACCGCCGATGGACTGATTCCGGCTGATCTGCTGGGTCTCGACCGGTTCGAGGCGCGGAAGCGCGTCGTCGCGCTGATCGAGGAGGCAGGCCTTCTCGAAAAGGTCGAGGACCGCGTGATCCAGACGCCTTATGGCGACCGCTCGGGCGTGGTGATCGAGCCGTGGCTGACCGACCAATGGTACGTCGAGGCCGCGACCCTCGCGAAGCCCGCGATCGATGCCGTCCGCAATGGCGATATCAGGATCGTGCCAAAGACATGGGAGAAGACGTGGTTCAACTGGCTGGAGAATATTCAGCCATGGTGTGTGTCGCGCCAGCTGTGGTGGGGGCATCGGATACCCGCCTGGTACGATGAAGACGGCAAAGCCTATGTTGCTGAAGATGAAGCGACTGCGCAGGCGCTCGCAGGTAACAAGACGATCACGCGCGACGGCGACGTCCTCGACACGTGGTTTTCCTCCGCCTTATGGCCTTTCGGGACGCTGGGGTGGCCTAAAGATCCTCCCCAGAATGGGGAGGTGGCGCCTGATGCGCCTGCATCAGGTGACGGAGGGGGGGCTGCTCTGGGCGCCTCGCTTGCCGAAAGCCCCCTCCACCATCCTGCGGATGGTCCCCCTCCCCGTGCCGGGGAGGATCTTTTAGACAAGCATTACCCCAATGACGTGCTGATCTCGGGCTTCGACATCCTGTTCTTCTGGGATGCGCGGATGGCGATGCAGGGGTTGCACTTCATGAAGGAGGTGCCGTGGAAGACGCTGTATCTCCACGGGCTCGTGCGCGCGGCCGATGGCTCGAAAATGTCGAAGTCGAAGGGCAACACGGTCGATCCGCTTGGCCTGATCGACACATATGGCGCGGACGCGCTGCGCTTCACGATGACGGCGATGGAGAGCCAGGGCCGCGACATCAAGCTCGATGAAAAACGCGTCGAAGGCTATCGCAACTTCGCGACGAAGCTGTGGAATGCCGCGCGGTTTGCGCAGTCGAACGGCATCGGCGCATCCGCGACGTTGGAGGCGCCGAAGGCCGACCTGCCGGTCAACCGCTGGATCATCGCCGAGACGATCAGGACGGTGCAGGCGCTTGATCTTGCGCTTGCTGATCTGCGCTTCGACGAGGCGGCGAACACGGTCTATCAGTTTGCGTGGGGCAGCTTTTGCGACTGGTATATCGAGCTGACCAAGCCGCTGCTTAGTCCTCCCCGAAACGGGGAGGTGGCAGCTGATGCTTCAGCATCGGATGACGGAGGGGGGGCTGTTTCGGGCGTCTCGCTGGCCGAAAGCCCCCTCCACCATCCTGCGGATGGTCCCCCTCCCCGTGCCGGGGAGGATCTGGCTGCCGCCGAAACCCGCGCGGTCGCGGGGTGGGCGCTCGATCAGATTCTCGTCATGCTGCACCCGTTCATGCCGTTCATCACGGAAGAGTTGTGGCACGCGCTGGGCGACCGGCCTTACGATTTGATCCACGCGAAATGGCCGATGGCGGATGCGCGTGCGCTTGATCCCGAGGCGCAGAAGGAAATCGACTGGCTGATCCGGCTGATATCCGACGTCCGCACTGCGCGGTCCGAACTTAATGTGCCGCCCGGCGCGAAGCTGACCGCCTATGTGCGAGATGCCGGGCCGGAAACGCTGGCGCGTATCGAGCGGCAGGGTGCGGCGCTTGGAAGGCTCGCCCGTATCGAAAGTTTTGCGCCTGGTGTTGCGCCGACGGCAGGTGCGGCGCAGGTGGTGATCGATGAGGCGACGATCGTATTGCCGCTGGAGGGCGTCATCGATCTCGACGCCGAACGCGCGCGCCTCAACAAGGCTGCCGAAGCGGCGGAGAACGAGGCCGCTTCGCTCGCCGGTCGCCTCAACAATCCCAGCTTCGTCGAAAAGGCGAAGCCCGAGGCGGTGGAGAAGGCGCGGGCGGATCATGCGGACAAGACGGCGGAGGCCGAACGGCTGAGGGCTGCACTCGCGCGGCTGGGATGAGGACCTCGCGGGATCTGACGCAGGGGCCGATCGCCCGCACGCTGCTGGTGTTCGCCTTGCCGACGCTGGGCGCGAATATCCTGCAGTCGCTCAACGCGTCGATCAACATGGTGTGGATCGGCCGGTTCCTGGGCGAGGATGCGCTGGCGGCGACGTCCAATGCCACCAACCTCGTCTTTCTCTCGCTGGGCACGGTGTTCGGCTTCGGCATGGCGGCGACGATCCTCATCGGGCAGCATATCGGCCGGCGCGATATCGACGGCGCGCGGCGCGCGATCGGCGGCGCGGCAGGTCTTTTTTTGGGCATGTCGCTGATCGTGACCGTTGCGGGGTACATGCTCACGCCGCCGCTGTTGCGCCTGCTGGCGACGCCGCCGGAAGCGCTGCCGCTGGCGACAAACTATCTCCAGATGATGATGCTTTCCATGCCGGCGAGCTTCATCCTTACATTGCTGATGATGGGGCTGCGCGGCAGCGGCGATTCGATGACGCCGCTGTGGTTCATGCTGTTGGCGGTGCTGCTGGATGCGGGACTCAATCCCTTTCTGATCGCGGGCATCGGGCCGTTTCCGAAACTCGGCATTGCCGGATCGGCGGTCGCGACGCTCATCGCCAACTATGTCACGACCGTCGCGCTGCTCGCGACCATCTACGCGCGTGACCTGCCGATCCGGTTACGCGGCGGGGAATTGCGGTATCTTTTTCCAAGGCCGGCCTTGCTCTGGCTGTTGCTCTCCAAGGGGTTCCTGATGTCGCTGCAGATGGCGGTGATGTCGTTTTCCGGGATCGCGATGGTCGGGCTGGTCAATCGCGAGGGCGTGATCGTGACGGCCGCCTATGGCGTCGCGCTGCAGCTATGGACGTATATCAGCATGCCGGCGATCGCGATGGGCGCGGCCGTCAGCGCGATGGCCGCGCAGAATATCGGCGCGGGACGATGGGACCGAGTGGGCTCGATCACGAAGCAGGGGATCATCTACAATGTGATGATCACCGGCTCGATGGTGATCCTGCTCACCATCTTCGACCGGACGGCGCTTGGCCTGTTCCTTGGCTCCCATAGCCCTGCGCTGCCGATTTCCGCCCATATCCAGCACGTCTCGGGATGGGCGTTCGTCGTCTCCGGCATCATGATGGTGCTGTTCGGAACCGTGCGCGCCAATGGCGCGGTGGTCGGCCCGCTGATCGTGATGCTCATCACCTTTCTTCCCTGCCGCGTGGGCTTCGCGGTCTTCGCCTACGACTATCTCGGCCAGGATGCGTTGTGGCTCGCATTCCCGTTCGGCGCGATTTGCGGGACGACGATGGCCGCGGCCTATTACCGCTGGGCGAACTGGCGCAAGGGATCGCTCGCTGACGTCGCGGAGCGGGCCGAGCATGTGGAAGCGCCGCCCGCCGTCGCGTAAATCAACTCCGCCGCCAATCTCATATCGTTGCGATTTCAGGAACCGGCCACGCAGCTGAACCGTTGCACCCGCGCCGATCCGGCAGAACGATAAGGAGGAGAAGAACAATGAAGGGCATCTTGCTGTGGCTCATCGGCATTCCCATTCCGATCATCATCCTGCTCTATCTGTTCGTCTTCAGATGATCGCCGCGGCGTAATTCGCTGCGGTCTGGCGCGGGGCGGCGCTTGGCGATAAAGGCGATCCATGACAGCTTCCTATCCCGCGCTTCGCCTTCGCCGCACCCGCACCAGCGGCTGGAGCCGCGCGCTGCACGGTGAGACGGTTCTTACTCCGGCAGATCTGATCTGGCCGCTGTTCATCGCGGAAGGGAAGGGCGTTGAGGAGCCGATCGCTTCACTCCCCGGCGTTTCGCGCTGGTCGGTCGACCTGATCGTCGAACGTGCGCGCGAGGCGCAAGCGCTTAGCATTCCGTGTATCGCGCTGTTCCCCAACACGCCGCCCGCACTGCGCACCGATGACGGGCTGGAGGCGCTCAATCCCGACAATCTGATCTGCCGGGCGATCCGGGCGATCAAGGATGCGGTGCCGGAGATCGGCGTGCTTACCGATGTCGCGCTCGACCCCTATACAACGCATGGTCATGACGGGCTGGTCGATGAAAAAGGCTATGTCCTCAACGACACAACGTCTGCCGTGCTGGTCAAACAGGCGCTGGTTCAGGCCGATGCAGGCGCGGATATCATCGCGCCGAGCGACATGATGGACGGGCGGGTCGGCGCGATCCGGTCGACGCTGGAAGGGGCGGGGCATGTGAATGTGCAGATCATGGCCTATGCCGCGAAATACGCATCCGCTTTCTACGGCCCGTTCCGGGATGCCGTCGGCTCGCGCGGCCTGTTGAAGGGCGACAAGAAAACATACCAGATGAGCCCCGGAAATTCCGACGAGGCCCTGCGCGAGGTCGCGCTGGATCTGGCCGAGGGGGCGGACAGCGTGATGGTGAAGCCGGGGCTGCCCTATCTCGACATCATCCGCCGCGTGAAGGATCGCTTCGAGGTGCCGGTGTTCGCGTATCAGGTGTCAGGCGAATATGCGATGATCGAGGCGGCCGTGGCCGCGGGCGCGGGTGCGCGCGATGCGCTGGTGCTCGAAACACTGACGGCGTTCAAACGCGCGGGCTGCTCCGGCGTGCTGACCTATCATGCCGCGCATGCCGCACGGCTGCTCGGTGCATGATCGAGACCGCTCGCCTGCTGCTGCGCCCGTGGAAGCCGGATGATCGCGCGCATATCACGGCGCATCTGAACACGCATGGCGTGATGCGCTGGATCGGCGCGCTGCAGACGGCGGAAGAGGTCGATGCGATGTATGAGCGGGTGACCCTGGCCCAGGCCAAGCACGGTTTTTCCTTCTGGGCGGTGGAGCGGCGGGAGGACGCCGAATTTCTCGGGATTTGCGGGCTCAAGATCGCCAACGCACGCAACTGCCCCGTGGCCGACGAGATTGAGGTGGGCTGGCGCTTTCGCGAGGACTCGTGGGGCAAAGGCTATGCGCGGGAAGCGGCGGCGGCTTCGCTCGCCTTTGCATTCGATGAACTTTCGGCGCCGCGCGTCGTGGCGTTCACCGTGCGGCAGAATGAAGCATCCTGGGGTCTGATGCGGCGCCTCGGCATGACCGAGCGGGTGGAATATGCGTTCGATGATCCCGACTACAGCGCCGAACTCAATCCCACCGTGGTTTACGTTATCGAGGCAGAGACATGGCGCAGCCAAACATCATAGCATTGGGCGATATCCGCCCGGACGTATCGCGCGCCGCCTTCGTGGCGCCGGGCGTGCATGTGATCGGCGACGTGACGCTGGGCGAGGATAGCAGCATCTGGTATAATTGCGTGCTGCGTGCCGACGTGAACCGTATCCGCATCGGCGCGCGCACGAATATCCAGGACGGATCGATCGTCCATTGCGATTCCCCGCAGCATGGCGACGCGGGCTATCCCACCATCATCGGCGACGATTGCGTCATCGGGCACATGGTCATGCTGCATGGATGCACGCTGGAAAACCGGGCGTTCGTGGGGATGGGCGCGATCGTGCTCAACGATGCGGTGATCGAAAGCGACGGGATGCTCGCGGCGGGCGCGATGCTCACCTCCGGCAAGCGCATTCTGTCGGGCCAGCTCTGGGCCGGACGCCCCGCCAGATATTTTCGCGACCTGACCCCGCAGGACATCGCCTACAACCAGGAAGGCGTGACTCACTATGTGGACAACGCCCGGCGCCACGCGGCCGCGATCAGAACGGGGTGACGCGTCCCTTGAGGCTGGCGACCTGGTTACGCTGCCGTTCGTCGATCGCTGACACGTCCGCATAGGCGGCCGCAAGCGCGGTTGCCGTGTCCGGATCGAGCGGCGCGCCGGCGCTCGCGATCTGCAGCTCGTCGAGATCGGCAAGGCTCTGGGCGACGGGCGTGCGGAGGCTTTCCACGCGGCTGACGGCTTCCTGCGCCGCGATCCAGGCTTCGCTGCCCGGCGCACCGCCGGCGCCGCGTTCGACAGCGCCTTCCGCCGCCATCGCCTGGGGCTGGAACCGGACATCGCCGTCATGCGCCTGCTTCAGCAGCGCCGCGATGCGTTCCTGCTTCGATGCGTCAACGGGTATCGCGGCCGTGGGCGGCGGCGGGGAGGGCGGCATGGCGTCCAGCCGCTCGATCGCGCGCGGGGCAAGCGAGGGATGGTTCACCGCCGGGCCGCAGGCGGCCAGCGAAAACAATGCAGCCAGAACGGAAACAGGCGCGATGCGGGGGCGGGCTTTCATGCCCCCGCTTTAGAAGCCGCTGAAAATCTCCGCAACGGGGTTGCCAGCAGGGCACATGCCGATTATGTCGCCCCCACTCTGCGCGCCCGTAGCTCAGCTGGATAGAGCATCAGACTACGAATCTGAGGGTCGGACGTTCGAATCGTTCCGGGCGCGCCAATTTCCTAATCGCAGCAGCGGCGGCCAGATGCGGAATTAGCGTAGCTTTCGTGGCGGACTTCCCTGCCTTGCCGGGCATCTGAACGACCGTCTGTGGGACATTACCGTCATTCCCGCATCAAACCATAAACGCCCAGCTTTATTCAAACCGGACACTGGGTTTGGCGGCTTCTATACCTCAAGGAAATGGAGATGACGATGCGAAGGACAGCGGGAAGTTTTCGGGGCCGGTGCGGCGTCGGCGTGGCGGCTCTGGCCCTGCTCAGCAGCGTCGCCGTCGCCGCAGCGGCGCCCTCGTCGTTCCCGGAGCCCCCCTTTCGCGATCGACTGCTGCCGAACCGGGCAGTGCGCGTGTCGGAGCACGTCTGGTCGATCGTCGGTTTCCCCAACATCGGCATCGTCGTCGGAAGCAACGCAACGCTGGTGGTCGATACCGGCCTTGGGGCGCGTAACGGCGCGACAGTCGCTGCGGTCGCCAAGCGATTAGCACCGAAGAACCGCCTGATCCTGACGACGACGCATTCCCATCCAGAGCATGTCGGCGGAGTGCGGGGCTTTCCGCCCGGAACCTACCTCATCCGCAACGTCGCGCAGCAGCAGGAATTGGACGCCCAGGGCGAGAACATGATCGCTATATTCGCCAGCCAGAACCCGCAATGGCACGCCCTACTCGCGGGCGAGCAGCTTCGCGCCCCCGATGAGACCTTCGAACGCGAAAAGCGCCTCGATCTCGGCGGCGGCGTCACGGTACGGCTGATGTGGCTGGGGCCGACCCATACCAAGGGCGACGAAGTCACGTTCGTCGAGCCGGATCGCACGCTGATCACCGGTGACGTCGTGCAAAATCGCACCGGCCCGTACATCTACGGAGAGGCCGGAACGCCCGAGAGCTGGATCGCGGTGCTCGACGAGCTCGCAACTCTCAAGGCGCGCCATGTGCTCCCCGATCATAGTCCGGCCGGTGACGGCACGCTGGTGACGTGTCAACGAGCGCTCCTGATCGAGATCAGGGATCGCGCGTTGGCGCTCAAACAACAGGGGAAGACGGCGGAGCAAGCCGGGGCGGAGCTGACCGCTGAGTTCCAACGCAAATACCCGACTTACCGCATCGACGATGTGACAGGCTTCATCGCAAGCGAGTTCCGCTGAGCGGCAATCGATCAGTGGCCGGAATTACGGTGTGCAAATTGCGGTGACAGGTGTGGAGTGCAATAACCCCTGAACTCTCCCTTAAACCGCGCGAACTTTCGCCTGTCCTACACGTCTTCAAACTGCCATGTCCGATGCTATCTTCCTCTCGTCATGGATAGCGTCATGCCGATCGCCATTGCCCCGCTCGTTTCGTTTGACATCACAGCATGTCGGAGCCCGCAAATTCGTCACCTCCCTTTGTCGCGTTCGGGCTGCGAGCGCCCACGAATGCGATTGCGGACACAGGTGGTTTTGGTGTGAACCATGTGTGAACTTTGGCAGGCCGGTTGAGACGCAAGGGCCTCTTGACCCATGATCGGATTGGCGAGGATGTGATCAGACTGGCCTATGTTCCTGCCTAGCGTGGTCCTGGATAAGGCGCTCAATCCGGTGGCGGCGGAGTTTCGGGCAGATCGCGGCCGGGGTCGTCATGGTCAGGCGTCGGTGGCGGAAAACCTGGGGGATCAAGCGTCGGCGTTTCGGCCGGCGGGGTCATCGGGGGCGCCTCTTGCGGGGACTGGGGCGTAATGGTGTCCGGCGGGGCGATCTCGGGTTGCGTCGCCATCAGCTTTTGCTCTTATGCTCGGGCTTGCCCTTGCGGCTGGTGGACGCCAATTCGTCGAGCTGCTTCTCGCTCATGGATTTTTCCATCGATCTGGACGCACCCTTGAGCGCGCTTTTCGGGGTGTCACCGCGCTTGGCGGAAAGTGCCGCGCCCGCCGCCTTCTGTTGCGCCGCTGACTTTGCTGGCATGTCTTGTCTCCTGGCTGAACCCCAAACGCGCGAGCGGCGCGCCAGTTCAACCGGAGTGTCTTAAATCAGGAAATCCCTGGCGCTTATCCGTTTGCGGCGGCGCGTTCAGCGCGACCGGCCAGCAACCAGGTCTTCGCTGCATGATCCGAAAGAAAGCACTGCGCGCGCTCGCCCTTGATCACGCGTTTCGCCTGAAGTTTTGCGAGACTGGAGGGTACGATATACGCGGATCGGTCATGCTCGCCGAGCAGGAACTCAGCCTCGAAGTTTGAAAGAAACTCTACGACCTCGGTCGGCTGGACCGCGCTTTCGCGTCCATCGACCAGCAAAAGCGCAAGGCCATGCTTCGCCCTCAATTCGTGCAGGTGGCCGAGAAGCGCTTCACGATAGGCCCTGGCGATTTCGACCGTCCAAAAGCCGCGCGTTATGGCCGTAAGCACGCCATCCTGATCAATGACAAATTCATACACCGTTCCGATCTCCTATCGCTTATAGATCAGGGATAGACCAGCCGGGTTTATATGCAGTAAACTGGCTGAAAGATCTTGCCGGTACGGTATATCCCGCTACATTTTCGCTACCGATCCGTAATAATAATCGATGTCTTGATTATGCGGTGGCTGACCGGTCAGTTTCCGTAACGTAACGCAGCCGCGATCCCGCCATCGACGAGGATGTCGGTGCCGGAGATGAAGAAGCACGATCAGAGGCGAGGAAATCGATGGTGTCCGCGATCTCCAGCATCGTGCCTTCGCGTGCGAGCGGCGTCTTCGCCAGCAATTCATACTTTATCGGTTGCCGTTCAAATTCGAGAGCGCCGATGGGCGTTGCGATAAGGCCGGGCGAAAGCGAGACGATGCGTGCGGTGTTCGCCGCTGGAAAGCCGTCATAACCCGAAGCGTGTGCCCGATCGTCAAAAGCGATAGGAAAGTGTCCCGATCACATTGCGGGCATAGCCGAAACTGCATGCTGATCGCACAGAGCATTGGGCGTAGTAGCTTTTGTCGAACAGATTGGTGGCGTTGATGCCAAGCGCCCATTTCCCCCAATCCACACCGATCAGCGCGTCGACCAACGTGAAACCGGGCGTGCGAAGCTGCTCAACCGCACCTTCGGGCGCGATATCGTAAAATACGTCTGCCTGGTAGGTTGGCCCCACGTAACGCAGGCCGGCGCCGATGCGCAGTGCGACGTCGTTGCTCAGCGCGATGCGCTTGTCGCCCCAGATCGAGGCCGTGTTTGCTGGAACCGCTTCGATCGGCCGGCCAACCCTGAGGGGGTCGGGATCGAAACCGGTGCGTGCCTTCACATGGCTGTAGGCAGCGGTGATGGTGTAATTGTCCGGCAGCACGCGCATCGCCTCGATTTCGAAGCCGCGTGAAGTGATGGTGCCAAGCTGGATCTGATAATTGCCGTCGTTGGGATCGGTCGCAAGGAGGTTCGTCCCCTTGATATCAAAATAGGCGGCCGAAACCAGCGTGCGACGATCAGGCTGCCAGCGCAATCCACCTTCCCATTGGCGGCCGCGCTGCGGCTTGAAGGTGTTGCCGTCGGCGTCCAGCCCGATCACCGGGGTGAATGATTCCGAATAGCTGACATAGGGTGCGATCCGCGGCGTCACCTTGACGATAAGGCCAGCGCGGAAGGTCGTCGCATGGTCGACCTGTTTGGTGGCTCCTTCAGCCCAGGCTGTCGCGCGGTCGCGCCGGCCGCCGAGTACCAGCGTCACGCGGTCGGCATAATCGATCTGATCCTGCACATAGAAGCCGAGCTGGGTGTTGCGCGCGCGCGGATCAGCCTCCGGCGCGACATCGGGCACATTGGCGGGGTCGTAGACCGGATCGTAGATGTCGATCGGCCCGGCTATGTCGTACGTCGTCGTACCCTTCTGCTTCGAATGCAAATAATCGACGCCTGCCAGCAGCTTGTGCGTCAGCGGACCTGTCGCGAAGTCGAAACGCAGATTATGGTCGGTCGTGACCATGTTGAACCTGGTATATTTATCGTAGATGCTGCGATCGAGCACGCGATCGTCGCTATCCGGAACGAACGGGTTTTCGAGGCCATTCCATACCTCCAGATCCAGCCCGCCATTGTCCGTGACACTGTGCGAGAAGCGGACGCGGCCTGAATAGGTTAGCACGTCGCTGAACCGGTGCATGGCCTGCAGCGTCGCACTGTAATAGTCGGCGTCGTAGAAATTGTGGCTCGGTTCGCCGAGAAAGACTCCGCGCTTGAGCTCGCGGTCCTTCGATGGCGCCAGCAGCGTGGCCAGGACCGGAAAGTAGGAATAGATCGAGGCGGCGCGGTCACGCTGGTAAACGCCGGAAAGCGTTACGTCGGTACGCTCGTCGGCGGAGCGGAAGCGCAGCGAGGGCGAGAGGAACAGGCGGTTGTCCTTGCCGAAATCCACCTGGTTGTCGGCATCGCGGATCAGCCCGACAAAGCGCGCGGCGATCGTGTCGGAGGAATTGAGCGAGCCTGTAAGATCGACCTGTCCCTGTTTTCGGTCGAAGCTGCCATATTGCATCGCAGCTTCCCCGCTGAAACTGAACTGCGGGACTTTGCTCAGACTGTTGACGATGCCGCCGGGCGCGGCCTGGCCATAGAGCACCGAAGATGGGCCGCGCAGCACTTCGACGCGCTCAAGGTTGTATGGCTCGACGCGCGCGGTGAACGATCCGTCAGGCTGACGCATGCCGTCGATGAAGTCGGTCGAGGCAAAGCCGCGCAGAAGGATGTAGTCGAAGCGATAGTCGGAGCCGTTTGGCTCGGTACGCAGGCCGGGCGTGTAGCGCAGCGCCTCCTGCACGCCGATCGCGCCACGCGCGGCGATCAGGTCGGCGCTCACCACGCTCATGGATTGCGGCACTTCGATAATGGGCGTGTCGGTCTTCGTGGCCGTCTCGGCGCGGGCTGTGACGACGATATCCGCGTCACTCCGTGGGCCTTCCGCATGCACCGGCATTGCGAGCACCGAAGCAGCACTGGCCAGCAACCAAGTCAATCCACCCAAACGATTTCGCACCACCATCCCCCCCCAAATTGAGATTAGCGGCTGTTATAGAATATGCTAAGGACTCGCAATAGCATATCAATTGGTTGAACGGGACCGCTCCATGATCGAGATGAGCGTCGCTATTTGGCGGGCTGTCGGCCCGCCCACAGCGCGACCAGCCACCCCCCGACCGCGCAGCCGCCGAGCCAGATCAAAAAAGCGGCGGCATCGCCGGTTCCCGCGAGAACGAGTCCGGGCAGTAACCCCGCGACGGCGAGCAGCCGCCGCATCGAAACGCCGTGGGCGGCCCCTGGCTGATGGGCGGCGCGGCGGCGTTTGGGGTCGCCATGGCAAAGCAGGACCATCACCGCGACGGAAAAGGCCAGCGATGCCGGCAGGAAATATGTCATTCGGCGGGCTGCAACATCGGGTGCTCAGCGAGGCCGCTGCGGTGGGGGGCAAGCATCCGCCAGAGCACCCCGCCACCCGCGATCAGCATCGCCAGATCGACGGCCATGATAACTGGCTGGCCGGCCTCGATCGCCTGCGGCCAGCCGGGACCGCCAGTGGCAAGGCGGATCAGCGGCAGCGCGATGAGAAGAAGCCCGATGGCAATCTGCAGCACGCGTTCGAGCGTGGCATTCGTGACTGAGAGAAATCCGGCCAGGATCGCCGTCGCACAGGCGCCGAGAAACGCAGCCGGCGTCCAGAATACGGCAGAGCCCAGAGGCATTGCCGCCAGAAAAGCGGCCGCTGCGACGAGCAGCGCCAGCGGCAGGCCAAAGCCCACGACCGACACCGTCCGGTCAAGCCAGGCGAGGGATCGGGCGTTTTCCCGGCGGCGCGTCAGCCAGAGTCTCAGCCCGGTCAAGGTGACGTAACACATCGCGAAGCCCAGGCCGAACCACACCGCTTTGGAGATCAGCCCGGCAAAATTGCCGAAATGCAATGGCCCCATGATGGCCGCGAGCATGCCGCCGGTTGATGGGCGCGTGCCGATCGATGGCTTTACCCGATCGAAGGTCGCGGTGGCCCCATGATAGACGAGTGTCATCGGCTCGATGTCGCCGGTGCCGGGGTTATGAAAGCTGGTGACGGCGGAATCCGCGCGCCCGAAATTCTCGATCGAGAGAAAGGTGGGGGCTTCGCCCGTCCGGCGGAACGCATCGGCGGTAATGCGGTCGAGATTGCCGATCGCGCGGGCGCGCGGATCGGGCCTGGCCGGGTCGCCGAACACGGCCTCGTTCAACGCCTGCTGATCCCCGCCAAACGCCGCCATCGCGACGATCGGCACGCCGACCGTGCCGAAGAACGAAAAGAAACTGCCAGTAAAGGCGAGAATGAAAGCAAAAGGCAGGCTCCATGTGCCGGCCACGCTATGCCGGTCGCGGTCGACCAGGACGGGACTGGCCTTCCGGCGCAGCGTAAAAATGTCCTTGAACAGATGGCGATGGATCAGGAGGCCTGAAATGGCGGCGACGAGCATGGCCAGCCCGAGGATGCCGGTGAGCAGAAGGCCCCATGGGTTGGGGATATGCAACCGCACATGCGTATCGACCAGAAAGCTGCTGAGCGCATCGTCATTGCGCGGCCCGAACACGTCTTCGCCAGTGCCGCGCTGCTCGCTCACGACCCTGCCATCACGATCAACCTGATAATAGACGCCGCGATTGACAAGTTCGCCGCTCGGCTCCGTTTCATGGTGATGGAAGAACAGGCCGAGATTGTTGTCACCGACTTCGAAGAGATCGATGCCTTCATGGTCCCTTGTCGGCGTGCGTGCGGCGAGATCCCTGACCACGTGATCGATCGGTCGCTCGAACACCGAGCCATTCTCGATATAACCGGCCGACCAGATACCGATTTCCCTGGCGAAAACCGCTGCCATGCCGGTGAGCACCACGGCGTACAGCAACAACCCGAGCAAGATGCCGGACCAGCCGTGGACGGCGACCATCAATTTGGTCTCTTCCTTCGGCAGATGGATCATTTCCGTTCATCCTTTGCTACAGGCCGATCAAGAAATTTGTGTGCGACAAGCCCCGCGTGAAGCGCGAAGAGGCCAAGGGCAACGAGCGCGATACGCGCCGGTTTTGAATCGAGACAGGCATGGAAAAAGAGCGCTGCCCAGATCAGAGGAACAAGCACGAGCGGAAGCACCAGATTGTCGATGCCGGCCGCGCCGCGCGGCAGCCATAACGTCATGCCGGCCATGATCACGAGGGCGATGATCACGGCGCCGGGTCCCGCAAAACCTATCCTGATCCATTTGCGCGTTTGGGATGACATCCACCAGTCCTGATAGCTGAGTATGGACGGCTATACCCGGCAACAGGCCCGCCATGCAAGATACGCTAATGAAAGTTATTCGCATTAACATGCGCTCCTGCCAATCCTCGACCGATCGGAATGTTTTCAAGCTGCGATCCGCTCCGCCCATGTATGCGCCAGGGTGCGGCAAACGATAGCTGACAACGTCTGAAACGGTCGCTATCCTTTTGTTTGGAGGGTAGAATGCCGGACAACAAACATAATAAACACCGACATCAGGGAGCGCTCGCTCAGGAGGTCCGCGAAATTGACGACGTTGCGGTTATCGTTGTCAGAGCGACCGCGCAGACGAAAGAAGTCGCGTCAACTTTTCAGGAGACTCTCACGGAGCTCTCCAGGATAAGCGCCACGATCAGCCAGATAGCGAAGCAGACGAAGATGCTGGCGTTGAATGCCACCATCGAGGCAGCAAGAGCCGGTGAAACCGGGCGTGGCTTCGCGATAGTGGCCGGCGAAGTCAAGCTTTTGGCCGAACAGGCCGCCACAGCGGGCGCTCAGATCGAGTCACAGGTCACCAAGGCCACCGAAATTGTGGCTCTCAACAATATTGTGGTGGAAGAGCTCAATGGGGCTGTTTCGCGCGGCGCGGAAATTGTCGCGCAAATGGTCCGGAAAAGCGGCTCCCTATCTCCCGATCCCGGCGTCTGAAAACTTTCCGCGTTCGCCGCTACGCCGCCATCCACGTCGCAAGGGCGCTTCGTGCCCGCGATGTATAGGCGAGCTTCCGGTCCGCCTTGCGTGACTTGCCCTCGATAGGCGGGAAGAGGCCGAAGTTGACGTTCATCGGCTGGTAGGTCTTTGCATCAGCGCCGCCGGTGAGGTGGCCAAGCAGCGCACCCAATGCCGTTTCGACCGGGGGCGCGGCGGGTATATGGCCGGCGAGCTCCGCCGCCAGGAAGCGGCCGGCCAGCAACCCGATCGCTGCGGATTCGACATAGCCTTCGCATCCCGTGATCTGTCCGGCGAAGCGGATATGCGGTGCGCTTTTCAGGCGCAGGGTTTGGTCCAGCAATATGGGCGAGCGGATGAAGCTGTTGCGGTGGAGGCCGCCGAGACGCGCGAACTCCGCCTTTTCGAGGCCCGGAATGGTGCGGAACAGTCGAACCTGTTCGGCATGCTTCAGCTTGGTCTGGAAACCGACGATATTCCACAGCGTGCCCAGCGCGTTATCCTGACGGAGCTGGACCACGGCATGCGGCCAGCGGCCGGTGCGCGGATCGTCTAGGCCGACAGGCTTCATCGGGCCATAGCGCAGCGTATCGACACCGCGCTCCGCCATCACCTCGATCGGCATGCAGCCGTCGAAATAAGGCGTGTCCTTCTCCCATTCCTTGAATTCGCCCTTCTCGCCGTCGAGCAGACCCTGATGGAAGGCGCGATATTGCTCCTTGTCCATCGGGCAGTTGATGTAATCCTTGCCGTCGCCCTTGTTCCAGCGGGACTGGAACCAGGCGACATCGAAATCGATGCTGTCGCGATAGACGATTGGCGCGATGGCGTCGAAGAAGGCGAGACCTTCGCTGCCCGTCGCTTGCGTGATCGAGGCGGCGAGCGCGTCGGCGGTGAGCGGGCCGGTGGCGACGATGGTGGCGCCGCTGTCGGGCAGCGTATCGACGCGCTGGCGGACAAGCTCGATCAGCGGATGGGCGGCGATCGCGGCGGTGACACCCTCCGCGAAGCCTTCGCGATCGACGGCGAGCGCGGAGCCGGCGGGAACACGGTGGACATCGGCTTCACGCAGGATCAGCGAATTGAGCGCGCGCATTTCTGCATGGAGCAGGCCGACGGCGTTGCTGTCCGCGTCGTCCGAGCGGAAGCTGTTGGAGCACACCAGTTCGGCGAGCTGATCGGTGTGATGCGCCGGGGTCGCCTCGGTGCCGCGCATCTCGAACAGGCGGACGGCCACGCCGGCCCGGGCGAGCTGCCATGCGGCCTCGGAACCTGCCAGGCCACCGCCAATGATGGTGACGTGGGTCATATGGTCACGACATCCGTTCGTGTCGAGCCCTGCGACTGCCCGCAGGACGGACGCTCTGGATAAACTTCAGCCTTCGGCTGAAGTCGAGGCATGTGTCGCAGCGTCCCTCGACTTCGCTCGGGAAAAACGGGTTTTAGCTGGGGTAAAGCCTCACGCATAGCGCGCGGCAAGCGTTGCCAAACCTGGGCCGTGGGTCATGTCGACGTGCATCGGCGTCACCGTCACATAGCCGTCCTCTATCGCCTCGAGATCAGTCGAATGCGCTGCGGTGTGGACGACATGCTCCAGCGCGAACCAGTAATAATCGAACCCGCGCGGATCGGTGCGCTTGACGACCTTCGATCGGCCATAGTCGCGCAGTCCCTGGCTGACGACCTTGATCCCCTTCACTGCGCCCGGCGCAACGGCGGGGAAGTTGATGTTGACCAGCGTGCGCGGCGCCCATGGCATGTCCAGCAGGGGTCGCACGGCGCGGTCGCCCCAACTTTCGGCAACTTCCCATGGGGCGTAATCTCCACGGCCTTCACCGCTGTAGACCTGGCTGAGCGCGATCGAGCGGACGTTGGCAAGCGCGCCTTCCAGCGCGGCGGAAACCGTGCCTGAATAGGTCACGTCTTCGCCAAGATTGGCGCCGCGGTTCACCCCCGAAAGGATCAGGTCCGGCGGGTTGTCCTTCATCACCACGTTCAGCGCCATCATCACGGAATCGGTGGGCGTGCCAGCAACGGAGAAGCGGTTTTCGTCGATCATGCGCATGCGGACGGGGCGGGTTAGGGTAAGCGAGTGGCCAGTGCCCGACTGTTCCTCCGATGGCGCGACGATGACGATATCGTCCGAAATTTTCCGCGCGATGGCCTCGAGCACGATCAGGCCTGGTGCATGTATGCCGTCATCATTGGTCAGAAGGATACGCATTTACCGTTCCAATTTATGTCCGCGCATCCTGAGGAAGGGCTGAGCGTAGTCGAAGACCTGTCTCGAAGAATCCTTCGAGACGCCATTTCGACGGGCTCAATGGCTCCTCAGGATGAACGAGTGTAGTCGCATGGTGGATTAGGCCGCCGCAATCTTCTCAAGCCCGCCCATGTACGACCGCAGGGCATCGGGAATAGCGACGGAGCCGTCTTCCTGCTGATAATTCTCAATCACTGCAACCAGCGTTCGGCCGACGGCCAGGCCGGAACCGTTGAGAGTGTGGACGAAGCGTACCTTGCCCGGAGGAAATCCTGTCTGGGCATTGAATACGACTGTTCCAGTCCTGTAGCGTGCATTCATCCGGCGCGCCTGGAAGTCCCCGCAGGTCGAGCAGCTCGAAATCTCGCGATACTGCTTCTGGCCGGGCAGCCACACTTCCAGATCGTAGGTCTTGGTCGCGCTGAAACCCATATCGCCGGCGCATAGCAACATCCGGCGATAGGCCAGGCCGAGCCGATCGAGGATCGCTTCGGCGCATGCCGTCATCCGCTCATGCTCGTCCGCGGCGGCTTCTGGCGTGGTGATCGACACCATCTCGACCTTGTCGAACTGGTGCTGCCGGATCAGCCCGCGCGTGTCGCGCCCGGCGGCGCCAGCTTCAGACCGGAAACAGGGGGTGAGGGCGGTGAACCGTAGCGGCAACTCACCTTCCAACAGGATTTTTTCACGGACGAGGTTGGTCAGGCTCACTTCCGCTGTCGGGATCAGCCAACGACCGTCCGTCGTGCGGAACAGGTCCTCGGCGAATTTCGGCAGCTGTCCCGTGCCGAACACAGCTTCGTCACGCACCAGCAGAGGCGGCGCGACCTCGGTATAGCCGTTTTCCTGCGTCTGGATGTCCAGCATGAACTGGCCAAGTGCGCGGCTGAGGCGTGCGATCGGGCCGCGCATCGCAACGAAGCGCGCGCCCGACATCGCCGCCGCGCTTTCGAAATCGAGCCCGAGCGGCCTGGCGACGTCATCATGCTCGCGGGCGGGAAAGGCGAAATCGGCGATGGTGCCGCGCAGATGGACGACGGCATTGCCGTGCTCATCGACGCCATCCGGCACGTCGGCGGCTGGCAAATTCGGGATTGCGGCGAGCGCGCCGTTGAGCGCGGCATCGGCGGGCGCCTGCGACTTTTCCAGTTCGGACAGCTTTGCCTTTAGCGTTGCGACTTCCAGCTTCTTTGCTTCGGCTTCGTCTTTCTTGCCGGCGCCGATCAACGCGCCGATCGCCTTTGCCGCCGCATTGGAGGCAGCCTGCTGCTCCTGAAGCGCGGTTGCGATGGCGCGGCGCTTTTCGTCCAGCGCGATCAGGTCCGACGACATCGGGGCAAGTCCGCGCCGTGCAAGAGCGGCATCGAAAGCCTGCGGTTCATCGCGGATAAATCGAATGTCATGCATATTGCGCGGGCTATGCAGGGCGGAACGGCGCTCTGCAACCGGTTTCAAATTGGCCGCGATATCAGGGCTTCACCGGTTCACCGCTTTTTGGAACCGACTCGCCCGAAGCGAAGTTACCTTATTCGATATTGCGTGTTTGAAATTCGATGGGTTAGCGAAATGAGGAGATATTCTGTGGAATTCCGCAAGTTCTTGATTGGTGTTACGACTGCCGCCCTCATGGGCGGTGCTGCGATTGCAGCTGATACCGCCGTGAAAACCGGTGCGACGATTTATGATACGGCCGGCGGCACGGTTGGCATTGTCGATTCCGTGACAGGCGATCTTGCCGTGGTCTCGACGGGCACCAACAAGGTCAGCCTTCCGATTTCGTCATTTGGCGTGGGTGACAAGGGTCCGGTCATAGCGATGACGAAGGCGCAGCTCGACGCCGCGGCATCTGGCGCGAAAGCAGATCAGCAAAAGCAGACACAGGCCGCGTTGACGCCTGGCGCCACCGTCTACGGCTCGAACGGGGGCATATTGGGAACGGTCGATTCGGTGGATAGCCAATTCGTGACCCTCGCCATTGGCGAGCAGAAAGCCAAGGTGCCGCTCAACGCGGTGGGCAAAGGCGAAAAAGGCCCGATGGTCGCGATGAACGCAGAAGATGTGAAGGCGGCGGTCAAGACGAGCACCGAACAATCGGCCCAGACCGCCCCGAGTACGGGGTCCAGCCAGAACTGATCCCGTCCAGCGAGATACTTTGTGGTCGCAAGGATGAACCCCAGCTTCGGCTGGGGTTCTTTTTATTCCGCCGGGTTGCCGGCGTCCGCCGTAACGGCCTTCCTGCGATACCGGGTGCGGGCGACCAGAGCGGCCGCGCCTGCGCCGAACAACAGGATCATCGGCGGCGCTGGCACTTCATTCGCCCCGCTGCTCGTCGATGACGAACTGCTGCTCGACGAGGAACTGCTCGAACTGGACGACGAGCTCGAACCGGTCGAGCCCGTCGATCCGCTTGATCCCGATGAGCTGCTCGACGAGGAGCTCGATGAGGATGAAGAGGATGATGATCCGCTGGTCGTTCCGCCGAAGCTGGACGACCCGCCAGTTGCCCCGCTTGAGCTGCTGCTAGACGAACTGGATGAGGATGAGGAAGACGATGAACTGCTCGATCCACCGGTGGAGCTGGTCGAGGTCGAGCTGATCCCGCCGGTCGAACTGGTGCTGCTGACGCCGCCCGTCGACGTACTGACGCCGCCTGTGGATGTGCTGGATCCGCCCGAACCGCCGCTTGATGTGGATGTCGAACCGCCGCTGGTCGTGGACGAAATGACAACGCTGCCGCCACCGCCGCTGCTGCCGCTCCAGAAACCGCCGCCGCCGAAGAAACCGCCGCCGCCGAAGCCGCCCGAGCCGCCAATCACGACGGGATAGCCGCCGCTGGAACCGCCGGTCGGGTAATCAGGATAAGGCGCGCCGCGATCCGCATAAGCTGGGCCAGGGGCGGGCGCCGATGTGACGGTGATCACGCCGGGTGCGCAACTCGTTGTGGTGCGAACGACCCTGCGAACGCGCTTGGGAGCGGCATGCACCTTGGGCGCTGCATAGGCGCGGTGGACCTTTGGCCGGGGTTTCTCGGCCACGTGGACCGCGCCGCCGCCGATAATGGCACCACCACATGCACAGGCGCAAAGTTTCGCCAAAGCCATCCGGACAGACATGTGCTCTTACTCTTCCATGTCTCCATCAACAGAAAATCTGCCAAGTAGAGATGTTGCACCGTTTCTGTCTCAGCAAATGCAGAACATAATATTAATCGCAAGAGGATTAACTTTATTTTGTCCAATATAGATTGGATTATTTACTATAAAAGGTCTACGGAGAGCGTTAATGTGCCGGATTGATGCAGCGATGTGCAATTGTGTTCATGGAACTGGTTTATGCAGACGGTTAATTTAACTTTTTATTCCCCGTCGAAAGCTCTTCTCGCGACTCGGTTGTTCATCAAGGCTCAACGTCTTTCGTCATAAAGGCGCATGGAGAATTGCAATTATCGACCCAGCGGACCGCTTGTGCGGCCAAGGCGGCGTAGTTATTAGGCGCCGCAAGAGATTGAACCAGCGCAGCCCACAAGGGACGCTGAGCGGAGGCGAGAGCAAGATGGCTACGGCATATAGCGGCGTTTCAGGCTCGGGCGACCGACCGCCGCAAATCGAAACCGCCGACGGATACCGTCCGACAGCGGACGAACCCTTCATGAACCCACGGCAACTGGAATATTTTCGCGAAAAGCTGACCGCCTGGAAGAGCTCGATATTGCGCGAATCCGAAGATACGCTGGCGCATCTCCAGAACGAATCGCTACGCGAGCCCGACATCACGGACCGTGCCTCAAGCGAAACCGATTTCTCGATCGAACTGCGCACGCGGGATCGCCAACGCAAGCTGATAGCCAAGATCGAGGCCGCCTTGCGCCGTATCGATCAGGGCGAATATGGCTATTGTGAAGTGACGGGCGATCCGATTTCGATCGGCCGGCTGGAAGCACGTCCAATCGCGACGATGACCGTGGAGGCGCAGGAGCGCCACGAACGCCAGGAAAAAATCTCGCGGGACGAATAGTCTTTCGTCTAACGAATATCGTCCGTACAGCTTGAATTAATTGGGCTTTTATACAATGCAGTTTTCTTGAACGGAAAGTGCGCTGCACGATTTCAGGGAAGCATTGGGTAAATGTCCGGCGGGCACGATGAGGAAGCGGTACAGCGCGATGCACGCGACAGCGTGTTCTTGCACGCCACCGTTTCGCTCAGCGACGGCAGTGTTTCCGACGTCTTCCGTATTCGGAATATTTCAAAAGGCGGCCTGATGGCCGAGGGACCGATTGTTTTCGAGCAAGGTCTTGAAGTCGATGTTGATCTTCGCAATATCGGCAGGGTGCATGGCAGGATCGCGTGGGCCGAGGAACGTCGGTTCGGATTGACGTTCGATCATGCCATCGATCCGATGCTCGCGCGCAAACCTGTATCCAGCGCAGCGTCGGCATCGGCTCCCGCAATGCAACATGGGCGTATCATTCCACTGATGGAACGCGGGCCGGGTAACGCCTGATTCGTTGAGGCCGTATGGAACGGCAATCTGAAAATCGATCGCCCGAGGCGGTGATGGACTGCCCGCGGATGCGGACAGTCGTCACCCCTGTTTCCAGCTATTGAAACTGGATAAGCTCTTCCTTGAGCCGTAGTTTCTTCTTTTTCAGTTCAGCGATGAGGATTGTGTCGGGTTGAGGCCTTCGCGTTTCAAATTCGATTCGCTGTTCCAGGCCGGCATGCTTCGCTACGAGTGCATTGCTATGGCTATTTTCCATCGACATCTCCTTTCGTTACCGAATGGATGTTGGAGTAAATCATGGATAGAAGCGGTTGTCTCGAAAAAAGACAATCATTGCGATGGGCTGATGCCATGTTTGCGATATAGTGCGGACGTTGCTCCCTTTCCAAATGGAAGCCGTGCTCTAATTCGTTGAATTTAAGGGGATTGTGACTGGCATGGAGATCGAAGAGACGTCTCGGAGAATCAGTCTGCTTCGTCAGGAACATCGCGATCTTGATGCCGCGATCGACGCGCTACTTTTCAGTTCCGCGATCGACCAGCTGCAAGTCGCGCGACTCAAGAAACGAAAGCTACGCCTGAGGGACGAAATTGCGATGCTCGAGGATAAATTGATTCCCGATATCATCGCCTGAACGAAAAAGAGCCGGCACAAAACGACCGGCTCTTTCCCGTTGCTTCAGAAATCAGGCTGCCTGTGCGGTCTGCTCCAGAACGGCGGGCTCCTGACCATCGATGGCGATGCGGCGCGGCTTCTTGTGTTCCGGAATCTCGCGAACGAGATCAATGTTGAGCAAGCCGTCTTCATAGCCCGCATTCACGACCTTGATCGTGTCGGCAAGCTGGAAGCGGCGTTCGAACGCACGTTTGCCGATGCCGCGATGCAAAAACTGGCGTTCGGTTTCCGAACCCTGTTCGCCTGCGCGGCCGATGACTGTGAGCACATTGTCCTGCACGGTAAGCTCAAGTTCGTCGCGCCGGAAACCGGCGACGGCCATCGAGATGCGATAGCCGCTCTCGCTCAGCTTTTCGATATTGTAGGGGGGATAGCTTTCACCCTCGCCACGGGTGGCGAGATCGACGAGGCGATTGATGTTTTCAAACCCGATGGAGGATCGGAGAAGTGGAGAAAAGTCAAAACTACGCATGTGCAAATCCTTTTAAAGCGATTGCGATTCGGTCCGCAGTTCCGCCGGACCATTGCGTGAAACCGACCCCATGCTGGCGATCGTTTCACGAATTCAGATAGGTAACGCCGACACGGGTTCAAGCCCTCATGGACCATTTTGGGACATAGCTCTCAAGGGCATCGGTTTACCTTTTTTTCCCGTATTCTGCGCCGCGGTAATGTGGCAACCAGCCCTTCATGGTGAGCGGCGTAGATTCTCTGGGGTTGCCGAGCGGGACGATTACGCCCCGGCTCGTGAGCGCGTTATATGTCGAGGCGATGGTGCTTGCGGATGAGGTTCGCGCCTATTTCGACGAAAGCGGGCGCGAGGAGCGCGACCATCTTCCGCCGCTGCTTCGCGTAACCTTTTCCTGTGAATCGCTGAAAGTCACGACCCGGCTGATGCATATCATCGCGTGGCTGCTGAACCGGCGGGCGGTGGACGCGGGCGAGTTGAGCGAAGGCGATGCGCTTCACGAAACGCGCCGGCTTGGCAATGCAACCGAGAGCGACGAAGCTGTTCTTCGCACGCTTCCGGAGCGAGGACAGTTGCTGATCCGCGCCAGCCAGGATCTTTATGAACGGGTCGCGCGGCTCGATGATGGCCTTGTCCCGGCGTCTCGGCCCATCAATCCGGCGCGTTCGCTGATCGACAGGCTTGAAGCGGCGTTCTGACCGGACCAGGTCTGCACCCCTAAAGTACGGCGACCAGTCTTTTTTCCGCGATTGTTGACGCGCCGCAATATTGTCGTGAAACATGTGGCTGATATCGGAGGCGCGCAGGTTTGACCTGCGCGTATCTCAAGTGTTTGTCCAACCGGAGTTTTTCATGACGCATAGATTCGATCCCACTTCTCTTCGTGAATATGACATCCGGGGGATCGTCGGAAAGGCGCTGGGTCCGGCTGACGCCTATGCGATTGGGCGGGGTTTCGCGACGCATGTCCGCCGCGCCGGCGGCACGCGTGTTGCCGTGGGCTATGACGGCCGCGAATCGTCACCCGTCCTGGAAACCGCTTTGATCGAAGGCCTCGTCAAAAGCGGTGTCGACGTCGTTCGCATTGGTCTTGGTCCGACGCCGATGCTCTATTATGCCGAGGCGACCCTGGAGGTCGACGGCGGTGTCCAGATTACCGGAAGCCACAATCCGGCGGAATATAACGGTTTCAAGATGGTTCTTCAGCACCGCCCGTTCTTTGGCGCGGATATCCAGTCGATCGGCAAGCTGGCGGCCGAAGGGGATTGGGAAGAGGGTACAGGCTCGATCAGCAACGCCGAGGTCATGGAACTTTATACCGAGCGACTGATGGTGGGATATGCCGGCGGCGCATTCCGGATTGGCTGGGATGCGGGCAATGGCGCGGCCGGCCCGATCATCGACCGGCTGGTGAAGATGCTGCCAGGCGAACATCACACCATCTTTACAGAAGTCGATGGGCGTTTCCCCAATCATCATCCCGATCCGACCGAAGAAAAGAATCTGGAAGATCTGAAGAAGCTGGTCCTCGATAATAATCTCGATTTCGGTCTCGCGTTCGACGGGGATGGCGATCGTATCGGTGCGGTGGATGGCAAGGGGCGCGTCATATGGGGCGACCAGTTGCTTTCCATTCTGGCGGAGCCGGTGCTGCGTGAAGAACCGGGCGCGACGATCATCGCTGATGTCAAAGCGAGCCAGGCCCTTTATGATCGCATTGCAGAGCTGGGCGGTAAGCCATTGATGTGGAAGACAGGCCACTCGCTGATAAAGACCAAGATGAAGGAAACGAACGCTCCGCTGGCAGGCGAGATGAGCGGCCATATCTTCTTCGCGCATGATTATTACGGATTTGACGACGCACAATATGCAGCGATCCGTCTGATCCGCGCGGTTCGCGTTCTTGGCGGTTCGCTCACTGCCTTGCGCGATGCGATGCCCGAAATGGTCAACACCCCCGAAATGCGCTTTCAGGTCGACGAGAGCCGCAAATTTGCAGTGATTGACGAGGTTCTCGATCGGCTCGAGGCGGAAGGAGCGGACGTAAATCGTACCGACGGCGCGCGTGTTAACACATCCGACGGCTGGTGGCTGCTGCGGGCGTCGAACACCCAGGACGTGCTCGTCGCGCGGGCGGAAGCGAAGGATCAGGCAGGCCTCGACCGGCTGATGCACCAGATCGACACGCAGCTTGCCGCGTCCGGATTGGAACGAGGTCCCCAGGCCGGGCATTGAGCCGATACGCCTTCAAGGAATTTACCCGTGTCCGCAATCCGTCTCGAAACCAAACGCGTGGAAAAACCGTGGGGCCGCCGCAATAAGCTCTGGCCAGGCTTCAGCGAAGTACCGGATGGCGGGGAGCCGGTTGGCGAAATCTGGTTCGAGGATCCGCGCGGTCATCACCCCGAGCTTCTCGTCAAATATCTTTTTACAAGCGAGAAGCTCTCGATCCAGGTTCATCCCAATGACGAAGCCGCGCGTTCAGCGGGATATGAGCGGGGCAAGGACGAGGCGTGGGTCATTCTCGCCGCCGATCCGCATGCGACGATCGGCATTGGCATGCGCGAAGTGATGACACGCGAGGAATTGGAAGCATCGGCGCTTGATGGCTCGATCGAGGACAAGCTGGATTGGAAAGCGGTCAAGGCAGGTGACGTCTTCTACTCGCCAGCAGGGACCGTGCATGCGATCGGACCTGGGCTGACCCTTATCGAGATCCAACAGAATGTGGATCTCACCTATCGGCTGTACGATTACGGTCGTCCTCGCGAACTTCATCTCGCTGCTGGAATCGCGGTCAGCGATCCGGTGCCCTATGTGGCCCCGTTCCTGCCGATAGAGTCGGTCAAAGGGCGACTGATCCTGGCAGACGGGCCAGCTTTTGTTCTGGAACACTGGGCGCGTTCAGGAAGCGGCACCCTGGGTGGAAATGGCCGCCCGCTCTGGCTGGTTCCGCTGAAGGGCAAGGGAATGATCGACGGCGCGGATTTGCTGCCTGGCACGACATGGCTCGTCGAAGACAGCGCGGAGATTGCGTTGGGGCAGGATAGCGAGGTTCTCGTGGCCTATCCCGGTCGCGGCATCATTCCGTCAATTTGTCGCAATCTTTTCTGATATTGATGCATTAACCTCTCGGATTTGCGGGTTATGCTGCTATGCGGTATCCCGCTTCAAGTGATGCAAGGGGGTAGTAATTTATGCGTTTGACGATGATCGGGACGGGCTATGTGGGTCTTGTTTCCGGAACCTGCTTTTCCGAGTTCGGTCATGACGTTACGTGCGTAGATATTGATCCCAAGCGGATCGAGACGCTGGAAGCGGGGCGTATCCCGATTTTCGAACCGGGTCTGGAAGATTTGGTGCGGCGCAACGTGGAAGCCGGACGCCTCCATTTTACCGGAGACATCGCCAAGGGCGTTGCGGGCGCGGACGCGGTGTTCATCGCGGTGGGCACGCCGTCGCGGCGCGGCGATGGCCATGCGGATCTGAGCTACGTTTACGAAGCGGCGCGACAGATTGCGGCAGTCGTTACCGGGCCATGCGTCATCGTCAACAAGTCGACCGTGCCGGTCGGCACCGCACGCGCGGTTGAAAAGATCGTAGCGGACACGGGCGCCGCCTATCCGATCGAGATCGCTTCCAACCCGGAATTCCTGCGCGAGGGATCGGCAATCAACGACTTCACCCATCCCGACCGCGTTGTCTGCGGCGTTAACAGCGAGCGCGCCCGCCAGGTGATGCGCGAGATCTATCGCCCGCTGTTCCTGCGCGAAACGCCGATCTTCTTCACCAACTGGGAATCGGCCGAGCTGATCAAATATGCCGCCAACAGCTTCCTTGCGGTGAAGATCGGTTTCATCAACGAGATGGCGGATCTGTGCGAGAAGGTGGGCGCGAACGTCCAGGATCTTGCCAAGGGCATCGGCATGGACAAGCGTATCGGGGACAAGTTTCTGAACCCCGGCCCTGGCTATGGCGGCTCGTGCTTTCCCAAGGACACGCTGGCGCTGCTGAAAACGTCGCAGGATTATGGCGCGCCGGTGTCGATCGTCGAGGCGACGGTGTCGGCCAACGACGAACGCAAGAAGGCGATGGCGGCCAAGGTGATCGCGGAATGCGGCGGTGACGTATCGGGCAAGACGATCGGCGTGCTCGGCCTGACGTTCAAGCCGAACACCGACGACATGCGCGATGCGCCTTCGCTGGTGATCGTGCCCGAGCTGATCAAGGCGGGCGCCAAGGTGAAGGTGTTCGATCCCGAAGGGCGCCACCAGGCCGAGCCGATGCTGCCTGGGGTAGAATTCGTCCCCGGGCCTTACGAGGTCGCGGCGGATGCAGCGGCGGTCGTGCTGCTTACCGAGTGGAACGAGTTCCGCGCGCTTGATCTCGCGCGCGTCCGCGACAGCATGGCGACCCCCATCTTCGTCGATCTGCGCAACGTCTATCGGCCAGATGAAATGCACGAACTCGGATTTAAATACTCCTCCGTCGGAAGGATGTGATCCCTTGAGCAAGGGCGGCCGGCTTCCCATCTCCAGCTCCGTTTAGGAGAAGAAGATGGCAGAAGAATTCGCGACGCTGGCCGGTGGCTGCTTCTGGTGCACCGAGGCGGTATTCAAGGATGTGATCGGCGTCAGCGCTGTCGAGAGCGGCTATATTGGCGGCACCGTCGCCAACCCGACCTACAAGCAGGTTTGCACGGGCAATACCGGGCATGCCGAGGCGATCCGCGTGTATTTCGATCCGGACGTCGTCAGCTACGGCGAACTGCTCGACATGTTTTTCGCCACGCACGATCCCACCCAGCTCAACCGTCAGGGCAATGACGTGGGTACACAATACCGGTCTGCCGTCTTTCCACATTCGCCCGAACAGGACGCCGAGGTTCGCGCGGCGATCGAACGTGCGACGGCCGACTGGCCGAAGCCGATCGTGACAACCGTCGAGCCTGACACGACATGGTATCCGGCGGAGGATTATCACCAGGATTACTGGGACGGTGAAGGCCAGCGCAATCCCTATTGCCTGGCGGTGATTCCACCGAAATTGCAGAAGCTGCGCAAGAGTTTTGCGGAACGCGTGAAAGCCTGAGCCGCCTAACGCGGGGCGGCGGCGCGGTTCAAGCGGTCGTTGATGGCGATGCCCAGGCCTTCATCGGGGATCGGGGCAACCGCGATGGCATGCCGGGGCGAGGCGTCCGCCTCGTGAAGCAGGTCGAAGAGTCGAGCGGCTGCCTCGACCAGATTTCCGGTGGCGGACAACGTAACGTTGCCGCCGATACTTCCAAAGCCGATCAGCCATTCGCCATCGAACGCGTTCTTCGCGTTGAGGCGTAGCGGCTTCGACGGGGCATAATGGCTTGCGAGCTGTCCTGGGGCGGTAATCCCGTCGTCTGGATGGGGTGTCGTCACGCTCAAACCCGAGAATTCGGACAATTGTTCGCTCGTGATCGGCCCAGGGCGGAGCAGGACCAGCGCGCCGGGCTTGACGGCGACAATCGTGGATTCGAGGCCATGTTCAGTGCCGCCGCCATCAATGATCAGCGGGATTCGACCGCCCAGCGATTGAAGCACATGCTCCGCCCGGGTGGGGCTGATCGTGCCGCTTGCGTTGGCGGACGGAGCGGCGAGGGGCAGGCCCGTGGCTTCGAGCAGCGCCTGCATTGCCGGATGGGCGGGGATGCGCAATGCCACGGTTCGCAGGCCGGCCGTGGCAAGCGACGCCATCGGAGCGTCGGGTGCCAGCGGCAGGACGAGGGTCAGGGGGCCGGGCCAGAAGTGCTGGGCGAACTTTCGTGCCGTGTCGTCAAACCGGCCGATCGTTTCTGCTTGCGCGACGCTGGCGATGTGAATGATCAGCGGATTGAATGACGGGCGGCCCTTTGCCGCGTAGATGCCCGCGACGGCGTCCCCGGAATCAGCGCGCGCGGCGAGCCCGTAAACCGTTTCGGTGGGGATGGCGACTGGAAGATCTTCGATGATATATTGGGCGGCCCGGGCAATCGCCGATGGCGTAAAGGGCGCGACCGCAGTTTCGAAATGAGCGCCCGCATAATTCATCCCGCCGCGCTAATCCGTTGCCGACGGCGGGGCAAGGGGGCCGGGGTCCGGGCTTAGGGTCAGGACCTATTAATCGCATATCGCTACCCGGAGGGCAGGGCTCAAAGGCGCCGTGGCGGCGTTGGTCGTTTGGCAGATAGCGCCGCTATCTGCCTGCGCTCCCGCCTTGCCACGGCGCCTTTGAGCCTCTGTCACGTCCATGCGATTAATAGGTCCTGACCCTAGGCGGGTACGGATGTCTTGCGACGTCCGGTCGAACGTGCCAGCAATTCCTCGGCATCCAGTCCGAGCCGCTCGATCATCGCACTGATGTGCGGCCAATATATTTCCAGGAAGCGCTGCCGTTCGTTCACGAAGAGACGCTCGGTCGCGCCTTGCGCCAGGAACATGCCGATACCGCGCTTTACGACGATCAGTCCTTCTTCCTGAAAACTCTGATACGCCTTTGCAACAGTGAGCGGATTGGCACCATGTTCGTGCGCGAAACTGCGCAGCGAGGGCAGCATATCACCATCCTGGTAGTTACCCTCGAGAATCATGGCGGCGATGCACGCCCGCAGCCGCAGATATGCCGGACTATTCTCTCCATCCATGACCGCTATACTAGCATAAGGCACCGCCCGATCAAGCGGACGGTGGGGTCCACGTTTGTACGACGCTTTCAAATTCCGGACGCGGACGTTCCTCCAGCGGTCGCGACGGGCTACCGATGAACATGAAACCCGCAATGCGGGTGCCAGGGCCGCCAAACAGATCGCGCACTGCGTTGGAATAGGCCGCCCATCCGGTAAGCCAGCAGGCTGTAAAACCAAGCGCGTGCGCCGCGGACAGCAGGTTCATGCAAGCCGCACCGGCGGACAGCTCCTGCTCCCACACGGGAATCTGGCTGTCCGTCCTGGGAACGGAAAGCACGATGACAAGCGAGGGTGCCTGATGGGCGAACTCGTGGATCGATTCCAGCTCAAGCCGGCCGGCGTCGGGCTTGGCGAGCAGATAGGCCTCACGCAGTTTGGCCTCCAGTTTGGGGCGCTGATTCTCGTTCACCGTTATGAACCGCCACGGCGCCAGCTTGCCATGATCCGGTGTGCGGCTGGCGATCGCGAGAATGTGACACAGCTGGGCCTCGTCAGGCCCGGGCGCGATCATATCGCGCGGCTTGGCGGAGCGGCGGGTCTCGAGGAGGGAGAGCGGCGAAGAAAGATCATTGAACATGGCGTTGGCGGCTATCATGATGTGCGCCTTCCAACAATTGCCTTCACAGGGCAAACATTCGCGCTAATCAGCTTACACATATGCCAATAATAATATGGCGCTTCTGCCGGAAGGGTGATTCCTAGCTTATGACGAACGTCGGTAATGAGACGCTTCCCGGCGGAAGCGAAAATCCAAAAAAAGGTGGCTGGTTCGGGCATCCGGCCCAGCTTGCCAGGCTGTTTACCGTCGAGATGTGGGAACGTTTCGGCTATTACGGCATGCGCGCGCTGCTCACGCTGTATCTTGCGGACCATTTCCTGTTCAGCGACAGCACGACCAACGGGCTCTATGGGGCGTTCACCAGTCTGGTCTATCTCACGCCGCTGGTGGGCGGCTGGATCGCCGATCACTATCTGGGATCGAAGCGCTCGGTAAAGCTTGGCGCCGTCCTGATGGCGATAGGCTATTTCATTCTCTGTTTCGGCGGGCAGAGCGCCAAGCCTTATGCGATGATTGACGGCGCGCGTTATGACGTCACTGTCGAGCAGCAGGGTGGCCGTCGGATCCAGTACATTACCGACGCCGGCCAGAAACTCGCGATCCGCGGCAATGACGATGGCAGCGTCGCGTTGATCGCGGCGGATGGCGAGGTGTCGCAGACGATCGCCAAGGAAAACTTTGAGCCGGGTGGAGATCGCTCGCCGCTCTTCGTGGGGATCATGCTGCTGGGGCTGTCTGCCGTCACGGTCGGCAACGGTTTCTTCAAACCCAATATTTCGACGATCGTCGGCACTTTGTACGACCGGACTGATCGACGACGAGACGCCGGCTTCACGATTTTCTACATGGGCATTAATCTGGGCTCGTTGCTGAGCCAGTTCTTCTGTCCGCTGCTGGCGCAATATGTCGGATGGTGGGCGGGTTTCCTGCTCGCCGCGTTCGGCATGGTGCTCTCCTGGAGCCTCATGCATTTCGACGGCGGCCGGCTGAACGGTTTTGGCGAACCGCCGGCGCAACGCGGCCCGGATCGCACCAAACTCATTTATCTGTGCGCAATTCTGGCGATTCCCCTCGCCTGGCTGCTGTTCAACAACATGATGATGAACGCCGCGGCGGCGGCTGCTGCGGCCAAGGGGGGCGGCTTCCTGGGTTATGTTTCTTCGCTCCCGATCCTGGGCAAGGTATTGTTCGGGACGTTTTTCCTTTCAGTGATCGCGATACCGATCTGGAGCTGGCGGGCCGGTACCCGGGCCGAGTTCCAGATGATGATGGTGGCGATGGTGCTGGTTGTCTTCAACGTCGTGTTCTGGACATTGTTCGAGCAGGCGGGTTCGTCGCTCACTTTCTTCGCCGATCGCAATACCGACCGGCAGATCGGCCCCTATCTCATGCCAGCGGGGCAGGTGCAGATTTTCAACGCCCTGTTCATCGTCATCTTCGCGCCAATGATGTCGATCCTGTGGCTATCGCTCGCCAGGCGCGGGCTCGAGCCTTCCATCCCCGTCAAATTTGCGATCGCCCTTTTTGGCGCCGGTCTCGGCTTCGTCGTTCTGGTTTATGGAACGACGACGGCGGGTCCGGACTTCAAGGTTGCGCTCTTCTGGGTGGCGCTCACCTATTTCATTCATTCGGTATCCGAGCTGTGCATATCGCCGGTGGGCCTGTCGATGATCACCAAACTCGCGATGGCGCGCGTGGTGGGCATGATGATGGGCTTGTGGTTCCTGTCGATCGCCGTTGCGCAATATGTCGCGGGCGTGGTGGCGCAGTTCGCCAGCGTCGAGACGGTGGGCGGGCAGGTCACAAACCTCAAAATCAGCCTCGACACCTATGCGGGCGTGTTCTGGACGATCGGATTGATCGCAATGGGGATCGGCGTCGTGCTATTGATCCTCGCGCCGATGCTCAAACGGTGGATGCACGGCGTTACCTGACGGAGGAGATGATGAACGACACAGCGATGCTGGCCCTGGCGATGGCGTCTTTTGTCGGCACCCATCTGCTGATGTCGCATCCGTTTCGGCATTCGCTGGTCGCAAGGCTGGGCGAGGGGCCGTTCCTTGGTATTTATTCGCTTGTTTCGGTACTAACGCTCGGCGGGGTCGTGTGGGCGCGGTTGACGGGCGATCCGGGCGAATTGCTTTGGGTGGCCGATCCATGGCTTTGGGAGCTTGCCAATTTCGCAATGCTGATTGCCGCTATCCTGCTGGTGGGATCGCTGCTGGGCAATCCGGCATTTCCGGATCCGCGCAGCCCGGAAAAGCCGATCGGCGATCCGCGCGGCGTTTTCGCGATCACCCGGCATCCGATGCTGTGGGGCTTCATGATCTGGGCCCTCGTCCACGGCATTCTGTGGGGTTCCGTCGCCAACCTGATCGTTGCTGCCGGAATATTCCTGCTCTCGCTGGTCGGCGCATTGGGTCAGGACGCCAAGAAGCTGGCCTTGCAAGGCACGCGCTGGAAAAGCTGGATGGATCGCACGGCGTTCCTGCCATTTGCCGGTCAATTCGGGGGACGAATCGCGTGGCGAGAAATCTGGCCTGGCTGGACCGCGCTACTCGGCGGACTGGCTTTGCTGGTCATCGCTACCTGGGCGCATCCTGTGCTTGGCGGACCGCCAGCCGGAATCTGGCGTTGGGCGTTCTGACCCGCTAAGGGCCTGCTGACGAGTCCAGCAGGGATGAGGCATGGCACGCAGCTATTTCGGCACAGACGGCATTCGCGGCCGGACCAACGAAGCACCAATGACGCCCGAAGTGGCCATGCGCGTGGGGCAGGCCGCCGGCACGCGCTTCCTGCGCGGAGACCATCGCCATCGGGTCGTCATTGGCAAGGATACACGGCTTTCGGGCTATATGATGGAGTCGGCGCTTGTCGCCGGCTTTACCAGCGTAGGCATGGACGTCGTGCTGGTAGGGCCGATGCCAACGCCGGCGATCGCCATGCTGACGCGCTCGATGCGGGCCGATCTCGGCGTGATGATTTCGGCCAGCCATAATCCTTTCGCCGATAACGGCATCAAGCTGTTCGGTCCGGACGGCTACAAGCTTTCCGACGCGGACGAGATGGCGATCGAAGCGCTGATGGCGAAGTCGCCGGCGCTGGCTGCTGCCCCTGACATAGGCCGTGCGCGCCGTATTGAGGATGCGCGCGGGCGATATATCCATTCGGCGAAGTCGACCTTTCCGGAACAGCTTCGTCTCGATGGGCTCAAGATCGTGATCGATTGCGCAAATGGCGCGGCCTATCAGGTCGCGCCCTCGGCGCTATGGGAACTGGGTGCCGAGATCATTGCGGTCGGCGTGTCGCCCAATGGCATCAATATCAATGATGGATGCGGTTCTACCGATCCGGCGCAGGTCCAGGCGAAGGTTGTCGAGACCGGCGCGCATATCGGCATCGCGCTCGATGGCGATGCGGATCGCCTGATCCTGGTCGACGACAAGGGCGCCATCATCGACGGCGATCAGTTGATGGCCCTGATCGGGACATCCTGGGCGCGGCGCGGTCTTCTCCAGGGCGGGGGAATCGTGGCGACGGTCATGTCCAACCTCGGGCTCGAGCGTTTCCTCACGGGCAAGGGCCTCGGGCTCGTCCGCGCCGCCGTGGGCGATCGCTACGTAGTCGAGACCATGCGCGCCCAGGGCTATAATATCGGCGGGGAGCAGTCCGGCCACATCATCATGTCCGACCATGCCACGACCGGCGATGGGCTGGTGGCTGCGCTGCAGATATTGGCGGAACTGGTCGAAAGCGGCGAACGTTCCAGTACGCTGCTGCATCAATTCGATCCGCTGCCGCAATTGCTGAAGAATGTCCGGTTTGGCGGCGGCCAGCCGCTTGAGGATGTGACCGTGAAGAAGGCGATCGCGGACGCTGAGGGTAAGCTCACCGGCAAGGGCCGCTTGCTGATCCGCAAGTCCGGCACCGAACCGCTGATCCGCGTCATGGCTGAAGGCGAAGATCCGAAACTGGTCGAAACGCTGGTGGATCAAATCTGCGAGGCCGTGAAGGCGGTCGCTTGATCCCCCGCGTTCTGATCATCGCGGGATCGGATTCGGGCGGGGGCGCCGGGATCCAGGCCGACCTGAAGACCGTCGCCATGCTGGGGGGGCACGGTATGACCGCCATCACAGCGATCACCGCCCAGAACAGCTTGGGTGTCACGGCCGTCGAGCCGGTGACGACGGCAATGGTGCTCGCGCAGATCGATGCCGTCGTCAGCGACATCGGCGTTGATGCCGTAAAGATCGGCATGATCGGATCAGCGCAAACGGCCCATGCCGTTGCCGAGGTGCTTGAGACCATGCGTGGAATCGCGATCGTGTTCGATCCGGTGATGGTGGCGACGAGCGGTTCGGTGCTGGCCGATGCGGAAACGATCGCGGCCTTTGGTCGGCTGATGGCGATCGCAACGGTTACTACGCCCAACCTGCCGGAACTCGACGCGCTTACAGCAGGGAGCGGCGATGCGCTTGCCCTCGCGAAAAAATTCGGCACGGCCATCATGGTCAAGGGTGGTCACGCGGCTGGCGATCACATCATCGACCGTTTGATTGCGGCCGATGGCATCGAAACACGCTGGAAAGACACGCGAATCGATACCCGGCATAGCCACGGGACGGGCTGCACGCTCGCCAGCGCCATTGCGACGGGCCTTGCTGCCGGAATGGCATTGCCTGACGCCATCGCGCGCGCGCGGGCTTATGTGCGCCAGGCGTTGATCGCGGCGCCCGGACTCGGAGGTGGCCATGGGCCGATGGGATTTTTGCCGGAGAAGGGCTGAACCTTAACTCCGGCAATCCATGCTTTAGCGGACGCGAGGGCCGCCGTAAGGCAAAGGCGGCGGCGGACGGCGATCGCGACGCGGCAGCTGCGCCTGATACGCGACCGAGCAATGATCCAGGCAATAGGGAAAGCCGGGATTGATCGGATTGCCGCAGAAATGAAAATCCGGCTCGCCCGGATGCCCGAGCGGCCATTTGCAAATCTTGTCCGACAGATCCAGCAGGCTAGTCTTGTCCGCGATTTCGGCGGAGGGCTTGGCCGGGACCAGCCGGCGCGGCGGCGCGGGCGTTGACGGCGCCTGATGCTCGCCAGGGAGCGAGCGCTGGAAGCCGCCGGGGCCGATCGAGCGAATCATCTGCTGAGGCGGCGCCTGCGGCACAGGAGGCAGGTCGTCCGACGATGCGGCAGCCGGCGCTGGCGCCGGTGCGGGCGCGGCCGCTGGGGCCGGGCGCGGCGCCGGCGCGGGTTGCGCGGCGAGCGGAGGCGGGGCCGCACGGACCGGGCGGGGCGTATCGCCGGCGCCAGCGCCGCTGGCATCGACGGGTTTCACTGGCGATGGCCGCGATTGCAGGCCAAGGCGGTGCGCCTTGCCGATTACAGCATTGCGACTCACACCGCCCAGCTCCTCGGCGATCTGGCTTGCGGTCATCCCGCCTTCCCACATTTTTCTGAGCTGCTCGATGCGCTCGTCGGTCCAGGACATTGAAACTCCTTGAAAGCCATGGCGGCGTGATCCGCCTTGCGAACCACGCCACCGTTCCCTAATCGACTGGCGCATGAGCGACCAGCCCATTCAAAAATCTTCTGCCTACCCGCCCCTGCCGCCAAAGGGCGTGCCGGTGATCCCGTTCATCAACTGGGGAGGGTTGCGTGGTCTCTATATCAAGGAGGTGAGGCGTTTCTTCAAGGTCCAACTCCAAACGATTTGGGCGCCGGCCCTGACGACTCTGCTTTTCCTCGTGATTTTCTCGGTAGCCCTAGGCCGTGGAAGCCGGATGGTGATGGGGCATCACTTCGCTGATTTCGTCGCACCCGGCCTGATCATGATGGGGATGATGCAGAATGCCTTTGCCAATTCCAGCTTCGCGCTGCTCGTCGGCAAGATGCAGGGGACTATCGTCGATTTCCTGATGCCGCCCATTTCAACCGCCGAGCTGCTCGCTGCCCTGGTGGGCGCAGCGGTGACGCGCGCGATACTCGTCGGTGCGGCGGTATGGCTTGCGATGATCTTCTGGCCGGGCGTTCACGTCATTCCCGTCCATTTTTGGGCCGTGATCTGGTTCGGGCTGATGGGCTCGATCCTGCTTGCCTTGCTTGGCGTCGTCACGTCGATCTGGGCCGACAAGTTTGACCATGCCGCGGCGGTGACGAATTTCGTCGTACAGCCATTATCCCTTCTGTCCGGCACGTTCTATTCGGCCGATCACCTGACGCCCGCGTTTCGCGCGATCAGCCACGCGAACCCGTTTTTCTATATAATCTCCGGCTTTCGCTACGGGTTCCTCGGCGTCGCTGATTCGCCCATTCTGATCGGCGCGCTCGTCCTGCTCGGGGTCAACATCGTTTTCGGCATTTTCTGCTACGCGCTGCTGGCGAGCGGCTGGAAGCTCAAGGCTTAACCGCCCCGAAAGCAGGGGGTTGTTAGACTTCGCGCAAGTCGATAGAAGCGCGCTCCGACAGGCGGCCGGAGGGCCGCCTTTTTGCGTTCCGGCAAAGAAAGGCACGGCCGATGACGATCACCGCTCTCATGCCCGTTTACCCGAGATCTGGTGTGCGTCCGGTGCGAGGCGAGGGAAGCTATCTCATCGGCGAGAATGGCGAGCGATATCTGGACTTTGCAAGCGGCATCGCGGTTAACATCCTGGGCCACGGCCATCCAGCGCTGGTGAAGGCGATTGCCGACCAGGCCGCGACGCTGATGCACGTGTCCAACCTCTACGGCAGCCCGCAGGGCGAGCATTTCGCACAGCGGATCGTCGATAGCAGCTTTGCCGATACCGTGTTCTTCACCAATTCCGGCGCGGAGGCGGTCGAATGCGCGATCAAGACCGCGCGGCGCTTCCATTATGCCAATGGCGCGCCGGAGCGGCACAAGATCATCAGCTTTGCCAACGCTTTCCATGGCCGGACGCTTGGCACGATCTCGGCAACCAATCAGCCGAAGATGCGCGAAGGGTTCGAACCGTTGCTTCCCGGGTTCGAGGTCGTCGCGTTCAACGATCTGGCGGGTGCCGAGGCGGCGATCGATGACAATACGGCGGGCTTTCTGGTGGAGCCGATTCAGGGCGAAGGCGGCATCTCTCCCGCTACGCCGGAGTTTCTGACGGGCCTGCGCGCGCTGTGCGACAAGCATGGTCTGTTGCTGATCCTAGACGAGGTCCAGTGCGGCTATGCGCGCACCGGCAAGCTCTGGGCCTATGAGCATTACGGCATCACGCCGGATATCCTGGCCAGCGCGAAGGGTATTGGCGGCGGCTTTCCGCTGGGAGCCTGCCTGGCGACCGAAGAAGCGGCCAAGGGCATGGTGTTCGGCACGCATGGCTCCACCTATGGCGGCAACCCGCTGGCGATGGCGGCAGGCGAAGCGGTGATGAATGTCATTACCGAGCCGGGTTTCCTCGAACATGTCGAGCAGCTGGGCGAACGTATTCGCGCCGGGCTCGAGCAGATGATTCCGAACTACGACGAGCTGTTCGAAAGCGTCCGTGGCAAAGGGCTGATGCTGGGTCTCAAGCTGAGATCCGACAGCCGCGCATTCGTGGCGCATCTTCGCGATAACCACGGATTGCTGACGGTCGCGGCTGGCGACAATGTGGTCCGCGTGCTGCCGCCGCTGGTGATCGAGGACAGCCATGTCGCCGATTTCTTCGAGCGACTGGCTGCGGGAGCCCGGAGCTACGAGGCGCCGCAACCTTCCTAGAATGGCACCGCCAACGTCCGCAGACAGGATCTCAGGAGAGATTCGAACTGCAATATGCCGTTGTTATGGCGTCGGCAGGGGAACGATATGATTAGGCATTTTCTCGATCTTTCAAACGCAGGCGGCGATGCAATCGCTGCGATGCTCGATGACGCAATCGCCCGCAAGGACGCGCGCAAGGGCTGGCCGAAGGGCAAGGCCGACGCCGATGCACCTTTGGCCGGGCACACGCTCGCCATGGTCTTTGAAAAGAATTCCACGCGTACCCGCGTTTCGTTCGAGATGGCGATGCGTCAGCTGGGCGGACAGGTGATCGTGCTGGACGGCGCTGCCATGCAGCTCAGTCGTGGTGAGACCATCGCCGACACCGCGCGCGTGCTGTCCCGCTACGTCGACGCGATCATGATCCGTACCAACGATCACGCCAAGATCGTCGAAATGGCCGAGCACGCCGCCGTGCCGGTGATCAACGGCCTGACCGATCACAGCCATCCCTGCCAGATCATGGCGGACATGATGACGGTTATCGAATGGCGCTCCAGGCTGGCCGGCACCAAATGGGCGTGGTTGGGCGATGGCAACAACGTGCTGCATTCCATCATCGAGGCGGGCGGGCTGCTGGGATTCGAAGTGCATTGCGCCTGTCCTGAAGGCTATGATCCGTCGCCGGACATCATCGCGGCCGCGGCGGCGCGCGGCGCCGTCATCCAGATCGAGCGGGACCCCTTGCGGGCGGCGGCGGGCGCGGATGTCGTCGTATCCGATACGTGGATCTCGATGGGGCAGGACCATGCGGAACAGAAGCTGGCGGCGATGATGCCGTATCAGGTGACGCCCGCCATCATGGCCGTTGCTGATCCGAAGGCCATATTCCTGCATTGCCTGCCTGCCCATCGCGGGGAGGAAGTGACGGATTCGGTGATCGACGGGCCGCAGTCGGCGGTGTGGGACGAAGCTGAAAACCGGGTGCATGCCCAGAAGGCTGTGCTGCGCTGGTGTTTCGGCCAGGTTGGTTGAGTTTCTGCCCGCGGTTCCTATCTTTTGCCCGTTGATATCGCGCCCCGTTACTATAGGCGGGGGGCAAATGGAGTTGCTGATTTGACGCTTTCGAACGGCTTCGCCTCGCGGGAGATCGATGAAGCGCTTGGTTTCACGATCGCAGCGCGGCATGCGCGTGGGCGACTGGTGCGTCTCGGGCCAGTGCTTGACGAAATTCTTGCGAACCACGGATATCCGCCGGTTATCGAACGTGTCCTTACCGAAGCATTGGTTCTGACGGCGCTGCTCGGCTCGACGTTGAAGAACGCGGAAGGGCAGTTGACGATCCAGGCGCAGACGCAGGGCGGGGTAATCGACCTGTTGGTGTGCGACTACAAGAACGGCGAACTGCGCGGCTATCTGCGCCATGATCCAGACCGGCTGGCCGAAGCGCCGGCCGACCCTTCGCTGTTCGCCCTGTTCGGCAAGGGCTACCTCGCCATCACCTTCGATCAGGCCCTGACCGGGGAACGATATCAGGGGATTGTTCCGCTGGAAGGTGCTTCCCTTGGGGAGGCCGCGGAGAATTATTTCAGTCAGTCCGAACAGATCCCGAGCCTTGTTCGGCTCGCAATCGGCAAGACGGCGACGCAGCATCATTATGCAGCCGGAATGCTGATCCAGCATCTTCCGGAGGGAGAAGATGGCCGCGAGCGCATCCACACGCGGCTGGATCATCCGGAATGGGAACATGTCCGCGCCCTTGGCGTGACGGTGAAACCCGAAGAGCTGCTCGATCCGGCACTCCCGCTCAAGAACCTGTTGTGGCGCCTGTTCAACGAGGAGCGCGAAGTTCGGATCGCGCCGCTTTCGCCCTTCACCCGCGGCTGCCGCTGTGATGTTGGTCATATCCGTAACGTTATCGGACGATTTCCCTCGGACGAACGGGCGGCCATGGTCAGCGATGAAGGCAAGATCCGGGTGGACTGCGCGTTCTGTGCCAAGAGTTTCGACGTGGAGCCAGACGAGTTCTGAGTGCCCCCGCGAATTCCTGGTCCATTCGTCCTTAACCAATGCTATGCTAAGGCGACCGCTGATAAGCGGAGTTGCGTACATGCTTGGGCGTATTTCACTGTTGATGCTTTTAGCGACCTGTGCCGCCGGGGGGAGCGTTGTCGCCAATGCCGCGCCTGCCAAATTCAGCAAGGCATCCTCCCTGGTGATATCCTCGAGCGTAACGCCGGGCAACTGGCGAATCCAATATGCCGACGGACCCGTGAAATCGATTTGCCTCAAGGATATATTGCCGCTCATCCAGCTGGCGCATCCTGGCATTGCGTGTTCCCGGCTGGTGATCGAGGACGAAGCGCAGAAGGCCACCATACATTATAGCTGCCCGGGCGCCGGATGGGGGCGTACCTCGCTGGCGGTGGAAACTTCCCGACTGGTACAGATCAACAGCCAGGGCATAGCTGGCAATGCGCCTTTCGCGTTCGAGGCCGAGGCGCGCCGTACGGGTGTATGCGGCGACCAGACCGCGCGCGCCCGTCCCTGACAGTCTGCTGAACCGCACGTTCATTAAATATTTACCATGGTCGCGTTAAACGGGATGTTAGGTGCCGTGTTCGGCAGCTTCTCCCTAGCAGGCTGAAAAGCCTCACCTGGCCGCCCTCGAAAGAGGCGCGGCCAATTTTTTCGATGATACCCGATTTTTTTGGCCGAGGGCTGGCTTGCGCTGCCTGGCGACCGATATTAGCGGCACATGATGCATTCCAATCAACCAAACGGGCCCGGCGCGGCGGTGGTCCTGCTTTCGGGCGGCCTCGATTCGATGGTCGCGGCGGGGATTGCCCGCGCGGCCGGGCGTCCATTGTTCGCGCTGACGATTGACTATAACCAGCGTCACTCGATCGAACTTACCGCGGCGACAAAAATCGCGACGGCGCTTGGCGCGGTCCGCCATGTCGTCCTCCCGCTGGACCTGACCCGCTTTGGCGGATCAGCGCTCACCGCCGACATAGACGTACCCAAAACCGGCGTGGGTGAGGGGATTCCCATCACCTATGTGCCGGCACGCAATACCATTTTCCTTTCCGTAGCGCTCGGATGGGCGGAAGCCGTGGGCGCGCGCGATATCTTCATCGGAATAAACGCGCTGGACTATTCCGGCTATCCGGATTGTCGGCCCGACTTCCTCAACGCGTTCCAGGCCATGGCCAACCTGGCGACAAAGGCTGGCGTGGAAGGCGATAGCTTCACGATCCACGCTCCGCTGCTCGACATGCGCAAAGCCGATATCGCGCGCGAGGCGGATCGCCTTGGACTGGATGCTGGAATGAGCTGGTCATGCTATGATCCGACGCCCCTGGGCGAGCATTGCGGGTTTTGCGACAGCTGCTGCCTTCGATCGCGCGGCTTTGAGGATGCCGGATTGGCTGATCCTACGCACTATGCCGCGAAGCCCTGATGGCGGGCTACGCGATCAAGGAAATGTTCCTCACTTTGCAGGGTGAAGGGATGCAGGCGGGGCGTCGCGCTGTTTTCATTCGCTTTGCCGGATGCAACCTCTGGTCCGGGCGTGAGGCCGACAGGGAGAAGGCGATCTGCCAGTTCTGCGATACTGATTTCGTCGGGACGGATGGTGATGGCGGCGGAAGATACGATGCGGACGGCGTCGCCGCGCGGGCGCTTTCAATCTGGAACAGCGCCCAATCGCCTTTCACGGTAATTACCGGCGGCGAGCCCATGCTCCAGCTCGATGATGCGCTGATTGCCGCGCTCAAGGGTCGGGGTTTCGAAATCGCGGTGGAGAGCAATGGGACGATCGCCGCGCCCAATGGCATCGACTGGTTGTGCATCAGCCCGAAGGCCGGCAGCGACGTCGTGCAGCGATCCGGGCAGGAAGTGAAGGTCGTGTGGCCGCAGCCTGCGCTCGACATGCAGGCCATCGCGCGTTGGGATTTCGCCCATCATCTCATTCAGCCAATGGATTCGGCGGATCGCGCAGCAAACGAGGCCGCGGCCGCGGCCTTCGTGCTGGATAATCCCGGATGGCGGTTATCCGTGCAGTCGCACAAATATCTCGGCCTGCGCTAGGCCCGTCAGGCGCGGGGCCAGCATTTCTTCTTGAGATTGCCTCTGCCGTCCCAGCAGGCATCGTTTAGCGGCGGCATATAGAAATTGGCGCTGACCTGGCCGGGTCGGAAGGCGAACATCCGGTCCCCGACAGGTATCAGGCTGTTGCGCACTTCGCTCATGTAGCGCCCGGCAGTCTGATACAGGGAACCGCGCTTTTCAGAGAGTGCGATCCGGCCAATCTTTGATGCGGTTTCGCAGAAGCTGAGCTGGGCATGCATCGTGGACATGCCATTATAGATGCGCGTGGTGTGGCTATCCACCGCCCGTTGCCAGCTCTTTGGCTGCACCCGTTTGAAATAGGCCGTGATCGCGGTGAGCGCCCCGGCCAACTCGGTCTTGTGCTGGCTCAGAAGCGTGTTGTAGTTCGGCACCGTGCGCAGCGGCGTGGAAAACTGGCACTGCAAGGCGGCGACGTTCAGCGCGGCGCGCAAGGTCCAGACCATGTTGGCCTGAATTTCGGCGGGCCTGGCGCCCGGCATGGGCAGGAAGATTCCCTGTTCATCTCCGCGTACAGGGGGGCCTGATAGATCAGGCATCGTCCAGTAGAGATAGGCGGAGGCGGGCTGGGCAGTGACGAATGTCGCGACACTCATCATCAGGATTGCGGCAGATCGCTGCATGCACAGGCCCATAATCTCTCCCTTTGAATCTATTCTGATTTGTTCGCTGCGTTCACAATCGTCTTTTGCAGCGCGCACGGGAAAAGAACAACATCGTCTCCGGATTAATATCTGTATTCCGTCGCAAAAAGGGCCGCCTGGTAAACAAACGGCCCTTTTTCCCGACTATCGGGAAATTACATCGCGTTGCCGGTGCTGTTGTCGGCAGTTGCGTTGTCGGCAGCAGCGGCGGGGTCTGTCGCATTGGCATCAGGAATGACATTGCCGGTCTCGCTGTCGATGGTGGACATGTCGTTTGTCGTGCCTTCCATCGATCCGTTCATGCCGGTAACCGTGCTGTTGTCGACCGTGTCCGTCGAGCTTTTGCCGCACGCCGATACGGCGAGGGCAGCGCCCACGATCATTACCGTTGCAACCGTTCTGGTGCCGAAAAACCGCATATATAGCTCCCTAATCGCGCGTTGAACTGATCCGCATTTTCGCGTGACCAATCCGATAAATCCTATCCGTAAAGTATATCGGCCTCAAGAACGAACAACACCATCATCGAGGGCGGATAAAAATCCTTCAAAATTGTTCTTCAGTGCTTGGTCCAGTAGCCCGCCTGCGTTCACGAGACCAAGTTTTTCAAGGCTCGTCACGCCATAGTCGGCGATCCCGCATGGCACGATCCCCCCGAAATGATCCAGATCCGGGCTGACGTTCACGGCGAAGCCATGCATCGTGACCCATCGTCTGACCCTGACCCCGATCGCGCCAATCTTGGCTTCGTCTGGACCATGCCCCGTCCATATGCCGATGCGCCCCGGCTCCTGCCGCGCGGAAACACCCAGATCACCGAGCGAAGCGATCACCCATTGCTCCATGGCATTCACGTAGCGCCGGATGTCGCGACCCCGCTTTTCGAGATCGAGCATCACATAGCCGATCCGCTGACCGGGACCATGATAGGTATAGCGGCCGCCGCGACCACTCTTGTAGACCGGAAAGCGATCGGAATTGAGCAGTTCGGCGGGATCGGCGCTCGTACCGGCGGTGTATAGCGCGGGGTGCTCCAGCAGCCATACGAGTTCCGGCGCGCCATGCGCCCTGATCGCCGCGACGCGTTCCTCCATCAATGCTACCGCTGCGGCGTAGTCGACCGGGTTTTCCGCGTGGCGCCATTCGATCCCGGACAGCGAACTGTGGTCCATGGTGATCCTCTGTCGTGCAAATGCAGCACGATCAAGGCTATTCATTGCGCAGTCGATGCCCTGCCGATAGGACGCCGAAACAGGAGGACGCAAAAATCATGGCGGGTTTGTCGTTAACCGCGGTCTGGGATGATACGCTGGCCTTTATCCGGCGGGAAAGCGCGTTGCTTCTGCCGTTGGCCTTCGCAACATTCGGCCTCGGCACACTGGCGTTTGCATTTATCGTCCCCAATCACCCACCCGGAACGAGAGTCGAGCCGGGGCCCTGGCTGATATGGGGGCTTCCAGCTCTGCTCCTGATGATGATCGGGAACATCGCGGTCAGCCGGATCGCATTGCGCTCTGGCGTAAGCGTCGCCGATGTTCTGCGCGACGCCATAAGGCTGATGCCGCGCGCGATCGGGATCGGCCTGCTGATGGCCGCCGGCATAACGGCCACGCTTCTGGTCGTGGGCGTTATTGCCATGCTCCTGAAGTTCGACCAGCGCTCCAGTACAATCCTTCTGGCCACGGCGATGGTGCCGATCTTCGCATGGATCGGTATCCGGCTGGCGGTGCTGTGGCCAACGCTGGCGGATCGCGAGCTGTCCGTCGTCGATACGCTGAAGCAGACTCTGGCCCTGACGCGGGGGAACGCCCTGCGTATCGCGGGGCTGATCTTCATAAATTTCGCGCTTTATATCTTTTTGAGCGCGGTAATCGAGCTGGCGGGCGGATCGGTGCTCATCATTCTGGCGAGGCTCATTCAGGCACCGGACCTGGCGCCCGTGCTCGTCGCAATACTGATGGCCGCGTTCAGCTCGATCTATGCCGCGTTCTGGTCGATCTTCCTTGCCCGGCTCTATGTTCAGCTTTCGGCGTCGAGGAGCGGAACGTGAGGCGCGGCTTCGCGCGGTAGAAGCCCCGAAACCCGTGGATCCGAAAAGATTTCAATCTCGCGCTGGAACGCACGGAAGCCCGATCTAAGGTAGAAGTTGAGCGCTGACGGATGGTCGAGCGTGCAGGTATGTACCCACAGACGCTCTATCCCCTTGCGCCATCCCATGGCGAGAGCATGGGCCATAAGCCAGCGGCCATGTCCCTTTCCCGTCAGTTCCGGAATGAGCGCGAAATAGGAAAGTTTGCAACTGTGCGGCTGTCTGAAATCAAGTTCCAGCATGCCCACCTCGATCCCTGCGGCATCCACGGCAGCGAAAATCTCAACGTGGGGATCGTGGATGATGGCGCTCAATTGCGCATCCGTGATCGCCAGCCGCGAATACCACAGCCATGGCGCGCCCACCCGTTGAAAGAGCGCGCGATATTTCGAAATTTCGGGCGTTTTCCAGCGGATCAGCCGGAAGGGCGAGGCAGGCATCGGCCTTGGGACGGGGCGGCTGGTCATCTCCAGCGATGTGACGATCGCTGCCAGACCGCCCTTTGCGACAGGAGTCAGGCCCATGTCGCGACGGGGGGGAGGCTCATCAGGATCGCGTCGATATTTCCGCCGGTCTTCAGGCCGAACAGCGTGCCCCGATCATAGACCAGGTTGAATTCGGCATATCGTCCCCGGAATTCAAGCATCCGCGCGCGATCCTCATCGGTCGACGGGGTTTCCATGCGGCGGCGGACGATGTGCGGGAAAATTTCCAGGAAAGATTCGCCCACCGCGCGCGTGAAGGCGAAATTCGCATCAAAATCCCCTTCGAGATGATCATAGAAGATGCCGCCGACGCCACGGTGGACCTTGCGGTGAGGGATCCAGAAATACTCGTCCGCCCACTCCCTAAAGCGGGGATAGTAATTCGGATCATGCCCGTCACACGCGCGCTTCAAAGCGGCGTGGAAGTCCGCGGTGTCCTGATCATAGGGAATCGGTGGGTTAAGATCGGCCCCTCCGCCAAACCACCGCTTCGACGTCACGAGGAATCGCGTGTTCATGTGAACGGCGGGCACATGCGGATTCGCCATATGCGCGACCAGACTGATGCCCGTAGCGAAAAATCGCGGGTCTTCGCCTGCGCCGTGGATCGATTTGGCGAATTCGGGCGCGAAATTGCCGCCGACGGTAGAGACGTTGACGCCGACCTTTTCGAATATCTTGCCTTTCATCAAGCCCTGGACGCCCCCGCCGCCCGCCGCCCCGGGATCATCGTCGCGATTCCACGGGCGATAGGTGAAAACGGCATCGCTGCCTGCGTCGCGCTCGATCGCTTCGAACGCGGTGCAGATCCGGTCGCGCAGGGATTCGAACCATTGGCGCGCTGCACCCTGTTCGGCATCCAGTTCGATCATCGCGGCAATTCTCCCGTCTGGCGCAGCGCCTCGTGGAGCGCGATGCCCGCTGCGACGGCGACATTCAAGGAGCGGAATCCGTCGCGGAGAGGGATTCTCAGGATTTGCGACGCATGCCGGTGGACATAATCGGGCGCGCCGGCGGACTCAGATCCCATGACCAGCGTATCGCAAGGCTGAAAATCGCCGCGATCGAGCGTCAGCTTCCCTTTGGTGGAGAGCAGCACGAGCCTTCCCTTTGCGGCGGTGCGAAACGCATCCCAATCCTGGTGCCGCTGAACCTCGGCCTGGGCGGCATAATCCATCCCGGCGCGCTTTAACGCTCTGTCCGCAAATGGAAAACCGCAAGGCTCAATGATATCGACCGCCACCCCGAAGCACGCCGCAAGCCGCAAAATCGTACCGACATTGCCGGGAATATCGGGCTGGAACAGCGCTATTCTCATGTTCTCGCACTAGGCAATTTGTGTGCAGTGCCACAAGACGCGAAAATCGATGTTGGCAAATCGCTTAAAGCGAGGCTATCAGCGCCCAACCGTCGGGGGGTCCGGACGGTGATGCGTGTCCGGGATCGATGTCTTTTCGGTTTCCGGATCACGCTCCTGAAGGTGATAGCAAGGGCATTCGAATGGTGACGGGCGAACATGCAGTGGCTCCCCAGGAAGAATTGCCGGGCGGCGAAGGTGCCCGGCGCCGGGATTTCATTAATATAGCGGCGGTGAGCGTCGCGGGCGTCGGCGCGGCGACCGTGCTTTACCCGCTGATCACGCAGATGAATCCGTCCGCGGACGTGCTCGCGCTGGCGTCGATCGATGTCGATATATCCGCGATCGCGGAGGGGCAGGCGATCAAGACCATCTTCCGCAAGCAGCCGCTGTTCATCCGCCATCTCACGAAGAAGGAGATCGCAGAGGCGGAAAAGGTTCCGCTCAGCGAACTCCGTGATCCGCAGACACTGACCGAACGCACCAAGGAAGGCCACAAGCAATGGCTGATCACCATGGGCGTGTGCACCCACCTCGGCTGCGTGCCGCTGGGCGCGGGCGAAGGCGAGGCACGGGGCGTGTTCGGTGGATATTTCTGCCCTTGTCACGGATCGAGCTATGACACCGCGGCGCGCATCCGTAAGGGGCCGGCACCGAAGAATCTCGAAGTGCCGGAATATAGTTTCACGTCAGACACTGTCGTCAAGGTCGGGTGAGGTAGGATAAGATGAGCTTTCCCTGGGCCAAGCATTACGAACCCAAGCACCCGTTGATGCAGTGGGTCGACCAACGTCTGCCTTTGCCGCGGCTGGTCTACAACGCTGTCGGCGCCGGCTATCCGGTGCCGCGCAATCTCAATTATTTCTGGAATTTCGGCGTGCTCGCCGGTGCTGCGCTTGGCATCCAGATCATCACGGGCATCGTCCTGGCGATGCACTATGCCGCCAACGGCATGGTCGCGTTCGATTCAGTCGAACATATCATGCGCGATGTGAACTCGGGTTGGCTGCTGCGGTATGCGCACGCGAACGGCGCGAGCATGTTCTTCATCGTGGTCTATCTCCATATTTTTCGCGGGCTTTTTTACGGCTCGTACAAGGCCCCGCGCGAAATGGTCTGGCTGCTTGGTCTGGTCATCTTCCTGCTGATGATGGCGACCGCGTTCATGGGCTATGTGCTTCCGTGGGGGCAGATGAGCTTCTGGGGCGCCAAGGTCATCACCGGCCTGTTCGGCGCGATTCCGCTGGTCGGCCCGACGATCCAGACGTGGCTGCTCGGTGGTTTTGCGCCCGATGACGCCGCGCTGAATCGCTTTTTCTCGCTGCATTATCTGCTGCCGTTCGTGATCGCGGCTGTCATCATCCTCCACATCTGGTCGCTGCATATCCCGGGATCGAGTAATCCGACCGGGGTTGAGGTAAAGGGGCCACAGGATACCGTGCCATTCCATCCCTATTATACGGCGAAGGATGGTTTCGGGCTGGGCGTATTCCTGATCATTTTCGCGCTGATGCTCTTCTTCGCGCCGAACATGCTGGGCCATCCGGACAATTACATTCCCGCGAATCCGCTTTCGACGCCGGCGCACATTGTTCCTGAATGGTATTTCTGGCCATTCTACGCGATCCTGCGCGCCTTCACCGTCGACATCTTCGGTATTCCGGCAAAACTGCTCGGCGTGATTGCGATGTTCGGTTCGATCATCCTGCTGTTCTTCCTGCCTTGGCTCGATAACTCGCCGGTACGCTCGGGCAATTATCGTCCGCGCTTCAAGCAATTCTTCTGGATCCTGGTCGTTGACGTTCTGATCCTCGGCTATTGTGGCGGCGCACCAGCGGAAGAACCCTATGTAATGATCAGCCAGGTGGCCGCTGCCTATTATTTCGCGCACTTCCTGATCGTCCTTCCGCTGCTCGCGAAGCTCGAACGGCCCTTGCCGTTGCCGGGTTCAATCACCGAGGCGGTGCTTTCAGGTCACAGCGGATCGACGCTCTCGACCAACACCAACAGCGCGCCGTCCGCGCCAGCGACTCACTAAGGGGAATATAGGGTCATGGTTCGTATCCTCGGCTTTCTCGCTGGGCTGGCGTTTGTCGGCATTCTTCTGTTCACGGTCATCACGGGCGCGGTCAGTTTCGTCAGTGACCCGCCTGCCGCAACCGCGGAGCATGAATTCCATTTGCATCCCAAAGAGCTTCATCTTGCCAGTGATGGTCCATTTGGCCGCTTCGATCGCCAGCAGGTTCAGCGCGGTTTCCAGGTGTACAAGGAAGTCTGTGCCGCCTGCCATTCGCTGCGCCTCGTCGCGTTCCGCGACCTGACCGAAATCGGCTTCACTGAGCCTGAAGTAAAGGCAATCGCCAAGCAGTGGGCGATCGAAGTACCGTCGATCAACCCGGAAACGGGTGAGCCCGCGACCCGCAAAGCGACCCCAGCTGACAAGTTCCCGTCGCCTTATGCGAACGAAACGGCCGCACGTGCTGCCAACAACAATGCGCTTCCGCCGGATCTCTCACTGATGACCAAGGCACGGCATGACGGCGCGGCGTATGTCCATTCGCTCCTGACCGGCTATCAGGCCCAGCCTCCAAAGCTGCTGAAGGAGTTTCCGGATTCCAAGACGCCGCCTTCGCTCCACTACAACCCCTATTTTGCCAATCTGAACATCGCCATGCCGCCGCCGCTGGTCGCTGATGGGCAGGTGACCTATTCGGATGGCACCAACCCGACCGTCGACCAGATGGCACAGGACGTTTCGGCGTTCCTGGTCTGGACGGCAGAGCCCAAGCTCGAGGCCCGGCATCGGGCCGGTTTTGCGGTCGTCATCTTCCTGCTGATCGCGACGACACTGGGTTTCCTGGCCTATCGGAATGTCTGGGCAGGCGTAAAACATTAAGAGACGTTGCAAGTTATACGCTCGCAACAATCGAAAAGGGAGAGCGGCGATCCGAATGGATTTCCGCTCTCTTTTTTCAGCGACTTTTGTAGCGGTTTTCAGCCGGCCGTGACGGGCACGAGAATCGTAGAGACCATGATCAGGACGATCTCGTCATTCTGATTTCGGGTAAGAATCCGGGTCTTGATCAGGCCGATTTCCGGGCGTGAATGCGATTGCCGCGCTTCGAGGATTTCGGTTTCCACGCTCAGGACATCGTCGGGATAGGCGGGCTTCGGCCAGCGCAGCTCGTCCATCCCCGGGGAGCCTAGCGAAAACCCGCCATTCGCGCGTGCGTGGTCCACGATCATGCGCATCGTCATCGCGGCGGTGTGCCATCCGCTCGCTGAAAGGCGGCCGAAGATAGGATTGGCGGCCCCGGCCGCGTCATCGAGATGGAAGGGTTGGGGATCGAAGCGGGACGCGAAGTCGATCACCTCCTCACGCGTCACCCGGTGCGCACCGAACCGCTCCCTGGCACCAACGACATATTCCCCGAGCGTCTTCATCGGAGCCGCCTCCGCATCCCGTCCGGCAACGCGCTCTCCACAGGATCAGACGTTGAACCGGAACAGCAGCACGTCGCCGTCCTGGACGACATAATCCTTGCCTTCGGCGCGGAGCCGACCTGCGTCGCGCGCGCCGGCTTCTCCTTTATAGGTCACATAATCCGCGTAACCGATGGTTTCGGCACGAATGAAGCCGCGTTCGAAATCGCTGTGGATCACGCCGGCTGCCTGGGGCGCCTTGCTGCCCGATTCGATCGTCCAGGCGCGCGCTTCCTTTGGTCCGCAGGTGAAGAACGTCCGGAGATGGAGCAGGTCGTATCCCGCGCGGATCACGCGAGTCAGTCCGGTTTCTTCCAGCCCGAGATCGGCGAGAAATTCGGCGCGATCGGCCGGCTCCATCGTGGCGATCTCCGCTTCGATGGCGGCCGAGACGACGACGGCTCTTGCGCCTTCCGCCTCCGCCTTGGTGAAAACGCGCGCCGACAGCGCATTGCCATTGGCGGCGGAGGCTTCCTCGACATTGCAGACATATAATACGGGTTTTGCGGTCAGCAGCTGCGCCTGCGCGAAGATACGCGCTTCGTCGTCATCCTTCGGCTGCGTCAGGCGCGCGGGCTTGCCCTCACGCAGCAATTCGAGCGCCTGTCCGAGCACCGAGGCGGCAATCCTCGACTCCTTGTCGCCCTGCTGTGCCTTCTTGGCAAAGGCCGGCACCCGCTTTTCCAGGCTTTCGAGATCGGACAGCATCAATTCGGTCTCGACCGTTTCGGCATCCGCGATCGGGTCGACCTTGTTTTCGACATGCTGGATGTCGTCATCCTCGAAACAACGCAGAACATGCACGATCGCGTCGACTTCGCGGATGTTGCCAAGGAACTGGTTGCCGAGCCCTTCGCCCTTGGAAGCGCCGCGGACCAGCCCGGCGATATCGACGAAGCCAAGCTGTGTTTCGACGATCTTCGCCGATCCGCCGATCCTGGCAATGGCATCGAGCCGGGAATCGGGCACCGCGACGTTTCCGACATTGGGCTCGATCGTGCAAAACGGATAGTTCGCGGCCTGTGCCGCGGCGGTCTGCGTCAGCGCGTTGAACAGCGTCGATTTGCCCACATTCGGAAGCCCGACGATACCGCAACGAAAACCCATTATTTCTTCCTGTCATTCGCAAATTGAGATTTTACATCCCAATTTCGTTTGTGAAGTCGTGGCCCGCTTTCGCGGGGACGGTGGCGATGGTCAAGGCACTGGATCGGTGTCTCGCACGGATCAATCCTGCAACCGCAACGCCACCTCGCTCATGAACCGGGCATCCTCGCCGTCCGCGAGCCAGCTTGCTTCTGCGGAGAGTGCCCCCAGCATGTCGGCGAGATCGTCCATTTCGGCCTTGGCGTAGTTGCCGAGCACGTACGGCGTGACGCGATCCTTGTGGCCGGGATGGCCGATGCCGATCCGTACGCGGCGAAAGGCGTTGCCGATATGGGCTTCGGTCGAGCGAAGGCCGTTGTGGCCCGCGGTGCCGCCGCCGGTCTTCACCTTCACCTTGAACGGCGCGAGGTCGAGCTCGTCATGGAAGACGGTGACGTCGCCGGTATCGAGCTTGTAGAAGCGCATCGCCTCACCGACCGCGCGGCCGCTATCGTTCATGAAAGTAGCTGGCTTCAGCAGCAGGATTTTCCCGGCGCCGATCCGGCCTTCCTGCACCCAGCCCTGAAAGCCTTTCCTGACGGGACCGAAGCCATGGACCCCGGCGATCGTATCGACCGCCATGAAGCCGACATTGTGGCGATGCAGCGCATATTGCGCGCCGGGATTGCCGAGGCCGACCCAGATTTGCATGATTAGCCCCTTATCCGTCACCCCAGCGTAGGCTGGGGTCCATCTCTTTCTCCATCAGATCGGATTCTGCAGGATAGAGACATGGATGCCAGCCTTCGCTGGCATGACGTCGAAAAGGAAAACGCTAAGCGCCTTCACCCTCGGTGGTCGCTTCGCCGTCAGTTTCACCACCTTCGCTCGACTTGAGCGCGGATGGCGCGACGATGGTGGCGAGGGTCAGATCATGCTCGGTATCCGCGGGCTGGGCGCCCTTTGGTAGCTGTACCGAGCTCAGATGGATTGAATCGCCGACTTCGAGGCCCTTCAGCGAAATACTGATCTCGCTCGGGATTTCGGCTGCGTCCACCACCAGGCCAAGGTCGTGGATGACGATGTTGAGCACGCCGCCGCGCTTGATGCCGGGTGAAAGTTCTTCATCGACGAAGTGCACCGGCACGTTGACGTGCACGCTGGCATGCTCGCTGATGCGCAGGAAATCGACATGGAGCGGACGGTCGGAGACCGGATGGAACTGGACGTCCTTTGGCAGGGTGCGGATCGGGGCGCCTTCGCCGGCCTCGATCATCACGACGCTGTTCATGAAATGCCCGGTCGAGAGCATCTTGACCAGAGCCTTCGCCTCGACGTGAATCGAGAGGGGTTCCTGTTTGTTGCCGTAAATCACGGCGGGGACGCGGCCTTCGCGACGGACTGCACGGGAGGCTCCCTTGCCAGCCCGTTCGCGCGTCTCAGCCGACAGTGTGAGCATGTCGCTCATATCATGTCTCCAGTTCGCATTGAGTTATACCAGCCGCACTGCCTCCAGGGATGACCAGAGCGGAACGCGGGCGCATAGGCGGGATGCGCCGGAAATGCAAGTTCGGGTGACGTTACTTCATTGTACCCGCTCCACCTTCAGTCCCTTCGTTTCCAGCAGCACCCGGATATTGTGCTTGCCGCCCAGGTGGCCTGCGCCGACCGCGACGAACACCGCGCCGGGCGTGTCGAGCCGTTTCGCAATCCACGCGGCGAAGCGGTCATTGCGCTGGTCGATCAGGAGCGCGCGAACCTTGGGCAGATCGTCCATGTCCTCGTTGATCGCGCGTTCCAGCACGGCTTCATCGCCATGGGTCCAGCTGTCGACCAGGATATTGATGTGCTTCTCGCTGTCGCCGATCTCGTCGAGCGTGCTTTTGAGCATTTGCGTCTGCTCTGCCTGATCCAGCGAATCGAACAGCCCGAGCTGCTCCTGGAATCCTTCCAGCGGCACGATCCTTTTACCGGCCTTTTTCGCATCGGCCAGCAGCCGCAGATCGACACCGCCTTCGGAAACAAGGCCGAGCTTCTGGTACGCTATCGATTCCAGCATCACCGCCGCGTACCACGTGTCCGCCCTGGCATAGACCGAGCCCGGAAGGCCGTAAGCCGTCATCTGGGCGTCCAGACGCTCGTTGAGCGCCGCTGGCAGTTTTGCGGCAAGCGGTGGCCCTGACAGATCATATGCCGTGGCCATAATCGCCTGTTGCGCCACGGGCGGCTCCGGGATCTCGGTTTCCACCACCAGCTCGCCCGCGTGCGTGAAGGCTTTCGCCACTGGCCCGTGCAGCCAGTCAATCCCCGGTCGCAGCAGATGGATGGTGCCGAACAGCCAGATCGTCGTGTCGGCATCGCTGACCTTCCACAGCGCGGGCCTGGCGACGGTGGCCTTGGCCTGGAGTGCGGTAGGCAGAAGGGAAATCAGGAGAGCAAGAAGAATGCGCATCCGCGCTTCCTACCGTCATTCCCGCGAAAGCGGGAATCCATTTGCGAGCGTCGCACTGCATTCCCGCCTTCGGGAATGACGAGGCGATGAAGCGCTGACAGGTTGACCGTTGGTGCGCGCTGCGCCAAACGCCGCTCCAAACCAATGACAGGAACCCGCTGTGGCCGTCCAGAAGCCGCTGAGCTTTCAAAAGCTGATCCTCACGCTCCATGATTACTGGAGCGAGCAAGGCTGCGTGATCCTCCAGCCCTATGACATGGAAATGGGCGCGGGCACCTTTCACCCGGCGACGACGCTGCGTGCGCTCGGCCCGAACCCTTGGAAGGCCGCCTATGTCCAGCCCTCGCGCCGGCCGACCGACGGCCGCTATGGCGAAAACCCCAACCGGCTCGGCCATTATTATCAATATCAGGTGATCCTCAAACCCTCGCCCGCCAACCTGCAGGAACTGTATCTCGGCAGCCTCGCGAAGATCGGCATCGATTTCGCCAGGCACGACATCCGCTTCGTCGAGGATGACTGGGAAAGCCCGACGCTGGGCGCCTGGGGCCTTGGCTGGGAAGTGTGGTGCGACGGGATGGAGGTGACGCAGTTCACCTATTTCCAGCAGGTCGGCGGGTTCGATTGCAAGCCGGTGGCGGGGGAGCTGACCTATGGGCTCGAACGCCTCGCCATGTATATCCAGGGCGTCGACCGCGTGTACGACCTTGCGTTCAATGATGAGGGCGTCACCTATGGCGACGTCTTCCTGGAGAATGAGCGCCAGTTCAGCGCCTATAATTTCGAGGCGGCGAACACCGAGACGCTGTTCAAGCAGTTCACCCAGGCAGCGGATGAATGCCGGGCATTGCTCGACCGCGAACCGGCGCTCCCGCTTCCCGCCTATGACCAGGCGATCAAGGCCAGCCACATCTTCAACACGCTGCAGGCGCGCGGCGTGATCTCGGTCGCCGAGCGCCAGGCCTATATTGGCCGCGTCCGCGAACTCGCCAAGGGCGCCTGCGCCACCTGGATGGCGCATAATGGGTGGCAAGCGTGATGGGGAGCATTATCTCCCCTCCCGCTTGCGGGAGGGGTCGGGCGTGGGCTCCCGCTCTCCAGATGACGAAACATTTGCGGCAATCGGATGCCCACCCCTCTATCCCCTCCCGCAAGCGGGAGGGGAAGTAGATGGGCTTCCTCACCCAAATTCTCCCTGCGTACAGCGTGGGGAGGGGGACCATCCCCGGACGTGATCCGGGGATGGTAGAGGGGCGATGCCCCTCACCTGGCCCCTCCACCACCGCTGCGCGGCGGTCCCCCTCGCCATCTGCGATGGAGAGGATCTGATGGACTTTCTCCTCGAACTCCTCTCCGAGGAAATTCCCGCGCGGATGCAGGCGAGGGCGCGTGCCGACCTCGAAAAGCTGTTTGCCGATGAGATCGCAAAGGCGGGCCTCAAGGCGGACGCGATCGAGACCCATGCCACGCCGCGCCGTCTTGCGCTGGTCGCGCGCGGCCTGCCGCAGCAGACCGCCGCCGTCTCCGAGGAAACCAAGGGCCCGAAAACTTCAGCGCCGCCGCAGGCGCTCGACGGCTTCCTCCGCAAGACTGGCCTTTCCCGCGAGCAACTGACCGAGCGCGACGGCATCCTCTTCGCCATCGTCGAAAAGCCCGGCCGCGCGACGGCGGACCTATTGGCCGAAGCCATCCCCGCGATCATCCGCGCTTTTCCGTGGCCCAAGTCGATGCGCTGGGGGGCGGCGTCGGCGTCGACCGCCAGCCTGCGCTGGGTCCGCCCGCTGAAGGGCATCGTCGCGCTGCTGGGGGACGACGTCGTGCCGTTCGAGGTGGATGGCATCGCATCAGGCGCCGAGACGGTCGGCCATCGCTTCCATCATCCCGGCATCATCACCATCGGCAATGCCGGCGATTACGAGGCGAAGCTGCGCGCCTGCCACGTCATCCTCTCGGCAGAGGAGCGGCAGGACATCATCCGCGACGGCGCCGCCAAGGCCGCTGCCGCCGCAGGGCTATCTGTGATCCCCGACGAGGGGCTGGTCACGGAAAATGCGGGCCTTACCGAATATCCGGTGCCGCTGCTCGGGGCTTTCGATCCGGCATTTCTGGAAGTCCCGCGCGAGGTGATCCAGCTCACCATGCGCACCAACCAGAAATATTTCGCGCTGACCGACGGGGAAGGGAAGCTCGCCCCCAACTTCATCTGCACCGCCAATATCGAGCCGACCGACAGCGGCACGGCGATCGCCGCGGGCAACGCCAAGGTGCTGGCCGCGCGGCTGTCGGATGCGAAATTCTTCTGGGAACAGGATCTGAAGGTTCCGCTGGAAGAGCAGGCGAAGAAACTCGGGTCGATCGTTTTCCATGAGAAATTGGGCACCGTCGCCGACAAGGTCGATCGCGTCGCCAAGCTGGCCAGATGGCTGGTGGAAGAGGGAATTGTGAAGCCGAAAGCCCTCTCCCCTGCGGGGAGAGGGTTGGGTGAGGGGGAGAGAGGGCAAAGCCCGAGCGCTACAACGTCACCATCGGAGACCCTCACCCAACCCTCTCCCAATCGGGAGAGGGCTTTGCTGGCGGATCACGCCGAACAGGCAGCCCGCCTCTGCAAGGCCGATCTCGTCACCGGCATGGTCGGCGAATTCCCCGAGCTGCAGGGCATCATGGGCGGCTACTACGCCCGCGCCGAGGGCCTGCCCGCCGAAGTCGCCGACGCGATCCGCGATCATTACAAGCCGGTCGGCCAGGGCGACGATGTCCCAACCGCGCCGGTGACGGTGGCGGTCTCGCTGGCAGACAAGCTGGATAGCCTCTTTCAGTTCTTTGCGATTGACGAGAAGCCGACTGGTTCGAAGGATCCCTTCGCACTTAGGCGATCTGCGATCAGTGCAAATACAGTTATCCAGTCTGCGACTTCGAACTTCAGCGTGCGAAAAGCTGGCACAGTTTTTTCACTGAATGTGGACGATATGGGGGTCGTGGACTTCATGGTAGACCGCCTCAAAGTCCAACAACGCGAAGCCGGTATCCGCCACGATCTCATCGACGCTGTGTTCGCGCTCGGCGGGGAGGACGATCTCGTCCGGCTGCTCGCGCGGGTGAAGGCGTTGCAGGCGTTTGTTTCCACCGGGGACGGCGCGAACCTGCTGGCCGGATACAAGCGCGCGGCGAATATCCTGAAGAAGGAGGGTGTCGACTCTCCCCTCCCGCTTGCGGGAGGGGATCAAGGGGTGGGCTCTCGCTTTCCACAAACAGGATCGGCGGAGGAGAGCGCGGGCCCACCCCCAGCCCCTCCCGCAAGCGGGAGGGGAGGTAGTCTCTCTTATACCCCCGAACGGGAAGAAGCCGATCTCATCGCCGCGCTCGATGCCGCCGAGGGGAAAGCCGCTGCCTCGGTCGCCGCGGAGGATTTCGAAGGCGCGATGACGGCGCTGGCCAGCCTGCGCGCGCCGATCGATGCGTTTTTCGAGACGGTGACGGTCAACGATGCCGACCCCGCCAGGCGCGCCGCCCGTCTCGCCCTGCTCGCGCGCGTTCGTGCGGCGGTGCACCAAGTGGCGGACTTCTCGCGGATCGAGGGCTGAGCGACGTTAACTATAATATGGAAATCAACATGGTGAGAGGGCATCTGAACGCAAGCTGTTAGGTAAGGATTATCGGCATCTTGATCTGAAATCTGTTGCAATGCACAATGCACCCTGTGGCTTTTGAAACGCCTGAGTCGTTAACGTTCAGCCAGCGGGTAAGGGATAAGGTAATGCTGACAATGGTGCAGTACGTGTATCGCTTCGGCGGTGGTATTTCGGACGGCGGCAAGGGGGATCGCAACCTTCTGGGCGGTAAGGGCGCCAATCTCGCCGAGATGGCGTCCATCGGCCTCCCGGTGCCCCCCGGCTTCACCATCTCAACCGACATGTGCACCCGCTATTATGACGAGGGCGGCCAGTTCCCGGATTCCCTGCGTGACGAAGTCGCCAGCGGACTCGCGCATATCGAGGGGATCACGGGCAAGTCATTCGGTTCGACCAGCGATCCGTTGCTCGTTTCCGTCCGCTCCGGCGCGCGCGCTTCGATGCCGGGCATGATGGACACCGTCCTCAACCTCGGCCTCAACGACGAAACCGTGGTTGGCCTCGCCGCGATATCGGGCGACGAGCGGTTCGCGTGGGACAGCTATCGCCGCTTCATCCAGATGTATTCCGATGTGGTGCTGGAGCTTGATCATGGCGCGTTCGAGGAAGCGCTGGAGATCGCCAAGGAAGACAAGGGCTACAGCCTCGACACCGAGCTGACTGCCGCTGACTGGAAGGCGCTCGTCGTCCAGTACAAGGCGCTGGTCGAACAGATGTGGAACAAGCCGTTCCCGCAGGACGTGCATGAACAGTTGTGGGGCGCGGTGGGCGCCGTGTTCGGATCGTGGCAGTCCGAGCGGGCCAAGGTCTATCGCCGTCTCAATGACATTCCCGCCGATTGGGGCACCGCCGTCAACGTACAGGCGATGGTGTTCGGCAACATGGGCGACACATCCGCCACCGGCGTTGCGTTCACGCGCGACCCGTCAAAGGGCGACAACGCCTATTATGGCGAATTCCTGATCAACGCGCAGGGCGAGGATGTCGTCGCCGGCATCCGCACCCCGCAATATCTGACGAAGGTTGCCCGCGAGACCGCCGGCGCCAAGCCGCTTTCGATGGAAGAGGCGATGCCCGAGGTTTATGGCCAGCTGGCCGAGGTGTTCGACCTGCTCGAGCGGCATTATCGCGATATGCAGGACATCGAGTTCACCGTCGAACGCGGCAAGCTATGGATGTTGCAGACGCGCGCCGGCAAGCGCACGGCCAAGGCCGCGCTCAAGATATCGGTCGACATGGCGAACGAAGGCCTGATCACGCGCGAGGAGGCGATCGCGCGGGTCGATCCGGCCGCGCTTGACCAGCTGCTTCACCCGACCCTCGATCCGAAGGCGCCGCGCGATGTCGTCGCCAAGGGCCTGCCAGCCTCGCCGGGCGCGGCCAGCGGCATCGTGGTGTTCGATGCCGATACCGCCGAGCATCGGGCCGAGCTGGGCGACGCGGTGATCCTCGTTCGCGTCGAAACCTCGCCCGAAGATATTCACGGCATGCACGCCGCCAAGGGCATTCTCACCGCCCGGGGCGGGATGACCAGCCACGCCGCCGTGGTGGCGCGCGGCATGGGCCGGCCGTGCGTGTCCGGTGTCGGCACGCTCGCCATCGATGCGAAAGCAAGGTTGTTCCGCGTCGGCGGACGCGAGGTGAAGGAAGGCGAGATCATCACGATCGACGGATCGACCGGCGAAGTGATGATCGGCGCGGTCGCGACCGTACAGCCGGAGCTGGCCGGAGACTTCGGCACGCTGATGGAATGGGCCGACCAGTTCCGCGGCCTGAAGGTACGCACCAACGCCGAGACACCCGCCGACTGCAAGGTCGCGCGCAGCTTCGGTGCGGAGGGTGTGGGCCTTTGCCGTACTGAACATATGTTCTTCGATGCGGCCCGTATCACATTGGTTCGCCAGATGATTCTGGCGGAAGACGAGAAAGGCCGCCGCGCCGCGCTCGACAAGCTGCTGCCGGAACAGCGCGACGATTTCGCCGAGATATTCCTGATCATGGCGGGCCTGCCGGTCACGATCCGGCTGCTCGATCCGCCGCTCCACGAGTTCCTGCCGCATGCCGAGGCCGAGTTCGCCGAGGTGGCGGAAGCTGCCGGGGTCGGGATCGAGGCGCTCAAGCGCCGCGCCGCCGAACTGCACGAGTTCAATCCGATGCTGGGCCATCGTGGGTGCCGTCTCGGCGTGACCTATCCCGAAATCTACGAGATGCAGGCCCGTGCGATTTTCGAGGCGGCGATCCAGGTGGCCGAGAAGACCGGCGCGGCGCCAATCCCCGAGGTGATGGTGCCGCTGGTGGCGACGCGCCGCGAGCTTGAGCTGATGAAGGATGTGATCGACAAGGCGGCTGCGGCCGTCTTCGCTGACAAGGGCCGCACCATCGAATATCTCGTCGGCACGATGATCGAGCTGCCGCGCGCCGCGCTGAAGGCGGGCGAAATCGCCGAGGTCGGGGAATTCTTCTCCTTCGGCACCAACGACCTGACCCAGACGGCGCTGGGCGTCAGCCGCGATGACGCGGCGCGTTTCCTCGGGGTCTATGTCGACAAGGGCATCTACGCCAAGGATCCGTTCGTCACGCTGGATGTGGAAGGTGTCGGCGAGCTCATCCAGATCGCTACCGAGCGTGGACGTCAGACCCGGCCTGACATCAAGCTCGGCATCTGCGGCGAGCATGGCGGCGATCCCGCCTCGATCGCCTTCTGCCATGCCACGGGCCTCGATTATGTCTCGGCCTCACCCTATCGCGTGCCGATCGCCCGGCTGGCGGCAGCGCAGGCGGCATTAAACGACAGATAGCGTCTAACGTCGCGCGTCATGGCGCGTCCCGATCAGGCGAACGCGCGGCGATGTTCCTCGGCTTTGCCGTGCGCAAGCATGTCGGCCTGTTCGGGCCATTGCTCCATCGTGATCCGGCCGGGCTCAAGACCAAGGCGCCCCTCCAGCGCGGCCTGATCGTGGGGCTCGAGACGGGACACATCGCGAAAGCTATGCACGCCGGCGTCGTTCAGACGCTGCTCCAGATCATTGTTCACGCCGCGGATCAGCGAAAGATCGTCCCGCTCTCCGCGCGCGGCCGCACCGATCGTAGCAGCGGTCGCCGCGGTGATCGGCGGGGCGTAACGTTCAAGCTCCGCTATGCGCTGGTTCGACGCCTGCACACGCGCTTCATATTGGGTTTCCAGATCGCGGCGCGCGGCATGTTCCTGTTCGTACGCACGCCGCCATTTCCCCGGGCCTGATCGTGACATCAGGCCGAGCAGCCAGCCCAGGACAAGGACCAGCCCCAGAATAGCCCACTGATTTGGTGTGAAGTCCATCATCGCATCCTCCATTCCCTGAAGGATCAACGAGGGGCGTGCGGCTACTGTTCCGTTTCAGCGCTCCGGTCGCGAACGAAGCACCATTTATCGCCGTCGGACAATTCCCTGGAATAGCGATAGCCGTCGCTGTCGAAGCCGCGCATGTCCTCGGCCTTGCCGATGCGATGCTCGCAAAGCCAGCGGGCCATCATGCCCCGCGCCCGCTTGGCGCCGAAGCTGTTGAAGTAGAGACCTTTCGGCCCATGTTCGCGAAAATCGACATGGATGATCCGGGCGTCCGCGGGAGGGTGGGTCTCGACCGCGTGCCAATATTCCTTGCTGGCCAGATTGACGATCGTGCCGCTCCCTTCATTGACAAGATCATGCGCCAGCGCATCGGCGATCCGCGTTCCCCAATGGGCGTAGAGGGTTTTCTTGCGACCAGGCGCCCATCTGGTGCCCATTTCGAGTCGGTATGGCCGGATCGTGTCGAGCGGCCGCAGCAGCCCGTAGAGGCCGGAAAGAATACGCACATGGTCCTGCGCAAAGCCGATCGCGGGCGGATCGAGATTGAGCGCCTCGAACCCCAGATAGACGTCGCCATTGAAAGCATAGATCGACGGGCGTTCGGGGGCGTCGGCGAAGTCGCGGTAGCGCTCAGCGTTCAGCTTGGCGAGCTTGTCCGATATGCCCATGAGTTTGCTGAGCTTGCGTGGCCCCAATCGCGAGGCCGCCGACGCAAGTTCAACCGCTTCTTCAGCGAAGCGCGGATGTGAAACGGCGACCTCGGGAATGGGGCGTTTATAGTCGAGCGACTTGGCGGGGGAGAGAACGGCGATCATGGCCGAAATCTCTAGCTGGCGGCATCTATATCGTCAAAGCGGAAACCTTGCCGGCTTTCGGCGGTTCAAACGAGGTTCACGCACGTTGAACGATGGGAAAGGCGCGGCTGCTCGTCTTGTAACGGCACCGTTCAGACGATAGGCAGACGCGGATTGCGGCAATCCGGGACCATGCCGCAGAGGAGGCTTGAAACGATGAGACTATTTTCCACCACCGCCCTGGCCGTTGCAATTGCGATGGGCGCCACAACGGTTGCCACGATTGCGCCGCAGCCGGCCCTGGCAAAGGAAAAGGCGCCATCCCTCAAGCTGAGCGAGGTTGTGCGCAAGCCACTGGCCGAAGCGCAGGAAGCGTTGAAGAACAACGATACGGCGACGGCACAGGCCAAGATCAACGAAGCGAAGGGCCTCGCCAAGACCGAGGACGACAAGTTCATGGTCTATCAGATGCTCTATGATGTGACGAACAAGACCACCAAGGACACCAAAGTCCAGCAGGAGGCAATTGGCGGTATGCTGCAGACCGGCAAGGTGCCGGCGGAGGCGCAGCCCAATTATTATGTCGTGCTGGGGCAGCTTGCCTTCAACAACAAGGATTTCACGACTGCGGACCAGGCGCTGAGCCAGGCTATCAAGCTGAATGCGTCGGACCCGGTCATCTATGTCCTGCTTGCTGAAACCAAAAACCAGTTGGGCAAGCCGGCGGAAGCCGTCGCGCTGGTGCAGCAGGTCGCGGATGCGGGCGAGGCAAAGGGCACGCCCGTGCCGCAGGACTGGATCGCGCGGGGCATCGCGATCGGCAGCAAGGCGAAGCTGGCGGCGCCCGTCACCAAGCTGAGCTACAACTGGCTGAAGGCCTACCCAACCCAGTCGAACTGGCGCGATTCACTGCTCATCTACCGCGATTCGCACCAGTTGGACTCTGACGCCGGGCTGGATCTGATGCGTCTTCAGCGCGCGGCGAAGGCGCTGCGCGGTGAGCGTGACTATGTGGAGCTTGCCGAGGCGACCTACATCCGGTTTCCCAACGAAGCGAAAACGCTGATCGATGAAGGTGTTGCTTCCGGCGCGCTGAACCTCGCCCAGAATCGCGGCGCCAAGGAAATACAGGGTCTCGCCGCCGGCCGTGTAGCGGGTGACAAGGCCTCGTTGAAGAAAACGGCCAGCACGGGCCGCGCGGCGCTGGCGACCGCCGATGCTTTTGCCAGTTACGGCGATACGGCATCAGCGATCGAGATGTATCGCAAGGCGCTGACCATGAGCGATGTGGACGCCAATGTCGTCAACACGCGCCTTGGCGCTACGCTGGTTGCGGCCGGACAGAAGGAAGAGGCAAAAAAAATCTTTACGGCGATAACCGGACCGCGGGCTGATCTCGCCGCTTACTGGGTAATCCTGATCGATCATCCGCCAGCCGCAAGCTGATCTGCAATTCGACAAGAGGCGTCCCTTGGGCGCCTCTTTTTTTGCGGCGATCAGACGGGTACGCCGGGCAAATCCTTTGAGGTGCGGATCGTCAGCGAGGTCTTTACGCCCGCGACATTCGGTGCGGTCGTCAGATGAGTGGTGAGAAAAGCCTGGAAGGATTGAAGATCGTGCGCGACGATCTTCAGGATGAAGTCGATCTCGCCATTCAGCATGTGGCATTCGCGAACCTCGGGAAGTTCGGCGACGTGGCTTTCGAACGCCCTGAGATCTGACTCAGCCTGGCTTTTCAGGCTGACCAGCGCGAACACCATGATGCCGAAGCCCAATGCCTGGGCATTCAGATGCGCGTGATAGCCTTCGACGATCCCCGATTCTTCGAGGACGCGCACGCGGCGAAGGCAGGGCGGTGCGGTCAGGCCTACCTTTTCGGCCAGCTCCACATTAGTGATACGACCTTCCGTCTGGAGCGTCTGCAACAGGATGCGGTCAATATTGTCCAATAAACGTGTCTGCGTCACGAGATAATCTTTCTAAAGCGTGGCGGTATCTATAATTATATTACGCTCAAAGGCAATTGTCCCACTTTGCAACGTATCATAATCGGACCTTCCCCGAATGCTGCATCAGCGTTAACACGTTCTTAGCGGTGTAGAATCAGCCAGAGTCGTAGAAGACGGCATCGCACGGAGGGTGGCGTGCGTTTCGATGATATGCTGTCCACGTTGTTGGCACAGCCCAATGACGATGAACCCGCCAAGATAGCACTTTGGCGTCAGCTCGTGGATCTGCTCGCTCAAGGGCGTTTTACCGACGATGAAGCGCTAAGTGATGATGCACTCGATTATATCGTCGCGTTGCGGGGGGGCGTTTCCGCCGCCGTTAAGGCCGAAACCGCAAAGGCGTTGACGGGCCGGCCAATCAATATCGCGGCCGTCGCGCTCTTTGCTGACGAACCGCCTGCCATCATCGCGCCGATCATTGCCGAGGCCAGGCTTGAAACACAGGAATGGCTGACATTGCTTCCAATCCTGACTCCCACCGCGCGGGCGCTGATCCGGCATCGGCGTGATCTCGCGTCGGAGGTGGTGCGCGCGTTGGACAGCTTTGGCCACAGTGACTTCGTGATCGCCGGCGTCAACCAGGCCGGGCAGGGGGTTATGGTCGCTGAAGGGAACCCGGCGGGACCGGCAGACGCGTTCGCCGTACAGGATGTCGATGCCGCCGGGCAGCAGGTTGAGAACGCCGAGTGGACGCCCGAGCCGTCCTTGTCTCTCGGTGCCTTGAAATTCGGTTCGTTCGCCGGGACTGAAACGCATGAACCCGAGGCGGTCGCCGCCGTCGCCGAAGCGTTGTCCGATGTCGATCCCTATATTGAGCTTGATACCCCCGCCCCGGCCGCGAGCGGCGAGACCCAGATTCGCGATCTGATGGCCAGGATTGAGGCCTATCGCCTTGATGATTTCATCCGGCCGGCCGATTTTGCGTCGGTTGGCGAAAACGCTCATGCGAACGCCGATGAAGATGGCTTCCAGTTCGAGACGGGCGCGGATGGAACAATTTGCTGGGTGGCGGGTGTTCAGCGTGGGCGCGTGATCGGCGAAACGATAGCCATTGCGGCGCACGGCAGCGATCATGGCGTGGACGGCTATGTAGCCGGTGCCTTCAGGCAGCGCGCGCCATTTCGCGATGCGCGGCTCACGCTTGGCGGCGAAGACGGATTGTCGGGCGAATGGCGGATTTCGGCCGTTCCCGTATTTGAACAGGTCGACGGACGGTTCAGCGGCTATCGCGGCACCGCGCGGCGTCCCCGGCTTGACGAGATTGCGGCGCCTTCCATGGCGACGGGCGTGTTCGGGGACAACACGACATCGGATTCGTTACGGCAGCTCGTCCACGAACTCCGCACGCCGCTCAACGCCATCCTCGGCTTTTCTGAAATGATCGAAGGCCAGATGCTTGGTCCGGCGTCGACGGCGTATCGCGAAAAAGCAACGGATATCAGAGCACAAGGCCATCGTCTTCTTACCGCGCTGGAGGACCTTGATACCAGCGCCCGCATGGACACGGCGAGTCCGGAGGTAGCGGCGATCGATCCGGCCGAGCTCCTGCAAAAACTGCACGGCGAATATCAGGATATCGCGATTGAGCGTGGCTATCGCCTCAAATTTCGCGTGGCGACGGATCTCGGGCTGGTCGCTGCGGACCCGATCGCTGTCGAGCGGATGTTTGCCCGGCTCCTTTCCGGAACACTGGCTGTCGCCGGAAACGGGGAAACGATCGCCGTGGTTCTCGATCATGATCCCGACAGCCGGGATCGTATGTGTCTGGCCATCGACCGGCCCAAGGTCCTGTCGGGTCGTGACGAACGCATGTTGCTGGATCCGGGATATAATCCTGATGGCGATTGGCCCGAGGCTCCGATCCTGGGTCTCGGCTTCGCGCTGCGGCTGGTCCGTAATATCGCGACCGCCAGCAGCGGAGCGCTCGACATTCAGTCCGACAAGCTGATATTGCGTCTGCCGTTGCGCAAAATTTCTGCGCGGTCACGCAAGGGATAGAGTTTTCTGCCGATCGACGGAGCGCAGCCGCACGGTATTTCGATTGATCAGGGGCGGCTCGACATTCCCCCTCGCGCCGATCAGGCCTTGTGCCTGCCTGCCGATTTCGGCCGGCATTTCCTTGTTCTGGTTGATACGGAAGAAGAGTTCGACTGGAGTCACCCGTTTCGCCGGGATTCGGTGTCGACCAGAGCGATCGATGCGCTACCGGTCGCGCATGCTAGGCTGAACGGTTTTGGCGTGACGCCGACCTATCTTGCGGACTTTCCCATCGTTGCGGATGAACGGAGCGCTGCCGTGCTGCGAGCGCTGAGCCAGGAAAAGACGGCGGTGATCGGCGCGCAGCTTCATCCCTGGGTCAATCCGCCCTTTGACGAGACGCTCAGCCGCGCCAACAGTTTTGCGGGAAACCTGCCTGCAAAGATAGAACAGGCGAAGCTTCGCGCACTCACGGCGAAAATCGAGACGATGATCGGGACAAGGCCGGTTGTCTATCGCGCAGGGCGCTATGGCGCGGGTGCCAATACGGCGCGGCTGCTCATGGCCGAGGGTTATCGACTTGACGTCTCGATCCGCTCGCTGTTCGAATATCGGGATGAGGGCGGTCCCGATTTCTCGGCATTTCCCGTGGCGCCGTGGTGGGTGGATCAGGAAAAACGGTTGCTCGAGCTTCCGCTGAGCGCCGCTTATGTCGGCCGTTGCGCGGGCGCGGGGGGCTGGCTTTATCCCGCCTCGGCCCGGCTGCCCCTGCTGCGCGGCCTGCTTGCCCGCACGAATATTCTGCAGCGCGTCGCCCTTACGCCCGAAGGGATGCCCTTGCCGGATGCTCTGCTCGCGATCAGGACGATGCTCGACGCGGGCGTAGCGCTGTTCAGCCTGTCGTTTCATTCGCCCTCCATCGTGCCGGGCCACACCCCTTATGTGCGCGACGAAGCGGATCTGCGTGCGTTCTGGTCGTGGTGGGATGGCGTGCTCGATTGCTTCGCACGGGCAGGGGTCACGCCGATGTCGTCGCTCGAGCTGATCGCTGTGTCCGAAAAGCTGCGATGAACGACGCTTGGCACCGGCGCAATGCTCCGCTATCGGGCGGGACGCGGATAGTGGGCCTGTAGCTCAACGGTTAGAGCTGGCCGCTCATAACGGCTAGGTTGGGGGTTCGAGTCCCTCCGGGCCCACCACCGCTTTCGCCGCATGTCCGAATGGCGGGGAAGTTTCCAGCAGCAATGCCGTCCGCCTCCGGAGGCACCGAGCGCAAGCGGTCGAGAGGCTTTGGCTCCTCGGCTTGATGGAGCGCTTCGTTCATCCGTTTTCAATCCCACGAATGTTGCGAGACAGGTTGGCACTAGGCCCCGACAGTCTCGGGTCTTCCTGGTCCTTCAGCGTGATGCCCGTCTTTTTACAGGCGCGTGCGGCCTGCAGTAAGCGGACGATGGTGTCGGCGGCGTCCGCGTAGGAAAGCCCCTGCGGCGGCCTGATGTTGGAGACGCAATTACGCTCGCTGTCCAGACGGCCCGGGCGTGGCGACCAGGTGAGATAGGCGCCCAGGCTGTCCGGCGCACTCAGCCCTGGCCGCTCGCCGATCAGCACCACGCACAGGTCAACGCCAAGCAATCCGCCTATTGCGTCGCCGATCGCAACCCTTGCCTGGCGAGCGATGACCAGCGGCGCAATGCGCCAGGTGCTGAGCCGGTCGAACAGGGCTGTCACCAACGGTGCCGCATGCACTTCCACTGCCCGCGCGGACAGCCCGTCGGCAACGACGATTGCCAGCGTGTCGCCGGCTGGCCGGAGCAGCGCCTCGTCATCGGGGTTTAGCATGCGGCCCAAATCCGGGCGACGCAGATAGGTCGCGCGATCTGCCGCTCGGCTGCGGACTCGGATCGAGGGGCCGGTCAGATCCGCCAGGGCATCGTCGGAAAGTTCCGCCTGCACGGCGTCTCGCGCGCGGCTATGATCCAGGTCGAAGGCGAGCAGGGCGGCGGTGGGGAGCCCCGCGCCGCTCCGTCCCAGACGAACCCGCGCCCGTGTCATCAGGCGCATGCGGTCGACCAGCGCGCGTGCGTCAGCCATATGGACCCGCCAACGCAAGGACGCGCTCGCCCAGCGCACTGGCGCCGTCGTCGACGATCCGCCCCTCGACGAGAAGGCCGGTATCGGCAAGCCAGCGCTCGAACTCGGGTGCCGGGGCGAGGTTCAGCACATCGCGCAGGTAAAGCGCGTCGTGGAAGCTGGTCGATTGGTAGCCCAGCATCACGTCGTCCGCGCCCGGCACCCCCATGATGAAATTGACGCCGGCAACGCCCGTCAGCGTCAGGATCGCGTCCATATCGTTTCCGTCCGCGTCGGCATGGTTGGTGTAGCAGATATCGAGGCCCATCGGCAGGCCGAGCAGCTTTCCACAAAAATGGTCTTCCAATGCCGCGCGCATGATCTGCTTGCCGTCGAACAGATATTCGGGGCCGATAAAGCCGACGACCGAATTGACGAGCAGCGGTCGAAAGGCGCGGGCCACCGCATAGGCCCGCGCCTCAAGGGACTGCTGGTCGACGCCGTGGTGCGCATCGGCCGACAGGCAGGAGCCTTGTCCGGTCTCGAAATACATGCAGTTGTGCCCGATCGTGCCGCGATTCAGCGAAAGCGTGGCCGCCTCGGCTTCGGCAAGGAGGGCAAGGTCGATGCCGAAGCCGCGATTGGCCGCTTCCGTGCCGGCGATCGACTGGAAGCAAAGGTCCACGGGCAGGTCGCGGCGGATGAGATCAAGCGTGGTGGTCACGTGCGCGAGCACGCAGCTCTGCGTCGGGATGGAGCATCGCTCGCGCACCTCGTCCAGCAAGCGGAGCAGGGTGGCAATCGTCTCGACGTTGTCGGAGGCGGGGTTGATGCCGATGACGGCGTCGCCCGAGCCCATCAGCAGCCCGTCCAGGATGGAGGCGGCGATGCCGGCCGGGTCGTCGGTCGGATGGTTTGGCTGGAGTCGGGTCGACAGCCGGCCAGCCAGGCCGAGCGTGTTTCGGAAGCGGGTGACCACCCGAATCTTGCGCGCGACCGCGATCAGGTCCTGGTTGCGCATCAGCTTGGATACCGCTGACGCCATTTCGGGCGTGATCCCCGGCGCGGCGGCGGCGATCGCGGCGCCATCGGTTACATCGTCGAGGAGCCAGTCGCGAAAGCCGCCGACCGTCAGCCGCGCGATGCCGCGAAAAGCTTCGGCGTCATGCCCATCCACGATCAGCCGGGTAATCTCGTCCGCTTCGTATGGCACCACCAGGTCGACGAGGAATGTACCCAGGGGCAGATCGGCCAGTGCGATCCGCGCGGCGACGCGCTGTTCCGCGCTCGCCGCCGCGATGCCGGCCAGCGCGTCACCCGAACGATACGGGCTCGCCGCCGCGAGCAGCGCCCGCATATCGGCAAAGCGATGTCGGGTGTGGCGCAGCCTGGCGTGATAGGCGGGCAGTACGACTCTCCCCAGTGTCGTGTCACAGTCTACGGGACAAAAAGGCCGCGGCAAACATGATTGGAGGATCCGGATCGATTCATACGGACAGGTGACCGATCGTCCAGCCCGGCGTCGGTGCGGCGCCCTCCATCGCGCCCTCTTGGGTGACCGATGCCAATTGCGCTGATCGACGGCTACAACGACATCGGCCATCGCCACGTTGGCGCACAGATATTAAGGGCTTATTGCGATGCAGCACGGTACCCCCGGCCAAATCATATTAAATACCTGTTTTAGATAGATAAGAAAATTATTGGGGCTGCGTTCGAATTGGAACACTGTATTTGAGGGGGAGCGAACCAGGGGTATCTTTGAAGCCCCGGAAAAACATTTATGTTCATTGCGGGACGCCTGGAAATCGGTAGGCTCCGGCTCGCCACGTCCACTCCGGTCTTGAGAGGAGCCACTTCTGCAAATGGCCGGTTCGCACGCGCATCACGACGGGCATCATCATCACGACCATAGCGATCATGCGCCGGGCGGCCACGGTCACAGCCACGGCATCCCGGGCGAGATGGATTTCGGGCGAGCCTTCGGGATCGGGATCCTGCTCAATCTGGGTTTCGTGATCGTCGAGGCGGGGGCCGGTTTTGCCGGTAATTCCATGGCTCTCCTGGCCGATGCGGGGCATAATCTTTCGGACGTTCTGGGGCTGGCGCTGGCCTGGGGCGCGCATCTGCTCTCGAAACGCCCGCCCACGCGGCGCTTCACCTACGGCTATCAGGGCTCGTCGATCCTCGCCGCGCTGGGCAATGCCGTGCTGCTGATGGTGGCGTGCGGCGCGATTGCATGGGAAGCGGTGCGCAGGCTTGCCGATCCGCCGCCCGTATTGGGCACGACCATGATGATCGTGGCGGGCATCGGCATTTTCATCAATCTCGGCACGGCCTTGCTGTTCGCGCGCGGCCGCGACGGCGATCTCAATATCCGCGGCGCGTTTCTCCACATGATCGCCGACGCGCTGGTGTCGGTTGGCGTCGTCGCCGCTGGTCTGCTGGTGTCCCTGACGAAGCTGGAATGGATCGATCCGGTCACCAGCCTGATCGTGGTGGTGGTGATCATGTTCGGAACGTGGGGGCTGCTGCGCGATTCGCTCGGCCTTGCGATGAACGCGGTGCCCGAAAAAATCGATGTCGATCGGGTGGAGGAGCGGCTGGGGCGGCTGGAGGGCGTTTCAGCGGTGCATCATATCCACATCTGGCCGATGAGCACGACGGCGTCGGCGCTCACCGCGCATCTGGTGATGCCGGGCGGGAATCCGGGCGATGCTTTTCTGGTTGCGGCCGCCAAGCTGGTGGAGCACGACTTCGGCATCAGCCACGCCACCTTCCAGGTCGAAACCGGCGATGCCTGCCCGGACGACGAGTGCGGGCCTTCAGCGCTTTCCCGCTAGGCAGCGTCGCCCGTATCGGTGACGCTTGGATCGCGGAAGCGCAGGCGGGCGAATTCATAGACCTGATGCCCGACCAGATCGAGCTGGCGCGCGGCGCCCTCGTCGGTGCACTTGCCGTCCTTGAAGATGCCGCCGACGCTGTTGATCGCCGCACCCAGCGGGGTCGGCCAGCCGCGCAGCGCGTGGACGATGGATCGCAGGGTGGCGAGCGTGCTGCCGGTCGCCTGCCAGCCATAGGCCGTGACGATCAGGCCCACCGGCACGCCGTCGAGATAGACGCGCGGGTCTTTCGCGGTCTCCTCGAGGAAGTCGATCGCATTCTTGACGAGGCCGGAAATCGTGCCGTGATAGCCTGGGCTCGCGATGATGACGCCATCCGCCGCGCGAACCGCTTCCACCAGGCGCTTGCCGACGTCTGATTCGGCGGTGCCCGGCGCTGAATAATGCGGCAGCGTCACCAGATCCGCGCCGCCGAACATTTCCGTCCGCGCGCCGGCCTTTTCCGCCGCCGCCAGCGCCAGGATCAGCGCCTGCTCGGTCGATGAATCCGCCTTGGTGGCGCCCCCGATGCCAACGATGAATGGCTGTTTGGCGGGGTGATGCGGCATAATGTCTCCTGGGCGCGGTGTCTGCGTGAGGGGCGCTTGCCACAGCATCGCGGCCAAACACAATGGTGCAACCTAACGGAAAGTTTTTTCCGTTATAGCCGGGTGACGTAACGAACGGATCGACTCCGATGCCATTGCCTGCCCGCGTTCACCTGATTGCCGCCGCGCGCCCCAATTTCATGAAGGTGGCGCCGCTCTGGCATGCGCTGACGGCGGCGCCCGATTTCACGCCGGTCATCGTCCACACCGGCCAGCATTATGATGCGGCGATGTCGGACGATATCTTCGCTGATCTGCGCCTGCCGAAGCCCGATCACCATCTCGGCGTCGGTTCGGGCAGCCATGCCGAGCAGACCGGCGGCGTGATGATCGCCTATGAAAAGGTCGCGATGGCGGATCGGCCCGACTGGCTGATCGTTGTCGGCGACGTGAACTCGACCGCCGCCTGCGCGCTGGTCGGCGCCAAGCTGCGCATCCCGACCGTCCATCTCGAAGCCGGCCTGCGCAGCTGGGATCGTGACATGCCGGAGGAGATCAACCGGCTGATGACCGACGTGATCGCTGACGTGCTGTGGACGCCCTCGCCCGATGGCGACGACAACCTCGCCCGCGAAGGCATCTCCGCCGAACGCATCACCCGCGTCGGCAACATCATGATGGACAGCTACGAGCTGGTCCGCCCGGCGATCGAAGCGTGCGGCTGGCCCGCCGAGCTTGGGTTGCAGCCCGGCGGTTACGGCGTCGTCACGCTGCATCGCCCCTCCAATGTCGACGATCCCGCGCAGCTCGCCCGGCTCGTCGATGCGCTGCTCGCGGCGCATGCCCAGGTGCCGCTCGTCTTTCCGGTCCATCCCCGCACGCGTCAGCGGCTGGAGGCGGCGGGCCTTGTCGGCGAGCTGGAGCAGGCGGGCGTCATGCTCACCGGCCCCGCGCCCTATATCCGCTTCATGGCGCTGGTCAGCGGCGCGGCCGCGATCATCACGGACAGTGGCGGCATTCAGGAAGAAACCACCTATCTCGGCATCCCGTGCCTGACACTGCGCGACAACACCGAACGCCCGATCACGATCAGCGAAGGCACCAGCCGTCTGGTGAAGGCGGGCACGCTCGCGGAAACACTCGCGGCCGCCCTCGCCGAACCCCGCTCGGCCCGCAAACGCCCGGAATATTGGGACGGCCACACCGCCGATCGCTGCCTCACCGACCTCCGCGCGCGCCGGGACAGGATCGCGGCGAGGGCGGCGTAGTCGTTAATACAGCCTCGTTGTCATTCCCGCGAAAGCGGGAATCCAGATTTGCAACGCTGCGCTTATCCAAAGGCCGCAACACTGGATTCCCGCCTGCGCGGGAATGACAAAGTGAGGTAACCACCGTTCTTCTTACCGTCATCCCGGGCTCGACCCGGGATCCCGCTTCTTTCTGTCGCTGATTGCGAATCGCCTAATTCAGTCTTGGCTTGTCATTCCCGCGAAAGCGGGGATCCAGCCACGCGCCGATGCGATTTGAATGAGCCGCCGCATCCTTGATTCCTACCTCCGCGTGACGGAAGTCGTGCGGCGGAATTCTTTTGCTGTCCTACAGGTCCTCGCCCATGCAAAGCTTAACCCTATGCCTCTTTATGGAATTCGCCTCGGAATACGCTCACGCTTCAACGCGCAAAAAATCGTGAAATTTCGCTCGCCTCCCGATGCGTTTTTGGTGTGAACCGGGTGTGAACTTTGGCAATCCCAATCCCGCTGTTTCGCCTGCTCTCTTGATGCTCTAGGGCAGGCATATGGTACGCAAACCCCTGCCCGGACTGCCCTCGCGACAGCAGATTCTCGATTTCATCACCGAAAGCCCGACCTCCGCCGGCAAGCGGGAGATTGCGCGCGCGTTCGGGCTTCACGGCGCCGACAAGATCGCGCTCAAGGCGCTGCTCAAGGACATGGCGGACGAGGGGCTGATCGACAGCGCGCCCGGCCGTGCCTTCCACAAGATGGGCGGCGTGCCGAAGGTGACGGTGCTGCGCATCGTCGATGTCGGCGATGACGGGCAGGCGGTGGCCGTGCCCGAGAATTGGCAGGGCGAGGGCGTGCCGCCGAAGCTGCGCGTCGCGGAGAGCCGCAAGCGCAGTGCGCTCGGCGTCGGCGACCGCATCCTCGCGCGCACCGAGGAGAAGGGCAAGGGGTGGCTCGCCCATCCGCTCAAGAAACTGCCGCGCGGCGAGGAGCTGCTGCTGGGCGTGCTCCACAGGGAGGGCGATCGCCTCTGGCTGAAACCGGTCGACAAGAAGGAGCGGCGCGATCTGCCGGTGTCCGATGCCGGCGATGCCGAGGTTGGCGATCTCGTGCTGGCCGAGAAGGCCGGCCGCCCGCCGCGCATCACCGCGCGTGTCACCGAGCGGCTGGGCGATCCCTTCGCGCCGCGCAGCTTCAGCCTCGTCGCCATTCACAAGTTCAACATCCCCAATGTGTTTTCGGAAGAGGTGCTCGAGGAAGCGGCGCGGGTGGCGAAATTGCCGCTAAATCCTCCCCGAAACGGGGAGGGGGACCATCCGAAGGATGGTGGAGGGGGGACTTCACCGGACGCAGCGATTGGGGCAAATCCCCCTCCACCGCTCGTTGAGCAGTCCCCCTCCCCGTACCGGGGAGGATCGCGGGAAGACCTCCGTCACCTCCCAATCGTTGCGATCGATCCGGCCGACGCGCGTGACCATGACGATGCGGTGTGGGCCGAGCCGGATGGCGATCCGGACAACAAGGGCGGTTTCCGCGCCATCGTCGCGATCGCCGATGTCAGCTTCTACGTCCGCTCCGATAGCGCGCTGGACCGCGAGGCACGCAAGCGCGGCAACAGCGTCTATTTCCCGGATCGGGTCGTGCCGATGCTGCCGGAAATATTGTCGGCCGACATCTGCTCGCTGAAGGAGGGTGAGGACCGTGCCGCGCTCGCCTGTCACCTCACGATCAGCGCCGCGGGCAAGATCGTTGGCTTCCGTTTTACCCGCGCCATCGTGCGGATCGCCGCGAATATCGCCTATGAGGACGCGCAGGCGATGATTGATGGGAAAAAGCCCTCTCCCCTTCAGGGGAGAGGGTTGGGAGTGGGAGAGTCCGGCCAGCTACCTTCTCCGACCGACGTCCCCCACCTCCCGGCCTCCTCCCCTCAAGGGGAGGAGGAGATTTTGGCCGCCCTCCACCCCCTCTGGGCCTGCTGGGCGGCGCTCGCGAAGGCGCGCGACAATCGCAAGCCGCTCGATCTCGATCTGCCCGAGCGGCGCATCGTGCTGGACGAGAAGGGCAGGGTGGCCTCCGTCGCCCCGCGTGATCGGCTGGATGCCCACCGGCTGATCGAGGACTTCATGATCGCCGCGAATGTCGCGGCTGCCAAGGCGCTGGAGGCGAAGAAGGCGCCGTGCATGTACCGCGACCATGAACCGCCGAGCCGGGAAAAGCTGGTCGCGCTCAAGGAATATCTCGCCACGTTCGGGATCGAGCTGGCGCTGGGGCAGGTCATCCGGCCCGAAACGTTCAATCACGTGATCGCGCGGATCGAGGATGACAATGCTCGGCCGCAGATCATGGAAGCGATCCTGCGCAGCCAGACCCAGGCCTATTATGCGCCCAAGAATGCCGGCCATTTCGGGCTGGCGCTCGGCAGCTACGCGCATTTCACCTCGCCGATTCGCCGCTACGCCGATCTGCTTGTCCACCGCTCGCTCGTCGATGCCTATGGACTGGGAGACGGCGCGCTGACCAGGGCGGAATCCGAACAGATGGTCCAGCTGGGCGAGCGGATCAGCCAGGCTGAGCGCCGAGCTATGGAGGCGGAGCGCGAGACGGTCGACCGCTATGTGGCGGCCTATCTGTCCACGCGGGTCGGCGAGATTCTGCCGACCCGGATTACCGGGGTGCAGCCTTTCGGGTTTTTCGCCACGGTGGAGGATCTGGGCGGCGACGGCCTGGTGCCGGTCTCGACCCTTGGCATCGAGCGTTTTCGTTATGACGAGGCGTCGCGCGCCCTGATTGGCGAGGATAGTGGGGAGACCTACCGCATCGGACAGCAGATTCCCCTGCGTCTGGTCGAGGCCAATCCGGTTTCGGCGTCGCTGCGATTCGAGTTGCCGGAAGGCGCCAATCATATGCCATTCCGGCGCGGCGGGGATCGCCGCGACCGCCGCCCGACCGGCAGACGCGGACGCCCGCCCAATATCCGTCATCGCGGCCGCTGACTGACCGGCAGTTCGGCAATAAGCGTTGCTGTCTGCAACTCGCCGGGCTAATCCCGCTCCAGATAATTGACGGAGCGAGATGGTGACTGAGCATGGTGGGCCGGAGGACGGCGATCTGGTGAAGCCGCCAGCAAAGGTCGCGGTACCTGAGCCGGTCGCGGAGGCGATCCGCACGCTGATCCGCTGGGCGGGCGACGATCCCGAGCGCGAAGGGCTGATCGATACGCCCAAGCGCGTGGCGCGCGCGTGGAAGGAATATTGCCAGGGCTATGGCGAAGACCCCGCCAGCCATCTCGCCCGCCAGTTCGAGGAAGTCGGCGGCTATGACGAGATTGTCCTGCTGCGCGACATTCCGTTCCAGTCGCATTGCGAGCACCACCTGGCGCCTATTATCGGCAAGGCGCACATCGCCTATCTGCCGGATCAGCGCGTGGTCGGCATCTCGAAGCTGGCGCGGGTGCTCCATGGCTTCGCGCGCCGGCTGCAGATTCAGGAGCGGCTCACCGCCGAGGTCGCCGATTGCATCTGGGACAATCTTCATCCCCAGGGCGTCGCGGTGGTGATCGAGGCAAGCCATGCCTGCATGACCGCGCGGGGGGTCCGCACGCCCGGCGTAAGCATGACCACCAGCCGCATGATGGGCGTCTTCCGCGAGGACGAACGCAGCCGCAAGGAAGTGCTGAGCCTGATGGGCCTGGGGTGAAATTGGTTTCGGCCAATATTGCTCAATTTTGAGGAAAGACCTATCCGCGCAAACAGCTGTCCAGCCCGGATCGTTTCACCACGCCCGTGCGGCCGGCGATCTTGTTGCCATGGCGGAGCGTGAAGCCGCGGGGAGCGACGGCGGCGCGTTTCTTGGGGAGGGGAAGCACCGCGGCGATCCGGCCCGCCTCGGTCGCCGAGAGATGCGAGGCGTCGTGCTTGAAATAGCGCATTGCGCCGGCATTGACGCCATAGGTGCCGATTCCGGTCTCCGCTACGTTCAGATAGACCTCCATGATCCGGTACTTGCCCCAGATCAGCTCGATCAGCACGGTGAACCAGGCTTCCAGCCCCTTGCGGAAAAAGCCGCCGCCTTGCCAGAGGAACACGTTCTTGGCGGTCTGCTGGCTGATGGTCGATCCGCCCCTGATCCGCTTGCCGCGCTCATTATCCTTCATCGCCTGCTGGATCGCGGCGAAGTCGAAGCCGTTGTGGCGGCAGAAATTCCAGTCTTCTCCGCCAATCGCAGCGCGCGGCATGTCGGGATCGATCCGCGAGAGCGGCATCCAGTCCTTGGTAAGTCCGCGCCCGGCCACCACGTCGCCGATCATCGTCCAGGTAATCGGCGGTGGAATGAAACGGTAGATCACCGCCATCAGCAAGGACAGCGCGATGAAGATACCGATCAGGCGGAAAAACCAGCCGATGATGTAACGCGGTGATGACCGCAAAGCCCCCAATGCCATGCTTGATGCTTAGCGGGAGCAAGCCCGCCCGTTCAAGTGGGATCGACGCAAAACAAAACGCCGGCGTCGATGTGACGCCGGCGTTGATTGATGCGGTATTAGGTAAGGTAGTTCAGCCAAGCTGCGGAATGAGGCGCTTGTCGCCGGCAATGCGCATCATCGCCTTTTGCAGCTTGTCGAACGCTCTCACCTCGATCTGGCGAACCCGCTCGCGACTGACGCCGTACACCTGGCTCAACTCCTCCAGCGTCTTAGGCTCCTCCGCGAGGCGCCGTTCGACCAGGATATGTTTTTCCCGGTCGTTGAGCGCGTTCATCGCCTCGAGCAGCATGCCGTGGCGAACGTTCTTTTCTTCTTCATCGGCGAGCGCCTGATCCTGCAATGGTGAGTCATCCACCAGCCAATCCTGCCACTGGCCCTCGCCATCCTCGCGCATGGGCACGTTGAGCGATGTGTCGCCGCCCATCGCCATGCGACGGTTCATGGATGTGACCTCTTCTTCGGTCACCCCCAGGTCGGTCGCGATCTTGGCGAGATCTTCCGCCTTCAGATCGCCGTCCTCGAACGCGTCGAGCTTGGATTTCATCCGCCGCAGGTTGAAGAACAGCTTCTTCTGCGCGGCGGTGGTGCCCATTTTCACAAGGCTCCACGAACGCAGGATGAACTCCTGCATCGACGCGCGGATCCACCACATCGCATAGGTCGCCAAGCGGAAACCACGATCGGGCTCGAACTTCTTCACGCCCTGCATCAGGCCGATATTCCCTTCGGAAATCAGCTCCGACACCGGAAGCCCATAACCCCGGTAACCCATCGCGATCTTGGCGACGAGGCGGAGGTGTGACGTTACCAGCTGCGCCGCCGCTTCGGGGTCGCCATGCTCCTGAAAGCGTTTCGCCAGCATATATTCCTGTTCGGGTGCCAGAATCGGAAACTTCCGGATCTCGGACAGATAGCGGTTGAGGCTCTGTTCCCCACCAAGTGCGGGAATCGTCGCCGGGACATTCTTGCCGCTTGCCATGATCTCTTCACTCCCTTCCCGGAACGACTCAAAAGTGCGTTCCGAATTGAAACCTTTATAGCGCAAGATTCATGAATATGCGCTGCATATCGTCAGGAATCTTACTATCAAAGGCTAAAGCCTCGCTTGTGATCGGATGGATGAAGCCCAAATACGCAGCATGCAATGCCTGCCGCCGAAAGCCAAGTTCATCCAATAACGCTTTATGTGCCTTGCGGGTCCGCCCATAGACGGGATCGCCGATGAGCGGGTGCCCGATCGAGGCCATATGCACCCGTACCTGATGGGTGCGCCCGGTTTCAAGCCTGCATTCCACCAGCGCCGCGTCGCGAAGCGGGGATAGCAGGCGATAATGCGTCACCGCGCGTTTGCCTCGTCCCTCCTGCTGGATCGCGATCTTGTGGCGATTGGCGGAGGATCGGCCCAGTGGCGCGTCGATCGTACCAGCCGGAGGATTTGGCAAGCCGGAAACGATCGCGCGATAACGCCGGTCGATGCTGTGCTTCGCGAACTGCGCGGCCAGCCCGATATGGGCCGGATCGCTCTTCGCGGCGATCATCAGGCCGGATGTGTCCTTGTCGATACGATGGACGATGCCTGGCCGCTCTACCCCGCCGATACCCGACAGACTGCCGGCACAATGATGAAGCAAGGCATTGACCAATGTTCCGTCCGCGTTGCCTGCGGCGGGATGGACGACGAGCCCGGCAGGCTTGTCGATCACGATCAGATGTTCGTCCTCGAATATGATATCGAGCGGGATATCCTGCGCTTCGTTGTGGGCGGGTGCGGGTTGCGGCACGTGAACGCTGTAAACGAGGCCCGGCGCTACTTTCGTCGCGGGATCGCGTACCGCGCCGCCCGTTTCCGATACGACATTGCCTGCGGAGATCAGCGCCTTGAGCCGTTCACGCGACAGCGTCGGCAAGGCAACGGCAAGTGCCCTGTCGAGACGCCATCCGACCGCCTCCGCCGGCATCACTGCCCGTGCTATCGACTCCCCCCTGTCCATCGCATTAGAAAGTGGCGATGAATGTGGCCATATCAAGGGCATTACTCGATCAAATTCTTGCGCACGCGGAAGGAAATCCAGGCGAGGAGGTTTGCGGCCTGCTTTTCGGTAACAGGCATCTCATCACCGGGGTTCAGGCGACCGCAAACGTGGCAGCTGACGCAAAGCGAACGTTCGAAGTGGATCCTGCGGCACTGATCGCCGCGCATCGGGCATCCCGTGCTGGAGGCCCGAACATTCTCGGCCATTATCATTCACATCCCGGCGGACGTGCGGATCCATCCGTGCGGGATGCAGATGCCGCCATGGCGGGAAGCCTTTGGCTGATTGTTGCGCGGGGGGGGGTGGCGTTGTTCGAGGGCGTGATAGATGGTCCGATCCACGGGCGGTTCCGTCGTGTTGGCCTGACGATCACCCAAGACCGGGTTGCGCAAGCGCCTCGCCATCGTCACAAGGGCACGCGAAAGCGTATTTAGGCAGGGATAATCTGGAATGGCCAATCACAGTGTCGAGTTCGCAAGCCTGTTGTGTTCGCGCCTCTGTCACGACCTGTTGAGTCCCGTGGGCGCGCTGAACAACGGCATCGAGCTGCTGGCCGATGAGACCGATCCTGAAATGCGCAATCGTTGCATGGAATTGCTTGCGGAAAGCGCGCGGGCTTCCGCGAACAAGCTGAAATTCTTTCGCCTCGCATTCGGCGCGGCCGGGGGATTTGCGGAAAATGTCGACACCCGCGAAGCCAAGGGGGCGATCGAAGGCCTTTTCGGAACTGACGGCCGTATCCAGCTCGGGTGGCTGGTGTCGGAAACCTCGATGTCCAAGGGTGCGATCAAGATCCTGCTTAATCTGGCGCTGATCGCCGGGGATGCGCTTGTCCGCGGCGGAAGGCTTGATGTCGGCGCGGAGGGCGGCGAAATCGTCATTCGCGCGGAAGGACCCAGGCTCGTCCTTGATCCCGAATTGCGGAACGCATTGCTTGGCAGCCTTGGCGAGGATGGCATCACGCCCCGTGCTGCGGCCGCCTGGCTCGTACACAGTCTTGCCACGGAAATGAAAGGCGAGATCCAGATCATGGAGCCGGAAGAGGGTGTCTTGATGTTTGGAGCTGCACTGCCCCGCGCCTGATACGCCGCGCGGGCAGCGCTAACTGTTCCTTTACCACGAGCGTGCGAAAGCGGTGGGAATTAGCCCGCGCCGGGGGAAAAGGACTCATGGACGATCTTCTCGTCGACTTCATTACTGAAACACGTGAAACACTCGAAACTTTGTCGAGTGAAATCGTTGCCTGGGAATCTTCGCCTTCAGATCGAACGCGACTCGATTCGATCTTCCGTTTCGTTCATACTGTGAAAGGAAGCTGCGGCTTCCTGAATCTCCCGCGTCTCGAAAAATTGAGTCACGCAGCAGAAGACGTGCTGGCGGACTGCCGGGCTGAACGCCGTAAACCGGACGCAGCGCTTGTAACTGCCGTGCTATTGGTGATCGATCGCATTTCGGAAGTCACGAACGCGCTGGAGAGTGGCGAGAGTGTGCCCGATCACGACGACGCTGTCCTGATCGCGGCGCTGGCGCCGGGCGGTGGCGTGGAAGTCGTTGCCGTCGAAGAGGAAGTCGCGCCGTCCGCGGTTGTCGCAAACACTGCGCAAAAGGGCATGTCACGCAGCATTCGCCTCCCGGTCGATCTGCTCGATCGAATGATGGCCGGCGTGTCCGACATGGTGTTGGCGCGTAACGATCTTTCACGCAGGCTGCGCGATAGTGGCGGCGAACCCATTATCGATGCGGCGTTCGAGCGTCTTTCCGTCTGTATCGCGGAAATGCGGGATTCCATTACCCGCACGCGTATGGCGCGGATCGAAAACCTCTTTTCTGCTCTTCCCCGCATGGTGCGCGATCTGACGGCTGAGCTTGGCAAGCAGGTCACGCTGGAAATAGATGGCGGCGACGTCGAGCTGGACCGCGAAATGATCGAAATGATCCGCGATCCGCTGACCCACATCGTTCGCAATGCGATCGATCATGGCATCGAAATGCCGGACGAGCGGCTGAAGGCCGGGAAATCTCCAACCGGCCGGCTGCGTGTGTCGGCTCGCCAGGCGGGTAACCAGATCGTCATCGAGGCGATCGACGACGGCAGGGGCATCAATGCCGACAAGCTGGTCGAAAAGGCGATCGCGAACGGCATGCTCACCGAGGAAAAAGCCGCGACGATGAGCTTGCAGAACAAGCTTCACCTGATCTTCGCGGCCGGCCTGTCCACGGCCAAGGCAGTAACATCCGTTTCCGGCCGTGGCGTCGGCATGGATGTGGTGCGCGCCAACGTCGAGCGGATCGGCGGGCTTGTCGATATCGACAGCAAGCTGGGGCAAGGGCTTCGCCTCAGCCTGAAAGTGCCTTTGACGCTTACGATCATCCCTGCGCTAACCGTAAGCGCCGGCGGAACGCATTTCGCGATCCCGCGCTCCGCTATTGAGGAACTTGTTCGCGTCAGCAGCGGTTCGGCTCATCTGGGTGAGCTTGGCGGCGCGAAGATGGTCAACATCCGCGGCCGCCGCCTGCCAGTGGTCATGCTCGCGAATTTCCTGAAACTGAATTCCACCTGCGCTGACTCCGAGCTTACAATGGTCGTCCTCAAGCCGGCAGGCGGCGATCACTACGCGCTGGCCGTCGATGCCGTCCATGACCACGAAGAGCTTGTCGTCAAGCCTGCCGCTCCGGCGCTCATGGCGACGGGGATCTACGCGGGCACGACTTTGCCCGACAACAGTCATCCCATGTTGTTGCTTGATCCCGCTGGTATCGCGCAGTCCGCCCATATCATCGGAGAAGCCGGAAATATCGAGGATATCGAACCCGAGACCGCAATCGCGGTCGATGAATGCGCGCCGACCTTGCTGTTCCGTGATCTCGATGGCGCGGAGCGGGCCATCCGTCTCGATCTGGTGGAGCGCATCGAAGAGATTCCAGCGAGCGCGGTGAGCCATATCGCCGGACGCATGCGGGTATCCTATGATGAGCGCATCATCCCTCTGATGAGTTGCGGCGTACCGTCGCAGCAGGATCGTTATCGCATCCTGCGGATGACCGACGGACTGCACAGCATCGTCTACGCCATTTCCGAAGTGATCGACATCGTTGCCATGGATTTCACGTGCGAGCGTGCCCTGGCGCCGGGGTTGATTGCCGGTGTCGCGCTGATCGATGGCCGCCCTGTCGAGCTGATCGATACGTTCTGGCTGTTTTCCGAGGCCGCACGAGAGGCGGTCGGCCCCGCGCATCCGCCCCTCTGCCTGCTCACCGATGCGGACGATCCCTGGTCCCGTCAGGTATTGCTGCCTTTGCTGAGAACCGCGGGATATCGCGTGACCTTCTCCGGAGCCGAAGATGCCGACGATGCCGATGTCGCCATCGCCATTGGTGATGGCCTCGCGGATCTGAATTCCGAAAGTGCAGCTGTTCGCACCATCCGGTTGAGCACCGATCCCGAACAACAAGGCGGGGATACTATCTATCGCTATGATCGCGACGCGCTGCTCGACGCGCTCAATGCAAGTGCGAAACACAAAAGGAGAGCCGCATGAGCGCTCTGTACCTGATTGTTACAATCGCGGGCCAGCGCGTCGCCCTGCCGGCCGCAACCGTGGAGTCGGTCGTCGAAATCGATGAAGTGGAGCCGGTGCCGTTGGTGGCGTCCCACGTTGCGGGGCTATTCGCCCTGCGCAGCCGCGTGATGACTGTTATCGACAGCAACGCATCGGTCGGCGCTGCTCCCTTTGATCGGTCGGGACACGCAGAAGCGGTGATCGTTAACTGCGACGGCCATGGCTACGCCATCCTTGTCGAGAACGTCGATGATGTGATCGAGCCGTTGGCGGGTGTCGTGCAGTCGCGCGCCGTTCTCTCTCCAGGTTGGGCGCGCGTCGCTCTCGGGACGATAGAAATCGATGGCGAAGCATTGCTCGTGGTCGATCCGGAGGCGCTCGTCTCCGGGCAGCAATTGGTCGCCGCCGCCTGACATTTTGAGCAGTCGTTAACCGGCCGCTTACATCTTGCGAATATAGAATTCAGCACGCCCTGCGAAAAGGTCTTACCCATGAAAACCTGTTTGATTGTCGATGACTCCAAAGTGATACGCAAGGTTGCGCGCCACATTCTGGAATCCCTTCAATTTTCAGTCGAAGAAGCTGGAGATGGTGCAGAAGCGATGACGCAGTGCGAATCTTCCGTACCCGACGTAATTCTGCTCGATTGGAACATGCCCGTGATGAACGGCATGGAATTCCTGAAAGCACTCGGACAGAGCACGATCTCGCCTCGGCCGAAGGTCGTCTTCTGCACGACCGAGAACGGAACGGCGCATATTCGGGCGGCGATCGAAGCGGGAGCGGACGAGTATGTCATGAAGCCGTTCGATCGCGATACGCTTGAGAGCAAGCTCCAGACCGTAGGCGCTTGTTAAGGTAAACCATAGTGGCAAGCACTGGGCTTAACTATGCAGCGCCCGAGGAACGGGCCGTCGGCGCGCCGATTCGTCTGTTGATCGTCGATGATTCGATGGTCGCGCGAACGGTATTTGCGCGCATGCTCGAGCCCCGTCGCGAGTTCGCGATTGTTGGTTCGGTTGCGGACGCCGCCCAGGCGCTTGAAGTCGTCCGCCAACAGAAGGTCGATGTTGTTCTGCTTGATCTCGAGATGCCGGGGATGAACGGGCTTGAGTTGCTGCCCCAGCTCTTGCTGGAAAGCGACGGAGCACGCGTACTTGTCGTTTCCTCCAGCGCGGCTGAAGGTGCCACGGCTACCGTGCAGGCGTTAGCCCTTGGCGCTGCGGATACGCTGCAAAAGCCGGGCGGCGCAAATTTCGTTGGCCGCTTCGCCGATACCCTGGCGGACCGCCTCATCCGCATCGCGGCGACCAAGTGGATGCGACCCACCATGCCGGTTGCGGAAAATCCGACAAAGCCGGCAGCGATCATCAGGGAACCGATAGAATGTCTTGCGATCGGCGCGTCGACAGGTGGTCTGCACGCTCTGACCGAACTTTTGCGCAATCTGCCTGAGACATTTACCGCACCGATATTGATTACGCAGCATTTGCCTGCCGACTTCATGCCTTATTTTGCCGATCAGATGCAAACGATCGCGCGGCGCCCCACGGCGGTCGCACGGGAGGGTGACAGGCTGGTGCCGGGCACAATCCTGGTTGCACCCGGCGAAGGGCATATTCGCATGGTCCGGATGGGCGGCGACGTTCGTATTCGCCTTGATCATGCAGTGGCAGCCACGAGATGTATGCCGTCCGTCGATCCCATGTTCGAATCGCTTGCCGCGATCTTTGGCGTCCGCGGGCTTGCCGTGGTATTAAGCGGAATGGGTCGGGACGGGACGATTGGCGCACGCTCGGTAGCGGACGTCGGCGGAGAAATATTGGTGCAGGATCCCGAAACCTGCGTCGTGTGGGGCATGCCCGGTTCCGTATCGGAGGCCGGGCTGGCGTCTGCCATCCTTACGCCGGCGAAGATCGCCAAACGTATCATGGTCCGTGCTGGAGGTCATAAATGGAATTGAGCCCGCTGGCTGTTCGCGTCTTTGGCGAATTGCTCGAATCCCGTACCGGCCAGCAGCTTGCTGACAATCGCTTGTGGCGTGTTGATACGGCGCTGCAGCCGCTGCTTCGCGAACATGGCGTGGAATCGCTGGAAGCGCTCGCGACGGCCGCTTCCTCCGGCAGCAACGCGCGGCTGGGCGACGCCATTGCCGAAGCGCTGTTGAATCATGAGTCTTTCTTTTTCAGGGACCCGCCAGCGTTTACGCAACTGACGGAACTCATCGCCAGCCGCTTTCATTCCGCGCGTCAGCACGAACGGCGTCTGCGTATCTGGAGCTCGGGCTGCTCGACTGGCCAGGAAGTTTACTCGCTGGCAATCAGCTTTGCCGAACAGTCCCATCTCTGGGACGGCTGGACCATCGATATCCTCGGAACGGACGTTTCCCGCACTGCCGTGGATCGCGCAAAGACGGGCATCTACAGCCAGTTCGAGATACAACGCGGACTTCCCGTCCGCCAGATGCTTCGCTGGTTCGAGTCGAAGGACGAAGATTGGCATGCGTCGACTGATCTTCGCCAGCGCGTGCGCTTTCAGCTGCAGAGCCTGCTCGATCCGGCCCCGATGGGCGCGCCGTTCGATGTGATCCTGTGCCGCAATGTCCTCCTGTATTTCTCCGGAAAGGTTCGCACCGGCGTATTCGAACATCTTCATAAAGGGATCGCTTCAGACGGCATCCTGATGCTCGGCGCGGGAGAGACTGTTCTGGGGCAAACATCGTTGTTCGAGTCCGATCCGGAGTCGCGCGGTTTATACCGTCCCGTGGTCAAAGAGCGCCAATCCAAGGCAGCGTAGCATCGAACCGCTTGACGCCGGGTCTGTGTCAGGCGGAATGAAGTGATGATCGATTGCCCCTCGCCAAATTGGGACGAGCGCAAGCTGCCCATCACATTGCTTGTACTCCACTACACCGGCATGTCCGATACGGCGGCGGCGATTGCACGTCTGACCGATCCCGAGGCCAAGGTTTCCAGCCATTATCTGATCGCAGAGGATGGGGAGGTTGTGCGGCTCGTCCCCGAAGAAAAACGCGCCTGGCACGCGGGCCGCTCCTACTGGCGTGGAATCGAGGACGTGAATTCCGCCAGCATCGGTATCGAACTGGTCAATCCCGGCCATGAATATGGCTATCGCCCGTTTCCCGAAGCGCAGATGTCGGCGTTGATCCTCCTGATGGACGGTATTGTCGGGCGATATAGCATCACGCGCGGCAATATCGTGGGGCATTCCGACGTGGCTCCGGCGCGTAAACTGGACCCGGGAGAGCTGTTCGACTGGGAACGTCTGGCCAAGCTGCGGCTCGCGCTGCCACGGCCGTTCAAATATCTGGTTGACCCTGGATGGACCGATGGAGGGTTTCTGCTGGCGCTTGAGCGTTTTGGCTATGAGGTGACCGACGGGCCGGCGGCCGTTCGCGCTTTCCAGCGCCGTTACCGTCCGGAAACGATCGATGGCGTCATCGATGGGCATTGTCGCGCCATCCTGCTCTCCTTGCTGACCGGCGGGGACAAGGGGGCGGCTTTGCGCGAAGGCTGACGAACCGTGGACCAGGCTCGACTTTGATCAGGATCGCAGGAGCTAATAGCTGTCATGGTCGAATTCGGCTCCAGGCCGCGCCATCGCCAGAGCGCTCGGGTAATCAGGCGCGAAACGAGGTGTACCCGGCAAGCGTTCGATGCCTTCATGATCCAGCATGTCGCGTACCGTGGGCTGGACGCCCGACAGGATCACCGCGCTGCCATTGGCATGGGCACGCTTCAGGAAATCGCCGAGCGCGGCAGCGCCGCTACTATCCAGCCACGGGACCAGCTCGAGCCGCAGGACAATGACGCGGGGCATCTCGCCAATCCGCTTGAGTGCTTCGAGAAGATCGCTTGTCACACCAAAGAACAGCGGGCCGTTGATCCGAAAAACCTCGACGCCCTGGGGCAGGGTTTCGCGCTGTTCAGGATCTTCACCGATCTCGGACGATCCGCTGGTGATGGTCACCGTTTCGCTCATCCGCGCCAGGAAAGTGAGCGCCGCCAGCGTGACGCCGACACCGATCGCGACCGTGAGGTCGACCATCACCGTCAGCCCGAAGGTGATCAGCAGGATTGCCCGCTCACTTGACCGCACCCGCAGGAGTGCGACGAAGTGTCCGGCCTCGCTCATCCCCCACGCCACCATCAGCAGGACCGCCGCCAGCACCGCCATCGGCACCAGCCGCATCAGGTCGCTCGCCGTCAGGACGAATAGCAGGAGGAACAAGGCGTGAAAAATGCCCGCGAACGGCGTGCCGGCGCCCGCGCGGACATTTGTCGCCGTCCGCGCGATCGCGCCGGTTGCTGGCAACCCGCCGAACAGGGCGGACGCGATATTGGCGACGCCCTGCCCGACCAGTTCCTGGTTGGGGCGATGCTGAAATCCGGTCATCCCGTCGGCTACCACCGCCGAAAGCAGCGCCTCGATCCCGGCGAGGAAAGCAATCGTGAAGGCCGAGGGCAACAGGGCTTGAACCTTCGCCAGCGACAGCGCCGGCAGGGAAGGGGCCGGCAGGCCGATGGCCATGTTGGGAAATCGCACGCCGATGGTATCGACCGGCAATTTGAGCAAGGCGACGGCAGCGGCCACCAGCACGATGACAATCAGATAGCCGGGAAGTTTTGGAGCAAACTTGCGTACGCCGATCAGCAGGAACAGTGCCCCAACACCGACTGTTGCCGTTACGGGATCGATCGTGGCTAGCAAGCGTGCGGCACCCGTTGCATGATCCGTCAGCCCACCCGACAGTGGTGCACCGCGCAGCCCCAGAAAATCCCGGATCTGGCTTGACGCGATGATGACGGCGATCCCCGCGGTAAAGCCGGTGACGACCGGATGCGGAACGAACCGGATCAACCGCCCGAAGCCCGAATAGCCCGCGACGATCAGGATCAACCCCGCCATCAGGGTGGCAAGCAGCAGGCCATCATAACCATGCCTGGCGATGATGCCGTACACCACTACCACGAAAGCGCCGGTCGGCCCGCCGATCTGGACGCGCGAGCCTCCGAGCACCGAAATCAGCAGCCCGGCGACGATCGCTGTGATCAGACCCTTATCGGGCGAAGCGCCGGACGCAATCCCCAGCGCCATTGCCAGCGGCAATGCGACGATGGCCACGGTCAGGCCGGCGATTACGTCTCGCCTGAGCTGGCGCTGGCCATAGCCTTCGCGGAGCACGGTGACGAGCTTGGGAACGAATGCCGGGCTCACCGAGGTCTCCGGGCATTTTCCGGGAGCGCGCGCTGGAAACGGTGGGGAAAGGTCCTGAGGCCGGTCATGACCGCAGTCGCACGCCGCGGCCTCCCCCCTGGCTCACACCCCCCCCACCTATGAGTTCAATCCCGGCAGCTTCGAGCGCATCGACAAGCTTGATCAGGCTGTCGACATTACCCCGGATCGTGTCTTCCGATGCCTCCATGCGCTGGATCGTCGGCACAGACAGACCCGCCATTTCTGCGAGCACGCGCTGGTCGATGGCGAGCAAGGCGCGGGCGGCGCGAATTTGTCCGGACGTGATAATAGCCTTAATCCTGATATCTAAAACATCAATATGAATGTATCATAATGCCGTTTGGATATCCACTCTTATGTGTTTCCCGGCCGCCCGATTTGCGCTAGGCACGAACCGCCAGAGGGTCGGGCGGCCGCCGGTATCGCTTGCGATGCGGGAGGAAAGTCCGGGCTCCATAGAGTAAAGGTGCCGGGTAACGCCCGGCGGGGGCAACCCCAGGGAAAGTGCCACAGAAAACAAACCGCCCAGACCATCCGGTCTAAGCCTTCGGGCAGGCAAGGTCGAAACGGTGCGGCAAGAGCGCACCGCGCCTCCGGTAACGGAGGCGGCAGGGCAAACCCCACCTGGAGCAAGACCGAATAGGGACGGCATATGGGCCTGCTCGGCTCCGTCGTCCGGGTTGGTTGCTTGAGGCCGGCGGCAACGCCGGTCCTAGAGGAATGGTCGCCCATCCAGCTTTGCTGGTGGACAGAACCCGGCTTACAGACCCTCTGGCTATTTCCTGGAACCCCGCAGACGTGATGTCAGGCCGCCGATTGGATTGTGCGACTAGCCAAGTGATTGATTTGCAATAACCCTTCTCCAAAAGTTCACACTTGGTTCACACCAAAAATGCACTGGAATGACGACTAGGGTCTGCACCCTGATTCTAGTTGGTCGAAACGCACTCCAGGGGCTGGGAATATAGCAAAGCGCGTTTGCAACCGGCGCGTGCCCTCACCCAGCTCCAACTAGGCGGCATGCCGCCAAAGTCCGCGTAACCCTCTCTCCCAACGGGAGAGGGGATCTGGGATCGACGATCATCGACGATGGTAAAGAGCCGGATACGGTGATGGCAGAATGCGGCGGTGTAGGAAATAGGATCAGCAAGGTCTGGATGCGACCTAAAAACTCATGGAAATCCGCCGAAGGGCTACGGGCGTCCTAGGGTCAGGACCTATTAATCGCATGGACGTGACAGAGGCTCAAAGGCACCGTGGCAAGGCGGGAGCGCAGGCAGATAGCGGCGCTATCTGCCAAACGACCAACGCCGCCACGGCGCCTTTGAGCCCTGCCCTCCGGGTGGCGATATGCAGGCCCGTGGCAGCGTCGCGGCGGCTCGACGGGGGGCAGGCCCCGCCTTCGCCACCGCTCCTTGCCACAAACCCGCATATCACCATCACGCTCCATGTGATTAATAGATCCTGACCCTAACTATTTTCTTCGAACTACCACCTCCGCAATTTCATAGGTTACTTGCACACCATTTTCATGTGAATGCTCCAGTAGGGCGACGGCCTTGCGCAGCGATTTTGACGGCTGAGGTTCAGCGGACTGCCACGCTGTGTCGGCACCGATCGCCTTGAGGCCGCGCAAAAATGCCATCCCGTCCGGGTGCACGGCGGTCAGCGGATAGATGTTTATCTCCATCCCGCAATTCTCCGGGCAGGATGCTCTCATGGCGTCGGCTGTCGGATAATCGCGGGTCGAGATCGTCCGGCCTGCGTCACGCTCGGCAGTGCGCCATTCCACGAAGGTGCCCGCGGCTAGCGTTGTGAAAACCAGCCATCCCCCGGGTGCGAGCATCGCTTGAAATCGTGCGATTGATAGTTGGAGATCGTCGAACCATTGGAAGGCGAGGCTTGAGGCGATCAAGCCATAACCACCGTCAGGGGCCACTTCCGGCTGTTCACCGTCAATCGTAGCATAGCGCAATGTTGGCTTTTCGCCGATCCGTAGCCTGACGCGATCGACCATGGTGGGAGCGATATCGCTTATCGTGAGCTTGAGGTCGGGCCGCCGTTCCAGGATCGCTTCGGTCAGAAAGCCGGTCCCGCAGCCAATCTCCCACGCAGGCAAGGCGAGGTCGATATCCAGGCCAGCGATTCGTTGGGCGAGACGCTGAGCGACAATTTTCTGGACATGCGCGTGGCTGTCATAATGTTCGGCGCGATCAAAGGCACGGATGATCTGCGTTTTACGGTCAACGGACATGTGCGGCCCTTAGACCAGCTTTTCCAAAGAGAGAATGTTTGCGTCGGGTGGTGTTTGCCATGGTTCGTTCAGGCCTTTCGCGCTAGAAGGGCGGGATGGCCCGCACTTCATCACGCTCGAACGACTGGGGATTTCCCCGCTGGCGCGCTTATGGCGCCGATAGTGCCGCGACCAAGATTCGCATCTGTGACCGGCATGGATGCACGGAACCCGGTAACTGCCCGGCCCCAAAGTCGCCTAACAGTCCGGAGCGCTGGTATTTTTGTGAGTCACATGCTGCCGAATACAACCGCGGCTGGGATTATTTCCAGGGGTTGTCCGCCGAGGAGGCCGCTGCGCGCGAAGCGGATGAGCGCCGTACCGCCAATGGATATACCGGCGCGTCGCACTATGCCTGGGGCGGGGCAGGGGACGGTTCGCGCTCCCGTGACGAAATGCGGGCGCTGGAAGTGCTCGACCTCGAAAGTGATGCGACCTTCGATCAGATCAAGGCCGCGTGGCGCCGTCTTGCCAAAGCCAACCATCCAGACGTCATGCCCCGTGATGCGGAAGCGGCCAAGCGCTTCCAGGCGATCCAAACTTCCTATGAAGTGCTGCGGGCAGCCGAGGAACGCAAGGTCGGCTGATCGCCCGGCGCCTGATGCGGCAGCTCAACCGGCATAACGCTTCGCCGTCGAATGGATCAGGGCGATCATATTGGGGATACCCTGGGTTCGGTTGGAGCTGAGCTGGTTCCTGAGATCGAACGGTGCCAATGCGCCTTCGATGTCAGTCGCGCTGATCTCGGCCGGGCTTTTGTCCTGCACCGTTGTCAGGACGAGCGCGATGATGCCCTTGGTGATCGCGGCATTGCTGTCGGCCAGGAAATGCAGGCGGCCGTCGTCAAGCCTGGTCGGATAGACCCACACGCTTGCCGAACAGCCGCGGACCAGCGTTACGTCTGTCTTCAAAGCGTCCGGCATGGGCTCCAGCGCCTTGCCGAGATCAATCAACAGCCGGTAGCGATCGTCGGGCTCGAGGAATTCATACTCTTCGTAAATGGCAGCGATATCGGTCATGCCGCCCGCTACCAGCCGTCAGGGGAGAAGGTCCACCCCTGATGCGATCGCTTCCAACTTGCGGATGCGTTCCTTCAGATCCGCGAGTTCGATGCGAGCCGCAGGAGAAGCGGGTTCGGCGAATTCCCGGCCGGACTGGAGCGCCAGGCGTTTGACCGCCAGCCAGTCGCGCCAGCCCGTCAATATCGCCCAAGCAACGATCGAAAGACCGGTAAGCGATGTAATGCTCAGGATAAGGATGGGGAGATGGGTTTGCATGACATGATCCTCAGTTCCGGTCCCTCAACGCTTCGATCTCGCGATCAAGCTTGGAGGAACCATCCGTGGCAATGCGTTCCAGCACGGCGACACGCTCCTTGAGCATATTGAGTTCGGCACGCATCCGATCCGTATCCGGATCGCGAAGCGGCCGTTCATTGCCATGCTTGTCTCTCAGCACGCCATATTTGGCGCGTAATACTCCGGCGATCGACACGATAAGGACGATCGCCACGACCATTGAGAACGGATTGTCGAACATCATTTACCCCTGTCTGTTCGGGCTGACCGATACGCCGGGCCTCAGCGCAGTTCGTCGATCTCACGTGCAAGGCGGCTGCTGCCAGACGTGTAGTGCGTTTCGATATCCGCCAGGCGGCGATCGATGTCGCGAAACTGGCCGCGAACGTCGCGCACCGTGCTGCGCGGCTTGGAGCGGACGCCCTGCCAGAAACGCGCTTCGTCCGAGTCCATTTCATACAGTTCGCGTGGCTTGTTATCAGCCACCCAGGCTGTGATGAAATAGGCGATGACCGTCCATGGGAAACCGCCGACGATGGTAAGCAATACGGTGCCGACACGAACCCACGTGGCATCCATGCCAGTGTAGTCGGCAATCCCGGAGCATACGCCGAGAAAGCGGGCGTTGCGCTTGTCGAGATAGAAACGGGTACGGCGTGCGGACATTTCCCTGGTCCTTTCGATTGAGTGATGGGCGGGCCTATAAACGGCCCGGCTTCCAGTCCGGATTGTCGGCGGCAACGATACGCTCGATCGTTTCGAGCCGTGCTTCGAGCCGCCGGGCGGTTTCGTACAGATCGTCGAGCAGATTCTCATCCTCGACACTGATGCTCCCGGCCTTTTTCCATTGGGTCAGATAATGAAGAATGACCCAGGGCAGCCCGATGAAGAGCATGCCCACGATGACGATCGGGAGAAACACATCTTCCACGGCTTAGTCTTCCTTCTTGCCAACGCGCTCCTTGAGCGCGGCTAGCTCGGCATCCACCTTGTCGGATGCGCGAAGCTCGGCGATTTCCTCTTCCAGCGATTTGGGGGCGGCCCCCATCATCGCTGCCTCGGCACGGCCTTCGGCGAAATCGACCCGGCGTTCGAGCATCTCGAAGCGGGCAAATGCTTCGTCGGCGCGCTGGCCGGCATATATTTCCCGCATGCGCAGCCGCTGATTGGCGGATTCGAGTCGGGTCACGATCGAATTCTGGCGGGCACGGGCTTCGCGAAGCTTTGCCTGCAGCTTGCTGATATCCTCTTCGGATGCCGCAAGTGCATCGTCCCGTTCCCGGATGTCGTTGCCAAGCTGATCGGCAAGGTCACCGGCCTTCTGTTTTTCGAACAATGCGGCCTTGGCAAGATCCTCACGGCCCTTCGAGAGCGCGAGTTCGGCCTTTTCCGTCCAGCTGGCCTGCACTTGCTCCAGCTTGGCGATCTGGCGGCGCATTTCCTTCTGGTCCGCGATCGTGCGCGCGGCGGATGCGCGTACCTCGATCAGCGTCTCTTCCATTTCCATGATGATAAGACGGATCATCTTCGCCGGATCCTCAGCCTTGTCGAGCAGGTCGGATACGTTGGCTGCGATGATGTCCCGTGTGCGGGAGAAGATTCCCATCTGAATTCACTCCTGTGTAGATACGCTTACATTCGGGGTGCCGGGGCGGGCAAGGGTTTCCCGCCCCGGCCACCGGTCAGCTTTCGGGCTGGCCGGCGATACGTGCGACAGCGCGGTTGCTGTCGGCTTGACTGGCGCGTGCAACGGCGACGGCTTCCACCTTTTCCTGGCGCTCGGCGACCTGGCGGGCATCGCTGCCGAAGATGATCTGCATCGCGACCGTCTGAGGCTTGCCCTGAAGATGCGTGGGCAGGGCAGGGTAGCTGATGTGGTTGGCGATGCGCAGCGCTTCGCGGTCTACATCCGGCAATCCGCTGGATTTGCGGAGCGAGGCATTGCGGAATTCGCCGTGATCGTCGAAGCGCATGACGACTTCGCTCATCACCGCACCCTTGACGACTGAGGGTGGCGTAATCATCGCGCGGTCGATCCGCTTTTCTACTTCTGCTTTCCAGGCCATTGCGTTTGGCGCGGTGACTTCGGCTGCTTTTGCGGGTGAAACCGCTGCAGTGATGCAGGCGGCGGAAATCAAGAGCGCACCCAGGGCCGAAACCGTGATACGTTGGAAATCGGTACGATCAAATCCAGTCATTGTCTTACTCCCTATTGGCATTTCGAATTTCGCTCGCGCCGATTGGTGCGATGTTCGAAACTCTGCATCGAGCGTGCCAATTTCTGAAAATGGCGAATTTCCGGGGAAAACTCTTAATAAATCGATCGGATGACAAAAATATATTGCTAATTATTGGCGAATTAAGCCATATATTGGCATGGACGAGATGGTTCAGGTGATCGGTCAGTCCAGTGTTTTTCTGGATGCGATCGAGCGGGCCAGCCGGGCGGCGGCGCTAAACCGTCCGGTGCTCGTGATTGGCGAGCGCGGCACCGGTAAGGAGCTTATTGCTGAACGGCTTCACCGGCTGAGCGGGCGATGGGGCGGCCCGCTCGTGACGATGAATTGCGCGGCCCTTCCCGAAACCCTGATCGAAGCGGAACTGTTCGGCCATGAGGCCGGCGCGTTCACCGGCGCGACACGTGCGCGTGCCGGCAGGTTCGAGGAAGCGGATGGGGGCACATTGTTCCTGGACGAGCTCGCAACGCTTTCCGCGGCGGCGCAGGAGCGATTGCTTCGCGCCGTGGAATATGGAGAGGTTACGCGGATCGGTTCCAACGCTTTTCTGCGCGTCGATGTCCGCATCGTGGCGGCGACCAACGAGCATCTTCCCGCGTTGGCGGAGCAAGGGCGATTTCGTCCCGACCTGCTTGATCGTTTGTCGTTCGAAGTGATTACGTTGCCCCCGCTGAGGGCGCGGGAGGGCGATATCGCGGTCTTGGCCGATCACTTCGGGCGGCGCATGGCTTCCGAAATCGGGTGGAACTACTGGCCTGGATTCGCCCCGGCCGCGATGGACCTTCTGGAAGCCTATCAATGGCCGGGCAATGTTCGCGAATTGCGTAACGTTATCGAACGGGCGGTCTATCGCTGGGACGATCCCGAGCGGGCGGTGTCCGCGATCGAGTTCGACCCGTTCGCGTCGCCCTGGCGACTGGAGCAGCCGCGACCGCCCACCGATGGAGAGACGCAGACGGTCGAAAAACCGGAAGCAGAGCGTCTGCAAAGGGTTGGTTTGCCTGATGGCGGTTTCAAGGCGGCGTGCCTTGCACATGAAAAGATGTTGCTGGAGGCCGCGCTCGATCAATGCCGCCACAACCAGCGCCGGGCGGCAACGCTGCTTAAACTGAGCTATGACCAGTTGCGCCACGCCTTGCGCCGTCACGATCTGCTGGACCGCACGGCGTAGTTGCCGGCATTCTTATCGAATTTCGTTTGGTTCGAGCAGTTCGAGCAGCGTTCTCGACAAGCTCGAACCAAACGGATTGAGCGCTAGCTGAAGTTCGCCATCGCGTAGAGCATCGGGATCGACAGCATCGTGTTGAAGCGCGATGCCATCATCGCCATCTTCGCTGACTTCGCCTTGCTCGCGTCGTCCGCTTCGACGATGCCCAGTGCGCGCTTCTGGTTCGGCCAGATCACGAACCAGACGTTGGCGGCCATGATCAACGCCAGCCACATGCCGATGCCGATTAACGCGTATCCTGGTGCGAAAGTAAGCGATTCATGGATATAGCCCATGACATAGGCCACGCAGAGACCGGTGATCACAGTCAGCAACGCTGCCCAGCGGAAGAAGAACAGCGCTTTGGGGGCGATGAATTTCGAAACGCCCGGTTTCAGTTCTGCCGGAATGGTGGGCATCGTCGGAATTTGGACGAAGTTGAAATAATAGAGCAGGCCAATCCAGGTGATGCCGAAGAAAACATGCAGCCAGCGCAGGATCAGGTTGGCGTCGAATACCCCGTGCGTGCCGAAGATCAGTATGAGCGCACCGACCAGGCCTATAGCCAGAACCAGATGCAGATTTCCAAAGAACTTGTCCATTTTTCATTTCTCCCCCGTCTTTTCGCTGCCGTGAGCAGCGCGCGGAGCGGGGAGCTTAAGGTGCTGTAAACCTTTTGTCACACGTTAAGAACGTTTTGCCGCAACGCAGCAAAAATCGACGCACAACCGTCAAAACGCGGACCTACATCGCGTTTGAACCGTTCGTGTTCCTGAGCCCTTTTGTTATCACATTCAGATATGGGAGTTTTCTCATGGCTTTTATCTTGCCCGATCTGCCCTTCGCACCCGACGCCCTTTCACCGCATATGTCGGCGGAAACGCTGGAGTTTCATCACGGCAAGCATCACAAGGCCTATGTCGACAAGGTCAATGGCTGGATCGATGAGAAGGGTCTCGGCGGCAAATCGCTGGTCGAGGTCATCAAGCTCGCCAAGGACAAGGGCGACAAGGGCTTGTTCAACAATGCGGGGCAGATCTGGAACCACAGCTTCTTCTGGAACAGCCTTGCGGCGCCGGGGCAGAAGCCAAGCGGCGCCTTGCTCAACAAGATAAACGACAGCTTTGGAAACGTGGACACGCTGCTCAAGAAGCTGGCGGAAGAAGCGGTCGGGCACTTCGCCAGCGGCTGGGCATGGCTCGTGCTGAAGGGCGATACGCTGGCCATCACGTCCCTGCATGATGCCGACACGCCGGTGGTGCACGAAGACATCAAGCCCCTTCTGACGCTCGATGTCTGGGAACATGCCTATTACATCGATTACCGCAATGCGCGGCCCAAGTTCGCGGAAAGCGTGCTCGGCAACATCATCAACTGGGAATTCGTGGCGCAAAATCTTGACGGCAAGGGTGTTTCGCGGGCCGATCAGGAACAGGTCCGCGAGGCTGAACTGGCCTAGCGCGCACCAGCACCGCTCGTATCGAGCGAAGTCGAGATACATCCCTCGACTTCGCTCGGGACGAACGGTTGCTGCAAATTATCCCTGCGGCGGGACTTCTATCTCGGGCTTGTCAGGGTCGACATTCAATCCGTGTTTGGCGAGCATCGGAAGATTGGCAATGGCAAAGACGATCGTGGCGGGCAGGGCGCCCCAGAGTTTGTAGCCAAGCCAGAAACCCGTCGTGGTGGTGCGCCAGACGAGTTCGTTGCTTGCGGCCAGTATCAGAAAGAAGATCGCCCAGTTGCGGGACAGCAGCGCCCATCCCCGTTCCGTCAGTCCCGGATAGGCATGGCCCAGCACCAGCTTGAGGGTAGGGCGCCTGCTCCATAAACCGAAGAAAAGAATCCCCGCGATCATCAGATAATAGAGCGTCGGCTTGATCTTGATGAAACTCTCGTCGTGCAGCCACAGCGTAAGCCCACCGAAGCCCAGCACCATTACGCCCGAAAAGAGCAGCATGGCGGATACCTTGCCGGTCTTCATCACGGAGACGAGCATCGCGACCGCTGTCGCCGCCATGAACACGCCGGTCGCGACGAACACGTTCTTGCCCGTGAAATAGAAGGTGGCGAAGAAAAGGATCAGTGGCCCGAGATCAAGGCCGAGCCTCACCAGCGGACCCGGCTCCCTGATCCCCTTTTCGGCCGTGGTCCTGTTGCTCATCAAATACGTTCCTTTAGCGTCGCGATGCCCGCCATGGCGCGCGCAACTTCCTGTGGGTCGAAGGGCCGGAAATCGTCGATCGTCTCGCCGACGCCGATCGCATGGATCGGCAGCCCGAATTTTTCCGCCGCCGCGACCAGGACACCGCCGCGCGCCGTGCCGTCGAGCTTGGTCATGACGAGGCCGGTAACGCCGGCGGTCTCCCTGAAGATCTCGATCTGGTTCAGCGCGTTCTGGCCGGTAGTCGCATCCAGCACGAGTAGAACGTCGTGGGGTGCCGCCGGGTTCAATCGGCCGAGCACGCGACGGATCTTGGCCAGTTCGTCCATGAGTCCGGCCTTGTTTTGCAGACGGCCGGCCGTGTCGACGATCAGCACGTCGATGCCAGTCGCCGTGCCCTGCTTGACGCCCTCGAAGACGAGGCCGGCCGCATCGCCGCCTTCCTTGCCGCTGATGATCGGTACGCCGATCCGCTCGGCCCAGACCTTGAGCTGGCCGATCGCCGCGGCGCGGAAGGTGTCGCCCGCGACCAGCATCACGTTGTAATCCTGTTCAGTCAGCAGATGCGCGAGCTTGGCGATGGTGGTGGTCTTGCCCGATCCGTTCACGCCGATGACCAGGATCACTTGCGGTCGCGGGAAAGCCTCGATCTCCAGCGGCTTGGCGACCGGCGCCAGTATCTTGGCGATTTCCTGTGCCACGACTTCGCGAACGCCCGCTTCGTCGATGCCGCGTTCGTACCGTTCTTCGCCCAGCCGTTCGCGCACGCGGGCAGCGGTGGTCGGCCCGAAATCGGAAGCGATCAAGGCCTCTTCAATTTCGTCGAGGGTCTCGCGATCAAGCGTTGCCTTGGTGAACAGTCCGGTGAGGTTTTCGCCGAGCTTTTCCGAAGTGCGCCTAAAGCCGCCGAGCAGCTTGTCCGACCAGGAGGGTGTGGTCATGCGGGAATGCCGATCAGCTGAGCGTCGTTGGCGGATAAGATATTCACTTGCCTTATCCCAGTCGTGTCATTCCCGCGGACGCGGAAATCCAGTTCAAACGTTGCCCCTGGATTCCCGCCTACGCGGGAATGACACCCAAGGGAAACCGAGGCGAAATTCTCCGCATGACCGGTCACGCCATTCAGCTCCACCAGCACTTTCTGCGTCGTTCCTACCAATGTTTCCAGCCATGCTTTCTTTCGAACCGCGCAAGCCGCGCGCAATTGCCGCGCGCGATCCTTCACGATTTTCGGGTCGACCTGCGGCATGCGGGCGGCGGGCGTGCCGGTGCGCGGCGAATAGGGAAAGATGTGGCCGTGGACGATGTCGCATTCCTCGATCAGCCCGCGCGAGTTTGCGAACATCGCCTCATCCTCGGTTGGGAAGCCCGCGATGATATCAGCGCCGATCGCGATTTCCGGCCGGCGGGTCTTCAGCCGTTCGACGATCCGCAGCGCATCCGCCCGGCTGTGGCGCCGCTTCATGCGTTTCAGGATCATGTCGTCGCCGGCCTGAAGCGACAGATGCAGGTGCGGCATCACCCGGCATTCGCCGGTGACCAGGTCGAACAGCCGGTCGTCGATTTCAACTGAGTCGATCGAAGAAAGCCGGAGGCGGGGCAGGTTCGGGACGTGGCGCAGGATGCGCTCGACCAGCAGGCCAAGGTTCGGCCGGCCAGGCAGATCGGGGCCGTAGCTCGTTACATCCACGCCGGTGAGCACGATTTCCCGATAGCCCCGGTCGACGAGGCCCTTGATTTGATCGATTATCACGCCCGCCGGAACGGACCGGCTGTTTCCGCGACCATAGGGTATTACGCAAAAGGTGCAGCGATGGTCGCATCCGTTCTGCACCTCGACAAAGGCACGGGCATGTTCGGCAAAGGCGGACGCCATGTGCGGCGCCGTCTCGCGCACCCCCATGATATCCGAAACGCGGACCTTTTCATGTTTGTGGGACGGAAAGATAAAACTCTCCGCCTCCATTTTCTCCCGGTTGCCGATCACCCGATCGACTTCCGCCATGGCAGCGAATGTTTCGGGTTCGATCTGCGCGGCGCAGCCAGTCACGATCACCTGCGCGTCCGGTCGCGCGCGCTTTGCGCGCCGGATCGCCTGTCGGGTCTGCTTCACCGCCTCTGCCGTAACCGCGCAACTGTTGACGATGACGAGATCGTCCCGATCGCCGGCAAGCGCGCGCATCGCCTCGCTCTCAGCGATGTTGAGGCGGCAGCCCATGGTGATGATTTCGGGGCCCTGGTTCATCCGAACAGCGCCAGATCCGCTTCGCCGGTAAAGACGTGGACGGCGGGGCCGCTCATCAGCAAATGCCCGTCCGCGCTTTCGGCGAGCATCAGCGTTCCGCCGGGAAGATCGAGCCGTACCTGCGGCAGGAGCTTCCCAAGTTTACGACCGGCCGCGAAGGTGGCGCAGGCACCGGTCCCGCACGCACGGGTCAGCCCGGCACCACGTTCCCAGGTTCGCATCTCCAGATGGCCTGGCTCGAGGATATGCGCGACGTTGACGTTGATGCGTTCGGGAAACAGCGGGTCATGCTCAATATCCGGCCCCAGCACATCGAGCGGAACCGCCCCGATATCATCGACGAGGAACACGACGTGCGGATTGCCGATGTTGACCGCGACGGGCTGTTGTAACACCCCCCAGCCCACGGGCATCCGGATCGTATCCATGGGATAGGCGAGGGGGATCTTGTCCCACTCGAAGCCGGGCCTGCCCATGTCGACCGTCGATCCCCCATCGGCAAGCGTCGCGACCAGCGTGCCGGCCGCGGTTTCGATCGTGCAATCCCGGCCGAGCAGCACCGGCACACATCGGGTGGCGTTGCCGCAAGCCGAAACCTCCGATCCATCGGCGTTCCAGATCCGCATGGTGACGTCGGTCCGCGTCCCGGGGCCGATCAGGATTACCTGGTCGCAACCCACCCCCGTGCGTCGATCGGCAAGCGCCCGGGCCTGTGCCGACGAGAGTGTCAGGGCATCGGCGCGCGAATCCAGCACGACAAAGTCGTTTCCGAGGCCATGCATCTTGTGAAACCGCGTCATCATCGCCGCGCGATCTAGGGATTTGTCTGTTTCAAGTCCACGTCCGAAGAAGGTTTATCCGCAGCTGCTCCGTCTTTTAGGCTGGCAGGATCGCGTTGACCCGACGAGCCGTACATCGATCAACGGTCACCGCAGGTTCAGTTAGGATGTGGCAATATCACGTTAATTCGAAACGAGGATGCAATCATGCGTGCTTTTCTTTCATCAATCGCCTTGTTGTCATTGCTGGCCATGGGCGCCGCGGCCCACGCAGCGAAGGACAACTCCCCTGAGGCGCGGCTCGCGCGCGCGCTCGAAGGGCGTGTAGCCGGTAAACCGGTTGACTGCCTGTATCTGCGGGATATCCGTTCCAGCCAGATCATAGACCGGACCGCGATATTGTATGAAGGGCGTGGCGGTACCTATTATGTCAACCGTCCCGAGTCTGGTGCTCAAACCTTGCGAAGCGGTGACGTACTCGTCACCGACACGCATTCGCCACAGCTATGCAGCATCGACATCGTGCATTTGTACGACAGCAGTTCGCGTATGCAAAACGGCTTTGTCGGTCTCGGAAAGTTCATACCATATGACAAGCCGCGGGCGCGATAGATCGGGCTGACCGGCGGGCGTGAGCGCTTCCGGCTCAATCAGGTTTCTCATGAATGTAACATACACTGATTGTTGGACGGTTAGTCTCGCAATTTTTATAACTATGGCACTTGCAACTCAGCTTACAATATTGCAGGGCACATAAGTTACATCGTGGGAGTTCTACTAAATGCGCATTTCTACTTTTGGCTTGGTGATGGCCTCCGCCCTGGTTTTGGCGACGACCGCCAATGCTCAGGAGGCTGCTCCAGCGCCGGCGGCCGCCGCGCCAGCCATCGCGGCGGGTGCGATGCTGAAATCATCTGATGGCAAGCGGATTGGCCGCATCGATCGCATCGTAAGGTCGCGCGATGGCACGCCTGTTTCCGCGAGCATCATTTATGATTCGCGTTTCATCTATGTGCCTGTGTCGACGATTTCCGCATCGCCGGACGGTCTGGTCACTTCGCTGACCCGTTCGGACGCTTTGAAGCTGAAGTGAACCGCTGACTGGCCCGGTGTTGCGACTGTAGCACCGGGCTGTACGGCTCCTTTTCCTTGCCTTCCGGGGTTGAGTAGGATAGGCGCCGCCACAATCGTTCCGATCTGAACGTAATTTGGCAAGCACCTGCGGGTGTACGCCGGCCGACGAGGTTTCGTCCGCCGGCGCGTTTTGCGTTTGGGGTCGGGCCATTGGAGTGATGTGATGTTCGAATCTCTGAGCGAACGACTGGGCAGCGTCTTTGACAAGCTACGCGGCCGTGGTGCGCTCTCCGAAGCTGATGTTCGAGCAGCGATGCGTGAAGTGCGCGTGGCTCTGCTCGAAGCCGACGTCGCGCTGCCGGTGGTGCGCAGCTTTGTCGATGGGGTTACCGAGCAGGCCGTCGGCGCGCAGGTTCTGAAATCCGTCACCCCGGGGCAGCAGGTCGTCAAGATCGTCAACGATGCTCTGGTATCGATCCTTGGTTCGGAAGCGGCTGATCTCGAGCTGGATGTCACTCCGCCAGCCGTCGTGATGATGGTGGGTCTGCAGGGTTCGGGCAAAACCACGACTACCGCCAAAATCGCGAGGCGTCTGACCGAAAAGGGCCGCAAGAAGGTGCTGATGGCGTCTCTCGACGTCAACCGGCCGGCGGCGCAGGAGCAGCTTGCCGTGCTCGGTACGCAGACATCGGTTGCTACCTTGCCCATCGTTACCGGCCAACAGCCCGTGGACATCGCCCGGCGCGCGCTGCAGGCGGCGCGGCTGCAGGGCTATGACGTGCTGATGCTCGATACGGCGGGCCGTCTCCACGTCGATCAAGCGCTGATGGACGAGATGAGGGCCGTCGCCGAGGTTGCGACACCCCAGGAAATCCTGCTCGTCGTCGATGCCCTGACCGGCCAGGACGCCGTCAACGTCGCCAAGAATTTCTCGGAGCAGGTCGCGCTGTCGGGCATCGTGCTGACGCGGATGGACGGCGATGCGCGCGGTGGTGCGGCGCTGTCGATGCGCGCGGTCACGGGCAAGCCGATCAAGTTCGTCGGCACGGGCGAGAAGCTGGACGGTCTTGAACTGTTCCAGCCGCAGCGCGTCGCCGGCCGTATTCTTGGCATGGGCGACGTCGTCAGCCTCGTCGAGCGCGCGGCGGAGACGATTCAGGTCGAGGAAGCCGAGGCTCTCGCCAAGAAGATGGCGAAGGGGCAGTTCGACATGAACGACCTTCGCTCGCAGCTCCAGCAGATGACTCGCATGGGCGGCCTTGGAGCGCTGGCCTCGATGTTGCCTGGCATCAAGCAGGTAAAGCAGGCGATGGCGTCCGGCGCCGCGGATGACAAGGTGCTGGTTCGCATGGATGCGATCATCGGTTCGATGACGCCGAAGGAACGGTCCAAGCCCGAATTGCTCAACGCCAAGCGCAAGATACGCGTCGCCAAAGGCTCCGGCACGACCGTGCAGGACGTCAACAAACTCCTGAAAATGCATCAGGAAATGGCGAACATGATGAAGAAAATGAAGAAGATGGGCGGGCTCAAGGGCCTCGGCGCCATGCTCGGTAAAGGCGGTGGCCTCGGCGGCCTGCTGGGTGGTGCCGGCGGTGGTGGCATGGGCGGTATGCCGATGCCACCCGCGGGTAGCGGGTTGCCCGGCCTTCCAGGCAGCGGCGCCCCGTTCAACCTTCCTCCAGGTTTCGACAAATTCATAAAGAAGTAATTCAGAATATTGTTTTAGAAAGGAAAAATAATGTCAGTTTCCATTCGCCTCGCGCGCGGCGGTGCCAAGAAGCGCCCTTATTACCGGATCGTTGTCGCCAATTCGCGCGCGACCCGTGACGGCAAGTTCATCGAAAAGATCGGAAGCTACAATCCGCTGCTCGCCAAGGATGACGCCAACCGCGTGATCATCGATGTCGAACGCGCGAAGCACTGGGTTTCGGTTGGCGCGCAGCCTACCGATCGCGTTGCCCGCTTCCTCGATGCCGTTGGCGTCAAGGAGCGCGCTGCCCGTTCGAACCTGAAGAAGGGCGAACCCGGCGAAAAGGCCAAGGAGCGTGCTGAAGAGCGCGCCACGAAGCTGGCCGAAGCTGAAGAGGCGGCCAAGGCACCGGCACCTGTCGAGGAAGAAGCGCCAGCCGCTGAAGCCGCACCGGCCGAGGAAGCTGCCGTTCCCGCGGAAGCCGCGCCAGCGGAAGAAGCTGTTGCCGAGGCACCCGCCGAAGAGGCCTGATCTTGTCCGATCGTCCCGTCACGCTGGCCGTCGTCATCGGCGCCCATGGCGTGACGGGCGAGGTCCGCCTCAAGCTCTTTACGGATGACCTTGCGCGCTACCGATCGGTCCGGATCGGAGGGCGCGACCTCACCCTGAAATCCGTGCGCCCCGGCCCCAACGGCGCGGTCGCCCGCATCGCTGAAATCACGGACCGCAGCGCCGCCGAGGCGCTACGCGGCACTGAGCTGACCGTGCCCCGTTCCGCCCTCCCGCCGCTCGAAAACGGCGAATATTATCATTCCGACCTGATTGGCCTGTCGTGCGTATCGACGACGGGGGAGGCACTCGGCACGGTCGTCCTGGTCGAGAATTTCGGCGCGGGCGACGTCCTCGAGATCGAGCGTACCGACGGCAAGCGCTTCATGGTCCCGATGCGCCCGGAAGCGGTACCGGAATGGAACGGCGAACGGCTGTTGGTTGACTCCGCTTTCGTCGGCTAGTATATACATATCGTATATACGGAGGTGGTCATGGCCGAATATCGCGCCAAGGTGTTCAAGTCAGGCAATTCGGTCGCGCTGCGGCTGCCGAAAGGGCTTGGCCTCAAGGAAGGTACTGAAATGGTCGTTCGCGAAGAGCACAGCAAATATTCTTTCGAACCGATCGAGCGGCCGAAACGCAAGTTCAACATCGCCAAGGTCGCGGGATCAGCAACCAACCTTGAGTTCATCAAGGACGAGGATCGCGTCTTTGAGGAACGACCCTTGCGTTGGGATGATCCCGCCGACCAGAAAGCTGTCGAGTGAAATATCTGCTCGACAGCAACATTATCATCGCTCTGACCATGAACCGCAACGAAGGCGTCGTTCATCGTGCGGCCGAGTGCGATGAGGGCGATATGGTGACGTCGGCGATCGCTTATGCCGAGGTGGCCTTCGGCTCGCATCGCGGCGATCCGCCTGCGGTCGAGCAGTTAAGCGCATTTGTCGAAGAAGTTCCAGTGCTGGACTTCGATTACAAGGCTGCGCTCGCTTACGCGACGTTACCGTTTCAACGGGCCAGCTACGATCGCTTGATCGCCTCGCACGCGCTATCGCACGGTCTCATTGTGGTAACAGATAATGAGAGGCATTTCGCCAATGTGCCGGGGCTGAAGGTCGAGAATTGGACGGCGTAATGGTATCCGCACCGATTTTTGCTATCGGCATGCCAACGTCGTTAATAACGCTTCGGTTTCTGCGCCGGCTTTAATGGTTTTTAACGCCCAAATCCTCACCCTCTACCCCGAGATGTTCCCCGGTCCGCTCGGTATCTCCCTCGCCGGCCGCGCGCTGGCGGAAGGGAAATGGTCCTGCGACCCAATCCAGATCCGCGATTTCGCGAGGGACAAGCATCGCTCGGTCGATGATACGCCCGCGGGGGGCGGAGCGGGGATGGTGATGCGGGTGGATGTGCTTGCCTCCGCCATCGATCATGCGCTTGCCGCGCAGCCAGCATCGCCGATCATCGCCATGACGCCACGAGGCGCCCCGCTCACCCAGGCCCGCATCCGCATGCTCGCATCCGGCCCCGGCGTCACGATAATCTGCGGCCGTTTCGAGGGCATGGACGAGCGTCTGTTCGAAGGGCGACCGATCGAAGAAATCTCGATCGGCGACTACATCCTTTCGGGCGGGGAAATCGGCGCTCTGGTGCTGCTAGACGCTTGCATTCGGCTGCTTCTCGGCGTAATGGGCGCGCCTTCAAGCGGTGACGATGAAAGCTTCGAAACGGGCCTTCTCGAATATCCGCAATATACCCGACCACAAATGTGGGAAGGACGCACGATCCCCGAAGTTCTGCGATCGGGGGATCATGCGGCGGTCGCGGCATGGCGAAAGTCGATGTCGGAGGCTGATACACGGTCAAGGAGGCCGGATCTTTGGGAGCGCCACGACGGCGCTCGGGTCCAGTCTCCCTCTGGCGCGCAGGCGAAGAAGAAGGATTGATGGGATGAATCTCATCCAGACGCTCGAGGCCGAGGCTATTGCGGCCCTGTCCGAAACCAAGACTATTCCGGTATTTCGTCCGGGCGATACGCTGAAGGTCGGCGTGAAGGTCGTCGAAGGCGAACGCACCCGTATTCAGAATTATGAAGGCGTGTGCATCGCGCGTTCGAACAAGGGCATGGGTTCCAGCTTCACCGTTCGCAAGATTTCGTTCGGCGAAGGTGTGGAGCGCGTATTCCCGCTCTATTCGCCGAACATCGATTCGATCGAAGTTGTCCGCAAGGGCGTCGTCCGTCGCGCGAAACTCTACTATCTGCGCGGCCGCCGTGGTAAATCGGCGCGTATTGCGGAGCGTCGCGACACCAAACCGGGCGAGGGTCGCTCGGCCGCCGAGGCCCAGGAAGCCTGAAACCAAGCTTCCAGCAACAAACCTCGCAAGCGGCCGGCTCCCAACGGAGACCGGCCGTTTGCATGTTAAGCCTTCTCCCGCGTGCGGGAGAAGGTTTGGATGAGGGTCTTCCTTCTTGGCGTGGAGCGCACCGAAAGAAAAAGAAGACCCTTACCTATCCTCTCCCGCAAGCGGGAGAGGGACCCGTAAAGAAGGAAAGAAGACCATGGGTTATCGTGTCGTCGTCGCGGGTGCCACCGGCAATGTGGGCCGCGAAATGCTCAACATCCTGGCGGAGCGTGAGTTTCCGATAGACGAACTGGCCGCCGTCGCCTCGTCGCGTTCGGCTGGCGATGAAATCGATTTCGGCGAGACCGGCAAGAAGCTCAAGGTCAAGAACATCGAGCATTTCGACTGGACCGGCTGGGACATGGCGCTGTTCGCCATCGGATCCGAAGCGACCGCAATCTATGCGCCGAAAGCCGCTGCCGCCGGCTGCACCGTGATCGACAACAGCTCGCTCTATCGCATGGACCCGGATATCCCGCTGATCGTGCCCGAGGTGAACCCGCAGGCGATCGACGGCTATACCAGGCGCAACATCATCGCGAACCCGAACTGCTCGACCGCGCAGATGGTGGTCGCGCTCAAGCCGCTCCACGACTACGCCAAGATCAAGCGCGTCGTCGTCTCGACCTACCAGTCGGTTTCCGGCGCGGGAAAGGCGGGCATGGATGAACTGTTCGAACAGAGCCGCAATATCTTCGTCGGCGACTCATCCGAGCCGAAGAAGTTCACCAAGCAGATCGCCTTCAACGTGATCCCACACATCGATTCCTTCCTGGATGACGGGTTCACCAAGGAAGAATGGAAGATGGTCGTCGAGACCAAGAAGATCCTCGATCCCAAGATCAAGGTCGTGGCGACCTGCGTGCGCGTGCCGGTCTTCGTTGGCCATTCCGAAGCGATCAACATCGAGTTCGAGAATGAGATCAGCGCCAAGAAGGCGCAATCGATCCTGCGCGAAGCGCCCGGCATCATGCTGGTCGATAAGCGCGAGGACGGTGGCTATGTCACGCCGATCGAATGTGTCGGCGAATATGCGACCTATATCAGCCGCGTTCGCGAAGACCCGACCGTGGATAGCGGTCTCGTCCTCTGGTGCGTGTCCGATAACCTGCGCAAGGGTGCTGCGCTGAATGCCGTGCAGATCGCAGAGCTGCTTGGGCGGCGTCACCTGAAAAAAGCGGCTTAAGCAATATTGCAGCGATGATAGCATTGCGCTATCATCGCTGCATGGGCCAGATATTGATCCGTCAACTCGATGATGCCGCAATCGCGCGTCTGAAATTGCGTGCGAAGGAGCGCAAGATTTCGGTCGAAGCATTGGCTCGGGAAGTGCTTTGCAAAGCTGCCGAATTGAGCGTCGAAGAAAAGCTGCAACTAGCGAATTCCATGCGGGCGAAGTTTGCGGCGGCGATGGTGCCGGGTGCGGTGCAGACTGAAGGGGTCGATTTGATCCGCGAGGATCGTGATCGTTGATCGTTGACGCAAGCGTTGCATTTAAATGGTTTGCCTTGGAAGGCGGCAGTGCCGAAGCCTATGCATTGATCGGTCGGGAAGAGCTACTTGCACCCACATTGCTGCCCGTAGAGGTTGGCAACGCGCTCTGGAAAAAATGCCAGAGGGATGAGATCCGTGCAACGGAGTCCTTCGAAAGCGAGCTCGCTGGTCTGTCTATGATCGTTACCATCCGGGACGAAACGCCGATGGTGCCGCGCGCGCTGGTCATGGCAAATGCGCTCTCGCATCCGATCTATGACTGTATCTATCTGGCGCTTGCTGAGAACGAAGCCACTACATTGGTCACAGCGGACCTGCGTTTTCTGAAAGCGGTACAATCGAGTGTGTGGAGTCAGCTTGTAGCCGCTCTGTGACGACCAAGGAGGCCTCGATGCCCGAAATAACCGGCGGCTGCCACTGCGGCGCGGTCCGCTACACGCTGGCGGGGGATGCCCTGCCACCGGTCTACGCCTGCCATTGCCGCACCTGCCAGACATGGTCGGGGAGTGCCTTTACTGAGCAATGCTTCGTGAAGGAGGATGCGCTCAGCGTCACCGGCCCGGTCGTCCTCTACGAATTCACCTCGCCCCGCGGCTCCACCTCGCGCCAGCGCATGTGCGGCACCTGCCACGTCCGCATCTTCAACACTAACACCGCGCGGCCCGGATGGGCGGTCCTGCGCGCCGGTACGCTTGATGAAAGCGATGCGGTGTCTGTTGTCGCGCATATCTGGACCAAGCGGAAACAACGGTGGATCGTAATTCCCGAGGGCACACCAAGCTGGGAAGAAAGCGCGCCGCCGGAAAGCCTGATGGCGCTCGTCTCGGGACAGTGATCGCACCGGATCATCGGAGATGACTGCTCGGACTACGCCATCCCGGCGAAAGCTGAGCGAAGCGCCTCGCTACTACGTGATCACACCCAGGATACCCAACGCGCTCTGTCCTACAAGTCCGCCATTACGCTAACTTCAGTACATATTGAAGGAGAGAGCAATTGATGGCGATTGTAACTTTCGTAAACTTCATCAACCAAACAAACTCGGAAAAAGAACAACAAACACAAAGCTCTATTGCCAATTACGCGATCCAGACCAAAGCCTTCCGCATGTCTCAACTTCCTCAACTAAATCCAACACGGTCCGCCCGAATCAAGGCGTGCGTTTCGTGATCAGCGAAGCTCCCACCTCCGCACAGCGCCAGCCGATCCCGGTCCTTCAATACGCCATGATTGCGTTCCTCGCGCTCGTCACCGTCGTCACCAGCTGGCACGCACTCTATCCGCGCAACACGCTGCTCCAGCACGCGCCGACCGTGTTGCTCATCTTCGTTTCAATGCCGATGCTCCGGCGCTGGCCGCTCAGCAATGCGGCGGTTGCATGCGTCTTCGGGTTCTTCCTGCTGCACGCGATCGGCGCGCGGTACAGCTATTCGTTCGTGCCCTATGACGACTGGGCGCGGGCGATGACCGGCCATGGCATCAACGAAGCGCTCGGCTTTGCCCGCAATCATTATGACCGCCTTGTCCATTTCTGCTTCGGCGCATTGGCGATCCGCCCGGTGCGCGAAATCGCGGCGCGTCATTGCGGTCTGGGGCCGCGCGCGGCGCGCTATATCGCGCCTCAATTTGTTATGGCGTTCAGCGCCTGCTATGAAATCTTCGAATGGTTGCTGGCGGTGACGATGAGCCCTGCCGATGCGGAGGCCTATAATGGCCAGCAAGGCGATCCATTCGATGCCCAGAAGGACATGGCGTTTGCGTTCATCGGGGCATTGGCGACCACGATCTTTGTACGGAGAGCGAAATGGTGACGATGACAGGCGGCTGTCAGTGCGGCCGCATTCGCTATGAGGCTGAGGTCGATTCCCACGACGCCTATCTGTGCCATTGCCGGATGTGCCAGCGCGCATCGGGAAACGTCTCGGTGGCGTTCAAGAACTTCAAGAAATCCGCTGTCACATGGAATAGCGAGCCGGACTGGTACGCGTCTTCGCCAATCGCGCGGCGCCCGTTCTGCTCGACGTGCGGCACGCCGCTTGGCTTCGAATATCCCGATAGCGAGAATATCGATCTGCACGTCGCGACGTTTGACGATCCCACGCCGTTCAGCCCCAAACATCATTTCGGTATCGATACGCGGCTCGACCAATGGCTCGATACCAGCCATCTTCCGGGCTACCGGATCGAGGATAGCCCCGAGACCGTCGATCGCTGGATCAAGGCGACCGGCAAATTGCCCGACTGATCAGCCGGTCGGCTCGTCGGCGCCCTTCTCGTCAAGATCATTGACCATCTGAAGATGATGCTGGACCTTGGGAGCTGTTTCGCTGGCAAAGCCTTTGAGGTCAGCATTGTCCCCGTTCACCGCATAGCCTTGCAGGAGATTGAGGGCAGACTGATGCGCCTTGCGTTGCTGATCCAGATACAGCGCGTCGAAATCCTCGGGTTCCGCAGCCTTGAGGTCCGCGATCATCGTGTCGTGGTCGAGATCCAGCTTGGATGGCGGTTGCTCCAGCGTGTCCTTGGCAATGATCTGCTTCACTTCGGCGGTGGTTGCGCCGTGATCCTTGATCATTTGCTCAGCGAAGGTCTTGATCGCCGGGTTTTTGGCTTTCTCCAGCGCCAGCTTGCTCGCCGCGATTTCAAACATGTCGCTGATAGCGACCGCGTTCACAAAGTCCGGTGCGGTAACAGCGGGGTTTGGTATTGCCAGTGACACATTGGCTTCGGGAAGTATGGCCGCGTTTGCGGATGCATCGGTGTCCGGCGCCGTGGGATTCTGCTTGCAGGCCGTGAGGGAAAGGCATGTGGCGAGTATCAGGGCGGGTGCGGCTTTCAACGTCATTCTCCGGTTGGTCGGGAACGTCAACCTGCTGCTATCGCCATTGTTCCTCGATCCACGGCCAAATGCGCTTCGGCGCGTTTGACGGGCGGTGAGTGGGAGCGCTATCGCGAGCCTATGGCCACGCATTCCCCTGTTTCCCGCCATCATTTTTCCGCATCCGACGGCACGGACCTGGTGTGGCACGAAATGGGCGCGGGCAGGCCGGTTGTTCTCATCCACGGCTATTTCTCCAGCGCCTTCATAAACTGGATCCGCTATGGCCATGCCGGCAAGCTGGCGGCGCCGGGCTTCCGTGTCATCATGCCTGATCTTCGTGCCCATGGGGATAGCGGCAAGCCGCATGATCCGGCCGCGTATCCGCCGGATATCCTCGCTGACGATAATCTGGCACTGATCGACCATCTGGGCCTGAAGGACTATGATCTTGGCGGCTATTCGCTGGGCGGACGTACGGTCGCGCGAATGCTTGCACGCGGAGCGGCGCCCGGGAGGGCGATCATCGCCGGCATGGGCCTTGCCGGGCTGATCGATACCGCCAGCCGGAGTGGTTTTTTCCGGAAAGTGCTCACCAAGCTCGGCAGTTTTGAGCGCGGCTCGTCCGAATGGATGACCGAGGCCTTTCTGAAAACCTCGGGCGGCGATCCGAAAGCCTTGCTTCTTATCCTCGACACCTTCGTCGATACGCCTGAGCCGGCGCTGCGGGCGATCGAAATTCCGGTGCTGGCATTGGGCGGAAAGGACGATGAGGATAACGGCTCGATCGACAGTCTTTCAAGGATATTGCCAAAGGGCCAGCATGTTACGGTGCCCGGCAACCACATGAGCGCGGTGGTCGCGCCGGAATTCGGCAATGCCATGGTCGATTTTCTGACAGCTTGACTTGCACGGCGGGTGCGTGGCCATTTCATGCCAACGATGTCAAACGTTCAAAGGGCTTAGCATCATGAGAATAGCTGTTTCACGCATCGCCCTCATCGCCATGCTGGCAATTTCGTCGCCCGCCCTGTCAAAATCGAAGCCCAATCCGGCCGCAGAAGCCGATAGTTTTGTCGCGAGCGCTGAAAAGGAACTGTCCGATTTTTCATTGCTCAGCGCCCGCGTGCAATGGGTCAATGCCACATATATAACCGACGATACCGATGCGATCGCAGCCGAATATCGTGCCCGGGATACGGAAATCGGGGTCCGCCTCGCCAAGGGCGCGGCCAAATTCGACGCGGCGAGCGGGCTTTCGCCTGATACGCGCCGCAAACTGAACATTCTGAAGCAGGGTCTTGTTCTGCCGGCGCCCGACAAGCCCGGCGCCGCTGATGAACTGAGCACGATCGCGACCCGGCTCAAGTCGACCTATGGCAAGGGGAAGGGGACGCTCGATGGGAACCCGATCAGTGGATCGGACATCGAGCAGGCCATGCGGACCACCCGGGATCCGGCGAAACTCAAGGAGATGTGGGTAAGCTGGCACGACAATGTCGGCACGCCGATGCACGACGACTATGCGAAGATGGTCGAGATCGCGAACGAGGGCGCCGAGGATCTTGGCTACAAGGATCTCGGCGCGATGTGGCGATCGGGCTACGACATGCCGCCCGAAGAATTCGCGAAAGTGATGGACAGGCTATGGGCGCAGGTAAAGCCGCTCTACGAACAGCTCCATTGCTTCACGCGCGCGAAGCTGAACGCGCGCTATGGCGCCAAGGTTCAGCCTGCGACAGGCCCGATCCGCGCGGACCTGCTGGGCAATATGTGGGCGCAGGAGTGGGGTAATATCTACGATATCGTGGCACCGAAGGGCGCGGGCGACATCGGGTACGACACGACCGAATTGCTGGTCTCGCATGACTATGATCCCGTGAAGATGGTGAAGACCGGCGAGGCGTTTTATTCCTCGCTGGGCTTTGCGCCGATGCCAGCCACTTTCTGGGAGCGCTCCCAGATCGTGAAGCCGCGTGACCGTGAGGTGATTTGCCATGCGTCTGCGTGGGACTTGGACAACAAGGAAGATCTGCGCATCAAGATGTGCACCAAGGTCATCGCGGATGATTTCAGGACGGTGCATCACGAACTCGGACATAATTACTATCAACGGGCCTACAACAAGCAGCCATACCTCTACCTGAGCGGCGCAAACGACGGATTTCACGAAGCAATCGGCGATTTCATCGCCCTTTCCATCACGCCTGACTATCTTGTCCAGATCGGTTTGCTGGACAAGGACAAGGTGCCGACCGCGGATAAGGATATTGGCCTGTTGCTGAGGCAGGCGATGGACAAGGTGGCATTTCTGCCATTCGGCCTGCTCATGGACAAATGGCGTTGGGGCGTGTTCAACGGCGCGTTCAAGCCTGCGGACTACGAACAGTCCTGGAATGCGTTGCGGCTGCAATATCAGGGTGTCGTGCCGCCTGCGGAAAGGCCCGCCACGGCATTCGATGCCGGGGCGAAATATCACATTCCGGGCAACACCCCCTATGCGCGATATTTCCTGGCGCGGATCCTGCAATTCCAGTTCTACAAGGCGGCGTGCGAACAGGCGGGATGGAGCGGCCCGCTCCATCGCTGTTCATTCTATGGAAACAAGGACGTCGGCGCCAGGCTGAATGCCATGCTGGAGATGGGGACGTCCAAACCGTGGCCCGATGCGCTTGAAGTGTTCACAGGCAGCCGTGAGATGGATGGTTCCGCGATGTTGGCCTATTTCCAGCCGCTGATGGCGTGGCTGGAGGATCAGAACAAGGGTCGCCAATGCGGTTGGTGAGCGGGCTCAGCCAGCGGGCGGGGTGAGGACGGCGCTGTCGAAATAGTCGCGCCATGCGGAAATCCGGTCGCCCTCCAGTTCGAAGATGCCCATCAAACGTATATTTACATGTTCGACACCGTTCGCATCCACCATGCGATCGATCCGTTCGGTCAACACCCTGCTGCCATCGGCGACGATCGCCAGCATATCGACCTTGATGGTGACGATGCCGGCTGACGTCTCAAAGCTGTCGAGCAGGGCAATGGCCTCGTCAGGTCCGGTCGTGACCGACAAGCCGACATTTTCCCATACGGCGTTGGGCGTGAGATAGCGCCGAAAGGAGTCCCGGAGCGCTTCGCGGCTTTCGCCCCAGCAAGCGCAGAAATCGCGGACGATTTCCACTGGAGTCGGCATGCTCCGGTTCTCCCTTTGATCGATCGGTTAGAGCTGGCTCAGCATATGTTCGGCGGAGCTTACCTTGAATTCGCCGGGTGCTTCCACGTTGAGCTGCTCCACGACACCATCCTTCACGACCATCGAGAAACGCTGGCCGCGCTGACCCATGCCGAATTTGCTGCCATCCATGGTGAGCCCTACGGCCTTCACGAAATCGCCATTGCCGTCCGCCAGCAAGGAGACCTTGTCTTCCGTGCCGGCTGACGTGCCCCACGCGCCCATCACGAAAGCGTCGTTGACCGCCGTGCCGGCAATCTCATCAACACCCTTCGCCTTCAGCTCCGCCGACTTTTCGATAAAGCCGGGAAGATGCTTGGCAGAGCAAGTGGGCGTGAAGGCACCGGGTACCGAAAACAGAGCGACCGTCCGGCCCTTGAAAAAAGTTTCGGAATCGATCTGCTCCGGGCCATCCGCGGTCATCTTCACGAAATTCGTCTGGGGAATGCGGTCGCCTACCTTGATTGTCATATGTGAGTCCTCTGGTTAAATTTCGTGCTGCCTTCCCCGCTAGGCCATCTATCACCCGATGGCATACAGGAAAAGCCAAAGCGCGGCGGATAAGGGGCGGGCCGAAGCGGTGGAATAAACGGGTTTTCCGTCAGCCATTGCCTTTGAATTTATGGACCTCAACCATCTGCGCATTATACCGGGAACATGGAATCACCATCGTATCTCGCCGGGCAATGCCTGCTCGCAATGCCCGGCATCGGCGATCCCCGCTTCGAGCATGCCGTCATCGCGATGTGCGTTCACGACGCCGGCGGCGCGTTGGGATTGGGTGTCGGTCACGTGATGGCGGAAATCGGGCTGCATGGATTGCTTACGCAACTCGAGATCGAACCCGGTCGGGTCGCTGATTTGCCAATTCATTATGGCGGGCCGGTTGAACCGCAACGCGGTTTCGTTTTGCACAGCCAGGACTGGCGCGGAGAAGACAGCCTGATCGTGGGTACCCGATGGGCACTAACCTCTACCCTTGATGTTCTTAGAGCCATTGCAGAAGGAAACGGACCCAGCAAGTTCACGATTTCGCTGGGCTACGCTGGCTGGTCCGCAGGACAGCTTGATGAAGAAATGACCCGGCACGGCTGGTTTGCGGCACATGCTTCCGACGAGTTGCTTTTCGACCTTCCCACGGAAAAACGCTGGAAGAGAGGATTTTCCGAGGCCGGCATAGACGTGCGTCTGCTGGCCTCAACCACCGGCAACGCCTGACTGGTTAACATGCGGGCAACGAAGGTGGGTCAATATCCCGCTAAGCTATCAGATTTAGAATTTGGGAATTAGCTCATCGCTAGACCGTGACAACGCCGTGGATTTGCCCGCGGATGTTGAGCAGGGGTATGGACGGTGGGGCGCTGGGTGCATGCAGCTGCGGCTGCGTCGATTGCGATGGTTTCGGTTCAGTCTGTGGCGGCTACGCGTAGCGATTGCTGGTCAGCACAGGAAATATCGGCGGCAAAGGTCCGCGATCTTCAATCGATGTTGATGGTAGCCGGACTGCGCTGCCGCTTTTCGAGCGTGGATGTTCTCTTCAGCTACAACAAGTTCGTGAATGCCAACCGGACGGCGATCGTCGAAGTCAACAGCCGCCTCAAGACTCATTTCAATCTTGCTTATGGTCCGATCGAAGGTCAGCGCAGTTATGACCGATTCACGACGGCGCTCGCCAATGTCTATGGGGCAGCGGGATCGGGAGATGAAGGGTGCCGCGATATGGAGGAGCTCGCTGAATCCGCCGCTGCCGCAAATGGATCGGATGTCGCGCTCCTGGCGATTGCGGAACAGCGCGGAATTCAGCCGGAATTACCAACCCTTCGTTGCGAAATGACCCTCGCAGCCAAATAAATCCGACGTAAGCAGGATGCGCGCGGCTGAGAAAATTCACCGTAGCCGCCAAATGATATATTGTAACCTGACGGTCTTCGTGCCACATCACGCTCCATGCAGCACAGTGAGCTCAACGCGCGTGGAGAATGGATCGATCGTTTCGCGATCGTCCTTTCCGGGCTTTGCCTTGTTCATTGTGTGCTGAGCCTTTTCGTTGTCGCCTTGATCGCGTCGATAGGTGGCCTGCTCGTCAATCCCCTGGTTCATGAAATCGGTCTGGGAATAGCGATTCCCCTGGGCATGCTCGCATTCTGGCGCGGGTTGAGAGCGCATGGCCGCTTGGAACCTGCGATGATCGGCGGCTCTGGCCTGTGCTTGATGGCTTACGCTTTGAGCCTGCCGCACGGTGTGGCGGGGGAAGTTGGTTTTACGGTGATTGGCGTTTCGCTTGTCGCTTTGGGGCATACGCTGAATCGTCGGGCGTTTGCCGCCGCCGAATAGGGCGAACTTGCCGTAGCGTTTGCAACCGCCTAGATTATGGCATGGCGCACATTCATACCCTTTATGAAGGATCGTCGCTGGCCCAGGCCGCGCGAGGGGCACTCGAGCGTTCCGGGGAGCAATGGACACCGATGCGGGCGGCGGTCTTCGGTGCCCTTTCCGGATTCGATCGGCCGGCATCCGCCTACGACATCGCGGATTCGGTGTCACGAAACGAAGGGCGACGGATTGCCGCCAACAGTGTCTACCGTATCCTTGATTTGTTTGTGACGACCAATCTGGCGCGCAGGGTGGAAAGTTCGAACGCCTATATCGTCAATGCCCATCCTGATTGCGCCCATGACTGTATTTTTCTGGTGTGCGACCAATGCGGTAGCACCGTTCACGTCGACGACGATTACATCACGGAAAATGTTCGCCGCGCTTCGGAGAAATATGGCTTTGCACCTGATCGCCCTGTAATCGAGGTCAGGGGACGTTGCGCTGCCTGCCGTGCTTCGGCTTGAGTTAGGTCTGCACCCTAATCAGTTCACCTTGCCGAGGGAATCCGCTAAGCGGAGCGGTGAAAAGGAATTGCGTTTTCATGTCCGATCGTCCCGTGACCCCCCTACTCGACAAAATTGCTTCCCCATCGGACCTACGAGCACTTGAGCCGGAAAGGCTGACGGAACTCGCAGGTGATTTACGCCAGGAGATGATTTCCGCCGTTTCGGTAACGGGTGGCCACCTTGGTGCGGGGCTGGGGGTGGTCGAGTTGACGGTCGCACTTCACTACGTGTTCGACACCCCGGAAGATATCTTGATCTGGGACGTCGGGCATCAGGCTTACCCCCACAAAATCTTGACCGGAAGACGCGATAGGATTCGCACGCTTCGTCAGGCGGATGGCCTGTCGGGTTTTACCAGGCGCAGCGAGAGTCCCTACGATCCCTTTGGCGCGGCCCATAGTTCGACGTCCATTTCGGCTGCGCTTGGGTTTGCGATCGCGAACAAGCTTTCTGGCAAGCCGGGCAAGGCCATCGCCGTGATCGGTGACGGCGCCATGTCAGCGGGCATGGCCTATGAGGCCATGAATAACGCGAAGCAGGCGGGCAATCGCCTGATCGTGATCCTTAATGACAACGATATGTCGATCGCGCCGCCGGTGGGCGCGTTGTCAGCCTATCTTGCGCAACTGATCTCGTCGAAGCCGTTTATCTCGATGCGCGAAGTGCTTAAAAAGCTCGCGCGCGCGATGCCGCGCCCTATCCATAACGCGGCGCGCAAAGCCGACGAATTTGCGCGTGGGATGGCAACGGGCGGCACGTTGTTCGAAGAACTGGGCTTTTATTATGTAGGGCCGGTCGATGGTCATAATCTCGAACATTTGCTTCCCGTTCTGGAAAATGTGCGGGATTCCGAGGCTGGACCGATCCTTGTTCATGTCGTCACCAAGAAGGGTAAGGGGTACGCCCCAGCCGAAGCTGCGGCCGACAAATATCATGGTGTCCAGAAGTTCGACGTCGTTTCGGGCGTGCAGGCAAAGGCGCCACCCGGGCCGCCAAGTTATACCTCCGTATTTGCCAGGGCATTGATTGCCGAGGCGACCCGCGATGACAAGATTTGCGCGATCACGGCAGCGATGCCGTCTGGCACTGGCCTCGACAAATTCGCGGAAACATTTCCCGATCGCTGTTTCGACGTCGGAATTGCGGAACAACACGCCGTTACCTTTGCCGCAGGTCTTGCAGCACAAGGTTATCGACCGTTTTGCGCGATATATTCGACTTTCCTGCAGCGGGCCTACGATCAGGTCGTGCATGACGTCGCCATCCAAAATCTGCCGGTGCGGTTCGCGATGGACCGGGCCGGGCTGGTCGGCGCCGACGGCGCGACCCACGCCGGCAGCTTCGACATCGCCTATTTGGCGACGCTACCCAACTTCGTGGTCATGGCAGCAGCGGACGAAGCCGAATTGGCTGACATGGTGCACACCATGGCATTGTACGACACCGGGCCGATCGCTGTCCGCTATCCTCGCGGGAATGGCACGGGTGTGGCGTTGCCGGAAACGCCACGACAGATCGAGATCGGCAAGGGCCGCGTTGTGCGCGAAGGAAAGAAGGTTGCGATCCTTTCATTGGGAACGCGCCTTGAGGAAGCCTGTCGCGCCGCGGACAAACTGGAGACATTGGGGCTATCGACGACGGTCGCCGACCTGCGCTTTGCCAAACCCCTCGACGTGGAACTGATCAGGCGCCTGTTATCCACCCACGAGGTTGCAGTCACGATCGAAGAAGGTGCGGTCGGCGGTTTTGGCGCACATGTGCTGACGCTTGCGTCTGACGACGCGTTGATCGACGGCGGATTGAAGTTGCGAACGATGCGTCTTCCGGATGTTTTTCAAGATCACGACAAGCCCGAGCGGCAATATGCCGAAGCGGGCCTCGACGCCGACGCTATCGTGAAAACGGTGCTGACCGCGTTGCGTCACAATAGCGTCGGCATTGCGCAGGATACGCGGCTGGGCGCCTGACAATGGTCGCTAAAAGGTGATGCTAAAGGTGGCGGGCGTATGAAAAACCGTCCAGTTTTGCCGCAAGCACGGATCTGGCGTCGATCACTGGTGTGGTCGAACTGTTAAGCTCTGAGGCATTGATCACGCGTTCCAGCAATTCCTGTCCCTCATCCCACCAGCCGACTCCGCTGGCAGCGTTCACATGTCCGCAATCACCCAGCTCTACGAAATGGCTTCCCCACAGCACCGCAAGGCTGTGCGCATGGTCAACCGAAATCCAGAGATCGTCGGTGCTCGCCGCCAGGATCGAGGGGAAGGGAAGGGCCGTCGTGGGAGATGGTCCAAATGCCTTTAGTTCCGGTGCAGCGTTCGGGCGATCCACATCCGGTGGAGCGGTCAGCAATGCGCCGGCAACCGGCCAGCCATAGGCTTGACCGGCCAGTTCCGCCCACCATGCCACTGCCAGGCAACCCAGGCCGTGGGCGGCCAGGATGATAGGCGCATCGGTGGTACGGACCGCCTGATCCAGCTTCGTTACCCAGCTGTTGCGGTGCGGCCCATGCCACATTCCAAGATCAACCCTGGCGGTGTCGGAGCGCGACGTTTCCCAGAGGGTCTGCCAATGCGAGGGCCCAGACCCGTTAAGACCGGGAACAGTGAGTATGACAGGGCCTGCGCGATTCATGCTCATTCTCCTCACATCGCCGTTGGGGAACGAAACGACCGTATGTCTATTGTAAAAATAGACAAGCGGTTGGCGATTGGCGGTGTGGCAGACGAGCCAGATCGCGTGAGCTTACCACAATGGCCTTTGCTGGAGATCTGCGCGCCGGTCCCGAATCAGCTGATCGCGCTCAGATACCGTTACTTTCCGGGTATCTGGTGGAAGAAGTTTAGCGACATCTGTCACCGCAACCTTGCGAACCGAGGGAACCGGATTGGAGCTGCATTCTGTCCAGCGACCCTGGACCGCACCGCTCGGATAACCCGCGGTATCAAGCCAGTTGGCCACGCCCGGATCTTTTGCCGAAACGACAACGCGCAGCTTGCCATCCTTATTCACGTGCCACTGGGAATCGTTGAGGCTGCTGTGATTGTTATACCAGTCAGTGGTCTCATAGATGTCATTGGTCAGGATCAGTGACGCATATGAACAGGTTTTGGGATAATCGGACTCGATGATCAGCGCCTCATCCGGCTTCAGATCATAGGCGCCTTCATAATAGAATTGGCCAAACAGACCACCAAGATTGGTGACGACGTCAAAAACCTTGAGCTTGTTGATATACCCCTCTTTGCGCAAACCTTCGACGTGATCCGCCAGGAAACCGGCGGTATTACCCGTGATGGTGGCGAGGCGACGGAGCCTTTTTTCGAGGTCCGCGGCGGCTGGCCGATATCGGACCGGTGGTTTGTCCAAGCGCTCGATCGAAAGGGCCGGATCACGCTCCTTGGTCCAGTCCGAAGCAACTTGCCGGATTAACAATGATGTGGCGTTGGGATCCAGCCTCCACCAATCGCCTTTGTAATCTGCCGGTTTCGTAGCGCTCAGCAGAACGTCAAAACGCCCTTTCTTGTCGATCTTGAGGGTATTGAGGTCGTGATAGGCAATTGCATGCACGCCGCCGCCAGTATCCGATGGAGTTGGACCGAATTGCCCGATCTTGGAAATACGAAGCGATCCTGCACGTCCGCGCAGGCGGTATGTCCCGCCGGCTGTTATGTTGGCGGTCCGGTATGTCGTGTCGGCATTGGGCTGGAAGACGTTCAGCGTCAGGTTCAGCGTGGGCAGAAACTGTGGATGATCACCATCGGCCGAAATTGTCTCGATGGTGCGCGCGGCGAGCGCTTCAAGCATCAGCCTGCCGATTTCCTGCTGGACCTGGGGGTCGTCGCGCAATCGCTCCGGCAGTTTGTCGAGCATCCTGGGGGCGAGGTCGCGTAAACCGTCCACGAAACTGTTCCACGCTGGAATAAGAGTGCCATCCTGGTCTGCTGCCGGAGCGGTCGTCGAAAGCGCTGCTGCGACTGCTCCCACGACTACTTTTTTGGATTTTGCCATTCCATCCTCCATATGTTTGGGCGAAGCGTACCGCTTCTAACACCCAACTGCTACAAGGCTGGCGCTTCAGCGCGCTTTTTGGCAGTCTGGAGAGTGAATACCCTATGTCATTAATAGGGATAAGGGAAAGAGAGCAGAAAGAGTTCTGACTGCCAAAAGATAGGTTTTGGCGTTAGCCTCAATAAATATTACAGGACCGTCTATAAGGGCGCATAGACCGAGAGGTCATTTTTTAGGAGCGTTTTATGTCGTTGTCACAGCTATCAAAAGCGGCTGTGTCTTACAGTTTCGACTGCAATGTCAAAGGATCTATCCAGACCCCGCAGGCCACGGTCGAATTGCACGATTACCGCTTTTATGGACGGCAGGTGGCAAATTTTGAGCCGCACGCCAGCTTCCTTGACCTCGCGCTGTCGACACGTCCCGGGCAGGCTCATGGGCGTTACCTCGATGCTCCGAACGCGGGCAATCGCAGAATGGGTGATGTCATCTTCATTCCTGTGGGAAGCCGATTGCATAGCGAGTGGGGCGGCGGCGATCAAAAGTCGGTCTGTCTGGAGTTTGACTCGGATAATGGACTTGCCGGCGAGGATTGGACGTCATTCGAGCTTGACGCCAGCCTGGATGTGCGGAGTCCATTTGTCAGGAATGGACTTGCCCGGCTGGCGCGGGAGATTGAGCAGCCCGGTTTTGAATCGGCACTCATGGCTGAAACCATCTGTATTCAATTGCGGATCGACCTCGGGCGTTATTTTCGCGCTACCCGAACGAACGAGGACATTTGTTCCGGAAAGCTCAGCGCCTCCCAGTTGCGGCAAATCGAAGACAGGCTGGAGGCCGAAGGGCCGAGGCCGAGCGTGGCGGACCTTGCTCTGGACTGCGGGGTTTCGACCCGGCATTTTTTCAGAATGTTTCGCACGACCACGGGAATGACTCTTTCGGAGTTCGCGATTGAGCGGCGCCTGTCGCGGGCCAAATCATTGCTGGCGAGCAGGAAGCATCCGATCAAGCAGATATCATGGATATGCGGTTTTGAGACGGCGGCCGCCTTTTCCGCAGCCTTTCGCAAGGCGACCGGCTTTCGACCGCGCGAGTATCAGCGTCTGCTTTCGAACTGATCAGGCGCAGTTCGCCGCTAGTTGGCGGTTGAGAGCAATTTTGCGCGCTTGGGCGACCGGCCACTTGAGCGCTAATGACAGACGTAGGAAATAACGCGAGTAGGAAAGGCATCAGGGCCTAATCATATCGTTTGTTGCGACCATAAACGCAAAGCGCCAAATGAAGCACGATCGAGGAATGTTTGCCTGAGTTGGCTTTGCAGCCGACCGGTGTCGCTAAATAGACAAGGATTATATGGCTGCTCATAGTCTCACTCATCTTCAGCGTCTTGAAGCTGAGAGCATTCACATTCTGCGCGAGGTAGTGTCGGAAGCTGAAAAGCCGGTGATGCTGTATTCTGTCGGCAAGGACAGCGCAGTGATGTTGCATCTTGCGCGCAAGGCATTTTATCCGTCGCCGCCGCCCTTTCCGCTGTTGCACGTCGATACGACGTGGAAGTTCAAGGCCATGTATGAACTTCGCGACCGGATGGCCGAGGAGAGCGGCATGGAGCTGCTCGTCTATCAAAATCCCGAAGCGCGGGAGCGCGGCATCAATCCCTTCGATCATGGGCCGTTGCACACGGACATGTGGAAGACGGAAGGGCTGAAGCAGGCGCTCGATAAATATGGTTTCGATGTTGCGTTCGGTGGTGCCCGCCGCGACGAAGAAAAGAGCCGTGCGAAGGAACGCATCTTCTCGTTCCGCTCAGCCAATCATCGGTGGGATCCCAAGAACCAGCGCCCTGAATTGTGGCGTCTTTACAATGCGCGCAAGGCCAAGGGCGAGAGTATACGGGTGTTCCCGATCTCCAACTGGACCGAGCTGGACATCTGGCAATATATTCATCTGGAGAATATCCCGATTGTCCCGCTGTACTTCTCCGCGCCCCGCCCGACGGTGGTGCGCGACGGGTTGACGCTGATGGTCGACGACGACCGCTTTCCATTGCGCGAAGGCGAAGTTCCCGAGATGAAGTCCGTCCGCTTCCGCACACTCGGCTGCTATCCCCTGACCGGTGCCGTGGAAAGCGAAGCGAAGACGTTGCCCGAAGTCATCCAGGAAATGCTGCTGACGACTACGTCGGAGCGTCAAGGCCGCGCGATCGATCATGATCAGGCCGCGAGCATGGAAAAGAAGAAACAGGAAGGTTATTTCTGATGAGCGATACCTCGTCATATCAGACCGAGGCGCTGATCGCCCAGGATATCGATGCTTATCTGGACGCGCATCAGCACAAGACGATGTTGCGCTTCATTACCTGCGGGTCAGTGGACGACGGTAAATCCACGCTGATCGGCCGCCTTCTCTATGATTCGAAGATGATCTTCGAAGATCAGCTCGCTGCCCTGGAAGCAGACAGCAAGCGCGTTGGAACGCAAGGGCAGGAGATAGATTTCGCCTTGCTGGTCGATGGTCTTGCCGCCGAGCGCGAGCAGGGGATCACGATCGACGTCGCCTATCGGTTCTTCGCGACAGAGAAGCGCAAGTTCATCGTCGCCGACACCCCCGGTCACGAACAATATACGCGCAACATGGTAACAGGCGCTTCCACAGCGGACCTTGCCATTATTTTGATAGACGGTCGCAAGGGCGTGCTGACGCAAACGCGCCGCCATAGCTTCCTGGCGCATCTCATCGGCATCCGGAATATCGTGCTCGCCGTCAACAAGATGGATCTGGTCGATTACAGCCAGGAGCGTTTCGACGAGATCGTGGCTGACTATCGGGCGTTCGCGACGAGCATCGGCATAGGCGAATTCCTCGCCATCCCGATTTCCGGCTTCAAGGGCGACAACATCACCAATCTGTCGGAAAACACCCCCTGGTATACCGGGCCGACGCTCGTGCAGCATCTGGAGACGGTGGAACTCGATGTCGCTGCGGACCAGGCCAAGCCGTTCCGCATGCCGGTGCAGTGGGTCAACCGGCCGAACCTCGACTTCCGGGGTTTTTCCGGTCTGGTCGCCGGTGGCACTATACGTCCGGGGGATGCCGTCCGGGTGCTGCCCTCTGGCAAGACGAGCACGGTAAAATCGATCGTTACGCTTGGCGCCGATCTGGACGAAGCTGTTGCCGGACAGTCCGTGACGATCACGCTCGCGGACGAAGTCGATTGCTCGCGCGGCGATGTGTTGAGTGTCGCGGATAATCCGCCTGAAGTAGCAGATCAGTTCGAAGCAACGCTCGTCTGGATGGCGGACGAGGAAATGCTGCCTGGCAGACCATATTGGTTGAAGCTGGGAACGCAGATGGTGACGGCGACGATTCAGCAGCCGAAATACCAGGTCAACGTTAACAGCATGGAGCATCTGGCGGCTAAGACGCTGGAGCTTAACGCGATCGGTGTTGCGACGCTGTCTACGGACAAGCCGATCGTTTTCGAGCCCTATGAGGCATCGCGCGATCTTGGTGGCTTCATCCTGATCGACAAGATCACCAACGCCACGGTTGCTGCAGGCATGCTGCACTTTGCGCTGCGGCGTAGTCAGAATGTTCATTGGCAGGCGAGCGATATTGATCGGGTACATCATGCCAGCTTGAAAAACCAAAAGCCCGCCGTGCTTTGGCTGACGGGGCTTTCGGGAGCAGGCAAGTCGACCATCGCAAACATGGTCGAAAAGAAGCTGGCACGGATGAACCGCCATACCTTCTTGCTCGATGGTGACAATGTTCGTCATGGCCTGAACCGCGATCTCGGCTTTACCGATGCCGATCGCGTGGAAAATATCCGTCGCCTGGGCGAAGTCGCCAAGCTGATGACGGACGCCGGGCTTATCGTCATCACGGCCTTCATTTCGCCGTTCCGGTCGGAGCGGGACATGGTGCGCCAGATGATCAGGGCTGGAGAGTTCTTTGAGATCCACGTCGATACGCCATTAGCTGTGGCCGAAGAACGCGACGTGAAAGGGCTGTATAAAAAAGCCCGTGCGGGCGAGCTCAAGAACTTCACCGGCATCGACAGCCCCTATGAAGCGCCGCTCAATCCCGAAATCCGGATCGACACCACCAAGCTCACTGTAGAGCAGGCAGCCGACATCATTGTCGAAGAGTTGTTGAAGTGACTGATGTTGCGGCGATGAACGACGTAGAACTGGCGCGTCACATCGCCGAAACCGCAGGACGGTTGCTGGTCGAACTTCAGAACTCCGGGCTGTTCGACGGCAAGGCATTGGGCAAGGCGGGCGATCGCACCGCAAACGCTTTCATCATGGAGGCATTGAAAACCAATCGGCCCGACGACGCCATTCTTTCCGAGGAAGAAGCAAACGACACGGCGCGCTGTTCCGCCAGCCGTGTGTGGATCGTCGATCCGCTTGACGGCACGCGCGAATATGGTGAGCGCCGTACCGACTGGGCGGTCCACATTGCGCTTGCGATCGATGGTGAGCCAGTCATCGGCGCGGTAGCCCTGCCCGGCGTTCCACTGACACTATGTTCCGGCAGGCCAGCGTCCGTGCCGGCAACACCCGGCAAGCTTCGTATGCTGGTCAGCCGCACGAGGCCTGCGGCCGAAGCGGTTGCGGTTGCCGAGTCTTTGGACGCGGAACTGGTGCCGATGGGTTCTGCCGGTGCCAAAGCAATGGCCGTCATTCGCGGCGAGGCGGATATCTACCTCCATTCGGGCGGCCAGTATGAATGGGACAACTGCGCACCTGCTGCGGTTGCCATTGCGGCTGGCCTGCATGTCTCGCGGATCGACGGCTCACCGCTGACCTATAATCACGAAAATCCCTATCTTCCTGATCTGCTGATTTGCCCCAAACCATTGGCGGAATCGGTAATGGGGGCCTTGGCGGAATACGAGACGATCAAACAATCGGCGTAAGCAATAACCGGGCCGCCAGTGTGTTGATTGATCTCATGCAGAGAAACTGTGGGGGCGGATATGAACAGGTTGGGCCTGGAATATATAACCTTGCTGGGCGTGTCTCCGCTACACTTCATTCGCACCGCTGCGGAGGTTGGCTGCCGTCATGTCAGCCTGATTCCGGAGCAGATCAAATTTGGTGATCATTCTTACCCGGATTACTCGCTGATCGATAACCCGACGCTTCGTCGCGACATTGTGGCCTGTCTGGACGATAATGATGTTTCTATCGCGCTGGTCGATGGATTTGCCGTATTCCCGGACAGGGTGGCCGAGGATTATCGGCGTGCGTTCAATATGCTCGCGGAACTGGGCGTAACACGGATCAATACCGTATCTTTCGACAACTGGGCGAGGACAGTGGAGGAAACAGGAAAGATCGTCTCCATGGCTGCCGAATATAGCGTGACTGTCACCGTAGAAGCCTGTCCGCCATTGACCGTCAAGAATCTTGGGCAGGCACTCGATTTGATATCCGCCGTAAATCTGCCGAACTTCAAACTCCTGATCGATACCATGCACGTTGCCCGTGCGGGGGATGTCGATGCCCTGGCTAAGGTAGAACCTTCGCTTATCGACTATGTGCAGATCAGTGACGCCCCATCAAGGCAGCGCACTGACGATGAATATATGGACGAAGCCATGAACGAACGTATGATTCCGGGGCAGGGCGAGATTCCGCTGGTGGAAATGCTGCGCAACATACCGGACCATGTTGTTGTTAGCGCTGAGGTTCCGTTGCGATCCTTGAGGCAGGCGGGCGTTTCCGATCTCGAACGTGCGCGTCTTGTGGTAGATGGGACGCGTAAAGTGCTATCCGCGCTCTGACAGGGAGGAGCAAGCCAATGTCCATTAGCCGCCTCGATCATGTGAACATTTGCACGACGCGTTTGCAGGACTGCATAAAATTCTACGGCGAGACGTTGGGCCTTACGATCAAGCATCCGCCGATGTCATCGGATTTCAGCATGGGTGCTTATGCCTATGACGAGCAGGATATCCCGGTGATTCATCTGGTGGCCGCAGACCGGGAAGCCGACAGCGTGGAGCCGATACGCGGCGCGGCACAACGCGGAATGATCGATCACTTCGCCTTGCGCTGCGACGACCCCGACGCGTTGATCGAGCGATTGACGGCGCATGGCCATGAATTTTCCAGAATGGATGTGCCGATCATCAGCAGGAATCTCATTTTCGTGCGCGATCCGAATGGCGTGATGGTCGAGTTGAGTTCACCCATGGCGTCGTAACGGCGCGGGGTCGTAATCAGATCACGCTCTTGATCCAGCCCCCATCGACGCGGAGCACGTCGCCTGTCATCCAGGACGCGCCATCGGAGCACAGGAAAAGAAGCGCGCCCACCAGGTCTTCCGGCTGCCCGTATGGCTTCAACGGAATTATCGCGGCCAGGGAATCGGCGTCGAAGGATTCGCGCGCTTTGTCGCCTTGGGCCGTTTTCATCATCCCCGGGGCAATCGCATTGATCGTGATGCCGGTGTGCGCAAGTTCCTGGGCGAGGTAGCTTGTCAGCCCCTGTAGGCCGAGCTTCGAGATCCCGTAGGCATGTGATGCGCCATAAGCACCGCCCGATGAGATGTTGACGATCCGGCCGTATTTCTGGCGCTTCATCAGCGGAGCGACTGCGCGAATGCAATTGAGCGGTCCCGTCAGATTCACGTCGAACGTGCGCTGCCAGACATCCATGGGGTAATCGAGCAAAGGCTGGAGCACTGGTTCCATGAAGGCGGCGTTGTTCAGAAGAATGTCAACCCGGCCAAACGTCTTCTCGGCAAACGCGCCGAGCGCGGCGGTCTGTTCGGCGGAGGTCACATCGACCTTGAACGGTTCGATCGTGATACCTTCTCCGCGAAGTATCTTCGCTGTTTCTTCAGCCGCGGCGAAGTTGAAATCCGCCGCAACAACGCGGGCGCCGCTCACGCCCAAGGCGTGCGAAAATGCACGGCCCAGTCCGCCACCCGCGCCGGTGACGATCGCGGCCTGACCGTCGAGCGATACCTTAAATTCGGCCATTGCTTATTTCCCCATCAAAGACAGAATACCCATGCCTTCCAGCATCAGGCCGTAACCCAGATCGTCGAGCATGCGCCGCTTGATATGCTGCGCCATCGCGACGCGCGAAAAGCGCAGCATGAGCGGCGGTTTCTGTACCAGCTCACGCGCGATTTCCCAGTAATTCGTCGCCCATTCCGGTGATGATCACGATACGGTTTTCCGGATCGCGCCCAACCTGATGGAAAGCATCACAGAGTTCGTCACGAATTCCGCCAGGATTGGCAGCCCATTGTGCGGGTCCGCCATCCCGATGGATCGCGAGTTCCAGAATGCCATCCTCGCGCTTGAAGCGCACCGCCTTATAGCGACTGGAATAGTCTTCGAATCGGGACATTCATCTCTCCATCACGCGGATATTTGTGAGCACCCTGTTTGAATCTCCGGGCTTGTCGATCTTTTAGGGGGATCGACACTCGCAATGCCATCCAGTGTTCGTTTTCCGGGCCAGCATCGACCTGCCAGATGGCAGGTCAGACCGATCGGATCAATCCTATCGCAGATAAAGGGTTTAGGGGGGACGTGAAATCTTGCCATCAAGATGCACCGCCTTCTGCTTCATATCGAAAAGGCTGACGGTGATAATGAACCAGCAAGTTGCTCCAGCATCACGCGTAGCGGTCATTGCGCTCCGGATTTGTTCGGTCCTGTTGGCGGCAATCGGCACTGCTCTTGCGATCCCCGGAGCGAAGCTGCTGTGGATTGGCGGTTCCGCCTATTATGTGATCGCGGGGCTGATTTGTTTGATTGCAGCAATATTGCTGTGGCGACGCGACCGTCGCGGAGCGTGGCTCTATCTGCTCTTCCTGATCGGCACGGCGGTGTGGGCATTTTGTGAAGTAGGGGCGGATGGCTGGGCGTTGCTGCCCCGGCTGGCCGGGCCGTTCGTCTTCGGCCTGTTGATTTTTACACCCTGGAACCGGCGCGCGTTGAAAATGGCCGTCGCGCGTCGCGAGGGCCTTTATTGGCTCGGTGCGGCGGCGCTGCTCGTGGTGGCGGGTGCAGTTTCTTACGGGACGCTCACTGCTAACCGCACGAAGGGGAGCGGCGCTATCGCCACTGTTTCACCATCACCCAACACCGGAGACTGGCGTCATTTTGGTAACGATGCCGGAGGATCGCGTTATTCCGAACTTGATCAGATTACGCCCGAAAACGTAAGCCGGTTGAAGCTGGCGTGGAGCTTTCGCGCGGGTATGCCGCCAAGCGGTGCAAGGGGGGGCCTCGAATCCGTGCCGCTCAAGGTCGGCGGGTTGGTTTACCTCTGCAATGGCACCAATGACATTATCGCACTGGATGCCGATACGGGCGCGCAGCGCTGGCGCTTCCAGGCCCGAAGCAACATGACGGGCGTATTTGCGCGCACCTGTCGTGGCGTGAGCTATTATGACGTCCCTGCGGCGCAAGGCTTCTGTTCGAAGCGCGTCTACACCGCCACCGTCGATGCTCGCCTGCTGGCCGTCGATGCGCTGAGTGGCAAGATCTGTCCCGGCTTTGGTGTGAACGGGTCGGTTAACCTGCTGGATGGTATGGGCGAGGTGTGGTCGGGCTACTATCTTGTAACATCGCCACCGCAGGTCGTCCGAGGCAAACTTGTCGTGGGCGGGTGGGTGACCGATGGCCAGTATGTGGGCGAGCCATCCGGCGTCATTCGTGCCTTCGATGCCGTTACGGGCAAATTCGCCTGGGCATTCGACATCGGTAGGCCGAACGAACATGGCCAGCCAGCACCCGGTCAGCATTATACGCGCGGCACCCCCAATAGCTGGGCGCCGATGAGCGCGGATGAAGAGTTGGGCCTCGTTTATGTTCCGACGGGTAACGCAACGCCGGATTATTTCGGTGGGCATCGCACGGCGCTCGACGATAAATATTCCAGTGCGGTCGTGGCACTCGATGCCGAAACCGGCAGTCCGCGCTGGTCGTTCCAGACCACGCATCACGACGTGTGGGACTATGATCTTGCATCTCAGCCAACGTTGGTTGACTTGCCCGGCGTAAAGGGATTGTTGCAGCCGACCAAGCGCGGGGAGATTTTCTTTCTCGATCGCCGTACTGGCAAACCGATCGCGCAAGTGACGGAAACACCTGTTCCGCATGATGGCGTGCCCGGCGAGCGGCTGTCTCCCACCCAGCCATTTTCGACGGGCCTTCCATCCTTTGCGGGTCCGAAACTGAGCGAGGCAGCGATGTGGGGAATCACGCCCTTCGATCAGTTGTGGTGCCGGATAGCGTTCCGCGAGGCCCGATATGACGGGCCGGCCACGCCGATAGGGTATGACCGTCCTTCGGTAATCTATCCCGGTTATCTTGGCGGCGTCGACTGGGGCGGGGTTTCCGTCGATCCGGCACGCGGCATCATGATCGTGAATTCGAGCAGGGTGGCCAACTACAATCGTCTCCTTACGCGATCCGAGGCGAATAAGATGGGCCTTGAGCCGCTGCGCGTCGGCTCCAAAGGCGAGGTGGGCGGTCCGGTAGCGCAGAAGGGCACGCCCTATGGTGCGAACATTAAACCGTTTCTGTCGCCCTTGGGCGTCCCGTGTCAGCAACCGCCTTACGGCATGTTGAGTGCGGTGGATCTGAAAACCCATAAGCTGTTGTGGACGCAGCGATTTGGAACCGGACATGACAGCGGACCGTTGGGTATCCAGTCCCATGTTCCCGTTACGATGGGCGTACCCAATCTCGGCGGATCGGTGACGACGCGAAGCGGGCTGTTCTTCATCGGCGCATCGCAGGATAATTATTTGCGGGCTTATGATACGAAAAGCGGCCGTGAACTCTGGCGTGTGCGCCTGCCGGCTGGCGGACAGGCAAATCCTTCCACTTATTATTCTACATCGAGCGGGCGGCAGTTCCTGGTTATATCCGCCGGAGGACATGGCGGTCTGGCCACGACGCCGGGCGATTGGGTGATGGCCTATGCATTGCCGCGGTCGGGCAAGTGAGCAACATTCGGGATAGTGATGCCGCCGCGCATTCAATGCCGGGCCAGGCAGGGCTTATCGCGCTGCTGCTCTGTTCATTATTTCCCTTGATCGGCCTATTCGCGATCGGCATCGATCTGCCGCGCATTGCGGATGCCTTCAAGGACGAACCCAATGCACAATTGCTCGCGCAATTGATCGGCGGAGGAACGGGTCTCGCTTTTGCCCTCAGTTCCCCGCTGGTCGGTTATCTCATCGATCGTTTCGGTTATCGAAACATCTATATCGGCTCGCTTTTCATATTCGCGGCGATAGGCGTCCTGCCTGCCTTTCTGGACAATCTGCCGCTCATCGTGATCACCCGCTTCATTCTGGGCGTATCGGTCGCGGGCACGATTACAGCGGGCATGAGCGGCTTGGGAAAGTTGCCCGACAACATTCGCGCGCGAATGTTTGGCCGAAATGCGATGGTGAGCAGCTTGGGTGCGATCATATGCTTTCCGCTTGTGGGCAGGCTAGCGGCCCTTGGATGGCGCGTACCATTTGCCATTCATCTGATTGCGTTACTTGTCATACCGTTGGCACTAACGTTGCCATCCGAGAGACGTATCCCACAAGCGGCGAGGCCAGTAAGGGCTCGCGGGCTAGGCGTTTCCACTGGCCTGTTATTGCTTGCGGCCTTCGTTGGGCTGACGATGTTCTTCGGGCCTTCGTTTGCTCCATTTTATCTAGTCTCGATCGGCATTACGGATCCCGAGCTGGCTTCAGTTCACCTGGTCACCATGTCCTGCTGCTCGTTGATCATGACCACCAGTTATGGATGGCTGCATTCACGTTTTGGCACCACAAGCCTTTTTTGGGCGACGCTATTTCTTGTGGGCTGCGGGCTGGTAAGCGCTGGCTTTTCTTCGGCACTGCCCGTCTTTGCGGCATCGATGGGTCTGGTTGCCTGCGGCCTCGCGATATTTACCCCCAATCTCGGGTCAGCGATCTCGGCGTCTTCTGGCGGCAATCCGGGGCGTGGTATCGGCTGGGCGATGTCAGCCATGTTCGCCGTTCAGGTTCTCTTTCCATTCATTGCAGAAAGCATCCGCGCTACGCTCGGCACCAAGTGGGTGTTCCTATGTTTTGGCGCCGTATCTTTGGTGCTTGCGTGCTGGTTCGGCATTTCCGTCTATCTTCGGAAGGGAAAAGAAGCGCAAGAACGCCTTTAATAACGGCAACCGGATCACATAAAGATAATGGAGAGGTTATGACATTTGCCGCGCAATATGGGCCATGGGCGTTGATTGCGGGAGGGTCCGAAGGGGTGGGTGCCGCCTTCGCCCGGCAACTGGCCCAACAGGGACTTAATATCGTCCTCGTGGCGCGCAATTCCGTGCCGATGGATGCGTTGGCCAAGGAGATTGGCAAAGAATACCCCGCCTGCGCGGTAAGAACCGTAAGCGCGGATCTCAGCGTTGCCGGAGATGTCCAGCGAGTGATTGATGCCGCCGGCGATCTCGAAGTCGGTTTGCTCATCTGTAACGCCGGCGCTGCCTTGCAATGGGTGCCTTTCCTCGACGGGGATATCGATGTCAGCCGGAAACTGGTGGCGGTTAACATCGAAAGCACGCTCGCCCTGGTTCATGCGTTCGGCCAGGGCATGAAATTGCGCCGCCGCGGCGGGATCATGCTGGTCGGTTCGCTGGCAAGTTCGGCCGGATCGCACGGGTTTGCCACCTACAGCGCAGTAAAGGCATTTCTCGGCATCTTTGCCGAAGGCTTGTGGCACGAATTGCGGCCATATGACGTGCACGTGCTGGGCTATATCATCGGCGCAACAGCGACACCCTCGATGGCGCGCAGTTTTCCCGGTTCGGCCGGGCAGGGTGCGGACCCCGCATCGGTCGCCTCGCAAGGCCTCGCCAAGCTGGCCGATGGCCCGACGCAATATCCCGACGATGGAGAAGGTGTCGTTCAGATGTTCAATTCAATGCCGCGCGCCGAAGCGGTGGAGATGCTCTATCAGGCCAGCGCGCCGTACAGGGGAGCCTAGGGTTAGGACTCACTGAACAGAGCCAGAAGATGACGGTAGCAGCGAGCGCGATGGCGGCGAAGAAGGCTGTGGGGCACCGATCGTAGCGCGTGACGACGCGGCGCCAGTCCTTCAGACGGCCAAACA